>Ga0164290_1000233_pt1 | contig 212624 bp, 182 predicted proteins | sample Micstemetagenome_FD_108782 | JGI IMG/M metagenome (GOLD analysis project Ga0164290, IMG submission 108782) | Contaminated culture microbial community from soil near Moab, Utah, USA - Microcoleus steenstrupii SON62 (Illumina Assembly) | ecosystem: Environmental > Terrestrial > Soil > Soil crust... | reverse complement strand
CCGGAAACCAAGCCCGCTTCGCGCAAGGATGGGCGCTGCGGATTCCGCAATAAATCCTCGTTCCAAAGCCTCTTTTTGTCTTCCAATCCAAGACAGTCGCTCTGTCCTGCCGGACATCTCCCCACAAGGGGGGAGATCGGCAGCTTCGACGTCCCGTCATCGTTCTGCGTCGAAGATTAGCGAAGGCAAAGCGGCAGTCCGATCTCCCCCCTCGTGGGGGAGATGGCCGGCAGGCCAGAGGGGGGCGCGAAGGATCGCTGCTGGTTGGAGAGCTCTAGAATTTGCGGCTGACGAACGGCGACCCCTTCAGCCCAAACCGCCAGGGCTGGTCGACGGCTTTCGAGATTCCGATCCGCTTGCCGACGGCAACATCCGCGGACTTCACGGCAGCCCGCATCGCAAAAGGCGGCTGGTCGAGCCGCAGCCCGTCGAGGGAGGCGTCTACTCCGAGCGCCTGGCAGAGTTTGCCCGGGCCGGAGCAGAGCCGCCGCGTTTCCTCCACACCGCGCCGCTCGCGCATCTCCTCGATCCCTGTCGTCGGCTCGATGGCGCGGATCAGCACGGCGCTTGCCGACAGGCAGACCGCGTTCAGGCACCAGTGAATGCCATAGGAGCGATAGACATAGGCGCGGCCGGGCGGGCCGAACATTGTGCGGTTGCGTTTCGTCTCGCCCGGGAAGCTGTGGGAAGCCGGATCGTCGGGGTTGTAAGCCTCCGTCTCGACGATCACTCCGCCGGTCACGCCGACGTAGATGCTGCAGCCGATCAGCGCTGCCGCAACGGTAACCGAGTCGCGCCGGAAGAAGTCTTGGTCAAGCATTGGGGAGCCTTGCAGCGTAGCTGTTCGGAACTTGGCACCGCTCGAAGCCGTTGTCCGGCGGAATTGACCTGAAAGGATCGCCCATGCGCCGTGGTCTGTTCATGATTGGTGCCTTGGCCGCACTCTCTCTCGCAAGTCTCGCCGCCGCTCAAGAGGCCGAAGAGGCCGTTCCGCCGCCCGACGGCAAGCTGCTCTCGGAAATCGTCGCCAAGGTCGAAAAGCGCGACGCTTTCCGCTACATTGATGAAATCCGCTGGAACAGCGACGGCTTCTACGAGGTCATCTACCTCACCACCGACAAGGCCAAGGTGGAGATGAAATTCAACCCGGTGACGGGAGAGCCGCAATGACACGCGCCAACCCGCCGATTCCGGTGCCCGATCCAATTCCACCGATGCCGGAGCCGCAGCCCGATCCGACGCCATTTCCCGGCCCGAAGCCGACCCGGGAATAACAGCCACGAGCGCATCGCTGCACCGCTGAGATGCGCTCCAGCCAGGGGGAGTTTGAAATGAATACCGCCAACCTGCAGCTCGAAGGCATGCTGATGGCGCTTGCGCATCTCAACGCGCTGTTCGTGCGCAAGGGTCTCCTGTCGGCCGACGAGATCGACGAGGTGCTGCACCGGGCGGAGGCCGGCCTGACCGCCGAGGAGCGGCTGGTCGAGGACCTCTCGCCGGCAAACCGCGACGCCGTATGCTTTCCTATTCGCGTGCTGCGGATCGCGAACCGGCGCTCGGATGAGATCGAGCCGGCTTCCTTCTCGGTGCTGGCCAAGGCGGTGGCGCAACGCAAGGAGCCCTACAACGACCAGCGTTGAACCGGAGGTGCCGAATGAAACCGAACCAGCAGCACCGGCAGGCCGAGACCCGCGATGACGAGCTCGCAATCTACCTGGCCGAAAACACCGACCTGTCGCCCAACCAGGCGCGTGAGCTGATCCGGCGCTACGGCGGCGACCGCGAGAAGCTGCTGCAGGAGGCGCGTAACTTCAAGGCCGAAGGGTAGCCTCGAGAATACCAGGCGTTTGGACGGTTGGCGCTCGGGCGCCCCGCCTTCGACGGTCCCCCTCCTCGTAGACGGAAGGGGGATCAACGTCCTGGCCGGAACGCTCCAGCGCCCCTCAGCCCTCAGCTCGCAGCCGCTGCCGGCTTTGCGTCCGCCAGCATGTCGCGCACCATCGGGATGACCTTGGTGCCGTAGAGCTCGATCGAGCGCTTCATCTTCTCGTGCGGCAGCGGGCCGGCGCTGTATTTCATGTCGAAGCGCACGACGCCGAGCGCCTTCACCGTGGCAGTGATCTTCCTCGCCACGGTTTCGGGCGAGCCGACATAAAGCGAGCCGTGGGTCGCCTCCTGCTCGAACTCGTCCTTGCCCATGGGCGGCCAGCCGCGCTCCGCGCCGATCCTGTCGCGCATGGCCTTGTAGTCGGGCAGCAGCTCGTTCTTCGCCTGCTCGTCCGTATCGGCGATGTAGCCCGGCGAATGCACGCCGACCTCTTTCGCCGGCCGGCCGATCTGGCTGTAGGCGCGGTGGTAGAGATCGACAAAAGGTTTGAAGCGCTTCGGGTCACCGCCGATGATGGCAAGCGTCAGCGGCAGGTCGTAGCGCACCGCGCGGATCACCGATTCCGGGCTGCCGCCGACGCCGATCCAGGTCTTCAACGGGCCTTCCGAGGTCGGATAGACCCGCTGGTTCGTGAGCGGCGGCCGCACGGAGCCGCTCCAGGTCACCGGTTCTTGGGCGAGGATTGCGGCGAACAGATCGAGCTTCTCCTCGAACAGCTTCTCGTAATCGTTGAGCTGGTAGCCGAAGAGCGGAAAGGATTCGGTGAAGGAGCCGCGGCCGAGGATGATCTCGGCGCGCCCGTTCGACACGGCGTTCACGGTGGAAAAGCGCTGAAACACACGCACGGGCTCGTCGGATGAGAGCACGGTCACGGCCGAGCCGAGCCTGATGCGGTCCGTGCGAGCAGCGATCGCCGCGAGCACGGTTTCGGGCGAGGAGATCGCGAAATCGGGGCGGTGGTGTTCGCCAAGCCCGATGAAGTCGATGCCGACCTGGTCGGCAAGCACGCCTTCCTCGACCACGTCGCGGATCACCTGCGCATGCGATTTGAGCTTGCCGTCCGCCCCACGCGTCACGTCGCCGAACGTATCGATGCCCATTTCAAGCGGCTTGGTCATGGAAATATCGCCCTGTCGCTAACTGGAAAGTGCGCGTCTCGCGCGCCACGGCGGCGAGACGCCGCCGCTCCGAACGTTTGCTTAGGTAAGGCACCGCAGGCGTTGCGCAATGGGCGCAGGTCCGGCGGACGATGCGCGCGCCTTCATCAGGGCGTGACGGACTGTTCAGCTCTTGTAGCCAATGACAAGGGGCCCCGCTCAGCCCCGCTGTCTCACCGCCAGCAGAAACGCCACCAATGCGCCGCTCAGCAGGCCAAGCGACCACGGCAGCCCCGGATGGCCGATCAGTTGCATCGCCAGTCCCGTGGCGGGCGAGCCGACGATGCCACCGATGCCCCAGACGAACGCGAAGGCCGCGGTGCCGGCGATCAGGGCTTGGCCGGTGAAACGCTCCCCGAGCTGGATCAGCGACAGGGTGAAGATCCCGAACGAGACGCCGCCCCAGATGAAGAGCAGTGGCCAGATCAGCCACGAATCGAAGAGCGGCGGCAAGAGCAGGCAGCCGGCCAGCGAAGCGAACGCACAGAACAACAGGATCCGCGTCGAGCCGAACCGTTCGGCCATCCGCCCGAGCAGAATCTGCAGCACCGCATTGCCTGCGATGAAACAGCCGAGCAGCGACGCTGTGCGTTCCTCGACGCTGCCGAGCGCGGCACCATAGACCGCGAACAGGGAAACCAGGGTCTGCTCGAAGGCGGCAGCGACGAAGACGGCAAACAGCAGCAGCGGCGCCAGCGCGAAGAAGCCGCCAACCGATGTTGCCCCACCCTCATGCGGCATCTTCGGCAGGCGCGGCACCACCGCAAGCACGATCAGCCCGCAGACGAGGAAGGCGGCGATGCCGACGATGAAGGGCGGCCAGCCTTGTGTGCCGACCAGGCCGAGCGACAGCGGCCCGAGGGCGAAGCCTGCCGAAACGATCGATGAATAGAGCCCCAGTATGCGGCCCCGGCGCGGTGCGGGCGTGATCGCGAGCAGCCAGGTCTCGCTGATGACGTAAAGCGGATTGGCGAAAAAGCCGAGCAGGAAGCGCAGCGGCATCCAGGCCCATACGTCCTCGCTCCAGGCGATCGCGGCGAGGCTGAGTGCGGTGAGGGTCGCGCACAGGATTGCAAGCCGAGCCCCGCCCAGGCGCCGCGCCAGCGCCGGAATGAAAGGTGCCGATACGATGAAACCCAGCGGCGTCATCGCCGCCGACAGGCCGATCAGGCCCGACGTCGTCCCCTGCCGCTCGAGGATGAAGCTCAGCAGCGGATAGGTCAGTCCCTGCGACACGGCGAACACGGTGACGGTCGCGATGATGCCGGCCATCGCGGCCCATGGGATGCGATCATCCCGCGCTGAAGTCTTGCTTTCGGCAGTCATGCAGGCTTCGAGCCGGCGCCGGCCGGCAAGCGCAGGTCCAGGCGAACCATCGCGGTCCTTGCAGGCTGGCGATCCTGTGCCATTGCAGCGTTCGCCTCACGCGCGCCAGAAGGGCTTGGCGATCTCCGCCTCGACCTGCCGTCTCGTCAGACCGATATCGGCGATCAGATGCGGATTGTCGTTCGCCAGTCGCGCAAGCTCCAGGCGAAAGCGTTTTCGATCTTCCCAGGTCGCCAGGATGTTGCACAAGGTCCCCAGGCCGTAGCGCGCATGCGAGACGGGGCCTGGCGGCGCTCCTGGCCACACGATCGGATAGGGGGCTGATGCGGGGATGCGGGTATCGTTCATGGCAATCTCCATAGGGTCGAGGGCTCTCGACCTGATGGGATGATTCTGCCGGATGCCGACGGCGCCGTACTTAAGCTTTCCCAAATAGTTTCCAAAAACATCCAAGCGGGCTATCGATGCGCCGCATGCAGGGATCGCGCTTTGCCTTTGGTCCGTTCGTGCTTGATCCAGATGCGGGAACGCTGCTTCGGCACGATGTCCCCGTTGCCGCCGGTCACCGCGGAGTCAAGCTGCTTGCGGCGCTCGTCGGACGGCCCGGCGAGATCCTGGGCAAGGCCGAGCTCATGGACGCGGCGTGGCCGGGCACGGCCGTCGAGGAAGCCAATCTCACTGTCCAGATCGCGCAGCTGCGCAAGCTGCTCGGCCCCTCGGCCGACGGCGGTGAGTGGATCGCCACCGTCCGGCGTGTCGGCTACCGCTTCACCGGCGCCGTCGAGCAGCTGGATGGTGCAAGGCCAAAACCTTTGCCGCTGCCCGACAAACCGTCGATTGCCGTTCTTCCTTTCGTCCACTTCAGCAACGATTCCGAACAGGAATCCTTTGCGGACGGCTTGACCGAAGATCTGATCACCGACCTCTCGAGGATCAAAGGCCTGTTCGTGATCGCGCGCAATTCGACCTTTGCGTACAAGGGCAAGGCGATGGACGTGCGCGGGATCGCGCGGGAGCTTGGCGTGCGCTACCTGCTGGAGGGCAGCGCACGACGCTCGGCGGAGCGCGTGCGCATCAATGCACAGCTGGTCGACGCGGTGAGTGGGGACCATCTGTGGGCGGAGCGTTTCGATCGCAACCTGGAAGACATTTTTGCCGTCCAGGACGAGGTCACCGGCAAGATCGTGCAGGCTCTGACCGGCCGGCTGCGTACACCGCCGCGACGCAACCGGCCGAGCAATCTCGAGGCCTACGATCTGGTTGTGCGGGCAAGAAAGCTCATCGACGATTCGCCGCAGGCGGCGCGGGAAGCGCATCTGATGCTGACGCGGGCGATCTCCCTCGATCCGGGATACGCCGAAGCCTATCGCTGGCTTGCCATGAACCACTGGATGGGATGGGTGCATTGGGGAGCACCGATCGAACCTAACCGCATCGTCGCCCTGGAGCTGGCGCAAAAGGCGGTTGCGCTCGACCCCGACGATGCCGGCTGCCGCTGGGTGCTTGCCAATTTGCTCGCCTACGAACGTCGCTTCGCCGAGGCGGACACCGAATTTGCCAGGGCGATCGCGCTCGATCCGAACGAGGCCGACACCTGGGCGACACTGTCCGACGTCGTGCTCCTGGCCGGGCGGGTCGACGAGGCGCTCGATCACATTCGCAAGGCGTTTCGCCTGAACCCGTTTCCGGCGAGCTGGTATTACCTCACGCTTGGCCAGGCCCAGTATGGGGCTGGCGACTACGAAGCCGCGATCGAGACGCTGCGCCGGGACGAAACCTATCGAACGAGCTCACGCCGCTTCCTGGCGGCGAGCCTGGCCCAGCTTGGCCGGCTCGACGAGGCGCGCTCGGAAGTCGAGCTGTTCCTCGTCGCCAATCCGCATTTCACGACCAGCCACTGGGTCGCGACCGAGCCCTTTCGCGACGACGCGATGCTCGAACATTTCGTGGATGGCTTCCGCAAGGCCGGCCTTCCGGATTGACACGCGCCGTCATGCGGCGAGACGACGGGGAGCCCTTCAGCGGATGCTGGCGGGGTCGAGGAGCCCGGCGCGCACGGCCGCCAGCAGCAGGCTCGCCGTCGAGTTGACTGCGAATTTTCGCATCAGATTGGTGCGGTGGGTGTCGACCGTCTTCGGGCTGACCCCCAGCGCTTCGGCCGCGCTGGCGTTGGTGTGGCCCCGCGCAATCGCCTGCAGGATGCTCAGTTCTCGATCGGTGACCGTGACCCGCTCGGCCGGCGATTTCAGCAGTTGCCGCACGCTCGCGCCCAAAACCGTCTTGCCGGCGCAGACCTGGCGGACGATGTCGACGATTTCAGCCTCGGTGCTGTCCTTCAAGGCCACACCGTGGATGCCGGCCTCGACGAGCGTGTTGACGGTCTGGACCGGCACCGAGCCGGTGAGCAGGATGAAACGCGTTTCGGGCGACCATCGCTTTGATTCCAGAAAAACTTCCAGTCCGTTCGCGCCCGGCATATTGTAGTCGAGGATCGCGCAGTCAGGCTTGGCTTTCCGGATCTCGACGATCGCTTCGATCCCGTTCGTGACGGACCCGACTATTTCGACGCCTTCGAGTGCCGACAGCGCCTTGGCAAGGCCCCACGAGACGAACGCATGGTCATCTGCGAGCAGAATCCTCGTTCTCACCTGAGGCCTCCCGCTTCGCGCATGCGCAGCGTGCCGTTCAGCTGTGCCTGGCTGATCTTCGCCCTGTTCATGACGCTCCCCAACGCGCCAGTTTTCGCCGCCGAACGAGAGCCGCTGGTCCTGACCGGTCCCGCAGATGCCGCAACGTTAAGCCCGCATCTGGAATACACCTTTGACCCTGAATGGCAAATGAAGGCGGAGGATTTCGTCGCCCCTTCGGCGGTCGAGATGCGGCCTTTGCCGGGCGGAAAGCCCGATTTCGGCTACACGACCGCGAAGGTCTGGCTGCGCCTGCCGGTGGTGAATGGGAGCACTCAGACGAAGGACTGGCGCTTCCGTGTGCATGTCAGCTACATCCAGCAGATCGCGATCTACCGCATCAGTGCGGACGACAATACGGTCAGGACACTCGTCGACCTCAAGGAAGACAGTCCCTTCAGCGCGCGGCCGATTGCCCATTCGCAGATCGTGGCTCCCGTCGATCTCGCCCCCGGCGAGGCGGCCACGCTCCTGGTCGCCTACTATGGAATGGGTGCGGCGCGGCACACAATGTCGGTGGAAACGCCCGACAGTCTGGCCGAAATAGCGCGCCTCGCGGCCGCGAAGAGCTACGCATTCTACGGTATGATGCTCGTCATGATCGCCCTGGCGTTCGTGGCGCTGGCGACCTTACGGCAGGCCATATTCGCGGCCTACGCCGGCTACCTGTCTTCGATCTTCCTCTATGTTGGCTTCGCCGACGGGGCTGCATTCCAGTACATCTGGCCGAGTTTTCCCGAGCTGAACCCGATGGCGTCGGTGGCGTTCGGCACCGGCGTCATGGTGTTCGGCGGCCTGTTCGCGATCAGCTTCCTGCAAACCGCGCGCTTTCATCCGATCATGCATCGGGTGCTGCTGGCCCTGATCGCGCTGGTGCTTGCGCTCGACGCCGTTCTTTGGACAACCGCCCCGAAGCTGCTGAACCGTTTGTTCGTCTACATGATCCTGGTCTCGGTGCTGACCTTCCTGACTGCGGCGATCGTCGCAGCACGCAAGCGTTTCCGCGAGGTGCGGTTCTATCTGTTCGCCTGGGCTGCCAGCCTGATACCAGCATCCTTGTTCACGGCGCGGTTCGCATTCGGCATCGAACCGACATTGATCACGCTCTACGACGCGGTCCGTCTCGCGCTGGTGGTCGATGCCGTGATGATGGGCCTCGCGATTTTCGACCGCTACAAGCATCTGCGTCAGTCGGCGATGGCGGAGACCCTTGCCCACACGCGGCGCAATCTGGCGCTCAGCCAAAGACTGGCGTTGCTGGAAGAACGCTACGAGGAGGTGACGGCAAATGCGCGCGAGCGCGAGGCAAGCGTGAAGGATACCGTGCACGATCTGCGCCAGCCGATGCACGCCCTGAGGCTGTCGCTCCGCCAGATGCTCAGCCCGCAGCCGGACAAGGCGACCGATGTCGGACAGGTCGAATCGGCGCTAGCCTACATGGAGCGGCTGGTCGCCGAGCGGCTGGCGGCGAATGTGGACACCGACACATCGGGCGCCGTGTCGTCCGCCCGGGTCGGCACCGGCATGACGGGCAGACACACCGCCGAGCCCGGCATGCACGCGGTGCTGCGCGGCATCGCCGATATGTTCGCTGCGGAAGCGGCTGCGAAAGGCCTGGGGCTGCGGCTCGTGCTTGCCGCGCCGGACGCCGAGGTGGCGGCCTATCCGTTGATGCGCGTCGTCTCCAACCTCGTCTCCAATGCGATCAAATACACGCGAGAAGGGCGGGTCGTCATCGCTTTGCGCCGTCACGGGGCAGGGCATCGGATCGAGATACACGACACCGGGCCGGGATTGAGCGGCGCAGCCTTCGAGCAGGCGCTTTTGCGCAACCAGAGGCTGGAGCGCGACCTCACCTCGGCCGACGGGAGCGGGCTTGGCCTCTCGGTCGTGAAGCAAATTGTCGAGGCCAATGACTGGCAACTCACCGCATGCGCCGGACGCCGGACCGGTGCGAGTATCCGCGTTGCCCTGTCCGAGGATACTCGCACCGATGCATTGCAATCGGCATCGCGTCAGGCCGAAACGCTCCGTACGCCCTGACGAACCTGGTCCACCGGCACCTGGAAACGCATCCCGCTATGCCTGCCAGAAGCGCTTGGCGATCTCGGCCTCGACCTGCTTCTTCGTAAGGCCCATATCGTCGATCAGGTGCGGAGCGGTGCTCGCCATTTCCTTGAGGCTCCAACGGAAGCGCGCCCGGTCTTCCCAGGTCCTCAGGATGTTCAAAAGGCCCGAAAGGCTGAAGCTGTGGCCCGTCACAGCCGGCCGGCTGGGCGCGATCGGCCACGTTATTTGATGCGAGGACAGTGCAAGGGTGGAAGACTGGTTCACGTCAACCTCCGATTGGTTCGATGGCGCGGGCTCTCGACCCGAGAGCGGCCGGATCTCTGCAGCATGCGAGCCCGCGATGAGATGCTTTGCGTCAGGAGACCTGATGTTCATCGCCGACCCCGCCCCTCCAGGGTGTTTCAACGCTGTCAGTTCAGCGGAAAGCGGGGGTCGCGACCATCAGGTGATCACCTGAATTGCCGTTGGGTCATGTCGGGAGGAGGGGAAGAGCGGTCCGCCGACGGCAGCTACACGGCAACGCGAATGCTTGCGCCGGTTCGACGACCGACGCAGGAGCTGATCCGCCAGTCATTGGCCTCGGCGATTTCCTTCACGACCGACAGGCCAAGCCCGCTGCCCTCGGCGGCGGAGCGATCACGCGCCAACCGCTCATTGCGCACGAGTGCCTGCTCGAACGCCGCTCCGCTCAAGCCGGGACCGGTATCGTGCACCTCGATCCGGTGCCCCGATCCGTGGCGGCGCAACGCGACGACGATCCGCCCCTCCCGCGTGTATTTGATCGCGTTGGAGACAAGATTGGCCATGATGCGCATCAGCGGATAAGCGGCCACCTCGGCATCCGGTGCGGCAAGCACAAGCCGCAGCCCGAGGCCTTTGGCAGCGGCCTCTGCGCCGAACATGTCGACGATGCCGCGCAGCACGTCATGCAGCCCGGGCTCGGCAGCACGTTTGTCGCCGGCGGCATTGGCGGCGGCCTTGGCATGCCGGTCGCGCGCCGGGGTGGCGCCTGGCTTTTCCGTCTCGGGATTTTCCGCCAGCCGCTCGGCAACCAGCCGTTCCATGTAGGCGAGTGCCGATTCGACCTGGCCGACATCGGTCGCCTTGTCCACCTTCGGGTTGAACATCTGGCGCAACGAAAGCCGCAGCGCCTGCATCGGCTGGCGCAGATCGTGGACAGTGTCCTTCACGCCCTCTTCGCGCCGACGCGCCGTCGCCGTCACCTGGTCGTATTGCTCCTCGAGCGCCGCCAGCCGCTGGCTCAGCGCCAGATTGCGCTGTGTGTGCGCCAGGGTCTCCTCCACGGCCGACTGGCGCAGCTGGTTGTAGCGGTCGAAAATCGCCAGCCCCATCATCAGCGCGTCGAACATCAGCGCGAGGCGGATCGTGTCCCAGGTGGTGATGAATGTCGGTTCGAAGCCGAAGGCGAAGCGGGCCGTGAAAAGGATTGCCGGAATGAGGCAGGCACCCCAGGCGATGAGATAAAAGCGGACCTCGCGGAACCGCGTGCGCGCAGCGACGATCGATGCGGTCAGGAACGTGAGCACGGAGATCGAGATCATCAGGACGAGCAGGCGCTTGAGCAGCTGCGGGTCGGTCACCCACAGCACGACGTCGATCAGCAGCACGGAAGCGATCAATGCCTGCAGGATGCGATGCATGATCGGGTGATAGCGCCCGGTCTGCAGGAAGGTGATGGCGAAGAGAGCGCCGAACACCATGACGGCAGACCCTCCCACGCTCGATGCCACCGAATTGAAGCGTGGAAAATCGGGCCAGAGGTACTGGAACGCCGTTCCGTCTGAATGGGCGATGTAGAGCGAAATGGACACGACATAAGCGGCATAGGCTGCGAAAACCGCCTGGCGAAGGATGACCAGCGCCACGACCGCCAGCGCGAACATGACAAGCATCATTCCGTAGAAGGCGTAGCTTTTCAGCGCGTCCAGGCGCGCCCGCTCGGCGAAGCTGTCCGGCGTCTCCACCGACATGGAGAGCCTCGACGTGCCCTGCGAATAATAGGCGACGACGAGCGTCGCCGCCTCGCCCGGTGCCAGGTCGAAGGACGCCACCATCTGCGGGTTCTTGATCGGCCGTGCGCTGAACGGGCTGTCCTCGGTGAGGTCGAGGATGGTCTTGACCGCCCCGTCCGAACCGATCCTGTAGATCGCGATCTTCTGGGTGAAATTGGCGTGAACGTAGAAGCGCCAGGAATCGATATCGCTCGTTCCGTTCGAGACCGGCACGCTGAGCCAGATGCGTGCCGGCGTATAGCCGAAATCCGGGACCGGTCCGGGCAGGGGCTGCAGCTCGACGGAAGATAGCTCGACGAAGTCGGCGATCTTCAATCGCCATTCCAGATCGATCGTGTATTCCATGTGCCGGCTGAGCGTTTGCATGTCGGCCGGGCCGCCGAGAACGAGCGGATCCCGCGCCGCGGCATGAACCGGCGCGCTCGCAAGCGACGCGACGAGGGCGACGATCAGCCAGGCGCACCAGAGGCCGAGCCTGCGCAAGAACAGGGGAGGGCCGCTCACGATCATGCGTTCGTCACGCGGTGACCCGTGACGGCGCTGCTGCGCTTCGAAGATATCGACATTATCGGCTCCGCCCCACACGGCACCGGTGCGTCTGTTGCAATGAGGATCAATTAGAAAAGCGTAATACTTCCGCACGATATGCCATGCGCGACAGGACTGGAAGCACCTCCGAGCTTGATCTTCCAGCCGCAATGCCCGCCCCCCTTTTGCTCGGATAGAGCATCGGCGGAGCTGCCTTCCGCGGCAATTCAGGTGATCACCTGATATCTCGGCCCGCCCGTTTCCGCTGAACTGCGAACGTCGAAAACGCTCTCGGTGAGCTTCGACCAGGCGCAGAGCAACGGAGGCGGGAACCCTCCGAACCGCGCATCGGGTGGGGGGAAACATGGATTACACGGCATTCGGTCCTTACTTCATGGCGGTGGCGGCGTTGACGGCCGCACCGGGCCCGATCATGGCGGTGCTGGTTGCCCGGTCGCTCGGCCGCGATACCAGGGGCGCCATCGCCTTCGCCGCGGGTCTCTGCGCCGGCGACCTGATCGCTGTGTTCGCCGTCGCGCTCGGGGTTGGGGTTTGGGCCGAGGCCCAGCCCGACTGGCTGTCGCTCGCCAAATATGCCGGCGTCGCCTACCTGCTGTGGCTGTCGCTGAAAATGTGGAACGACCGCGCCAACGTCAATTCGGCGCAGGCGCGGAAGGGAGGCTGGTTCGCCTCCGCTGGCGCCGGGCTGGGCATCTGCCTCGGCAATCCGTCGACGCTGCTGATCTATGTGCTGCTGCTGCCCGGCGTCGCCCCGAACGGCATAACCAGCTTGGAGCAGATGGCGCTGCTGGTGCTGGTCACGTTCGCCGCCGTCGCGCTCGTCTTCTTCGGCACGATCCTGCTTGCCCGGCAAGTCAACCGGGTCATCGCCTCCCCGGGTTCCTCGAACATCCTGAGCCGCACGATGGCCGCGACGATCGCGGTGACCTCCGTGTGGCTTCTGGCAGCCTGAGCCTGCCGCTCAGGCCGCCATCGCTTCGCAACAACACTGGAGCTTTTGCAATGAGCACGATCTTCACCGCCTTCGGGCGGCACGCCAAAGGTGCGCCCATGCTGCGCAGGGGATTGAAGCGGGTGGGGCTCGCCTCGCTCGTCGCCGGCCTGCTGCTGTGCACGGCCTTGCCAGCCTCGGCCGAAATCACGGTCAGCGGCGCCGACGTCACCGTCGTGGAGTTCAGCGGCGGAACGTACCGGCAGGAACCGGATGGGACCTGGGCGGAACTCGACGCAAACGGCACGATCACGGCCACCTTCTTCGAAGTCTCGCGCGATGAGCAGCGCGTGCTGCTGGTGGATGAAGGTCGCGGCCTTTCGGTCACCCTTGATCTGGCCGAGCGCGTGATCACCTTCGGCCCGATCAACGGCGAGCAGCAGCCGCTGCACGAGATCGTTTCGGCGACAGCCGAGCCGCCCACTCCGGCGATTAGCGTGAGCGCCGAAGCGGCAGCCGATGCCGCCACGTCCGAGACGGCCACGAGCGTGGTGTTCGGTTCGAACGGCGAGGCCGCGGGCGAGTACAGGATGGTGGGCGCGGGCGATTGGGTCGAGCTCGACGGCGCCGGGCAGCCAGCGTTCGAATTCAAGGAAACCGACCGCGGCGCGACAGGCATCAAGCTTGTCGACGAGTCACGCGGCATCGCGCTGACGCTCGACGTCGCCAGCAAGATCATTACGTACGGGGCGATCGGCGACGAACAGCAGCCGCTCTACGAAATCATTTCGGCGACCGCGGAAGCCGCGGCCGAGCCTGCGGCCGACGTGGCGGCGGCTCCAGCCGAGCCGGTTGCGCCCGAACCCGACGAGACCGGCCACATCGCGCCGGCCGTGCCGGGGCTCGACTACAGCTTCGTGAAGCTCAAGCATGCCGGCTGGTACGTGGGCCGCTTCAGGGTCACCTGGAGCGAGACGGATGCCGCCGGCCAGGCGACCACGGGCAGCTGGGAATCCGGCGACCAGCAGGCGCCCTTCTTCCATGTGGTGGAGTTCCCCGACGGCGCCTCAGCGATAAATGTCGTCGGCGAGGGCGAAGTCGAGGGGCAATGGACAGAAGCACTGAACGTGACTTTGGCCGGACCGACCAACAAATGTTACAAGATAGCGGGAACTCCGCTGGTCCAGCAGTCTGACGAAAGTGACGATCCGAGCTCCGGCCTGGATGATGATTGTCCTTAGCACTGCCGACCCCATCACCTGAACTTCCGAAAACAGACAACTCCAGCAGAGAGCGAGTTTCCGCCATGCCAAACGTTGCAACAACATTGGGTCGCCGCGGTCTCAGCGTCGCCGCAGCCCTGGTCATGACCTGCCTCGCGCCGGCGATGGCGCAAGCCGTCGGTTTCGGCGCACTCGAGCCGAAATGCGACAGCATCAACCGGGACATAAAGGCTCCGAAGTTCGACCTTGCCTTCTTCAAGGACGCGAAGGTCTGGGCTTCGAGAACAGGCACGACCGGCGTCTACTTCCTCGAGAAAAAGAAGACGGTCAAGGGCGAGCTGCAGACGGAGACCTACGTCGTCAAGTTCGAAGCCAAGCTCGACGCTGGCGTCACGGTTTCGCGACGCTTCTTCAAGGCCTACAAGGTTCCGCACGACCGCCTGCTCGTTGAGTACACGGACGCCACGAATATTCGCTCGCTGTTCGACGGCATTGGTGACACGCGCCGCGCCCGGCGAATCGACGCGGACAAGGCCGCGCAGTTCGACAGCAGCTTCGCCAAGCTTGCGAAACTCTTCGAGAGCAAGGACACCGCGCCGCAGAAGGTGATTGTCACGCAATTCCTGCCTTCGCTTGCCGGCGCCAGCAGCCTCGGCGACGCGCTCACTCCCGACAACGACCCGAAGAAGCAGACGCCGGAGCACAAGGCCGCGGCGCAGATGCGCTTCATGGCGGCGCTGGGCGCGCTGAACATGCCGCACAACCAGAAGATGCTCGGCTACCTGTTCATGATGGATGCGTTCCTTGGGAACAGCGATCGCCTGCTCGGACCTACCAAGAACCTCGGCAACATCTTCCTTGCCGCGGGTGCCGACGAAACGCCGTGCCTGGTCGCGATCGACAACGAGGCACATGCCCCTTCCGGAGCCTATCTCTTGACGGCCAGTTATGCGGAACAGCTCGGCCAGCAGGACGTAGATGAGGACCGGCCGCAGAAATCTCCGAAGCTTTCGATGACGGCGACGGACTATCTCACCGCCGTGCTCGGCGAATACAGGGATGGCATCACCGGCAAATACTCCGCCGGGCCGCTCTCGGCTTTCAGCGGCCAGTTCCTCGGCGCAGTCAATGCGGCCGACAAGGTCGCCCAAAAGGAGACCTGCGATCCGGTCGACGAGGTCGCGACCAACGCCTCCTTTCAGATGTGGATCCGGCGCATGTTCCGCGTCGAGTTCATCAAGCTGATCAACGGCATGGCCAAACATATCGACGGTGTGAGCGTCGTCAATTCCGATCATACCGGCAAGACGGTCGTCGCCAACCCGCAGGCGAGAGGCTTCCAGACCGTTTGCTACAGCGACGTCACCGTCGACGGGGGGCAGACCATCCGCATCGACTGGCTCTGGTTCGACCAATACTTCGCCGAGGGGGCGCTCTTCGCTTCGCGCGACCTTGCCGATGTCCCGGCGATGAAGTCGGCAATCGCGACTGCGCTGAAAGGCATGCCGACGAAGAAGACCGACATGATCGCCAGCGCGCTCGAGGCCCGCTCGCAGTTCTTCGCCCATGTCCGGGCGGGAGAGAAACCCAACTTCATCATCGCCCTCATGCTCGAGGCCAACAAGAAGGAGGCCTACGCCAAGGCGATCTCGGTCTCTGCAACGACCTTCATCTATGTCGGCAACCATTGGGAGCCGAAGTAGGCAGATGAAAAACAGGTCTTCCAAGAACAAAACCTTAATCTCCACAAGAAAGGTATGAAAATGTTCAAGACACCGAGACGGCTGATCTTTTCCCTGGCGCTCAGCATGGCAGCGCTCTCCTCCTCCACCGCCTTCACGCAGGATGTGACCGGCGATACCGTCACCATCGTCGAGTTCGGCGAAGACGGCGTCAGCAAGGGCTTGTACCGGCAGACAGGACAAGGGCAGTGGCAGGAGGTGGACGAGGCCGGCGAGGTAAGCGGAACCTTCGAGGAAGTGTCACGCGACAGCGAGACGGTGGTGATCGAGGATGCCGGTCGCGGCATTGCCGTCACGCTCGATCTCGCTAACAGCGTCGTCACCTTCGGGCCAATCGGCGAGGCGCAGGATCCGCTCTACGAGATCGTCGCGACCAGCGCCGATCCGGTCGAAGCTGCCCCGGAGGCCGCAGCGACCCCGAAGGCCGAGGCGTCTCCGAAGGCTCAGGCAGCTGCCGCCGGCCCACGCGCATCGGGTCTGACGGTCGTCAGCGTCATCATCGGCAGCAATGGCACGGCGAGCGGTGAGTTCCGGCAGACCGGCAAATCGAAGTGGCGCGAGTTCAACGACAAGGGCGAGGTGGCGTTCAAGTTCGACGAGGTCGGTCGCGATCGCGACAAGGTCAAGCTCGAGGACCGCAGCCGCAACATCGCGTTGACCCTGGACATCGCCAACAACGTCATCACCTACGGTGCCATCGGCAACGCCGAGCAGGCCGAAATCTACGACATCATCTCCAGCACGGCGCGTGAGGCTACGGCCAACAGCGAGGCGATCAACGACTACATCGGTTCGCTTCGCTACAACCCGAAGCTGCTGTTGCGGGAGGTGCTCGACGGTTCCACGACCACCGATCCAGTGCCGACGGGCCGCCACGAAAGCGCCAGCAAGGTGGTGATCACCACGGCGAAGAAGCACGATTTCGACAAGGCGATCGAGTCGATCTCGGTGCTGAAGCAGATTCCTTCGGACGTATTCCCGGGCGCACTGGTCGTCGCGGACGGCCAGCTCGTCGATGGAAATCCCCGCCCGAGCGGATTGCCCCGAGGACCGCTGACTCTCTCACTTTCGCTGCAGGGCGGCGACAAGGCCGAGACCGGCACTCGCCTGATTCCCGACCCCAAGAAGTCGACAGTGAAGGTCGCGGTCGATGACCTGGTAAGGGAATGGCAGAACACGGCAGGCGACAACACCAATCCCGACTCGGCCGTGCTGGTCACCACCGAGGTCTACGATCTCACCCAGGCGCAGGCCGAGCTGCAGATCAATGCAGAATGGGCTTCGGGCGCGGCCGAGGCGATGCTTAAGGGCAGCGGCAGCAAGGAGACAACCTCCTATGTCGCCATGTACAAGCAGATATTCTACACCATCTCGGTCGACACACCGGCCGAGCCCAGCCAGTTTTTCAGCAGCGCAGTGACGATTGACAAGGTCGCGAAGGACTTCACCAACGAGGGACCTCCGGCCTATGTCGACAGCATCACCTATGGCCGCATCCTTCTGGTGAGGATGGAGGTCGACAACAGTGAAGTCACTGCCGAAATAGAGGGCAAGTTCGAAGAAGCGATCCGCGAGGACACTGAGTTTTCCACCAAAGCTGCCGGCGATCTGAAGAAGGTCGCGAAGACTGCGAAGTTCTCGGCCATCGTGCTGGGCGGCAAGAGCGACCAGGGCATCTTCGACAGCAAGGACCTCAGCAAGATACAGGATTATATTGCGAACGGGGCCACTTATTCAGCGAAAAATCCTGGATTGCCCATCGAGTACTCGGTCAAATTCCTCAAGGACAACAGTCTCGCCAGAATTGGCCTTGTCGGTCACTACACCACCTACACCAGCGTCGAATACCCGTTCGCCGTCGTGAAGATGAAGCACACCGGCGGAATGTTGGGCCGTTGGAAGGTCGAGTGGACCGTCGACGGCAAGACGCACTTCAGGACAAACTCGAACTACCCCAATGGCAATGCGGCCCCGTCCTATGAGCCGGTCCCGGTTCCGGGAGACGCCACGGGCATCGTCGTCAAGGGCGAGTTGGCGCGGCTGATCAACGATGATTGGAAGACGGTCGTGTACGATGCCGAAGGCAGCATGAACGTCTGTTACTGGATGTGGGGTACGGTGTGGTTCGAAGACAGCGCCAAAAACCCGGCGCCAGGGCCCCGGGACAACTGCAAGGACACCCAACCCAACGAGTAAGGACGAGCCCCATGCTGCGGTATCGAGGTTCAATCGCATCGGCGATCGGTGCAATCGTGGTCGCGTGCCTGCTCGGCGCGCTTCCCCTGGGCGACAAGGTGTATGCCCAGGCCGACGGCTGCAACCCGGGCGAGGTCAAGATCGGCGGGCAGTGCCGGGCGCTCGGCAAGAAACCCGCCGCCGAGCCTGCAAGCAAAGACGAGCCGGCCGAGACCGCCGGCAATGAGTGCGGCGCAGGCGAAGTCCTGATCGGCGGCCAGTGCCGTGCGCTTGCTCGGAAGAAGACGGCCCAGCCTGCTGTGGAAGAGCCTGCCGTGGAAGAAGAGCCGGCCGAGGCAAGTGCCGAGGCGTGCGGCGCCGACGAGGTGCTGATCGGCGGCCGGTGCCGCGCGATCAGCAAAAGAAAGGCAGCCGAGCCGGCACGCGACAACACGGCAGCGACCGGCGCACAGGTCGAATGCGGCCCGGGCGAGGTGAGGATCGGCCGCTCATGCCGGAGCCGGCAGACGGACACGGACGCGGAAGAAAATCCGCAACCTGCCCGAGCCGGTGACGACATGCTCGCCTGGCACTATGTCCGCTCGGGCTCCGATGCGAACGTCGCCACGGTCGCGACGCTCTTCTACGGCGTGCCCGAAACCGACAATGTCCAGATGTCGGCGAGCTGCAGCAGCGCGGACGGGGCCTCGCAGCCGAGGGTCATCGTTTCGTCCGAAGTCCCACGCGCGGCACCGGGCCTGCCTGTTCCGGTCCGCTTCGCCGCTCCCTCCTTCGACCGCATGTTCCTCGGCCTGGCGATCATGGGCGAGGAAGCCCAGGGCGGCGAGATGGACATCGAGACGGACGATCCGCTGTGGAGCGCGCTGACGCGCCTGGATTTCATCGGCTACAGCGTCGACGACGAGCCGCCGCTCGACTTGCCGCTGGCCGGCATACGTGCCCCGCTGCGGAAATTCCTGACGGACTGCTCGATGTTTGCCAGCCGGGATCCCGGCGCCCGGATCGTTTCGAGCGCGACCGAGCTCTTCTCCGATGGCGGGCACTTTCCGGGGCAGAGCGGCGGTTCTTGCGAAGCCCTGGCCGGGACGCTCTCGACCAGCAACGGCGTTCCGATCGTCGTCACCTTCGTCAATCGCAGCGGCGAACACCGCGTTCTCGACTGGGTCGACTTCAACGGGACGCCTGTAGAATACGCCCAGCTGGCGGACGGGCAGTCCTTCACGGTCAACACCCTTACGGCGCATCCGTGGATGGTCACCGACGGCCCAGGCAATTGCATCGAGCGCTTCATGCCGACGCAGAACGAAATCATCATAGCGCGAAAGAGCCCGGGGTTCGGCGATGAGTGACATGATCCAGAAATCCAGAATGTCCGGCGTGTCGTTGACAGGACGGTGGGTTGCCGCGGCACTCGCGCTGGCCGCGCTCGGATGGTCCGGCGAGGCGCTGGCGCAATCGCGGCAGTTCATCTGCAGTGAAGCCAGCACGCTCACGGTTCAGGTCGAGAATGCGGATACGATCGCGGCGACCCTCGGTTTCAGCAATCCGCGTCGTCTGCGACAACGGGACGGCGGGCCTTACACCTTTGCCGACAATCGGGTCGAACTGCGCATTGCCCGCAACCAGAAAGGCGTGCGGATCCGACAGGCGGGGCAAGAGGACATCCACTGCATCTATCCCATCCCCGCCGCGATCAATGGCGGGTTCGACAGCGTGGCCGGCGTTCAGGCCAAATCCTGGGGCGGCATCGTCCGCTCCGGGCCCGGAATGGAGCACCAGAAGGTGGCGAGCCTGCGCGAGGGCGATCCGATCGTGCTGGAGGAGCGCTCGGACGTCGAAATGAACGGCTTCCCCTGGTTCAGGATCACCTTCAACGGCAACCAGACGGGTTTCCAGTGGGGCGGCATTATCTGCCCTGTCGGGCAGCCCGTGCCGGGAACCTTCCAGCAATGCAATTGACGGCTTGAGCCGCCGACGCGTCTCGCGCCAATCGCTCGGAGGCGTCCAACCCTCGGAGCGCCTCCCGTTATCGCGAGCGTTTCCTGGCCGGTGACTTTTCAGTCCGCAGCCCGCCTGTCGCCTGCACTTTCGAGCGGGCCTCCGCCAGACCCAGCTTGGCGCTGCCCGGCCCCGGCCGGAGGGCCCATTTCAGCGTGTTGGTGACGGCGAGGCCAAAAAAGCTGGAGCGGCTCATGCCGAGCTCCGCGGCACGACTGTCGACGCGGGCAATCAGGCTTCTCGGCAGGTAGACGTTCACCCGCTCGGAAGGATCGGGCGGATCCACGCCGACGACAAAGTAAGCCAGCAGATCGCAGCCCTTGGGCAACACGATCCGCTCGATCGGCGTCGGCTCGGGAAGCGGCTTGCCGCTCTCGAACAGCTGGTCGACCGCTGCGGCAAGCGTCTTTTCCGCCTTCTCGATAGCTTCCTCCTGCGACTTTCCACCGGCGACGCAGTCGGGAAAGTCAGGGAACCAGGCGCCGAACGTCTGCTTGGGACCACGCTCCAGGACCGCCGGGTACAACCGCTTTTTCATTGTGGCCGCCTCCGCGGCTCATGCCATTCCACGCATGTCTGTGTGTTGAATCGCACACCTAGATTAGCATCGATGTGGTTGCGGTGAAAGCCGCAAGGCCCCGGCGTCGGCGTAAAAAGCAGAACGCTTCAGTCGGAAAGCTCGGTGCCGATTGCGCCAGGCACGGTCTTGAAAGCGGCCTGGAAATACGCCGCGTCGCCGCCAGCCAGCTCCGCGCCCAGCCTCGCGGCTTCGCCGCGGTGCCGTCGGAGCCCATCGGCATCACCGGCCGCGCTGCAGGCCATGGCCATGGCGGCATGAGCGAAGGCACGTTCCCAGGTCGCGCCATGCGCCTCGAAATGGGAGAAGGCTTCGCCTGCCAGTTGCATTGCCGGCTGGCCTGCGCCGGCGCGAGCCATCGCCCACGCCAACAGAAGGTCGGCGTGCGCAACATTGGTCGGCGTTCCGATTTCGCGCCAATGATGCCGCGCGGTCGCGGCGGCAGTCAGGAGCTGCGTCAATCCGGCTGCGTCGAGACAGGAACGCTCAATGAGATTCCACGCCGCGTCGTTGCAGGTGGCGGCAGTCCGCCTGTGCAGCTCCGAATTGGCTGGCCGTACCTGATCCGAGGACATAGCGCCTATCGATCCGTAGAGTTTTGTCCGGTCAGCCCCCGGCAATGCGCGGCAGCAGAAAGATTTCCGCATCGCTCGGCAGGGGCTTCGACCAGGTGTCGCGGTAGATCGTGCCGTCGATCGAGACGGCGATGCCGCGTTCGATCCACGGCTCGATGGCGGGAAACTGTTCCGCCAATTTGCGGAACAGCTCCCTGATGTCCTTCGCTTCGATCTCGAGCTTGTCCTTGCCGCCGGCAGCCGCCCTGAGCGAGCCCCAGAGCGTCACTTCGACCATCAGGCTTTGCCCTCGAGCGCCGCCAGGATACGCGGCGGCGACATAGGGATGTGCGTCATGCGCACGCCGACGGCATTCGACAGCGCATTGGCGATGGCCGCCAGCGGCGGCACGATCGACGTCTCGCCGACGCCGCGCACCCCATAGGGATGGTTGGGGTTGGGGATCTCCAGGATCTGCGTGTCGATCATCGGCAGGTCCGAGCAGACCGGGATGCGGTAATCGAGGAAGCCGGCATTCTGCAGCCTGCCGTCCTTGCCGTAGATGTATTCCTCGTTGAGCGCCCAGCCGATGCCTTGCGCGGCACCGCCCTGATATTGCCCTTCCACATAGGTCGGGTGCACGGCCTTTCCGGCGTCCTGCACGACGGTGTAGCGAATGACCCGCGTAGCGCCGGTTTCGCGGTCCACCTCGATGTCGCAGATATGCGTGGCGAAGGAAACGCCGGCGCCGTCGGCGACGAGCTCGCTGTGGCCGGCGATCGGCCCGCCGGTCTTGCCCGATGCGGCCGCGATCTCCTTGAGCGACAGTTTTCCGAGATTGCCGTGCTTCTCGCCGATGGCAACAGCATGGCCCTGTTCCCAGACCACTTCCTCGACCGGGATGTCCCACATCTGCGCGGCGCGCTCGCGCAGGACCTTGATGGCGTTGCGGGCAGCCGAGATCGTCGCCATCGAGGAGGAGAAGGTGCCGCGGCTGCCGTCGGTCATGTCGTTGTAGCCGAGGCTCGACGTGTCGGCGACGACGGCCTTGAGCTGCGCATAGTCGATGCCGAGCTCCTCCGCCGCCACCAGCGACAGCGAGGCGCGCGAGCCGCCGACATCCACCGTCCCGACGGCAAGCGAAACCGATCCGTCCATGCCGATGTTGAGGTCGACGCAGGTCTGGCCGCCGAAATTGAACCAGAAGCCGCAGGCCATGCCGCGCCCCTGGTTCTCACCGAGCGGCGCCTGCATGTGCGGATGGTTCTTCACCGCCTCCAGCGTCGGGCCGATGCCGATCGGGCCGTAGACCGGGCCGTAGGAAGATTTGGTGCCTTCCTTCGCCGCGTTCCTGATGCGGAACTCGACCGCGTCCATGCCGATCTTCGCGGCAAGCTCGTCGACCACGCTTTCCACCGCGAACGCCGCCATCGGCGCGGACGGGGCGCGATAGGCGGCGACCTTCGGCCGGTTGACCAGCACGTCGTAGCCGACCGTCCTGACGTTCTCCAGCCGGTAGCAGGCGAAGGCGGTCATCGATCCGAGCTCCGCCCACGGACCGATGTAGGGACCGCAGGAATAACGCAGGGTCGCTTCCGCCGCCGTGATCGTGCCGTCCTTGCGGGCGCCGATCCTGACGTCGATCGAGGTGGCGCTGGTCGGGCCCGAGGCGCGGAACACTTCCTCGCGCGTCATCACCAGCTTGACCGGGCGTCCGGCCTTGCGCGACAGCGCCAGCGCGATCGGCTCGGCCCATACATGGGTCTTGCCGCCGAAGCCGCCGCCGATCTCCGAGGAGGTGACGCGCAGCTTCGAGGCATCGAAGCCAAGCAATTGCGCGCAATGCTGGCGATAGACGAAATGGCCCTGCGTGCAGACCCACAGATCGGCGGTCCCGTCGGAGCTGACGCTCGCCACGCAGGCATGCGGCTCGATGTAGCCCTGATGCGTCTGCTCGGTCTTGAAAGAGCGCTCGACGATGAAATCGGCCTGGCCGAAGCCGGCTTCCACGTCGCCATGGCCGAACTCACTGCGTTTCGCCACGTTGGACGGCTTGCCGGGCTTCGGCTCGACGCCTTCGGTGAACATCGCATCGTTCAGCACCGGCGCTTCGGCCTTCATCGCCTCGTCGACGTCGGTCACATGCGGCAGCACCTCGTAGTCGACCTCGATCAGCTTGAGCGCCTGCTTTGCGGTGCGGGCGTCGATCGCGGCGACTGCGGCCACGGCATGCCCGTCATAGAGCGCCTTCTTGCGCGCCATGCAGTTGTCGAGGATGTCGTACATGCCGGCATCGCCGTCGGTGAGGTCCGGCAGGTCGGCTGCGGTGATCACGGCCTTCACGCCCGGCAGCTTCTCGGCCTTCGAAACATCGATCTTGCGGATCGCAGCGTGGGCGTGCGGGCTTCTCAGGATCCGGCCGACCAACTGGCCGGCCATGCTGAAGTCCGCGCCGTAGCGTGCGCGGCCGGTCACCTTGTCGATGCCGTCCGGGCGCAGCGGACGTGTGCCGACAGAGGTGAAATCGCGTTTCAGGTAGCGCGGATCAAAAGCGGCGGTCATGCTGCCCTCATCACACTTGCGGCGTCCTGGACGGCGCGCACGATCTTGTCATAGCCGGTGCAGCGGCAGAGGTTTCCGGCAAGGCCGAAGCGGATTTCCTCCTCGGTCGGGTCCGGGTTCCTGGCGAGAAGGTCTTTCGCCGCGATCAGGAAGCCCGGCGTGCAGATGCCGCACTGCAGCGCGGCATGCTCGATGAACTTCTGCTGCAGCGGATGCAGGGTGTCGCCCTGCGCCATGCCTTCGATGGTCTCGATGCGCCGGCCTTCGGCCTCCGCGCCGAGCACCAGGCACGAGCATACGAGCCGGCTGTCGAGAATGATGCTGCAGGCGCCGCAGTCGCCGGTGCCGCAGCCTTCCTTGGCCCCCGTCATGCCCAGCCGATCGCGCAGGACATCCAGCAGCGTCTCGTCCGGCTGGCAAAGGTATTCGATCGTGTCGCCGTTGATTGTCGTCGAAACTGCTACGCCAGCCATCACTTGCCTCCCGCGCGCGCATAGGCGGTCGTCGCGGCCCGCCTGGCCAGCACGCCTGCGACTTTTCGTCTGAACTCGATGGTGCCGCGTTTGTCGTCGATCGGACGGCAGGCTGCGGAACAGGCCGCGGCCAGCCTTTGCAGGGCGGCTTCGTCCAATCTGGAGCCGATGAGCGCCTTGGCGGCGTCTTCGACCAGCAGCACGGTGGGCGCGGCGGCGCCCAGGGCCACCCGCGCGGCCGTGACGGCGCCTTGCGCGTCGAGCGTCAGATTCACGGCGGCGCTGACGACTGCGATGTCCATCTCCGTGCGCGGAATGAAGCGCAGATAGGCATCGCCCGAGCGTGGCGGGCGCTTGTCGAGCAGGATCGCCTCGACGATCTCGCCCCTTGCGAGCGAGGTCCTGCCCGGGCCGGTGGGCACGGCCTCGACAGGGATCGTGCGCCGGCCTTGCGGCCCGGCAATCGATGCCTTGGCGCCGGCGGTCACCAGCGCCGGCACGCTGTCTGCGGCCGGAGAGGCGTTGCAAAGGTTGCCGGCGATCGTGCAGCGTCCCTGGACCTGCTTCGAGCCGATCAGCCTGGCGGCCTCGACGACGCCCGGCCAGGCCTGCTTGAGTGCCGCGTTCTCTCCCATGGCAGCACACGGAACCGCGGCGCCGATGCTGAAACCGTCCGGCGTTTGCCGGATTTCGCTCAAACCCTTGATTGCCTTGATGTCGACAATCAGGTCCGGCTCGATGAAGCCGCCCTTCATCCTGACCAGCAGGTCACTGCCTCCGGCGAGGATTGCGGCGGTGCCGGACGACCCGGCGATCGAGCCGACGGCATCTTCTATAGACTGTGGACGTATGTAGCGCATCGTCTCCCTGCGTCTTAGCAACCCTGCACTTATAGGATTTTCTGTCGAATTGGCCATCCAGATGTGCCGGCTGATCTGGCGGCGGTCAATCCATGGCGAATGTGCCAGGAGCCCTGTCGGCTTGCAAAGGCGGCAGGCGTTCGCCGCCGCAGCGTCCGCGGCGCCATGTTTGGCGCGACGCGTACCCTCCCGTTCATAATTCTTTTGCCATCGCGGCAAGCGCAATGGAACCGAAAAGCCGGACCGGCGTTGTGGCCATCAGGGCTTGTTGTATCGCAACGTATCCGGAGGGGGATCGGATCGCCAGTTCTTCTGCACCCCCTCCGCCGGTCAGGCGGGGGAATTTACCGTGAGCGCAGTCGTCTCTTCCAAGGACCAGCTGAACGGCCGCAAGATCCTGAACGCGCTCAAGGCGTTCAGGAACGGCGATTTCTCGGTCCGCATCGAGAACAACTATGACGGCGTCGAGTCCCAGATCGCCGATACCTTCAACCAGATCGTCGAGCTCAACGAGCAGGTGACGCACGAATTCGAGCGCCTGTCGCGCGTCGTCGGCAAGGACGGCCGCATCGGCGAGCGCGGGCATGTCCGCAACGCCACGGGCAAGTGGGAATCGGCGGTTCTCGCCGTCAACCAGCTGATCGAGGACATGGTGCAGCCGACCGCGGAAGTGGCGCGTGTCATCGGCGCCGTCGCCAAGGGCGACCTCTCCCAGACCATGCGGGTCGAGATCGACGGCCGTCCGCTGCGCGGCGAATTCCTGCGCATCGGCAAGATCGTCAACACCATGGTCGGGCAGCTCGCTTCCTTCGCCTCGGAAGTGACGCGCGTGGCGCGCGAGGTGGGCACCGAAGGCAAGCTCGGCGGCCAGGCGCGGGTGAGGGGCGTTGCCGGCACCTGGAAGGACCTGACCGACAACGTCAACGCCATGGCCACCAACCTGACCGGCCAGGTGCGCAACATCGCCGAGGTGACCACGGCTGTGGCGTCGGGCGATTTGTCGAAGAAGATCACGGTCGACGTGAAGGGCGAGATTCTGGAGCTGAAGAACACCATCAACACGATGGTGGACCAGCTGAACTCCTTCGCTTCGGAGGTGACGCGCGTGGCGCGCGAGGTCGGCACCGAGGGCAAGCTTGGCGGCCAGGCTCGCGTCGAAGGCGTCGGCGGCACCTGGAAAGATCTGACCGACAACGTCAACTCCATGGCCGAGAACTTGACCGGCCAGGTGCGCAACATCGCCGAGGTGACCACGGCCGTGGCGCTGGGCGATCTGTCGAAGAAGATCACCGTCGATGTGAAAGGTGAGATCCTGGAGCTGAAGAACACTATCAACACGATGGTGGACCAGCTCAACTCCTTCGCGTCGGAAGTGACGCGCGTGGCGCGCGAGGTCGGCACCGAAGGAAAGCTCGGCGGCCAGGCACAGGTGCGCGGCGTTGCCGGCACCTGGAAGGATTTGACCGATAACGTCAACTCGATGGCGGCCAATCTGACCGGCCAGGTGCGCAACATTGCCGATGTGACCACCGCCGTGGCGCTGGGCGATCTGTCGAAGAAGATCACCGTCGATGTGCGCGGCGAAATTTTGGAGCTGAAGGACACCATCAACACGATGGTGGACCAGCTCAACTCCTTCGCCTCGGAAGTGACGCGCGTGGCCCGCGAGGTCGGCACCGAAGGCAAGCTCGGCGGCCAGGCCGAGGTGAGGGGCGTCGGCGGCACCTGGAAGGACCTGACCGACAACGTGAATTTGATGGCCGCGAACCTGACCGGCCAGGTGCGCAACATCGCCGAGGTGACCACCGCCGTGGCCCGCGGCGATCTGTCGAAGAAGATCACCGTCGACGTGAAGGGCGAGATTCTCGAGCTGAAAGACACGGTCAACACCATGGTCGATCAGCTCAACTCCTTCGCGTCTGAAGTGACGCGCGTGGCGCGCGAGGTGGGGTCGGAGGGCAAGCTGGGCGGCCAGGCGCATGTGGAAGGTGTGGCCGGCACCTGGATGGATTTGACCGACAACGTCAACGCCATGGCCGGCAATCTGACCGTGCAGCTGCGTGACATGTCGAAGGTGGCGACCGCGATCGCCACCGGCGATTTGACCCAGAAGATCACCGTCGATGCGCAGGGCGAGATCCTGCAGATCAAGGACGTGATCAACACCATGGTCGACCAGCTCAACTCCTTCGCCTCGGAAGTGACGCGCGTGGCGCGCGAGGTGGGCTCGGACGGCAAGCTGGGCGGCCAGGCGCAGGTGCGCGGCGTGGCCGGCACCTGGAAGGATTTGACCGACAATGTGAACGCCATGGCGGCGAACCTCACCGGCCAGGTGCGCAACATCGCCGACGTGACCACGGCCGTGGCGCTGGGCGACCTGTCGAAGAAGATCACCGTCGACGTGCGCGGCGAGATTCTCGAGCTGAAGGACACCATCAACACGATGGTCGATCAGCTCAACTCCTTCGCCTCGGAGGTGACGCGCGTCGCCCGCGAGGTCGGTACCGAAGGCAAGCTGGGCGGCCAGGCGCAGGTGCGCGGCGTCGCCGGCACCTGGAAGGATCTGACCGACAACGTCAACTCGATGGCCGAGAACCTCACCGGCCAGGTCCGCAACATCGCGGATGTCACCACCGCGGTGGCGCGCGGCGATCTGTCGAAGAAGATCACCGTCGACGTGCGCGGCGAGATCCTGGAGCTGAAGGACACCATCAACACGATGGTGGACCAGTTGAACTCCTTCGCCTCGGAAGTGACGCGCGTGGCGCGTGAGGTGGGCACCGAAGGCAAGCTTGGCGGCCAGGCTCAGGTGCGCGGCGTGGCCGGCACCTGGAAGGACCTGACCGACAACGTGAACCTGATGGCGACCAACCTGACCAACCAGGTGCGCGGCATCGCCGATGTCGTGACCGCGGTGGCGCAAGGCAATCTGAAGCGGAAGCTGGCGGTGGACGCCAAGGGCGAGATCGCCTCGCTGGCCGACACGATCAACGGCATGATCGAGACGCTGGCGACCTTCGCCGACCAGGTGACCAATGTCGCCCGCGAGGTGGGCATCGAAGGCAAGCTCGGCGGCCAGGCGCGCGTGCCGGGTGCGGCGGGCCTCTGGCGCGACCTGACCGACAACGTCAACCAGCTCGCCGCCAATTTGACGACGCAGGTGCGCGCCATCGCCGAAGTGTCCACCGCCGTGACCAAGGGCGATCTGACCCGCTCGATCAGCGTGCAGGCGCTGGGCGAGGTCGCGGCGCTGAAGGACAACATCAACGAGATGATCCGCAATCTGAAGGAGCAGACGCTCAAGAATGCGGAGCAGGACTGGCTGAAGACCAACCTTGCCCGCTTCTCGCGGATGCTGCAGGGCGAGCGCGACCTGGCGACCGTGTCGCGCCTGATCATGTCTGAGCTGGCGCCGCTGGTCGACGCGCAATACGGCGTGTTCTACGTCACCAATCGGGGCGGCGACGAGGTTTTTCTCGACCTCGCGGCCTCCTACGGTGCGGAAAGCAGGGCGACGCTGCGCCGGCGCCTCGATCTGCGCGAAGGCCTGATCGGACAGAGTGCCGCCGACAAGCGCACCATCGTGCTCGACCATGTGCCGGCAAGCTTCCTGCAGATCAGCTCCGGGCTTGGCGAGTCGCCGCCCGCCAATGTCATCATCCTGCCGGCGCTGTTCGAGGACGAAGTGAAGGCCGTGATCGAGCTCGCATCGTTCTCGAAGTTCAGCGACACGCATCGCTCCTTCCTCGAGCAATTGATGGAGTCGGTCGGCATCGTGCTCAACACGATCGCCGCGACGATGCGTACGGAAGGCCTGCTCAGCCAGTCGCAGCTGCTGACGTCCGAGCTGCAGTCGCGCCAGACCGAGCTAACCAAGAAACAGGAAGAGCTGCACACCACCAACGAAGAGCTGCAGGAGAAGGCGCAGCTGCTCGAAAACGAGAAAAAGCAGGTCGAGAACAAGAATCTCGAGATCGAGATGGCGCGCCGCGCGCTGGAGGAGAAGGCCGAGCAGTTGGCGCTGACCTCGAAGTACAAATCCGAGTTCCTCGCCAATATGAGCCACGAGCTGCGCACACCGCTCAACTCGCTGCTCATCCTGTCGAATTTGCTGGCCACCAATCAGCAGGGCAATCTGAACGAGAAGCAGATCGACTTCGCCCGCACGATCAATTCGGCCGGTACCGATCTGTTGAGCCTCATCAACGACATTCTCGACCTCTCCAAGATCGAGTCCGGCACGGTGTCGATCGACATCAACGACATCCCGCTCACGCATCTGTCGCAGCACATGGAGCGCACGTTCCGGCAGCTGGCGGCCGACAAGGGGCTGGGATTCACCATCCGGCTCGACCCGGGGCTGCCGGAGACGGTTCGCACCGACGAGAAGCGGCTGCAGCAGATCGTTCTCAACCTGCTGTCGAACGCCTTCAAGTTCACCTCCGAGGGCGAGGTCGTTCTGGACATCCATGTCGAGCGCAGCGCGCGCGCCAACGGCAAGGCGAGGCCGCATGGGTCGCTTGCAATTGCCGTCACCGACACCGGCATCGGCATCCCCGAAGACAAGCAGAAGCTGATCTTCGAAGCCTTCCAGCAGGCCGACGGCACGACCAGCCGCAAATATGGCGGCACCGGCCTCGGTCTTTCGATCAGCCGCGAGATCGCCCGCCTGCTCGGCGGCGAGCTCAGGGTGGAGAGCAAGCCCGGCAAGGGGTCGACCTTCACATTGCTTGTGCCGTTCGAAGGGCCGCGCACCAGTTTCGCGCCGCAGATCGCGCCGGCCCCGGCGGGCGGCGTGCTGGCGCAGCCCACGCCTGCGCCTGCGCCCGAGCTTGTCGACGACCGCGATACGATCACCGGCGACGACCGTGTGGTTCTGATCGTCGAGGACGATCCGACCTTCGGCGGGCTCCTGCTCGGTCTCGCCCGCTCCGCCGGGCTGAAGGGCGTGCTGTCGACTGCCGGCTCGGGCACGCTGGCGCTCGTCAGGAAGCTGATGCCCGATGCCATCACGCTCGATCTGGGTCTCTCCGACATCGACGGCTGGGTGCTCTTCGACCTGCTGAGGCACGATCAGAAGACACGCAGCATTCCGATCCACGTGATCTCCGGCGCCGAACATCTCGAGCAGCTCGTCGCGAAGGGCGCATCGAGCGTCTCCACCAAGCCGGTTTCGGCCGAGGAGCTCAGCCAGGTCTTCGAGGCGATTCACGCCAAGAAGCAGCGCGTCCAGCGCAACGTGCTGATTGCCGATGCCGATCCGGAACGGCGCCTTTCGCTGGTCGAGGCGATCCGCGACGGCGTCACCGCGGTCACCGCCATCGGGCACGTGGCCGCGAACGCCGACGATTTCAGCGTGTCGGCCTACGACGCCATCGTTTTCGGCTTCGGGCGTTCCGCAAAGGAGAACGCCCAGATCCTCGACGACATCACCGGCAGGCTCGGCCAGGCGATGTCGCGGCTTGTCTTCTTCGCTCCGCACCCGGATTCGCTGACGCAGCTGCTCGCGCTCAATCCGGCATTCGCCGAGGTGCCGCGCGCCGACAATTTTGCGCAGCTCGGGCTGGTGGTCTCGGCGGTGCTTCCGGGCGAAAAGCGCGACGCTGCGGAAAACCTCGCCGCCCCCGACAATGCCGACGTGGCCGGCGCAAAGGTGCTCATCGTCGACGACGACATCCGCAACATCTACTCGCTGACCAGCGTGCTCGAGACGTACGGCGTGCATGTGCTGCATGCCGAGCGGGGGCGCGAAGGCATCGCTTTGCTCGAGGAGAACCCGGATGTCGATGTCGCCCTGATCGACATCATGATGCCCGAGATGGACGGCTACGAGACCATGCGCAAGATCAGGGAGATGTCGGAAATCGCGCATATCCCGCTGATCTCGGTGACGGCCAAGGCGATGAAGGGCGACCGGCAGAAATGCCTCGACGCCGGCGCTTCGGATTACATCGCCAAGCCTGTCGACCTCGATCTGCTCATGGCGCTGCTGCGCGTCTGGATAGGGCGCTCGCGCGTGCGCGCCGGGAGCGCTGACCAGGTTGGCGCCGCAGGCGGCGACCAGGTTGGCGCCGCAGGCGGCGACCAGGTTGGCGCCGCAGGCAGCGACCAGGCGGCCGCGATGACGGTACGTTGAGCAGAGCGGGCCAGGCAATGCTCAAACGCTTCCGGGCACGCACGCGCGACGCAGAACCTTCGGCGCGCGCCGAGGCCTTGTCGGCAAAGGCGCGGGTGCTTGCCGTCGACGACGACGAGCGCAATCTGCTCGCCATCTCCGAAGTGCTGGGCTCGATCAGCGAGGTGGTGACGGCGAACTCCGGCGAGGAGGCGCTGCGCTATCTTCTGCGCGAGGAGTTCGCAGTCATCCTGCTCGACGTGCTGATGCCGGGGCTGGACGGCTACGAGACGGCGAGCCTGATCCGGCGGCGGGAGCAGTCGCGGCGCACGCCGATCATCTTCCTCTCCGCCATCAACAAGGAAGACGCGCACATGCTGCGCGGCTACGACGCCGGTGCGGTAGACTATGTCTTCAAGCCGTTCGATCCGGTGATGCTGCGCTCCAAGGTGCAGGTCTTCATCGAGCTGCACGACAAGACGCGCGAGGTCGAGCTGAAGGCGGCGCGCGAGCAGAAGCTGCTGGAAGAGTCGCTGCAGGCGCATATGGAGAAGCTGGAGGCGGAGCGTGCGCTGCGCATGGCCGAGGCGCGGCAGGAAGCGATCCTGAGCTCGCTGCCGCTCTGCTTCCATGCCCGTTCCGCCGAGCCGCCCTTTGCTGCGAGCTACGTCAGCCGCGGCGTCGAGCGGCTTACCGGCTTCAACGCCGCCAGCTTCACCGGCGAGCCGGATTTCGGGCTGAGCCGCATCCATCCGGAGGATCGCGACCAGGTGATCGCCGCGCTCTCCGCGGCGCGTCATACCGGCGCATATGCGTGCGAGTTCCGCTGGCAATGTGCCGATGGCCAGTATCGTGTGTTCCTCGATCGCGGCGTTCTTGGCCGCGACGGCGATGACGGCGAGCCCGAGCTGCGCGGCACCATGCTCGACATCACCGAGCAGCGGCGGCTCGAGGGCCAGCTGCTGCAGGCGCGGCGTCTCGATGCGATCGGCAAGTTGACCGGCGGCCTTGCGCACGACTTCAACAACTTGCTCGCCGCGATCATGAGCGGGCTCGGCCTGCTTGAAAGGCAGACGAAGTTCGAAGGCCAGGCGGCCAACATCCTCGAAATGACGCGCCGCTCCGCCAGGCAGGGCGCCGATCTCGTCAACCGCATGCTTGCATTCTCGCGGCGCCAGAATTTGAAGCCAGTGGCGGTCGAGCTTCCGACGCTCGGCGACACCATGAACGGAATGGTGGTGCCGGTGCTTGGCGGGCTGATCCGCTTCGAGTGGAATGTCGACGCAAAGACCTGGCCGGTTCTGGCCGATGCCGGCCAGCTCGAGCTGGCGCTGATGAACCTGGTCTTCAACGCGCGCGACGCGATGCCCTCGGGCGGCACCATCACGGTGCGGGCGGACAACCGCAACCTGACTGAAGCGAGCGAGGAGCTGGCGTCCGGCGACTATGTCGCACTGGCGATCGAGGACACGGGCCACGGCATCCCGGCCGAGCTCATTGCCAAGGTGATCGAGCCGTTCTTCACGACCAAGCCGGTCGGCAAGGGCACCGGCCTCGGCTTGAGCACCGTCTACGGCTTTGCCAAGCAGTCGGGCGGGACGCTGCGCATCGAGAGCGAGGTCGGCCGCGGCACGATCATGGAGCTGCTGCTGCCGCGTTCGCATGCGCAAGCCGACGCTGCAGCAGAACTGGAGGGCCAGCCTGCCAACCGGCATGCGCCGGCCGCGGCTGAGCATCTGCCGACGGTGCTCCTGGTCGACGACAGCCAGGCGCTGCGCGAGATGACGGCAATGTCGCTGCGCCAGCTCGGCTTCGACGTCACGGCTGCGGCCGGCGGTGCCGAGGCGCTGGCCATCATCGAGAAGGAGCCGGACCGGTTCGACGTGATCGTCACCGATTTCGCCATGCCGCTGGTGTCGGGCGTGGACGTCATCCGCTTCGCCCGCAATCTGCGCTCCGGCTGGCCCGCCGTCATCGTGACCGGTTATGCCGATGCGGCAAGCATCGTCGACCGGCCTGCCGACGTGGCGCTGGTCAGCAAGCCCTTCCAGGAGAAGGACCTTGTCGACAGCATCCACCGCGCCGCCGCGAACAGCGGCCGGCACGGCGGCGCACGACACGCGGCGGGCTGAGGCTCCGCCTCGGGGTCTGGCGAAGGCGGCTGCGCTTCAAATTCCTTTCATTCTCTGACCCTTGCGGCCTTCTCCAAGCCCTCTCCCTGCAGAAAACGGGAGGTCTTGAGATGTCGGCGCGTGCGCCGGCTGTGCTTCGCCAGGGCCTTGCTTGGCCTTGACAGGCGCTACGTCGCACTGTCTTGTAGGACAAAATCTAAATACAAAATTGTAATAAGATGGAGGAACGCATGAACATCCGGCATCGGATCGTGCCAGCGAATGGCATAAGGCTGCACATCGCAGAATCCGGGCCTGCGGACGGCCCCTGCATCATCCTCTGTCACGGATTTCCGGAAAGCTGGTATTCCTGGCGCCATCAGCTCAAGGCGCTCGGCGATGCCGGCTACCATGTCGTCGCGCCCGACATGCGCGGCTTTGGCCGGTCGTCGCATCCGCTGGAGGTTTCCGCCTTCACCCAGCCGAAGCTCGTCGGCGACCTGGTCGGCCTGCTGGCCGAGCTTCCACATCGGACGGCCGTCATTGCCGGCCACGACTGGGGTGCGCCCGTCGCGTGGAATGCGGCCTTGTTCAGGCCGGACCTTTTCCCCGCCGTCATCGGACTGTCGGTGCCCTATTACGGAGCGCGCACCACCTTCACCTACGACCACACCATCCCGCCGTCGCAATCCATGCGCCGCGAGGTCGGGCCCGACGGCTTCCACTACCAACTGTACTTCAGCCAGATCGGGAGGGCCGAGGCGGACATCGAAAAGGATGTGCGCGGATGGCTCGCAGGTTTCTTCCACACGCTCTCGGCCGACGCGCCGCCGGAAGAGGTCAGGCTTGCCGAGCTCAGGAACGGCGACAGGCTGGAGGATGCCTTTGCGCGGCCGAAGGCCAGGCCGGCCTGGATGACGGACGCGGATCTCGATCACTACACCGCCGAGTTCGAGCGCACGGGCTTCGCCTCCGCGCTCAACTATTATCGGGCGGCCGACCTCACCTGGCACGAGATGGCGCCCTGGCGCGGCGCCCATATCAAGGTCCCGGCCGCGTTCATCGCGGGCGAGGGCGATGTGGTCGTCGTGGCCAATCCCGACATCGTCAAGAATTTTCCGAACGAGGTGCCCGACCTGCGCGGCAACCTGCTGATCCCGAATTGCGGACACTGGACCCAGCAGGAGCGGCCGGACGAGACGAACCGCTTCATGCTGGGTTTCCTGAAGGACGTGACGGCGGACGGGAGGACGGGTCGATGACAAAAGTCTTTGTCCACGGCAATCCGGAGACGGTTGCGGTCTGGGACCCGCTTTTGCCCGCGCTCGCGGCGCGCGGCGTGTCGGATATCGTCATGCTCTCGCCGCCGGGTTTCGGCGCAGCGGTTCCGACCGGCTTTGCCGGCACGCGGCTCGCCTATCGGGACTGGCTCATCGGCGAGATCGAGAAGATCGGCCACCCGGTCGATCTTCTCGGGCACGATTGGGGCGCCGGGCACACCTATGCGGTCGCCGCCGTCCGGCCCGATCTGCTGCGCAGCTGGGCCGCCGATTGCGCGGGGCTTGTCCATCCATCCTACGAATGGCACCCGGCCGCTCAGGTCTGGCAGCGGGAAAAGGAAGGCGAAGCGTCCATCGCCCAGATCGTCGCCATGAGCGGCGACGAGCTGGCCAGCCTGTTCGGTGTTCCGCCGGGCCTGGCGCCGACCATGGCGAAACACCTGGATGCGACCATGGGCGCCAGCATTCTTTCTCTGTATCGCTCTGCAGCGCAGCCTGCCATGCGAACCTTGGCGAGCGAACTCGCTGCAGCGCCGCGGCGTCCCGGACTGCTCATCCACGCAACGCACGACCCCTATGTCCCGCCCCACCTCGTCTTCGACGTTGCCGCGGCCACGGGCGCGAAAATCCTGACGCTCGAGAACCGGCAGCATTGGTGGATGTGGGAAGATCCGGACGGTGCCGCGCAGGGCCTGGTCGACTTCTGGAAGCAAGCCTGACCTGAAGCGTTCTGTGGACCACTGGATTCGACGCAGACCCCCTCTCAAGCAATTCTAAGGACTTGGCCAAAAGCCAAGTCCAAGAATCGCTATCTCCCCCACCAGGGGGGAGATAGCGCGCGGCCTTTGCCTCTCGGTAAGGTGCAGGCGTTGGAGATTGGCAAGAGCGGTGACGCTAGGCTCTATCTCCCCCTTGGTGGGGGAGATAGCTGTTCCTGGGTTTGGCAAGGCCAAACCCTTGGAACGGCTTGAGAGGGGGTGCAGCGTTGGCGAGGAAGGGCGAGGCGCGCGCGACCTGGACGACGTCGAGGAAGTCGAACGCGGCCGCGCCGTCGTTGCGCCAGCCATGGCAGGTGCCGGGCTGGAAGACGATGACGTCGTCCGGTTTGTAGCCGATCGTGTCCACCGTCTTGCCGTCCTCGTCGACGAGGTCGAGCGACCCGGTAATGGCATGCTCTTCCTCCCTGTCTCTGCTGCGCTCACAGCACTTCATGAACGTGATAGCGCGGCCCGTCCGGCAGCCTTTCGCCCACCCCGACCGCAAGCAGCCGGTTGAGCCAGAGGTAGCGGCTGTCGGATGTCTCGAAGCGCGGCTGGATGCGGAAGTACATCTCCCCCGGATCGACCGGCTTGCCCGCGGCCAGCCGCGCCATCACCTCAGTCGGGCCATGGCGCATGCCTTCATAGCGGACGTAGACGAGCGCGCCGTCATCCGTCTGAAGCGTCAAACGCACGTCGAGCAAAAGCACGCCGTCAGGCCGCGTCAGCGCCCAATCGCCGCCGCCGGGCAAAATCCGTCCCCGCAGCCGCTCGCCCCCGAAGGAGCCGCCGATGACGTTGACGATCTTGCGGTTGCCTGCGGGCGTGTCGCCGAGCGCCTGAGCCTTGTCGAGCAGCGCATGCAACACGAGAAGCGGACGGGTTGCGACAGGCAGCATGATCGTCATTCCTGCCGCTCGCCCTCGGGACCGTAGCGATACCAGCCGCGGCCGTAGCGTCGGCCATTGTAGCCGGCGGCCACCATCTGCTTGAGCAGGGGGCGCGGCAGGAAGCGGTCGCCATAGGCGCCGTGCAGGATCTCCTGCACGTCGAGCGTGAGATTGTTGGTGACCCCGTCCATCAGCTCGAACGGACCGACCGGATGGCCGAGGCCGAGCCTGCAGCCGATATCGACCTCGCGCGCGCTGCACACACCTTCCTCGACCAGCCGCGCCGCTTCGATCCAGAAGATGTGGATAAGCCGGTTGACGGCGAAGCCGACGACGTCCTTCACGCGGATCGGCTCCTTGCCGACGGCGCGCAGCACCTGCGTGACGGCGTCGGCGATTGCCGGATCGGTGTCGAGCGCCGGGATCACCTCCACCAGTCTCATGCGCGAGACCGGTGAGAAGAAATGCGTGCCGAGGAAGCGTGGGCGGCGCGCTTCCGGCAGGTGCGAAGACAGGACGGTTATCGAGATGGAGGAGGTGTTGGAGGCGATGACGGCGTCAGGCGCGGCGATGCCATCGAGCTCGCGGTAGATGGCGCCTTTGACCGCCTCGTCCTCGAACACGGCTTCGACCACGAGCTCGCGGTCCGCGTGAGCTGCAAGCCCGCCGGCAGGCTTCAGCCGCGCCAGCGCGGCCTGCGCCTCCTCGCGGCTGTGGAAGCCACGCACGACACCCTTTTCGAGCAGTTTGTCGAGCTTGCCGATCGCGGCTTTGGCCTTGCCGAGATCCTGGTCGCTCAGCAGCACATCATGTCCGGCAAGCGCGAACACCAGCGCAATCTCGGCGCCCATCTGGCCCGCGCCGACAACGCCCACACGCGAAAACTGCATCGATCCTCCCGCCATGATTGCATGGTCTGCATTCCGTTTTTGCTTGCGCATGTCTTTGTCCCGAAACCGCTGCATCGGGAGACACGCGTCAGCAACGGTAGCGGAACTATCGCGTCGTTTGAAGGACAATTTTGTACTACAAAAATGCAGGAATACGGTTTGCGCCGCCACATTTTCGTGCGTATAGGTGGGCAACAGGTCGATTCTGGAAAAGAGAATGGTTTCAGGGCTTGGGCTGATCGCGCCGGCGCGCGACACCGAGAGCGAGGCAGGCGAGCGCGCCTCGGCAAGTTCGCCTGACATCGTCGTCAATGCCATCATCCGCGGCGTGCGCGCCGGCCGGCTCGTGCCCGGCCAGCGGCTGGTCGAGGCCGATCTGACGCGCAATCTCGGGGTGAGCCGGGGGCCGGTGCGCGAGGCGTTGAAGCGCCTTGCCGCCGAAGGCGTGGTGACGCTCAGCCGCCATCGAGGCGCCTATATCCGCGCGCTGAGCCGTAACGAAGTGCGCGACATGCTGATGATCCTGGAGGCCTTGACCGGCCTTGTCGCCCGGCTGGCTGCCCAGCATATCGAAGAGGGCGACAATCGCGCTTCCTTCGAAGCCGAGTACAAGCAGCTCATCGGCTTCCGCGAGCAGGGCGATTCCATCGCTTTCCTCGACCAGCGGCGATCATTCTACGATTCGCTGATCCGCATCGGTGGAAATCGCGAGCTCGAGCGGCTGATGCCGCTGATGCAGATCCACCTCTTGCGTCTGCAGTTCCAGTCCTACGTGACGCCGCAGCAGCGCGAGAAGCAGTTCCTCGAATACGAGGCCGTGTCGCGCGCCGTGCTGCAGGGCAACCAGAGGCTGGCCGAGCGGCTGATGGAGCTGCATATCCGGCGCACGCGCATCGTGCTTTCCCGCCTGCCCGAGGAAGCCTTCGCTCCCGGCCAACTCTGACATTTCCGAGCACGCTTCGCGATTGCTCCTGGCTGGATTGTCGTACATGATTGTCCGACAATCTGGGAGGAATGAATGGCCATCCTTGTCACCGGCGGCACCAAGGGTATCGGGCTGGCGATCGCCAGGGCTTTCGCCGTGCCGGGCGAGGCGGTCTTCCTCAACTATCACGGGGACGAGAAGGCGGCCGCGGCGGCCAAGAGTGCTGTCGAAGCGAAAGGCGCGGCCTGCCATCTGGTCAAGGCCGATGCCGGCACGCCGGAAGGATGTGCTGAGATCGCGGCATCGGTTCGCAGCAAGACCGGTGCGCTCGATCAGGTCGTTCATTGCGCCGTCGACGCCTATGCCACGAAAGCGCTGGAGGCGGATCCGGCCCGCTTCAGCAAGGCCGTCACCACCAACGGCGTCTCGCTGCTCTTCCTGGTACAGGCGACGCTCGATCTCTTGCGGCGCGGCAGCACCATCTTTTTCCTCACCAGCCGCGGCGGCCGCATCGTCGTCGACAATTATTCGGCCATCGGCATCGGCAAATCGCTGTCGGAGAGTCTCGTGCGGTATCTGGCCGTCGAGCTTGCGCCAAAAGGCATCCGCATCAACTGCATCGCGCCGTCGATCGTCGAGACCGATGCGGTGAAGACGCTCTTCGGCGACAAATCCGCCTCGCTGGTGAAGCATTCGGCCGAGTCCAACCCGTCGGGCCGCGGCGTGCGCGACGAGGACTATACGAACCTGATGAAATTCCTCGCCTCGCCGGAAGCGGAGTTCATCACGGGGCAGGTGGTGTTCGTGAATGGCGGAGCGAATTTGAGCGCTTAACGGCTTCCCCTCCCCCCTGCGGGGAGGGGCAGGGGTGGGGGTGGTTCCGCTTCGCCGTCATTGCCTGGCTCTCGTTACTGAGCCATCGCCTTAGGCGTATCGCGCTGCCGCACGACCCCCACCCCTGCCCCTCCCCGCAAGGGGGAGGGGACGCGCGGCCGCCCCTCCGAACATCAAGCGTTCGGCCGCACCAGCACCTTGATCTGGCCGCTCGGCTTGCGCAGCGCTTCGAAGGCTTTCGGCAGTCGGTCGAAGCCGACATTGTCGGTCAGCATGCGTTTGGCATCGATCAACCCCTGGCCGAGGAAATCGAGCACCTTTGGAAAATCGCGGTCGACATAGCCGAGGATGAACTGCACGCGCAGCTCCTTCAGGATTGCCGAGATCGGGATGAGCTTGTCTTCTTTCATGCACACGCCGACGGTGACGATCGTGCCGCGCGGGCGCGAGAGGTCGATTGAGGCCTGCAGCATGCCGGGAACGCCGACGCAGTCGAAGATGACGTCGGGCGGTCCGCCGGCCGTGTCGGCGAACGCCTCGCCGAGATTGGCGACCGCACTCGGGTCGATCGTATCGGTCGCGCCAAAAGCCTCCGCTGCCTCGCGCCGCGCCGCCGCCTTCTCCGACACCACGACGCGCGAGGCGCCGCGCAACCTTGCAAACGCCGTCACCGACAGGCCGATCGGGCCGGCGCCGATGATCAGCACGCGCGCGCCGATCGGGAAGGCTGCTTCATCAACCGCATGCAGGCCGACCGCCAGCGGCTCGACCATGGCGCCTTCCTCGAAACCGACGCTGTCGGGCAGCTTGATCAACTGGTCGGCGTTGACCTTCACATACTGGGCGTAGGCGCCGGGCACGTCGAGCGCCAGGCCGGTGATCTTGTTCTGCGTGCAGAGAATGCCGCGGCCCTCGCGGCACATGGCGCAATGGCCGCACGGGTTGATCGGTACCGCGGTGGCGCGGGTGCCGCGCTTGATCTTCGAGCGGCCGGCATCGACCACCTCGCCGGAAAATTCGTGGCCGAGAATGGTGCCCGGCGCCTGCAGGAACACTCCGTCATCCGTGGCGTGCAGATCGGAGCCGCAGATGCCGCAGGCCTCCACCTTCAGCACCACCTTGCCGGCTTCCGGCTTCGGATCGGCAACCGTCTCGATCGACAGAGGCTTTCCGAGGCCCCGGAACACTGCAGCTTTCATCGCGTCCTCCCAGACGAGAAAAATTGTTGTGCAAGATTGTCATACGATTTAGCCTTACACTAGTGGAAAACGCGTGGAGGAGTGCGTTTCACTGGCGCCGGGTGCGACTGCACCACCGGATCAAGCTCTGTGGGAGGAAATGATGGGTCGTCTGGAAGGCAAGGTTGCGCTGGTTGCCGGCGCTGGCTCTGGCGTGGGCCGCGCGGTGATGCAGATTTTCGCGAAGGAGGGCGCCAAGGTCGTCGGCGTGTCGCGCACGCAGAGCGCACTCGACGAGACGCTGAAGCTGGTGAAATCGGCCGGTGGCACCGGTGCGGTGATCTCTGCCGACCTCTCGACCGAAGCGGGCGCGGAAAAGTCGATGAAGAAGACGCTCGACACACATGGCCGCATCGACATCCTCGTGAACTCGGCCGGCGTCGGTTATTCCTGGATGGAGAAGAGCCCGGGCTCGATGAACGACATTGCCGAAACCTCGCTCGAGAAATGGAACGAGGTGATCGGCATCAACCTCACCTCCGGCTTCCTGCTGTCGAAGCTCGCGGTGAAGGAGATGAAGAAGCAGGGCGGCGGCGCCATCGTGCACGTCACCTCGATCTCCGGCTTCCAGGGCCTGGGCGGCGCGCACACCTACTGCGCCGCGAAGGGTGGTTTGATCAACCTGACACGCGCCATGTGCGTTGCTTATGCCGGCGACAACATCCGCACCAACTGCATCGCGCCGGGCTTCATCGCCACGCCGATGGTGGCGTCGGTCCTCAACCTGTTCGACGACCCTGCCATGGCCGACCGGCTGACGCCGATGAAACGCCCCGGCACGCCGGAAGAGATGGCCAATGGCTGCCTCTATCTGGCATCGGATGAGGCAAGCTATTGCAACGGCACCGTGCTGGTGATCGACGGCGGGACGACGGCGCGGCAGTAGGCTTTCTGGTTTGACGCAGCGATCCTTCGCGCCCCCCTCTGGCCTGCCGGCCATCTCCCCCACGAGGGGGGAGATCGGACGGCCGCTCTGCTTTCGCCAACTTGCAACGTTGACGATTGGCGAAAGTCGTAGTCCCAGCCAATCTCCCCCCTTGTGGGGGAGATGTCCGGCAGGACAGAGGGGGGCGCCTCGCGCCGACCGATCCCGCCGACCCTTGTTTAAGCCGCCACCTCCTCCCCGATCAAAATCACCGGAGCGACGTCGGTGAAGTTCGGGATATCGGCCTGCGTGCGCGGGCCGTGGGCGGCGAGTGCGGCGTTGGTGGCGGGCATGTCGTCGAAGCGCAGCTCGGCGACGAGTTGGTAGGCCGCCGCCGGGTCAGTCGGGCGATAGTATGTCAGCGAGCGCATGCCCATCGGGGCGAGCAGTTCGCGACAGAGGGGCAGGTGGCTGCCTGTGTAGTAGCCGAGGTCGAATTTCGATCCGGCGACATTCGGGTAAAGCACGCTGACCACGATCATGACCGTCCTCCTCTATCCAGCGATTCGTTCGACCAGCGTGGCGTTCGCCATGCCGCCGGATTCGCACATGGTCTGCAGGCCGTAGCGTCCGTTGCCTGTTTCGAGCGCCCTGATGAGATTGCCCATCAGCCGCACGCCGGAGGCGCCGACCGGATGGCCGAGCGCGATCGCGCCGCCAAAAATGTTGACGCGGTCCGGGTCGGGCTTCAGCTCCTTCTGCCAGGCGAGCACCACGGAGGCGAAAGCCTCGTTGACCTCGAAGGCGGCGATGTCCTCGACGCCCAACCCGGCGCGCCCGAGCAGCTTTCGCGTCGCCGGCATGATGCCGGTCAGCATCAGGATCGGGTCGTCGCCGACCACGGCGAAATGCGTCACCGCAGCGCGCGGCTTCAGCCCGAGCCTCTCGGCCATCTTCTCCTCCGCAATCAGCACCGCGCCGGCGCCGTCCGTCACCTGGCTCGAATTGCCGGCGGTCACGCTCCAGCGCAATTGCGGATAGCGTTCGGCAAGCTCGGCATCGTGGAAAGCCGATTTCAGGCCCCCTAGCTTTTCCACGCTGGTGTCGCGCCGCAGCCCTTCGTCATGCGCGACCGTGCCGTCCGGCGTGTCGACCGGCACGATGTCATGCGCCGTTGCGCCCGCATCCTCGGCCGCCGCCGCCAATCGGTGCGAGCGCTCGGCGAAGGCATCCTGCGAGCGCCGCGCCAGGCTCCAGCGCGCCGCGATCAGCTCGGCCGAGATGCCCTGGTGCACGAAGCCGTCGGGATAGCGGCGCTTGAGCAAGGGCCCGAGATTGTCCTTGCCGAGCCGGTTGGCGCGCATCGGCACCAGCCCCATCATCTCGATGCCGCCGGCAATCACGATGTCATAGGCGCCCGCGATCACGCCTTGCGCGGCAAAATCGATCGCCTGCTGGGCCGAGCCGCATTTGCGATCGAGCGTGACGGCCGGCACGCTCTCGGGAAAGCCGGCCGCCAGCACCGCCTGCCGCCCGATATTGCCCGACTGCTCGCCCACCTGGATGACGCAGCCGGTGATGACGTCCTCGATCCTGCCCGGGTCGATGCCGGTGCGGCGCGTGAGCGCGCGCAGCGTTGTCGCGTAAAGATCGACCGGATGGCAGCCGGCGAGTGCGCCATTCTCGCGCCCACGCCCGAACGGCGTGCGCACCAGATCGACGATGACCGCGCGGCGCATGGTTTTCTCAGCCCGAATGGCGGCGCAGCGAAAGGTTCATGGTCGAGGATTTGATCTCAACCACAGGCGCGCGCGCCACGCGCATCAGGCGGCGCACCTGGTCGAGCTCGCGCGAGGAAAGCAGCGGGTAGGTGGTCTTCACCGGCCCGGCCGCCCACATGCGGTCGAGGTCGGCCTCGGGCACCAGCGCGCGCAGGATCAGCTCGTCGTCATTGGTGGTGCCGTAGCGTTGCCTGAGCTCCTCGATCGTCGGCTGCTCCGGCGGGTTGGCGAGCACTTCCTTCGCGCGCGGCGCCGACATGATTTTGTCGAGCACTTCTGCGTCGATCGGCGCTACGGTCTGGCCGTAGAAGCCTGCCGCGTACTGGATCACCTCGTCCGGGATGATCGAATAGCGTTTGCCCGACACCATGTTGAGCACGGCGAGCGTGCCGACGAGCTGGCTGAACGGCGTCGCCATGCCCGGATAGCCGAGTTCGCGCCTGACCTCCGCCGTCTCGGCCAGCACCTGGTCGAGCTTGTCGCTCATATTGTGCTGGGCGAGCTGCGCCTTTAGCGTTCCGGTCATGCCGCCCGGGATCTGATGCTCGATCGAGAGGATATCGTATTCATTGTATTGGTTGACCAGGTAGCCGGCGGCCTTGCCGACGGCTTCGAAATGGTCGGCCACCGGCTTGAACAGCGACTTGTCGAGACTGTGCGTGTGGCCCCTGAGCTCGATGTTCTTGACCATGATCTCGGTCGATGGCACCGACGGCCCGTTCGCCATCGGCCGGCTGGCGGTGTGGATGATCGAGACGCCGAGATCGATTGCGTCGAGATAGGCTTTCGCCGACATGCCGAGAATGTTGTTCGAGTGGAACTCTATTTTCTTGCCGCGCGCCTTCTTCACGATCGCCGGAACCAGTGTCTTCAGCCGCTCCTTGTCCAGCGTTCCGGCCGTGTCGTAGAGCAGCAGCGTGTCGATGTCGGGCGAGACCGAGAGCCTGTCGGCCTTGTCGGCGTAGTAGGCATCGGTGTGCACCGGCGACAGCGTGTACATGATGGCGCCGGCGACTTCCGAGCCGAACTCCTTGGCGACCTTCGCCAGCCGGTGCGTCTTGTCGATGTTGAACAGCACGTCGTAAATCCAGAACGAGCGCACTCCGTGCCGGTTGAGCTGCCGCATCCAGGCGTCCATCAGCGCGTCGGGCGTGACGCCGAAGGTGACCGAGGCGTTGGAGCGCATGCCGCCGCGGATCGGGGTGCGCGGCATCGACTGCACCAGCAGATCGAGCCCTTCCCATGGGTTCTCGCGGCAATGGCGGATCAGCACCTCCATCATCGAGGAGCCGGCGAGGTCGATGACGCGAAAACCGGTGCGGTCGATGATCGGCGAGACGGGCAGCGCCATGCCGGCCTGCATGCGCATGCCCCACAGGCTCTGCTGCCCGTCGCGCATGGTTTCGTCGAGGAATTCAACGTGCGCCATGTGAAGCGCTCCTATGCTCGCCCGAAGGCGGGGAGACCGGTGTCTTCCAGCCAGCGGGTGGTGATGCGGTTGTCGCGAAAATCGGGATGCGCGGCGATGAAGGCGGCGAGCGGCAAGGTCGTCTTCGGGCCTTCGAGGCGGAAGTCGCGGATGCCTTTGAGCAGCCGTTCGATCGCCTCGCTGCGGTCCTTGCCGCGGGCGATCAGCTTGCCGATCATGGAATCGTAGAAGGGCGGCACGAGGTAGCCTTCGCGCGCATGCGTATCCAGGCGGATGCCGTCGCCGCGCGGCGGCTGCCATGCGGTGATGCGGCCCGGCGCCGGTGCGAAATTGTTGAACGGGTCCTCGGCATTGACCCGCACCTCGATGGCGTGGCCCTCGATGCGGATGTCGTCCTGGGTGAGCCCGATGCCGTCGCCGGCGGCGACGCGAAGCTGGCGGCCGATCAGATCCTCGCCGGTGATCTCCTCGCTCACCGGGTGCTCGACCTGGATGCGCGAGTTGACCTCGATGAAGTAAAAATCTTCGCGCTCGACATCGTAGAGGAACTCGACCGTGCCGGCGTTGCGGTATTTCGCGAAAGACGTGATCTTCAGCGCTGCTGCGTGCAGCCTCTCGCGCAGCGCCTCCGGCATGGCCGTGGCCGTCGCTTCCTCGATCAGCTTCTGGTAGCGTCGCTGCACCGTGCAGTCGCGCTCGCCGAAATGCACGACCGCGCCTTCGCCGTCGCCGACGATCTGCACCTCGACATGGCGCGCCCGGGTGACGAAACGCTCCATGTAGAGACGGCTGTCGCCGAAGGCGGCTTCCGCCTCGCGCGAGGCGCGCTCGAAGGAAGCGTCGAGCTCTTCCGGCGAGCTCGCCTTGAACATGCCGCGCCCGCCGCCGCCGGCAGAAGCCTTCATCACCACCGGATAGCCGAGCTCTTCCGCGGCATCTTTAGCGTCCGCGGCAGTCGCGATGTGGTCGCTGCCCGGCACCGTGCGCACGCCGGCTGCCTTGGCCATCGCCCGCGCCGACATCTTGTCGCCGAGCGTCTCGATCGTCTCCGGCCGCGGTCCGACGAAAATGACGCCTTCTTCCTCGCAGAGTGCGGCAAGGCGCGGCTTCTCCGACAGGAAACCGTAGCCGGGATGCAGCGCATCGCAGCCGGTCGCCTTTGCCGCATGCACGATCAGCCGCTCGTCGAGATAGCTTTTGGCCGAAGCGGCAGGGCCGAGCACTACGGCACGGTCGGCCATCTCGGCGCCCATGGAATCGCGGTCGGCCGCGGAAACGCCGATCACCGTTCCCAGCCCGAGCTTCTTCGCGGTGCGCAGGATGCGCACCGCGATCTCGCCGCGGTTGGCAATGAAGAGCCGGTTGATCGGCATCGTCATGCCGGCTCGATATAGAACAGCGTCTGGCCGTATTCGACCATCTCGGCGTCGGCGACGCAGATGCGCCGAACGATGCCGGTCTTTCCCGCCCGCACGGCAGTGAACAGCTTCATCACTTCGATCAGGCAGATCTCGGTGTCGGCGGAAACATCCTGGCCGAGCTCGACATAGGGTGCGGCACCTGGCTTCGGCGCGCGGTAGAAGGTGCCGAGATTGGGCGCGGTGACGGCGACCCAGTGCGCCGGAACGTCGGACGGAGGCGCTGCGTGCGGCGCGGGCGGCGGCGCGATATGCCCCATGCCTTGCGGGGCAGGCGCCGGCGCCGCATGCGCGATCGCCGCCGCAACCGGATGCGTCGTCGCGGCCACCGTGCGCGCCTGGGGATCGTTTGAGAGGAAAAGCTCCAGCCCTTCCATCTCGAGATGCATCTCGTCCCAGTCCGAAGCCTGGAAAATCTCGATCAGAGCTTCGATGTCTTCGGCCTTCACGGGCATCTTTGCTGGCTCTTTGCTCATGACTGGCCCCCGCCGGCACTCGCGGCGTGCACGGCTGCAAGAAGCAGCGGCAGCACCGGTTCGCCCACGATGAATTCGAGTTTCGCGGCAAGCGCCGCCTTGACGCCGCCGTCGCTGGCGATCGCGCCGCCGCGCGCCCCGCGACAATTGCGGATGAGATCGCCGATCTGCTCCGGGTCTTCGCCGCCCGGGAGAGTGGAAAGGTCGAGCGCGTCAGCCGGCGCTTCATGCGGGCGAAAGATCGCGAGTGGTGTCCGCTCGCGCGCCCAGTCGGCCAGCAGCACGAGCCGCGCGTCGGCGCGTTCGTCCGGCGCGGTGACCTCCAGCAGCCCGGCGAAGACGCGTCCGCCCGACCCGTCTACGGTCACGTCACGCCCGGCAAGCGCGGCGAGGCTGCCGCTGCCGCAACCGACCACGCAGGGCAGGCCGAGCGCGCGGCTGACCACGGCTGCATGCGAGGTCGAGCCGCCGGTCTCGGTGATGATCGCCTTCGCCACCAGCATGCCGTGCAAATCTTCCGGGCTGGTGGTCGGCCGCGCCAGCACCACCGCCTCGCCCGCGCGGGCAAGTCGTTCGGCCTCGTCGGAGCTGGTCACGACCACGCCGCGCCCGATGCCAGGGCAGGCGCCATCGCCGGTTGTGAGCGGCGCGGTGGCCGGCTCCGCGGTCAGGTGCGGCGCGAGCAGCAGCCGCACCTGCTCGGCGCTGACGCGCGCCAGCGCGGTCTCGCGGTCGAGCGCGCCTTCCGCCACCATGTCGACGGCAAAACGCACGGCCGCCGCCGGCGCGCGTTTCGCCGCGCGGCTCTGCAGCAGGTAGAGCCTGCCGCTCTGCACGGTGAACTCGATGTCCTGCACGTCGCCATTCTCGCGCTCGAGCACGCCCGCCGACTGGATGAGCTGCCGATGCGCGGCCGGCACGCTGTCGAGCATCGTGTCCAGTGGCCTTGGCGTGAACTTGCCGGAGACGACGTCCTCACCCTGGGCTTGAGGCAGATATTCGCCGTAAGGCGTCGGCTCGCCGGAGAGCGGGTTGCGGGTGAACAGCACACCGGTGCCGCTGTTCCGGTCCATGTTGCCGAACACCATGGCCTGCACGGTGACCGCGGTTCCGAGATCGTGCGGGATGCCGTGATGCTCGCGGTAGCGTTTCGCCCTACGCGAGTTCCAGCTTTCGAAGACGGTGCGCACCGCCTGCAGAAGTTGCTCCTCGACGCTTGCCGGCACCTCGCTGCCCGACGCCTGCCGGATCAGCGCATTCCAGCTCTCCGGATCGCCGTCCTTCGGGAATTCCTCGACGCCGGCCTTCAGCACGATGTGGCAATAGAGGTCGAAGAAGCGGCGATGCACGTCGCGCGCAAAGGCGGCGTCGCCGCATGCGGCAGCGAGTGCTGCCTCGGTCGCCGGCGTGATGCCGAGATTGAGCACCGTATCCATCATGCCGGGCATGGAGACCGGCGCACCCGAGCGCACCGAGACGAGCAGCGGGCGCGCGCCCTTGCCGAAGGACTGTCCGGTCGCACGCTCCAGCAGCGCGATTCCGTCGGCGATCTGGTTCTCGAGCTCGGCGGGGAACGAGCCGCCATCGAGATAAGCCTTGCACACCTCGGTCGTCACCACGAAGGCAGGCGGCACCGGCAGGCCGAGCGACAGCATGCGCGCCAGCGACCACGCCTTGCCGCCGATCAGCGCCCTGTCGGGAAGCTCGCTGCCGTCGATCGGCAGCACCCACTGCCTTTTTGGCTGACTCATCAGCATGACGCCTATTCGTCCCGCTCGCGCCCGAGCACGCGCAGCAAATCCTCATGCAGCTCGAACCAGACAGTGTGGTAGCTGGCGATGCGGGCATCGCTCACCCATTCGACGGCGCCGTCCTCGGCCTTCTCGAGCGCTGCAAGCAGCATGCGCGGATAGACGGCGAGCCGCGGCAGCTCGGCTGCCAGGCGCTTCAGCACAGCTTCGGAGCGTTCGTGCAGAGCGCCGAGCCGGTCGATGATCTTCGCATCATAGGTCTTGTCGGAATGGTCGTTCGGCACCTTGCCGCCGCCGATCTCGATCGTCTGCCAGTCGGTGATCAGCTGCTTGAGCTGGGCGTTGACCTTCTCGAAATCATCATAGGCCGCGTTCATCGCGGCACTGCCGCGCTGGTCGGAATAGACACGCGAATATTCCGAGCGCAGCGCGATGAGCGCCGGCGCCGTCAGCATGAATTTGCCGCCGGCCTTCGCCACACGCCCGCGGCCTTCGGCATCGGCGAGCAGCGCCTCCACGGTGCCGGTATCGAGCCCGACGATCTCGGCCACATCCTTCGGCGCCGCGTGCTTCTTGATCGCCAGCCCGTGCAAGGCGAGATGCATGTCGCTCATCAATTCGTCACCTCTTTCACGCTCGCCTGGCTGCCGGCGATGATGCGGTCGCGGATGATGCGCCGCATGATCTTGTTGGCCGAGCTTTTCGGCAGCTCCGGCCAGAGCTCCACCGCCTTCGGGCATTTGTAGTTGGCAAGTTTTTCGCGCGCGTGTTCCAGCAGCGCCGCCGTGTCGAGCCCGGCGCGGCCGGCAACCACTGCATGCACGCGGTCGCCCCATCGCTCGTCGGGCAGGCCGACCACGGCCGCCTCGACCACGCCCGGAAAGGCCAGCAGCACCTCTTCGACCTCGCGCGGATAGACGTTGTAGCCGCCCGAGATCAGCATGTCGTTCTTGCGGTCGAGGATGTAGAAGAAGCCATCCTCGTCCATCGTGCCGATATCGCCCGTGTGCAGCCAGCCATTGCGGAAGGCTTCCGCCGTCTGCTCGGGACGGTTCCAATAGTAGGCCATGGTCTGCGGCCCGCGGCAGACGATCTCTCCCTTCACGCCCGGCGGCAGCGGCCTGTCGTCATCGTCGAAGACGGCGACGTCGACCATGGTGAAGGGCCGCCCGCAGGAGCCGGTGCGGTCGTGGTCCTCAGGCTTCAGGCAGGTGATCACCATCGGGCTTTCGGCCTGCCCGTAGGTCTGCGCGAAGACGCGGCCGAAACGGGCCTCGGCTCGCTCAAGCAGCGTCGGTGAGATCGGCGAGGCGCCGTAGGCGATGCGGCGGAATTCGAGTTTCGCCGTTGCGAGCGCCGGCTCTTCCATGACCATGGCGAGCATGGTCGGCACCAGGAAGGTCAGGCTCGCTCTCGTGCTTTCGGCGAGCTTCAGGAACTCGGCCGGATCGAACTTGCCCATGATCAGCGACTGCGCGCCGCGCGCGATCGCCGGCAGGAAGAAGGCGCCGGACGCGTGCGCGATCGGCGCCGCGTGCAGGAAAGTGTCGCCTGGGCGGATGTCGGGCATCAGATCGGTGAGGAAGGCGGTGAGCTCGGCAAGCTCGCCGCGCGTGGTCAGCGTGACCGCCTTCGACTTGCCGGTGGTGCCGCCGGTGTAGCCGAGCCGGAGCGGCGCATCGAGCGGCCGGTCGACCGCGCATGGTGTCGCCGCGCCGTCGCGCATCATGGCGGCCAGCGCTTCCGGCCCGATCGCCATCTCGACGCCCAAACCTTCGACGCCGTCGTGGATGACGGCGCGCGTGCCGCTGTCCTCTATCTTGTAGCGATGGTTTTCGACCGTCTCGCGCGTGTTGAGCGCGACGCGGATCAGTCCTGCCTTGGCCAGCGCGTAATAAGCGACCAGGCATTCGATCGAGTTCGGCAACAGCACGCCGACGCGCTCACCCGGCTTCAGCCCGGCGGCGATCAGCGCATTGCCGAGCCGGTCGGTCGCTGCATCGAAGCCGCGAAAGCTCAATGTGCGCTCGCCCTCGCTCAGGCAGGGAGCGTCGCGAAAGTGAAGCGCTGCGCGCCTGATGAGGGACCCGATCTGCATGTCTTTGGCTATCGCAAGGCTGGAGGCCGGCGCCCGGCCTGGGAGGCCGCCGGGCGCCGATGCGCGGTCAGCCCCTCAGTCTCTCCACATCCGCCCGCTTCAGCTTCGAGCCCTTGCCCTTGAGCTTGCGGGAACGTGCCTGTTCCAGCCTGTACATCTCGTCCGCGAGCGGGCTGCCTGCATGGTACTTGACCCAGGTGTCACAAAGGTACCGGTACTTGTCGACCAGCGCCGGCGGCGTGAATTCCTGGCTCAGCCGGTTCCACTCCGCCAGCGTCAGCTTGCCGCGCGTGGTGGTGTAGACGTCCTTCTTGGCCGGCAGATTGGTGATGCCGGGATAGACCGGCCCGGACGAGGCGGTGTAGGGCTCGCCGGCCAGCACCGAATAGGGGATGTTGGTGTACATCCGCGTCGGTTTGTTCGAGTGCTGGGCCATGGTGTATTCCATGACCTGCTGGCTCGGATGCGAGACCAGACCGACCAGCTCGCCCAGCGCGTCGCGTCCGAACTCGTCGTTGAGCAGCGGGCGGAAACGCTCGGCGCGCTCGTCGATCTTCATCCAGTCGTCGACATCGTAGACGCCCGCCACATGCGCGAGGTCCTTGATGATCGAGAAGTATATGATCGCGCCGGCGTCGACCATCTGGTCGCGCTTCCACGAGGCGATGCGTTTCCACAGCTTGGTGGTGGCGTCCTTCACCTTCTCGTTCAGCGACTTGAAGGTCTCGATCAGCTTTTCGCGCGATTCCATACCGAGCGGGATGTAGCCGTCCGACAAATTGTCGGAGGTGTAGAGGCCGACGCCGACCAGCTTGTCGGCCTTGAAGTCGGGCTTCGATTCGAACGAGCCCCAGTCGTCCATCAGGTAGAAATGACAGTCCTTCACCGCCATGGTCACGGTGATGTTGTTGTAGGGCACCTCGGCTGCGACATCGTCGAGCCAGGGGAAATCGCTCTCCGACAGATCCATGAAGTCACGCACGATCATCTCGCGATCGTCGGCCAGCTTGTACGGGCCGGAATTGTGCAGCGAGATGCGGCTCTCGCAGGAGATCAGGAAGCCGTATTGCGAGGCCGAGGCCATGAAGGTGTGCGCCGCCTCGTGCAGCGCGTCGCCGTCCTCGCAATCATACATGTCGGCGTGAAAGACCTGCAGCCGGCTCTCGGGCAGGATCTGGGCGCGGTGGCCGAACTCCTTGTTGGTGATGTGGCCGTCATTCCGATGCCAGGAGAGCTGGAAGCGCTTCCAGAAATCCATGACGTAGACGACGTCCTCGATCGCATCGGTGGGTTTGAGCAGCCCCATGTTGATCAGCCATTCGCGGCCGAGCAGGTAGAAGCCCGGCAGCGCCCAGCCCATGGACGGGTTCTGGATCTTGATGCCCATGTTGCGGGCGCGGTCGCCGATCTCCTCGGCCGACATGCGGCTTTCGATCTTCTTCAGCAGCGACGGATAGCGGTAGAACGCCATCAAATAGCTCAGCATCATGTAGGCCGGCACCGGAAACAGTTTTGATTCCTGCACCGTGCGCGTGACGCAGAGCCAATAGGTCTCGTCCGTGCAGGTCTGCATCAGATTGTTGGTCTCCAGAAGCTGCGCATAGGTGATGCGGTTCTGTGCCATTGGTTCTCCTCCCGAGCTCTTCTTGCCGCCGCCTGTCGTCAGGCGCTCTTCAGGCGCCAGACATTGGCGGTCATTTCGACGCCCTTCTGGTACGCCTCGGCAGTCTTGGCGATCGCGGTCGATTCGATCTCGACGACGTCGCCATTGCGGATGCCGCTGATCTTGGCGTTCATCAGGCACGGCACGCCGTATTCGCGCGTCAGGATGCCGAGATGCGAGCGGGTCGAGCCGCCGGCGCAGATGACGCCCTTGAAGTGCTCGAGGATCGGCGCGGTGAGCGTGCCGCCGGAATCGTCGATGACCGCGATCGTGTCGGCCGGCACGCCGTCATTCAGATATTTCAGCACCTGGTCGGGCGAGCGGATGTAGCGCGCCGTGCCGACCGTGTTCTTCGGCAGCTTCACCACATTGTCGCCGATGCCGCGCAGCTCGCGGCCATTGCCGTCGGCGGCGCCTGTCTTTGCTTCCGGATGCTCGAAGGAGAAGGTGGCCATGTCGGAATCCGACACGCCGGCCGCCGGCTTGTAGATGTCGGGCCGCTCGCGTGGCGAGATTGCCGCCGACCAGTCGAATTTGTGACCGGCGTCGGTCAGCATCTTCTCGACCTTGCGCATGTCTTCGGCGGTGATCAAATCGTAGGATTTGTCGAAGACGAAGGAGCCCCAGTCCGCGCCCGCCTTGGCCAGTTTTTGCCTGACGATGTCCTTGATCGCGCCGTGGAACGCCTCGACGGTCGGCGAGGCGGCCTGGTAGCCGTACTTGTCTGAATCGACGTAGAGCTTTGCCATGGTCTCCTCCCTCTGGCATTGCCATTCGGCCGATCTCTCCCTTCGGCCTTCCCCGCTAGACTGAACATGGCCGGCGCCGCTGTCAACCAATGTTCCTACAAAATTGTCGAACAATCTGATTCTGGAGGGCGGGCGTCCTCGCCCGCCTCAGCGCTAGGCCTGGTCGGCGAGGCGCGCCAACCTCGCAGAACCCCTCTCCCCGCCTGCGGGGAGAGGTAAGGCGAGGGGCCTTGGAGAAGGCCCCGATCTTGCAGGAAGACTTTGAAGCGCGGCGGCCTTCAGGATACTTTTGAAAGTGCAGCGGCCTTCGCCAAGCCCCTCACCTGTATCCTCTCCCCGCGAGCGGGGAGAGGGGTCGTCAGCGTCGCGAATAAAGCTCCCTTAGCTCGCGCTTCAGCACCTTGCCCGCCGCGTTCTTCGGCAGCTCCGCCACGAACTCATACCGTTTCGGCCGCTTGAATCGGGCGATCCTCTCAAGGCAGAATCGATCGAGGCTCGCGCGGTCGCCCGCACCACCCGCCGGCACCACCACTGCCGCGACGCTCTCGCCCCATTCCGGATCAGGCAGGCCGATCACCGCGACCTCCGCCACATCCGGATGCCCAAGCAGCAACTCCTCGATCTCCCGTGCATAGATGTTGCTGCCGCCGGAGATGATCAGGTCCTTCTTGCGGTCGAGCAGCGTGAGGTAGCCTCGGCTGTCGAGCCGTCCGAGATCACCCGTGTGCAGCCAGCCTGACTTCAACGTCTCGGCGCTCGCCTCGGGCCGGTTCCAGTAGCCGCGCATCACCGTATCGCCGCGCACCAGCACTTCGCCAACCTCGCACGCAGGCAATGCACCGCCATCCTCTCCGACAATACGCACTTCGATGCCGGTGCGGGCGACGCCGACCGACACCAGCCGATCCTCGTCGCCCACAGCAGCAGCCTCGGCGATCATCGACTTGCTCATCGCGCTGATCGTACAAGGCGTCTCGCCCTGGCCATAACCGTTCCAGAGTTTCGGCCCGAACGCCGCCAGCCCGGCCTTCAGATCCTCGGCATAGACCGGGGCAGCGCCAACCAGGATGGTGCGGATGTTGGCGATGTTTGCATTGCGCACCGCCGGGTCGCCCACCATGCGCCGCAGCAGCGTCGGCGGCACGAAGAAGGTGAGGTTCGGCGTGTCGTCGATGATCCCTGCCATCTCCGCGGGTTCGTAGCCGCCGCTCTCCGGCAGGATGTTGTTGCCGGCCTTGGCGATGAAGGAGAGGGCGAACAGGCCCGACGCATGCGAGGTGGCCGCGAGATGCAGGAGCGCATCCCGCTCGTCGAGGAAATCGACATCGGCAAGATAGGCGATCGCCATCGCCTGCAGATTGCGGTGCGACAGCATCGCGCCCTTCGGTTTGCCGGTCGTTCCGCTGGTGTAGAAAATCCAGGCGAGGTCGTCCGCCGCTGTCTCGTGCAGCGCGACAGCATCGGCCGTGAGCAGGCGGGCATACTCGCCTGAGCCCGGCACGATGATCGGTGTCCGTCCGAGATGCGCTGACAGCCCGCCCGCGATCTCGTCCGTTGCAAAGCACGCCTCGGCCCCGCAATCCGCAGCCATGAAGGCGAGCTCGGCCGCATGCAGCTTGGCATTCATCGGCACGACGGCAAGGCCGGCGTGCCAGCCGGCAAAAAGCAGCTCCAGATACTCCGGACAATTTTTCATCGCCAGCGCGATGCGGGCGCCGGGTTTCAGCCCGAGCCTTTCCGTCAGCGCTCCGGCGAGCCGCGCTGTCCGGTTCCCGAGCGTGGCGTAGTCAAACAGCGTCGAGGTCCCGATCGACAGTGCCGGGCGCTCGCCAAAACTCCGCGCCGATCGCTGCAGCAGCGTGACGAGATTCACGGCGCCCTCTCCAGGATTGTAACGGCCACCGCCGCTTCCTCGATGCCGATCAGCCCGCCGCCATTTTCCTTGAGCGCGATGCGTGCGCCTTCGACCTGGCGCGGCCCGGCCTCGCCGCGCAATTGCATGACGAGCTCATGCACCTGCCCGAGCCCGGTGGCGCCGATCGGATGGCCTTTCGACTCCAGCCCTCCCGACGGGTTGAAGGGGATGCGACCGCCCAGCGAGGTGTCGCCGCGCTCCGCCGCCGGTCCGCCATCGCCGAAATCGAAGAAGCCGAGATTTTCGCTCTGCTGGATTTCGCCGAAGGCGGTGGCGTCGTGGCACTCGACGACGTCGATGTCTTCGGGCCCAAGCCCGGCGATCTCATAAGCTTTCAGCGCGGCGCGGCGCGAAATGTGCTTCTCGATCTCATGCGCCTCGCGCCGGCCGCCATTCATCAGCACCGACGCCCGGATCTTCACTGCGCGGCTGCGCTCGAAGGTCGCAAGTGCATCGGCGCTGCAAAGGAGCGCGGCCGCGGCGCCGTCGCTGATCGGGGAGCACATGGGGAGCGTCAGCGGCCACGCGATCAGCCGCGCCGCCAGCACCTCGTCGACCGAGAAGGCCTTGCGGTATTGCGACAGCGGGTTCTCGACCGAATGGCGATGGTTCTTCGCCGCGACGGCCGCCAACTGGCGCTGCGTCGTGCCGAAGCGCGCCATGTGGTATTTTGCGAACGCCGCGTAGATGTCCATGAAGACGGTGCGCGCGCTCTCGCGCGCCAGCTCCTGCCGTGGCGTCGGCATGTCTTTGCCGAGCACGGCGAGCCGGGCCGCCGTCGCCTCGCGGCCGGCGCGGTCCCAACTGCCTTCGAAGGCGTTCATGGAGAGCGCGCTGTCGCTGCTCGCCATTTTTTCGGCGCCGATCGCGAGCGCCACGTCCGCCGTGCCGGAGCGGATCTGCAGAAACGCGACGTTCAGCGCAGTCGAGGCGCTGGCGCAGGCATTCTCGACATTGACGATCGGCACGCTGTCGAAGGGCAGGCCCTGCAGCGCCACCTGGCCGCGAATGCCGTACTGGCCTTCCATCGCGTCCTGCGTGGCGTTGGCGAAGGTGATCGCCTCGACCTGGCCGTGTCCAGCGCCGGCATCCGCGAGTGCCCGCCCGATCGCGTCCTCCGCCAGATCGCGCAATGAACGGCCGAGAAACCGCCCAAACGGCGTCATGCCGACGCCGACAATAAAAACGTCCCGCAATCTCGTCTCCTCCCGAAATTTCGGATTGCTCGCCACCGGGTTGTAGGACAATATTGTCTTATAAAGCGCCGGATGGCGAGCAAAAACTTGTCGGGAGAATGACGCCATGTCGGACTGGTCGAAACATCGGGTGCTGCTCGTCAATGATGACGGCATCCACGCGCCGGGCATCCAGCTGCTCGAAAAGATCGTGCGTCGCTACACCGACGAGGTGTTCGTCGTGGCGCCGGACGAAGAACGTTCCGGCGCCTCGCATTCGATCTCGATGAACATCCCGGTGCGTATCCGCGAGATCGACGATCGTCATTACGCGGTGAAGGGCACGCCGACCGACTGTGCGCTGCTCGCAATCTACGAGGTCATGAAGGATCGGCCACCGACGATTCTGCTGTCCGGCATCAATCGCGGCGCCAATCTGGCCGAGGACATCACCTATTCCGGCACGGCGGCTGCTGCGATGGAAGGCGCGCTGCTCGGCATTCCTTCCGTCGCGCTCAGCCAGGTGTTCACGCCGCGCGGCCGGGTCAACTGGGAAACGGCCGAGGTATACACGCCAAAGGTGCTCGACCGGCTGCTGACCACCGAGTGGCAGCCCAACACCTTCGTCAACGTGAATTTCCCCGACGCCATGCCGGACGCGGTCACCGGCATTCGAGTCGTCAGCCAGGGGCAGCGGCCGCCCGGCTCCTTCCTGCCGGAAGGACGCATCGACGGCCGCGACGTGCCCTATTACTGGATCAAGCTCGCCTACAAGGATGGCGGCTTCGACGCCGGCTCCGACCTCGAGGCGATCCGCGACAATGCCGTCTCGGTCAGCCCCATCCAGCTCAACATGACCGCCAATCCGTTCCGGCAGAGGTTGGTGGAGGCGTTTGCGCACCCACGCTGACGACCCCTCTCCCCGCAATCGCTTATGGCGGCGCAGTCGACCCCCACTCCGCCCCGCAAGCGGGGCACCTCTCCCGCCCTGAGCCTGTCGAAGGGGCGACGGGGGAGAGGAAGGCCGGCCGCAAACTTGGCGCCTTCCTCTGCCCCGGGTAGGGGGAGAGGTGGCTCCCCCGGCTTGCCGGGGGAGGCGGAGTGGGGGTGCTTCGCCCGCATTGGCGCTCGGCAGCGTCGATCGCCTACTCCGTGTACCGCTCCACCAACCTCTTCCGCGCCGCGCCATCCACCCCCAAACTCTCCAGCCACGCCTCCGTCGACCCATAGGCAATGTCGATCTCGTCCAGCGCGGTCTCGATGTAGCGCGGGTTGGCCGAGGTCAGCGTGTCGAGCGCCTCGCGCGCAATCGCGTTGGAAAAGAGATGCGCGATGTCGCGCCGATAATCATTGGTGAGCGCATAGTCGGCGATGATCGTCTCGCGCGGCACGCCGAGCGCCTTGAGGAAAGCGGCCGAGCCGAACCCGGTGCGGTCCTTGCCGCTGGTGCAATGCATCAAGAGCGGCGTCGCGCCGTCGGCGAGCAGCAGCGCGAACAGGCGGCTGTATTCGCCGGCATGGTCGCGAATGAATTTGCGGTAATGGATGATGACCTCCCGCTCGATGTCGATGGAGCCGTAGCGGCCGTCATCGACGGCGGAAAGCATGTCGAGCGTGCCGGTCGGCAGGAAGCCGATGTCGACCGACCGGATCGCATGGCCGGCCGGCAGCCGGTTCGGCTTGCGCTTGGCTTCCGCCGGCAGGCGGAAATCGCAGAGCGTCTTCACGCCGAGCGAGGCGAGCAGCACCAGATCCCGCTCGGTCATGTCGGCCAGCGAGTCGGACCGGTAGACCATCTTCCAGCGGGTGGTGCGCCCGTCGCTCGTCCGATAGCCGCCGAGATCGCGGAAATTCGCTGCCCCTTCGAACGGCAAGCGCCTGTCGCGCGCGGCCTGGTTTTCAGCGTCCATCAGATCGACTCCAGATTGTTGTACAATTTTGTTGTGCAATTGTGTTGACGATCATAGCAGAGAAGGATTAGCCTTCAAATGACAGGGCGGAGGAGCGGTCTGGTGACAGGCCGGCGCCCGGCGATGCGTCACGAGAGGGGGCTTTTCTAAAGCTACGAGCACCAGCGTCAGGCGCCGCAGAAATTCCCGCCCCGGGCTCAGCGGGATTCCGAAAAAAGCGAACATCCAGGGAGGAAGTAATGGGTGCATTGAAGACAGGTCTTGCATGGATTGCGGGGGCTGCCGCTCTTGCGATGACCGCGGGCGTCAGCCTGGCGCAGGAGGTCAAGGTCGGCATCGTCGCCGTCAACTACAACTCGCCCACCATCAACCGCATGGTGGTGACCGCGACCGAGGCTGCCAAGGCGCGCGGCTGGACGGTCGAGGATTTCGACGGCCAGGGCGACCAGGTTGCCACCAACAACGCGGCGATCGGCTTCATCGATCGCGGCTTCAACGTGATCATCAACATCGCGTCGGCCAATCCGCAGATGACGGCGGTCATCGACTACGCCAAGGAGAAGGGCGTTCCGTTCGTCTCGACCTTCTCGGGGCTGGCCCCCGGCATCGTCGCCGACATCGGCTCCAACAACACCTCCGACGGCGTGATCTCGGCGACCGAGCTGATCGGCCGCCTCGAAGGCCGCGGCCACATCGTCAAGCTCAACTGGAATGTGCTGCCGGCGCTGCGCGAGCGCGACCATGGCTTCAAGGCGGCGATCGCCGACTATCCTGACATCAAGGTCACCGAGATCGAGGTGAAGGTACCGGGCCAGGTGGACGACGCCTACAACCAGGTGACCAACCTTCTGCTCGCCAATGACGACATCGATGCGATCTGGACGGGTTGGGACGAGCTCGTCGCGCCGACGGTGCGTGCGATCGAACAGGCCGGCAAGCAGGACAAGGTGATCGTCGCCTCGATGGACGGCATTCCGGAGGTGTTCGACCTGATCGCCAGCGGCGGCCCGGCCAAGCTCACCGTCGCCTACGATGTCGACCGCATGGGCAGCACTGCCGTGGACGTGGCGGCTGCCGCGCTCGAAGGCAAGATGCCGGCCTCCAAGATCCTGACGCTGTCGCCTTGCCTGGTGACCCAGGACACCGCGCCGGCCAAGGGCGAGAAGCCGAAATTCGGCGACTGCGTGCTCTTCTCCGGCGAAGGCATCGCGAAATAGGATTTGCCGGCATACGGTCCGAAGCGCAGGTTCTTCCTTTGAAGGAACCTGCGCTTCGGCGCATCCGGACCGACCCTCAACGATGCAGACAGCGACCGTCGACACGATCGAAGCGCAGGCCGGCAGACCGCCGGTGCTGGAGGCGCGCGGCATCGTCAAGGAGTTCCCCGGCACGCTGGCGCTCGACCAGGTCGGCCTGACCGTATGCGAGGGCGAGATTCACGCGCTGCTCGGCGAGAACGGCGCCGGCAAATCCACCATCATCAAATGCATCGTCGGCGCCTACCAGCCGACCGCGGGCGCCATCCTGGTCGACGGCCGTGAGGTTTCCTTCGCCGGGCCGCATGAGGCGATCGCGGCCGGCATCGCCGTGGTGCACCAGCACTCCAACCTGATCCCGACACTGTCGGTCGAGGAGAACATCTGGCTGGGTGAGCCGCTGCCGCGCATTGCCGGCACGCTGGTCAACTGGCGCGCCGTGCGTGCCCGGGCGCGCGAGATCATGGCCTATGTCGGGCTCGACATCCCGCCCGAGACGATCGTCGAGGAACTGCGGCTCGACCAGCGCGCCATGATCTCGATCGCCAAGGCGGTGGCGAGCAAGGCGCGGCTGATCATCCTCGACGAGCCGACCACCGCGCTCCTGCCGCATGAGGTGAAGACGCTGTTTCACCAGATGCGCCGCCTGTCGCGCGAAGGCCACGCCTTCCTCTATGTCAGCCACCGCCTGTCGGAGGTGTTCGAGATCGCCGAGCGCGCCACCGTGCTGCGCGACGGCCGCAACGCGGGCACGTTCGAGCGCGGCAGCATGGATCGGCACAAGGTGATCTCGGCAATCGTCGGCCAGGAGAAATCGCTGCGCGCCGGCCGCCCACCGGCCGCCGCGTCGGAACGCGTGCTGCTTTCCGTCGAGGGCCTGAGCGGCGGCCGCGCCGAAAATGTCGGCTTCGAGTTGTGCGCCGGCGAGATCCTCGGCATTGCCGGCCTGCCGGGCAGCGGAGCCGACGAGACGATCGACCTGCTTTTCGGCAGGACGCGCGCCGCGACCGGCACGGTCAGTGTCGAGGGCAGGCCGGTCCGGCTCCGCCATCCGGGCGACGCGATCGCCGCCGGCATTGCGCTGGTGCCCAAGGACCGCCTCGCCGAAGCCGTGGTGCACGGCTATTCCGTGCGCGAGAACATCTCGCTGCCTTCGCTCTCGCGCTATCTCTGGGAACCGGTCGCGCGCTTTGTCAAACGCTCGGCCGAGGACAGCGCCGCGCGTGGCGTGGTGCAGCGCATGCGCGTGCGCACGCCGAGCATCGAGACCTCGATCGACGCGCTGTCCGGCGGCAACCAGCAGAAGGCCGTGCTCGGGCGCTGGCTGACCACCGGCGCGAAGATTTTCCTGCTCAACTCGCCGACGGCCGCGGTCGATGTCGGCGCCAAGGCCGAGATCTACGATTTGATCCGCACGCTCGCGGCCGACGGTGCCGCCGTCATATTCTCCTCGACCGAGGTGGAGGAGTTTCCGTCGCTCTGCGAGCGCGTTCTCGTCTTCTCCGGCGGCCGGGTGGCGGCCGAGCTCGCCGGCGAGGCGGTGACGGAGGCCAACATCATGACCATCGCAGCGGGAGGCAGCCTTGGCAGCCATCGAAACTGAGGCCGGCAAGCGCCCCGTCCGAGGCGGAGGCTTCGACATCGTCGCCTTCCTCGCCCGCTACGGCACCATCCTGTCGCTGGTGATCCTCATCGTCGCCTTCAGCCTGGCGCGCCCGGAGGTTTTTCCGTCCGTCCGCAACATGCTGAGCATCCTCAACCAGGTGTCGATCCTCGGCATCATCGCCATCGGCCTGACAGTCTGCCTGGTGATCGCGCAATTCGACCTCTCGATCGGCGCGCTCGCCACCTTCGGCGGTTACTTCGCCGCGCGCATCCTGATGGAGACGGGTTTTGAAAGCGGATTCGCCGTTTTCCTCGTCATCCTCGCCGTGCTCGCCATGGCCATGATCATCGGCGTGATCAACGGCGCGCTGGTCTCCTATCTCGGCATATCGGCGATCGTGGAAACGCTGGCCATGGGTTTTATCGTCAACGGCGCCATCCTCGGCATTTCCGCCTCGCGCACCATCTCTCCTTCCGAGATTCCGGCGACCTTCAAGATCATCGGGCAGGGCACGCTGCTTGGCATCCCCAATCCGGTAACGATCATGGTCGCGACCGCGGTGCTGCTCTGGCTCTTCCTCGAGCACACCCAGCCCGGCCGCAACATGTATGCGATCGGCGGCAACAAGGAAGCCGCGCGGCTCTCCGGCATCCAGGTCAAGCGTTACGCCCTGGTCGCCATGGGCATCTGCGCCGCCTGCGCAGCACTTGGCGGGCTGGTCGCCGCCGCCAACCTTGCGGCCGGCCGGCCGCAGGGCGTGGGCGAGACCTATTTGCTCAATGCCTTCGTGGCCGTCTTCATCGGCGCCTCGACGCTGAGGCCCGGCAAGTTCCACGTGCTCGGCACCGCGGTCGGCGTGCTTTTGATCGGCGTCATCAACAATGGCCTGTCGATCCTCGGCGTGCCGACCTACTGGCAATACATCGTGCAGGGCGTCCTGCTCATTTTGGCGCTGATCAGCGCAAGCATGGTGATGCTGAGGCGGCGCTAGAGCGGGCTACGGATGACTGAAGCGTCGGCGCGAGGCGCCCCCCTCTGGCCTGCCGGCCATCTCCCCCACGAGGGGGGAGATGGGACGGCCGGTTTGCTTTCGCCAAATTGCAACGGTGACGATTGGCGAAAGTCGTGGTGACAGCTGATCTCCCCCCTTGTGGGGGAGATGTCCGGCAGGACAGAGGGGGGCGAGAAGGATCGCTGGGTCGACCGGAAAATCCTCGCCCGCCAGTTTGGAGTGACAAGCCGCATGTCGTTTGAGCCTTCCGCAAAAGTGCTTGCCCTGAAGGCAAGGATCGAAACCTTCATAGATCGGCACATTTATCCGAACGAGAAGCGCTTCTACGCCGAAGCCGAGGAGCTTGGGCCGTGGAAGGTCTATCCCGTCGTCGAGGAGCTGAAGCCGCTGGCACGCAAGGAGGGGCTCTGGAACCTGTTCCTGCCGGAGAGCGAGCATGGCGCCGGCCTGACCAATCTCGAATACGCTCCGCTCTGCGAGGTGATGGGCCGTTCGCATCTCGCGCCGGAAATCTTCAACTGCTCCGCGCCGGACACCGGCAACATGGAGGTGCTCGCCCGCTACGGCACGAGAGAGCAGCAGGATCGCTGGCTGAAGCCGCTGCTCGCCGGCGAGATCCGTTCCTGCTTCGCGATGACCGAGCCGGCCGTCGCTTCATCCGACGCGACGAACATCGAAAGCCGGATCGAGCGCGACGGCGATCACTACGTCATCAACGGGCACAAATGGTACACGACCAACGCCACCGATCCGCGTTGCCGCATCTCCATCTTCATGGGCAAGACCGATCCTGAAAATCCGGATCGCCACAAGCAGCAGTCGATGGTGCTGGTGCCGATGGACACGCCCGGCGTGACCGTGAAGCGGCCTTTGCCGGTCTTCGGTTTCTACGGCGTGCCGGATCGAGCGTCGGAGGTGACCTTCGAGAATGTGCGCGTGCCGGTGGAGAACATAGTGCTCGGCGAGGGCAGGGGGTTCGAGATCGCGCAGGGCCGCCTCGGGCCTGGCCGTATCCATCATTGCATGCGGCTGATCGGATTGGCCGAGCGTACGCTCGAAAAGATGTGCCGGCGCACGCTCTCGCGCGTCGCCTTCGGCAGGCCGGTGTCGGACCGGACGGTGACGCAGGAGCGTATCGCTGAATCGCGCATCATGATCGAGCAGGCGCGGCTGCTGACGCTGCAGGCGGCGCACCGTATGGACACGGTGGGCAACAAGGTGGCGAAGACAGAGATCGCCATGATCAAGGTCGCGGTGCCGAACATGGCCTGCAAGGTGATCGACTGGGCGATCCAGGCGCATGGCGGCGGCGGCACGTCGAACGATTTCGGCCTCACCGCGGCCTACGCCACCGCACGCATGCTGCGGCTGGCCGACGGCCCCGACGAAGTCCACCGCAACCAGATCGCTCGGCTGGAGCTGCGCAAGCATACGAACGCGAATCTGGCTTCGGGCGCTGAGCGCTGACACCTGGCGCCAACGATGGACGCATCCTCGCCCCGTCCTTACGGAGAGAGGATGCAGGTGAGAGGCTTTGGAGAAGACTGCTGTCTATTGGGCGGCGAAGACGCTGACGCTTCCATCCTTCTTGATGGCATAAACGTCATACGGACCATCATATGGCCCACTCATGCCGGGAACGCCGGTCGGCATTCCGGGAAGCGAAATCCCGACCACGTCGACGGGATGTTCCTTCAACAGCTTCTCGATGATCTCGAGGGAGACGTGCCCCTCGATCGCGTAGCCTTCCAGCATGAGGGTATGGCAGCCCTGATAGTCGGACGGAATGCCGGCCCCCTGGCTGATCGCCGCGATATCCTCGACGGGCTTGATGTCGATCTCGATTCCGTTCTGCTCGAGGTAGCTGGCATGGCCTTCGCAGCACGGACAATTCTGGTCCTTGTAGAGGGTGCCGCGCAGCGTATCGGCAAGTGCTGGAGCACACACGCTGAGAAGGACCAGCACGGCCGTCGATTGCATCAGTCGACTCATGCGCGGACTCCCAAGGTTCAATCAGCAACCATACGCTCGTTTGCCGGCCTGTAAACGGCACCGGAATCCGGCCGTGCCTTGAAGAAGCCGCCGATCTCTCCTATTGTATCACAATATGAGACAATAGGAGAGATCGACACGCTAACAGGATCGCGTTGAAGATCTTCAGTTGACGCTCGAAACGGGCATGGATAGGCTTTCAATTCGAATGAGAAGATCGTCCCATAGATTGGGACATCAAGAGACGGCACATTGCAACCCCACGACGCCCTTTTCTCCAATATCCGGCTGCCGCTGATCTGCGCGCCGATGTTCCTCGTCTCCTATCCCGAGCTCATCCTGGCCGCATGCAAGGCGAACATTGCGGCCGCCTGCTCCGCCAGCACGGCCCGCTCGGCGGCCGAGTATGGCGACTGGCTCGACCAGTTCGACGAAGAACTCTCCCGGCATCGCAGGCAGACAGGTCAGCCGACCGGCCCCTACATCGCCAATATGAGCCTGCGCTCCGGCAAGGTCGGCGCTGCCGAGCGTTTCGAGCAGGAGCTGCTCGCCTGCAAGACGCGGCGTGTACCCCTGCTGATCACCATCAACGGCGCGCCGGGCGAGATCGTGCAGGAGGTGCATGGCTGGGGCGGCATGATCTTCCACGACGTCACCACCATCCGGCATGCGGAGAAAGCGGCGGACGCGGGCGTCGACGGCATGATCCTGATCTGTTCCGGCGGCGGCGGTCATTCCGGTGGACTGAACCCCTTCACGTTCGTCAGCGCGGTGCGGAAGTTCTTCGACGGCACCATCGTGCTCGCCGGCGGGATCAGCACCGGTGCGCATCTGCGCGCCGCCCAGGCGCTCGGTGCCGACCTCTGCTACATGGGCACGCGTTTCATCGCGACGCAGGAATCGCGTGCGCCCGAAGCCTACAAGGAGATCATCCTGGGCTCTCGGGCGGAGGACCTCGTCTTCACACCCTTCTTCACCCACGGCGTCCCGGCCAACCTGCTGAAGAAATCGGTGCAGCGTGTCGGATACGATCCTGCAAAACTGCCGGCCTATGGCTCGGAACAGCCGCATGCCGAGGCCAAGCCGTGGCGGGATGTCTGGGCGGCCGGGCAGGGGGTCGAGCTGATCGATGACATCCCGTCGGTTGCCATCCTTGTGGATCGCCTCGAGGCCGAGTTCCACGCGCCGCCGCAAACCAGGCATCCGGCTCAACAAAGCCTCCGGCGCGACCCGGTCGCTGCCGGCGGTCGAGCCTGAGCCGCGGGTATGCCGGGCGGGCTTGTCCTGCGCGACAACGTTGGCCCGGTGGCGGTGCTGACGCTGAGTCGCCACAAGAAGCTGAACGCGCTTTCGCCCGAGCTTTTCCTTGAGTTGAGGGCGCATGTCGATGCGATCGTAGGCGAGCAGGATCGGGTGCGATGTGTCGTTCTCAAGGGGGCCGGCCGATCTTTCTCGGCGGGTGCGGACATGGAGGCGCTTAAATCAGGCGTGGTGACCGAGGACCGCGAACTGCGCTCCGAGACCGTCGAGCGCCTGGGGCGGCTGCCACAAGCGGTGATCGCCGCCGTGCACGGGCATTGCTACACTGGCGGGCTGGAACTGGCGCTTGCCGCCGACATCATCATCGCCGCGGACGACAGCGTCTTCTGCGACACGCATGCGAAACTCGGCATCGTGCCGCGCTGGGGCATGTCGGCCCGGCTCCCGCGCCGCGTCGGGCTAGGCGTCGCCAAGCGGCTCTCCTTCACGGCAGAGGCGATCGATGCGGGGGAGGCGCTGCGGATCGGCCTGTGCGACGAGGTGGTGCCGCTGGAGGGGCTCGAGGATGCGGCGATGAGCTGTGCGCGGAAAATCGCGGGTAACAGCGCGACGTCGATCGCGGCGATCAAGCACCTTTATGAGCATGGGCTTGGGCTGTCGATTGGCGATGCGCTGGCGTACGAGCGGGAGTATACGCGGAGGTCGGAGCGCTCGACTGCACCAACGATTGAAACGCCGGTGCCGCCCCCTCTCAAGCAATTCTAAGGCTGGCAGAAGCCAGCCAAAGAATTGCTATCTCCCCCGCCAGGGGGGAGATAGCGCACTGCATTGGCCTCTCTGCAGATCGTGAATGTTTGTGGTTTGCCGTGACGGCGGCGCCAAGCGCTGTCTCGCCCCTGGCGGGGGAGATAGCGAGCCTTGGGTTTGGCGAAGCCAAACGTTAAGATCGCTTGAGAAGGGGCGGCGCTGACGTTTCAGACAGGCCGCGCTGTCGCACCGCCTCAATCCTTCCTGCTCTGCGACTGCAGCACGGCGGAAATCTCCTGCTTGATGATGCGCTTCCACTCCTCGACCTTGCGTTCGTCCACCCGCGAGGCGAGCGCCGCGATGCTGAGTGCCAGGAAGGGCGTTGCGCCGGCATGGGGGATCGCCATGCCGATGCCGATGACGTCGTTGACGACATTGCCCTGGCTGACCGCGAAACCGGTCTTGCGCGTTTCTTCGACCAGCCGGCGCATCACCGTTTCGGTCAAATTGGGATAGTCGCTGAGCGAGGGGATGATGGTCTGGATGATGCGGTCGGACGTCTCCGGATCGAGCGCTGCCAGCAGCGCGGTCGAGCCGGCGCCGACGCCCAAGAAACGGCGCTGGCCGATCTCGACCGGGATGACGCGGATCACCGCGCTGCCTTCGGTCTTCAACACGCACGTCGCCTCGACGCCGCTGCGGCTCAAGAGATAGGCGGTGACGCCGGTGCGCTGCGCCACGCGGTCGACAGCGCCGCGCCATTGGGCGATCTCGAGCGTGTCGTCGGTGACGGTGAGCCCGAGCTCGTAGGTGAGCCGGCCGACCACATAGCGCCGTTTCTCGACCTCGTGTTTGACCAGCCCTTCCTCGACCAGGCATTTCAGGATGCGGTGCGTGGTGGAGCGCGGCAGTTTCAGCGTCTCGGTGATCGCCGACAGCCCGACGCCCTGTGCATCGCCCTGGCCGATGCGGCGCAGGATCGCGGCCGCGCGCCTTATGGCCTGAGTGCCGTCGACATTTCCGTCGTTGAGAGGTTCGCCGAGCGACATGCTGTCCTGTCCCGCCATTCAGCCATATGTCAGGGCCGTTGAGCGGTTTGGCAAGCGGGGTCGCCAGACTTCCCCAGGACGCTCAGACGGCAAGGTAGCGCTCGACCAGATTGGACGAGGCGTCGAACTCGGCCCAGCTGCCTGAGAAGACGACGCTGCCCGAATCGAGCAGCACCAGCCGCGACACGCATTGCCGCGCGAACCAGATGTTCTGTTCCGCGAGCAGCAGCGCGATGCCGTAGGCGTCGCAGGCTTCGACGATCTTCTGCGCCAGATCCTCGACGATCACGGGCGCCAGGCCTTCCGTTGGCTCGTCGAGCAGCATCAGCCGCGGTCGCGCCGCGATCGAGCGGGCCACGGCAAGCACCTGCTGTTGGCCGCCGGACAATTGCCCGCCGAGCCGGCCGACCAAGTCTTTCAGCATCGGAAACTTGTCCACCACCTCGGCGAGCGTCGGCAGGCCGTCGCGCCGTTCCGTGCCGTGCTGCGCCAAGCGGATGTTCTCGGCGACGGTGATGTGAGTGAAGATGCGCCGGTCCTCCGGCACCAGCGACATGCCGAGCCGCACGCGATCGCTGGCGCTCATATTGCCGAGCACTTTGCCGTCGAGACGCACTTCGCCGCGCACGGTCGGCCCGGCATTCATGATGCTCTTGAGCAGCGTGCTCTTTCCAGCGCCGTTGCGCCCGAGCACGGCGACGCGCTCGCCGCGCGCCAGCGACAGCGAAATGTCGTGCAGGATGTGCGCCTGCCCGTAGAAAGCGTTGACCCCCGTCAGCTCAAGCATGCTGATGCCCCTGGCCGAGATAGACGCGCTTGACCGTCGGATCGTCGCGTACGGCGGCGGGATCGCCATTGGCGATGACCTCGCCATAATTCAGCACCATCAGCCTGTCGGCGAGCTCGAAGATGATGTCCATGTCGTGCTCGGTCATCACGATGGTGACGTCGGTGTCGGCCTTCAGCCGGGTGAGAAGCTGGGTCATCTCCCTGCGGTCGGAGCGCGACATGCCGGCGGTGGGCTCGTCCAGCATCAGGATTTCCGGTCGCGTCGCGAGCGTCACGCAGAACTCCAGCCGCTTGCGGTCGCCATGCGAGAGGTATTGCGCCTCGTCTTCCCAGCGGCTGCGCGCGAAGCCGAACCGCTCGAGGATTTCCTCGGCCTCCCTGCCGACCTCGGCCGCCGGCGTCCACTTCCACCAGGGGCCGACACTCTTGCCGCCGGCGCGCAGGCGCGTCTCGATGGAAATGACGACGTTGGTCTTCAGATCGAGCTCGCCGAAGATGCGCGAGACCTGGAATGTGCGGCCGAAACCCTTGCGGGCACGCTGGTAGGCCGGCGCCTTGGTGACGTCCTCGCCGCGGAACGTCACCGTGCCGGCGCTCGGCAGCCTTTCGCCGGTCAGCACCTTGAACAGCGTCGTCTTGCCGGCGCCGTTCGGGCCGATGATGGCAAAGGTCTGCTTCTCGGCGACCTGCAGGGAAACGCCGTGCAGGACCTTCAGCGCGCCGTAGCTCATCTCGATGCCTTGTGCGTCGAGGATCATGAATGGCCTCCCGCCGCCTGGCGCCCGCTGCGGCGCATGAACTGCTTTGCGGCGCCCAGAATGCCCTGCGGCGCGAGCAGCACCACGGCGAGCAGGCTCGCACCGATCAGCATCTCCGAGACGCCTACGAAGGTGCGGGTGAAATAGTTGAGCGCCGAGAGCCCGATAATGCCGACCGCCGGCCCCCAGAAGAAGCCGACGCCGCCGAGCAGCGTGGCGAAGATCGGCTGGGCCGAATGCAGCCAGTTCACATAGTCCGGCGTCACGATCTGCCCCCAGGGCGGCAGCAGCGCGCCGGCAACCGCCGCGAATGCGCCCGAGATGGTGAAGGCGAAGACGCGCGTGCGCCATATGTCGATGCCGACGAAGGCGGCGCGTTCGGGATCGATGCGCACCGCCTGCATCGCCCGGCCGAGGTGACCGTTGACCAGCAGCCACATCAGGCCAATGGCGATCAGGCTGATGACGAAGACGAAATAGTAGTTGGCCATCGGGTTGTTGAGGTCGAGCACGAACAGGCCGAAATCCATCACCGGCCGCGGGATGGCCGACAGGCCTTCGTCATGGCCGAAATAATCGGAATAGCCGATCAGCACCACGACCAGCTGCGACAGCGCCAGCGTAAGCACCGCGAACTGGATGCCGCTCGCACGCCGCAGCACGATGATGGCGACGATGAAGGCTGCGACCGCGCCGAGCGCGGCGCAGAGCAGGATCACAGCCAAGAAGTTGACCTCCCAGCCATATTTGAGCGCCGCCGCCGACACATAGGCGCCGACGCCGAAGAATGCAGCGTGCCCGAACGAGACGAGGCCGGCGTAGGAGAAGAGCATGTTCCAGGACATGGCGAACACGATCTCGATCAGCGCGAAGCCGGCGATGAAAACCAGGCCGGAATGCACGATGAACGGCGCGAAGAGGAACGCCAGGAAAAGCAGGAGGAGCGCAATGCGCGTGGGCTGTTTCATTGCGACAGCTCCGGAAACAGGCCTTGCGGCCGGATGAGCACCAGGATGATGAGCAGGGCGTAGGCGCCGAAGCCGGGCATGTCCGGCAGGACCACGGAGTTCAGGCTCTCGGTCAGGCCGAAGATGATCGAGGCGACGAAGGCGCCGCGCACCGAGCCCAGCCCGCCGACGATGACCGCGCAGAAGGCGAGCAGCAGGTAGGAATGGCCGAGGTCGAGCGAGAGCGACTGGTTGGCCACGAGCAGGCCGCCGGCGAGCCCGGCAAGCGCGAAGCTGATGACGACCGAGATGAGCTTGATGCGCTGGACCCTGAGGCCCGCGACATTGGCCATCCACGGGTCGCGCGCCACCGCCAGGATCAGCTTGCCGAACCACAGGCGGTTCAGTCCGACCTCGAGCAGGATGAAGACGACGATCCCGGCCGCGACGATGAACAGGCCGTAGATCGGGATCGGGATGCCGGCATCGATGAAACCGCCGATCGCGGCCGGCGGGTAGATCGCATGCACGGCCTGGCCGAAGGTGATCTTGGTCAGGCCGTTGCAGAGCAGCAGGATGCCGAAGGCCGCCATCAGCGTGTACTCGGCCGGCACGCCGGCGAGCCTGCGGAAGATGACCAGATCGGAGAGCACCCCGATGCTGCCGATGAGCAGCGCCGCGACCAGCGCAGCACCCAGGAAGATCGGCAGCGACGACGCCTCCTGGCCGGTGATGGCATAGGCCGTATAGGCGCCGATCATGAAGAAGGCGCCGTGGGCGAAGTTGAAGATCTTCATGATGCCGAAGGCGAGCGTCAGGCCGGACGAGACGAGGAAAATCGCCAGGCCGAGCACGATGCCGTTGAAGATGGAGAAAAGATAAAGTGTCGTCACATCCTGCCCCCTGCCGCGTTGGCCGCGATCGATTTCAGTTCGTTCTTCTGCACCTTGCCCACCGAGTTGACCGGCAGCGACGCGACGACATGCAGCCGCTCCGGGAATTTCTGCCGGGCCAGCCCCATCGCCTCCAGATGCGCGGTCATCTCGGTGAAGCTGAATTCCTTGCCCTCCGCCGGCAGCACGAAGGCGACCACGATCTCGCCGCGCTGCGTGTCGGGCGCGCCGATCACGGCCGACTGGCGGACCGCCGGATGCCGCGCCAGCGCATTCTCGATCTCGAGCGGGCTGATGTTCTCGCCCTTGCGGATGATGATGTCCTTCTTCCGACCGGTGATCTCGATGAAGCGGCCGTCGATCAGCCGGCCGAGGTCGCCCATGCGGAAGAAACCGTCTGGCGTGAAGCAGCCTTCCTCGTCGGCGGGGTCGAGGTAGCCGAGCATCATCTGCGGACCCTGGACGACGATCTCACCGGACTCGCCCTCCCTCACCGGGCGGTTGTTGTCGGCGAGGATTTGCATGTCGGTCCGGCATTCGCCGTCGGTGTCGGCACGCCGCAACGCTTCGTCCCGCCCGCCGATCCCGGGGCAGACCAGCGGCACCTCGGTCGAGCCGTAGGCGCGGGAGACGACCGCGCCTTCGAATTGCCGCAACCCCCGGCGTACCAGCTCCGGCGGCACGCTGGCCCCGCCGCAGATGAAGCGGCGCAGGCCGGGCAGCCGCGAGCCGGCCCGCTCGGCCGCGGCGATAAGGCCGGCCAGGAACGGCGTCGCGCCGGCCATGAAGGTCGCGCCGTGCTGCTCGATCGCCGCAACCGCCGCGTCTGCGTCCCAGCTTTCGGCGAGTACGGCCGTGCAGCCGGTGATCCAGGGGAACTCGAAAGCGTAGAGCGAGCCGCCGATATGGCCGATCGGGGAGGGGATGAAGAGCCGGTCGTCCGATCCCGTCCCCCAGAAATCGCCGGTTCGGCGGATCAAAGCATCGATCGCTGCGTGCGAGTGCACGACGCCTTTCGGGCGCCCCGTGCTGCCCGACGTGAAGAGGACCATCTTGATATCGTCGTCGGCGGCAGGAGCCGGTGCGGCGGGCGAACGCGCCATCAGCCGCTCGAAGGCGTGCGGTGCCGAGGTGTCGCCTCGTACCGTGAAGACGTGCGGCCGTTCACCGGGCAGGCCGGCGATCAGGCCGGGGAAATCGAAATTGCGAAAGCGCTCCGGCACGAAGATTGCCTCGACGCTGCACGCGGGCAGGATGAAACCGAGCTCGGCGGCGCGGTAGATGGTGAGCAGCGGCACGAGACGGTAGCCGAACAGCGCAGCCGCGAGATTGACCACGCAGGCCTCCCACCAGTTCGGCAGCTGGAAGGCGACCGCGGCACCGGGCTCGATCCCACGCGCGAGCAAGGCTCCACCGAGGCGCTGGGCGCCGTCCAGCAACTCCCCGCGCGTGACCGAGCGGTCGCCGTCGACGACGACCACGCGGTTCGCATCCTCCGCCGTCTTGTCGATGGCGATGAGGGCGAGGTTTAGTCCAGAGGCGCGTAGATGGCGGCCGCTGCGCTTGAGCGCCGCCAGCCGGTTGTCGAGTGCCGACATTCGAGGTCTTCCGAAATGAGCGCCGCCGGCACGCTCGCGGCGCGCCGGCGGCACAGCTTCGCGCTATTCGAACTTCAGCGCCACGCCGGGCGTGGCCGGGCCGGCAAACTCGGTGCCGTCCACGCGGGCGAAGTCCACGACCTCCCAGCCATCTTCATTGCCGGCCGGGCCGAGCTTGGCGTAGTTGACGTCGCAGATCGCCTGGTGGTCTTCCTTGCGCAGCGTGATCTGCCCCTTCACCGTATCGAAGGTCAGGCCTTCCATCGCCGGCACCAGCTCCTTGCCGCTTTCGCCGGCGCCCTTCTTCAGGCCGCCTTCGATGGCGAGGATCGCCGTATGCGCCATGCCGACGAAACCGTCCGGATGCTTGCCGAAACCCTTGGCGCGGAACGTATCGACCACATGCTTGGTGATCGGGTTGTCCGGATAGGCGCCATGGTACCAGTGGAAGCCGGACCAGTAGTTCGACGGCGTGCGGTTCTTCATCGCGATGGCGCCGAGGAACTCGCTGCCCGAGGTGAAGAAGCCCTTGATCTGGCTGGTCAGGCCGAACTGGCCTGCCTGCTGCAGGAAGGTCGTCTCGTCGGCGCCGCCGACGCCGACGATCAGGCCTTCGATGCCCTGGCTCATCAGCCGCGCGATCTCGTTGCGGTAGTCGGTGGCGCCGAATTTCACCCACACGGTCTCAGTCATCTGAATGTCGGCATTGTGCAGCTTCTTGAAGGCCTGCGGCAGGCGGAAGTTGCACACTTCCATCACCGAGCGGCCGATCTCGGCGTCTGGAGCGATCGAGCCCCATACCTTCGCGTCGGGATATTTTTCGGCCATCAGTGCCGAGCCGGCGCCGACGCGCATGGCCGAATAGTCGGTGACGCGGAAATAGTTCGGCTTGAAGTCCTGGTGGGTGAGGTTGTTGCCGTGCGCTGCCGCGCTGACGAACACGGCGTCGAGCTCGCCCATGATGCCGTTGAGCGCCAGCACCGCGCCGCTGACCAGGCCGCCGGCGAAGATGCGGATGCCGTCGGCGGCAAGCTCGCGCGCCGCGGCGACGGCGAGGTCCGGCTTCAGCCCGTCGTCGCGCACCACGATCTCGAGCTGGCGGCCGTTGATGCCGCCAGCGGCGTTGATGGAATCAACCGCCATCTGCGCACCGCGCACATGGTTTTCGCCGAATGCGGCATAACCGCCGGCCAGGCTGGTGATGATGCCGATGCGGATGTTGCCGCCCTGGCCGATGGCCGGCATCGGGAAGGCGGACAAGGCTGTGGCGCCGAGCGCACCGCCAACAAATTGACGTCTGTTCAGTTTCATCATTTCCTCCCGGGTTGGTGGTTTGACAAAGTGGATTTCATTTCCCGCGATGCTGGATCTTTTCCTTCATCGCCTTCACGGCGTTGCGATGATCCTCGGAACGGACGGTGAGCGCCTCGTAGGCGATGCCAGGATCCATCAGCGCATGCGCGATGCGCTTGAGCTCGAGATTGACGGTCGCCTTGGTCCAGCGGATCGCCAGCGTGGCGCCGGCCAGCAGCTCGTCGCAGAAGGCATCGACGCGTGCGTCGAGCTCGGCCGCCGCGACGGCGTGGTTGATCAACCCCATCTCGGCCGCCTTGGGCGCTGGGATGAGCGCGCCGGTCATCAGGTACTCCTTGGCGCGGGCGAAGCCGATGAGCTGCGGCCAGATGATCGCGCCGCCATCGCCCGCGACCAGCCCGACCTTGACATGCGGGTCGCCGATCCTTGCCGTATCGGCCGCGAAGATGACGTCGCAAAGCAGCGCTATCGTCGCGCCAAGTCCGACCGCCGGTCCGTTCACCTTGGCGATGACCGGCTTTTCGATGTCGAGCAGCGCAAAGACGAGCCGCTTGGCGTCCGCCGCCTCGCGCTCGAATTCGCGCGGGTCGGCAATGCATTCTTCCATGCGCGCGAGGTCGCCGCCGGCCGAGAAGGCACGGCCGGCGCCTGTGAGCATGACGACGTCGGAGCCCGGGTCGCTCGCGGCAAAGCGCAGCGCCTCGATCATCTCGATGTGCATGACCGCGCCGAAGGCGTTCAGCACCTCCGGCCGGTTCATCGTCACGCCGAGCAGCCGGCCGCGGCGTGCGAGCAGGATGGTCTTGTAGGTCGGCAGCTCGCTCATGCGGCCCTCCAGCGCTCTTGCGAAATGGCTTGCAGGTTCGCGCTGGCCCCGCCGAGCGCAGAGCGCAGCAGGCGCGCGCGATAGGTCCAGCGGTGCAGGGGATGCTCGAGCGTCAACCCCATCGCGCCCATGAACTGGTGCAGATCATAGACGATCTTGGTCGAGGCTTCCTGCACGTAGCCGAGCGCCGTCGCCGCATCCGCCGGATCGCGGCTCTGCGCCGCCTTGAGCGTCAGCCAATAGGCCGCTTCGGTCTTTGCGGCAGCACCCGCCAGGCGATGCTGGATGGTCTGGAAGCTGCCGAGCGGCCGGCCGAACTGGTGCCGCTCGCGAACATGCGCGACGACGGCGTCGAGGCCGCCCTTCAGCACGCCGGCCATCTCCGCCGCGAGCGCCACGCGCCACAGGTCGCGCACCGCCTTCGCATCCGCCGCGATCCGTCTCCAGTCGAGCGCGCCCATGTCGAGGACGCCCATGGGATAGGCGAACAGGCTTTCCGTCGTTTGCACTGCCTCCGCCGGGATCGTGGCGGTGCGCACCGCATCGGCCTCGATGACGATGACCGAGCGCGCCACCGGCAGGAAGCGGATGGCGTGGCCTGCGTCACCGTCGATGACCGCCAGGGGGCGCGGCAGATCGGGGAGAAGTTCAGGTCTCAGCATCGCCGACGCCGCGCATTCGACGGCGATCGGCAGGCCGGCGATGCGGAAGATCATCGCCGCCGCGGCTGGGAGGCCGAGGCTGGGTTCGGCGGCGGCATCGAAGAAGCCGTTGGCCTGCATCGCGCGATCGAACTCGGCCGACCAGTCGAAGCGTTCCCATTCGGGTGACGTCTTCCAGGCGGCTTCCTTGCCTTGCGCCAATTGCTCGATGACGGCGAGAAAGGCCTTCTGGTCTTCATTGGGCTCAAAGCGCATCAGGAGGCTTCCCTCGGAAGGTCGAGCCAGTGGCGGGCGATCAGGCCGAGCTGGATTTCGGCGGCACCCGCGGCAATGCCGGTGACGATGGCGCGCTCGTGATGCGCGAGGTGCGCCGCGAAATTGCGTCCGCTGAACGTATCGGGCAGGAAATCGATACCGAAATCGGTGACCGCGTGGTCGGCCTCGACCACCGCGACGCGAGCCATGCTCGCTTCGGCGGCGATCGCCTCGCCGCGGGAGCGCTTGTCGACGGCGCGATAGACGAGGATGCGTGCCGCCTCGCAGGCGGCGGATGCCGATCCGGCACGCAGGCGGATCACCGGGTTCTCGAATTCGCCGCGCGCCGTGAGTTCCTCGACCATGCTGCCCAGCACGCGCGCGGCGAGCTCGTAGCGTGGAATGCCCATGCGCTCGTTGGCGAGCGAATATTTGATGATCGACCAGGCGTCTCCTTCCTCGCCGAGCCGCGCCGAGACCGGCACCCGCACATTGGTGAAGAAGGTTTCGTGGATGTCGCCATGGCCGATGAGGCTGGGGATCGAGCGGACCTGGATGCCGGGCGTCGACATGGGCACCAGGAAGATGGCGATGCCGGCTTTGCCCTGCGCAGCGCCGGCGGTGCGGGCGAGCAGGAAGCAATGGTGCGCGAGCGCCGCATACGAGGTCCAGATCTTGGTGCCGTTGATGACGTAGCCGTCGCCGTCGCGCTCGGCGAGCGTGCGGATCGAGGCGAGGTCGGAGCCAGCGCTTGGCTCCGAGAAACCCTGGCACCAGATAGCGGTGCCGGCGGCCATTTCCGGGATGTAGCGTTGCCGCTGCGCATCGTTACCGAAGCGCATGATCGTCGGCCCGATCCAGTTGACGTTCATGTATTGCGCGCCGCGCGGCTCGCCCGCGGCCCACATCTCCTCGCCCAGGATGAAATGCTCCCAGGTCGAATGACCGCCGCCACCCCATTCTTTCGGCCAGTGCGGCACGAGCAGGCCAGCAGCGGCAAGTTTCGGGCAGAAAGACAGGCTGAATTCGGTCTGTTCGCGCGAGCCCGGGCCGCGGCGGGAAATCTCGTCCCAGTCGGACGGCAGCTCACGCGCCAGGAAGTCGCGTATCCGCGCGCGGTAGGCCCGATCCTCCCCGGTCCAGTCGAAGTCCATTCTCTCTCCCTGGTCGCCCACTTCATGAGACAATCTGTCGTCACCGGGCTTCCTGCCAAACTGCCGCCGGAAGAGCGAGCTGTCAAGCCGAATTGCTGATCTGGTGGATTGCGATGGGGAAGCGCTCGCTCTATGGTGTCAATGGCGAGGGGCGACTGTACGTCTCATATAATGGGACAAAGGGAGGAACGATGCGGACATCCGTGCTCACTGGGTGCCACGGCGGCATGGGCCGGGCCATCTGCGCCGAGCTGCGCAAGGCCGGCGATCGCGTGATCGGGATCGACAGGGCGGGAGGCGAACCCGGCGTGGCGGATGAACGGCCTGACCGCTTCATCGCCTGCGACCTCTCCGACGTCGGGCAGGTCAGGGCAGCGCTTGCCGCGCTCGCCGACGAAGCAGTCGACTGCCTGGTGAACTGCGCCGGCCTTTACGAGAAGAAGAAGGTCTTCGACCTGACGCTCGAAGATTTCGACCGCGTGCTGACGGTCAATCTGCGTGCGCCCTTCCTGCTCAGCCTCGAGCTCGGAAAACGCATGGCGCAGAATGGCGGCGGCGTGATCGTGAACATCGCCTCGATCAACGGCAAGCTCGGCAGTCCGATCGTGCCTTACGGCACCTCCAAGGCCGGCCTCATCGGCTTGACCCGCAGCCTTGCCAAGACATTTGCGCCCTACAACATCCGCGTCAACGCGATCGCGCCCGGCACCATCCGCACGCCGATGGCCGCCGATGTCGACCCGGTGCAGATGGAGCGGCAGATGTACAGCGTGGCCTCGGAACGGGTAGGGGAACCGCATGAGATCGCGACCGTCGTGCGTTTCCTGGCAAGTGCGGATTCGAGCTACATGACCGGCAGCATCGTCGACGTGGCCGGCGGCTGGATGTCCTGAGCATGGAGCTGCGCACCACCGCAGATGACGAAACCTTCCGCCGCTCGGCGCGGGAATGGCTGCTCGCCAATGCTCCGCCGCTGCGCTCGCCTTATGAAGGCAAGCCGGCGCGCGACTATGCGCAGGCCTGGCTGGCGCTCTGCCATCGCGACGGCTGGTCCGGCATAGGCTGGCCGAAGGAGTATGGCGGGCGCGGCCTGCCTACCGAGCGAATCATCATCTGGTACGAGGAGGATGTGCGGGCACGCGCCCCTTCGGTGCTCGACTGCACCTTCGTGGCGCTGAACCATGCCGGGCCCACCCTGATCGCCTGCGGCACGCAAGCGCAGAAGGCCTTTCACCTGCCGCGCATCCTCTCCGGCGAAGCGTTCTGGTGCCAGGGCTTCTCCGAGCCGGGATCGGGCTCGGACCTTGCCTCGCTCACCACGAGCGGCGTGGTGGAGGGCGACCGCCTGGTCGTCAACGGCCAGAAGATCTGGACGTCCTACGCCGACATCGCCGACTACCAGGAGCTGTTGATCCGCACCGAGCCGGGCTCGAAGCGGCACAAGGGCCTCTCCTGGGTGATCTGCGACATGAAGAGCCCTGGCGTCACCGTGCGCCCAATCGAGAATCTGGCGGGCGTGCGCCACTTCGCCGAAGTGTTCTATGACAATGTGCGCATCCCGCTCACCGATGTCGTCGGCCCGCTGCACGACGGCTGGCGCACGGCGATGACCACGCTCGGCTTCGAGCGCAAGACCGCGGCGATGGGCTTGCAGCTCGACCTGTCGGTGAAGGTCGAGGATCTGATCGCGCTCGCCGAGGCTCCCGCCGGTTCGGGGACCGCAGAGCGGCTGGTGACGCTGCGCGCCGAGGCTGCCGCGCTGCGCGCGATGACCTATCGCACCCTGTTCAAGGAGCCGGCGACCACGTCGGACGGCTCGCCGATGCGGCTCTATTTCGCCGAGCTGGCGCAGCGTATCTACCGCGCCGCCATGGACATTCTCGGGCCCGAGGCGCTGGTCGAGAACCACTGGACCCACGAATATCTCGAATCCTACAGCGAGACGATTGCCGGCGGCACGGCGGAAATCCAGCGCAACATCATCGCCGAACGCATCCTCGGCCTGCCGCGGGAGCAGACCGCGTGAGCTACGACCTGAACCGCAGCGCCGACCAGCGCCAGATCCTCGATGCCGCGGCGACGATGCTGGCAACCAGCTATCCGCTCTCGCGACTGCGCGAGCAGGGGTCGGACGATTTCGGCGCGCTCGCCGAGTTTGGCACCTTTGCGCTGGCCCTGCCCGAAGAGCGTGGCGGCGCCGGCTTTGACCTCGTCGACGAGGCGCTGGTGCACGTTCTGCTCGGCCGGCATGCAGTGTCGAGCAGAGCTGCCGCTGCTGCGATCGCATCGCGGCTGGCGGCGGAGCTTGGCCGCGATAACCTGGCACGAGAGGTTGCAGCCGGCACGGTAGCTGTCGCGGCCGCGATTCCCTCCGGCGACGGCGTGCTTGCGATCGACATGGCGGGTGCTGCCTTTGCCCTTCTCTTCGGCAAGCAGCAACTGGCTTTGCTCGATCTCGAAGGGGCAGGCAGGCAAGAGGTTTCGGGTCTCGGCCACGGAGTGTCGCTGACGCGGCTCGGCCACAACGCCGTCGCGACCCTCGGCGTCTCGACCGAAGGCGGGCTGCTCGACACCGCCGACCTGCTCGTTTCGGCGCAACTGCTTGGCGTCGCGGAAGCCTCGCGCGACCTTGCTGTCTCCTACGCCCAGATACGCCGTCAGTTCGGCCGGCCGATCGGCTCGTTCCAGGCGATCAAGCACCATTGCGCGAACATGGCGATCGCAGCCGAAGCGGTTTCATCCCTGCTCGACCTGGCGGCGATTGCCCTCAGCGAGGGGCGTGACGACGCGAGCTTCCAGGTCGCTGCCTTGCGCCTGCTGGCGCCGCGCGCGGCGCTCGAAAATGCAAGGATGTGCATCCAGCTGCATGGTGGCATCGGCTTCTCGGCAGAAGCGGACGCACATCATTTCCTGAAGCAGGCGCATCTTCTTTCGCGGCTCGGCGGCGGAGCCGCGATGCTCGACCGCAAGGCGCCGCTGGCGCCCCATTCTTCGATCAAGGAAAGGCATTGATATGCGCGTGGCCCTCATCACCGGAGCTTCGAGCGGCATCGGACTGGCGACCTCCCGCGCCTTTCTCGATGCCGGCATCGCCGTGGTGGGGGTCGCGCGCGACCGCGAGAAGCTGTCGGCGATGGAGAAAGAACTCGCCGACCTCAAGGCGCCGCTCATCACGCTGGCGCTGGATGCGCGCGACGCCGACGGGCCGCAGCGCGCCGTCGGCCTGGCGATTGAAAGATTCGGCCGGCTCGACCATCTGGTGAACAATGCCGGCGTCGGCAGCCCCAAGCCGGTGCACGAGACCGATGACGAGACGCTCGACTATTTCCTCGATCTGATGCTGCGCGCGCCTTTCCGCTTCTGCCGGGAGGCGTTGAGAGTGTTCGGTGACGAAGCGACCATCGTCAATGTCAGCTCGACTTATTCCTTGCTGGGTGGCCTGCGCGGCGGCGCCTATGCGGCGGCGAAGGGTGGCATCAACGCGCTCACGCTGCACCTCGCCGCCCAGTACGGCTCCGCGGGCGTGCGCTCGAATGCGGTGGCGCCGGGCGTCGTGCCGACGCCGATGACCTATCATCGGCTGGAGGACGAAGGTTTTCGCCGTATGAACTACGACATGACGCCGGCGCCGCGCATGGGCACGGCAGAAGATGTCGCCAACGCGATCTACTTCCTGTCCTCGCCTGCCTCCGGCTGGATCAACGGGCAGGTGCTGGCCGTCGACGGCGGCTGGAGCACGACGAAATTCCTCAGCGAGGATGCGCTGAAGGCGGAGCGCAAGATCGTCCCACCTGGTTTCACCCATTCCGGCAAGCCGCGGCCGGCGAAGTAGCCATGGCCAGGGTGAAGGTCTACCAGGCGCTGGCGCGCGCCCTGGCGGAAACGAACGGCGGGCCTCTGTTCGGCCTGGTCGGCGACGCCAATCTTTACATGGTGGACAGCTTCGTCCGTGAGCATGGCGGCAGGTATTTCGGCGCCGCCAATGAGGGCGGCGCGACACTGATGGCGCTCGGCTACGCCGCCGTGTCCGGCAAAGTCGGCCTGGCGACCGTGACGCACGGCCCGGCCGTGACCAACACGCTCACCGCACTCGTCGAAGGCGTGAAATCGTTCACCCCGATCGTGCTGCTTTGCGGCGACACGAATGCTGCGGATCGCGAAAATCTGCAAAACGTGGCGCAGCGCGACGTCATCCTGGCAACGGGCGCCGGCTTCGAGCAATTGCGCGCGGCGTCGACGGCGGTCACCGACCTCGCCCGGGCGATCCGGCGCGCAGCCGTGGAGCGGCGTCCGGTGGCGCTCAACATTCCGACCGACCTCCAGCATGAGCTGGTCGAGCACGAAACGAGCGCGTTGCTCGCCCCGCTTTCGCCGCCAAGCGTGACGCCGACCGGTGACGACCTCGACAATGCCGTCGGCATCATCGCGGCGGCGAAGCGTCCGATCGTTCTGGCCGGGCGCGGCGCGTCCGACGAGGGTTCGCGCGACGCGTTGCTGCGGCTCGCCGAACGCATCGAAGCGCCGGTCGCGACGACGCTCAGGGCGCGCGGCCTGTTCGGCGCGGCCGACCACAATCTCGGCATTTTCGGAACCCTGAGCGCGCCGGCTGCCGTCGAGGCGATCCTGAAATCCGATTGTGTGATTTGCTTCGGCGCGAGCCTCACCAGCTACACGAGCTCGAACGGCTCCTTCCTGCAAGGCAAGCGCGTCGTGCAGGTGAGCCCGGTAGGCGACGATCTCGGACGCAACCACGTTCCTGACGTCGGGCTGGTCGGCAGCGCCGCAGCAACGGTCGACGCGATCATTCACTGGCTCGACGAAGCCGAGATCCCGCCATCGGGCTTCCGGGCGGAGTTGCCGAAACAGGGATTGACCGCTCAGCCTGCGTCGAAAGCGAATGCCGAGGGCCGGCTCGATTTCATAGAGACACTGGCGCGCCTCAACGAGATCCTGCCCTCCGAGCGCACCCTTGTGGTCGACGCCGGTCGCTTCATGGTGAAGACACTGCAGTACATCGACGCGCCATCGCCGCGGCACATGGTGCACACCGCCAGTTTCGGCTCGATCGGGCTGGGCATGGGTTACGCGATCGGCGCCGCCGCAGCCGCGCCGGACAGATCGACCGTGCTCTTCGTCGGCGACGGCGGCTTCATGCTCGGCGGCCTCGCCGAGTTCAACACCGCCGTCCGCCACGGCACCAATCTGATCGTCGTGCTCTGCAATGACGGCAGCTACGGCGCCGAACATGTGCAGCTGCGCGCCAAGCAGATGGATCCGGGGCTTGTGCTGTTCGACTGGCCGGACTTCGCACCCCTGGCGGAAGCGCTCGGGGGCAGGGGGCTGACGGTTCGGACGGTAGCTGATCTCGATCATGTGGCCGCGGCGATCAAGGCAGGCGGCAAGCCGCTTCTGATCGAGCTGAAGCTCGACCCGGACGCGATGCCGATGTTTTGAAGGCATCCATCTTCTGCGGTCGTGCAACACAGACGACTGTCCAAGGCTAAATCAGTTCCGGCAAATACTTGCGGACCTCGGCGTAATGCGCTTGTCTCACTGTGGGACAATTGCTTGACGCTATGACAAGTCCGCCATAAGCTTAAAATCGTAGATATCTGCAGCCGAGTTCGTGGTGGGGCGACGTGGCGGATACGCCAGTGCAGATTTTCCTATCCTATGCGCGCAACGACGACGTGTCGCCGCCTGAGGATCTGACAAAGCCGGGGTTCGTCACCGCGCTCTACGACCAACTCGTCTACAATTTCAGGAACTTTGGCGAGCCGGCGGTCAAGGTATGGCGCGACGTCAAACGGGTCGAAGGCGGGGATCAGTTTGACGAGAAGATTATGGAAGCAATCTCCAACTCGGCCATTCTGGTTGTCGTCCTGTCGCCGAACTGGATGGCCAGCGAATATTGCCGCAAGGAACTGAACGCATTCGCCGAGCGCTGGCGTGCGGTGGGCGGCGTAAAGGAACGCATCGTCGTGGTCGGCAAGCGGCATGTGCCGGAAGACCGTCGTCCCTCCATGTTGCAAGGGCAGACTGGCTACCGCTTCTACGCCCTTGACGACCCGGACGACGTTGAACGCCAGCGCGAGTTTTTCGTTCATGGGAAGGGAGAAGATCCTCGCTATCTCCCGCGTGTGGACGAGCTTTCCGGCTTTCTTTCGCGGCGATCCCGCAACCTTGGCGGCAAGCTGTCGGAACCCACGCGACAACCCGGCAAGACTGTCTATCTGGCGAAATCAGCGCCCGATATGGACGGTGCTTATGCCCGACTGGTCGAGGAGCTGTTGCAGGCAGGCTGCCGCGTGCTGCCCGAGCCGAACGAAGACATTCCTCCTCGTACTGCGATCGATTTCGTCGACAAGAACCTTAGCCAAGCTGATTTGGCAATTCATCTTCTCGGCGAAGAACCTGGCTATACGCCGCAACGCACAGATCCCATTGTGAAGCTACAACTGGCCAGGGCGGCACGACGCCTCGCCGAAGCTGGTGCTGGGAGCAAGGCAGGTCCTTTTCAGCGGATCATCTGGGCACCGAAGGTTTTGGACTCGCAAGAGGGGGAGCAGGCCGATCGGCCGCGGAACCCGCAGAACGTGCTCGCGAAGTTCGACGCTTACCAAGAGTCCGACACGGTCGAAGGCGACACGCTAAGCAAGCTTGTGGACCTGGTGCTCGAGCGGGTTTCTCGTGGCTCGAGCGCTCGGCAACCGCCGGCCGTCGTCGGCGAGGCAAAGTCAAGTGTTCGCTTATACCTTAACTATGAACCCGAGGACGCGGAGTACGCCTTCGGGATCGGCCGGGCGCTGAAGGCGAATGACATAGCGTTCAGGTTTCCAAACCAGGAAGGCACTGACCAGGAGAAGTTGCTTTGGCACCGCCAGCAACTGCGCGACTGTGACTCGGTACTTGTCTGCTGGGCTTCAGCCTCGGACCGCTGGGCCAAGGCTGCCGCCAACGAGTTGGTCGACTGGAGAAGCCTGGGCCGGTCCAGGGGGTTCGACGTGCGTGCCGTGGTCGCCGGCCCGCCCCCGGGCATACCGAAGAAGATGTTCGAATTCATGGCGAAGGACGACATCGATATCGTGCTCGACCTGACGGGGCGCCCTGAACCGCTGCCGGAAGATCTCCGCCCGATCATTAGGACGCAGTAAGGCGCCGCCGATGGCAGACGCCGGAGCATCAGCACTTTCCGCGGAGCGGCCATTCCCGGGATTGCGGCCGTTCGGGTCGCAGGACCGCGATTTCTTCTTCGGCCGCGAGGCACAGTTTCTTGCCCTCTACCGGCTGCTCAATCTGAGCCGCTTCCTCGCCGTTATCGGCAATTCCGGCAGCGGCAAATCTTCGCTCGTGCGTGCTGGATTGCTGCCGCTGCTGGACGAAGAAAACAAGGAAAGTACAAGTCGGAAATGGCGCTGGGTCGAAATGCGCCCTGGCGATGCGCCGCTGCAATCGCTGAATCGGGCCATGTCCAAGCTGGCGAGCGACCTCGCGACCACCGACGACTCCGGTATCGCGGCGACGCGCGACCTGCGCATCTCGCACCATCTGCGCGGATCGAGCCACGGCATCGTCAAGGCCGTCGCCGAGATGGATCAGAGCGACAGCAGCACCATCGTTCTGTTGGTCGACCAGTTCGAAGAGCTTTTCCGCTTCGCCGATCCGTCGGCCGGCGTGTCGCCGCAGGAAGGCGCGCGGCTGCGTGACGAAGCGGCGCAATTTGTGCAGTTGCTGCTCGAAGCGAGCCGAAGCTCCGCAGCCAAGATGCACGTTATCATCACGTTGCGATCCGATTTCATTGGCGATTGCGCACGATTCCAGGGCCTGCCGGAAGTCGTTAGCGGCACCCAGTTTCTCGTCCCTTCGCTCACCCGCGACAGGCGTGAAGAGGTTATCACCAAACCGTTCGCAAAGGTCGGGGCAACGATCGAGCCGGCGCTGGTTGAGCAACTACTTAACGACAGCGGCGACGAGATGGACCAGTTGCCGGTGTTGCAAGATTGCCTGCTGCGCCTTTGGGAGCTAGCGGGACGGCGCACAGCGACCGACGGCGAGCCAGGGGTGGCCCGTCACGTTACCGCAGACGACTATCGGCAGATTCACGGCATGGCTGGCGCGCTGTCGCAACATGCTGACGAAATCATCAGCGAGCAGTTGCCAGGGCTCGACCTACCGGTTGCCGCAGTCTTTCGCGCGCTCTCCGATGTCGACCGCGGCGGACGGGCGACGCGCCGGGCGATCCCCTTCCGCCGGCTGATGGACGAGACGGGCGTCGACGAACAGGTTTTGCGGAAGATCGTCGACGTTTTTCGGGCCGACGGCTGCTCTTTCCTGACGCCTTCGCCAACGTCGATGCCGGTACTCGCTTCCGCGACGCGGCTCGACGTCGGGCACGAAGCGCTTCTGAGGCATTGGGAGCGCGTCAGCGGCGCTCCCGGCGCCACCGGCGAGCGAGCCGACCCGCGACCGGTCGGCTGGCTCAAGGAAGAATACCGCGACGGCCAGCGCTACCAGGCGCTGCTCGCCTTGGCGACGACCGACGATACGGAAGGGACCTTGCTGTCGCCGGAGCAGCTTGTCCGCTACCGCAACTGGTGGAACGAGCGGCAGCCCACAAAGGCGTGGGCCGAGCGGTACGGCGGCGGCCACGAGCGGGTCGTCAAGCTGCTGGACGACAGCTGGCAGGCGTACCAACGGGGGCAGGCCGCTGAGCAGAGAAGCAAGAGAAGGACGCGCGTTGTCAGCACGATGGGCGCGGTCGTGCTGTTTGGCACGATCGTTGGCGGCTACTTCGCATACGAGCAGTATCATCAGGCGCAAGCTCGAAGCGAAGAGGCACGGCAGATATCCCAGCTGGCCGTCGGCACGATAAGCAGGGCCATCGATGCCGTCCAGGACAAGCACAGCCACAGCGAAATCACTTCCAAGGCGAAGAGTGACCTATTGGCCGAGATCGCCCGAGAACCGATCACGGTCACGGTCGAGAGCCCCCCGGAGGTGATGGCGCTGGCGGCCAACTTCCTCGTCGCCTTTGCTGACGCACTGAGTAGTACCGGCCAACTGAAGGAATGGCAGGAAAGAGCGGAGCTGGCCGGAACCCTCGCCGCACAGCTTGTAACGGTCGACCCCTCGCGGAAAGAATGGCAGCGGCTGGTGTATGCCAGCGCCTTCCGCATCGGCGATGCCCTGCTTTCGGGGCGCCCCACCAAGGACGAAATTGCGGCTGCAGTCGATCACTATCAGAAGGCGGTTTCGGTCGCCGCGAAGTTGAGCACCGACGAACCGGAGCGGTCAGACCGCCTTTTCGATCTTGCCTTTGCTCACAACAAGGTCGGAGAGGGGCTGGATCGGCAGCGCGATCATGCAGGGTCGCTGCAGCAGTTCGAGACGGCGCTCGCCATTGCCAAAAAGGCTGCCAGCCTGGATGAGAGCAACATAGGTCGCCAGTCCTATGTCGCCGCGACCTATGTCAAGATTGGAAACTCACTCAAATCGCGACCGCAGCCTGACCTCGAAGCTGCTCTGGCGAACTATTCGACTGCGATTTCCATGCTCACCGCGCTTCTGGAGAAGTCGCCGGACAGCCGGATCGTGAAGTCCAATCTCGCGAGTGCCCGCCGAGCGAAAGGCGACGTTCATGTCGATAGGTGGCAGGACGGAGATTACGAGATTGCAGTGGAAGAATACGCAGCGGCCGTGTCTGGGTACTCGTCGCTTCATGCAAGCGACGAGACGAACACCTCTTGGTTGACCTCGCTCGCGCCAACGCATGTCCGCTTCGGCAGGGCCTACGAAAAGGCGAAAGACCTTGCAAAGGCCCTGGCCCAGTATGAAAGCGAACTGGAGATCAGAACGAAGCTGGCTGCGATTGACCCGACCAACAAGCAGTGGCTGGACCACGTCGCGGCCGCCAAGAAGCGAGTTGCCAAGATCGTCAAGGCGATCGAGGAAGCCGCAATTCCACCTCCGGATGAAGCAGAGGTCGAGGTGGAGTAGTACTTCTTTTCGCTGAAGACCTTATGCAAGTGTCACGGATGAGCTCAACTTGCCGCTACCTCTCCGAAACCCACACCTGCATCGAACCTTTCGCGCGGTTGTTCCAGAGATAGTACGGAACAGCCGTCAGCCTGGCCGCTGATGAAGCGGGCGGCGCGGTTCGGTAGAGCCGGTCGCCCCAGCCTTCGCTCCCAACCCGCTCAGCCTCCGCCGTCAACGTGACGACGCCATCGAACAGATCGGTTCGTTCCTTCACCGCGATCTCGGCATCGCGCGGCAGTTCGAGCTGCTGCACCTTGCCGCCGGGGTTGTCGATTTCCTCGACGCAGTAAACCAGCGGCCCACGCTTCAGCGCGACTCTCCCGACATTCTCCTTGACCGACGGGTGCGCGTAGATTCGCTGCGGCGGCATCGGCAGGTCCAACTCGACCACGTCGCCTGCCTGCCATTGCCGCTTGATCGACAGATAGCCGTTGGCCATGTTCGGCTCGACCTCGACCGGCTTCCCGTTGACCGAGGCGCTGGCGCCGCGTGCCCAGCCGGGAATGCGCAGCCTCATCGCGAACTCGGACGGGGAGTCCGGGCTCACCTCGATGCGGATCGAGCCCGACCAGGGATAGGTGCTGACTTCACGCAAGCCGACCCGGCCGCCGGCAAGCTGGACGCTGGTCGAGATGCCGCCATAGAGGTGGAAGGCGATCGCATGGCTGCTCGCCGAAACGAAATAGCCGCCGACCGACGCGACGAGGCGTGAAGAATTCATCGTGCAGCACGGGCAGGTGTGCCAGGCCCAGCGGCTGTGGCGGCCGTCGCTGTCGAGCGGGTTGGAGTAGAAATAATGCTCGCCGTCGCGCGACAGGCCGGTGAGCGCGCCGTTGAACAGCGCCTGCTCCATGACGTCGGCATAGCGCCCGTCGAGGTCGAGATGCAGCATGCGCTGCGCCCAGAAGACCAGCGCCACCGACGCACAGGTTTCGGCATAGGCCGTGTCGTTCGGCAGATCGTAGTCTTCGGTGAAACCTTCATTGGCGGCGGCCGGTCCGAGACCGGACGTGATGTAGATCTTCGAGGCCATGACATCGGCCCACAGCACCTCGCAGGCTCGCTTCAGGCTGTTGTCCTCGAGCTCCGCGGCGAGGTCGGCCATGGCGGAGAACATGTACATGGCGCGCACGGCGTGGCCGACCACCTTGGTCTGCTCGCGCACCGGTCTGTGCGACTGGTTGTATTCGTAGCTTTTCGCCCAGAAATCCTTGGGGCTTTCACCGCGTGCGATCGCTTCCTGGTCGAAATAGTGCGGCTGGCGGCCGCGCTCGTTGATAAAATAGGCGGCGAGGTCGAGGTGCTTCTTCTCGCCGGTCAGGCGGTAGAGCTTGATCAGCGCCAGCTCGACCTCCTGATGGCCGCAATAGCCGTGCTGCTGCCCGGGTTTTGGGCCGAAGGTGCGGCGCACATGCTCGACATAACGTTCAAGGATATCGAGCAGCCGCCGCCGCCCTGTCGCCAGGAAATAAGCGACGCCGCCTTCGATGAGGTGGCCGAGATTGTAAAGCTCGTGATTGTCGCGCAGATTCGTCCAGCGCCTGTCGGGCTCGCGCTGCAGGTACCAGCAATTCAAATAGCCGTCCGGGGCCTGCGCCGCTTCGAGTTCGTCGGTGATCTTCTCGATCTTCGCCTCGATGTCGGCGTCGCGCCGGTGCGACAGCGCGTAGGACGCCGCCTCGATCCATTTGCCGACATCGGAATCCCAAAACACCTGCACCGTGAAATTGTGCTCGTTGCGCGGGATTCTGAGCGGCGGCGGCGGGTTCGGCAGCGTCAGCGATTCCAGGATGCCGGCCTTGCCGAGCTGGACATGCTGGCTGGGGATCGTCCGCGTCAGCACCGTCTCCAGGCGCTCGCGCCAGAACTGGCCCTCGAGGGCGACGTCCACGAAACGAACCGGCTTGAACGCATTCATGCGAACGTCTCCGTCAATGCGAATTGCTCATGGCCGCGTCGATTCGCGCACCACGAGCGAGCATGGCCGGCGCTTGACGCCGGTAAGCTTCCTGCCGGCGACCATCGCCAGCAGGCTGTCGCCGGCCTCGCGCCCGAGCGCCTTCAAATTCATGTCGATGCTGGTGAGCGGCGGCCGCGCCGCGAGCGTCATCACGTCCCAATTGTCGAAGCCGACGATGGCGACGTCGCCCGGCACGGCGAGCTCCATCTCGCGCAGCATGTCGGAGGCGCCGCGGGCGATCTGGTCATTGCCGCAAAAGATCGCGTCCGGCCGCTGCCGGCCGGCGAAGAGTTTTATCACGGCCTCGCGGCCCCACGCTTCCGACCACACGCCGGAAAGATAGAAACCCTTGATCTCGGAGAGACCGGTTCTGGCCAGCGCCGTGCGATAGCCGTTGCGGCGCAGCCGCACCGCCTCGAAATGCTCGGGCCCGGTGATGTGGGCAATGCGCCTGCGTCCGATCGAAGCGAGATGCGAGACGGCAAGGACCGCGCCGCCCTCGTCGTCGGGCAGCAGCGAAAGTGCCGCCGGATCGTCGGCCTGCGAGAAGACGTAGACGACCGGCAGGCCATGCGCGAACGGTCCGACCGGCGGGCGCTTGTCGGCGCGCCGCGCCGTCACCACCAGCCCGTCGATGCGTTTGCCCATCAACTGGTCGAGGTGCTGCCGCTCGCGCGCCGGATCGTCGGTGGCGTTGCACATGAACACCGCGATCCCTTCCTCGGCGAGCCGCTCTTCGAGCGCCTCCACGATAGGGAAGGTGAAGCGCCCGAAGCTGTCGTTCGAGATGATGCCGATGGTGCGCGATTTCGCCCGGTGCAGGCTCTGCGCCAGGTCGTTCGGCCGGTAGCCGATCTCGCGCGCCACGCGCATCACCTTCTCGCGGGTTTCGAGGCTGAGGCGCCCATTGGCGTTGAGCGCCTTGGAGGCGGTGCCGATCGAAACCTCGGCGATGCGCGCGACGTCGCGGATCGTCGGCGCGCGCATCGGCTGGCGTCGGCCTTTCTCTCGCGGGGTTTCGGCGTCGCGCATCCTGTCCGCCTATTTGATCGCGCCGCTCAGGAAACCGGAGACGTAATAGCGCTGCAGCAGCAGGTAGAACGCCATGCACGGCAGGATCGAGATGGTGATGCCGGCCTGCAGCATGCCCCAGTCCGTGCCGCCGATGCTGGTCTGTTGCCGCGCCGCGGCGAGGATGAGCGGCAGGGTGAAGGAGGAATCCGTGTTCATGATCACCAGTGCCGCCAGCAGCTCGTTCCACGAGGTGATGAAGGCAAAGAGCGAGACGGTGATCATTGCCGGCACCACGGCCGGCAGGCAGATGCGGATCAGCACCTGGAAACTGTTGCAGCCGTCGATCACCGCAGCTTCCTCGAGCTCCTTCGGCACCGCCTCGAAGGCGTTGCGCATGACGTAGATGCTGAAGGGCAACTGGATGGCGGTGTGCACGATGGCGAGCCCGACCAGCGAGTTGTGCAGCTTCAGCTGCACGAACAGGAAGAAAAGCGGCGTCAGCAGCGCCTGGTAGGGAATGATCAGCCCGAGCAGCAGGGTGACGAACAGCACCTCCTTGCCGGGAATGTGGAAACGGGCCAGCGCGTAGCCGGCCGGAATGGTGAGCACGAGGCTGAAAAGCACGGTCAGCAGCGCCGCACCCCCGCTGTTCATCAAATAGGTCGGCAACCCTGCGCCGAATTCCCACAGCCGCTGATAGCTGTCGAGCGTGATCGAGCCCGGCACATAGGTCGGAGGCACCGCCGCCGCTTCCATCGTCGACTTGAACGAGGCAAGCACCGAAGCAAGCAGCGGCAGGAGCATGATCGTGGCGATCGCCACGCAGGCTGCGGCGACCAGGTAGCGTGTCGGCCGCTCGCTCGCCTGTCGCGTCGCCGGCCGGGCGAGCGCCTGCGAAAAGCCCGTCGCGGCATCGCGTCCGAAGTGGGGCTCGGCTGCCGCGCTCATGCGTGGCTCCTGCGCGTCAGCACCATCTGCAGGATGGTGCAGCCGAGGATGATTGCCGCCAGGATCAGCGACAGCGCCGCGCCATAGCCGAGCTTCAGATAGGGGAAGGAGTTGAGATAGATCAGGAAGACCGAGGTCGCGGTCATGTTGCGCGGCTGGCCGGCGGTCATGATGTAGAACTGGTCGAATGCGAGCAGCGATCCGATGACGCTCACCAGCGTCACCAGCAGGATGGTCTTGGCCGTGAGCGGCAGGATGATCAGCCTGACCCGCTGCCAATAGGTCGCCCCGTCGACCAGCGCCGCTTCACGCACCTCGGCCGGCACCGCCTGGATCGCGGCGACGAACAGGATCATGCCGAAGCCGAGAACCTTCCAGACGATGGAGATGATCACCGCCCACATCGAGATCTCGGCATCGGCGCCGAACCAGACGACCGGCTTCTCGATCAGCCCGATATCGATGAGCAGGCGGTTGATGTAGCCGAAATCGTAGCTGAACAGCCAATACCAGAGCAGGCTCGATGCGCCGAGGCCGATCACGACCGGCGCAAAGACCACGCTGCGCGTGAAGCGCTTCAGCATGGAGTTCTCGGCCGTGAGCAGAGCGATCAGGAAACCGAGGATCATCAGGATCGGCGTTATGATCGCGGTGTATTCGAGCGTGAACCAGAGCGAGGTCCAGAATTGCGGATCGTACCAGGCCTTCACGAAGTTGTTGACGCCGACATACTTCTTCTCCGCGATCAGCGACCAGTTGTGCAGCGACATCCACGCCATCTGGACGAGCGGATAGACGGTGAAGGCCAGCACGAAGGCAAGCGCCGGCGCCAGGTAGAGAAGTCCGACATATCTGCTTGCCTTCGAGTGCATCGGACCTGCGTTGAATGGAGCGGCCGGACAGGCCGCCTTTGGGATGGGGGCCGCGGCGCCGAGGACCAGACCGGCGCCGCAGCCCTCCCCAGGGAGGAAGCCTTATTCGGCAGCGATCGCCTTCATCTGCGCCTTGGTCTCCGAAATGATCGTATCGAGATCGGTGTCCTCATAATAGGCGCGCTGCAGCATCTGCAGCCACGGCCCTTGAGGCGAATTGATCAGCTCAAAGAACTTCAGCGTGTAGGGTGTCGTTGCCACCGCGATCGCCTTGGCGACGTCCTGCACTTTCGGCTCGGCCTGGAAGTACTTGTTGTCGGTCATGTCGCCGCGCGTCGTCATGTTCAGGTTCTTGGCGTAGACCTCGACCTGGGTCTCGTCCGAGAGCAGGAACTTCATGAAGTCGACCGCGTCGTCGACGCGCTTCGAGCCTTTCGGGATCGTCACGATGTCGCCGCCGGCGAATGAAGCGACCTGGCCGACTTCGACGCCGGGCAGCAGCGTGATGCCGAAATCCATGCCCGGATTCTGCTCCTTGGCCAGCGTGATGTTGAAATTGCCGGTGCCCATCATGCCGAGCTTGCCGGAGCCGAAACGCAGATGGAAGGTTTCGCCCGTCTCGGCGCGTGCGTCCTCATGCACGTTGCCGGCCGCGATCATGTCGCGGGCCCATTGCAGCACCTGCTTGACGCCGTCGCCTTGCAGGGGCTCGTCATTGGCGTCCTTCGGCTCGATCGTCGCACCGCTTGCCCACATCAGCGGGCCGACGGTGAAGATGTTGCAGCCGGCGCAGGCGCCGGGCAGGAAGTAGCCCTTCACGTCGCCGCCGAGCGCGGTGATCTTGTCGGCATATTCGCGGATCTCGGCCAGGCTGCGCGGCGGCTTGTCCGGGTCGAGGCCTGCCTTGCGGAACAGGTCCTTGTTGTAGAACAGCGCCGAGACGTCGGCATAGAGCGGCACGCCATAGATGCGGCCCTCATAGGTCGAGACCGCCATGTGGCCGGGGCTCGCCGTTTTCAGCTCGGGCCAGTCCTTCACCATGTCGGTGATGTCGACCAGCTGTCCGGCCGCCTCGAATTGCGGGCCGTAGATGAGATCCATGCCCATCAGGTCGGGCACCTCGCCGCTGGCGATGGCCTGCGCGATCTTGGGCACCATCTCGGTGTGCGGGATGTAGGTCAGGTTGATCTTGCGATCCGGGTTCTTCGCATTCCAGGCAGCGACGAGCGCATCGACCATGCCGGCATTGCCGCCGCTTCGCTCCCACATCTGCAAGTCTTCGGCGACCGCGGGCAGGGCGACCGTGGCGAGAAGCCCCGCCAGGGCCACCGTCCTCAACATCTGCAAGCGCATAGGTTCTCCTCCCGTTGCTGGCTCGCAATTCTGACTGGGAAAAGCTTTTCCTCTTCCTCCACCAAAACCCGTGAGCGGATAGGCATCACGGGTGGGAAAAGCTTTTCTCAACCCATTAACGCACATTCCGGGCAGAGTCGCAACGGGCATGCGGCAGAATAGGTATGCTGTGCGTTCAACGCTTCGACAAGGCGAGTTCCGATCTCGTGGACCGTCGAGAAGTCCGCCAGCATGTCGGGGTGGAAGTAGTAGAGGCCAGTTGCTTTCATCCCGCCTGCTGTGCAGCGGAGCGGGCCGTGCTATCCATCGACCGACCCGCCACGAACTGCCTGAAGCGTCTTGACGCCCAACAAGCCCTATTACGAGATCGTCCGCGACGTGCTCGCCGCCAACATCCGCAGCGGCCGGCTGCCGGCCGGGGCAAAGCTGTTCGCGTCGGCGGTCGCCGACCGGCTGGGCGTCAGCCGGCCGCCGGTGAAGCGGGCGCTGAAGCTGCTGCAGGAAGAGGGGTTGGTGCACCACACCGCCGAGAGCGGTTACGTGGTCGGGCCGGTCGAAGGCACGGCGGAGCCGGCGCGGCTCAACCTGCACCAGCTCGATCTCGAGCTGTTCGACACCCCGAGCGGAACGCTCGTCCAGCCGCATTGGGAACGCATCTTCGAGGTCGTCGAGGCCGACATTCTGAGCTGCATGCCCTTCGGCGCCTACCAGGTGTCGGAGGCAGCCCTTGGCGAGCATTTTGGCGTCAGCCGCACCGTGGTGCGGGATGTCATGTCGCGCATGCATGGGCGCGGCATCATCGCCAAGGATCGCTCCTCGCATTGGGTGGCCGGCCCGCTCGGTGCGCGCGTGCTCGATGACGCGCACGAGATCCGCCGGCTGCTCGAGCCGAGCGCGCTTGCGTCCGCCATCCCGTTGCTCGACCGCGCCGAATTGCTGGCCATGCGCGAGAAGGTGAGGGCAGCGCTCGAGCAGGGCGCCGACATGTCCCAGGACGCGATCGACGGCTTCGAGGCCGACCTGCACGTGCGCGCCATCGAGCCGGTGCGCAACCGCCGGCTCGCCGAGACGGTTCGGCTGTCGCAGATCTCGCTGGTCATCAACCGGCTGTTCGGCACCTATATCGGCGTGCATGACGAGACCGAGATGCTGCTCGAGCATCGCCTCGTCTTCGACCATGCCATTCTCGGCGACCGCGAGGGCGCCATGTCGGCGCTGCGGCATCACCTCGATGCCGACCACCAGCGGTCCCGCGCGCGTCTGAAGGCGCTCTCCGTGTTCGGCGAACCCGAAGTCGCGCCGTACCTCGTCAGGATCCACTGATGGCGCGGCGCAAGCACGGCCCACGACTGCGGGTCATCGGCCGCAGCGAGATTCTGCTGCAGCCGATCCGCGAGAGGGTGCAGCAGGACCTCGACTTCGACATCGATTTCGAGCTGATCGACGGCATCGAGGGACTACAGCGCGTGGTAACGCGCCCGGATACTTTCGACGTCTATCACCAATGGCACACGATCGACCTCATCTGGACCGCGCGCGCCATCCAGCCGATCCGCCTCGACCGCATCCTGCACGGCCAGGAGATCAGGGCCCGCGCACTTGCCGGCCGCGGCGAGGGCAGGGTGATCGACACCGTCTTCGACAAGCTTTTTCTCAATCCAGGCGGCACGCTCGGCCGCAAGCCGTCCGACGAGATCTCGATGCTGCCGTCGATCCACGGCGTCGATGCCTTCGGCTACCTGCGGCCGTTGCGCGTCGAGATCGGGCCCGACGCGCCGGACAGCTGGGGCTGGATGCTCGACCCGCGCTGGCAGGGACGGGTCGGCATGATGCGCGACCCGGTGCTCGGCATGATCGAGGCAGCACTCGCAACGGAAGCCGCCGAAGGCATGGTGTTCTCCGACATCGGCAATCTCACGATCGAGGAGATCGACTTCATCGCCGACCTGCTGCTGCACCGCAAGAAGATCGGCCACTTCAAGGGGCTCTGGCGCAATTACGAGGAAGCGGCGCGGCTGATGCAGCGCGGCGGCGTCGTGGTGCAGAGCATGTTCTCGCCGGCGCTGATCATGCTGCGCCGGCTCGGCCTGCCGGTGTCGCTTGCCGTGCCGATCGAAGGCTGCCGCGGCTGGCACGCCGATCTCTGCCTCTCGGCAAGCGCCGAGAACGAGGTGCTCGACGCGGCTTACGATTACCTCAACTGGTGGCAGCAGGGCTGGGCCGGCGCCTGCCTCGCCCGCCAGGGCTACTACACCACCCTCCCCGAGCGCGCCCGTGCCTATCTGACGCCGGAGGAGTGGGCCTATTGGTACGAAGGCCGGCCGGCCGAGAAACCGCTCGTCGACCCGTTCGGCGCCGTCTGCGTCCAGCCGGGCGACCGGCGCGAGGGTGGCTCGCACATGGAGCGCATGTCCATGGTGCGCGTGTGGAACACCTTCATGGACGAGCATACTTATCTGGTCAGGCGGTGGAACGAGTTCGTGGAGGCTTAGTCGCCTTCCCAGCCTCACGCGGCGAGACCCCTCTCAAGCAATTCTAAGGACTTGGCGAAGTGCCAAGTCCCAAGAATTGCTTGAGAGGGGGTGAGCGCCGCTACCCCGCCACCTTCAGCAGCAGCTTGCCCGCCACCTGGCGCGATTCCAGCTTGGCGTACATTTCGTGCACCCTCTCCAGTGGGAAGACGCCTTCGATCGGCACCTTCAGCTCACCGCGCGCGACCATGCCGAACACCTCGCGCGCGCCCCTGTGCCAGGCTTCGGAGTCATGGTCGACATGGCCGAGGTGGAGGCGTGTGAAGGTCAGCGACTTCTGCACCAGCCTTTCCCAAAGATTCGTCTGTGGTTTCGCTTCGGCCTCGCCGTAGCTGATCACATGCCCGAGCTGCTTGATCGTCTCGAAACTGCGATCGAGGATGGTGCCGCCGGTGGAATCGATGATCTTGTCGACGGGCTTGCCCTTGGTGAAAGCCATCACCGCCGCGACGAAATCCTCGTCCGCGCGGTTGATCACCTTCGCCGCGCCGAACGCCAGCGCCCGCTTCTCCTTGCCGGCTGTGCCGATTGTGCCGATGACGGTTGCGCCGGCCTTCGTCGCGAGTTGCGTCAGATAAAGCCCGACGCCGCCGCCGATGGCGTGGATCAGCACCACATCGCCTTTGCCGGTGGTGCCGACGGTGTGAAGCAGGTGCCAGGCCGTCAGCGCCTGGATGAAGAAGGCCGCCGCCACGTCGAGGCCGATCGGTTCGGGGATTCGCACCAGGCGCCTGGCGGGAACCGCGCAGAACTCGGCGAAGCCGCCTGCGGCTTCCGAGAATCCCGCGACGCGATCGCCGACGGCGATTTCGGTCACCCCAGAGCCGACGGCCACCACCTTGCCGGCGACTTCCAGGCCGGCGACCAGCGGATAACCCTTCGGGTGCGGGTAGACACCGCGGCGCATCATCGTGTCGGCAAAGTTGCAGCCGGCATATTCGACGGCAACCAGCGCTTCACCCGGCCCGGCCTTGGCGTCCGGGATTTTCGTGACGAGCATGTTCTCCTCCGGTCCACCCGGAGGGTTGAGAAGTACGGCGCGCATTGTTCCCCCTTGTTTGTGCGTCAGCGGCTGGCGCGAGCCGCCGCGGTCGCCTTTTCGTCGACGGCCTTGCCGGCAATGACGACGCCATAGTCGGCCTTCGCCTTGTCGGCCGAGATCAGCCCGTCGAGCACGTCGCTCAGCACCGCCTGCGGATCGCGCTCGAGCGGGTTGCCGTAGCCGCCGCCGCACGGGCCCGCCGAGCGGATGCGGTCGCCGGCCTTGGCCTTGTGATAAGGCACCTTCGAGACGAGGTCCGTCTCCCTGCCGGCCTTGTGCAGCAGCTTCAGCGAGGCCGTCTGTCCTTCGCCGCCGCCCAGAAAGCCCCAGGGCCGGTATTTGTGGCCGTCGCCTTCCACCGAGAAGCCGCCATCCACCAGATAGGTGAACTCGCGCACCGTGCCGATGCCGCCGCGCCACTTGCCGGGCGCGACCATTTCGTTGCGCAGCTCATAGCGATCGACGCGGATCGGCAGATGCGATTCGATGTCCTCGATCGGATTGTTGCGGGTGTTGGCATAGAGTGTGTCCACCGCGTCCATGCCGTCGAGGCCATGGCGGCCGCCGTAGCTGCCCTCCAGAATCTCCATGTGCACCCAGTGCTTGCCTTCGTTGAGGCCGGAAAACGCGATGACGCGCAGATTGCCGATGCCGGCCGAAACCTGCTCCGGCACGGCCTTGGAGAGTGCCTTCATGATCGTGTCGGCAAGCTGGTTGCCGGGGCAGAAGCGCGCGATCACCGGCGCCGGGAAGATCGGGTTGCAGAGCGTGCCGCGCGGCGCCACGATCTCGATCGGCCGGGTGAGGCCGGAGTTTTGCGGGATGTTCCCGTAGAGCGTGGCGTCGAGCAGGATCGAGCGCAGCGTCAGCCACACCGCGCAGTCGACCGTGCCCTCGAGCGGCATGTTGATCGGCTTGTCCGGAACCTGCGGCGCCGTGCCGGTCATGTCCACGACCAGGCTGTCGCCGCGCACCTTGATCGTGGCGGTGATCTGCAGGTCCTTGCGCGCCGGATCCGGATCGTCGAGGAAGCCGTCTATGTGCGTGGTGGCGGTATAGTCGCCATCGGGAAGGGCGCGGATCGCGTCGCGCATCAGCCTTTCGGAATAGTCCATCAGGTCTTCGTAGGCTGCGTTGACGGTGCCAAGCCCATACTGCTTGACCAGCGCCAGGTAGCGCGCGGCGCCGATCTCGGCCGCCTTGATCTGTGCCTCCATGTCGCCGACCACCAGCGCCGGAGCGCGGATGTTGTCGTTGAGGATGTGCCAGACCGGCTCGTTGCGGCGGCCTTCGGACACGACCTTGATCGCCTTGAACTGCAGGCCTTCGGCGTAGGTGTCGACGGCATCGACGATGCCGCAGCTTCCGGGCGTCAGCGCGCCGATGTCGAGATGGTGCGCGGTGGTGACCGAGAAGCCGATCAGCGTGCCGTCGAGGAAGACCGGCACGCAGAAGGCGACGTCGGGGCCGTGGCTGGCGCCGCCATACGGATCATTGTGCATGATCACGTCGCCTTCGCGGATGGTCTCGCCGCGCGCCTTCATGGTCTTCTGGATGCCGCGGATGTAGCCGGGGATCGGCCCCGACTGCAGCGGCGTCGACATCTTGCACTCGCAGAGCTGCCGGCCTTCCGCGTCGGTCAGCGCTGCGCCGAAGTCCTCAGATTCGCGGATGATCGAGGAATAGCTCATGCGCATGAGCTTGTGGCCCATCTCGATGGCGATGTTTTCCAGCGCCCCGTGGATGACGGCGGCGGTCACCGGGTCGACGCGGGTAGCCGGGGCTGCGGCGGTGGCGGTCGCGTGCTTGTTCATGACGCTTCTCCCAGCTTTACTATGATGCTTCCGGACGGATGCACGACGGCGCTGGCGCCGGGCGTGACCACGGTGGTCGAATCTTTCTGCAAGATGATGGCCGGGCCGGTGATGCGCTCGCCGACCGGCAGCAGCGCACGCTGGTAGACCGGCGTCTCGAAACTCTTCAGCTCGCCGGCGACGCGGAACAGCGACGGCCCGGTGCGCACATGCGCTGCCTTGAGCGATCCCCCCTGCGGCGGCTTCAGTTTCGTCAGCTTCGGCATCTGGCCGATGCCGCTGACGCGCACATTGACGATTTCGATCGGGCTTGCCTCGAAGGCATGGCCGTATTCGGCCGCATGCGCCTTGTGGAAGGCGGCGAACACGCCTTCCATCGCCGCCGGCGTCAGCTTGCCGCCTGGGATCGGGATCTTCAGCTCGTAGCCCTGGCCGACATAACGCAGATCGCCGACGCGCTGGAAGCTGACGTCGCCGGCCGGAATGCCGTCGGCCTTGAACTGCGCCGCAAGCTCGGCCTCCATCGCCCGGCAATCGGCATTGAGGCGGTCGAGGTCGACGGCGCCGGACACCTGGAACTGGGTGCGGGTGGCGTCGTATTTGATGTCGGTGGTGAGCAGCCCCATGGCCGAGGTGATGCCGGGATAGGGCGGCACGATGATCTCGGGAATGCCGAGCATCGCCGCAACTTCAGCGCCATGCAGCGGACCTGCGCCGCCGAAGGCGACGAGCGAGAAGCCGCGCGGGTCGATGCCCTTTTGCACCGTGCGCGAGCGGATGGCGTTCGCCATGTTGGAGTTGATGATGGTGAGCACGCCTTCCGCTGCCTCGTTGACGGGCAGGCCAAGCTCCTTGGCGAGGCGCGAGATTGCGCCTTCCGCGGCAGCCGGATCGAGCTTCATGCCGCCGCCGAGGAAATCATGCGGGTCGAGCCGGCCGAGCACGAGATTGGCGTCGGTCACCGTCGGCAGCTCGCCGCCGCGGCCATAGGCGGCGGGGCCAGGTACTGCGCCGGCGCTCTGCGGCCCGACGCGGAAGGCGCCGCCGCGATCGACATGCGCGATCGAACCGCCGCCGGCGCCGATCGTGTGGATGTCGAGCATCGGCATCAGCAGCGGGAAGCCGGCGATCGAGGTGGAGCGCGCATCGGTCTCGGCAAAGACGCCGTCGACGATGATGCCGATGTCGGCGCTGGTGCCGCCGATATCGAAGGTGATCAGCCGCTTCCGCTCGACCAGGTCGCCGATCCAGGCGCCGCCGAGCACGCCGGCCGCGAGGCCCGAGAGAAGGGTCAGGGCAGGCTTGTCGGTGACCATCTTGGCGGTGGCGACGCCGCCATTGGAGGCCATGATGCGCAGATCGCCCTTCACGCCGGTCTCGCGCAGCGCGCCGTCGAGATGGCGAACGTAACGTCCGACCTTCGGGCCGATGAAGGCAGCGAGCGATGCGGTGGTGAAGCGTTCGTACTCGCGGAACTGCGGCGAGACGGAGGATGAGGTGGTGACGAACGCGTCGGGCATCACCTCCTCCACGATCGCCTTGGCGCGATTCTCGTGCGCCGGATTGAGGTAGGAGAAGAGAAAGCAGATGGCGACCGACTCGACGCCTTCCTCCTTCAGCTCCTGGGCTGCACGGCGCACGGCTTCTTCGTCGAGCGGGATCAGCTCCTCGCCGGTTGGCGGCACCAGCCGGCCCGGCACCGTCTTGCGGTAGCGGCGTTTGACCAGCGGCCGGCTCTGCCAGGGCAGTTCCTGCATGATCGAATAATGCTCGACCCGCTGGTGCCGGGCTATGTGGATGATGTCGCGAAAACCCTCATTGGTGATCATGCCGGCCCGCGCGCCCTTGTTCTCGAGCACCGCATTGGTGGCGGTCGTCGTGCCGTGGAAGACGTAACGGACGTCGGCGGGATCGACGCCGTTTTCCGCACAGAGCTCGCGGATGCCGGTCATCACGCCCTGCGAAGGGTCCTGCGGTGTGGTTGAGACCTTGTGAATGGCGAGCGCGCCGCTCTCCATGTCGCAGAAGACCAGGTCGGTGAAGGTCCCACCCACATCAACGCCGATAGTTTTCACGTCTGCCTCTCCTCGGCGCCGGTCGACGCCTGCTTTCCAGGTTCTGCGAGAGTTATCGTATTATGGATGCAGAATCCATCGCCGTTTTGCCGATCCTTGCCGAGGAAGCGCTTTGTCGTTCCGCCGCGGCATTCGCGCCCTGCAGCATCCCTTCCCCTGCGCCAGTTGTGATGATCCTAAACAAAAAAGAGCGGAGGCAAAGCCCAAAACGTCGGAGCTGGCGGCTTACGATAGGCGGGGTGAGTGCGCCGGCGGTGTCGCCGGTTGGAATCACGCGGGGTTCGCCATGCCCGCACTGCGGTCGCACGATTCCGGTTGCGAAGCTTGAATTCTGTATACATAGTGATGCAGTAGATGCGGCGGCCAGACGGACCAGATTTCGCACACCAAGAGGGGAATTCGAGAGATGATGAAACTGTTGAAAATGAGCGCCCTTGCCAGCGCATTCGGCCTGCTGGCCGCAACTGCTTCGGCCCAGGACATCGTCGCCAAGGCGGAGGCAGAGCTTGCCCCCTACCGCGCCATCCCGACCTTCACCGCGGCCGGCGAGCCGTTCGATGCCAAGGCCTGCATGGCGGGCAAGCGCATCCTGAGCATCCCCGCTTCCAGCGCGGTGCCGTTCATCGCCACCATCAACGAGGGCATGAAACGCCTCTCGACCGAATTGGGTTTCGAGTACCAGGTCTGGGAAAATCAGGGCCAGGTGGCGCAGTGGGTGCAGGGCCTCGACTACGCCAAGGCCAACAAGTTCGACCTGATCGAGCTGCTCGCCGGCGCTGACCCGCGGGCTGTGGAGCCGCAGATCAAGGCGGCGCAGGAAGGCGGCGCCAAGGTCGTCGCTTCGCACCTCACCGGCTTCGAGCAGCCCGTTCCGGGCGGCGCCGACGGCGTCGTGCCGATCGACTACAAGCGCGCCGGCGAGCTGCTCGCCTGGTGGACCATCGGCAAGACGGCCGGCAAGACCAATGCGCTGGTGCTGATTGTCAGCGGCGCGCTGTCGACCGATTCCATGATGGACGGCCTGACCAGCGTCTACAAGGAGAACTGCCCGGACTGCAAATACACCGTGATCGACATCCCGGTGTCGGACTGGGCCACCAAGATCCAGACCTCCACGCAGGCCGCGCTGCTCGCCGACCCGTCGATCAACTATGTCGTGCCGATCTACGATTCCATGTCGCAATTCGTGCTGCCCGCGCTCGCCATCACCGGCCGCCAGCTGCCGATCGCCACGTTCAACGGCACGCCCTTCGTCATCGACCTCATCCAGCAGGGCCAGGTCGAGATGGACATCGGCGAGAACCTCGACTGGATCTCCTACGGCGTGCTCGATTCGCATATGCGGCGCCTGTGCGGGCTGACCGTGCCGAGCGACCCGAAGATCCCGCTGCTCATCTTCGACAAGGACAACGCCGCGACCGCCGGCTCCCCGGCCGAGGCCTCGACCGGCTACGGCGATGCCTACGTCGCCGGTTACCGGACCTTGTGGAAGCTGCAGTGACCGAAACTGCGGCGGGTGCGGCTGCGGCCGCACCCCTCCTCGAATTCACCAATCTGTCGAAACGCTTCGGCGGCGCCAAGGCCCTCGACGGCGTGAGCTTCAGCGTCGGCCCGCGCGAGGTGCATGGCCTGCTCGGCCAGAACGGCTCGGGCAAGTCCACGCTCATCAAGGTGCTCGCCGGTTTCCACGCGCCCGACCCCGGCGCCGAGCTGAAGATTGCCGGACGCGACGTCGCGCTGCCCTTGCCGCCCGGCGCGTTCCACAAGCTCGGCATCGCCTTCGTGCACCAGCATCTCGGCCTCGTGCCGTCGATGAGCGTGCTCGAGAATTTCCTGATCGGCGAGCATTCGACCGCGCCGCGCTGGCGCATCCGCTGGGAGCGGGAGGCTGGACGGGCGAGGGCGCTTTTCGCCCGCTTCGGGCTTTCCATCGATCCGCACGCACCGGTCGGCGATCTGAGCTCGGTCGAGCGCGCCCAGCTTGCCATCATGCGCGCATTCGACCAGCTGCAGCGCTCCTCCGAAACCGAGGTCAGGCTGCTCATCCTCGACGAGCCGACGCCGTTCCTGCCGGCTGCCGACGTGCAGGTGCTGTTCCGCCTGGTGCGAAATCTCGTCGCCGAAGGCGCCAGCGTGGTCTTCGTCTCGCACGACATCGACGAGGTCATGGACATTACCGACCGCGTCACCGTGCTGCGCGACGGCCGCGTGGCCGGCACGCTGAGGACAGCCGGGTCGAAGAAGGCGGACATCGTGCACATGATCGTCGGCCGCGCCGTCGACCTGGAGGCGATGCGCCCGCCGGCGCGTGCGCTCGGCCCCGACAAGGTGCGTATCGATAATCTCGACGGCCCCGGCGTCTCCGATTTCTCGGTGGTGCTGCGCGCCGGCGAGGTCGTCGGCCTCACCGGGCTGATCGGCTCCGGCTACGACGATGTCGTGCATCTGGTTTACGGCTCGCTGCCCGCCGCGAGCGGCAGGCTCGCCATTGGCCAAAAATCCTTCGACTGCGCGCGCATTTCTCCGAGCGCCGCCGTCGCTGCCGGCATCGTGCTGGTGCCCGGCGATCGCCAGAACGATGGCGCGGTGGCAACGCTCAGCGTCGCCGCCAACGCCACGCTGCCGGTGCTCGGTCGCGACCGCTCGGGCTGGGCGATTTCGGAGCGCGGCATGACCCGGGTCGCACGTCGGCTCGCCGAGACCTACGATGTGCGCCCGCGCGATCCGACGCGGCTGCTGGGCGAGCTTTCCGGCGGCAACCAGCAGAAGGTGGTGCTCGCCAAATGGTTCCAGATCGAGCCCGAGCTGATCCTGCTCGATGAGCCGACGCAGGGCGTCGACATCGGCGCACGCGAGCAGGTCTTTGCCACCATCCGCCGTATGAGCGAGCGCGGCGCGGCGATCCTGTGCGCCAGCTCCGATCACGAGCAGTTGGCGGCACTCTGCGACCGCGTTATCGTTTTCGTGCGCGGCCGCGCGGCAGCGAACCTGGAGGGCGATGCCATCTCGAAGAGCGCGATTGCCGAGCTCTGCTATATTGCCTCCGCCGACCGGCCCGGGAGCCCCGAGTGACGATGACTGCCAGCAGCCAAGACAGCGCTCGAGCCGATGCCGAGCGCTCCACGCGGCAAGCCTGGGTCTACCAGGCCGAGCGGTTTGCGCTCGTCTTCGTCTGGCTTCTCGTCATCGTCATCTTCGGCATCCTGCGCCCCGACACGTTTCTGTCCTGGGCAAGCTTCTCGACCATCTTCGGCTCGCAGGCGGTGCTGGTGGTCGTCACGCTCGGCCTCATCATTCCGCTCACTGCCGGCGACTACGATCTGTCCATCGCCAGCGTCATGACGCTGAGCTCGATGCTGGTCGCCGTCCTGAACGTCTGGCTGCACTGGCCGATCTGGCTGGCCATCGCCGCCGCACTCACCGCCGGCCTGCTGGTCGGCGCGCTCAACGCAACCATCGTGCTCTACTTCCGCCTGCAGTCGCTGATCGTGACGCTCGGCATGGGTACCTTCATCAACGGCATAACGCTCTGGTTCTCCAACTCCAACATCATCAGCGGCATCGACTTCTCGCTGGTGATCGCTGTGATCGGCACCCGCCTGTTCGGCATTCCGCTCGCCTTTTATTACGCGCTGCTGGTCGCCCTGATCATCTGGTACGTGTTCAGCTACACCGCGGCCGGCCAGCGTCTTCTCTTCGTCGGCCGCGGCCGCGAGGTCGCGCGCCTCTCCGGCATCCGTGTCGGCCGCGTGCGTTTCATCGCGCTGATGCTGTCGTCGGGGCTGGGCGCACTGGCAGGCGTGATCTATACCGGCACGACCGGAGCTGCCGATCCGGTCTCGGGCCTCTCCTACCTGCTGCCGGCCTTCGCCGCCGCCTTCCTCGGCGCGACAAGCATCGTGCCGGGCCGGTTCAACGCGATCGGCTCCGTGATCGCGGTCTATTTCCTCGTCACCGGCATCACCGGCCTTTCCATCCTCGGCATGGCCACCTTCGTGCAAAACCTCTTCTACGGCGGCGCCCTGATCGTGGCGGTGTGTTTGTCACAGCTCGTGCGCGGGCGCGAGGAGCGGCTGGGTTAGACACGAAGGGCTCACATGCTTTCCAGAGACAGTTTTGACATCGACCCATATGAGGTCGAGCGCGAGATCCTGGAACTCGGCGCGATCGGCGCGCACAGCGGCACCGGCGTCTGGCGCACCGTCTACACGCCCGAATGGGTGGCGGCGAACGAACTGGCGTCGCGCTGGGCCGTCGAGGCAGGCCTCGCAGTCTCCAACGATGCGGTCGGCAATGTCTGGATGAAGCTGGCCGGCAGCGAGCCGGGCAAATCGATCGTCTCCGGTTCCCACATCGACACGCAGAAGCCGGGCGGACGTTATGACGGCGCGCTGGGCGTGCTCGCCGCGCTCACGGCGCTACGCGTGCTCAAGCGCAGATTCGGCCAGCCGAAGCGGACGCTCGAGGCGCTCAGCCTTTGCGAGGAGGAAGGCAGCCGCTTTCCGACCGCCGGCTTCTGGGGCTCGCGCGCCATCACCGGCCGCTCGGGGCCGGCCGACGCCGAGACGGTGCGCGCTTTCGAAGGCGAGACCATTGCGGCGGCCATGCGCGATGTCGGGCTCGACCCGGCCCGCATCGCCGAAGCGCGGCGCGACGACATCGCCGCCTTTGTCGAGCTTCACATCGAGCAGGGGCCGGTGCTCGAACATGCCGGCCTGCCGGTCGCCGTGGTCGACGCCATCACCGGCATCCGCCACACCGAGGTGACGCTGACCGGCGTGCAGAACCATGCCGGCGCCTTCCCGATGGATCTGCGCAACGACCCGATGGCCGGCTTCGCCGAGATCGCCTCTGGCCTGATCGACACGGCGCATCGCATGGGTCGCCCGGCGGTGACAACCATCGGCCGCTGCGCGGTTCATCCCAACGGCCCCGCCGTCATTCCCCGCTCGGTGACCTTCACCATCGACCACCGTCATCCGAATCCGGCGCAGCGCGCGATCCTGTATGCGCGGCACGACGGGCTGATGCGCGAGGTGGCAGCGCGGCGTGGATTGCAACTGGAAACGAAAGTCCAGTTCGACCTCGAAGCCTGCCTCAGCGATGCTGAAATCGTCTCGACGGCGAAGCAGGCGGCGGCCGCGCAAGGCGTTCCGTTCATGGTGATGGCAAGCGGCGCCGGCCACGACACCCAGCAGATGGCCGCGATAGCACCGGTCGCGATGATCTTCGTGCGCTCGAAGGACGGCCGCAGCCACACGCCTGAGGAGTTCTCGTCCGTCGAGGACATCGTCGAGGGGATACGCGTGCTGACGGCCACGCTGCATGAGCTGGCGTATTAGGTCGAAGCACCAACGCGGACGCCCCCTCTCTCCGCTTGCGGGGACCCGGTGAGAAGAAAGGGGGCGTCACCGTCGGCGCTCGCTTCGGTCAGCGTCCGCTTGACGGCAAAAAGCCGGAACATTGCGATTGAGGCTTGCCAGGATCAGGGACTGGCGTTCAACTCATGGGCCCCTTTGCCGATCGATGCGTGATCCGCGCGCTACCGCGGCGGCAAATGCGGCGAGGAGAGACCGCCATGAAATACCGGACCTTCGGCAAGACCGGTCTGTCGGTCAGCGAGATCGGACATGGCCTCTGGGGCATGGGCTCGTGGTCGGGGTCGAGCGACGAGCAATCGCTGCAGGCCTTGGCCGAGTCGCGCAAGCTCGGCTGCAATTTCTACGATTCCGCCTGGGCCTATGGCGGCGGCAAGAGCGATGGATTGCTTGGCCATGTCGGCCGAACCGGCGGCGTCGGAGCAGTGCTTGCCAGCAAGATTCCGCCGAAGAACTGGAAGTGGCCGGCGCAAGGAGCCTTGGATGAAGTGTTCCCGCTCGAACATGTGCTCGACTACGCCGAGCGTATCCGGATCGCGACCGGGCTCGAAACGATCGACCTCATCCAATTGCATGTCTGGGATGATAATTGGCTGAACGACCGGCAGTTCGACCGCACCGTCGAGGCGCTGAAATCGCGCCGCTATTGCCGGCACGTCGGCATCAGCCTGAACGACATGCAGCCCTGGAACGGCATCAAGGCGGTGAAGACCGGTCTCGTCGATGCGATCCAGGTCATCTACAACATTTTCGAGCAGGCGCCGGAGGACGAACTGTTTCCGGTATGCCAGGAACACAATGTCGGCGTCATCGCGCGCGTGCCGCTGGACGAGGGCAGCTTCGGCGGCAAGCTGACGCTCGACACCCGCTTCCCAAAAGACGACTGGCGCTCCAACTATTTTACGCCTGCCTATCTGGCGCAAGCGATGCCGAGGGTGGAGCGGCTGAAGCAGCTGCTGCCGGCCGGCACGTCGCTGCCGGAGATGGCGTTGCGCTTTGTCCTTGGCCACCCGGCGGTCTCGACGGTGATCGTCGGCATGCGCAGCCTCGCCAACATCCATGCAAATTTCGACGCGGCCGCACGCGGTCCGCTGGACAGCGCCTTGCAAGCCGAGCTCAGGAAACACCGCTGGGATCGGTAGGGTCCGTCAATCGGCGTGCAACTGCCGCGAGATCGCCGGACCGACGGTCACGTCCGAGAACTCCGCCTCGAAGCCGGCGCGCTCCGGCGAGCAGGCCATGATGCCGACGCGCGCCGGAACTGCAGGGAAGGGCGCCAGCCGCGCCATGTGCCAAGGCCTGCCGGCAAGGCTGTATTGAACGCGCACGGCGTCGCCGTGGCGTGTCAGGCGCACGCGCAGCGGATCGGCCGGCGTGGCGTCGGGCAGCGGGATCACTGACCAGTCCGAAATCTCGCGCGTCACCACCACGCTGAAATGCATCATGCGGTCGGTGAACTCGATTCCCGTCTTGATCCAGGTCCGCTCATCGACGCGCAGCATCACGCCGGCCTGGTCGTAAAGCTCCTCGTAGCGGCCGAGCACCGTCGCCTCGACCGTGAAATCGCCGTCAACCGGCCTGAGACAAGCATGCCCGTTGTCACGCCTGAAGCCGTAGAAGGTTTCCTGCCAGAAATCGGTCCGGTCGGCGGTGGCTATGGTCAGGCCTGTGCCCGCGCTCGTCCACTTCGGCGGCTCGTTCAGCCACGAAAAACGCTCGAACAAACCTTGCCTCCACTGGCTGCCACCAGCGTTGGCGTATTGATCGCTGAATGCAAAGTCAAATGAGCGGATCCCTTGCAAGAATCTGTTGTGAGCCGGTCGAGATGAGACGATGTCAGTCGATCGCCCATGCCGCCCAAAAACTTGAACGGTATCCGGAATTATGCACACTTGCCGCGTCATTCGAGAAACATAAGATAGGCAAGTCTTTACGGAGGCAGAGGCCCGCATGGGTCGTTCCCTCCACAGGGGGCGAGCGTGGCGGATGCGCTGGATGCACCTCGGCGATTTCTCGTCAAGCTGGAAGCCCGTCGCGAACGCGGTTTCTCGGATCGTCGCTTCAGCCTGGCAGGAAGCACGGTAGGCCTGGAGCCTCTTTTCGACTTGCCGGCGCGGCGATCGGCGGATTTCGGGACGGCGGGCGCCGAGCTGTCGCGATGGTATCTGACGAAGGCGCCGGACCAGCGCTCGGCGATCGAAAGCTGGACCGGCCTGACCGACTGGGATCTGGCGCACCAGCTTGCGCAGGAGACCGGCGCGGTGGCGGTCGAGCCGGACATTTTGCACCAGGATTATTGGCCGGAGCCCGTCCGGCTTGGCCTTGCCGCCGATGGCGACCGTTGCGAGCCGTCGCCGCCGAAATCATACGCGCCACCGGTTCCGCATTTCGGCTGGCATCTGGACGACGCCTTCAGCCAGCTCCGCACCGCGCGCGAGTCAATCGGCAGCTCGCCGGCGCCGGTCACCATCGCTCATCTGGATACGGGCTACGACCCCGATCACGCGGCAAGGCCGGCCCATATCGATAGGGCACGCCAGCGGAATTTTGTCGACGAGGACCGGCCGCGCGACGCGACGGACCCGATCGATCCGCAAAGCCTGCTGAAAACACTCGGCCATGGAACCGGCACGATCGGCATATTGGCCGGCCAGAAACCGCGGACGGCGCTTCCGTCCGACGCCACCAGGATCGGCGAGCTCGGCGGCGCGCCGCAGGCCACCGTGGTGCCGGTGCGCGTCGCCAATTTTGTCGCCCAGTTCAGAACGAGCACGATCGCAAGGGGCATCGATTATGCGCGCAGCATAGGCGCCGATGTGCTGTCGATGAGCATGGGCGGCTGGCCGTCGCAGGCATGGGCCGATGCGGTGAATGCCGCTTATGAGTCAGGTGTGGTGCTCGTGTGCGCGGCCGGCAATCATTTCAACGGCGTGCCGATGCGGCAGATCGTGTGGCCCGCAAGGTTCCGGCGGGTGATTGCGGCTTGCGGCGTGATGTCCGACGGCAGGCCGTACGCCGATCTCGGCCTCGGCATCATGGAAGGCTGCTTCGGGCCGCCGAGCAAGATGGACACGGCGGTGGCGGCCTACACGCCCAACATCCCCTGGCCGATCCTCGCCTGCGACAACGCGATCGCCTGGGACGGCGCCGGCACGTCGAGCGCGACGCCGCAGGTCGCGGCGGCAGCGGCGCTCTGGCTGCAGAAATACAAGCCGGCGCTGGATGCCGCCGGCATCCGCGGCTGGGCGCGCGTCGAAGCGGTGCGCAAGGCGCTTTTCGACACCGCCGAAGGCGGCTCCGCGACAAGGCCGCACAGATGGTTTGGCCGCGGCGTCATAAAGGCCAACGCCATGCTCGCCAAAATGCCGGCGGCAGCGAGCGAGCTGGTGCAGACGCCGCGCGACTCTGCCTGGTTCCCTTTCCTCGATGTGATGTTCGGGCGTGCGGCCGCGCCCGATCCGGCCTTTGCGCGCCTGGCGCTGGAGGCGACCCAACTCATTGCCCGATCGCCGAAAGTGGCGGCGGAGCTGCCGGACCCCGAGGCGGCCGACCAGGTTGCAATGCGGCGCGTGGCTGAAATCCTGCTCGATTCCGAGACGCTGTCGGTGCCGCTGCGCTCCTATCTCGAGGTTGCCGTCGGCGCGCGCGCCGGGGCTCGGCCCAGCCCGCCGTCGCCGCCGGCGAGCCCGGCAGCCAGGACGCTTCCGCCGCCGCCCCCTGTCTCCAAGGAGCCGGTCGGCGTCGTGCGCCCGCCGCCCGAAGCCCGCCGGCTTCGCATCTATGCGACCGACCCGTTTGCGGCCAACCGCCTGTCGACCCTTGCGGTCAGCGAAGCGACCGTGGAGATCCCCTGGGAGCCTCGCAGCGGCAGAATCGAGCTCGGACCGGTTGGCGAATATGTCGCCGTCGTGGATATCGATCCGGCGAGCGGGCTCGCCTATCACCCGGTGGACCTCGACGATCGCTACCTGATCGCCGGAAGCGGCCTGAAGCCGTCCGTCGCCGACCCGCAATTCCATCAGCAGATGGTCTACGCTGTCGCGATGCGCACGATCGATCGTTTCGAAAAGGCGCTTGGCCGGGTCGCGCTGTGGGCGGCAAAACCTCGCCACTGGGACAGGGAGCGGGTGAAAAATGCCGAATCCCTGAATTCGCCCCTGTACGCTGGAGCCCGCTTCGAGCGGGGTTTCGTCAGGCGTCTCAGAATCCATCCGCACGCGCTGCGCCAGGCGAACGCCTATTACAGCCCCAACAAGATAGCGCTTCTGTTTGGCTATTTTCCCGAGGCGCGCAAGACGCCGCAGGGCATCAAATCCGGCGAGATCATCTTTACCTGCCTGTCGCATGACATCATCGCCCACGAGACGACCCATGCCCTCCTCGACGGTATCCACCGGCGCTACCAGGAGGCGACCAATCTCGACGTGCTTGCCTTCCACGAGGCCTTTGCCGACATCGTGGCGCTGTTCCAGCGTTTTTCGCTGACCGAGCTGCTGAGCCACGAGATCAAGGCTTCGCGCGGCGATCTTTCACGCAGCAGCCTCGGCGAGCTGGCGCGCCAGTTCGGCGAGGGGCTCGGCCGTTCAGCCGCGCTGCGCGACGCGCTGGGCTCCGATCCGGAGGAGACGAATTACGACACCGAAACCGAGCCGCACAGCCGTGGCGCGGTGCTGGTAGCGGCCGTCTTCGACGCTTATGTGCGTATCGTCAGGAAGCGCACCGCCGACCTGATGCGCCTGGCCGGCATCGGCGAGCGGGGCACCCGACGCGAGCTGCATCCCGATCTCGTCAACCGGCTGGCCGCCGAAGCAGCCAAGGCCGCTGGTCACGTCCTCGACATCTGCATTCGCGCGCTCGACTACTGTCCGCCGGTCGACCTCTCTTTCTCGGACTATCTGCGCGCGCTGATCACGGCCGATTCAGACCTCGTCCCCGACGATCCGTACGGCTATCGTGTCGCGTTCATGGAATCGTTTCGAGCCCGCCGGATCTATCCATCGGGCGTGCGCGCCACATCGGCCGAGACGCTCCGGTGGGGCCGGCCGGCGAGCCAGCCCACCGGCCTTGCCGAATTTCTCAAAAGCCTTCCGCTGGCATGGTCGCGCGACGTCGACCGGCTTAAGGCATATTCGACCGCACGGCAGGCCGCCGCCATGCTGCATGACTGGATCGAGGCGAACGTCAGCGAGACGGCCGCCGCCTATCTCAAGCTCGATCGTTCGCCGGGCGCCGGCGGCGAGCCGCTTGGCTTCGAAGTCCATTCCGTGCGACCGGCGCGCCGGATTTCGCCGGACGGTCACGTCCTGCGCGATATCATCGCGGTCCTGACCCAGCGGCGCCGGCTCAAGCTCGACCCCAACGCGCCGGATGGGGAGGGCAACATGTTCACGTTCCGAGCCGGTGTCACCCTGGTGATGAACGTCGAAGCCGAAACCGATCCGATCCGCTACGCCATCTGGAAATCGCCGTGGAGCGAGGAACGTCTCAAGGCCACGCGCGAATTCCTCACCGGGCGCGGCGGCTCTGACGCGATGCAGCTCTATTTCGACGATGGCGATGGCGAGAATCCGGAGCCTTTCGCCATGGCGCATTGGGGACACTGAGGAGGACGGCATGGCGAGAGCCGCACGACGTTCTTCGCGGGCGCGGCCGCAGATGGCGAAGGGTGACGTCTCGGTCCGCATGTATCGGCAGGGGCTGGGTGACTGCTTTCTCGTCCGTCTGCCCAGGCCGCAAGGGGACCCGTTCCACCTGATGATCGACTGCGGCGTGATCGTCGGAACGCCGGATGCCGCCCGGAAGATGAAAGCCGTGGTCCGCGACATCATCGCGACCACGGGCGGCTTCGTCGACGTGCTTGTGGTGACGCACGAGCACTGGGATCACGTCTCGGGCTTCGAGCAGGCAGGGGAACTCTTCAACCTCGGCCATCAATCCAGGCGATCGGACAGGCTTTCGGTGGGCGAGGTCTGGCTTCCGTGGACCGAAGACCCGGCGAACCCGCTCGGCCGCCAGCTCGCCAAGGAAAGGCAGGACCGCATCAAGGGGCTGCAGGCCGCCGGGCGAGCGCTTGCCGCCGCGATGGGAGCTTCACCGCGCCAGCAGCAGCATACGCAGCGAACCGTCGGCGGCATCGGGGAGGTTCTCGGCTTTTTCGGCATCGAGGAGGCCGATTTGTTCGGCGCCGCGCCTGGCGGCGGCAAGACCGGCGCGGCGATGCAGGCGGCGCGCAGCCTGTCACGCAACCCGGTCCGCTACTGGAAGCCCGGAGAGGCGCCATGGTTTTCGAACGAGTTGCCCGGCGTCCGCATCTTTCCGCTCGGGCCTCCGGAAGACGCAGCCGCCATTCGCCGCACCGATGATCGTCATGAGACCTATCACAGCTTTGCCGCCGGGCCGGCGGCCGAGGCCTTCTTCGGGGCAAGCCCGCTGCTCGGCGACGGCGATGAGTGGAACGACCCGCTGCAGCCCTTCGACACGAATGTCGGGTGCACCCGGCTCGACGACCTCGAAAAATCTGCAAAGGAGGTCGAGGAGGCAGCCGAAGCCGCGCGCAATCCCACGCACGCATTCTTCGCCAGGAACTACTTTGCCCTGCAGGCGGCCGAGCTGACGCACTTTACGCCGCGCGCGGATTTCCAGCGCGCGGTGGTGAACATGCTGCCATCGATCTTGGGCGCAGGATTCGCCGCCGTCGCATCTCGCAACATCGGTGAAATCCTCAGGCCACTCGCAGCCGATTTGAGCGAGGTGCCGGCCTTGTTGGACAAGTACCGAGCCATGCTATCCGCAACCGGACGGGTCGAAACCGGCACGGTCCGCCTGGACCAGGCCTGGCGCAGGATCGATGCGGACTGGCTCGGTCTGGCTCCGGAATTCGCCTTGCAGCTCGACGGTGCGACGAACAACACCAGCCTCGTCCTGGCGATCGAGTTGTCCGAAGGCGGGCCGGTTCTGCTGTTCGTGGGCGATGCGCAGGCCGGCAACTGGCTCTCCTGGGATTCGCTGAGCTGGAAAGTCGGGCGCCGCACGGTCTCGGTTCCGGACCTGTTTGCGCGCACGGTCTTCTACAAATGCGGCCATCACGGCAGCCACAACGCCACCCTGAAAGACAAGGGTGTCGAGCGGATGACCGGTCGCGACCTCGTGGCGTTCGTTCCGGTCGATCGCCCGACCGCGCGCCGCAAGAACTGGAACAGGATGCCGCTGCCGGGCATCATCGAGGCGCTGGCCGCGCGGACCGGCGGGCGCGTCGCGCTCTCGGAGACCGACAATGACGACTTTCCCAGGCAGGACTTCAAGAATTTCGGCAAGCGGCTGACCGTCACGGACCTCTATCTGGAGGTCAGCTTTGCATCGCGTTGAGGGGTCGCCTCAGTCGGACATCTCGCCGACCGTCAGATATTTGCGGTCGCGATAGATCAGCGGCGCGCCGTCGGTCGCTTGCGTGGTCAGGATGCGGCCGATCACCAGATGATGCGTCTTCACCTCGATCGCGGTGAAGAGCTCGCAGTCGAACACGGCCGGCGCTCCGGCAAGCGCCGGCGCTCCGGTGGCAAGCGTGCGCCATTCGCCTGCGTCGAAGCGGCTTTCGCGCGGCAGTTTGGAAAAGGCGACGGCGATATCGCGCTGCGCTGCGCCGAGGATGGAGATGCAGAAGAAGCGCGAGCGCATCAGCGCATCGCTGATCCAGGATTGCTTGTTGACCCCGATGCTGATCAGCGGCGGGTCTTCCGACACCGAGGCCGCGGACGTCACGGTGATGCCGTAGCGCTGCCCGCCATCGACTGTCGTGACGATGGCCACGCCGGCCGCGAGCTGCCGCATCGCGGCGCGGAATTCAATGTCGTCCACCGACGGGAATCCTTGTGGCATGACGGTCATGGTCAAACTTCTCCTCCGGTTTTCGAGGTCGCGCCGGCCGGCTTGCCGCCGCCGCCGCGCGAAACGAGATAACCGCCGTCGACCGGCAGGACGACGCCGGTGAGGTAGCTCGCGGCGTCGCAGGCCAGCCAGGCGACGGTGCTGGCGACGTCGGCGGCCTCGCCGATCCTGCCGATCGGCACGTTGGCGCCGATCCAGGCCAGGCCCTCGGCAGTGCTGGCAATGCCGGTGGCGAGCATTTCGGTCATGATTGCGCCGGGCGCCACCGCGTTCACGCGGATGCCCTTGCGCGCATATTCGGCCGCCGCACTCTTGGTGAGACCGACGACGCCGTGCTTGCTGGCATTGTAGGCGCTGATGTTGGGCACCACGGACAGGCCGCTGATCGAGGCGTTGTTGATGATGACGCCGCCGTTGCCGAGCATGGCGGCAAGCTCGAGCCTCAGCGCCAGGAACATGCCGCGCAGATTGACCGAGATCAGCCTGTCGAATTCCTCGACGGGAGTTTCGTGCAGGCGGTGGGCCTTGCTGCTCACGCCGGAATTGTTGAAGGCGATGTCGATGCCGCCGAAACGGTCGAGCGCGGCCTGGAAGGCGGTTGCGAGCGAGGTCTCGTCGGTGACGTCGCCAGCGAAGGCCGCGGCCTTGCCGCCATTGGCCTGCAGCTCTGTCGCCAGCGAGTCGAGCGATGCCTTGTCGCGGCTGATCAGGGCGACCGCAGCGCCCTCGCGCACGAAAGCGCGAGCCGTCGCTGCGCCGATGCCCCGGCTTGCACCAATTATAAACGCATTGCGACCGGCCAAGCTGCTCATCGGCTCCTCGATGCTGGAATGCTGGTAACGGCAAGCTTTCCGGCGCCGCAGCGCGCTTCAATTTTCGTCCACCTGCGCGCTGCTGATTTTTGTATAAAATACAAAAGCGCGTTGCGCAACAGCTCTTTCGCTGCCCCGATGCAGCCTCGCGTCCCCGCGTGCTAGATCGAAATCGCCATGGCCCTGGCGCGAACCTCGTCCGGCAGCACGGCGGACTTCCGCGCCACCAGGTCGAGCAGCACGATGACCGCCTCGACCGCGCAGACCTGGGCTCCGTCGGCGATGTCGATGAAGGCATGCCGGAATCGCCAGTTTTTCTGGCCGACCAGCGCGACGCCGCTGCGCAGCTCGAGACAATCGCCGGGGCGGGGCCAGCGCAGATAACGCAGGCGATAGCCGACGGCGGCTCGGCCGAGATTGCGTTGCTGCATGAAGGGGCGCTCCAGGCCCATTTTCGACAGCAGGAAGGGCACGCTGGAGGCCATGCGCGCGAAAAAGAAGCGTGGTGGCATCACGCCGCTATGGTCGACTTCCCAGGGCAGCACCTCCTGCCGGCCGAGCACGGTCATGCGTGCGACGGTGTCCGCGTCCGGCGCCCAGTCGCCGGCGGTCCAGACGGGGTCGGCCGGCGCGGAGGAGGGGAGGGCGGCGGCCCAATTCTGAAAGGCCGGCATGTCGACCGCGCCGTCATTCGACGCGAACGGCGCCAGGTCGCTTTCCATGAGCGCTGCCGGCTGGCCGTCGCTGCGCATGAGCGCGGTACGCACGGTGAGACCGTCGCCGCCGGACTTCCCGGCAAAGCCGAACGCCGGCTCGCCGGCCCGCAACTCGCCCGCGAAGCGAAAGCGGTGCTCCTTAGGGCGCAACACGAACGCCTGCGGTGCGGCGGCCGAAGCGGCGAAGATCGACTCGGCTGCGGTGAGGCGGCTTGCATAGAACTGCACGTTCAGGTGCCCCATCACGTCGCATTCCCAGGCTCGCACCAGGTCGACTGTGCCGGGCGTTGCGCCATCAGGCCGCTGCGGATCGTCGGGGTCGACGGTCCCCGACATCGTGGCTCGAGTCAGCACGCGATCGTCCGCGGCATCGGACATGACCAGCATCGGCAGGCGCTCGCTGGCGTCGGCCCGTACCTCGACGATGGCGCCGGCATGAGGGCGCATGTCGGGATCGAGGCTGACGCCGATGCTTGGGGCATCGGAGCCGGTCGCAATGCGGGCCGCCTCCTCGAGCGCGCCGGCCATGTGGCGCAGGCTCCAGCGGCCGTCGGCATCGCATTCCCAGGCCGGAACCTGGCCGCGCCAAACCACGATCGAATCCATGCCAAGCTCCGCACCGGTCTAGCCGGCGTTAGAACAAATCCGCGAAAAGTGGAAACGGGTTTTAATCTGGCAGGCGCCGCCGCCTAAACCGCGAGGTGCGCGCGTCGGATCGCCTCATCCGCCATGATGGCGTCGAGGCGACCCTCGTAGCGGATGCGGCCGCGGTCGACGACATAAGCGCGGTCGCTGACCTCGTTCGCGAAATAGAGGTTCTGCTCGGAGAGCAGCACCGACAGGCCTTCTGCCTTGAGCGCCTTCACCGCCCGCGCCATCTGCTCGACGATGATGGGCGCCAGCCCTTCCGAAGGCTCGTCCAGCAGGATCGCCTGCGGGTTGCCCATCAGCGCGCGGGCGACGGTGAGCATCTGCTGCTCGCCGCCCGAAAGCCTGGCTCCATCCTGGTTGCGGCGCTCGCTCAGATTGGGGAAGAGCGCAAACAGCCGTTCCGTCGTCCACGGACTGGTCACGCGCTTTGCCACGCGGCGGCCGACCTCGAGGTTTTCCAGCACGGTCAGGCCGGAGAAGATGCGCCGCTCTTCCGGCACATAGGCGAGCCCCAGCCGGCTGATCTGGTAGGGGCGCAGCGCGCCGACGTCGCGGCCGCAGAACTCGATCCGCCCGCGCCGCCTGGCGAGCAGGCCCATGACGCTTTTCATGATGGTCGATTTGCCGGCGCCGTTGCGGCCGAGCAGCGCCACGACCTCGCCGCGCGACATATTGACTTCGACATCGTGCAAAATATGCGCCCCGCCATAATAGGCGTTGAGCTCGCGCACGCAAAGCATGGTGTCGGACATCAGTGCGCCGCCTCCAGTTCATTCCGCTCGAGCGTGCCGCCGAGATAGATGCGCTTCACCTCGGCATTGTCCCGCACCTCGGCCGGCGTTCCGACGGTGACCACGGCGCCGCGGTTCATCACCACGATGCGCGCGGCATGTGCGAACACCACATCCATGTCGTGCTCGGTGAAGAGCACGGCCATGCCCTCCTGGCTGACGATGTCGGCGGTAAGCCGCATCAGCGCCTCGCGCTCGGAGGGCGACATGCCGGCCGTCGGCTCATCCATCAAGAGCAGTCTTGGTCGGTGCGCGATGGCGACGGCCAGCTCGACCCGCTTCAGATCGCCGTAAGCGAGCACGCCGCACATCTGGTCGCGCCGGTCGGCAAGGCCGATGCGCTCGAGGATCGCCACCGCTTCCTCGGCATAGAGCCGGTTGGCGAGCGGCAGCAGCGCGCGGATGCGCCGGTGATGCGAGATCAGCGCCATCTGCACGTTCTCGCGCACCGTCATCGACATGAAGGTCGCTGAGATCTGGAAGGTGCGGCCGACGCCGCGCCGCCAGATGTCGCGCGGCGCCTTGCCGGCAATGTTCTCGCCTGCGAGCATGACCGTGCCGGCGTCGGGCCTGATCTGGCCGCCGACCATGTTGAAACAGGTCGATTTGCCGGCGCCGTTCGGGCCGATGATCGCCAGCATCTCGGCTGGGGCCAACGAAAAGCTCACCTCGCGCACGGCGTGCACGCCGCCGAAAGATTTTGCGAGCCTGGTCACCTCGAGCAGCGCGCTCATGCGAGTTTCTCCGTGCGCTGCGTCAGCGGCGCCTTGGCCTTCGGCGCCCCGAGCCGCCCGAGCCATGCATTGAAGAAGCCGACGATGCCGCGCGGGAAGACCAGCACCAGCAGGATGATGATCACGCCCAGCACCAGCCGCCACTGGTCGGTGAGCGGCATGACGTAGGCTTTGAGGAAGGTGAAGACGGCGCCACCGACGATCGGGCCGGTGACGGTCTGCACGCCGCCGAGCAGCGACATGATCAGCGCGTCGGCCGAGATGTCCATCGACAGCAGGCTCGGATCGACGCCGCCTTTCAGGAACATGAAGAAGCCGCCGGCCAGCCCCGCCGCGGTACCGGCGAGCGCGAAGGCCAGGATCTGGTGCTGGCGCAAGTCGATGCCGATCGCATCGCAGCGCAGCGGCGAGTCGCGGCCGGCCCTCAGCGTGTAGCCGAAGGGCGCGAACATGATCCGCCAGACCAGCGCGATCGCGACGCCGCAGGCAGCAAGCGTCAGGTAATAGTAAGCGCCGGTCGCGGAAGCCCAGCCGGGCATGTAGACGCCGACGATGCCATTGTCGCCGCCGGTGAATTCCACCCACTGGAAGGCGACAGACCAGACGATCTGGGCGAAGGCGAGCGTCAGCATGGCGAGATAGATGCCGGTGCGCCGCACGATGAACCAGCCCGCGGCAAGCGCGACCAGCCCGGCGACGACCGGTGCGGCAAGCAATGCGACGCCCGACGACATGCCGTAGGATTTGACCGCCAGTGCCGCGCCGTAAGCGCCGAGGCCGAAGAAGGCCGCATGGCCGAAGGACAGGATGCCCCCGCTCGCCACAATGAAGTTCAGGCTGAAGGCGACGAGCGCGAAGATGATCGCCTGCGTGGCAAGTTTGACGATGTAGTCGGGCGCGAAGAAGGGCAGCACCAGCAGCAGCGCCAGCACGATGCCGATGGCATGCGGGGCGTATTTCAGGACCGGCGGCGCGGTCTTCGTCTCGGCCAGGTCGCTGGTCACGTGCGGCTCCGGGCGGCCGAGCAGGCCCCAGGGCCGGATCATCAGCACCACTGCCATGACGACGAAGACCAGCACGAGCGTGCTCTTCGGGAAGATCAGGATGCCGAAAGCCTGCAAGAGCCCGATGATGATCGAGGCGAGCAGCGCGCCGCCGATGCTGCCCAGCCCGCCGATGACGGTGACGACGAAGGCCTCGAGGATGACGCGGGTGTCGAGGTAGATGTTGGCCGGCTCGCGCGGCCATTGCAGCCCGCCGGCGAGGCCGGCAAGTGCCGCACCGAGGAAGAAGACGGCGGTGAAGAGTTTCGCCTGGTCGACGCCGAGGATGTCGGCCATCTCGCGGTCGCGCGTGGCGGCGCGCACCAGTGTCCCCCAGCGCGTGCGGTGGAGCAGCAGCCAGAGCCCGGCGAAGATCGCCGGCCCTACGAAAAGCATGAACAGCTCATATTGCGGAAAGCGCTGGCCGAAGATGGTGACGGCGCCGCGCAGGCCCGGAATGCGCGGGCCGACGATCTGCTCATAACCCCAGATCAGCACCACCGCGTCCTGCACGATCAGCACGATGCCGAAGGTGGCGAGGATCTGCAGCATGTGCGGCGCATGGTAGAGCCGGCGCAGCAGCAGCACTTCCACGATCACGCCGACGAGGCCCACGATCAGAGCCGCGCCCAACATGGCGAGCCACGGCCCGAAAGTCGGGCCCAGCGCCGAGACGACCGGCGCGTAGATGGTGGCGGCCGCGTAGGCGCCGAGCATGAACATCGATCCATGTGCGAAATTGACGATGCGGCTCACGCCGAAGATCAGGGTGAGGCCGCTCGCCACGAGGAACAGCGAGGATGCGCTCGCCAGGCCGGTCAGCGCCTGGTTGATGAAGAAGCTCAGATCCATTGCTGTCAGGATCCCGGCGCCGCCGCGCTTCGCGCGGTCGATTCTGAACGCATGACTTTCCTCCCGTGAGCGATCGAGGCCGCAACCTCGCCGCTCGCCTATCGTATCGCATACTTTTGTAAAAAAAACAAATTTTGAGTCACGCGTGCCGGATCGCCGGCGCGTCTGCCGGATCAGGCGGGGGCGGCCTCGCGCAGTTCGGCGAGTTCGGCGAAGCGTTGCAGGAACAGCCGGCGGCCGGTCGCAAGCGTCTGCTGGTCGTTGAAAAGCATGTTGGTCGAGAAGCCGACGAGCAGGGCGTGCAGCATGACGGCATCGTCCTCGACCGCTTTTTGCGCAACGCTGCGCGCCTCGGCCAACGTGCGCTGGATGATGGCGAGCACCTGCTCGTCATGCGCCACCTTCAGCGCGTGCAGCCTTTTGTTGTGGATGGCAATGCCGAAGATTTCGAAAAGAACACTGATGCGATCGCGCGTGACGCGCTCGCCGAAGAAGCGGTCGGCGATTGCAGTGACCCGCTTCTCCACAGGAAGAAGCGCGATTTCATCGAGGTCGTTGCGCACGATCTGGATGAAATGCTCGAGATAATATTCGAGCACCACGTCCTTGCCGTCGAAATAGTAGCGGACATGGCTGGCGGACATGCCGGCTTCTTCCGCCAGGTCGCGCAGGCTGGTGAAGGCGTAGCCGTTGCGGCGGATGCAGCGATGCAGCGCCTGCATGATGTGCCGGCGCTGTTCCTGGTGGTTTGGCGGCGGCAGCTGGGCCGCTTGCGATTTGCGCGGAGCCACTGGCGAATCCCCGATTTGTAATCTCGACAAAATACCCTGAGCGCCGGGAGTGCCGTCAAGGGCTGTGTGACCGCCGCCGCGTTGGCCGAAATCGGCCGGCGCCGTGCGCCCCCTCCACCGCCTTCGGCGGTCCCCCTCCCCCGTTGTCACGGGGGAGGATCAAGGTCGCGGCTGGCCGCTGCGCTGGATCCTCCCCAGCGAAGCGGGGGAGGGGGACCATGCGAAGCTTGGTGGAGGGGGCGCTCGCATCGACGGAAACTGTTGGAATTGCCTGACCTCACCCCGGCAGCCCGAGCACCGCCTTGGCGAGGATGTTGCGCTGGATCTCGTTCGAGCCGCCATAGATGGTCGGCGGCGTCGCCTCGAGATACTGGTTCATGATGTCGATCGCGGCTTCCTCGAACTGCACGGCATGCTTGAAGCCTCCAAGCTCGCCGCTAAGCTCGACCATCTCCGCCGTGATGCGCTGGAACAGCTCCGTCGCCCACACTTTCAGCATCGAGACGTCCGGCCCGAGGCGCACGCCGCGCTCGACCATGCCGACATAGCGGCGGAACGACGCTTGCAGCGCCAGCAGGTCGAGCTTGAGCTGCGTCAGCCGATCGACGAAGGCGGCATCGGCGAAGGCGCCGGTCTTGCGCGCCAGCAGCTCCAGCCGCTCCATCGCATAGGCCGACTGGCGCGGCGAGCCGAGGATGACGCGCTCGTCGCCGAGCAGCGACTTGGCCATGCTCCAGCCCTTGTCGATCTCGCCGACAAGGTTTTCGGCCGGCACGCGCACGCTGTCGAAGAAGACCTCGGCGAATTCGGCCTCTCCCTTCAAATTCACGATCGGGCGCACGGTGATGCCGGGCGTCTTCATGTCGGCCAGCAGGAAGCTGATGCCGGCCTGCTGCGCCACGCTCCTGTCGGTGCGCACGAGCAGAAAAATCCAGTCGGCGTGCGGCGCAATGCTGGTCCAGATCTTCTGGCCGCTGACGACGAAATGGTCGCCGTCGAGCACGGCTTCGGTGCGCAGGCTGGAAAGATCGGACCCTGCGCCCGGCTCCGAATAGCCCTGGCACCAGATTTCGCGGCCTTCCACGATTGCCGGCAGGAACCGCGCTTTCTGCGCCGGCGTGCCGTAGCGGATGAGCAGCGGGCCGAGCAAATGGATGGCGTGGTCGGGCAGCCGCCCGGTGCCGTGCCGGCCGAGCTCGTCGTAATAGATCAGGTATTTGCCGATCGAGAGCCCCATGCCGCCGTGCTCGCGTGGCCAGTGCGGCGCCAGCCACCCCTTGGCGGCGAGCGCTTCCAGCCACGGGCGGATTTCGGTTATGGCCGGCCGCCGGTCGAGATGACGCAGATGGTCGGGATAGGCCTCGCGCAGGAAGGCGCGCAGCTCGGCGCGGAATTGCGCATCCGGCAGCGCGTTCATGTCGCGCGGATCTTTTTCGATCGCAGGCATCGTCAGGAGCCGGTGAAGTTGGGTGCGCGCTTCTCTGTGAAGGCGAGGATCGCTTCGCGCGCATCCGGCGTCTTCGACAGCTCGGCGGTCATGTTCTGCTCGAAACGGTAGGATTCGCGCGCTGGCATCTCGCTGATCGTGTTCATGACCTGCTTGGCGTAGCGCATCGCGGTCGGGCTTTTGGAGGCGAGGTCGCGCGCAAAACCCAAAGCGGTTTCCATCAGCTTGTCCAGCGGCACGCACGCTTCGATCTGGCCGAGCCGATAGAGCTCGGCAGCCGGCATGCGATAGCCGGTGAGCAGCATGCGCCGCGCGGTGGAGGGGCTGAACATCGACTGCACCACCGTGCCCCCGCCCATCAGGCCGACATCGATCTCGGGCAGGCCGACGGAGGCGTTTTCCGACGCGACCAGTATGTCGCAATGCGCGGCAAGCCCAAAACCGGCGCCGAGCGCCACGCCGTTGATCGCGGCGACCACCGGCTTCTTGCATTCGCGGATGGAATAGAAGGATTCGCGCGCCGCGCGCAGATACGACCAGGTGTCGCCTTCCTCCTTCACGGCTAAAGCCCGCTTCTTCATGTCGACGCCGGCGGAAAAGACCTTGTGCGCCGACGCAAGCACGACGGAGCGGACGGAATTGTTGTCGCTCAGCCTGTCAAAGGTGCGGGTGATTGCGTGATAATTGTCGAGGCCCAGCGCGTTGACCGGCGGGATGTCGAGCGTGACGACCGCTACCATCTGGTCGATCTCGACGCGAATGCCGTTACTGGTTTCCACGGATCAATCCTCCCCGGCGGTTTCTGCCGGCACCAGGCCGGAAAGACGGGCGAAACGTTTGCGGTGCACCGGCGCGTTTCCCATCCAGGCCGATTTGACGATGGCGCGCTTCAAATAGAGGCCGATGTCGTGCTCGTCGGCGTAGCCGATGGCGCCATGCAGCTGGATGCTCTGCCGTCCGATGGTCAGCGCCGCCGCCGAGGCGCGCGCCTTGGCGGCGCTGACCAGCAATGTGCGGCGCTTCCCATCCGGCTCGCCACAGGCGGCGATGGCCTCTTCGAGGCTGGCGCGCACCAGCTCGCCTTGCATCCAGAGATCGACAAGCCGGTGCTGCAGCGCCTGGAAGCTGCCGATCGGCTTGCCGAACTGCGTGCGCTGGCCGAGATATTCGCGCGTTCGCTCGAGCGCGGCGCGGATGATGCCGAGCAGTTCCGCCGTTGCGATCGTGGCGGCTTCGTCGATCAGCCGCCGCAAAAGCGCGGCGGCAACTGCCGCAGAGGCGACGATGTCGCCCGCGCCAAGCTCGACGCCGTCGAAGCGGACATCGGTGAGAAAGCTGCCGTCGATGGCGATCGACGCGTTGCTCGAGATGCCTTTCGCTCTGGCGTCGACCCAGGCGATCGCAACGCCATCCGCAGTCGCGGCGGTGACGGCGAAACCCGCGGCCGCGCCTGCGCCGGGAACGACACGTTTTTCGCCATCGAGCACCAGGCGCCCGCCGGTAGCCGCCGTAAGGCGCGTCGCCGGGTGGAACGCGTCGAGCGTGTTGTGCGTCTCCTGCCAGGCCAGCGAGGCAATCAGCTCGCCCGCGATGATGCCTGGCAGCAGCTCTTGCTTCAGCCGGTCATTGTCGCCGCCGGCGATGGCCAGTGCGGCGACGGTCGCCGCGGCAAACGGTTCGGGCGCAAGGTCGGCGGCAAGTTCTTCGGCGACGATACAGATTTCGTCGAGCCCAAGTCCCAGCCCGCCGGCAATTTCGGGAAGCGCGATGCCGGTCCAGCCCGCCTCGGCCATCTCGCGCCAAACCGCCGGCTCGAGCCCCGGCTGGGTGTCGCGCAGCTTGCGCATGCGCGCCACGCCCGGATGGCGGGCGCAAAAATCCTGCACGCTCTTGCGCAGCATCTGCCCGACATCGTCGTCGGCGGGAATGTCCACTGCCGCGGCTGCAGGCATCATGCTGCGACCATCCCGCCGTCGACCGGCAGCAGCGCGCCCGTGACGTAAGCCGCAGCCGGCGAGCATAGGAAGAGCACCGAGCCGGCGACGTCGGCCGGCTGGCCGACGCGATCGATCGGCACGCGTGAGGTAAGCTCGCGCGTCGCCGCCTCGTTTTTCATCAGCGGCGTCGTCATCGGGGTGGCGATGACACCCGGCGCCACCGCATTGACCCGGATGCCTTCCTTCACCCAGGCGGCAGCAAGGCTCTTCGTGAGCAGCAGCAGGCCGCCCTTGCTCGCCGCATAGGCCGGCAGATAGGCCGAGCCGAACTGGCTGTAGAAGGAGCAGAAATTGACGATCGCGCCGCCGGTGCCCGCCATTCTGGAGCGGGCCGCATTGGCAAGGCGCAGCGCGCCGGTCAGGTTGATGTCGGTCATCTTCTGGAAATTGACCGGATCGAACTCGGCGCGGCGCGGCAGGCTCGCGCCGGCGCAGTTCACCAGCATGTCCAGCCGCTCCAGGCCGGCGACCGCGGCATCGACCGAGCCCTGGTCTGTCACGTTCAGGATGGCGCGGTTCGGCTCGAGCCCGGCCTCGAACGGTGCGGAGCTGATTTCCGCCTCGCTGATGCCTGTTGCCGTCACCGCCACGCCCGCCGCGACGAGTGCGGTCGAGACGGCATGACCGATGCCGGTCGTGCCGCCGACGACGAGCGCATGCAAACCGCCGGCAAAGAGCGGCGCCATGCGGCGGCCAAGTTCCGCCGGCGGCAGCGCCGGCCCCTGGAGCGATGCGCCGATCATGCCAAAACCCTCGCAGCGGGCACCCAGCCATAAGGACGCCAGCCGCCGGTGACGCTGGCGCCGCAATCGACGACCAGGTCCACGCCCGTCACCGCGCTCGACATGTCGGAGGCGAGAAACAGCATCGCATTCGCGACTTCTTCGGGCAGGACCATGCGGCCGAGCGCGGTGAAATCCTCAAGCGGGCTCGGGTCGCGGGCGCCTGCGTCGATCTTGTCGCGGATGAATTTCGTCAGCGTGTGCCCCGGCGAGAGCGAGTTGATGCGCACGCCCGAGCGCCCCCATTCTGCCGCGAGATTGCTGGCCATCATCACCACGCCGGCCTTGCCTGGCCCGTAGGCATGCAACGGCCCCGGCATCGAGCCTGCGATGGATGCGACGTTCACGATGGAGCCGCGCCCGCGCTTTGCCATGCGCTTGCCTGCCTGGGTGAGGACCAGCCAAGTGCCGCGCAGATTGACCGCGATGATCTTGTCCCAGGACGACTGGCGCAGCTCTTCCGGCGATTTCGGCATCTGCGCGATGCCGGCGCTGTGCACGACGATGTCGATCGGGCCTGCGGCTTCGACCGCGTCGAAGAGCTGCTCGACCGATTCGTCCGATGCGATGTCGACGCTGCGCGCCGTCGCCCCGATGGCCGCAGCATGCGCCTCGGCGGCTTCAGCATTCAGATCGGCAACCACCACCTGCGCGCCGGCCGTGACCAGCAACGCGGCGCAGGCTGCGCCGATGCCGCCTCCGCCGCCCGTCACGAGCGCGGTTCGTCCTTCAAGATTGATCGCGTGGGCCATTCTCGTTCCGTGTCGTCAGTTGAGGGGCTCGAGCAGCACCTTGCCGCGTCCAGTCGGGCGGCCGAGGCTGTCGAAGATTGCGGGAAAGGCGTCGAAACCGACCCTGTCGGTGACGATCGGGTCGACATCGATTTCACCGGTCTCGATAAGGCGGCAGGCCTCGCGGAATGCGCCGGTCGTATAGGCCTTGGCGAAGGAGACGGTCAGCTCCTTGTAGAAGCCGGACATCGTCGTGACGTCGGATTTGCCGCGCCATGCCGCGACGACCACGACGCGCGCGTCCTGGCCTGCGAGCTCCAGTGCAAGGTCAAGGCTGCCGGCGGAACCGGCGGCGTCGAAGACGACAGTGGGGCGGCGCCGTGCGATCGAGCGGAATTTTTCGCGTGCGTCTTCCGTCGATGCGTCGATCGCCCCGCTCGCGCCGACCAGCATGGCGCGCTGCGCCCGTTCGCCGACAATGTCCGACACGACGATCTCGCGCGCCCCCTGATGCCTGGAAACCGCTGCCAGCAGCAGGCCGATGGCGCCCGCGCCGATCACCAGCACGCGCGCGCCGCGCAGCGGCGTGGCAAATCGCGCCGCATGCAGGCAGACTGCCAGCGGCTCGGCCAGGGCTGCGGCGTGGAACGACACATGCGAGGCAAGCGGAACGGAATGCTGGGAGGGGACGCGCACATATTCGGCATAGGCGCCTTGCGCATCGGAAAGGCCAAGGAAACGCGCGGACCGGCAATGGGCGACACGCTCGGCGCGGCACGCCGGGCAACGGCCGCAGCAATAGATGGGGAAGCCGGCGAGGCGGTCGCCGACGCGCCAGCGTTCCGCCCCTTGGCCGACTTCGACCACCTCGCCGGCGAATTCGTGGCCGAGTATGCTGCCGCCCGCAAGCGCGCGGCCGAACACAGCATCGGGATGCCGGGCGGCATGGATGTCGCTGCCGCAGACGCCGCAGGCGCCGACCTTGACGACCAGCTCGTTCGCGCCGGCATGCGGATCGGCGACCCGTGCGAGCTTGAGCGGTTGTCCGGCGGCTTCGAAGACTGCGGCGAGCATGGTTTCGAAGCCCTCCCTCAGCTCCGTTGCAGCGGTGATATTTTTTATATAAGATACAAACTGCGGTGTGGGAAGCGCCAATTTTCAGGCACCGGTGGGAGGATTGGTTCTTGGCGAATTCCGTCTCGCGTACAAACGCGCGCATGACTGACGACGCTCCGCAAGCGCCGGCTAGCTGGGAAGCGGCGCGCCCTGCGTGCTCGACCTACGAGCTCCTCAGCCGCGTATGGTCGCGCGATGGCGATCGTATCGCGGCGACCATGATCCCGACCGGCAATCCGGATGACGGCGACCTGCGCATCTCGCGCGCCGCGCTTCTGAAGCGGGTGAACCGGGCGGCGAACCTGTTCGCCTCGATCGGCGTCGGACCGGAGGATGGCGTCGCCACGCTGCTGCCGTCCGGCATCGATGCGCTGGTCGTTTCCTTCGGCGCGCAGGCGGCCGGCATCGTTGCGCCGCTCAATCCGCTGCTCAGGGTGTCGGAGCTCGAGCACCTGATCCGCCTGTCCGGCAGTCGCATCCTGGTCGCGAGCAGCGACCCTGCGCTCGGCATGTGGGAGAAGGCGACGCAACTCGCGGCGCGGCTGCCCGACCTGCGGCTCTTTTCCGTCGGCCCGGCAATGCCGGAAACGGAGGATTTCGACAGGGCGTGCGCGGCATTCGACGGCGGCCGCCTCGCTTTCGCGCGCGCCATCCTGCCTTCCGACATTGCGGCCTACATCCACACCGGCGGCACCACGGGAATGCCGAAGCTGGCGCGTATAACCCACGACAATTTTCTCTACGGCGCATGGGCGCAATCACGGAACTGGGGTTTTGGCGAGGATGACGTGATCCTGAGCGCGCTGCCGCTTTTCCATGTGTCGGGCCTGGCGACGCTGGCGACGGTGCCGCTCAGCGTCGGCGCCGAAGTGGTGTTTCTGTCCGCCACGGGTTTCCGCAACCCGGAGATCGTCGCCAGCTTCTGGCGCATCGTCGAAATCTATCGCGGCAGCTTCTCGGCCTTTGTGCCGACCATAGCCGCGACGTTGACCGCCATCCCGGCGGGCGGCGCGGACCTTTCCTCGCTCGCCACCATCATGATCGGCGGTGCAGCCCCGCCGGTCGACACGATCCGTCGCCTCAAGGCGCATGTGCCGGCCGACATCGTCGTCACCTACGGGCAGACGGAATGCCTGGTCGGCACCGGCAACCGGCCGGGAGACGAGATCGATCCGATGTCGGCCGGGCCGCTGTCACCCTTCATGCAGATCGCCATCCGTGCCGAGGCAAAGGGTCCGGACCTTCGCACCGGCGAGGCAGGCGACATATTGCTGAAGGGTCCCGCGGTCTTCGCCGGCTACAAGGGTCGGCCGCCGGGGGAGGGGTTCACCGAGGACGGCTGGCTGATCACGGGCGATGTCGGCTGGGTCGATGGCAACGGCATGCTGTTCGTGACCGGCCGCTCCAAGGATCTGATCATCCGCAGCGGCCATAACATCGATCCGCGCTGGGTCGAGGAGGCCGGCGCCAGCCACCCGGCCGTCGCCGCCTGCGCCGCTGTCGGCGCCCCGGATCGTTACGCCGGCGAGTTGCCTGTCCTCTACGTGACGCTGCGCGAGGGTGCGCAGACCGCGCCGGACGAAATCTCCGAATGGGTGAGCGCCCGCGTGGCCGAGCGGCCGGCCGCGCCAAAACAGGTCTACATCGTGCCCAGCCTGCCGGTCACCGCGGTCGGCAAGATCTACAAGCCGGCGCTGCGGCTCGATGCGGCCGAGCGCGTCGCCAGGCGCGAGCTCGCCGGGCTTATGGCCGAGGGTGTTATCGAGAAGGTTGCAGCACGGCTCGACGACAGGCGCGGCATCGTCATCGAGGTGGCGGCGTCGCCGGGTGTTGCAGCGGCGATGGTGCAAGCCCGCGTCGAGGCTGCTCTTGCCGGCTTCCTCCTGCATCCGCAGGTCGCCAGCCCATCGCGTGCCGCCTGACCGCCATTCCAGGGATCTGCATCATGAAAAACCGCCGCTACGTGCTCGTCCAGCACACGGACAAGGCTCCGATCGAGGCGTGCGTGGAGTGGCGCACCGACCCGGTTGCCGAGCCTGGGCCGGGCGAGGTGCTCACCCGCACGCTGCTGCTTTCCGTCGATCCGGCGAACCGCGGCTGGATGAGCTCGACGCCGCCAAGCTACATGAAGGGCGTCGGCATCGGCGAGCCGGTGCGCTGCAGCTCGATCGACGAGGTGGTTCGTTCCGGCCATCCCGACTTCAAGGCGGGCGATCTGGTCGAGGCGATGAGCGGCTGGCAGGATTTCGCCGTCGCGCCCGGCAGTGCGCTGCGCAGAATCGAGCCGCGCGGCGATCTCACGCTCGAGCTCAGCCTCTACGGGCTCTCCGGCCTTACCGCCTATGTCGGGCTGATGGATATCGGCCGCCCCAAGCCGGGCGAGACTGTGTTCGTTTCAGCCGCCGCCGGCTCGGTCGGCATCATTGTCGGGCAGCTCGCCAGGGCGGCGGGCTGCCGCGTCGTCGGCAGCGCCGGTTCCGATGCGAAATGCCGCTGGCTGGTGGAAGAGCTCGGCTATGACGCGGCGCTGAACTACAAGGACGGGCCGCTGCGCAAGCGCCTGCGCGAAGCCTGCCCGGCCGGCATCGACATTTATTTCGACAACACCGGCGGCGAGGCGCTGCAGGCGGCCGTGCTGCTCGCCAACGAGCGCGCCCGCATCGTCTGCTGCGGCGTCATCTCGCGCTGGACGAACGACAATCCCGACCAGGGCATACGCGGCATTCCCGGCCTGATCGCGATGAAGAGCATGCTGATGCAGGGTTTCATCGTCTTCGACAATCTGCATCGGAGGAGCGAGGCGTTCGGGCTGCTGGGACGGTTGGTGGCCGATGGCCGCCTGAAGGTGAAGGACGACATCGTCGAAGGTTTGGAGAACGCGCCTCGCGCTCTGGCTGGATTGTTCGCCGGCGACAACATGGGCAAGCGGATCATCAGGGTCGCCGAAAGATCGGGAGCCCACCAGTAGGGCCACTGGAGCCGCAGCGTCTCGCTGCCGTAGCGCGCGAACGCGCACCCTCCAAACCGCTAGAACGCCGGCAACCCCGCCACGCTGACCCGCGCCCGATAAATCGATGTCGAGGCGGCGATGAAGAGCGTCTTCAGGTCCGCCCCGCCATGCGCGAAATTCGCCACCAGCTCGGGCAGCGGGATGCACTCGATACGCGCGCCGGTCGCGTCGAAGATATGCACCCCGCCCAGCCCTGAGCAGAAGATGTTGCCGGCCGAGTCGCATTTCAGGCCATCCGGTGCCGCGAGCCCTTCGGAAGGCACATCGGCCCAGACCTTGCCGCCATGCCAGGAGCCGTCGCTCGCGACCTCGAACCGGCGGATGTGGCAGCGCGCCGTGTCGGCCACGAAGATCGCGCGCTCGTCCGGTGTGAAGCAGAGGCCGTTCGGCAGGTCGAAGTCCCCGGCCATCAGGGAAAGTCCATCGGCGCCGAGGCGATAGACGCCGTTGATCTTCTGCGGGATCGGCCGCTTGCCGCCAAAGCTGCGCATACGCCGGCCGAAAGGCGGATCCGTGAAATAGACGGCGCCGTTGCGCGCCACGACGACGTCGTTCGGGCTGTTCAGCTCGCGCCCGTCCCAGCGGTCGGCGAGCACCGTCATCGTGGCGCCGTCGCGTCGCACCACGCCGCTGGTCGCATGCTCGCAGCTCACCAGCCGGCCGGTGCGATCATAGGCATTGCCGTTGGCGTGGCTGGACGGCGACGCAAGGATGGTCGCCGCGCCGTCCATGCCCAGGCGTGTGATACAATTGCCGGGAATGTCGCTGAAGGTGAGATGGTGCTCGACGGGATGCCAAAGCGGTCCTTCGACAAAACCCAGCCCCGACACGAGCGGCACGACGGGCACTGACCTGTCCCAGACGCCGGCGCGTGTTGCGGCGCGTGCCTCGGCAAACTCAGTGTCCGGCAAAGCTTGGCGTCTTCTTGTTGAGGAACGCCTCGATCGCGCCCTTGGCGTCGGCCGTCGCCATGGTGCGGATCATATTGCGTGATTCCACGTCGAGCACGTTTTCCAGCCGCTCCGTCTCGGCAGCCACCAGGTTCTGCTTGATGGTGCGCCATGCGACCGGCGGCCCGGCGGCCAGCTCGCCGGCGATGGCGAGCGCCGTCGCCTCCAGCGCTGCCGCGTCGACCATGCGGTTGATCAGGCCGCACTGCCTTGCCTCTGCCGCGTCGAGACGTCGATCGAGAAAATACATCTCGCGCGCCAGCGACGGCCCGAGCAGCTTGGTGAGGAAATAGCTCGCGCCATAATCGCCGGAGAGGCCGACCCTGGCGAAGGCCGTGCCGAAAATCGCCGTCTCGTCGGCGATGCGGATGTCACAGGCGGATGCCAGGCTCAGCCCCGCGCCCATGACCGGTCCGCGCAGCATCGCGACGGTCGGTTTCGGCATGGTGTGAAGCAGCAGGGCGGCTTCGGCGCGCTCGCGCAGGCGATCGGCCAGATGTTCCGGCCCGCTCCAGGCGGGGTGGCTGCTGCTTCTGGAAGCGACCGGGTCGGCTGCATCGTTGGCCGCAAATTGCGAGACGTCGCCGCCCGAGCAGAAGGCGCGTCCGGCGCCGGCGATCAGGACGCAGCGCACCGCCGGATCGCGTGCTGCCGCAGTGAGTGCCTCGCGCAGGCGGTAGACCATCGGCGGCGTGAGCGCATTGAGCTTGTCGGGGCGGTTGAGCGTGACTTTCAGCACGCCCGCGTCGGCGTCGATGAGTATCGGCGCCTTGGCCGTCCCGCTTGAATTGTCCTGCTCGGTCATGCTGCTGCGTCGGGCTGGAGGCGGGGGGCAAGCCGGAATGGAAGGGGGCGCCCCCGAGACGCCCCCTCTCGTCGGTCAGTCGACCGGGCGCACCGCCCGGATTTCCTCCTCGGTCGGGAGGAAGGGCGCCGTGTCGATCTCGTGCACGTCGGTCATGCGGCCTTCGCCGTCGGTGAGCTCGATGGTGCCGACATAGACCGGCGCGTTGCCCTGGTTGTCGATGCCGCGCATCGTGATCTCGCCGGCCGGCGAGGAGAATTTCAGGCCATCGACGCTGTCGAGCATCTTTTCGGTGTCCTTCGAGCCGGCCTTCTCGACCATGGCGACCAGCAGCTTGGCGGCGAGGTAGCCGCTGAGCGCAGCTTCGCCCGGTTCCTCGTTGAACTGCTCGCGCCACTTGTTGACGAATTCGACATTCTCAGGCCGCTCGACCGCGTAGTACGGCCAGCCCGTGGTGACCCAGCCGACCGGCGCCTCGTCCTTGAGCTCGCGCAGATATTCCGGGTTGCCGGTGAGCACCGAATAGACCTGGCGGCCTTCGAACAGGCCGCGCAACTCGCCCTCGCGCACGAATTTCGGCAGGTCGACACCGAACATGCCGTTGAGGATCGCGTCCGGCTCGGCCGCCAGCAGTGCCTGCGTGGTGGCGCCGACATCCATCTTGCCCATGGCGGGGTATTGCTCGGCCACCACTTCGGCGCCGGGGAAATCCTTGGCGAGGTGCGCCTTGAACGCCTCGGCGATCTTGAGGCCGAACTCGTAGTTGGGCAGCACCAGCGCCCAGCGTTTGGCCTGTTTCTTCTTCGCTTCCTGCATCAGGGCGCCGACCAGGCCGCGGATGGTGGAGCGGACGCGCAGCGTGTAGCGATTGCCGCCGTCGAGCGACAGCGCATCGGTCGTGGCGTGCGAAGCGATGTAGATGATGCGATGCTGCTTGGCGTAGGCCGCGGCGGCGAGCGAGGTGCTCGACAGGCCGGCGCCGATGATCGCGTCGATCTGGCCGGTGCCGGTGAGCTCGTCGAGCACGGTGGTCAGCGTCGCCGGCGAGGAACCGTCGTCGCGCGAGACCATCTCGAAGGTGATGCCGCCGGCGACGCCGCCCTTCGCGTTGACCTCGTCGAACACCATCTTCATCGCCTTCTGCGACGGCTCGGTGGAGCTCGGAAATTTCGAATAGCTGTTCACGTCGCCGACGCGAAAGACCTCACCCGCCGAGGCCGCCGGCAACATCGCCAGGACGCCGGCGAGCGCGCTTACTCCCAAAAGCAGAATACGTCTGTTCATCTCTCTCCCCATGGATCGCCGCGTGCGTGGAGGCCCGTGCCTCGGCCAGGGCGGTGATCGTGCGTCATCATCACCATTTTTATATTTATTACAAGAGGTGCGAGAGCGATAATGGGAACGTCGGGGTTCCCGCGTGTCCGGATTGCGGCAGAAAATCAACACCAAGAGGCTGTATTAATTCGCAGATTCGAAAATCTTCTCGCGTTGCATCCATCCCGGTTGCAAGTTTTTGTATTTAATATAAACAAGGCATGCAGACAGGGAGAGACTGAAAATGAGCTTCGGATTCGTCGCTTCACCAACCCACCGGCAAGGGGCCGCGGATGCCGAGCTTTATGCGGAGGCAACGGAGGACTGCATCTACGCGCAGTCGCTGGGCTACGACACGGCCTGGTTCATCGAGCATCACTTCTCCGACTATTTCCCGACGCCGAGCCCCTTCGTCTTCATGGCCTCGGTCGCAGCGCGCTGTCCTGAGCTCAATCTCGGCACCTGCGCGACCGTGACGCCCTGGTACCATCCGCTGCGCTTCGCCGAGGAAGTCGCAATGCTCTCGCACATCACCCGCGCCGAGCTGTTCATCGGCATGGGGCGCGGCAGCGCGCCGATGGAATACGAGGCTTACGGCGTCGACCAGAACCTGTCGCGCGAGATTTTTGCCGAGCATTGGGAGATCATCCGCCGCGCTTTTTCAGGCGAGCGCTTCGCCGTCGACGGCCAGTTCACCAGGATGGGGCGCGCGGTGGTGCTGCGGCCGGTGCCGGCGCGCGATCGCGTGCATTTCCTCGGCGCGGTTTCGAGCCAGCCGACGGCAAAGCTCATGGGCGAATACGGCCTGCTGCCGCTCTGTTCTTCCGCCTATCCGATGCACCTGCAGACGCAGATGCTGGGTGAATGGCGCGAGGCGGCGAAGGCCGCGGGCGCCGATGCAACCGGCGAGGCGACAGCCATGGTGCATCTCTTCATCGCCGACACCGACGCAGAGGCCGAGGCGCTCTGCCGCCAATACGGCCCGCTGCATTTCCAGCAGCAGATCGTGCATTACGAGATCGGCAAGGCGAATTATGACGGCATCAAGGGCTACGAGAACTTCAACCGCACGATGGGCACGTTCAAGAAGCTCGCCGATCCGGCGGCGATCGATCCGTGGATGAAGCTGCAGCTCGTCGGCTCGCCGGCCACCTGTCGTCGGATCCTCGACGACTATCGCGCCGCCGGCATCACCAAATTTATCATCCACACCGCGACGGCCGGCATCCCGCGCGGCGTGCGGCACGAGATGCTCGCGCATTTCGCGGCCGATGTGATGGGCAAGGGCGCCGAGCCGCGCCGCATGGCGAGCTGAAGCTCAGGTGGAGCAGATCAGTCGCAGATGGCTGGGTGAGGCAAAGCACCCCCACTCCGTCAGGCTACGCGTGCCACCTCTCCCCCTGCCCGGGGGAGAGGAAGGGTGCCAGGCGTGCGGCCGGCTTTCCTCTCCCCCGTCGATCGGGGGAGAGGTGGCGCCGCAAAGCGGCGACGGAGTGTGGGTCGACCTTCGTTTACGATTGACCGGTGCCGATGAGGGGAGACATCACCCCCGCGCACGGGCTATCGGTCGCACATGATCTACGATTTCTGCATCGTCGGCGGCGGCATCGTCGGCCTGGCAAGCGCGCTCAAGCTGCTTGAGCGGCGGCCGGGTGCAAGCCTCGTCGTCCTCGAGAAAGAAGCTGCGCTCGGGCAGCACCAGACCGGCCACAACAGCGGCGTCATCCACTCCGGCATCTATTATGCGCCCGGCAGCCTGAAAGCCGATCTCTGCAAGCGCGGCGCCGAGGCGACGAAAGCTTTCGCCGCCGAACACGGCATACCCTACGAGATCTGCGGCAAGCACATCGTCGCCACCAGTGAGATGGAGCTGCGCCGCCTCGAGGTCCTGTACGAGCGCGCCGGCCAGAACGGCATCGCGGCCGAACGCATCGACGGCGCGGAGCTCAGGCGGCGGGAGCCGAACATCACCGGCATCGGCGCCATCTTCACGCCCTCGACCGGCATCGTCGACTACCCCGCAATGTGCGTCGCGATGGCGAAGCAGCTTCGTGCCGCCGGCGCCGAGATCGCGCTCGGCAGCGAGGTGACGGCGATCGCTGAGACCGGCGGCGTCGTCACCGTGCGATCGGGCGAGCGCGCATGGAGCGCGCGCAAGCTGCTCACCTGTGCGGGCGTGCAATCCGACCGCATTGCCCGGCTCGCCGGCATGCCGGTGAAGCATCGCATCGTACCGTTCCGCGGAGAGTATTTTTCCTTGCCGGCGCGGCTGAACGAGGTGGTGAAGACGCTGATCTATCCGGTGCCGGACCCTAACCTGCCGTTCCTCGGCATTCACTTGACCCGCATGATCGACGGCAGCGTCACGGTCGGCCCGAACGCCGTGCTCGGCTTCGCGCGCGAAAAATACCGGCGCTTCGGCTTCGATCTGCGCGACACGATGGACTGGGCCACCTTTCCCGGCCTGTGGAAAACGCTCGGCCGCAACTGGCGGTCGGCGACGGTCGAGCTGCGCAACTCGCTCTGGCGGCGCGGTTACCTGGATGAGTGCCGCAAATATTGCCCCTCGCTGACGCTTGCCGACCTCACGCCGCATCCCGCCGGCATCCGCGCCCAGGCAGTGATGCGCGACGGCTCGCTGGCGCATGATTTCGTTTTTGTCGGCAGCGAAAGGCAGCTGCATGTCTGCAACGCGCCGTCACCCGCCGCCACCTCGGCGCTGCCGATCGGCGAGATGATCGCCGACCGGCTGCTCGGCAAGGTTGCGTGACCTGAGCGGCGGCGTCCCGCCGCCGTCGTGGTGCGGGACGCGCACCCCTCCAGCTTGCGGCGTGGTGGCATTTTCATAAGTATCTCTAATCAAAATCAGCATTAATCTGAATTGCCAATGACCTAGCGCGCATTACGCTCTTCTCCAACGGCGCCATGGCTCTCGGCTCAGACCGAAGGCCTTCCGCCGCGTAAGCTGCGAATGGAGAAGCCGCCATCAAGCCGAACCTGATCGCCGGAGAATGGCTGGCATCGCCGCAGGCGGTGTCGAGCATCAACCCGTCCGACACCAGCGACGTCGTTGGAGAGTTTGCGCAGGCAAGCGCGGAACAGGTGGATGCCGCGATCGCCGCCGCCGTGGTTGCGCAGAAATCGTGGGCGGCCCAGGGGCTCGAACAGCGCGCCGCCGTCCTCGAAGCGATCGGCCGCGAGCTGATGAGCCGGGCCGAAGAGCTCGGCCGGCTCGTTTCCCGCGAGGAAGGCAAGCCCTTTCCGGAGGGCAAGGGCGAGGTCTATCGCGCCGGCCAGTTCTTCACATACTTCGCTGGCGAAGTGCTGCGCCAGATCGGCGATTTCGCGCAGTCGGTGCGCCCCGGCGTCGAGATCGAGGTACGGCGTCAGCCGGTCGGCGTTGTCGCCATCGTCTCGCCCTGGAATTTCCCGGTCGCGACGGCCTGCTGGAAAATCGCGCCGGCGCTCGCCTTCGGCAACGCCGTGCTGTGGAAGCCGGCGAATCTGACGCCGGCCTGCGCTTATGCCGTGGCCGAGATCATCAGCCGCCAGGCGATACCCGCCGGGCTCGTCAGCCTGCTGATGGGATCCGGCTCGAAGGTCGGCCAGCGGCTGGTCGGGGATCCGCGTGTCAACGCGATCTCCTTCACCGGCTCCTTCGAGGTCGGCAAGGATGTGCTTGCCGCCGCCGCGCGCAATCTGACGCGCGTGCAGCTCGAAATGGGCTCGAAAAACGCGCTGGTGGTCATGGACGATGCCGATCTGGACATCGCCGTCGCAGTTGCAGCCAACGGCGCCTTCGGCGGCAGCGGGCAGAAATGCACGGCTTCGTCGCGTCTGGTCGTGCACGAGGCGGTGCACGATCGTTTCGTCGAGCGTCTGGCGCAGAAGACGCGCGCACTGCGCGTCGGCCACGCGCTCGAGGACGGCACCGAGATCGGCCCGGTTGTCAGCGACGGCCAGCTGCGCGCCAACCTCGACTATGTCGCGCTCGCCGAGCGCGAGGGCGCCCGCAAGGTGACCGGCGGCGGCGTCGTGGAGCGCCCTACCAAGGGCTGGTTCATGCAGCCGACGATCTTCGCCGACACGCATGTCGACATGCGCGTCAACCAGGAAGAGATGTTTGCGCCCATCACGTGCGTCATCAAGGTCGGCAGCTTCGACGAGGCGGTGGCGGTTGCGAACGGCACGCCCTTCGGCCTCACCGCCGGCATCGTCACCCGTTCGCTGGCGCGTGCGCAGGCCTTCAAGGCGCAGTCGAAGTCGGGATGCGTGATGGTCAATCTGGCGACCGCCGGCACCGACTATCACGTGCCGTTCGGCGGCGTCGGCCAGTCGAGCTACGGGCCGCGCGAGCAGGGCCGGTACGCCATCGATTTCTACACCATCGTCAAGACCGCCTACACAGCGCCCGGGGATCCAGCGTGACCGCGCCATCGACATTCAACGGGCGCGTCATCGACGGCCCGCAATTCGCCAACTGGTCGGAGAGCATCTTTCGCGAGATGCGTGAGGGAGGCGTGGCGGTGGCGCATGTCACCGTCGCCTATCATGAGAATTTTCGCGACACGATCGACCTGCTGGCGAAATGGAACCAGCTCTTCCGCCGCCATGCCGACCTTATCGCTTTCGCCGGCTCCCGCGCCGAGATCGAGCAGGTCGCCGGCAGCGGGCGCACGGCCATCGTCTTCGGCCTGCAGAACCCGTCGCCGATCGAGGCAGACATCGGGCTGGTCGAGGTGCTGCATCGGCTCGGCATCCGCTTCATGCAGCTGAGCTACAACAACCAGTCGCTGCTTTGCGGCGGCTGGACCGAGCGCGAGGATTGCGGCCTCACCAACATGGGCCGCGAGGTGATCGCCGAGATGAACCGCATCGGCATGGTCATCGACATGTCGCATTCGGCGGAGCGTTCCACGCTCGAGGCGATCGAGCGGTCGCGGCGTCCGGTCACGGTCAGCCACGGCAACCCTTATTCATGGAAGGCGACGCGCCGCAACAAATCGGACCGCGTGCTGCGCGCGCTGGCCGAAAGCGGCGGCATGCTGGGCCTTTCGCTCTACGCCGGTCACATGCGCGACGGCTCCACGACCACGCTGCAGGATTTCTGCGAGATGGCGGCAAAGGTCGCTGAGCTGATCGGGGTCGAGCACTTCGGGCTGGGCTCGGATCTTTGCCAGGGCCAGCCGCCCAGCGTGTTGAGATGGATGCGCGAGGGGCGCTGGATGCCTGAAACCGAAAAGCAGGCCGATCCCTTCCCGGACCAGCCCGAATGGTTCCGCTCGAATCTCGATTTCGGCAATCTTCGCCGCGGCCTCGCAGCGGTCGGCTTCTCGGCCGACGATCTCGAACGCCTGATGTGGCGCAACTGGTTCGAGTTCATGGCCGTTTCACTCGAACCGGGAGCCGTTGAAGCGGCAGGCGCCGGCTCCGCAACCGAAAAACCCCTGCGGATGTTCGGCTGATGGAGAAGCTGGTCGTAGGCCTGCAGGAGATCGAGACCGTCTCGCGCGCGGCGCTGGTCGCCGCCGGCGCTGCGCCGGACGCGGCCGCGTCGCTTGCCCGTGCAGTCGCCGCAGCCGAGCGCGATGGCATAGCCTCGCATGGCCTTGCCTATCTGCCGACCTATTGCCTGCATCTCGAATGCGGCAAGGTGAACCGCACGGCGAAGCCGGCGGTCGGGACGCACGGCTCGGTGGTCCGGGTCGATGCCGATGGCGGCTTCGCGCATCCGGCGATCGACCTCGGCTTCGAGCATCTGGCGCCGCTCGCCGGCAGCCATGGCGTAGCCGCGCTCGCGATCCGCAATTCCTACAATTGCGGCGTGCTCGGCTATCACACCGAGGCGCTGGCGGCCAAAGGCCTTGTCGCGCTCGGCTTCACCAATGCGCCGGCTTCGATTGCGCCCTGGGGCGGGCGCAAGCCGGTGCTCGGCACCAATCCGTGGTCGCTTGCCGTGCCGGGCTCCGACGGCGAAGCGGCTTTCGTCATCGACCAGAGCGCCAGCGTGGTCGCAAAGAGCGAAGTAATGCGGCACCAGCGCGAAGGCAAGGCGCTGCGGCAAGGCTGGGCGCTCGATGCGCAAGGCCAGCCGACCACCGATCCGGATGCGGCGCTGAAGGGCACGATGTTCCCTTCGGGCGGCTACAAGGGCGTCGGGTCGGCGCTGCTGGTCGAGATTTTCGCTGCGTGCCTTGCCGGGGCCACGCCAGGCATCGAGGCTTCTCCTTTCTCCGGCACGGCAGGCGGACCGCCGCGGACCGGCCAGTTCTTCATTGCCGTCGATCCGCAGGCGACGTCCGGCGGCGATTTCGCATCCCGGCTCGCAACGGTCATTGCGGCGTTCGGCGCCGTGGACGGTGCGCGCATGCCCGGCACGCGACGCTTCGACGCAAGGCAGAGGTCGATTGCGGGTGGCGTGCCGGTGAACCCATCCATATGGGCCAAGGCGCGCGAGCTCGCGGCAAAGGCGGTGGCCTGAGACATGTTCTCAACAAACCGCCGGCCGGCCCGGGCACGGCGGAGCAAGCAACAAAAGGCAGACGGGCGAAGAGGCGTTCGACAACAGCTGCAGAGGTGGAAACCATGCGTACCAAGAACAGAATGAAGATTGCGGGCCTCGCGCTCGCTGCATCGCTTGCCCTCGGCTCGGCCGCGGCGCTGGCGCAGGAAGCGGTCGTGCTGCGCACCGACTACAAGTTCAACGGCTACATCGCTCCGTTCGCGCTGGCGCTCGAGCGTGGCTTCTACAAGGAAGCCGGCCTCGACGTGACGATCGAGCAGGGGCAGGGCTCCGGCACGACCATCCAGACCATCGCTTCCGGCGCCGACACGTTCGGCCTCGCCGACGCCGCCACCATGGTGATCGGCGTCAGCAAGCAGGACATCCCGGTGAAACTGCTCGCCGTCTACACGCAGACCGCGACCATGGGCCTGATCTTTCATCCGGACTCCGACTTCAACGGCGACATCGCCACGATCAAGGGCAAGGTCGTGATCTCGAGCACGGGTGCCGCCGATCTGCGCATGCTCGATCCGGCGCTGGCGAGCGCCGGTCTCACCCAGGCCGACGTGCAGATCCAGCTGGTCGAGACCAACGCCCGCGTGCCGCTCTTCCTGCAGACGCCGGGCTCGTTCCTGACCGGCTTCGCCACCGGCGACCTGCTGCGCGTGCGCAGCAAGCTGCCTGACGCGAAATATGTTCCCTACGCGGACTATGGCGTCATCGCCTACGGCACCGGCCTGATCGCCAGCAACAGCACCATCGCCGGCAAGCCGGAGCTGGTGAAGAAGTTCGTCGCCGCCTCGCGCAAAGGCTGGGAGGCTGCGGTGCAGGATCCCGAGGCTGCCGTCGCGGCGAGCCTGAAGCTCTACCCCGATCTCGACGGCAAGCTCCTGATCGACGGCTTGAAGATCGCGATCGACTCGCAGCTGCACACCCCGGCCACCAAGGATCATCCGATCGGCTGGACCGACGAGGGCGACTGGACAAAGATGCTCGACGTGCTGAAAAAATACGCCGGCGTCGAGCCCAAGGAGCCGGCGACCTACTACACCAACGACTTCATCGGCGAGTGATTGCCGATGAGCACGGCGAAGGCAATCTTCGAGAGCATCAAGGCGCGCGGAACGGACCACGTCTTCTGCGTGCCGGGGGAAAGCTATCTCGCCGTTATGGATGCCTTTCATGGCTCCGGCGCGCCGCAATTGATCGCGGCGCGCCACGAGGAGGGCGCCGGCCTGATGGCCGAAGCCTACGCCAAGGCGACCGGCAAGCCGGGAGTCTGCATGGTGACGCGCGGCCCGGGCCTGACCCATCTCGCCATAGCCCTGCACACGGCGCAGCAGGATTCGACGCCGCTTGTCGCCGTCGTCGGCCAGGTGCCGACCGACGTCCGCTACCGCGAAGCTTTCCAGGAAATGGATATCGTCGCCTATGCCCGCCCGATGGCGAAGGCGGCGCTCGAGATCACGCGCGCCGACCGCGCTGCCGAGCTGATGGAGCGGGCGTTCAACATCGCCGTCTCCGGCCGGCCGGGTCCGGTCGTCGTCAGCCTGCCGGAGGACGTCGACCGCGATGAAGCGGCATCGGCCCCGGCGCGCCGCGCGCAGGCGTTCCAGGCTGCACCCGATGCGGCGGGCATTGCGGCCGCGGCGCAGGTGCTTTCCGCCGCGCGCAACCCTTGCATCGTCGCGGGCGGCGGCATCACCCGCAGCGCCGCAACGAGCACGCTGGTGAGGCTCGCCGAGCGGCTTGCTGCGCCTGTTTACACAGGATGGCGCCGCTTCGACGTGTTTCCCAACGATCACCGGCTCTATGCCGGCCCGCTGCCGGTCATGCCCGCCGAGCTCTACCAGCCGCTGCTGCAGGCCGATGTCGTGCTGGCGATCGGAACGCGACTCGGCGAGTTCACAACCAAGGCATACAGCTGGCCCGTCGCCGGGCAGAAACTGATCCAGATCGACATTTCCGCCGAGGATGCGGGCAATGGCTGGGCCGGCGCCGACCTCGCCATTGTCAGCGAAGCGCCGGCGGCGATCGAGGCGCTGCTGGCAGCCCTGCCGGCCGCAAGCGCTTCGGCAGACCGCCGGGCGGCGGCGGAGAAAGCGGGGCGCGACTATGTTGCGCGCACCACGGCGCGGGACTGGCGCGGGCGGTTGGCCGACGGCGCCGAACTCAGCCTCGAAGGCGTCTATCACGATATCGTTTCGGCGCTGCCCGGCGAAACAAGCATATCCTGCGACGCGGGAACCTTCGGCGGCTGGCTGATGCGCTATTACCGCTGGACGAAGCCGCGCACGCTGTTTGCGCCGACGGCCGGCGGCATGGGCTATGCGATGCCGGCGATCATCGGCGCCAAGCTGGCGCGGCCCGATCACCCCGCGGTGGCGTTTGCCGGCGACGGCGGTTTCGCGATGACGATGAGCGAGGTCGAGACCGCGGTGCGGCTGGGCTTGAGCGGACTGGTGGCGTTGGTGTTCAACAACAACAATTACGGGACGATCCGGGCGCATCAGAAGCGGGAATTCCCCGATCGGTTCGTCGCCACCGATCTCGGCTTCATCGATTTCGCCAAGGTAGCCGAGGGCATGGGCGCGGCCGGCTTCACCGTGCGCTCGAATGCCGAATTCGCCGAATCGTTCCGGGCCGCGCTGAACGCGGGGCGGCCCGCTGTCGTCAACATCATCACCAACCCCGACCGGCTCAGCCCGTGGCAGAACGAGCAATAGGAACTCGTCCGATGAGAAGCGCACTGCGTCTGGTGAACCAGGAGGAACCGTTGGGGGAGGCGCCCGTGTCGAAGGATGCCGGTACCGGCTCGGCCGTGGCGGTCCGCAACGTCTGCAAACGCTTTCCTTCGCGCAAGGGCGAGGTGAACGCGGTGGACAACGTCTCGCTCTCGATCGAGACGGGCGAGTTCGTTTCCATCGTCGGCCCGAGCGGCTGCGGCAAGAGCACGCTGCTCAACATGATCGCCGGCCTGCTCAAGACCACCGAAGGCGCGATCGCCGTCGCAGGCCGGCCGGTGACCGGCCCGGTGCACGATCTCGGCATCGTCTTCCAGCATCATCTGCTCCTGCCGTGGCGGACCATCCTCGAAAACGTCATGCTGCAGATCGAGGTGCGGCGGCTCAACAAGGCCGAGTACCAGCCGCGTGCGATGGAGCTGCTGCAGCGCGTCGGGCTCGGCGATTTCGCCGATCGTTTTCCCGACGAGCTCTCCGGCGGCATGAACCAGCGCGCCTCGATCGTGCGCGCGCTCGTCCACAATCCCGACCTGCTGCTGATGGACGAGCCTTTCGGCGCGCTCGACGCCATGACGCGCGACCAGATGGGCCTCGATTTCCACCATCTGTCGCGCGAGGAAGGCAAGACCGTGCTTTTCATCACCCACTCGATCAGCGAGGCGGTTTTCCTCTCGAACCGCGTGGTGATCATGTCGCCGCGCCCCGGCAGGATCGAAGAGGTGCTGCCGATCGAGCTTGGCCGCGATCGGCATGTCGAGCTGCGCGAGGAACCCGAATTCACTCGCTATACGCGCCATGTCCGCCGGGTCTTCGAAGGCATGGGTGTGCTCAAGGAGGAGCGCCGGAGATGAGCTCGCATCCCGCTGCAGCCTATCAGTTGACCGTCCTGCTCGACCGAGCGACGCCGATCCTTGCGTTCGCCGCCATCCTGCTTCTGTGGGAGCTCGGCTGCCGGCTTGGCGAGGTGCCAGTCTTTCTGCTTCCGATGCCGAGCGACATCTGGTCGGCGATCGTCGCCAATTTTTCGGCACTGCTGTCGCATTCCTTGGTTACGCTGCTCGAGACGCTGGCCGGTTTCGGGCTCAGCCTCGCGATCGGTATCCCGCTTGCGGTGCTGATCGTCTATTCGCGCGTGTTCGAGCGCATCCTCTATCCGATGCTGGTCGCATCGCAGGCCGTGCCCAAGGTGGCGCTGGCGCCGATCCTGCTGGTCGCGCTCGGCTACGGCGTCATGCCGAAGATCATCGTGGCGCTGCTCATCGCCTTCTTCCCGGTCGTGGTGAACACGGTGACGGGCCTGGCCTCCGTCGACCGCGACACGCTGAAGCTGATGCGCTCGATGGGCGCCACGCAGCTCGACGTTTTCATGAAGGTGCGCTTCCCCCATGCGGTGCCGAGCATGATCGCCGGCTTCAAGGTCGCGATCGCGCTCGCCGTCGTCGGTGCGGTCGTGGGTGAATTCGTCGGCAGCCGCTCCGGGCTCGGCTATTACATGCTGCTTGCCACCGGCAATTTCGACACGCCGCTGGTCTTCGCCTGCGTGGTGATGCTGACCATCATGGGCATCGTGCTGTTCTATACGGTCGGCCTGCTCGAGATCGTGCTCGCTCGCTGGAACCGCTCGGCCCGTATCGCCGCGGCCGAGCCTGCCGGCGCGTTCGGAATGTAAGACCAAAAAATGCTCGACCGCCGGCGGGACATGCTGCGCTCATCCGAAGAGATCATGGAGCTGACGCGGATGGGCGCCACCTGGCCCACCAAATTCAGCTTCAGCCACAGCTTCCTGCGGCATGTCTCCAGGATCGGCTTCGAATGCCGGGTGGCCGAGCTTTCCCTCGACGACGAGGGGCGCGGCCGCATCGTCTATCGCGCCACCGTCGGCGGCGAGACCTTGACCTTTGCGGTCTTCTCCGACCCGCTCGACGAAGCCGAGCAGCAGGACCGCATCATCGCCACGCGCTGGGATGCCTGGGCCGCACTCTTCATCGGCATCCCGTCGCAAGAAGCGCTGGAGCAGTCGCGCATCGAGGTGCAGAACGTGGTCTGGGGCAGGGCGGCGCCCGGCACCATCACCTGGTCGCGGGCGAACCGCAGCGCCCGCCTGTTCGAGCACGTCATCGAAAGGCTGGCCGCCGGCCGCCAGCCCGATGCGCAGCAGCTCAACCAGGTCGGTTACCTGATCCGCACCACCGGCTTCAGCGGCAATGGCCGCAACGGCATGCACGACTACACCTACCTGCGCGCCATCGACCATCCGCTGAAGGCGCCCTATCACGCGCAGATGCTCGCGGCCTATCTCTGGCGCGAGTTCGGCTTCGATCTGGCGCTGCATCTGGCGCGCGCCCGCAATCCGGCCGCGGTCGATCTCTCCGGCGACATCCGCCGCTTCGTCGGCGTCGGCAATTCCTCGGGCATCGGGCTCGTGCCTTTCGTCATTCGCCATCCAAGGCTGATGCACAGCTGGATCGAGGTGCGCGAGCGGGCGCTGGCCGAGATCCTGGCCGAACCTTTTCCGTCTTCTGCCCCGCAAAGCGCTAAATTTGCCGGCCTGATTGCCGATGCCTGCGACTACTTCACCTACGAGCCGGGCGGTGAGGTCGATGAGTTCACGGCGGGTGAGACGATTGCGGCCGAGCTGAAGGCGGCCATGGCGGAGTTTGCCGGTATCCTGAAGATGCCCGGCCACGATCCGAATCCGATAGCGACGCTCCTGTACGGGCTCGACGGACGCATATCGGCCGAGACGCAGGAGCTGCTGCACGCGCTTGCGCTGGAGATTCATGACGGTGGCGCGGTCGATGCCGACAGCCTTCACGCCGACGAGTCGCTGCCTTTCCCGCGCGATTTGACGGCCGGCGAAATTCTCGACCTGATCCGGCAGCGCTTCGCCTGGGTCAGCCGCTTCACCGAACAGGGGGAGCGGCCCTATTTCTGGTACGCATCGGAAGAGAACATGGAGCCGCGACGCGGCTGCCGCGGCATCGACGAGGGCGAGCTCTACGAGTTGCCGGTTGATATCCTCGGCCGCTTCGAGGAGTTGATGCAGGCGTTGAAGAGCGTGTCGCCGGCGGAGACGCTGGGGCGCTTCCTCGTGCGTTTCCCGGACATGCGTTTCATGACCGGCTGGGCCTACACGCTCGCCGACACCGAATACGCGATCGCCCGCATGGACCTCCTGGCATTCGACTTCTCGCCGCTGAAGATCATGCGTTTCCAGCTTGCGCTTTATGGCATGCTGAAATTCCGCCCGCGTTCGAAGACCTGGCTGCGCGCCACGCTGTTCCAGGGCGCCGGCCTGCCGCAGGAACTCGCCGCCGGCAATCCGGGCGACGGCCTGCTGCCGCGCTTGCCCGAGCAGCGGCGGCTGCAGAAGGAAGACGTCATTGGCGAGTGAGTTTTCCTTGGCGCGGCCCGCTGTGCGCCTCTCCGGCAAGGAGGTGGCGGGGCTCGCCGCGCGCGTGCTGGTTGCCGCACTCGTCCCGCCTGGCGCCACCGGCGGAGCCTCGGAGGCGATCGAGTTCCTGGAACTGACCGAGGGCGCCGCTCTTGCGCGCCTCGACGCGCAGAAGCAGGCGTTGACCGAGGTTGATTGGCGCATCCCCGTCGTGACCTTCGAGGAAGGGGATGTCGCCTGTGTCGACGGGCAGGACGTGCCGGCGCATTTCTTCGGGGCGGCGCTCGCCGACTGGCTGGCGTCGATCGCATTGGAGCATGGTGCCGGCGCGCTGCATGTCGCGGACGTCGGCAGCATCGGCCTGCTGGCCGCATCGACCTATTTCCTGGCGGGGCAGGGGCTGTCGTCGGCCGTGCTGGCGACCGATGCCGATGGCCGGCCGTTCTTTCGCTTGGCGCTTGCCGGGCAGGATTGGCTGTTGCTGCAGTGGCCTGACGGCGAGGCGCCGGTGGTGCTGCTGGAGGCTATGGCGACTCTCTCCGCGGATCGATCCGGAACGCTGAGGCGCATCATCGCCGGTTGCCGCGCGCTCGCAAAAGAACCGGCGAAGTTTGCCGACCGCCGCGAAGCGCCTGATCTCGAACGCGGCAACGCCATCATGGTCGCCTTCGACGACAAGATCGAACCGCGCGCCCTGCCGGCATTGGCGGGGCAAGCGGCTGCGGCCGGACTGAAGGCAATTTCAGGTGCCGATTACAGCGCGCTGAAGACCAGGATTCTCGCCGAAGGCTGGCCGCTCGACCGGCCATTGTGGGAACGCCTGATGGCCTTCGCCGACAAGAGCCTGATCCCGACTTCCGAGCGCTCGAGATTGGGTTCGGGGTAGCAGCGCTGCACAGGCAGCCACCGCGCCGCCCCCTCTCAAGCAGTCATCCGCTGGACACTGCATCGACTTCTCGACAAGTCGCGAACGCTGGAGACAAGCTGTGCCGCCGGCGCCAGCCAGCCTTAGACTTGCCCGAGAGGGGGCGGCGTCGAAGCAGCCGCCACAAAGCTCTCCTCGAACAGCCGCAGCCAGTTCCCGCCCGCGATCTTGTCGATCTCTTCAGCGCGGAACCCACGCTTCTCCATACCCTTGATCAGCTTGCAAAAGTCGGCCGACGAGCCGAACCAGTCCGGCCATTTCGAAAAGCCCTTGATCGGCACGGCGCTCTCGCGCGACCAGCGGCCGGCACGCCACCATTTGATGATGCTTTCGGGCCAGCCGTCATAATAGTCGCTGCCGAGGCCGACGGCATCGACGCCGATCCGGTCGACGGTCCACGCCACCATGTCGAGGAAGGTGTCGAGCGTGCAGTCCGAGCCGCCCTTCATGATCTTCGGATACATGCTGAGCCCCAGCACGCCGCCGCGCTCCGCCAGCCGCTTGATCAGCTCGGTCGACTTGTTGCGGTGCTTGAGCTCGATGTCGGTGCCGACGAATTCGGACGGGTTGGAGTGCGTGATCGCGATGGGGCGCGTCGACATCTCCACCGCATCCCGGCTGCTCTTTTCGCCGCAATGCGAGACGTCGACCAGCATGCCGATGCGGTTCATCTCGGCGATGACGTTGCGGCCGAAGAATTTCGAGACGCCGCTGTCCTCGGGCTCCCAGCAGCCCGACGCGATGCGGTTCTGCACGTTGTAGGTGAGCTGCACGATGCGGACGCCAAGGTCGTGATAGATCTGCACCAGCTCGATATCGTCCTCGATCGGGGAGGTGTCCTGGAAGCCGTAGACCACGGCCGTACGGCCGCTGGCCGCGATCGAGCCGATGTCGGCGGCGTTGCGCGCAAGCGCAATCAGGTCGGCATTCTCGTCCAGCAGGCGGTTCCATTTGCCCAGCACGGACAACGTTTCGCGCGCACCCTCCCAGATGGCGATGGTGACGTGCACGCAGTCGATCCCGCCGGCGCGCCATTCCTCGAAGCGGGCGCGGCCCGGATTGTTGTATTGCAGGCAGTCGACCGTGACGCAGCCAACTCGTTTGTCGGCATCAGCCATTCATTGTCCTTTCGTGCGATGGCGTGCGATCGTGGCGCCGCTCATGCCTGGCCCGGCGCCGATGCCGACCAGCATTCCTCGCCGACCTCGATCAGAAGCCGCTCGAGGCGGTCGTAGGGCGATTGGCCGGCGTCATGCGAAGGCGCGGGTCGCCCGGCTTCCCAGGCGTCCAGATGCGCCTTGCTCTGCCAGGCCGTCACGGTGACGATCTGGTCGGGTTCCCCGGGCGGCCCGCCGACATGCCGGAACACCAATCCCGGCTGCGCCGCCATCTGTTCGGTGATGCTGCGGATCCTGCGCCGCGCCTGGGCGATCTGCCCGGGCCGCACGAAGTGCGTCATCGTCACGATGATCATGAACAGCCCGCTCGACGCTCGTCCTCTTGTGCCTGTCCAACCGTGTCCGGCCGGGCACCTCGGCAGATCGTACGGTCGAAGCGGCCATATACAATTCGTATTAATAGCCTTATTGTTAGGCTCGGCTTATTGACGGAGGCCTTGTCCTGACAGTCCCGGACCGGCTGAACAACGCCGCCTCGGTGCGGCACCTGCGCGCTTTCCTCGCGGTCGCAAGGCGGCAGAGTTTTTCCCGCGCCGCCGGCGACCTGCACCTGTCGCAGCCGGCGCTGACCATGGCGGTGCGCCAGCTGGAGGATTTCGTCGGCGCGCGGCTGTTCGACCGCACCACCCGCATCGTGAACCTCACGCCGGAGGGCAGCGACTTCCTTCCCACGGCCGAGCGCATCGTTTCCGATTTCGACCAGGCCCTGCAGGATGTGCGCGCCGCCGCTAACAGCCGGCGCGGGCGCGTTGCCGTGGCCGCCGTGCATTCGATCGCTGCGCGGCTGCTGCCGGTCGCGATCCGCAATCTCAGCGACAAGCACCCGAGCGTGCGGGTGCAGATCTACGACGACAATTCGCCGGAAGTCCGCCGCAAGGTCCGCAGCAACGATGTCGATCTCGGCATCTGCAGCGCCAGCGACGACCCGGAGTTGTCGTTCAAGCCGTTGTTCCGCGACCAGCTCGGCTTGCTCGTGCGCACGGACCACCCGCTGGCGCGGCGCAAGATCGGGCTCTCCTGGGCGAATCTGGAGGGTTACGATTTCGTCGGCTTTTCGCGCGACACCGCCACGCCGCAGCTGATCCAGCAGGTGCCCGACCTGCCGCCCAACATCGCAAACCCGCGTTTCGAGGTTTCGAGCTATTCGCCGCTGTGGGCCATGGTGCGCGCCGGCAACGGCATCACCGTGACGGCCGCGCTCGCCGCCCCGGAAGCCCGCCAGCTGCACGATCTCACCTTCATCACGCTGTCGAAACCGGTGATCTGGCGAACCGTCTATTCCGTCGTTCGCCGCGGGCGTGGCCTCACCTCCGCCGCCCAGGACCTCCTGGCGGAAGTGACCGGCCTGATACGCGAGACGGCCGACGAGACCGTCCGGCTAGGATAGTTATGCGAACGCGGCCTCGGGACGCGAGCGGACATGCGAAGGCGTCATGTTCCAGCGCCGGCGCGCGGCTTGCGCGAAATAGGAGCCATTGGTGAAGCCGCAGGCGACCGCGACCTCGACGATCGGCATGTCGGTCTGCTTCAGCAGCTGGTAGGCGCGGTCGAGCCTGAGCTGCATATAGGCCTGGTGAAACGTCTCGCCGATGAGGCTCGAGAACAGGCGTTGCAGCTGGCGCGCCGAAAGCCGGCAGTGGCGGGCGACCTGCGTCTGGCTGAGCGGATCTTCGAGATGCGTCTGCATGATTTCGAAGGCGCGCTGCAGATGCCTGTTGGTCAGGTCGCCGCCGCGCGCGGACGGGATGAGGCAGGCGCTTCCCTGGCCCGGCCGTTTGTCGAAAAGCATTGCCCGGCGAACCGCATCGGAAATGCTCGGGCCGCACATCTGCTCGACCAGGAAGAAGGCAAGCTCGATGGCTCCGGCCTGGCCGCAACAGCTGATCGTGCGCTGCCCGGCGCTGAACATCGTGTCGGCGACACGGACGAGCGGGAATTTTTCCATGAGCACGGCACGATCGCCCGGATGCACCGAATACCGGTCGTGATCGAGCAGGCCGAGCATGGGCAGGAGGAACGCACCCGAGCCGATCTCGACGATCCGCGAGCCGGCGCGATGCGAGGCGCGGATTGTGGAGATTAGCGGTGACGATGATGGGCGGTCGATGGGCCTGTCGGCGAAGACCAGCGTCATCGCATGCCTGCCGCGGCGTGCCTCGTTTCCGGAGATCGCGCGGCCGTCGGCGAGCAGTCCGGTCAGCAGCGGCACCGTGCCGTCGATCGTGTCGTCGACGAACGACCAGCGCACGACCCGGCGCCCGACCATCCTGTTGGCGCCGCGCAGGATCTCCAGCATCGAGACGAGTGCGAAGGCGGAAAAGCCGGGCGCGGCAAGGACCAGCAGCTCGCAACAGTTATCGAGCGGCCGGTTTTCCTGGCGCGGCCATGCGGCGTTGGAGCTTCGATCGTCCGACCCGTCATCGCGGGGACGCTCCAATGTCTGCGAAAAATGTTCTGACACTGTTCTCGATCCGGCGAACGCTGCGCCAAAATTAGGTGCCGCGCGATCAAGGGTTTGACATTTTGCGACATCGACTTCACATTTCGCGCCAGAGAAGGAGACCCGACCTGAAGCAGCCCCTGACGGCAAGGACGGCAAGCAATATCGGCTTCCTGCTCGTGCCCGGCTTCTCGCTGATGTCCTACGCCGCGGCGGTCGAGCCTTTGCGCGCCGCCAACCACCTTGCCGGCATGCGGCTCTATGCCTGGACGCACGCCACGCCCGGCGATGGACCCGCTCTGGCCTCGAGCGGCGCGTCGATCCTGCCCGACCTCACATTTGGCGCCGACGCCTCCGGCCTCGACGGCATGCTGGTCTGTGCTGCCGGCAACCCGGAAAAGTTCGAGCATCCGAAAACCTTCGCCTGGCTGCGACGGCTGGCGCGGCACGGAATCACCATTGGCGGCATTTCCGGCGGCCCGGTCATCCTGGCAAAAGCGGGCTTGCTCTCCGGCCGGCGCTGCACCGTGCATTGGGAGCACCTGCCGACTTTCCAGGAGCATCACCCTGACGTCGACGTGAGCCGATCGCTGTTCGAGCTCGATGGCGATCGGATCACCTGCGCCGGCGGCGTCGCAGCGCTCGACATGATGGTCGCCCTGATTGCGCGCGATCACGGGCACCGCCTGGCGGCGGCAGTCAGCGACTGGCTGCTGCACACCGAAATCCGCGAAGGCGTGCGCCAGCAGCGCATGGACCTCGGATCGCGCCTGGGCGTCGCCGACGAGACCGTGCTTGCCGCGGCGAGCGCGATGGAAACGAATCTCGAAGAGCCGATCTCGCGGCAGAAGCTGAGCGCCATTGCAGGCGTTTCCCTGCGGCGACTGGAGCGGGCATTCCAAAGCCAGGTGGGTCAGGGCATTCACGCCTATTACCTCGAGCTTCGCCTCGGCCGAGCACGGCATCTGCTGACCGAATCGTCGCTCTCGGTGCTGCAGGTTGCATCGGCCACCGGGTTTGCGTCTGCCAGTCAGTTCTCGCGGGCGTTCCGTCGCGCCTTCGGTCGCTCCCCGAGCGATGTTGCGCGCGGCGAGCGCGGCTGACACCACCGACGGCGGACGGCCACCTGGTTTTCAGGGGTGGCGCCGCCGCCGCAGCAACTGGCGACCGGGGACATTTCACACGACACGCCCCTGCCGGCATTGAATCCAGCTCAAACCGGCGGAGATTCCCTCGCTTGTGCGATTGACGCTGCCCGCTCCAGTTTGCGCCAGCCCGATCAAGCGAAGCTGGAAGACAAGAATGGCCGCTACCACGCCCGACCTCCCCGGCGAAGACAGGCTCGCGCCGCTCGCCGCCCGTTACGTCGCCGTCGGCGATTTGCCCTGGCGGGCGACGCGCTGGGACGGCATCAAGATGAAGATCCTCATGGAAGACAAGGAGAAGGGCCTGCTCACGGCGCTGATGCGCTGGGAGCCGGGAACGCAGTTGCCGCTGCATGAGCATGTGCGCATCGAGCAGACCTATGTTCTGGAAGGTTCGCTTGCCGATGACGAGGGTGTCGCCACCGCCGGCAACTTCGTCTGGCGGCCGCAGGGCAGCCAGCATGTCGCGTCGGCGCCTGAGGGCGCGCTGATCCTCGCCTTCTTCCTGCAGCCGAACCGGTTCTTCGAGACGGCTGTCGCGCGGGGCGCGGTTTAGTGACTGCCCCTGTCGCGCGTACCGGTGCGCGGATACTGGTCGATCAGCTTCTGATCCAGGGCGTGGACACGATCTTCACCGTCCCCGGCGAAAGCTTCCTTGCCGTTCTCGATGCGCTGCACGACCACTGGGACGAGGTCGAGCTCGTCACCTGCCGCATGGAGGCGGGCGCCGCCAACATGGCGGAGGCTTATGGCAAGCTGACGGACCGCCCGGGCATCTGCATGGTGACGCGCGGTCCGGGCGCCGCACACGCCGCGGTCGGCGTGCACACGGCGGCGCATGACGGCACGCCGATGATCCTGTTCATCGGCCAGGTGGCGCGTTCGATGCGCGGCCGCGGCGCATTCCAGGAGGTCGATTTCGACCGCATGTTTGGCGATATCGCCAAGTGGACGGTCGAGCTCGACGATCCGGCACGCATTCCGGAACAGCTGGCGCGGGCTTTTGCCGTGGCGATATCCGGGCAACCCGGCCCCGTTGTCGTCTCGATGCCGGAGGATTTGCTGACGGAAGCGGCAATCGTTCCGGATGCCGCCTTCGCCGTCGCCACCCAGCCGTCGCCGTCGCGTGCCGGCATCGAGGCCTTCGGCAAAATGCTCGAACGGGCCGAACGCCCGGTCATCATCGCCGGCGGCGGATCGTGGAAGGCCGAGGCTTCGCACCGGCTTGCCGATTTCGCCCGCAAGCAGCAGATACCGGTTGCAGCGGCATTCCGCTCGCAGGATGCGCTCGACAATGACGATCCGCTCTATATCGGCGATCTGGGGCTTGGCCAGAACCCGGCGCTGTCCGCATGCGTTCAGCAGGCCGACCTGGTCATCGCCGCCGGCACCCGCCTGGAAGAAACCGTCACCAAAGGTTATTCGCTGCTCGCCGTCCCGCGGCCGGATGTGCAGCTCGTGCACATCCACCCCGACATCCGCGAGCTTGGGCGCGTCTACCAGCCGGCTCTCGGCCTAAATTCCGACATGGCCAGCTTCTTCAACGACGTTTGCGGCTTGCCGACCACCGCGTCCGCCGGCCGGGCTGCGTGGCTGAAAGCCGCGCGCGCCGACTACGAACGCTTCCAGGGCTCGCCGAAGCCGGTCGGGCAGGTCGATCTCGCCGCGATCGTCAAGACGCTGCGAGAAAAACTTCCCGAGAATGCCGTCGTCGCGAACGGCGCCGGCAACTATACCGTCTGGCTGCACCGCTTTTTCCGCTATCGCCGGCCCAAGACGCAGCTTGCTCCGACATCCGGCGCCATGGGTTATGGCGTGCCGGCGGCGGTGGCTGCCAAGATCGTCGCGCCTGAGCGCGCGGTCGTCTCGCTCAACGGCGACGGTTGCTTCATGATGTGCGGCCAGGAGCTGGCGACGGCCGTGCAGTGCGGCGTCAACCCGGTTTTCATCGTGGTGAACAACGGCATGCTCGGCACCATCCGCATGCATCAGGAGCGGCATTACCCCGGCCGGGTCGTCGCCACCGACCTCGTCAATCCCGATTTCGTGGCGCTGGCGCGCGCCTGTCATGCCCAGGCCGAGCTGGTAACCGCAACGGCGGAATTCGCGCCGGCGCTGCAGCGGGCGCTTGCATCCGACAAGGCCTATCTCATCGAGATCCGTCTCGATGCCGAGGCGCTCACGCCGGCGCAAAGCCTGAGCGCCATTCGCGCCGCCGCGCGACCGAACGGAGCGACCGATGCGCGGTGAGACGAGATCCTTCGACTACATCGTCGTCGGTGGCGGCTCGGCCGGCTGTGTCGTCGCCGCGCGGCTGGTGGCGGCCGGCGCGACGGTGTGCCTGCTCGAGGCGGGAAGCAGCAACTGGCATCCTCTGTTCCACATGCCTGCCGGCTATGGAAAAGTGCTCGGCGAAAAAAAGCCGTGGCTGCCGCAGGCGCACTGGGGCTATTTCACGGCGCCGCAAACGCAGCTCGAGGGTCGCGCTCTGTGGTTCCCGCAGGCGAAGGTGCTCGGCGGCGGCAGCTCGATCAACGCGATGATCTACAATCGCGGTCACGCTTCTGACTACGACCGATGGGCCGAACTGGGCGCCGAGGGTTGGGCGTATTCAGACGTCCTGCCTTACTTCCGCAAGGCCGAGACGAACCTGCAGATCGTCAACCAGTATCACGGCAGCGCCGGGCCTTTGCGTGTCAGCAGCGCGCATGCGCCGCTCGACGTGACGCGCGCCTTCGTCGCGGCCGCGGGCGAGGCCGGCGTGCCGTTCAACCCGGACTTCAACGGCGCCGTGCAGGCCGGAGCTGGCCTGCACCAGCGGACACTCGCCGGCGGGCGGCGGATGAGCACCGCGGTCGCCTATCTGAAACCGCTTCTCAGGTCGCCGAACTTCACGCTCGTCACTGGCGCGGTCGGGCAGAAGATTGTCTTCAGCGGCCGGCGCGCGGTCGGCATCGACTACCGCCGTGGCCGATCGCTGGCGCGCGTTCATGCGACGCAGGAGGTGATCCTGACCAGCGGCGCCATCGGGACGCCAAAACTGCTGCTCTTGTCGGGCCTTGGCCCGGCCGATCATCTCAAATCCGCCGGCGTTCCGATCGTCGCCGACATGCCTGGCATCGGCAGCAATCTGCAGGACCATTTCGACTGCTATCTGGTCTACGACTGCTCGGGGCCGCACACCTATCATGGCGGTTTTCAACCCTTGACCGAATTCGCCTGGGGGCTGCGCTATTATCTCACGCGTTCCGGGCCGCTGGCGTCGAACTTCGTCGAAGCCGGCGCTTTCGTCACGGTGGATCCGTCATCGGCCAGTCCCGATGTCCAGTTGCATCTGCTGCCGGCCTATGTGGTCGACAGCGGGCGCGAGCGGATCAGGGGTTACGGCATCTCGCTCTACACCAACATGCTGCGGCCGCGCAGCCGCGGCACCGTGCGGCTCTCCTCTGCCGACGCCGCGGCGCCGCCCGTGATCGATCCAAACTTCCTCGCCGATCCCTACGACATGAAGATCGCAGTCGGCGGCCTCAAGCGGGCACGCGAGGTGATGCAGGCGCCCGCCTTGCGTCCATACATCGCCGCAGAGCGCATGCCGGGCCCCGACACCCACACGGAAGCCGAGCTCAGCGCCTATGTGAAAAGGATCGGCAAGACGGATTATCATCCGGTCGGGACGTGCCGGATGGGCATGGATTCCGAAGCGGTCGTCGATCCCTTGCTGCGCCTCAACGGTTTCGAGCGCCTGCGCGTGGTCGATGCGTCGGTGATGCCGACGGTGGTCAGCGGCAATACCAACGCACCGACGATCATGATCGGCGAGAAGGGGGCGGATATGATACTCGGCGCAGCCGGTGCGAGCAGCGCGAACCGTGAGACGGTTGGCGCCAACTGAGCGGGGCATGTCCGATGATTGAATTTGCCGATCCGCGGTCTGCGCCGGGCGCGCCGCTTGTCGACTACCGGGATCTGGTCGATCCCGGGCGGTTGCGGCGGCCGGTCGGTCTGCATTCGAACGGCTATTTCGACGCCGCGGCCTTCCTCGCGCATCTGGGCGCAGCGCTCGGTTTCGAGACACGTGCCTACGTCAAGGGCAAGTTCAGCGAGATTTCGACACGCCTCGACGAACAGAAGCTGAATGAGCTCGCGCAGGAATGCGGTGCGCTGGTGCTTGCCTACGGGCATTGCGGCAGCTGCACCTCCGCCACTGTCCGCGACGGCGTGGCGGCGGCGCGACTCGGCGTGCCGGTGGTGGTGTGCGTGACGGAGTATTTCGCTGAGGAAGCTCGCCACATCGCGGAGGCGGCCGGGGTTAAGAACCTGCCGCTCGCGCTGTTGCCGCATCCCATGGCCGGGACCGGCGACGCGGCGCTCGCGCATACGGCGAAAGCCGTCGCTCCGGCGGTCAGGGCGTTGCTCGAGCAGGGGGCGCCATGATGCCGATGCTGACGGCTCCAAACGAGGAGGCAGCCGCGGCGAAGCTCGCCGACATGGGCTGCACGGACGGGCTCCCCATCGTCGTGCCGACACGCGAGCGCATCGAGGCGCTGATCGCATGGAGCGGGCGGGATCCGGATGTCTCGCTTGGCGAGGTCGCTCCGTTCGGCGGCAATGCGACGGTCTGGGCTGTCGCCGCCAATGCGGTGATGGCGGGCTGCGCGCCGGAGCATTTTCCGGTCGTGCTGGGCGCCGTCGAAGCAGTCCTGCGTCCGGAATTCGACCTTGGAGAGGTGCAGGTCGCCACCCACAATTGCGCGCCGCTGATCATCGTCAACGGCCCGTTGGCCGAAACCGCCGGAGTCCATTCCGGCGCCGGTGCATTGGGCCCTGGCTTCCGCGCCAATGCGACGATCGGCCGGGCGCTTCGCTTCGTGCTGCTCAATCTCGGCGGAGGCCGGCCGGCGCAGGTCGACATGGCGCTGCTCGGCCATCCCGGCAAGTTCACCTATTGCCTCGCCGAGGCCGAAGCCAGAAGCCCGTTCGAAGGTCTGCATGTGTCGCGCGGTTTCAGGCCGGAGGAGAGCACGGTGACGGTCGTCGCCGCCGAGGCGCCGCACTCCGTCGTCGCCAACCCGCCGCGCAGCGACATGGACACGAGTTTTCCGAAACGCTTGATCGCGACGCTGGCCGCCACACTCGCGAACGTCGGGTCGAACAACGCGCACAAGGCTTGCGGCGCGCAGATCGTCATCCTCAATCCGCTGCACGCGGCGCTTCTGGCAAAGGCAGGATGGACGCGTGCGAGCCTGCAGGCCGAATTGATTGCCGAGGCGCGCAACTCCGCCGCCACGATCCGCGAGCTCGGCGGAGACTGGGAAGCCCAGCACGAGCACGCAGGCTCGGTGCCTGCCATCGCCGGTCCGGAGGACCTGGTGATCATCGTCGCCGGCGGGGAGGGACCCTATTCGGCCGTGCTTCCCTCATGGGCCGGCGGACCGCACCGCAATCCGGCGGTGACCCAGATTGTGCGCGACTTCCAGCAATGCTCTGTCGGATGACGCGGGGGGCGCACCCTCCGCTGACTGATTCTGGAACGCGTTGCGGTTGACTGGAATCGGTCAGTGCGAGGCGCCCCCCTCTGTCCTGCCGGACATCTCCCCCTCCTTGGGGGGAGATTGGCTGTCATCTCGACTTTCGCAAATCGCCGACGTCGCAAACTGGCGAAATCGTAGCGGCCGTCCGATCTCCCCCCTTGAGGGGGAGATGTCCGGCAGGACAGAGGGGGGCAGCGTAGAGCGCCGCGTCCGCCACAAAGCAGAACGCTCTAGCCGCTCCGGCTCCTTTTGCCCTCGCGTTTCAGCCAGGCGACGAAGGATTTGAGCCTGCGGTCGCCGGATCGTGCGTTCGGCCAGGCGACGTAGTAGGGCACCGACTTCTTGACGAAGCCGAACGGCGCCACGAGCGCTCCGACCTCGATATCGCGCGCGACATAGGTGGTCGGCATCGGCGCGAAGCCCAGCCCGCGCTTGGCGGCTTCCAGCACAAGATACAGATGGTCGAACCACAGCTCGTGGCGGCTTTCCGGCAGCGTGATCCCGGCCCGTTCGGACCATGAGTTCCACAGCGTCGGCCGGCTCCTGGTGGCGAGGAACGTGCCAGCTTGCAGGATCTCGGCCGGCTCGGCTTCTTCGGCTCCCGCCTTGAGCTCGTTCCAGTAGTCGGGATGCGCCACGAGCCCGGAACTGTCGCTCATGAACGAGGTCTGCAGCAGGTCGCGCTTGAGCGGCCAGCGGCCGACATCGATCAGCGCATCGAACGGCATCTGCTCGAGGTCGAAATCGCGCCGGGTGAGCGACACCACCCTGAGCTCGGTCTCGGGATCATGGCGCTCGAAGTCGCGCAGCCGCGGCAGCAGCCAGAGCAGCGTGAAAGTGGGCAGGCAGGCGATGGTCAGCGGGCCGGTGCGGTTCATGTCGCGCGCTTCGCGCGTTGCGGCTTCGACGCGGTCGAATGCCGGGATGACGGCGTCGCGGTAGCGCGCGCCGAGCGAGTTCAGCGTCAGGCGCGAATTGCCGCGCACGAAGAGCGTGGAGCCGAGATCGCTCTCGAGCGACTTGATCTGCCTGGAGATCGCGCCTGGCGTCACGTTGAGCTCGCTCGCCGCCGCGAGCACGCTGCCGGTGCGGCAGACAGCATCGAAGGCGCGCAGCGCCGTCACCGATGGGATGTCGCGCCCATTGCTTGGAGTTGAGCTGAAGGAAACTCCGGGCTCCTTTTTATCGGTTGCTCCGACGCCGCCGTTTCCCGCATTTCTCTCCCGGTCGCCACCGCCTTTCGTGGCAGTGAATTTCGAGCTCTCGACGGATTGAGGCATGAAGGAACTTTCAGCTTTTCTCGCTCAGGCAGAACCGGGACGCTATCAGATATTCCAATATCTGGGCAAGTCTTCGACGCCATCGCGAGATACATTCAGTTACGCGGAAGAAATACTTGAACCTGGTGTCGTAAAGACAGAGCATTTCCACAAAATAACCGACGAGCTTTACATAGCAACCAAGGGCAGCGGCATCCTCGTCGTCAACGGTCGCGATCATCTGCTCGTGCCGGGAACGGCAATTCTGGTCGAGCCCGGCGACCGGCATTTCGTCAAGGCAGCCGCGGATGAGCAGCTGACGGTCGCGCTCATCTCGTGCCCTGCCTTCGATGCCGGAGATTTCCACCCATGCTGACCAGCGCGCAGCTCAGCCAGAACGAGCTCGACTGGCAGATGCGCCAGTCGCCGGTGCTCGCCGCCGTCACCGACAGGCTCAACGATCGCAGCCTTGCCGGCGCAAGGATCTGCCTGTGGAAAATCATCAGCATCAACACCGTGCCGCTGGTCGAGGCGCTGCTCGCGTCTGGCGCCGAGCTGATCTATGGCAGCTCGCACCCGCAGGGCATGTCGGACGCTGCAGCCGATCATATGCGCCAGCGCGGCATCGAGGTGCTTGGTTATAACGGCATCTCGCGCGCCGAATATGCGGCGAACGTCGCCAGGGCGGTCGCGTGGAAGCCCGACTACGTGCTGAGCTCGGGCGGAGCGGTGCTCGTGGCCTGCGCCGAGACGGGTTATGCGCCGCGCGCGGCACTCGAAGGAACGCGCACCGGAACCAACCGGCTGGAGAACACACGGCTCGCCTTCCCGGTCTTCAACTGGAACGACACGATCCTCAAGAACACGATCGAGCATCGCTTCCACGTGGCGGAAGCGTTCTGGGCGGCCTTTGCCTACCTCACCGGCTTCAGCCTCTTCGGCCGCACGGTCCTGGTGGTCGGTTTCGGGCCGGTCGGCAAAGGCATTGCCGAACGGGCTCGCAAGCTCGGCGCACATGTGCTCGTGGCCGACCGCTCGCCGCTCCGCGCCGCCGAGGCGATCTTCCATGGGCACCAGGCGTTGAACCTCGACGACGCGGTGGCGCAGGCCGAGATCGTCGTCACGGTGACGGGTCGCGACCGTGTCATCGGCCCGAAGCAGTACGCGCTGGCGCGTGCAGGAACGATGTTCCTCAATGCCGGCCACTCCGCCATCGAGCTTTCGATCGACTGGGTGGAACAGCAGAACCTCAGCGAGATCCGGCGGCGCATCGGGCGTTTCGAGGTCAACGGCAAGGAGCTGCTGCTGCTCAGCCACGGCGATGCGGTCAATCTGGCTTCGGGCGCCGGTCCGTTCGGCAACGACATATGGGACGTGTTCAACGGGTTGATCCTGCGCGGCGCGCACTGGATCCACTCCGAAATGCCCGCCGCGACGCAGCCGGGCCTGCACGACTATCCGCTCGCCTTGCAGGAAGAGCTCGCCCAGGCGCTGGTCGACAGCCGCAGCCGGGCCGCGGGCGCGCCGACGACGGCCGTCGCATGATGCCGGCTGCTGCAAGCCTTAAGGGCGCGCGCGTGCTGATCGTCGGCGGGTCGAGCGGCATCGGCCTCGCCACGGCCAGGCAAGCCTCGTTGCTGGGCGCCGATGTCGCGATCGCCGGCCGCGACCGGGAGCGGCTGGACAAGGCCGCCGCGAGCCTGCCGCGCAAGCCCGAAACAATGGTGCTCGACGCGACCGACTGCGCCTCCGTCAAAACCGTGTTCGCCGCGGCTGGCCGTATCGATCATCTCTGCCACATGCCGACGGCGCCCGGCAAAAGCGACCGGATCGATCGGCTGGACGACGGCACGGCACGCCAGCATTTCGACGGGCGCTTCTGGGGCGCCTATCACGTGGCGCGCAGCGCCATGGCGCAGCTTGCGCCGCGCGGATCGATCACCTTCGTCGTCGGCGCCCTCAGCCGCAAGCCTTTGCCCGGCCGCGCGCTGACGACAGCGGCGCAATGCGCGGTGCAGGGCCTCGCGCAGGGCCTTGCCGTCGATCTCGCGCCGGTGCGGGTCAACACCGTGCTTGCCGGCCTGACGCGCACCGCGCTCTGGGATTTCATGCCGGGCGAGCGGCGCGAGGCCTTCTTCGCGGAAGAAGCAGAACGCATCCCGCTCGGGCTTATCGCGGAGCCCGATCACATCGCGGCGATGGTGATGTCGGCCGTGACGAATCCTTTCGTCACGGGAGCGTGCCTTGTCGTCGACGGAGGAACGACGGCGGTCTGAACTTCAACAAAATATGGGAGAACGAAAATGAACTGGAGTCGAACTCTACGCGCCGTGACGTTCGCGGCTTTGCTCGCACTGCCCGCCCAAGCGTTGGCCGCGGAGCTGACGCCGGTGACGACGCAGCTCGGCTGGCTGCGCAACGGGCAATACGCGCCGCTGCTGATCGCGGATGCGAAAGGCTTTTTCAAGGAGGAGGGGATCGAACATACGATCCGCGATGGCGGCCCCGGCAAGAACCCGGTGCCGGTCGTCGCCGTCGGCCAGGCCGATTTCGGCATTTCATCGAGCGCGCGCGGCGTGATCGCGGCGCGTGTCGCGGCCGATCCGGTCAATGTGGTCGCGTTGGGTGCAGTGTTCCAGGACAGCCCTTACGGCTACGTCACCATCACCACGCCCGACGCGCCCGAGCCGACGCCGCAGGACATGGTGGGCAAGCGCATCGGCATCCAGGCCGACGGCGACTTCCTGCTCGCGGCCTTCGCCAGGCAGAACGGCATCAGCATTCCGAAGGAAAACATCAGCATCGTGCAGGGCGGCCCCGAGCCGCTGCTCATCGGCGACATCGATTTCATGAGCGCCTTCATCTTCAACCAGCCCTATCTGATCGAGGTCGAGGCGGCGAAGCCGGATGCCCCCGAGCATCTCAAGGGCAAGGTCTGGAAGGTCGTCCGCTACGCCAAATACGGCATGCTCAACTATCCGGATGTGATCTTCGCCACCGATCAGACGGTCAAGGAGAGGCCGGAGCTGGTGCGCAAATACCTCAAGGCCATCACCCGCGCCGTACAGTTCATCATCGACAACCCGGCCGAGGCCGAAGCCATCGTCACTGCCTATCCGGGGCAGGTCGAGGACGCCGCCAAGATCGCCTGGCGCGCCAAGATCCAGACGCCGATGTACACCAGCGCGGATACGCAGGCGCATGGGCTGCTCTGGATGGATCCGAAGGCCTGGGAGCGGCTGATGAACTTCTTCAAGGAAGGCGGCGAGATTCCGCGCGTGCTGCCTGTCGAAGAGGTCATGACCAACGCGTTCTTGCCTGGGAAAACGAACTGATGGCCTTGCCGATCGCCATTCGCGGCGTGTCGAGGCGTTTTGGCGGCTTCGAGGCGCTGCAGCCCGTCGATCTCGACGTCGAGGCCGGCAAGTTCGTGGCGCTGGTCGGCCCCTCGGGCTGCGGCAAGACGACCTTGCTGAGGATCGTGGCGGACCTCGACACGCCGTCGTCCGGAGAGGTGCGCATCGGCAGGGACAGCCCTGCCGATGCAAGGCGCAACAGGATGCTCGGGCTGGTGTCGCAGCGCCCGGCCGTGCTGCCGTGGAAGTCGGCAATCGCCGACATCCGCTTCACGCAGAAGATCGCGGGGCGCGCCGGCTACGCGGCGGAGCAGCTGCTGCGCGATTTCGGTCTTGCCGGTCACGAAGGCAAGACGCCGGCGCAGCTCTCGGGCGGCATGCTGCAGCGCGTGAACATCGCCAGTGCCATCGCGCATGATCCGGCCGTGCTTCTGATGGACGAGCCGTTCTCGGCCATCGACGAGATGAAGCGCGAAGAGCTTGGCGAGTGGTTCGGCAAGGAGCTGGCCAGGCGGCCGAAGACGGTGCTTTTCGTCACCCATCACATCGACGAGGCCGTCATGCTGGCGGACTATCTGGTCGTCTTCGCGCCTTCGCCGGGGCGGATCGTCGATATCGTGGAAATTGCCGCGCCGCGCCCGCGCGATCCTTCCTTCCGCGCCAACCCGGTCTTCGTCAATGCCGCGGCGAAGGCACGCAGCGTGCTCTCCGCGCTGAAAAGAAGCGATGCCCGTGAGGTGGCGGCATGACCGATTCCACTGTTCCCGACACCGCGCGCATTGCGGCCGATCGGCAGCCTTCCATGCGGTTCGATATGTTCCTGCTGCGCGCGCTGTCGCTGATCGGCAAGATCGTGGTGCCGCTCGCCTCGATCCTTGGCCTCTGGTACCTGGCGATCTTCACCTCGGGCATGCCGGCCTTCGTCATTCCGCGGCCGGAGCGGGTGCTGGCCGTGCTCATCGAGGAGCGCGCACTGATCCTCGAACATCTGCTCTCGACGCTGCAGGTGGCGGTGATCGGCTTCATCCTGGCAAACATTGCCGGCATCGGGCTGGCGGTGCTGCTCAACACGGCGCCGTTCTGGCGGCAAATCGTCATGCCGGCGGCCATAACGCTGCGCAATATCCCTTATGTGGCGCTGGTGACGGTGCTGGCGCTCGCCTTCGGAGACAGCATCGGATCGAAGGTGACGATCGTCGCGCTTGCCGGGTTCTTCCCGGTCATGGTCAACACCTATCAGGGCCTGAGGTCGGCGGATCATGTCGTGCTCGACCGCATGCGCATCCTGAATGCCGGTCCGTTCGCCACGTTCCGGCATGTGCGCATACCCTATGCCTTGCCCTACATCGTGTCGGCGCAGGAGATCACCGGCAGCAGCTCGATCGTTGTGGCGATCGCGGCCGAGTGGATGATCTCCTCGACCGGTCTAGGCTACGTCATCAACAAGGCAATGCAGCTCTATCGCGGCGACCATGTCTATGCCGTCGCCCTGCTCGCGGCGCTGCTTTCTTTCGGCATCTACACGATCATCCACCAGATCGGCAGGAAGCTCGACTGGCGGGTCCAGGACAACCGCCGCGGCGCGGACGGAGCCGGCAAATGAGCCCGCGGTCAAGTGATGAAGCCGTGAAGGCCTGCGAGGATCGGCGCTACCAGGCGGTGCTGGTCGCCGACACGCAGGCGCTCGGCGAGCTCCTCGACGAAAGCCTCGTCTACACGCACTCGACCGGAACGGTCGACGGCAAGGCGAGCTATCTTGCCGCGATCGCCGGCGGCGGGCTTTTCTATCGGAAGATCGAACGCAGTGAGATTTCGCTGCTGGTCCGCGACCGGACAGCTTTTGTCTTCTGCCGGATTGCCATGGATATCGTGGTCGGCGGCACGCCAAAACTACTCGACAACCGGATGACGAGCGTGTGGGTGCCGCACCAAGCGGGCTGGCGGCTGCTCGTCGCCCATTCGACGCCGCTGCGCTGATCCGATGATGCGTGAGAGACACTCGCCGCTGCTGATCATCGGCTCGGGTCCGGCTGGCTACACGGCGGCGATCTATGCCGCGCGCGCCATGCTCAAGCCGGTGCTGGTTGCCGGCCTGCAGCAGGGCGGACAGCTGATGATCACCACCGAGGTCGAGAACTATCCCGGCTTTGCCGCGCCGATCCACGGCCCCTGGCTCATGCAGCAGATGCTGCGGCAGGCGAGCGAGGTCGGCGCCGACATCGTCGAAGACATCATCACCGAGGTGGATGTCGCCGCGCGGCCTTTCCGTGCGAAGGGCGATTCCGGCACGGTCTACATCGCCGACGCGCTGGTGGTCGCGACCGGTGCCCAGGCGAAGTGGCTGGACATCCCCTCCGAAAAGACCTTCCGAGGTTTCGGCGTTACGGCCTGCGCGACCTGCGACGGCTTCTTCTACCGCGGCAAGGACGTGGTCGTGATCGGCGGCGGCAATTCGGCCGTCGAGGAAGCGCTCTATCTGTCGAATTTGGCAAGCAGCGTGACGGTCGTGCATCGCCGCAGCGCGTTCCGTGCCGAGCGGATCCTTGAGCAGCGGCTGCTCGGCAAGGACAATGTGCGCGTCGTCTGGGACACGGTTGTTGAGGAGATCACCGGCGAGGCCGGCCGGCTGCCTTTGCCGCCTTCGGTCACCGGCGTGCGGCTGCGCAACGTCGTCACCGGAGCACTGTCCGAAATGACGATCGACGGCGTGTTCGTCGCGATCGGCCATGCGCCGGCGGTCGAGCTCTTCGCCGGCAAGCTCAGGCTGAAGCCGAACGGCTACATCTGGACCGAGCCGAACTCGACGAAAACGGATGTGCCGGGCGTCTTCGCGGCCGGCGATGTGACCGATGACGTCTACCGCCAGGCCGTAACGGCTGCGGGTCTTGGCTGCATGGCCGCGCTCGAGGCTGAACGGTTTCTCGCCGCGCGCCACCCCTGCACGTGACGTGCATTTGTGGGAAAGAGCCGGAACTCAGCCTCTCAAGCTAGGCCAGAATATCGGAGCGGGATGACGGGCCGCAACTCGTCTTTAAGCTCGGTTAGCGCTTACGCTCGACTTCCGTTGGCTATTGATTCTGCCACATCCCGCCGAGCCGGTAACCGCCTTGCACGAACAGAGTCTGCCGGTTCAGCTCCAGCCGGACAGCAAGACCTTGCCTCACCAGCCCGCGCCTGCACCGTGATGTGGGACCCGCTTGACCCAGTCAGGATTGCAACCCTTGAATGCGCCTTCAGCTGGCTCGAAGGACCTGCCGCGCCCAACACGGACAGTCGGCCTCGAGTCCATGGTCTTGCCGGCCTCATCCCGGAACTCAACGCTCACCGCTCCAGGTTCACGTAGGCCGCTCCCCCTCGATTGACCGCATCGCCATCGACCCGTTACCTTGCGTCAACGAGCGATCTCGCTGCTGTCAGCGAAGATTCGCCGTGGGAGACATCGATGGCCGGCAGTGACGATCCGCGTCTGCCTGAGCTGGATGCTCACACAGCGACGCGTGGCTCGGTGCCGCCGACCATTCAGCGCCGCGAGCTCCTGGTCGCGATCTCCACGCTTGCCGCATTTTTCGGCCTGCCCGGCGCTGCCCGCGGCCAGGCTGCAGGCACCGCCGCAATCGACCTTGGCGACTTTCGCGAATTGACTGCGATGCTGACCGGCCTGTCGCCGAGCGACGCGGCGCTGCCCGAGTTGTTCCTCGAGGCCTTTGCCGCCGATGCCGCAGACCTCGGCCGGCTGCACGTCATCGTAACGGAGCAGCCCGAATCCGGTTGGGATACGGCGATCGCCGCTGCCGGCCTGAAGCCATTGTCCACGGCGCTGATCCAGGCCTGGTACACGGGCAACGTCGCGCAGGGCAGCGAAGAGCGTGTGCTCACCTATCTCGACGCCTTCGTCTGGCATGCCTGCGGCTACACCAAGCCGCCGACGCGCTGCGACACGAATTTCGGGGCGTGGGCGGAGCCGCCGCCGCCCGGGCGGTTTTCCGAATGACCGCACCGGCTTCCGCCGATGTCGTGTTTGTCGGCTCGGGCATTGCCGCGGCCCTTGCGGGCGCGGCGATCGCCAAGGCAGGCTTCAGCGTGCTCTTCCTCGAAGCCGGCCCGCGCGTCGATCGCGGCACCGCGGTGACGCGTTTCCAGTTCTCGACCTCGAAGGGACAGAACTCGCCTTACCCCGATCAGCCCTACGCACCGCAGCCCGAAGAGTCCGACTTCTCCGCCTATTACGTCGAGGCCGGGCCGGACACGTTTCGCGGCCAGCAGGCGCGGATCGTCGGCGGCACCACCTGGCACTGGGGCGGGTTGGCGGCGCGCTTCCGGCCGAACGATTTCAAGCTGAAGTCGAAATTCGGCGTCGGCTTCGACTGGCCGATTTCTTACGACGACATGGAGCCGTGGTACCAGGCGGCCGAGGAAGAGATCGGCGTGGCCGGCGACGATACGGCAGATTTCGGCGCACCGCGCTCGAAATCCTTTCCGATGCCGCCCATCCCGATGACCTATGCCGACAGGCAAGTGGGCATCGCCGCGGCATCGCTCGGCTACACCGTGCTGCCGTTCCCGCAGGCGCGAAATTCTGTCTGGCGCGACGGGCGTCCGCAATGCTGCGGCAATGCGAGCTGCGTGCCGATCTGCCCGATCCAGGCGAAATACGACGCGACCCACCACCTCGCCGTCGCGGAGCGCGCCGGCGCGCGTGTCGAGCCGCAGGCCGTGGTGCACCAGCTGCTCGTCGGCCCGGATCGCAGCATCAGCGAGGTGCGCTATCGGCGGCCCGACCGCAGCGAAGGCAGCGCTGCGGGAAAGATCGTGGTGATCGCCGCCCATACGGTCGAGACGCCAAAGCTGCTTTTGATGTCGACATCGGCCGATTTGCCCAACGGCGTCGCCAACAGCTCGGACCAGGTCGGCCGCAATCTCTTGACGCAGATCGACGTCGGCATCCAGGGCCTGACGAAGGACCCGGTCTTCACCTATCGCGGGCCGGTCTCGACCGGCGGCATCGCCGAGCTGCGCGACGGCGATTTCCGCGGCGAGCGTGCGGCGATCGGCATATCGCCGTCGAACGAGGGCTGGACCCGCGCCGTCGGCCCGTTCCAGGCCGCCACCACCTTCATCCAGCAGGGCCTGCGCGGCGATGCGCTGAAGCAGGCCGTGCGCAGCCATGTCGCGCGCGAGCTGATCATCGGCAGCTCGGCCGAGATGCTGCCCGATCCGAACAACCGCGTGACGCTCTCCGACCAGATGGACGGCATCGGCATCCCGCGGCCGAAGATCGCCTTCAAATACGACGACTACTCGGCGGCTGGCCTGGCGGTGGCGCGTGACGTGCAGAACAAGCTCATGGCGGCGCTCGGCGCCACCCAGCTCAAGCAGCTCGGCCCGATCGCCGACAGCGCCATCATGGGCGGCACGACTCGCATGGGCGACAACCCAAAAAACTCGGTCGTGGACAAGGATCTCAAGAGCCACGACCACCCGAACCTCTACATTGTCGGCTCCGCGGTCTTCCCTTCGATCACCGCCAATGCGCCGACGCTCACCATCGCAGCGCTCAGCGCGCGCCTTGGCGCGCACCTGACCGCTGTGCTGAAGGCGTGAACACCATGCGCAGCCGGGTCGTCGTATCGCTGGCTCTGCCGACCGCGCTGCTCGCTGGCACCTTCGCCGCGCTGGCCCAGGCGCCGGTTGACTGGCAGCTTGGTTTCGGCGTCTCGGCCTCCGAGACCAAGGCGCGCATCGTCGCGCTGCACGACCACATCCTGCTGATCGGCCTTGGCATCGTGCTGGTGGTCGCCTTGTCTATCGCTTTCGCGCTTTTCCGCTTCCGCGCCAGCCGGCATCCGACGGCGTCCAAGGTCACGCGCCTGCCCTGGCTCGAATTCGGCTGGACGGTCGTGCCGGTGCTGGTGCTGGGCGCCATAGCCGCGCCGTCGCTGCAACTGCTCGCTTACGAGAGCGAGATCCCCGATGCCGGGCTGACGATCAAGGTCAGCGGCCATCAGTGGTTCTGGCGCTACAGCTACCCCGACAATGGCGATTTTGCCTACGATTCCATCATGCTGCCGCCGGCCGCTGTTGCCGCCGGCGAGCCGCGCCTGCTCGCGGTCGACAACCGCATGGTGGTTCCGGTCGGAGCGGTGGTGCGCATCCAGGTGACCTCGTCGGATGTCGTCCACTCCTTCTTCATGCCGGCGCTGGGGCTGCAGATCTACGCCGTCCCCGGCCGCCTCAACGAGACCTGGACGCGCGTCGAGAAGGCTGGTGTCTATTACGGCCAGTGCAACCAGGTCTGCGGCCTCAACCACTCCTTCATGCCGATCGCGATCGAGGCGATGGCGCAAACCGATTTCGATGCCTGGGCACGCGATGCCGCGACCAGGTTCCCGGCCGTCGGCGCCGGTCCGGCGACAACCGCCAGGGCCACGCCATGAGCGACAGCGAGATCAGACAGCCGGACCGGTCGTCGATCAGGGCGTGGCTGTTCACGACCGATCACAAGGCGATCGGGACGCTCTATCTCGGCTTCTCCATCCTGGCCGGCACGGTGGGCGGCGCGATCTCCGGCTACATGCGGCTGGAACTCGCCCAGCCAGGCATGGAGCATGTCGTCAACGGCCAGGCCTGGAACGCGCTCACCACCGGGCACGGCCTGATCATGATCTTCTACATGGTGATGCCGGCGCTGATCGGCGGGTTCGGCAACTGGTTCGTGCCGCTGATGATCGGTGCCCGGGACATGGCATTTCCCGGCCTGAACAGCCTCGGTTTCTGGCTGCTGCCGCTATCCTTTGTCATGCTTCTCGGATCGCTGCTGGCGGGCGACGGCGCGGGCACCGGCTGGAGCCTCTACCCGCCGCTTTCGGGCATTGACGGCCAGCCCGGACCGTCGGTCGACATGGCAATCCTGGCGCTGCATCTCGCCGGCATCTCCTCCATCATCGGCGCGATCAACTTCATCACCACCATCCTCAATTCGCGCCAGGCGGGCATGCGCATGCTCGCCCTGCCGCTCTTCGTCTGGTCGATCCTGATCTCCTCGCTGATGCTGCTGCTGGCCATGCCGGTGCTGGCCGCAGCGCTCGCCATGCTGCTCGCCGACCGCAATTTCGGCGGCGCCTTTTTCGATCCTGCCGGCGGCGGCGACCCGATGCTGTTCATGAACCTCTTCTGGTTCTTCGGGCATCCGGAGGTCTACATCATGATCCTGCCGGCCTTCGGCATCATCAGCCAGGTCGTGTCGCAATTCTCCGGCCGCCCGGTCTTCGGTTATGCCGGCATGGTATCCGCCATGGCCGCGATCGCCGGGCTGGGCTTCATCGTCTGGGCCCACCACATGTTCACCACCGGCATCGGCTTTGCGCCGCGCGCCTTCTTCACCGTCGCCTCGATGGTGATTGCGGTGCCGACCGGCATAAAAGTGTTTGCCTGGATCGCCACCCTATGGGGCGGCTCGATTCGTCTTGGCGTGCCGATGCTGTGGGCGCTCGGCTTCATCTTGATGTTCACGGTCGGCGGCGTCACCGGCATCGTGCTCGCCAATGCCGGCGCCGACCAGGCGCTGCACAACACCTATTACGTCGTCGCGCATTTCCACTATGTGCTGAGCCTCGGCGCCACCTACGCGATCTTCGCCGGCTTCTACTACTGGTTTCCGCGCATGACCGGCCGGCTGTTTCCGGAATGGGCCGGCCGCCTGCATTTCTGGTGCTTCTTCATCGGCACCAATGTGCTGTTTTTCCCGATGCATTTCCTCGGGCTGGCCGGCATGCCGCGCCGCATCGCCGACTATCCCGACGGCTTTTCGGGATGGAATATGCTGTCCTCGTTCGGCGCGGCGCTGGCGCTGGCGGCAACGGCCCTTTTCCTCGTCATGCTGGTTGTCTCGCTGCGGCGTGGCGTTGCCGCGCCGCGCGACGTGTGGGGCCCGGCCTTCACGTTCGAATGGGGCGCCGATGGCGCTGTCGCCGCCCGGCGCGGCGCGCCTGCCGTTGGTGGCGGGGAGGCGGTCGCGTGAGCGAGGAGGCGGGCAGGGCGTTGCGCAGCGATGGTCGCTGGCCGTTGACGATTGCCGCATCGCTGTTCCTGCTCGCATGCTCCGGGCTGGCGCTGTTTCGTCCGACGCTGTTCGGGCCGCTGGGCGGCGCTATCGCGGCCCTCGGCCCCTTCGTGCTTGCCGTCGGCCTGCTGCCGCTGGTCGGCGCCTTGGCCGCATGGTCGCGCAGTGCTGGTCGCAGTGGCGATGCCGCCGCCGGCAGCTTCGGTCCGCGCACCGCGCTTCTCGCCTTCATTGCCTCGGAGACCGCCTTCTTCGCCGCGCTGTTTGCCGCTTATCTGCAATTCGCGATCTACCCGGAACTCGCCGGCTTCGGTTCCTGGCCACCGGCTCCGATGCGCCCCGACGACCCATGGGGCGGCCCGCTTCTCAACACGCTGATCCTCGTCGCCTCGGGCGCCTGCGTTGCCGCAGCGCATGACTGGCTGCTGCGAGGAAGGCGCCAGCGCGCGGCGATCGCCCTGCTGGTGGCAGTCGCGCTCGGCGTCGTCTTCGTCGCCTTCCAGTTGCGCGAATTCAGCCTCGCCTCGCAAGGCTTTCGCGACGGCGTCTACCCGTCGATCTTCTTCCTGGCGACCGGCTTCCACGGCCTGCATGTCGTCATCGGGATCGTGCTGCTGTCGATCACCGCCTGGCGCGTGCTGAAGGCAGAGGCAGTCGGCGATGTCGGGTTCATCGCGACCGCTGCGAGCTGGTACTGGCACTTCGTCGATGCTGTGTGGCTGCTGCTGTTTGCGGTGTTTTATGCGTGGGCTGGCTAAAGCATGTCGCGTGAATTGGGATTCAGGCGACATGCTTTAGGTCTTTGATTTTGCGCATGTCTTGGCCCCAAAACCGGGGGCCACTTTTGGGAGACATGCTGTAGCGCCGCACGCGAGGAAGCGTCCCGGGACGGGTTTCAGGGGTTTCATGGCGTTTCGATGCCAGCGCGCCGTTGTGCGAATACGGTCTGCCCGAACGGCAACTCGAACCATTGCCAGATCGAATCGCCCGCTTCGTGCCCTTCGCTACGTGGCAGCAGTGGACCGAGCCCGGCCAAAGCCAGGCCATCCTCATGCCGCACCACGGCGTCCAGCCGGCTGGCCGGAGGCTGCCAGGAGGAAATGTCCGGGTAGGAAAATGTCGTCTGGGTGCGACCCTGCCTGATGGCCGCCAGCCTGCGTGCCTCGCCTTCGAGATAAATGCGGTCCTGGATATGCCAGGTGGGTGCCCGTTCGGACATCGATCCGAGGATGGCGCCGGCCATCGTCGCGATTGTGTCGGTGTCGCTGTCGAGCTCGTTTGCCGAGGCGATGAGAGCTTCCTCGATTCGGTCCTCGCCGTAGATCGATGACAGGACCAGCGCCGCAAGCGCGGTCTTGAAACCTGAGCCGCGAAATCTGTCGGACAGCAATCCGGTGCGATCGAGGAAAACCGGGTACGCACCATCGCCGGCAGCCGCGATGGCCTCTTCGGCAGCTTGGATGTCTGCATGGGCGTCAGCCCGGAAGCTTGTGATCGCATCCGCGAAGGATTGGTTGGCTTCATTTTCCCATGTGGGAAGCCAGGTTCGTCCAAGCTCGGCATCCTGCTCGATCAACGCTTGCAGCTGATCGGCGGAATCGACGAAATCCCGAGCCTGCTGCATGCCTGGGATCGACCCGGTCGAAAGGGTGTCGAAGAGGCAAAGCGCATGAAACACAGCGCCGCAGAAGCCGTGCGGATGTCCGTGAGTGACGAGTGAATTGCGCAGGACCTGATGGACCACCTCCGGCCGCGTCGGCGTGGCCCACACATGCGGCTGTATGCGCATCGCTGCGCCGTTTCCGCCGGCCGTCGCATAGGCCTGGAAGTACGTCTGAAAGAAATTCGAGAACCAGCTTACGCCACCTTCGGAGAGGCTTGCGGCAGCCGACATGGACCCGATCCCGGCGCCCAGGGCATAGGCCTGCCACGCGGTCAGCTCGATCCTTGCGAAGCTCTCGATATCGAACGACCCGTCGCCGCGGATCGAGCGCGAAACGCACAACCTCAGCTGGGTGTCGTCGGAGTACGTGCCCGCAGGAAGGTAAACCGTGACGCCACGACGCCCGCCGATGAGACGCCTCCAGCCGACAGGAGCGGTCACATGCTTCTTGCCTGTCCGGCGTTGCACGTCGGCAGGTCCGCCCGCCAGTTCCGTCATCCAGCCGAGCGCATCACCCGCCGCCGCCCAAAGTGACGCGTTGATGATGGCGCGCTCAGACGCATGGCTGTCACGCGAGCCGGCGGAATGGGGCCTTCGCTCCGCGCTCAATGCGGTCTCCCGGCAAATTTCGACGACGATTTCCGTTCTAGCTGATCCCGGAGACGCGTCCCATGGCTCGGTCCTGCTGCCCGCCTTCGTCCACATGAATAGCAGTTCTTGCAGACCGGGCTGGCGATCCCGTTTCAGCAACAAGGGCGGAACGCTCGAAGGATCGGGGCATTCTTCTGCGGCAAGCAGCGAACGCATGGCAGGAGGCGGCAGCTATGGTGTTTTCACGATTCTTGGAATCGCGAAAGCGCTCTAAGTCCTGGTTCTGGCGCAAATCCAGACTCGAGTGTCGAAGCAAGAAGGGAAAGAAAAGACATGCCGATCCCAAAAAACACGATCTGCCTTTGGTACGACAAGGATGCCGAGGCTGCCGCGAACTTCTACGCGAAAACATTTCCCGACAGCGCGGTGAAGGCCGTGCATCGGGCGCCGAGCGACTACCCATCGGGCAAGAAGGGGGACGTGCTGACGGTCGATTTCACGGTCTGCGGCGTGCCCTGCATCGGTCTCAATGGCGGGCCGATGTTCAAGCACAACGAAGCCTTCTCGTTCCAGATCGCGACCGACGACCAGGCGGAGACCGACCGTTACTGGAATGCCATCGTCGGCAATGGCGGCGCGGAAAGCGCGTGCGGCTGGTGCAAGGACAAATGGGGCCTCAACTGGCAGATCACGCCGCGCACGCTGACCGAGGCGTTGGCCGCCGGCGGCGATGAGGCGAAGCGCGCGTTCGACGCGATGATGGACATGACGAAGATCGACGTTGCCAAGATCGATGCGGCCAGAAGAGGGTAAGAAGGGGAGGTCGGCGCCGCCCCCTCACAAGCAGTTCTAGGGCTTGGCCGAAGGCCAAGTCCAAGAACTGCTATCTCCCCCGCCGAGGGGGAGATAGCAGCCTGTAAAATCTTGACGCGGAGCCGCTGAAAAGCGCGTCCTTTTCCTCTTCGGAATAGCCTGCCGTGATGCGCTTGAAGGCGTTCCAGAGGATCGGGTAGGTAGTGACGCCCTTGTCGGGTGGGAAATTGCTTTCGAACATGCTGCGCGACGGGCCGAAGGCCTCGATGCAGGTTTCGATGATCGGGCGCCAGGCTTCGGCGAGCTGTTCGGAGGTGGGCGGCGTGTCGCGCCATTCGAAATCGAAACCGGCGATGCGCATGCCGAGGCCGCCGAGCTTGATCCAGACATTGTCGCAGCGCGCCAACGCCCGGAGATCGGCCCGCCAGGCGGCGAAGCTCTCTTCGATCCGGCGCCCGTAGGAGGCGATGCGGATCGGCCCGCCGCAATGGTCGATGACGATCTGCATGTCGGGGAAGGCGTGGACGATCTCGATGAGCTCGGGAAGCTGGGGCTGGAAGACGAAGGCGTCGTAGCTGAGACCGAGCGGCGCGAGGCAAGCCAGACCCTGGCGGAAGGCAGGTTCGGCCAGCATGCCGGGTCGGCGGCGGATCAGGTTCGCCATCATCTCTTCGTCGGCATCCCAGGCGGTGATGCGTCGGATGCCGCGCAGTCGTCCCTGGCCTGCCTCGATCGCGGCTTCGAGAACGGGTTTCACGCCGTCGCCGAACGAAAGGTCGGCGGTGCCGACGATGGCCGCGCAGATATCGGTATTGCCCACCCGCGCGGCGAGGCTGGCTGCGAGCTCCACTTCACCGACCGGCCGCAATGCCTCCGGGCCGGTCTCGCGATAATGCGACGCGCATTCCATGTAGACGCTGGCGACGATGTTGTGGCCGGTGGCGAGGTCCGCGGCGAAATCCTCCGCCATGTAGCGGTTGCCCGGGTGGTCCCAGAGATGCTGGTGCGAATCCACGATCGGGCGGTCGGGGTCGATGATTGGCTCGGTGTGAAGCGCTAGCCACTCTGGACGCGGCGGGCCGAACATGGCGGGGATCGGGCCGGGTGGAGTAGGGCCACGGGATTTGGTCATTTGGCTTGAGGCCGATTTTCGGGCTGCGGCAGCGTTCCTTCGCGCCCCCCTCTGGCCTGCCGGCCATCTCCCCCACAGGTGGGGAGATGCGCTGTCTTCGCGACCTTCGCCAATCTTCTACGCCGAAAGTTGGCGAATGCGTCGACGCTGCCAATCTCCCCCCTCGTGGGGGAGATGGCCGGCAGGCCAGAGGGGGGCGCCTCGCGCGGAACTATCCCGGTCTTCAGCACACCGATGCGCCCTATCAGACGATCTTGTAGACCCGGCGCGCATTGCCGCGGAAGAACAGATAGCGCTCGTCCTCGGTCGCTCCGTCGAAGATCGTTTCGAGCGCCCGCAGCCACGGAGAAAAGCCGCCGCCGGCATTCTGCACGGGCGTGTCGCTGCCGAAAAGCAGGCGGGCCGAGCCGAACGCATTCAAGGCGGGTTCGACCAAGGGCCGGACGGCAGCAACGTCCCACCCCGACGGCAAATGCGTCTGCTGCCCGGAGAGCTTGCAGGCGACGTTCTGCCGTCGCGCGAGTTGCTTCAGCGCGGCTTCCCAGGCGGTGAAGCCGGCCGGGTCCGCTGGCGGGTTGGCGATGTGGTTGACGACGAGCCGGATGTCGGGACAGGCATCCGCGAGCGTCGCGACGTTGGCGAGATCGCTCGCGCCGCAGGCGACATCGAAGGCGAAATCGTATTCGGCGAGCAGCCGCACGCCGGCAATGAAGTCCGGCCGCACGCAGAAATCCGGATCGCTCTGGAACGGCGCACGCACGACGCGGCGGATGCCGGTGACTTTCGGCAGCTGCGCCAGCCGGTCGAGCTCGTCGCGTGACGCGGCGCCGCGTTCGAGCCGCGCCTGGGCGACGATTGCGCCGGCCAGCCAGCTTTCGGCCGCGGTCGCCGCCATCCACTCGGCCTCGCCGAGCGCATCGGCGTCCTGCACTGCCGCCTCGACCAGCACCACGCGGGCGACATCGGCGCCGGCTGTTGCTTTCAGATAGTCAGCCTCGAGAAAGCGGCGATCCACGTCCGGCCGCCGCTTGAGCCAGGGATAGGTGAAGCGGCCGGGGTCGATGAAGTGGACGTGGGTATCGACGATGCCGGCGACGCTCATCGGGTTGCGTCCTCGGACGCTGGGTTATGCGCCGCCGCTGCGCCCGGACGGTGCCGGCTGCGGCGGAGAAACCGCGTGATATCTTCGAGCGCGCCGGCGATGCCGCTGCGCAGGAAGAGCACGCAAAGCACGAAGATCGCGCCCTGGATGACGAGCACCCAGCTCCCGAACGACGCCAGGTAGTCCTGCGCCGCTACGAGAACGACCGCGCCGTAGATCGGGCCGAGCACCGTGCCGATACCGCCGATCAACAGCATGAGCAGGACGTCGCCCGAAACGGTCCAGGACACGTCGCTCAGCGTCACCAGTTGCATGACCAGCGTCTTGGTGGCGCCGGCCAGTCCGGACACGGCGGCCGAGATGACGAAGGCGATCAGCTTTATGCGGCCGGTGTTGTAGCCGAGCGAGATGACGCGCTGCTCGTTCTCGCGGATCGCCTTCAGGATCTCGCCGAAGGGCGAATTGACGGCGCGGTAGATGATGGCGAAGCCGATCAGGAAGATGGCGAGCACGAACAGATAGAGCGCCCAGGGATCGGCGAGGCTGAACAGGCCGAAGAGTTTGCCGCGCGGGATGGCCTGCAGGCCGTCCTCGCCATGCGTCCACGGCGCCTGCACGGCATAGAAATAGACGATCTGCGCCAGCGCCAGCGTGATCATGGCGAAGTAGAGCCCCTGCCGGCGGATCGCCAGCGCGCCGATCGCCGCGCCCAGCGCCGCAGCTGCCGCCGCGCCGAGCAGGATCGCCAGTTCCGGCGTAAAACCCCATTCCTTGGCGGCGTGGCCGGTGACATAGGCGGCTGCGCCGAAGAAGGCGGCGTGGCCGAAGGCGAGCAGGCCGACATAACCGAAGAGCAGATTGTAAGCGGCCGCGAGCAACGCGAAGCAGAAGAGCTTCATCAGGAACAGCGGATAGACGAAGAAGGGCGCGGCCAGGCCGACGAGCCCGAGCGCGATGAGATAGCGCGCCATCATCGGCCGCTCGCCGCCGCCGGTTGTCGATTGCATGAAGATGGTGCCGCCATGCGAGGCGCCGTCGTCACGCCCGAAAAGCCCGGCCGGGCGGGTCACCAGCACCAGCGCCATGACGATGAAGATGATGGTGCTGGAGGCCTCCGGATAAAACACCTTGGTCAGGCCTTCGACGATGCCGAGGAGGAAGCCGCTGACGATCGCGCCGATGATCGATCCCATCCCGCCGATCACCACGATGGCGAAGATGATGATGATGATGTTCTGGCCCATCTGCGGGTTGAACTGGTAGACCGGCACGGCGAGCACGCCCGCCAGCCCGGCCAGCGCCACCCCGAAACCGTAGGTCAGCGTGAGCATGGCCGGCACGTTGATGCCGAAAGCCTGCACCAGAGCGGGGTTCTCGGTGGCGGCGCGCAGATAGGCGCCGATGCGCGTGCGCTCGATCAGCAGCCAGGTACCGAAACAGATGACCAGCGAGGCGACGATCACCCACAGCCGGTAGGTAGGGAGAAAGACCACGCCGACGTTGAACCCGCCCTTCAACAGCTCGGGCGTGGCGTAGGCGGCGCCGGTCGAGCCGAACATGATGCGGAACAGGCCCTCGATCACCAGCGCCAGCCCGACGGTGAGCAAAAGCCCGTAGGCGTGGTGCAGGCGGTAGACGCGGCGGATGAACAGCCGCTCGGTGATGATGCCGGTCAGGCCGACGATGAGCGGCACCAGCAGCAGCGCCCACCAATAGCCGATGCTGGGCAGCCCGAGCCCGGGAAAAAGCTCCGGCATGCTGAGCAGGAACCAGGCGCCGAACGCACCGAGCATGTATTGCGCGCCATGCACGAAATTGGCGATGCGCAGCATGCCGAAGATCACGGCGACGCCGAGTGACATCATGGCATAGAACGAGCCGTTGATCAGGCCGATGAGCAGCTGTCCGAAGAGGACGGGTGCGGAGATGTCGAAACCCATCGCGCTCACACCCCGAGCCAGGCCTCGACCTGCCCGCGGCGGGCGTCGAGCTCCGAGGAGAGAAGGACGTCGATCACCTTGCCATGCTCGACGATATGGTGGCGGTCCGCGAGCTTCGCGGCGAAGCGCACATTCTGCTCGACCAGCAGCACCGTGTAGTGCCGCTCGCGCAGCAGCGCAAAGACGCGGCCGATCTGCTGCACGATGGTGGGAGCAAGCCCTTCGGTCGGCTCGTCGAGCAAAAGCAGCCTGGCGCCGGTGCGCAGGATGCGCGCGATCGCCAGCATCTGCTGCTCGCCGCCGGAAAGCTTGCCGGCCATGCCCTTGCGCCTGGCCTGCAGGTTCGGAAACAGCGCGTAGAGCTCCGCCACGCTCATGCCTTCTGCGCCCACGCGCGGCGGCAGCATCAGGTTTTCCTCGACCGTGAGGCTGGCGAAGATGCCGCGCTCCTCCGGGCAATAGCCGATACCGCGGCGGGCGATGCGGTGCGGCGGCAAGGCGAGCAGATTGTCGCCGCCATGGCGGACGCTGCCGCGCGTCGTCTCCAGCATGCCCATAATGGCGCGCAGCGTCGTCGTCTTGCCGGCGCCGTTGCGGCCGACCAGCGTGGCGATCTCGCCGCTGCGCACGGAAAAGTTCATGCCGTGCAGCGCGTGGCTCTCGCCATACCAGGCCTGCAGCCCTTCGACCTCGAGCGCGGTGGCGGCCGCGACGGCGCGTTCAGCCATCGACGCCTCCGAGATAAGCGTCGATCACCGCCTGCTGGCGCGAGACCTCGCTGTAGGGGCCGGCGGCGATGACCTTGCCTCCGGCGAGCACGGTGATGGTGTCGGAAAGCTGCTCGACCACGGACAAATTGTGCTCGACCAGCAGCGTCGTGCGACCACGCGAGACGTCGCGGATCAGCGCCGAGACGCGGCCGATATCCTCCTGGCCGAGACCGGCCATGGGCTCGTCGAGCAGCAGCACCGCCGGGTCGAGCGCCAGCGTGGTGGCAAGCTCGAGCACGCGCTTGCGGCCATAGGGCAGGGCGGCGGCGTAGCTGTCGGCGAAATCGCTGAGGCCGACCATGGCGAGCACCTCGCCGATGCGTTTGTCGAGGCCGCGCAGCGAGGATTTCGGGCGCCAGAAATGCAGATAGGTGCCGAGCGGCTGCTGCAGCGCGACGCGCACATTCTCGCGAACGGTCAGCCGCGGAAACACGGCCGAGACCTGGAAGGAGCGCACCATGCCGAGCCGGGCGATGTCGTGGGCGCGCGTGCCCTTGAGGTCGCGGCCGTTCAGCGTGATCGTGCCGCTGGTCGGCTCGAGGAAGCGGGTGAGCAGGTTGAACAGCGTGGTCTTGCCGGCGCCGTTCGGTCCGATCACGGCATGGATGGTCTCTGCCTTCACGTCGAGATCGACGCCGCTGACGGCGGTGAAGCCGCGGAAGGATTTGGTCAGCCCGCGTGTCGAGAGGATGTTGCCGGCGTGTGCGCTCATAACAGTTTGAGCTTCACGATGGTGCGGACATTGGCGGGCGGCGAGCCGTCATAGCTGCGCGCCCAGACCGTGCGGGTGAGCTCGGCGGCGTAGATATCGCCATGCGAATCCACCGCGACCCCGTGCGGCGACATGAAGGCGCCCGCCTCGATGCCGGCCTTGGGCGCGCCGAGCCGGGCGAGATGCCGGCCCTTGTGGTCGAGGATGCTGATCGCCGGGCCGAGATTGGGCGTGTTCTGGTTCGAGGCCATCGCCGGCCCGAGCTCGCCGACATAAAAGACCGGCTCGCCGAGATCGGCCACGGCGAGCCCGCATGGGCGATGCAGATTGTGCCACTGGTCGAGAAAGGTGCCCTCGGCATCGAAGACCTGGATGCGGTGGTTCTCCCGGTCGGCGATGTAGATGCGGTCCTGCCGGTCGCAGCAGATGTCGTGCGTGACGTTGAACTGGCCGGGCATCACGCCGGGCTCGCCCCACGACATCAAGAGCTCGCCCTCGCGCGAATAGCGGTGGACGCGGGCGTTGCCGTAGCCGTCGGTGACGTAGATGTCGCCTTTCGAGCTGATGGCTGCGTTGGTGCAGCGGTTGAACGGCTTGCCGCTCATGAAGGGTGCCGGTTCCGGGCCGCCGATGCGGCTGACCAGCTCGCCGTCAGGCGTCAGCAGCACGACCGAGTGACTGCCCTCGTCAATGCAATAGAGCGTGTCGTCGGCGGCGATGTGCAGCCCGTGCGGCCGCACGAACAGTCCGTCGCCGAAGCTGCGCAGCAGGCGGCCATCGCGGCTGAACACGCGGATCGGCCGGTCGCCGCGGCAGAAGAGGTAGACATTGTCGGCGCTGTCGACATCGACCGCTGTCACGTCGGGCAGGTCCGGCGCTGCGTCCATGCCCCAGCCTTCCACGACCGCGTAGCGGTGCTCGCGCTCTCCGAGAATGACGCTCACGACATCGTCACTCCGCTGTCGATCGGCAGGATGTGGCCGGTCAGCTTTCGCGACGCGTCGGATGCGAGGTAGAGCGCGGCCTGCGCCACGTCGACCGGCTCGAGCAGGCCGAGCAGGTGCCGGTCGGGCAGGGCGCGCGGGATCGCGCCTTCGTCGAGCCGCCGCGCCAGCCTCTCGGTGCGGGTGATGCCGGGCGCCAGAGCGTTCACGCGCACATGCTGCGGCGCGTACTGGACGGCCATCGAGCGGGTCAGCGCGACGATGGCGCCCTTTGCCGCGACATAGCAGTCGGTCGCCGGCCGCGGCTTGCCCATCAGCGCGACCATCGAAGCGGTGTTGATCACGGCCCCGCCGCCGGCCTTCACGATTTCCGGGATGCCGAAGCGGCACATCAGGAAGGTGCCATAGAGATCGCGATTGATGGCGGCCCAGAACACCTCGAGCGGCACTTCCGTCACCGGCCCATCCTTCGGGCTGGTGCCCCCGACATTGTTGTAGAGGATGGAGAGGCTGCCGAGCGCGCTGACCGTTGCGCGCACGGCCGCTTCCGCGCTTGCCGGATCGCTGACGTCGGTCTTGAGCCCGATCGCCCTGCCGCCGGCGCGGTTGATCGCATCGGCTGCGGCAGCACTTGCCTCGCCGTTGATGTCGGCGATGGCAACCGCCGCGCCCTCGCGCGAAAAGAGCTCGGCCGCGCACTGTCCGATGCCCTGTCCGGCGCCTGTGATCAGCGCCACGCGCCCTTCGAGACTGCCCATCCTGCCTCCCGGAGTTCAGAGGACGCCCCTTTCGGGGCGTCCGCCGGATCATCTCGCGACGATCACTGCTTGAGAAGCGGGCATTCGCTCTCGGCCACAGGACGGAACGCTTTCTCGCCGGGGACGGTGTCGAGAATCTTGTAGAGGTCCCACTCGCCGGCCGACTCCGCCGCCGTCTTCACCTGCGCCAGGAACATGTCCTTGATCAGCCTTCCATCCTCGCGCACATGGCCGCCGCGGCCGTAGACGTCATCGACCGGAAGCATCTTCATCTGGTCGACGACGGCCTTGCCACTGGCGTCGGAGCCGAGCGCCTTCAGCGCGGCCAGATATTGCCGAGCCATCGAATAAGTCGCTACCTGGGTGCGCGACGGCATCTTGCCGATCACGTCGAAAAAGCGCTTGGCGAAGGCGCGGTTCTCGTCGTTCTGGTCCCAATACCAGGATTCGGTGAGGTAGAGCCCGCCGAGCACGTCCTTGCCGATCTTGTAGGCATCGAGCAGCTCGACGCTCAGGCCCACCAGGTTCATCGAATTGCCGACGCCGTACTCGGCCGCCTGGCGCACTGCGTTCTGCAGATCGAGGCCGCCGGTCGCGAAGGCGAGCGTGTCGGCGCCCGAAGACTGTGCCTGCAGCAGGAAGGACGAGAAGTCGGGCGTGTTGAACGGGAAGCGGATCTCGCCGACCCATTTGGCGCCGTTCGCCGTGGCGATGGCCTTCGTGTCGCGTTCCATCGAATGGCCGAGCGCATAATCGACGGTGAGAGCGAACCAGCTCTTCATGCCGCGCTCGACCAGCGGACGCACAGCCACGGCGGCGAAGGAGTATGTGTCCGGCGCAAACTGGACGCTGTTCGGCGTGCAGCCCTTGCCGGTAATGTCGGAGCTGACTGCGCCGCTCAAATAGACCTTGTCTGTGTCGCGCGCCAAGCCAGCCATGGCGAGCGCGATCGACGAATTCGGGGCATCGACGATCACGTCGACCTGCTCCTGGTCGATCCAGCGCCGCGCAATCGTCATCGACACGTCGGCCTTGTTCTGGAAGTCGGCGCTGACGATCTCGATCGGCGTGCCGTTGATGTTGCCGCCGAATTCATCGACCGCCATCTGCACGGCCTGCAGGCTGCCCTTGCCGGAATTGTCGGCATAGATGCTGCTGAAATCCGTCAGCACGCCGAGCTTGACGACGTTGTTGGTCATGTCGGCGGCCGCAGGCGACGCGACTGCCGCAAGGCATGCCGCGGCAAGCCCCGAAATCATTCTGCTCATGTATTTCCTCCCTTTTGTCATTGATCCCGGCGACGACCGAGCGCCGCCGGCAGCCATGGAGCGCGGTTACGCGTCCTCGGTATCGAATTCGGCCGGCAGGCTGATGCAGAGCACCTCCAGATCGTCGGAATATTCGAGCACCTCGTGCTCGATCGCCGGCGGCTGCAGCCAGCCGTCATGGGCGCGCACCGTGACCTCGCCATGCCCTTCGATGAGCATGCGCTGCCAGCCCTTCAGGACGTAGAAATACTGGAAATCCGCCATGTGCCTGTGCATGCCCGGCAGCGTGTCCGGCTCGCAGGGCCGGGCGGCGCGCACGACATGCACCGTGGCAAGGCCGCCGGTCGCCTCGCGCACGCCGAGGTCGCGCTTCAGCAGGTAGGCGCGCGGGCTGCTCGAGGTGAAATCCTTCTCGTCATAGTGGCTGACGACGAAACGCTGCGGCGTTCTCGAGGCAGTGCCGCTCATGCCGTCCTCCCGGCACGGTGTGAAATCGCGCTCCGGATATGCTGGCGTGGCTTCACGGGCTGCTCCTCCCCAATCGGCTTCGACGCAGGCGAGCCTACAGGCGCATTCGGAAGCCGCGCCAATTCAAAGTTCCGTAGCGAGCTATCTTGAAATTCGATAGCTTAGGGTAAGATCCGGGAGGCCGTCGGTTGGACCTGAAGCAGTTGCGCTATTTTGCCCGTGTCGCCGAGCTCGGCAGCTTCACGCGCGCCGCAGCCGAGCTGCGGGTCGCCCAGTCGGCGCTGTCCTACCAGATTGGCGAACTGGAAGCGGAGCTCGGGGTGGCGCTCCTCAACCGCCACAGCCGCGGAGTCAATCTCACCGACGCCGGAGCGTCCGTGCTCGAGCGCGCGCACCGGGTGATGCAGGAGGCGAGCGACCTCAGGACCGATGCGATCTCCCGCTCCCGCTATCCGTCCGGCCAGATCGCCTTCGCCGCGCCGCCCTCCATCGCCCGCGTCATCGCGCCCGATGTGATCGAGACGTTCCGGCGCGACTATCCTGAGGTCCGGCTCACCATGCGCGAGGAGACGGTGGACGTCATCTACGACTGGCTCTTGAGGGAGCAGGTGGACCTTGGCCTGCTCTACGACCGGGCCGACGCGGCCGCGGTGCAGACCGAAATCCTGCTGACCGACAAGCTGCATCTGGTCGGCTCGACGAAGCTCCAGCGTCCGGGCAGGCTGACTGTCGAGGTACTGGCCTCGATACCGCTGCTCGCAACCACGGCGGCATATGGCTGGCGGCGCAAGATCGAGCACGGCCTGCAGGAACACGGGCTGAAGCCGATGATCCGCGCCGAGATCGATTCGCTGGCCGTGATCAAGGAATTGGTGACCCGCGGCTTCGGCCATGCCGTCCTGCCGCGCTCGGCGGTCTACACGGAGCTGCTCGACCGCACGCTATGGGCGATGCCCATTCGTGGCCTGTCGATCGAATCCAGGCTGATGATGGTGCGCCTGAAGCATCGCGCGCCGACGCCGGCGAGCGATGCGCTGGCCGAGCTCATCCGCCGCAAGGCCGCAACGCTGCTCGGCTAGGGCGCGTTGGGCGCTGGGCGTCGTCAAGCAGTGATCGGCCACGCGCGAGCGCGCCGCAGGAGGGATCGGAGGGGTTGACGAGCGCATGGGCCCGCCAGGCGATCCGCGGGGTCTTCAGCGCGCTCGGGCGGAATACGACCGGCCGGTTGGTGGCTGGGCAGGGCTGTGCTATGCGGCGCGCTCACAGGACCCACGACCATGACGGCGACCGCCGACGCAGACCAGGCATCCCTGCCGGCTGCCATACATCCTGCCCTTGCTTCCGCCCTGGCGGCGAGAGGTTATAGCCAGCTTACGCCAGTCCAGATGGAGATGGCGAAGCAAGAGCACGGCGAGGCCGATCTGCTCGTTTCCGCTCAGACCGGGTCGGGCAAGACCGTCGCTTTCGGCATCGCGATCGCGCCCACGCTGCTTGGCGGCGCCGGGCGTTTCGACGCGGCCGGCCGGCCGCTGGCCCTCGTCATCGCCCCGACGCGCGAGCTCGCCATCCAGGTCCAGCGCGAGCTCGACTGGCTCTACGCGGCAGCGCAGATCGAGACCGCGACCTGCGTCGGCGGCATGGACATGCGCAAGGAGCGCCGCGCGCTGGAGCGCGGCGCGCATCTTGTCGTCGGCACGCCCGGACGCCTGCGCGACCACATCACCAAGGGCGCGCTCGACCTCGGCGCGCTGCGCGCGGTGGTGCTCGACGAAGCCGACGAGATGCTCGACCTCGGCTTTCGCGAGGACCTCGAATTCATCCTCGGCGCGGCGCCGCAGGAGCGCCGGACGCTGCTCTTCTCGGCGACGGTGCCGCGCGGCATCGCTGAGCTGGCGAGGACCTACCAGAAGGATGCGCTGCGCATTGCAGCGACCGCTTCGACCGAGCAGCACGCCGACATCGAATATCAGATGATGCTGGTGCGGCGCGACGAGCGCGAGCACGCCATCATCAACACCCTGCTCTATTCAGACAGCACCAGCGCGCTGGTGTTCTGCCACACGCGCGAAGCCGTTCGCCATCTGACGGCGCGCCTTGCCAATCGCGGTTTCTCGGTGGTTTCGCTGTCGGGCGAGATGGCGCAATCCGAGCGGTCGAACGCGCTGCAGTCCATGCGTGACGGCCGCGCGCATGTCTGCGTGGCGACCGATGTCGCGGCGCGCGGCATCGACCTGCCGAATCTCGACCTGGTGATCCATGCCGATGTGCCGAGCAATCCCGCCACGCTGCTGCACCGTTCCGGGCGAACCGGCCGCGCCGGCCGCAAGGGCGTCTGCGTGCTCATCGTGCCGGAAAACCGGCGCGGCGCCGCCCAGCGCGTGCTGGCCATGGCGAAGCTGCAGGCGAGCGTTCGCGCCGCACCTGGCATCGGCGAGATCGAGGAGCGCTACCGCAGGCAGATACTCGACGCAGTTGTTTCGGCCGCGCAGCCGGACGAAGCGGAGGCGGCTTTCGTGGCCGAGCTGCTGAGCCAGGCCTCGCCGCAGCAGCTTGCCGCTGCCTTCCTTCGCCAGCAGCTCGCGGCCCGCCCTGTCCCGGAAGATTTGCTGCCGCTTCCCGTCGACGCCATGCCGAAGGGGCGGCCCCATCGCGAGCGGCGAGCGGACGAGGATCGCGGCCCGGCGCGGGTTCGCGAGGCGCGCGGCCCGGACATGGTGGGCGGCGTCTGGTTCACCATCTCGCTCGGGCGCAAGCAGCGCGCCGACCCGAAATGGCTGCTGCCGATGATCTGCAAGGCAGGCGGCGTCACCAAGCGCGACGTCGGCTCGATCAGGATCGACGACAGCGAGACCCGGTTCGAGATTTCCGCCGAAAAGGCCGCCGACTTCGCCGCGCAGCTCAAGCGATCCGGCGGCGGCGAGCGGGGCATCGTGATCGCACCGGCCGGCGCGGCACAGTGGAAACCCAGGCCGGCAAAGCCGAAGTTCAAGCCGGGTGGCACGCCAGCCTACAAGCGCGACGACGACCGCGGTCACAAACGGAAATTCAAGGGCGGCAAGCCGAAGCGCCCGGCGTAGGGCAAGCTGCCTTGGCCAGAATCGGTTCGCGCCTGCGCCCCCTCCACCGCCTTCGGCGGTCCCCCTTCCCCTGTAAACGGGGGAGGATCAAGGTCGCGGCCGGCCGCTGCGCTCGGAGCCTCCCCTGCGAAGCGGGGGAGGGGGACCACGCGAAGCGTGGTGGAGGGGGCGCGGGCGCTGGCCAGGAGCCAGAATGGCTCAGCGCTCAGCTCCGCAGCCCGGGCGCTTCCTGGCCCGTGCGCTCGACATATTCGGTGTAGCCGCCGCCATAGGTGTGCAGGCCGTCCGGGGTCAGCTCCAGCACGCGGTTGGAGAGTGCTGCAAGGAAATGCCGGTCGTGGCTGACGAACAGCATGGCGCCCTCGAAGCGCGACAGCGCCTCGATCAGCATCTGCTTCGTCGCGATGTCGAGGTGGTTGGTCGGCTCGTCCAGCACGAGGAAGTTCGGCGGATCGAACAGCATCCTGGCCATGACCAGGCGCGCTTTCTCGCCGCCCGAAAGCACCCGGCACTTCTTCTCGATCTCGTCGCCTGAAAAGCCGAAGCAGCCGGCCAGCACGCGCAACGGCGCCTGTCCGGCCTGCGGGAAGGAATCCTCGAGAAATTCCAGCACCGTCCGCTCGCCGTCGAGCAGCTCCATCGCATGCTGGGCGAAATAGCCCATGCGCACGCTCGGGCCGCGCGCCACCGACCCATGGTCGGGATCGGATTCGCCCGCCACCAGCTTCAGCAGCGTCGATTTGCCGGCGCCGTTGACGCCCATGACGCACCAGCGCTCGCGCCGGCGGACCTGGAAGTCGAGGCCTTCGTAGATCTTGCGGCTGCCATAGCCCTTGTGGACGTTCTTCAGCGTCGCGACATCCTCGCCGGAGCGCGGCGCCGGCTGGAACTCGAAGCGCACGGTCTGCTGCCGCTTCGGCGGCTCAACCTTCTCGATCTTCTCCAGCTTCTTGACGCGGCTCTGCACCTGCGCGGCGTGCGAGGCGCGCGCCTTGAAGCGTTCGATGAAGGCGATCTCCTTCGCCAGCATCGCCTGCTGGCGCTCGAACTGCGCCTGCTGCTGCACTTCGGCGATGGCACGCTGCTGGCGGTAGAACTCGTAGTCGCCCGAATAGGAGGTGAGCGACCCGCCGTCGATCTCGACGATCTTGCCGACGATGCGGTTCATGAACTCGCGATCATGCGAGGTCATCATCAGCGCGCCCTCGAACCCCTTCAGGAAATTCTCGAGCCAGATCAGGCTTTCGATGTCGAGATGGTTGCTCGGCTCGTCGAGCAGCATCACATCCGGCCGCATCAGCAGGATTTTTGCCAGCGCTACCCGCATCTTCCACCCGCCGGAGAGCGCGCCCACATCGCCGTCCATCATTTCCGGGCTGAAGCCAAGGCCGCCGAGCACTTCGCGCGCGCGGCCGTCCAGAGCGTAGCCGTCGAGCTCGTCGAAACGCACCTGCACCTCGCCGTAGCGGGCGAGCAGGTCTTCCATCTCGTCGGCGCGGTCCGGATCGCCCATCGCCGCTTCGAGAGCAGCCATCTCCGCGGCGAGCGCACTGACCGGCCCGACCCCGTCGATGACCTCGAGCACGGCGCTCCTGCCCGCCATGTCGCCGACATCCTGGCTGAAATAGCCGATCGAGACGCCGCGATCGACGGAGACCTGGCCCTCGTCCGGCAGCTCCTCGCCGGTCATCATTCGGAAAAGCGTCGTCTTGCCGGCGCCGTTCGGCCCGACGAGGCCCACCTTCTCGCCGCGCTGCAGCGCCGCGGAGGCCTCGATGAAGACGATCTGCTTGCCGTTCTGCTTGCTGATATTCTCGATGCGGATCATGATTTTCCGGTGCGTTGCGGGCTCCGCCACCGGAAGCCGCCGCCGCTAAACCAGTGCGACAGCCCGGACGCAAGGGTAGCCAATGTCGCAACCGCCGCCTGGCATGAACTGGCGGTGTCGGCGACGGCAGGCGGCAAGTGGGTGAGGCTCGACTACGCAGCCTTCCGGCGGCGCACCATCTCGGCAATCCAGAGCGGGACGTAAGGCGGCGTGCAGCCCGGCGATGCCGGATAGTCGATGTGGACCTTGAGCTTTTCGCCGATACGAATGGCACGGGTGCGATGCGCGGGGTGCTGGATGCCGATCTCGGCAAGGCAATGGTTCATCGACCATTGCTTGGGTTCGGGCGCAGCCTTCATTTCTTTCTCGATCTGGTCGAGCAACTTCTCGAAGTCCAGCCCGGCGGCGCGTTTGACCACGCGATCGGTCGTCAGGCTCCATCCGGCGCGACCGATCAGATCCGTCTCGTCCTTCCAGCGCAGGCGCAGTTCCTCGCAGTGCTTGCCCGGCTTGACGATGTTGGTGATGAACCAGTCGAGCAGTTTTGGCGCACGAATGTCGCGGATCATCGTGTCGAGCTCATCGGCGGAAAAGGCCTTTGGCCTGGCGACCAGGGTCGCCAGCAGCCGTGCGGCCGTGTCGCCGGTGGCCCAGAGCTCGTTCGCTAGCTCCTGCTGGACCTTCAGGCGCTTGGCGACAGAGCGCAAGGCGGACAGGTTGACGCCATGATCGTCGCCACGTTCCTCGTTGGCTATCCGCAGCTTCGGATCTTCCAGCGAGGCCAGTTCGGCCATGATCTCGGTCAGTGCAGACATGCCGTTCCTCCAGGATCGTTCCAGCGTAGAGCAATCCGCAGTCGCTGGCGAGGAAGAGGGCTACCGGAAGGTCAGCGGTATCGAGAAGGAATGCTGGCCGCCAATCCTTCCGGGGGAGGCAGCGCGCCGAGCGCACCGCGTTCAAAGCGGCGGAGTCGAGGCCGCGGTCGCCGGACGAGCGCGCCACGCTCGCCGACACGACGGCGCCCGATCCGTTGACGATGAAGCGCACGTTCGCCGTTCCTCGACGACGACCTCCTGCAGGTCGGTATCCAGCGCCGAAGCCACGCCCGCGCTGATCAATGCGGTGGCCGCAACGCTGCCGACCAGAACTGCACGTACATGCGCGCTCAGCCCGCCACGAGTTCGATGTGGCGGCGGGCCTGGCGCAGGGCTGAGATGAGGCGGTTCTGTCCGCGCACGAGCTGCGTTTTGGCGAAGCCGATCGTCGTCTCGTCGAACTTGTCGAGCTCTGTCGCCGCTGCGATCGAGGGCAATGGCGGGATGGTCAGCGCCGGGTCGTGGCGGAAGCGGGTGACGCGGGTGAAGTTGATCGGCACGAGAATGCGCGCCAGGTCCTGGATCACGGCGTTGGCGGCCGCCGGCTTCACCTTGCCTGCCTTCACGCGGGCGTAGAAATCGTCGAGCGCTTTCGCGAGCTCGGCGACAGCCGCTTTCGACGGCGAAAGGTCGAAGCGTTTGCCGGCCTTGCCCTGGTATTCGGCGACCGTGTCGGCGAACTCCTTCGCGGTCGCCCGCCAGTCGAAGGGCAGGATCTCGACATTGGCGTTGCGCAGCACAGCGAGCAGATAGACCTTGATGTCTCGGAGCAGGATATCGCGGTCGGCGATCTCGAGCGTGTCGTTCTCCGTGTGCCAGGCGATGTTGGCGCCGCAGCCGCCTACCGTGTAATAACCCTTCTCCTCGCGCAGCGTGTCGGTCATGGTCGAGGAGAGCATCAGGTAGGACGAGATGCCGATATTGTTGAAGGAGTAGTCGCCGGCGCGGTGCGGGCGCTCGCCTTCCGCCGCCTTGCCCGCCACCTCCTTGATGACCTCGGCCAGAAAATCCTCGGTTTCGCTCATGCGCGACAGGTTGATGAACTCGGTCGCCCAGCGGCAGCCGGGGCTGTCGCAATTGATCTGGCTGACGGCGTTCTGCTCGAGGTCGAGCGCGAAATTGTCGGAGAACCAGGTCGAGCCGGCATAACGCCCGGTCGAGTGGCCCGGCCACCAGCAGATGCGCACCGAGCGTTTCAGGCTGCCGCGGTTGGCTGAGAGCACGCGCGCGATTTCGAGCATGCATGCATCGCCGACGGCGTTGTCGCCGACACCCACGTCCCAGCTGTCGAGATGGCCGTGCAGGAAGACGTATTTTTCCGGATCCTCGCTGCCGCGGATGAAAACCTCCACCAGCTTGGAATCGTACCAGCCTTCTTCCATCTCGGTGAAAAGCGTGACCTCGCCGCCCTTGTCGGCGATCGCGATCAGCGCCTCGCCGTCCGGCTTGTTGACCGCCACCGCCGGGATCTTCGGCTTGCGCGGCAGGTCATCGAGATCGGGCGTGCCCCAGACCGTCGTGCAGATGCCCCAATGGATGTCGACGCCGGGATTGATGCCGATGACGCCGATGGCCCCCAATTCCTCGAACTGCGAGACCAGGCCGGGGCTGGCGAACCCTTCCGACATGACGATGTTGCCGCGCACGCGGTCGGCCACTTCCTTCGTGCTCTCGACCTTGCGCTCGAACATGTCCTCGATCATCGCGTTGTGGCGCGCGCCGACATAGACGAGCTTGCCCTTCACGCCCTTGCGCGCATCGAGGCTGTATGCGGGCGGCTTGGCGCGGAAGGAGCGGCCGCCCCCTTCGACGCGGGCGACGCCGGGCAGGCTCAGATAGAGGCTGGGCTCATGCACGGTCGCCTCGACGCCATGCTTCTTCAGCCGCGCGACCACCTCGTCCATGCCGCGGTTCACGTCGGTCGGGTGCTCGCGCTTGTAGGTGGCGAAACTCTCGACCAGCGCCCAGGGCTCATCGATCGTCACCTGCGCCAGGATGTCGGATTCGACCTTGTCCATCGCTAATCTCTCCTCCTCGTTTTACTGAGTGAAACAACGTTTTGAAATTTCGCCAGAGGCTAGCAGTGCGGTTTGCGGCCCGCAAGCGGGGAGGCGGGGATGGGAGCGAATCGCGTGGAGGCTGATTGTGAGAGGCAGCTGTCGGCTGGAGGAGCGTCGGCGCAATCGACCCCCACTCCGCCCCGCAAGCGGGGCACCTCTCCCCCGATCGACGGGGGAGAGGAAGGCCGGCCGCAAGCTTCGCGCCTTTCCTCTCCCCCGGGCAGGGGGAGAGGTGGATCCCCCGGATTTTCCGGGGGAGACGGAGTGGGGGTGCTTCAGCGATGAGCTGCTTCGCCTCAGGCGATCGACCGCCGCTCCGGCTGCGCGCTCACCGGGTCGCTTCTATGCAGCGACAGTTTTGACGAAATCTCGGCCGCGGCATCCAGCGCCGCTTTGACGTAACGCTCGCGGCGTTCCTCGTCCAAGCGCACCACCGGGCCGGCGACGGAGATCGACGCGATGACGGTATCGTCGGAACCGAAGATCGGCGCGGCGCAGGAGAAGGCGCCCTCATCGAGATCGTTCGTGGCAATGTTGTAGCCGTTCGCCCGGATGCGGGCGAGCGCCTGGCGCAGCTTCTCGCGGTCGGTGATCGTGTATGGCGTGAAGGCCTCGAGCGGGTTGGCAAGCACGGCTTCCACGACGCTCGGATCGGAGTAGGCAAGGATGCACATCGACCCGCCGCCGGCATGCAGCGGTCCGTGCCGCCCCGCCTGCGCGAAGAGCCGGATCGAGTGATGGCCCGCGCGCGTCGCCAGCACCAGCGAGCGCAGGCCCTCGCGCATCACCAGATTGACGTTCTCCGAGGTGCGGTCGCGCAGCGCATCCATCACCGGCCGCGCTGCCACGAGCAGGCTGCCGTCGCGGCCGACGCGCTCGCCCAGGACCCCGATGCGGTAGCCCAGCGAATAGACGGTGTGGTCGGGGTCGCGGAAGACGAAGCCGCGATCTTCCAGCGTTTGCAGAAGCCGGAACACGATCGACTTGGTCATGCCGAGAGTCTGGGAAAGCTGCGTCACGCCCTGGCCCGGACGGTCGGCAAGCGCCTCGAGCACCAGCAGGGCGCGATCGACCGCGGCGATCGTGTAATCCTTCGGCGCCGGCTTGCGCTCCGTGTCGTCCATCAGGCCCGCCTTTCCCGTGCGGATTATCGAGGAATGTTAGGCTGTTGCAATATTGCAGATTTGTGATTTACTCAATCTCATTCAGAAACAGAGTTTCACTCAGTGAAACCGGAGGGGCCAGCTGATGCGCATCGCCTATGTCGTTCCGGGGCCGATGTCCAAGGGTCCGATGGGGCTGAAGGAGATGCGCCGCCGCGAGGCGCTCCTCAATTCATGGGCCTTTCAGGGAACCTCTGTTTCCGTCGTGGACGTGCCGACCGGCCCCGCCTCGATCGAGAGCGCCTATGAAGAGGCGATGTGCGTTCCGGCCACCATCGAGCTGATCATGCAATGCGAGCGTGAAGGTTTCGACGCGGCAATCATCGGCTGCTTCGGCGATCCCGGCCTCGAGGCTGCGCGTGAGCTTGCGACGATCCCGATTGTCGGCCCCTGCGAGAGCTCGCTGCTGCTCGCCGCCGGCCTCGGCCACAAATTCTCGGTGCTGACGGTGTTCGACAGCATGGCCGCAGGGCAGGAGCTGCTTGCCTACAAGGCTGGTGTCCTGGCCAAGCTGGCATCCGTGCGGGCGACCGGCATTCCCGTCCTCGACCTGATGAAGGACACCGAATTCACCAAGCGCCGGCTGATCGAGGTGGCGGAGGTCTGCGTCAAGCAGGACCGCGCCGACGCCTTCCTCTTCGGCTGCATGACCATGTCGTTCCTCGACCTCGCCGACGAGATCTCGGCAGCGGTCGGCGCCCCGGCCGTCAACGCCGGCAAGGCGGCGCTCAAGCACGCCGAGATGCTCGTCTCGATGCGGCTTTCACATTCGAAGACAGCTTACCCCATGCCTGCAAAGATGCAGGCTGGCCAGCCTTTCGAGGCACTGCGGGTCGCCTGAAGCGTTCCGCCAAAGACAAGAAGAGCAGTCAGCGTTCCATTCCAGAGGAGAAGTCAAAAATGAGGTCCAGCTACAAAGCGGTGATGGCGAGCGCGATGGTCGCGCTCTTCGCCGCCGCACCGGCTTTTGCCGGCGATGCCATCCGCAAGATCACGATTCTCAGCCGGCCGCAGGCAGCGCAGCCGCAGGAGTTCCAGTCGGTTCAGCTTATCGCGCAAGAATGGCGCAAGCTCGGCCTCGACGTCGAGGTCAAGGTGATGCCGTGGGAGCAGATGTCCGATCTGGTCTGGTACCAGCGCGACAAGTGGGACATGACGGCCTGGCAGATGGTCGGTCGGCCCGAGCGTTCCGACCCGGACGAGATCGTCTTCAACCTGTTCCACTCATCGACGGCCGAGAAGGGCTACAACTTCATCGGCTATCTGAACCCCGACTACGACGCCGTGGTCGAGGCGCAGCGCAGCGAGACCGATCAGGCAAAACGCAAGGAGCTGATCTTCAAGGCGCAGGAAATCCTCGCCAAGGACCAGCCCAACATGATGCTGGTGCATCCGAAGTCGACCTTCGCCTTCGACAAGACCGTGTGGAAGCCGGAATCGGTGGTCACCCAGAGCGGCATCGGCATCCGCAACACCTGGACGTTCATGGGAATAGAGCCGGCGGGCGACAAGCGCGACGTCGTGCTCAATTCCGCCGACAACGTGCAGGCGATCAACCCGCTCTACATCTCGGGCGGCGTCGATTCCTGGGTGTTCGAGCTGGTCTACGACCGGCTTGCGCGCGTCGGGCCGGACGGCCTGCCGAAGCCATGGGCTGCGGAGAGCTTCGAGTTCACCGATCCGACCACGGTGAAGGTCACGCTGCGCCAGGGCATGAAATGGCATGACGGCCAGCCGGTGACGGTCGAGGACGTGAAATTCTCCTACGAGGCGGTAACGTCAGGCGAGGCGCCGATGTATGCGCCCTTCGCCTCCAACGTCGAGGCGATCACGGTGGTTGACGACAAGACGCTCACCTTCAAGCTGAAGAAGCCGTCGGCAGCCTTCGTCACCTCGAGCCTCGCGAAGGTCAACATCATTCCCAAGCATGTCTGGGAGCCGATCATCGCGGACCTGAAGACCAAGGAGACCAACGCCGAGAGCATCCAGGAACCGACCCCGGTCGGCTCGGGCCCGTTCAAGTTCGAGCGCTGGGTCACCAATGAAGAGATCGTGCTCGCCGCGAACAAGGATCACTTCAACGCGCCGAAGATCGACCGCTGGATCTTGCGCATCGTCCCGAACGTCGAGGCCGCCCTCGGCATGCTGCGCTCGGGCGAGATCAACTTCATGGGCGAGTTCACCGGCGATCCGCAAGTGCTGATCGATGCCGCGGCAGCCGACGGTGACCTTGAGGTGGTTTCGACCATCGACATGGGCTTCCGCTACGTGGCCTTCAACGAGCGCCGCGCGCCCTTCAACGATCCCGCCTTCCGCAACGCGCTGTCGCGCGCGGTGCCGCGGGCGCTGATCGTCAAGGCCGCCTTCAAGGGCTTCGCCGAGCCGTCCAACTCGGTCGTTTCGCCCGCACTTGCCTTCTGGCATGACCCGGCAGTCGTCTCGGGGCTCGAGACCGGCCAGGACGTCGCCAAGAAGATCCTCGAGGATGCGGGCTATACGCTCGACGGCGACCGCCTGCACTATCCGGGCGACAAGAAGGAAGAGCTGACCTCCGAGTGAGGTCGGCCAGAGCAAATCCAGGAAAAGTGGAAACCGGTTTTCCGTCCGGATTTGCGTCAAGAAAAGGACCTGGGGCGCTTTTGCGATCCTACCAATCGCGAAAGCGCCCCAGGGCGCCTCGTCCTCGCCTATCGCCTTTTTCTGATGCATTGTCGGGTGACGGCTGCGCTTGTGCGAATGCCGTTCCCGCAACAGGGAACCCTTGAATGTCGCCTCTGAAGGCCGCGATCAGCCGGACGCTTCAGCTCGCCCTCGTGCTCTGGGCCGTGGTGACGATTCTCTTCCTGATGTTCCGCCTGATGCCGGGCAATCCGCTGGCGGCCTACATCGACCCGACCTTCACGCCCGAGCAGCAGGAAACATTGATGGCCCAGTTCGGCCTCGATCGGCCGCTCTGGGAGCAATATTTCATCTATCTCGGCAATCTGCTGCAAGGCGAGCTCGGCCAGAGCTTCCGCTACCGCGAGCCGGTCGCCGAGCGCATCATCGTGCTCCTGCCCAACACGCTGATCCTGACCTTCTCCTCGCTCATCGTCGCTTACGCTTTCGGCATCCTCGCGGGCGCCTATCTCGCCTGGCGCCGCGGCAAGGCGGTGGAGCAGGCCGCCATCCCGCTGGTGCTGACCACGCGCGCCATGCCTGAATTCTGGCTGGGCATGGTGCTGCTCGCGATCTTCTCCTTCTGGCTCGGCTGGTTCCCGGCCGGCGGCACGCGCACGCCCGGCGCCGACTATCCGAGCCTGTTCGCGCTCTACACGTCGAAAGACTTCCTCATGCATCTGGCGCTGCCGGCGGCCACGCTCGCCATCTACAGCCAGGGCCTGCCGCTGCTCCTGATGCGGTCGAACATGCTCGACGTGATGAAGGAGGACTTCGTCACCATGGCGCGCATAAAAGGCCTGTCGAACTGGACCGTGGTGGTGCGCCACGCCGCACGCAACGCGCTGCTGCCGGTCATGACCTCGTTTGCCATCGCTGTCGGCTACCAACTGCAGGGCAATGTGGTGGTGGAGACGGTGTTCTCCTGGCCCGGCCTCGGGCGCGAATTGGTCAACGCCGTGTCCGCGTCCGACTATCCGCTGGCGCAGGGCGCCTTCCTGATGATCGCGGTGGTGGTCATCCTGATGAACCTCATCGCCGACCTGCTCTACGTCCTGCTCGATCCTCGGGTGAGCCATGCCTGAGCTGGTCGTTGCCGCCAAAGGTCCCGGGATCGTAACGCGCTTCTTCCGGGCGTTGCGCCTGCCGCTGAATGATCCGTTCGCAGTCGTCGGCCTGGCGATCTATGCCGTCTTCCTGCTGACGGCGGTCTTCGCCGACACAATAGCGCCATACGACCCGACCGAGATCCTCTACACGCCGGAATACGACCTCGCTGCCGATTTGAGGCCCGGCGAGGACGGCTTCATCCTCGGCACCACCAGCCTCGGCCGCGATATCTTCTCGCAGATCGTCTACGGCACTCGTTCCGCACTGCTGATCGGCGTGACCGCGGCGTTCATGGTGGCGCTGATCGGTTCGATCGTCGGGCTGGTTTCGGGCTATTTCGGCGGCTGGGTCGACACCGTGCTGATGCGGCTTGCCGACATCGCCTTCGGCATTCCCTTCCTGCCTTTCCTGGTGGTGCTCGCGGCCTTCCTCGAGCCGTCGATCTGGAACGTGGTGCTCGCCATGGCGCTGGTGCTCTGGCGCGATACGGGCCGCGTCATCCGCAGCCAGGTGCTGACGCTGCGCTCGCGCGGTTACGTCGATGCCGCGCGTGTCGCCGGCTCGTCCGATCTGATGATCATCCTGCGCCACATCGCACCCAACATCCTGCCGCTCTCCTTCCTCTACGGCTCGATCGCCATCGGCTGGGCGATCCTCACCGAGGCCTCGATCTCCTTCCTCGGTTTCGGTGATCCGCAATCGATCAGCTGGGGCTACATGCTGCAGGACGCCTTCGCATCCCAGGCGCTCGCCAAGCAGGCCTATTACTGGTTCGTGCCGCCCGGCATCTGCATCATCCTCGTCGTGGCCGCGGGTTTCTTCATCACCCGCGGTTACGAGAACCTGCTCTTTCCGAAGCTCGGCCGATGAAGGAGGCGCTGCTCTCCATTCGCGATTTGCGCGTCGGCTACCGGATCGGCAACGGTTCGCTCAACGCCGTGGACGGGGCGACATTCGACGTGCCGCGCGGCTCGATCGTCGGGCTGGTCGGCGAATCCGGCTGCGGCAAGACCACTGTGGCGCGCGCCATCACACGCGTCATGGCCGACAATGCGGCCATCACCGGCGGACAGATGCTGTTTTCCGGCAATGACCTGGCCAAGCTGTCGGAGCGGCAGATGAATGCGCTGCGCTGGCGCGACATCGCCTTCATTCCGCAAAGCGCGATGAACTCGCTCGATCCGGTCTACACGGTCGAATACCAGCTCAACGAAGTGCTGCGCCGCCGCGGCGGCATGGACCGGGCGCAGGCGCGCAGGCGTTGCGAAGAGCTGTTCGAGATGGTCGGCATCGAGATCGGCCGGCTGCGCGACTTCCCGCATCAGTTTTCGGGCGGCATGCGCCAGCGTGTCGCCATCGCGCTGGCGCTGGCGCTCAATCCAAAGCTGGTGATCGCGGACGAGCCTGTCACCGCGCTCGACGTGATCGTGCAGCGCCAGATCCTCGACCAGCTGCGCGAGCTGCAGCAGCGGCTCGGCATTTCCGTCATCCTGGTCACGCACGACATCTCGGTGGTCGCTTATATCTGCGACCGCACTGTTGTGATGTATGCCGGCCGCGTCGCCGAGCAGGGGCCGACCGAGGCGACGCTGACGCGGCCGTCGCATCCCTACACGATGGGCCTGCGCAACGCCTTCCCCGACCTGCAGGGCGCGGCCACCGGCATGCTGACGCCGATCCACGGGGCACCGCCAAGCCTTGCCGAGCCGCCGCCCGGCTGCCGCTTCGAGCCGCGCTGCCCCTTCGCCGTCGAAATCTGCCGTTCGGTCTCGCCCGAGACGATCGAGATCGAGCCCGGCCATGGCGCCGCCTGCCATCGCGCCCGCGAGGCGGCCATCCTGCGCGAACGCGCCGCGCGCACCGAAACATGGATGGCCGAAGCATGAGGGCGACCGCGAAAGGCGAGACGCTGGTCGCCATCCGCGACGCGAAGCTGCACTATCGCGTCGGCGGCGTGATGTCGGCGCTGCGCCGCGGCTCCAACGTCGTCAAGGCGGTCGACGGCGTATCCTTCGAGATCGGCCGCGGCGAGAGTGTCGGCCTGCTCGGCGAATCGGGCTGCGGCAAGACCTCCATGGGCCGCCTGCTGCTGCGGCTGGAGCGCGCCACCGGCGGCGCGATCATCTTCGACGGCGAGGATGTCTCGCAATTGCGGGGCAGGGCGCTGAAGGACTATCGCGCCCGCGCCCAGCTGATCTTCCAGAACCCGTATGACGCGGTGAACCCGCGCTTCTCGATCTGCTCGGTGCTGGCCGAGCCGCTTAAGAATGCCGGCATCCCGAAGGCCGAGCACGAGGCAAAGATCATCGCTGCGCTGGAGCTCGTGCGGCTGCCGCAGCCGAAGCAATATCTCGACCGCTACCCGCACCAGCTCTCCGGCGGCCAGCTTCAGCGCGTGGTGATGGCGCGCGCGCTGATCCTGGCGCCGGATTTCGTGGTCGCCGACGAGCCGGTGTCGATGCTCGACGTGTCGGTGCGGGCCGGCGTGCTCAACGTTTTTCGCGATGTGCGCGACCGACTGGGCCTGACCGCGATCTACATCAGCCACGACCTGGCGCTGGTGCGATATGTCTGCGAGCGCACCATCGTGATGTATCTCGGCAAGGTCATGGAGGATGGGCCGACCGAGGACATCGTGCGCGAGCCGCTGCATCCCTACACGAAGGCGCTGGTTGCCGCCGTGCCGGTGCCGCATCCCGAGCAGAGCCACGATCCCTTGCCGATCGGCCGCGGCGCACCCGACCCGCGCAACCCGCCGTCCGGCTGCGTCTTCCGCGACCGCTGCCCGCGCGCCTTCGACCGTTGCGCTGCCGAGGTTCCGGCGCTGCGCGTCGCCGGAACCCGCAAGGTCGCCTGCCACCTCTATTGAAGCCGGAACCGCGATGCTCGCAGCCACCTATTCCAGGACTGGTCCCGCCGCCGAGGTGCTCGCCATCGGCGAGCAGCCCGACCCGGTTGCCGGCAGCGGCGAGGTGCTGGTGCGCCTGCGCGCCTCCGGCATCAACCCGGCCGACGTAAAACGCCGCGCCGGCTGGAACGGCATGCAGATGGAGCATCCGCTCGTCATTCCGCACACCGACGGCGCCGGCGAGATCGTCGAGGTGGGAGCAGGCGTCGACCGCCGCCGCATCGGCGAACGTGTCTGGCTCTGGAATGCGCAGGGCGGCTACGGCACGTCCGGCCGCGCTTTCGGCACCGCCGCCGGGCTGATCGCGATCGACGCCCGCCAAGCGGTTCCGCTGCCGGACCAGCTCGATTTTGCCGCCGGCGCCTGCCTCGGCGTCCCGGCGATGACGGCGTTCCGGGCGGTGCTCGCCGATGGTCCGGTCAGCAGCCAGACCATCCTCGTCAACGGCGCTGCCGGCGCGGTGGGGCATTGCGCGGTGCAGATCGCGCTTGCCAGCGGAGCGCGCGTGATCGGCACCGTCGGCAGCGACGCAGCCGCCGCGCATGCACAAGCCGCGGGCGCCTTCGCCACCATCGACCGCAAGCGCGAGGATGTCGCCGCGCGGGTGATGGAACTGACCGCCGGGGAGGGGGTCGATCGCGTCGTCGAAGTCGACTTTGCGTCGAACATGCAGCTCGACGCCGCCGTGCTGAAGGCCAACGGTACGGTCGCTTCCTATTCGTCCAGCAGCAATCCGCAGCCCGTGCTTTCCTATTATGCCTTCCAGTCTAAGGGCGCGAACCTCCGCTTCATCCAGGGTTTTGCCATTCCCGCCGCAGCGCGTCTCACGGGCGAGGCGCTGCTGGCAAAGCTCGCCGCCGCCGGCAGGCTGTCGATCGCCGTGGCGAAGACCTATCCGCTGGCCGAGATCGCGCAGGCGCACCGCGACGTCGAGCGCGGCGGCAATCTCGGCAACATCGTCGTCACGCTCTGAGAAGAGAATCCTCCCGAAATGAACCCACGGACACCCATGCCAAAGCCCGCCAGAACCGTACCGGCGCCCGACGCGATCGCCGACAAGCCGACCTGCGATCCGGTGTCGCTGGAAATCATTCGGGGGGCGATCGCCGCCACGCAGTCGGAGATGGAAGCGCTGCTCGAGCGCACCGCCATCTCCGCCTTCATCCGTGAGAAGAAGGACTTTTACACCGCGCTCTTCGACGGCGACGGCGTGATGGCGGTCGGCTCCATGGTGCCGATCTTCGGCGACATGACCAGCCCGGTCTTCGATCACTTCCCCGCCGGCACGATGCAGCCCGGCGACCTCTATTGGTACAATGACTGCTACGGCTCGCGTGGCGCGGTCTCGCATTCCAACGACCAGGTGCTGCTCGCGCCGGTGTTCAAGAACGGCAGGCGCTGCGCTTTCGTGATGAGCTGGGCGCATTTTGCCGACATCGGCGGCATGCGTCCGGGCTCGATCAGCCCCGACGCCACCGACATTTTTCAGGAAGGCGTGATCATCCCGCCGACAAAACTGATCGACCAGGGCGTCACCAACGAGGCGACCCTAAAAATCTTCCACCGCAACTCGCGCTTCCCGGCGCAGAGCGAAGGCGACATGCGCGCCCTGATGGCGAGCGTCGAGCTTGGCGTGAAACGTGTCGGCGAGATCCTCGATCGTTTCGGCGCCGATGTGGTAGGCGATGCGCTCGCGCAACTGCTCGCCCGCACACGCCGGCTGGTGCGTTCGAAGCTGGCCGAGACCTTCGACTACGGCACGCACCGCTTCACCGACGCGATCGACGCCGATGGCCACGGCAACGGCCCGTTCAAGATGCGCTTTGCGCTCACCCGCGAGGCCGGCGCCGACGGCGAGGACCGCTTCACCTTCGACGCCAGCGACAGCGACGACCAGGCGCCCGGCCCGGTCAACTATCTGATGAACCGCGGCGTGCCCGGCATGGCGCTCGGCCTGTTCTATCTCGGCGGTGATCCGGCGCAGGTCTGCAATGCCGGCGGCCCGAATGCGATCGACGAGGTGCGCCTGCGCGAAGGCTCCTTCCTGCTGCCGAAATGGCCTGCACCGCTCGGCATGCGCGGGCTCACCGCCATGCGCGTGATCTCGGCGATCGGCGGCCTGGTCAACGCCGGCGGCGGTCGGGCGCCGGCCGCCAACTCTGCCTATGTCATCACCATCATGCGCGGCAATTTCCGCAACAAGAAAGGCGAGCTCGAGCGCTTCCTGCTCGCCGACGGCATCGGCGTCGGTTATGGCGCGCGGCCCGTGGCCGACGGCATCGACGCCGTTTATTTCGTGGCTCAGGAAAACTATCCGGTCGAGTTCCTGGAGAACGGCTACCCGGTGCGCCTGCTGCGTTACGGCATCGTGCCGGATTCGGGCGGCGCCGGCACGTTTCGCGGCGGCTGCGGCATCGTGCGCGAATACGAGATCCTGGCCGAGGATGCGCTGCTCGCCGTGCGCATCGACAGTTTGAAGAACCCGCCATGGGGCATCGAGGGCGGCATGGGCGGCGGCACCGGGCGCGCCATCGTCAATCCCGGCACCGACCGCGAGCAGGTGCTGAAACCGCTCTCCGACGGCAACCGCCTGGTGCGCGGCGACATATTGCGCATGGAGACCGGCGGCGGCGGCGGTTACGGCCATCCCTTCGACCGCCCGGCGGCAAAAGTGCTCGAAGACGTGCTCGGCGGTTATGTCAGCCGTGAGGCCGCGGAGCGCCTCTACGGCGTGGTCCTTTCCAGAAATGCCGTGGACGAGCTTGCAACGGCGCGCGCCCGCGCCTCGCGCCCGGCCACGCGCCGCTTCCACCGCACGGAGTATGTCGATGTCCTCGGCTGACAATTCGCTCGCCATCGCCGTCGACATCGGCGGCACCTTCACCGACATCTCGCTGATCGACCGCGCGAGCGGAAAGGTGTGGCGCGCCAAGACGCCGAGCATCCCGTCCGACCCGTCGGAGGCGTTCCTGAACGGCATCCGCCTGGCGCTCGCCGACGCGGGCGCTCAAGCCCCGACACTCGGCCAGGTGCTGCACGGCACCACCGTCGCCACCAACATGATTTTGGAAGGCAAGGGCGCGCGCGCCGCGCTCGTCACCACCAGCGGCTTCCGCCACGTGCTCGACATCGGCCGCCAGGATATTCCGCGCAAGGCGAACCTCTACACCTGGACGAAGCCGCAGCGGCCGGTGCCGGCCTCGCGCATCGTCGAAATCGACGAGCGTGTCGCCGCCGGCGGCGACGTGATCCGCCCGCTCGACGAGGCGAGCGTGCGCAAGGCTGCCGAAGCGCTGCGCGGCATGGACATCGAGGCGGTGGGTGTCTGCCTGCTGCACGCCTTCGCCAACCCGGCGCATGAGCGCCGCGCCGCCGAGATCCTGCGCGAGGAATTGCCCGGCATCGCCGTGACCATCTCGACCGACGTTCTGCCGGTCGTGCGCGAATACGAGCGCTCGCTCACCACCGTGCTCAACGCCATCGTCATGCCCGGCGTCACCACCTATGTCGGCCGCATCGAGCAGCGGCTGGCGGATGAAAGCGTGGCAGCGCCGCTGCTTTTGATGCAGTCGAATGGCGGCGTCGCCGGTGCGGCGGCGATCCGCAAGGCTCCGGCGCTCACCGCGCTCTCCGGCCCGGCCGCCGGCGTCGTCGGCGCGAGAGCCATTGCGGCCGCCTGCGGCATCACGGACATCATCACCGTCGATATCGGCGGCACCTCGGCCGACATCTGCCTGATCAAGGATGGCAGGATCGGGCTCACCCAGCACGGCAAGGTCGGCGAATGGCCGCTGCCGCTGCCCATGGTCGACATGGTGACGATCGGCGCCGGCGGCGGCTCGATCGCCGCCGTCGCCAACGAGACGCTCACCGTCGGCCCGCGCAGCGCCGGCGCTTATCCCGGTCCGGCCGCCTACGGCCTGGGCGGCCGCGAGGCGACCGTCACCGATGCACATGTCGTGCTCGGCCATTTGCCGGAAAAGCTGCTCGGCGGCCGCATGGCGCTCGATGTCGAAGCGGCAAAAGCGGTGATCCGCGATCGCGTCGCCGGCCCGCTGGGCTTGTCGCTGCGCGATGCCGCACGCGGCATCCTCGCCATCGTCGACAGTCATATGGTTGGCGCGGTGCGTGTCGTCTCGGTCGAGCGCGGCCATGACCCGCGCCATTTCACGCTGGTGCCGTTCGGCGGCGCCGGCCCGCTGCATGGCACCGCACTTGCCGATCTGCTCGGCATATCGAGCGTCATGATCCCGCCCGCACCGGGCATTCTCTGCGCCGACGGCCTGCTTGCCGCCGATCTGAAGGCCGAGTTCAGCCGCGCGCTGCCGCGTGCCGGTGCGATCGATGTGGCCGAAGCCGAGGCCATTTTCGCCGACCTCGAAGCGCAGGCGGCAGCCTGGTTCGAGGCCGAAGGCGTCGCCGGCGAATTGCGCCGTCAGGCCAAGGTCGCGCTGCTGCGTTATCATGGCCAGGGCGGCGAGCTGGCGGTCGGCTGGGCCGGCACGCGTCAAGCGACCGAGGCGGCGTTTTCGGCCGAGCACCAGGCGCTCTACGGTTTTAAGCTCGGCGCCGCGATCGAACTGGTCACGCTGCGGGTCGAGGCCACCGGCCTCACCGCGCAGCTGCCGGCGGTGAAACTGCCGGCCTCCGCCAAGGTCGAGCCTTACGACCACGTGCCCGTGCATTTCGACGGCGAGGCGATCGCTACGCCGCTGGTCGCGCGCGCCACCCTTGGCGCCGGCGCCGCATTCGACGGACCGATGATCCTGTCGCAGCTCGACGCCACCACGCTGGTTCCGCCCGGCTGGTCGGGCACGGTGCATGAGAGCGGCGCGATCCTGCTCACCCGTCGCGAAGGCGGTCTGCAATGAACGCGGCCGACGCTCGCCTCGAGCAGGTTTTCGCCCATATCGAGGCGAACCGCGATTCCTTCATCGCGCGGGTGATGGATTATGTCCGCCACCCGTCCATCAGCGCCCACAACATCGGCATCCGCGAGGTCGCGGCCTTGCTGGTGCAGACGCTGCAAGGCCTTGGCATGGAAGCCGAGGCCGTGCCGACCAAAAACCACCCGATGGTGCTCGGCCGCCGCACTGTCTCGCCCGACAAGCCGACCGTGCTGCTCTACGGCCATTACGACGTGCAGCCGCCGGACCCGCTGGAGCTGTGGGTCAGCCCGCCCTTCGAGCCGACCATCCGCGACGGCCGCATCTATGCGCGCGGCATCGGCGACAACAAGGGCCAGCATTTCGCCCAGCTGCTGGCGATCGAATCGCACCTGGCCGTGCATGGCGACCTGCCCTGCAACATCATCTTCCTGCTCGAAGGCGAGGAGGAGATCGGCAGCCCGCAGATCGCCGACTTCGTGAAGGAACATGCGGATCGGCTGCACGCCGACCTCGTCGTCACCTCCGACGGCCCACTGCATGAATCCGGCCTGCCGGTCATCACCTTCGGCGTGCGCGGCGTGGCCAGCTTCGAGCTGCGGTGCAAGACCGCCAGCCGCGACGTGCATTCCGGCAATTTCGGCGGCGTCGTCCCCAACCCGATCTGGAAGCTGGTGCAGCTTCTCGCCACGATGAAGAACGCCCATGGCGAGATCACCATCGAAGGCATCAACGAGCCGGTGATCCCGGCCACCAATTACGAGCGCGAGGCGGTGTCGAAACTGCCGCTCGACCTCGACCAGGTGAAGGCCGATCTCGGCCTAACCGAGCTCGACGGCCCGAGCGAGCGCGGCTATTTCGACCGGCTGATGTTCCATCCCACGCTCACCATCAACGGCTTCCACGGCGGCTACGGCGGACCCGGCTCGAAGACGGTGCTGCCGTGCGAGGCTTTCGTGAAGTGCGACATCCGGCTGGTCGAACCCCTCACGCCCGACTACGTCTTCGAAAAGGTCGAGGCCCACATCCAGCGCCACGCGCCGGACGTCGAGCTCATCCGCGGCAACGGCATGCTTCCCTCCAAGACGCCGATGGACTCCCCCTTCGCCACCCCGATCAAGCACGCGGTTCGTACCGCCCGCGGCGTCGAGCCGCTGCTCTACCCCACCGTCGGCGGCAGCCTCCCCGACTACGCCTTCACCAAATATCTGGGCATCCCGTCATTTGTGGTGCCCTACGCGAATGCGGATGAAGCCAACCACGCACCGAATGAGAATCTGGAGCTGGTGCGGTTTGTGGACGGGATACGCTGTGGGGCGGCGCTGTTGGCGGAGTTGGGGAAGTTTAGGCGGTGAGGGGGGCGGCTACGGCCGTTTGTGACCCGGAACTGACCTAAGCAGGTTTGGATGCTGAGCGGCGCTCGGCGCCTTATTTCGACCGTTCCGACAGCTCGTCAGTTTCCCGCATGCGGCGGTCCACAGAACGGTGCGCGGGTTTCTGCCGCCTGTTTTCGCCCACTTGAGCCGTTACCCGCCCTTTCGTGTCCGGCTCTGGACGATCCCGCGCCTAATCATTCGCGCTTAAGATGCTCCCATTCGCCGATCAACGACCGGTACTTCTCACGAAAGACCGCCTCTTCGTTGCCTTGCAGCGGCGTCGTTTGCGGAGAGAAGAATGTCCGGCGAAGAGGGTCGATAATTCGCATGTCGCTTCGATCAAATTCTGGCAGGGCTTGTTGCATCACCCACAGGCCCAGCCTCCCGCCTGTTTCGGGCAGCGCAGGTTCTTCGCTGAAGTACGGGTACACGACGCGTGTGTATTCTCCCCTGACGCGAGCGTACAGCGCATCCCTTATACGAATTGTACCACCGAGGTCCTCGATTGGCATGTTACCGTGCACCGTTTGGGGGACGATCTCGACCGGTTCGTTTGACCAACGCAATTTCGCACTAAGCAATTCGAGGACGCCGTCTCTTAGCATCGGGTATAGTCGCTTGAAATTCCTGTTCGAATTTATGCGGTCATCAGTAAGTTGTGTAAGGTCACCATCGCCCGATATGTGCCTTTTGACATCTGACCAGAAAGGCAAATAAAAGTCGCCACCTAGGCTTCTAGTACCGCCAGCTTCTTTTCTGCGGTCAAGCCGAATATCCTCCTTCAAGATCGATAGCCGTAACGACTGTGACGCATAGAATAATTGGAGCGCCTTTCTGAGAGGGATATCTAGAACAGACATACATCCTCCTATTGATAGATTTGGCCACGCCTAGTGGTCGAACATCCGGTTCGCTGCCGCGACCCTATTCACAGAAGTAAAAACCGGCGCCATCCTTCGATGAGCGTCGCGAACATTTTGTCTGTCGGAATGGCGCCATCGATATTTTGGCCACTGGCGTCCGCCAAAGCCTATGATTGATTGGTAGATCGCGTTCAGCACGCACCAACGTACCGCTTCAGTATCGAGCTCTTCGGGTCCTCTTCGGCTTGGGCTCGACACCCGGCCCAGCTGCGTCTTCAACTTCACCGAGCGTCTTCTCAATCAAGGAAGAAATTTGGCGCAAGTCAGATGCCAGTCGGCCGTTCCAAAGGCGAAAGGCATGCTGTTCGCCTGAGCCGCTCCTGGCTGCTGCCGATCGGCCAAACCGAAATGTCGCACTAATCCCGGGAAGAAGCTCAATTTCGATCTCGTTGGAGTGCCCAACTTTGGAGACCAAGTCGTCAGCGTTCGCCCGCAGCAGCAAGCGAAGCTCGTCAAGACCAATATCGGCCCGGGGCGACCGATCCAGGGTCTCGCAATCGCGAACGTCGCGTGCAATACGTCGACCAAGGCCTCCGAAAGCGTTCAGTATAGTATGGGGCTTTTGTAACGCGGCGAACAACACGTACCAGAAGGCCGCTCCTGGACCGCCTTGGCTTAAGACAATGTCGAGATGCTCCAATGAACCAGGGGCAACTTGAGTTGCCAAGAAGCCCTGAGCGGCTCCTTGTTCCGCCGTCCCGGGGCGGTGCTCCCCTTTGAGCAGGCGCTGCAGGTAGGCACCTCGCTCCTCACGCGAAGCGTTCTCGATGCTCTCCAACGATATGTTCATTGCGAAGTAGTCGGACGCATCACGCCAAGCAGAGTCTTTGGCCTGACCGTCAGAATTTAAGATGGCAGCTATCAATCGTTCGACGGGTCTGAATGGCAGTCCGTTCTCAAGCAGTCCGCAAACAGTCGTCAGCACCGGCAGGATGTATTGAACAGATGGCGAACTGCTGTCGCCTGAATTTAGCGAGTTGCAAAGGCTGTACGCTTCGAGCCATCGGCTGGTTAGTTCCTCGAGCTCCACCAGCGACAGACCGGTGGCAACTCCTCGGCCCCACACAAAACTTAATGTTCGCCTCGCGGCCGCCGGACTCACCTGGCGCGCTTTGATCTGCCCCTCGGAAAGCAGTTGAACTTCCACCAACGACAGTAGTCCGACCGCGTCGACCAAAGCCTCTGACCGAGGAACGGCTATGCGGTCCAGGTAAGCTTCCGCTTGGCCATAGTCCATGATGCGGCAGAATGCCGTGAAAGGCGAGAGTGCCTTAGGACTGGCATTGAGTGCGGCCAACAAATCCCGAATTTGGGATCGTTCGACAACGGCGAGAATCGGGAATGAGTGACGGTCTTCCGGCTGATGTCGCCAGACGGTCGATATCCTCCCCCCTAGCCCACGCAAGGCACTTTTGCCCGTGAACTCGCGGGATGTGGCTATCGTCTCTGCGGAAGGGCCACCCGCAACCGTCTCCAGGAATTCACGTCTTCCGAGTGACGCCATCCACATATCTTCACTCCTTACCGAAGATTCGGCCTCGCGTTATCGCCTTCGTGGATGGCGAGACCACATTCAGCGCACCCGCGAGATAAGCGGGGATGTTGGTATCATAATAAAAACTTAGCGACGTTTTCGCTCGTGTCACTGCGGTATACGCCAAGCGCTTTTGGACGCCACCCATCTTACTCAGGTGATCGAGCCCGGCGATATGCACGCACCGGAACTCAAGCCCTTTGGCGGCGGACATGGTCGCCAACCACACCGGCGCCTCGGCGTTGAACTCGGCGTCTTTGCAGATCGTTATCAAATCCTCGAGCCCTAGATCGAAGAGAGCCTTGGCAACGGCGGCAACCTCTTCATTGCGTGGGCAGATGACACCTATTGTCTCTTCAGGATAGGCGACAAGTTGGCCTTGTATCTGAGCGGCGATTGCCTCCGCTTGCTGTTCAATCGAAAGCCCTTCCTTGATTGAGATTTTAACAGGATACGCCTTCTCGTCGTACTGTGAATTCTTCAAAAGCGGCGCATGATCTGGATAGCCTTTCAATATCTCGTCAGCAATACGGCAAATGTCCCTGCCATTTCGAAAATGATAGGCCAATGAGTGCTTTATATCGACGGCGGCTTCCAGTTCCGGTAGGCAATCTTCATCCTTGAAAACCTTCTGGAATTCATCGGCGGCTGCTACCAGAGTCGTTGCAATATGTGTAAAAATCCTAATTTCTCGAACGGTATAGTCTTGGGCCTCGTCCAGCAGCAATGCGTCGAAAAGCTTTCCGATCCTGCCGGCTTTGATAAGCGCTTCCACACCTTGTGCTCTCGCCTCTCTCGCCGCATCCAAGCCCATTCCTCTCGTATCGATACCGGAGCCGTTTTCTCGGAGGATACTATCGAAAAGCCGAGCGTGAGTGGTGACTCTGTCCGCTGGGAACTTGTACTGCGCGCCACCTATCCGAATGAAACTCTTCAAAACTGAGCCGAAAACCACCACCTGCAAATTCGCATGGTCTCCCAGAGCCAGATAGTTCGCTCGGAGGAGTAGCAAGTTCGTTTTGCCCGAACCTGGCGGGCCTTTGATCAGGATGCTTTTTTCCGGAGGAATATCCAGGATGGCGACCTGTTCTGCGACTAAGTCGCCCTCATCCTTCCACCAGGCGCTTTTCATGGTTTTGCCTCTGCTAAAGAAAGTGCGCAAACGGCGCCATCATCAATCGATCCAGCCTCTATCACTTCATAATAGGCGACCAGCACATCCATCAGGATGGTTTGGAGAAGCGAGCTGCTATAGAGGTCTTCTTCCGACCCCCTAAAAATAGGTTTTGACCGATTAAGATCGGCGATCTGCAAGCTCCTTGCCGAGAGCGCAGCAGAGAGTGCAATCAAATACTGAGGTAGACCCTCATTGTAGTCGATCTCACTTACTGTCAGAAGAAGCGTCAGGGCGTGTGGCATTCCCATCCGCTCGTCTCTGCTGAATTGGAGAAGCAGGTTGCGAGTATCGCTTGGGCCGGGTTCGATTGAACAACTCCTGAGAGGAAAGCAATTTAGCTCCGCCAATACGGAAGCTAGCCTTGTATCTAGACGCCTGCTGAACTGATCCATGCGCCGTAGGAACAGCCGGCGAACTTCGGCTTGAGCGAGATTTGGAGCGGCATTGGTGACTCTAGAAAGCTTTTGACATTGATGCCGAGGAAGATGATGACGGCTCCGACAATGGCAAGCACGCCGCGGAGCAAATAGTTGTGTCGGTTAGGCACGGTCGTTTCCGCCAGCGATCGCTGTTTCAGTTTGCCGGTGAGGGCTGGGTCGATCTCCAGGGCCGGCAATCCCGCCTGCTATTGTGCCTTAGGCGTAAAGTTATTGATGAACTCAGTAGCGCCCGGATTGTCGACTCCCTCGCCACCATGGCCTGGGATCGGCCGGAATATCGATGAAAGGACGATCGCACGGTCCTCTCTCGGCGCGGCGCCCTTCTCTTCGATCAGGCGCCGGTAGGTTTGCAGCATGGTATCGCGGGCGCGCGCATCGTCTTGCAGCAACAGGCTTCTCGTCCAGTAGCGGACCAGAAGCCGGATCGTCCAAAAATAGAGGATGATCGGAACCGAGATGATGGCGACGCGAGACAGGGTGTAGGCAGCAATCTCCGTTGCGGTTGGGCTGGGGCTTACCGGGCCGACCGCAAGTGACAACAAAGTGTGTAAGGTGGAACCGACATTGGACGGAAAGAATATTACAGCGATTGCCGGCAGCAAGAAAACTGTCACGAGCGCTATTATTGCTTTGCGAACGTCTCTTTGTGCGCTGAGCGCGCGATCTGCCCAGAGCTTCTGGGTAACCTCCAGTTTGTAGGCTTCATCGGCGGCTTTCCGCACCTCACCTTTCCAGGCATCCATCGCGGTGGACGTCTCTGCCATTGTGGCTTGGTGTTCTTTCATCGCTTCCGAATAGATGTCGTAGCTGCGCTCGATTTGCTCCAACCGGGAGGTCATCGCGTCTGCGACGCTCGTCGCTTTAGCGGTAGCTTTTGCGTAGGCTGCGGAGCTTTCCTGGAGCGAATCGCTATTCCTCAATGCGATTAGAGCCTTCGCAGCCGTGTAGACGGAAGCTTGCAACAGAACGTCTGTCTTCACTTGACCCGGGTCGTCGGTTCGAGTGCTCTGACTTTCCACCAAAAGTGCAGCTGCAAGCATGTCGGCAAACGCCTTTACGGTTACGGCGTCTCTATTTCTTGCTGCTTCCGCAAAAAGGACCGCGCGATTTACTGCGTCGGAAAAAACGACAGGAAGGGGCGAGATAACAGTATACATTGAGGAGGCGTTGGTGTTTTGCACGACTGCTGGCTCATTTTTGGTAGCAGTGCAATGAGCCACTCAAAAATATCACTCGCGCTAGAGCTGGCCCTAACTTTGCCAAGGCCTGCTTTCTTTGTACCGAAAGCATCGAAGAGCGCGCGATACGAATCCAGTTGGCCTTGAGCAAGTTGAGTGCCGGGCGTCATGCTTGGACCAGTAAATTCGTAGATCTTGCTTGCGAAAGTCGACGAAAGTATTGCAGTAAGCTCCTCTATCTCGTTCAAGGCAGATCCTCCACCAAGCTTCTATGACCGATTGACATCGAATCGCATGCATGCGCCGCTTCGATCCGAAGCAAGCTCATCGCACAGCTTGGACGCTTTTGTGAACCGTCGCTTAGGTCAGCGAAATCTCTTCCGGCGCACCCGGAAGGGCCTCACCCGACACAAACATATCGAGCACATCTGCGTAATCCGCGAGACCGCATTGTCGTAGCCATTGTGCGACAGGCTGCCCGACCTAGCGATCGAGCCTGACGACCACACCGCGCCGCCCTTCGGATAGTGCCGCAGCGCCATGTCGGCGCGGACGAAGTGGTTGACTGTGCCGCCTGCATGCCGTTGGCGCTGCTCACGTCTTCGACGATGTGGTTGGTACTGGTCGCCAAATCTGGTTGCCGATGCGAGCACCGGCGTCGTGGTCTGCGTTCCCTGTGCGTAGTCGACCCAGGCCGGCGGGACGGCCGAGTCAGACCAGCGACGGAAAGTCGTCGATTGGGCCGCTCATATCGACGCCCCTCGAACACCCAGGCGCCGGCAGCACTGCGCCCGTCGTCCAGAACTTCGTAAGGGCGGCAATGCGCGCCCGGCCCGGCGAGTGCGGTGAACCCTGCGCAGTGAACCCCACGCCGACCAGCTCCTGCGGAGCTAACCATGGAACCGATAGCCCGCCGAAATTCGCCGTTGAGAATTAGCCAGACGTCCGGCGCTCAAGCTTGCTGATCCAGAACCCGAGCAGCGGCATCGCGATAATCTCGAACACCAGCGACGGCGCAATGTCGGTACCTGTCAGCACCGACTCGTCACCCGCGCTGAACCGCGCCAGCCCGCCGATGCAGATCATCGCCGAGAAGGCGACCAGCACGCTGCGCAACTGCTGGAACGCCACGCCGCCGGCCGGCATGATCAGGCCGAGGCCGAGCCAGACGCCGCCGATGAAGCGGACATGGTTGTCGCGCACGGCGTCGGTCACGCTGTGGCCGCTTCCCGGATTTCAACCGTGCCGGCCACAAGCCGGTCCAATTGGTGAAGCACACGTCGAAGACGGCCGGATCGGTCACGGTGAGGAACGGCACCTGGCCGCCTTGCCAGCCGAGCGTCTCGATGCCGCCGAAGCCGACATTGATGCCGAGGAAGATGATGACGGCGCCGACAATGGCAAGCACGTCGCGGAGCCGATAGTTGGGTCGGTTGGCGACGGCCGTCTGTGGCCCGCGCCTGCACTAAACCGGCAAGCCTGCCTTGACGTAGCCGTCAATGAAATGCTGTCGATCCTCGTCGCGCCTGAACGGTTGCGTGGCCGCCCAGCGCGACACGAGGAAGCCGGGGTTTATCTCGAGGAAGCGAGCAGCTTCCTTGCGAGCTTCGGTGATCTGGCCGAGTTGCGCCAGGCTCGCGGCGAGGATGCGTTTCGCCGGCAGTCGCCCGACCTCCTCCTTGCGCAGAACCGTGACCGCGTCGGCGTAGCGGCCGGCGGCATAATAGGCAAAGCCGAGGTCCCAATAGTACCAGCCCGGCGGGTAGGGATTGAGCCGGAGCGCTCGCTCGGCCATTTCGACGGCATCGTGCGGCTGGCCTTGCAGGACCTTCAAATTCGCCATGTTGACCATGGTGTCGGCATGGTTCGGATTGATCCGCAGCGCTGTCTGCAATGCCGACTCCGCCTCTTCGAATTCGCCCTCGCAGAGCCAGGCAAACCCAAGCACGCTATGCGGCATGGGATCGGCCCTATCGAGCGCCATCGCCTGCCGGGCGTAAGCGAGCCCGAGAGCCTTGTTCGTGTCGGGGTCGTCCCCGTAGTGGGTCGCCGCGCCGTAGTGCGAAACGGCGAGCCATGCGTGCGCCTCCGCCAGGTTCCGGTCGAGCTCCAAGGCCTTTGCGAGAAAAGTACGAGCAAGATCGTTGCCGGCGGGAGACTGCATCACAAGAACGCGCCCGCGAACGAGAAAGTCGTAGGCTTCGATGATCACCGCCCGGCGCCGTGCGGACGGTGCGTCTTCGCGTGCCGTTTCGATCGGCAAAACACTCGCTAGCGCAGCGACGATCTCGCGCACGACCTGGTCCTGCAGGCGAAAGATGTCGGCCAGATCGCCATCAAACCGCTCGGCCCAAAGACAGGTGTTCATCGTCGTCTCGATGAGCTGTACGCCGATCCTGACCTGGCCTGCCGCGCGGCGCACACTGCCCTTTATGAGATAGCGGACGCCGAGCTGCTTCGCGATCGATCGCGTGTCGGCGGACCTCGCCTTCATCGCGAAGGATGAATGGCTTGCGGTTACCAGCAAACCCGGCACCTTCGACAGGTCGGTGATCAGGTCATCCACCAGACCGTCGGCGAAGTACGCCTGGTCCGGGTCGGGGCTCATGTTCGCAAACGGCAGGACAGCGATCGAACGATCCGCCTCGAGCCCGGGATCGGCGATTGGAGCATCGCGGTCCTGGACCGTCAGGGGGCCTGCGAACCGATAGCCTACGCGCGGGAATGTCGCGATCCACCTTTCCCCGCCGGGCGAAACCCGCAACCGCGCGCGAAGCGCGGCGATCTGGACTGTCAAATTGCTTTCTTCGACGTTCGTGTTCGGCCAGGCGGCGTACATCAAAGCCACCTTGGAAACCACCTGGCCCCGCGCCTCGACCAAGGCCTGCAGCAGCGCCAGCGGTTTGCTTCCAAGCGCAACAGGCAGGCCGTGCTCGAACAATGCGCAACTGCCCGCGTCGAGCATGAAGGGACCGAACGAGAACCGCGCCATCAAGCCGATCATACGGCCTTCGGAATAATTTTGGAATCAATTCGCAGCGCCTTCAGGATTGGCGCCGCGACATCGCCGATGTTCGTCACCTGTGGTTGGAGGTGACGCCATGCTAAGGTTATCCTCACTCGCGATCGCATTTTTCGCCTTCACCATGAACGCGACGGCCGGGGCACTGCTCGACGCGGTGAAGGCGGGCGATCTGTCCGCGGCCGAAAATGCGATTTCGCAGGGCGCGGACGTCAACGAAAAAACCGGCTTTCTGACGCCCCTGGTCGCTGCCATCCTCGCTGCGAACTACGAGATGACCGCCCTCCTGGTCGATCATGGTGCCGACCCCAACAAGGCGGCGGGCACCAACATTCCGCTGTTTATGGCAGCGGGCATGACCGATGCGGCCTTCGTGCAACTGTTGCTGGAGAAGGGCGCTGACGCCGGCCTCGCAGCGAACGGCATAACCGCCCTTCACCGCGCCGCCGAATCCGGCTGCCTGAAGTGCGCGGAACTGCTGTTGGCCGCAGGCGCCGACGTCAATGCCCTCACCGCCGAGGGATCGCCGCCCGCCATTCACCTGGCCAAGCTGGCCGGGCACGAAGACATTGTGGCGCTGCTCCTGGCCCACGGCTATGAACCGCCTTATCTGAAGCCCATCTCTCCGGAGCTGAGGACTGCGGATGGCGTAAACGGCAAGTCGATTTTCGACAAGGCCTGTGGCAAGTGCCACCGGTTGACAGAGACATTCCTCGCGGCGCCGCTCGGAGGCGTCGTTGGCCGCGCCAAGGCAAGCATGGCGGATCAACAATACTCCGATGCCCTCGGGGCCGCCGGCGGAAACTGGACCTACGAAGAACTGAACGCGTTTATTCAGAATCCCGGAGCCCGCTTCCCTGGAACGTCGATGAGCTTCTGGGGCATTCCCGATCACGATGAGCGGGCCGACCTCATTCTGTACTTGCGCAACCAGAGCCCTGAGCCGCAGCCACTGCCGTGATCGGCGAGGCCGCGAGCGCCGAGCCTGTCCAACGCGCCTGCGATATGCTTATTGCGATGAGCCGCAGATGGGCACGTCGCGGAAGCCGGCGATCACCCGTTGAGAACTAGCCGGTCGTCAGGCGCTCGCCCTTGCTGATCCAATAACCCAGCAGCGGCATTGCGATGATCTCGAACACCAGCGACGGCGCGATATCCGCGCTCATCAGCACCGACAGATCACCCGCGGTGAACCGCGCTAGCCCTCCAACAAAGAGGTGTCGGCCTAGGCGAAAGTCAGCCGGCACCCTTCAATTGCGTCACTTGGTTCGCTCGATGAAATCCATCATGAGCGCTGCCGCCGGCTCCGCGTGCGTCTCGAGCAGGAAATGCCCGCCGTCGAGGACATGCGCTTCCATGCGCGGGAGATCTTTGATCCAGGAGAGCGTTTCGGCGATGTCGAAGAAGGCGTCATGGCGGCCCCAGACCATCAGCGCCGGCGGCTGTCGCTCTTTCAGATAGGCGGCGATCGCGTCGAAATTCGCGACGTAATGGCCGTAATCCGCAAGCAGCATGCGCTGCATCTCCATGCGGCCGGGCAGGTTCAATATCCTCCAGTCCTCGACCCAGGGCTCGCCCTTGATTTTTGCGACGATGTCATCGGGCACGTCGCGCGTGTACTGGGCGCGCGTGTCTTCGAAGGTGAGGAAGCTGGTCGCCTTCGCCTTGTTCTGCGGGGTCGGATCCGACCAGTAGGCGAACGTTGCTTCCCATTGCGGCGCAAAGCCTGTGCGATGCGCATTGGCGTTCTGGATGATGAGGCCCGATACGAGCTCGGGCGATTGCATGGCGATGCCCAGCCCGACAGGCGCACCCCAATCGTGCAGATGGATGAAGCGCTGCTTGACCTCGAGATGACGCAGCAGCTCGGTGACGGCGTCGGCGAGCCCTGCAAACGAAGGCTCCGAAAGCGGATCGGATTCTCCATATCCCGGCAGGTCGGGCGCGACCACGTGGGCGACACGCGACAGCGCGGGGATAACGTCGCGGAACGTGCGCGACGAGCTCGCGTAACCATGCAGCAGCAAAAGCCCCGGCTTCGATGCATCGCCGGCCGTGACGTAGGCAAGCTCGGTCCCGCCGGCGAGGCGCAAGCGGTGTCGGGAGGCATCCGCGTGATGGGTACGCATGCTTGGCTCCTCGGTTTGCGGGAGATGATGAAACCTGATACCTAAAGTTATACGGTTACAACTCTGTAACCGCATAACGCAGTTGAAAAGGTTACGTTCCCTGTCGAGCGATCATACGGCCTGGGTGCCGGACCACTTCGTCGGCGGTCATCCCGCTCTCGACCTATCCAACGCTGTTTATGACCGGCGGGCTCCACCGCCGGACAACGAGCTTTTCAGATCGCCCCGGGACGTCGGGAACTGGCTGCTTGCTGCCGGCTTGGCGGACGAGCGTGGGGCGAGGGCGGCCGCCGCGATACGGGATCGGCATTTCCTCGCTGCAGTGCGCGCGATACGGGAAGCGTCATACGCGGTCTTCGACGCGATCGCCTCGGATGCGGAGATACCGTCGCAACCGCTTGGCCTGCTGTTTTCGTCTGCGGCACGCGGGTTGGGAACGCAGCCGGTCGGCTGGAGCTCGACGCGGCTCGATCTCACATCAGGTCAATGGGCAAACCCGCATATGGTCACCGCATTCCTTGCCCAGCTGTCGATCGAGGCATTCTTCACGCTGCCTCGCACCAGGCTGCATGCATGCCCGCGATGCGGATGGCTGTTCCTGGACACCTCGCGCGGCGGGAAACGCCGCTGGTGCAACATGCGGGTCTGCGGCAATCGCGAAAAGATCTCTCGCCACAGGGCCCATGCTTGATGTGCTGTCGAGGCCGTCGCGACGGACCTGCGCGGTTCAGAGCGTGTTGCATTATGAAATCGGTCGGCGCCAAGTGCCCTCCTCCCCCGTAAACGGCAGGGCGTATGGCGATCGACCCCCACTCCGTCGCCGCTTCGCGGCGCCACCTCTCCCCCGATCGACGGGGGAGAGGAAGAACGGCCGCAAGCTTGGCGCCATTCCTCTCCCCCGGGCAGGGGGAGAGGTG
>Ga0164290_1000232_pt1 | contig 212780 bp, 216 predicted proteins | sample Micstemetagenome_FD_108782 | JGI IMG/M metagenome (GOLD analysis project Ga0164290, IMG submission 108782) | Contaminated culture microbial community from soil near Moab, Utah, USA - Microcoleus steenstrupii SON62 (Illumina Assembly) | ecosystem: Environmental > Terrestrial > Soil > Soil crust... | reverse complement strand
CGGCAGGCGATCACCCGCTCGATTGCCGACCAGGCGCGCACAATCCGCATTCCCGTGCACATGATCGAGACGATCAACAAGATCGTTCGCACCAGTCGGCAGATGCTGCACGAGATCGGTCGCGAGCCGACGCCGGAGGAACTGGCCGAAAAGCTCGCCATGCCGCTCGAAAAGGTGCGCAAGGTGCTGAAGATCGCCAAGGAGCCGATCTCGCTCGAGACCCCGGTGGGCGACGAGGAGGATTCGCACCTCGGCGACTTCATCGAGGACAAGAACGCCATCCTGCCGATCGACGCGGCGATCCAGGCGAACCTGCGCGAGACCACCACGCGCGTGCTCGCCTCGCTCACCCCGCGCGAGGAACGCGTGCTGCGCATGCGCTTCGGCATCGGCATGAACACCGACCACACGCTGGAGGAAGTCGGCCAGCAGTTCTCGGTGACGCGCGAGCGCATCCGCCAGATCGAGGCGAAGGCACTGCGGAAGCTGAAGCATCCGTCGCGGTCGAGGAAGCTGAGGAGCTTCCTGGATAGCTGAGGCCCAGTTAAGCCGCGGCAGCGTTGCAGCGCGTCGCCCGGCGGGCTTGCGGTTGGAATGCTAACGGCGTATTCACTGTTCGCGCGTAGTCTGGATGCTTGATTGCGGCGAAACTGGAGACTGAAATGAGAATCGGACCTGTTCGCCCCCTTATATAGACCGTCCTAGTGGAAGCCGATCGGAACGGTATTTCGCATTACGTTCTCATCTGGCTGGACACCCAGCAATTCAGCCAATTTGTAGTGCAGTTCCTTGGCGGCAATTCGTAGTTCGCGTATTGCCATATCCAAATCGTCGAGCGCAAAGAGCTTTTGGTCTTCGGCCAGCGTTGTCCACCTGTCGGAAATGACTGCGTTGGTGAACTCGATGGCTATTGTGTCGCGGTAGTGAAAGCGGAATCCACATCTGGCAAGTTCAGGATTTATCCCCGGCATGTCGGATATTAGTGCTTCCACATTGCGTCTGCTGGTGACGAAGGCGACGGTATAGGGCCTGTATCCCGGCTCGGTCTGGGCTCTTCTCTTGGCCGAAAGGATCGAATTGTAGTCGATCCATTGTTGGCAGTCGAAGCACACCGTTCGTGTTTCCTCCCAGAGCGCATGAAGAACATGCGTGTTGCGATGGCTTTGCTGTCGCCAATACCGCCGAACCGTCAGAAACGATGCGATAAGAGCTGCCAGCATGGCTGGAACCCACGTCGTCATCGCTGCTATTGTGATATGACAGGTCAAACTGTCGTTCGCACAATAACCATAGTTGATGGTGAGCACGTCGCCCATTCTGCAATCCCCCGATGCAGATATATAACTGCACGTCGAACTTTGTTTTTCAATCTGTGATTGAATGAAGTCTTGCGGTGCAGGCCGATAGCGACTGCTGTGCGGGTACTTGAACCCTAAATGTTGTTCGTTCGCCCCGCCTCCGGCCCGACATAGCGCGCGCGGGGGCGGATCAGGAGGCCGGACTGGAGCTGCTCGATCGCATGTGCCATCCAGCCGGAAGTGCGGGCTATGGCGAAGAGCGCGGTTTCGTGGCCGACGGGCAGGTTCAGCGTGCGCATCAGCACGGCCAGCGCATAGTCGATGTTTGCGTAGAGTCCCGTCGCCTCGGTGACGAGGCGAGGCAACTCGACGGCCAGGCGCGGGTCGGCCCCCGCGGCGGCGAGCGCGCGCAGGAGCACATCGGCGCGGGGATCGCCATCGACATAGACGGTGTGGCCGAAGCCGGGGATCGGCTCGCCGAGCGCTACGCGGTCCGCTATCGCCGACGCGATGTCGCCGTCGCCGAGTTCGGCGACCATGCGGGCAGCGAGCGGGCCGGCGCCGCCATGGCGCGGGCCTTTCAGCGCGGCGAGGCCGGCGATGGCCGCGTCGTAGAGGTTGAGGCCGGTGGAAGCGGCGCAACGCGCGGTCCAGGTCGAAGCGTTGAGCTCGTGGTCGGCGAGCAGCACCAGCGCGCGGCGCAGCAAGTCTTCGGCTGCGGGATGGTCCTTCGCCCAGGCCTGCGCCACCTGGCGGTGGATCGGCAAGGGAGAGGGGGCGGCGCCGAGCACCGCCGCCGTGACCAGCCGCATCACCCGCGCGCCGGCCGCGGCGCGGCCCTCGGCGGAGCGGTTATGGGCGCGCGGGTCGGCATCGCTGGCGAGCGCCAGAACGGCGATCGCGCGCGGCAGAGGCTTGGCATCGCGGGCTGCCTCGAAGATCGCCCGCATCGGAGCGTCCACGACCGGCATGTTGGCGGGCTCGAAGGGATCGGCGCGGCGCACGTCCCATAGCAGCGTGGCGGCCTGTTCGACGGTCGCGGCCTCGGCGAGCGCCACCACCGGCACGCCGCGATAGATCGGACCGGCCTCGGTTATGGTCGACACGGTCGTGTCGAGAACCGGGATCGCCGCCTCGGCGGAGGGCTGCACGGCACCCGAGGCGCGGCGGCGCTGGCGCAGCGCCCGGATGTCGTCCGCCCTATAGCGCCGCGCGCGACCGTCGCCGACCGGCTCCGAACGGACCAGGCCGCGGCTGACATAGGCGTAGAGGGTCGCGAGCGAGACCGACAGCTCGGCGGCGGCCTCGCGGGCGGTGAGGAAGGCAGGAGCAGAGATCGCTTTCATATTGATCAAGCTAATCAAGATTGATCAATGATGGAAGAGGCCTACTCTTTTTGCAGTGCAGCAGGAGATAAGACCATGACGATCCATTCCAATCCGGCCGCCGGCCTCGACGGCGTCGCAGCCGCGGTGACGGCGCTGTCGCATGTCGACGGCGAGAAGGGGGAGCTGATCGTGGCAGGCATGCGGATCGGCGAGCTTGCGCAGCATACGGATTTCGAAGGGCTGACGGCGCGGCTGTGGGCGGCTGCGACGGCGCGGGAGGTCGACGCGGCGGAAGCGAGGCGGTGGCTTGGACAGGGGCGGGTTGCAGCGTTCCAGCGCCTGCCGGCGATCCTTCCGGCGACAGCGGGTCTGCCGATGATCGACGCGTTCCGCGTCGCCGTGGCGGCAATCGCGCCGGTCGACGGGCTTGCCTCCGAGGCGGCGATCGTCGGCGCGATGCCGGTGTTCGCGGCGGCGCTGGTGCGGCAGGCGGAAGGCAAGGCGCCGGTCGCCCCTGATCCGGCGCTCGGGCATGCGGCCGACCTGCTGAGGATGATGCGCGGCGAGGAGGCCGGCGTGGAGGAGGCGAAGGCGCTCGACGCCTATCTCGTCACGGTGGCCGACCACGGCATGAATGCGTCGACCTTTGCTTCGCGTGTGGTGGCGTCGACGCAGGCGAACCTGTTCATGGCGGTCACCGCGGGCTACTGCGCGCTGACCGGGCCGCTGCATGGCGGCGCGCCGGAGCCGGTGCTCGACATGCTGGACGCGATCGCGACGCAGGACCGCATCGCCGGCTGGATCGATGAAGCGTTGGCGCGCGGCGAGCGGCTGATGGGCTTCGGCCATCGCATCTACAAGGTGCGCGACCCGCGCGCCGACGTGCTGAAGCGCGCGGTAGAGCGGCTGGGCGGGCGCGGCACCGATCTCGGCTTCGCCGCGGAGGTGGAGGCCTATGCGCGGCGGGCGCTGGAGGCGGCGAAGCCGGACCGCAGGCTCGACACCAATGTCGAATTCTACACTGCGATCCTGCTCGATGCGCTGAAGATCCCCCGGCGCGCCTTCACGCCGATTTTCGCCGTGGGCCGCGCCGCCGGCTGGACGGCGCATGCGCTGGAACAGCAGCGGACGGGACGGCTGCTCAGGCCGAGCTCGATCTATACGGGTGCGATGCCGGGCTGAGGCCTGCACCTTCGACACGGCGCAACGCGCGCCGCGTCACACTGTCATCGAATTCTCGGTGCTTTAGCTCGAACTCCCGGCCGAAGAACTTTGCAATCGTTCTCGAGCCGGGAGTGACTGTAAGGTTTCCCACGCGACTGACGCCGATCACCGATCGTCGTCCTGGGCATGTGGCACACGGCCAAGGGACGTGTCGACTACTCTTGGTTGGCCTCGAAGAAGCGGATCAGATTCTCGATCATGGCGTCCTTGGCCAACGGATTTGTCTGCTGATTTGCCGTCAGCTTCGACGCGAACGTGCTTGCCGGGGCTGCAGCGTCCGGTCGAAACGCATCAAACGACACGAACATCACGAAGTCCCGGCCTTCGTCGTTCGAGACCTGATGACAATCCATGCAACTGGTTCCGTTCTTCTGGAAGAAGGTCTCCATCGTCGTATTGCTCAGCGCGGAATTGGCGTCGGGGAAAGGGGCGCCCGCGTTCGACGGGCTTTCGGGCTCTGGGGCGGTCGGCCATTGTGTCATGACCAGCATGTAGTTTTCCCAGACGGTTCCCTTGATTTCGGGCAGGGCCCAGTAAGCTCTGTTGGTTGCCATCACCAAAGGAAGTATCGGCTGCATTCGGACGACCTGCAGCGGATCGGGATCAGGGCTTGGCGGGTTTGCCGTCGAAATGGTCTGCGATCTTGGACCCAACGTCTGAGGCTGAGCGGGATCGTTGAACGAATGCGGGATACCCGCCGGGGTTGCCGGCTCGGTGGTCGTGCCCGGAACGTTGTCGACATGCTCAAAACTGGACCATATCCACTGCGGCCTGTCAGGCGTCTTCGCGACGATGTGAAATCCGACCAACGCGATGTCCTGAGGTCCGCACGCGCCTGTCGCCACATCGAGCACCTGTGCTCCCTCGATCACGAAGTAGCGGCTTCTGGCGGCTGCATTGTCGTTCCCGGTCAGGATCTTCCATGCAGCCTTGACCTCGATTGAACCATCTTTGAATGGAGTTGGATTGCTGGATGTCGGCAACTCCGAGGCCAAATACCACTTCTTGGAGACGATCGAATCGAACTCTTCCTTGTTGACCTTGATCTCGAAGCGCGAATAGGTCCGGTTCTGCGCGACGAGCGGATTGGCGAGCCTTTCCAGGCTGAAAGTCGCCTGATTGAAGTCGGCGAACGGGCTGAAGGAACTGAGAGTGGTAATCTCGTTTCCGAAGCCCTGCCCGCAAGGGTTCGCACCGGCGAAAGACTGCCACGCGGCAGGTTCCGTTCCACCAGGCTGGAAGATCTCGTAGCGCGATTTCCAGGTCGTCCAGACGCGCGGACCTGTGGCATCGCCGAACGGTCTCGCACGGTCGGGCAATCCACGGTTATCGGCTCCGCCTAGAGCCGGCCAGTTCAGCGCGATAAAGCTGCGCCAGCTATAGTCGTAGAATATGGAAGATGGGTCAAAGTCCGTCAGTGGAACGTCCGCGATCATGTCTGGAGAAACTGCAGGTGTCGGTGTGGTCTGCGCGCCGGATGGGGCAATGCTAAAAAGTAAAGCGAACAATGCTGACAAAAGAATACGTTCGAAATTATACATCATTCCCTCCCCTTTGATGGTCGTGCCTAACTGCTGCAAGAGAGGGTACACCAATTCCGCCAAGATGTAAGTAATCTATTTCACATATTTTTCAACCATAAATTCTCGGTGAGCATATGTAGTATTTTCTAAGCTTATCAATTGCATAGATGTTAATTTGATGAATTATATTTGCCGTTGGATCGGTCGTAATTGGGGTGGTTCAAGATCCGAAATGACTGATCGGGGAGAGTTGAACGGTTCGGATGTTTGTCTGCCGTGCTCCGAGACCGGCCAAGGCGAGAGCGTGGCCGCCAGCTGTCTCGTGGAGATATTCTCCAGCTGAAATGGATATGCGGCGTTGGTCGGGAGAGGCAGATCGCTGGCGCGGCGGGCAAACCCATGCGATCCTCGCTGGCGTCACGCCGCCAAAGAAGTCAGGGCAGGCCGCGGCGCGTCACACCGCCATCGAGTTCTCGGCGCTGCGGGCGGCCTGCTCGTAGAGGCCGGACAGGACGCGCAGCATTTCGGCGAGCTGTTCAAGCTCGAGCTCCCCGCTGGAGAACTTGGCGAGCGCGCGGATCAGGAAGCGCTTTCGCATCGCCTTGTAGTCGTCGATGAACTTCTGTCCTTCTTCCGTCGGCTGGAAGAAGGTGTCCTTGCCGATGCGCGCGCTCTCGACGAGCCTGGCGCGCTGCAGCTTCTTGAGCGCGTAGGACACGATGTGGGTGTCCTCGATGTTGAGGCTGAAGCAGATGTCCGCGAGCCGCTTCGGCCCGTAGCCGACCATGTGCAGGACGAGCAGGTCGGTCGTCGAATAGCCTTTCATCCCCGCCGCGGCCGCGCAGCGCAGGACCCATTGTTCTTGCGCGTTGCGCGCGACGATCATCGCCAGCTCGAACTGGGTCATGAGGGGCGCAAGTCTATCCACGATCTGGCCCGTATCCTTGTCATCGAGCGGTTTGTTCACGGCGTCTTCTCCGCAGCACTTTCTGATTCCCATCTAGCCTGTCCCGGAAAATGGGGCAATGCCATGCCTAATTTGTCGGCATTTTATCATTTACACGGCAGAAAAAGACCGTTGAAGTGGCGATAAAATGATGACAATCTGTCGTCAAGTTGAGGGGAAATGAACAGCGAGGCCATGATGGCCGTGCCGCCTCTCGGCTGACATGCGATTGTGGAGAGGTGGTTCCGAAATGCAGTTCACGCCCAATACGGAGGCTATCAAGGCGCTCCCGGCCAAAGAGGGTCTCGATGCGGTGATCGCGATGAGTCCGGAGAATTTCGCCTACGCATCCGGCGCCTATATCTCGACGGTTCGGCTGATCCGGCCCCGTCACGCCTATGCCGTGTTCCCGGCCAAGGGCGAGCCTTTCAACATCGTCTGCTCGATCGAGGAGAGCCTGACGCGCTCGGAGAGCTGGATTCCAGACGTGCGCACCTACACCGAGTTCGCGGAAATTCCAGTCGAGGTGCTGGCGCGCGAACTGAAGAAGGAAGGTCTGGATAGCGGCAAGCTGGGCATCGACCTCGATTACCTGCCGGTGTCGGCCTACGAGGCGCTCACGGCCGCGTTGCCGGACGCCGAGTTCGTCAACACGACCGAGACTGTCACCGGGGTTCGGGTGATCAAGGGAGAGAGTGAAGTCGCGCTCATCGAGGCGGCCACCCGGCAGACGCACAAGGCCGTGCTCGACGCGATGGAGGCCAGCAACCAGGGCGATTCCGAAGCGGACATGGCCCAGAAGATCGCCAACAACATCATCAACTACGGCGCCGACGGCACGCTGTTCATGGCGTTTGCGTCCGGCGAGCGAACCAAGCATCCGCACACGACCGCGCAGTCGGACGTCCTGCCGAGGCCGGGCGACATCATCCGTTTCGACGTGGGCGGAACCTACGGCGCCTTTGCCAGCGATTTTGCGCGCACTTATTCCGCGGGCCGGCCGAGCGAGGAGCAGAAGGACGTCTATGCGAAACTCATCCGCATCCAGCGCGAGACGATCGAAGCGGTGAAGCCGGGTGTGCTGGCCGAAGACCTCTTCTTCCTCTGCAAGGATCTCTACGCCAAGCACGGCCTGCCGTTCACGATGCCGCATATCGGGCACAGCTTCGGGGTCGAGCTGCACGAGAACCCGATGCTGAGGCCCGGCGACAAGACGCCGCTCATGGCCGGCATGGTGATCAACATCGAGCCGATGGTGAAGCATGCAACCGGGACCTACCACACGGAAGATCTCGTGCTCGTCACCGAGACGGGCTACCGGTTGCTGACACTCGGGCTGGCTCCCGAGGAACTGCCGGTGATCGGGCAGACGATCAATTACTGACGCGACCTTGGGAGGGGTCACAACAACAAGGGAACACTAGGAGCTACGTCATGAAACTGCCTTCAATCTTAGTTGCCGCAACACTCGCGGTTGTCGGTTCAATCTCGCTGCCCGGCAGCGCGGCACTTGCCGAGACCCTCCGGCTCGCCCACCACCATGCGGTGGGCGGGCAGGTCGACATCGCGGCGAAGAAGTTCGCCGAACTTGCGAAAGAGTATTCCAAAGGCGAGATCACGGTTCAGGTCTTCCCGGCCGCGCAGCTCGGCCAGGAGCGCGAGGCGCTCGACCTGGTGAACCAGGGCGCGATCGACATCTCGATCACCTCGACGCCGATCCTCGACAAGCTCTATCCGCCCATGGCGGCGACCTCGACGCCGCTGATCTTCAAGGGCTGGGAGCAAGCGCGCAAGCTCTACAAGGGCGAGTTCGGGCAGGGGCTGATCGCCGGGGTGCGCGACAACAGCGACGTCGAAGTGCTCGGCTTCATCCATCTCGGCTTCCGCGACCTGATGTTTAAGGGAGAGGCGCCGACGACGCTGGCCGGCATGCAGGGCAAGCGGATGCGTTCGCCGGAGAACTTCGTCTGGATCCGTATGTTCGAGCTGATGGGAGCCAAGCCCACACCCGTCACATGGGGCGAGGTCTACACCGCCATGCAGACCGGCGTGGCGGAAGGCCTCGACACGTCGGCGGCGGCCGGGCTCGACATGAAGTTCAACGAGGTGACGAGCTCGCTGCTGAAGACGCAGCATATGTTTGGCTCGATGCTGTTTGCGATGAACAAGGCCAAGCTCGCCGCGCTGTCGCCTGAGAAGCAGGAGATCATCAAGAAGGCCGCGGTCGATACCGGCGACTATGTCGATCTCGAGGTCAACATCCCGGCCGAGAACGCCGCTTATGGCAAGCTGGAGGCGGCCGGAATCAAGGTGGTCGAGCCTGCAAATCCGCAGGAATGGCGCGACGCGATGGCGCCGCTCCAGACCGAGATCGCCGAGCGCAATCCCGGTGCCGACAAGTTCATCGAGATGGCCAAGTCGGCCGAATGACCGGACACCAGCCGGGGCAGGGGAGCGGGCCGGGGCGTGAAAGCCCCGACCTGCGGCTCCTGACGCTGATCGCGTCGCTGCTGGTCGCGGCTACCGTCGGCCTCACCTTCGCGCAGGTTGTGCTGCGCTATGTTTTCAACATCCCCCAGACCTGGGTCGAGGAAGTCGGCCGCTACCTGTTCATCTGGATCACGTTCCTTGGCGCGGCGGCGGCGTTTTCGCGCGATACGCATATTCGCGTCGACGCGGTCATGGCGCTGTTCGGCGAGGGCGTAGCGCGCGGCGCAGACCTCATCCGCAGGCTGATCGAACTCGCGGGCGTAGCGGCGCTGCTCTATTCGGGCATCCTCGTCGCCTGGAAGCATCGCAACGCGAAATTCTACACGATGCCCGACGTGCCGCAGGTCATCTTCTACCTGGCGGTGCCGGTCGGGTCGGCATTCGCGCTCTTCTACGTGCTGCGCGGCATCGCGCGCTGGAAACGCAGGCGGGGGGCATAACGGCCGTGGAACTGTTCGTCCTCCTCGCTTCATTCATCCTGTTCCTGGTCCTCGGCGCGTCCGTCGCCTCGGCGATGATCGTCTCGGCAGTCCTCTCGTTGCTGGTCAACGGCCTGCCCATGACCATCATGGCGGAGCGCGTGCTCTCCGGCATCAATTCCTACACGCTGCTCGCGGTGCCTTTCTTCATCTTCGCGGCGGTGATCATGAACCGCGGCGGGCTGACTGACCGGCTTCTTGAGGTCGCTCGCTGCTTTGTCGGACATTTCCGCGGTGGTACCGCGCAGGTGGACGTGCTGGCTTCGATCTTCTTCGCCGGAATGTCCGGATCCGCGACGGCGGATGCCGCCTCGCAGGGGCGCATCCTCATCCCGCACATGAAGAAGGAAGGCTATGACGCCAGCTTCGCCGCGGGCGTGAACTCAGCCTCCGCCACGATAGGCGCGATCATTCCACCGTCGATCACGATGGTGATCTACGGTTCCGTCACCAACATCTCGGTTGGCGCGCTGTTCCTGGCGGGCATCATCCCAGGACTGTTGGTGGGACTCGCCCTGATGGCGATGGTGACGTTCCTGTCGGCGCGCCGCGGCTATCCGCGCCAGCCTTACATGCCCTGGAAGGATCGCTGGCGGCCGATCTGGACCGCATTCCCGGCCCTGCTTGCGCCCGTCATCATCCTCGGAGGCATCTTCACCGGCGCGACCACGCCAACCGAGGCAGGCGTGATCGCCTGTGTCTATGGACTGTTGCTCGGCTTCTTCGTCTATCGCGAGCTGAAGGTGAAGGACATCATGCCGCTGCTGGCCGAGACGGTCGAGGCGACGGCGGTTCCGGTCTACATCATCGGCGCAGGTTCGGTCTTCGGCTTCGCCCTCACCATGTCGGGCTTCGGTTTCATGGTGCAGGACATGATGACGGGACTGGTGGAAGGGCCGACCGCCTTCCTGCTGGTGGTGATCATCATCTTCATGCTCGTCGGGCTGTTCGTCGAAGGCACAGCGGCCATGCTGATCTTCGTGCCGGTGTTCATGCCGCTCGTGCAGCAGTTCGGCATCGACCAGCTGCAGTTCGCGATCATCGTCATCATCACGCTCCTGATCGGCACGATCACGCCGCCGGTCGGGCTGCAGCTGTTCATCGCGGCGGACATCGCGAAGCTTTCGGTGTTCAAGGTCGACATCTGGCCGTTCGTGGCGATCATGCTCGTCGTCGTGCTGGCGATCGTGTTCCTGCCCGGTCTCGTGACCTGGCTACCCGGCGTCATCATGTAGGGAGATGGCGACCTGACCGCCGGCCCAGGGGCATGGGCCGGCGGTCGCGATCCTCTCCGTGCTTGTCGGCGCATCGGCCGCGTGGCAGTACAGGCCGCGACGTTGCGCGGTGAAGCGGATGGCCGACAAGATCGATTTCAAGAAGAGCATGAAGGCGCTCTATGCGCCGCCGACCGGGCGCTTCGTCGAGGTGGACGTGCCGCCGCTCTCCTATCTGATGGTCGACGGCGCGGGCGATCCGAACACGGCAGCCTCCTACAAATCGGCGGTCGAATGGCTCTATTCGGTCAGCTATCCGCTGAAGTTCGTCTCGAAGAAGGAACTCGGGCGCGACTACGCGGTGATGCCGCTGGAAGGGTTGTGGTGGGCCGACGACATGTCGACCTTCCTGTCGCGGGCGAAGGACAAGTGGTCCTGGACGATGATGATCCTGCAGCCGGACTGGATCACGGCGGAGATGGTCGACGCTGCGGCCGCCAAGGCGAGCGCCAAGCTTGGCCCGCGGCCGGCGAGCCTGCGGCTGGAACGGCTGGAGGAAGGGCTGTGCGTCCAGACCATGCATATAGGCTCCTATGATGACGAGGGGCCGGTGCTGGCGAAGCTGCACGACGAATACCTGCCGCAGTACGGCCTGAAGGAGACAGGGCACCACCACGAGATCTATCTCGGCGATCCGCGCAAGACGGCGCCGGAAAAGCTGCGCACCATCCTGCGACAGCCGGTGCGGCGGCTGTCATGAGGCAGCGGACGATTTCCGTCGCGACCAGCGGGCAGGGCCTCTACGAGTTTACTCGCGAGGCCGCGGGCTTCGTGCGCGAGGCAGGCGTCGAGACCGGACTGCTGACGCTGTTCGTGCGGCACACCTCCTGCTCGCTGCTGATCCAGGAAAACGCCGATCCGGACGTGCGGCGCGACCTCGACGCGTTCTTCCGCCGTCTCGTGCCGCCGTCGAACGATCCGTCGATGCGCTGGATCGTGCATACGACGGAAGGGCCGGACGACATGCCGGCGCACATCAAGGCGGCGCTGACGGCGGTGTCGATCTCCGTCCCGGTTGCGGACGGGCGGCTGGCGCTCGGCACCTGGCAGGGCATCTACCTGTTCGAGCACCGCGACCGGCCGCATCGCCGCGAGGTCGTGCTGCACCTGTCGGCGTGAGCATCAGGGGGCTTTTCATGCCGGCCGCCATGTGTCTCACTGCGCCGATATCGCAGGAGGCAGGATGATGCTCACCGGACCCTTGTCGCGCGCCGCGCGCGCCCTCGTCGAACTGACCCGCGAGCAGCTTGCCACGCAGTGCGGGCTCGACGTAGAGGCGATCCGCGCCTTCGAGCGGGGCCTGGGAGAGCTGGATGCGCGCCAGAAGGCGGGGCTGCAAGCCGCGCTCGAAGCGGCGGGCGCGGTGTTCATTCCCGAGAATGGCGGCGGCGCCGGCGTGCGGCTGAAATTCACCCGTTCCGAGACGAGGCGATTGTCGGTTCTCGAAAGCGAGGGCGGGATCGCGGCGGACGACGACGTGCCGTAGCGCCGCGATCAGGCGGCGAGGCCGGCGAACAGCGCCTCGACGACCTCTCTTGCTTCCTGCTCGCCGACGCCATTCTCGCAATCGAGCGCGGCGCGGTCGAGCATGGCCCCCAGCATCGAGGTGAGGGGACCGAGCGGAAGCCGGCGGATGGCGCCTGCGCGCATGGCCGCGGCAAGGCCTTCACGGAGCGTGCGGTTGCCGTGGCGGGCATCGATCTCGTCCATCGCGCCGCGCCCGAGCACCGCCGGTCCATCGAGCAAAAGCAGGCGGGTGCGGCCGGGCGCACGCATGGCCCGAAGATAGGCTATCGAGCCTTCGACCAATGCGTCGGCGGGCTTGAGGGACGCGGGCGCAGCCGTTTCGATCTCGGTGGCCACGGCTGCGCTCTCGGCCTCGGCGACGGCGGCAAACAGGGCCTGCTTGTCGGCGAAGTGGTGGTAGAGCGCCCCGCGCGTCACCCCCGCCGCCTCAACCAGTTCCGGCGTTCCGGTAGCGGCATAGCCTTTTTCCGTGAAGAGCCTGCGGGCCGCTTCGATCAGCGTCGCACGCATCATTTCGCTGCGTTCGGCATTGGAGCGGCGCGCGTTCTCTTGTTGCATACATACAGCCTGTATGTTAATTGAAATCGACATACAGATTGTATGTATGTTGATTGGGAAAGGGAAGAGCGATGAAGACGACCAGCTATTATCCGGTGCTGATGACGGACGACGTGGCCGGCACGGCCGCATTTTACGTCGAGCATTTCGAGTTCCGGCCGCTGTTCGAGAGCGACTGGTACGTGCACCTGCAATCGGCCCGCGACAGGCGCGTGAACCTCGGCATCGTCGCGGGCGACCACGAGACCGTGCCGCCGGAGGGCAGGGGCAAGGCGTCGGGCCTCCTGATCAACTTCGAGGTCAAGGACCCGGATGCGGTCTATGAACGCGTGGTCGCGGCGGGGTTGCCGATCCTGCGCACGCTGCGCGACGAGCCGTTCGGACAGCGCCATTTCATCACCCGCGATCCGAACGGCGTGCTGATCGACGTGATCAAGCCGATCCCGCCGAGCGCGGAGTTCGCGGTGCAATATGCCGGCGAGGCGTTGCCGGATCGTTGACAGACGGCGATGCGATTGGCCTTTATGGCGAATGAGCATCGAGTTCCTGCTGACCACGCTGATCATCGTCGCTTCGCCGGGAACGGGCGCGGTCTATACGATCGCGGCGGGCCTGACGCGGGGCGCGCGGACGAGCGTGTGGGCGGCGTTCGCCTGCACGCTGGGCATCGTGCCGCACCTTGTCGCGGCGCTGTCGGGCGTCGCAGCTCTGCTGCACACCTCGGCGCTGTTGTTCGAACTCGTCAAATATGCGGGCGTCGCCTATCTGCTCTACATGGCCTGGGCGACCCTGAAGGAACGCGGTGCGATGCGCATCGATCCGAAGGCGGATGCGCGCAGCGCAGGGCAGATCATCGTCGACGGCATCCTGCTCAACCTGCTCAATCCGAAATTGTCGATCTTCTTCGTCGCCTTCCTGCCGCAGTTCATCGCGGCGGACGAACCGCATGTGCTGGCCCGGATGCTCGAATTGTCCGGGGTGTTCATGGCCGCGACCTTCGTCATCTTCGCGATCTATGGCCTGTTCGCTGCGGCCATGCGCGACAAGGTGCTGGGCAGTGCGACGGCGATGGCCTGGATGCGGCGGACATTCGCCGCCGCCTTCGTCGCGCTCGGCGCAAAGCTGGCGCTGACGGAGCGATAGACGCTCGCATAGACGCGGCAAAGCCCCCGGGCGCGTGCGCCTCGGGGGCTTGGCGGCAGTCCTGCCCGACGACTACCGCCAGCGCATCACTGCCAGTACTTCACCGGGCAATTGGGCGCGCTGCCGAAGGCGACGATCTTCTTCTGGCCGAACTTCTTGCCTTTCACGGTCACGCCCTTCCAGTTTGCCTTGGAGACGTAGGCCTTCTTCAGGCCCATCGACTTGGCCTTGTGGAGGGCTTTGCCGGGGCTGCAGTGCTTGTAGCCATATCCATAGCCCGGGCCGTAGCCGAACCCGGAACCGAAGCCGGTGCCGAAATGGACGTCGATCTTGATGTCGCCCGCACTGGCCGCGGACGGGGCGGCCGCGATGGCCGAGAACGCGATGAGAGCGGAGAGGGCGAGGGTCTTGGTCTTGTTGAACATGTAGTCCTCCTTTGGTTGGCTGCCGTGCGAACCATTCGCCGGCAGTGAGGACGGTATGAAGCAGCGAGCCTGAACCGGTTTCGAACCAGGCATTCATCTGAAGTTCACCTAACGTCAACACCGGAGGAACCTGCGAACTGCCAGGACGTTTCGTTTGTCCGAAGGAGGACAGGACATGATGACCGCCGACATGAAGAAGACCGAGAAATCGCCCGCGGTGAAATCGCTGCGGAAGGAGCAGGCCGAACAGCGCCATGAGGGCAAGAAGACCGCCGAGGAAAAGCTGGAGCGCGGCCTTGAAGACAGCTTTCCTGCCAGCGACCCCGTCGCAGTAGCGAGCCCGACGATCAAGAGCGGCGAGCCCGACAAGGTCAGAAAGAAGTCTGCCGCAGCCAAATAGACGGTGAATCCCGTTCCGGCACTCGCGCCTGCCGGCGATCCGCCCTATGCTCGCGCCAAAGCAAATGTGCGAAGGACAGGGCATGTCGTTTCTTAAGAGATTGTTCGGCGGTGGAGGCGGCACGGCCGCGCCCGCGGCGCCTGCGAAGGAAGCGGAGCACGCGGGATACCTGATCCGCGCCACGCCGTTCCAGGAGAACGGGCAATGGCAGACGAGCGGCGTCGTCACCCGCGAGATCGACGGCACCGTGCGCGAGCACCGCTTCATCCGCGCTGACCGCTTTCCCTCGCAGGACATGGCGGCCGAGCACGCGATCGTCAAAGGCCGGCAGATCATCGACCAGCAGGGCGACCGGATGTTCGACTGAGAGGCGGGACGGAACCATGAAGATCACACCTTGCGGTGCATCCGCATCCAAGAAGCCGCCGGCGGACTATTTTACCGGCACGGTATGGCAGGAGCCGATCGTCGAGGCACCCGACCCGGCGCGCGTGCGGGCGGCGATGGTGACGTTCGAGCCTGGCGCGCGGACCAACTGGCACACGCACCCGCTCGGGCAGACGCTGCATGTCGTGTCGGGCGCGGGGCTCGCGCAGGTTTGGGGCGAGGCGATCCACGAGATCAAGGCTGGCGATACGGTGTGGATTCCGCCCGGAGAGAAGCACTGGCACGGCGCAGCGCCCGCGACGCGGATGGCGCATATTGCGATCCACGAGGCGCTTGACGGGGTGCATGTCGACTGGCTGGAGCCGGTGACGGACGCGCAATATGGTGGCTGAGCCGGCTTGATGCGTTGAGTCAGGGCGTTCGCGGACAGAATCGGGGGAGGGCGGCATGTCGCTGAAAGGCAAGACGATTTTCATCTCGGGCGGATCGCGCGGGATCGGACTCGCGATCGCGCTGCGGGCAGCGCAGGACGGCGCCAACGTGACCATCGCGGCGAAGACCGCGGAGCCGCATCCGAAGCTGCCGGGCACGATCTACACGGCGGCTGAGGAGATCGAGACCGCGGGCGGCAAGGCGCTGCCGGTGCTGTGCGACATCCGCGAGGAGGCGCAGGTGGCCGCGGCGGTGGAGAAAACGGTCGAGCGGTTCGGCGGGATCGACATCTGCATCAACAATGCGAGCGCGATCCAGCTCACCGGGACGCTCGAGACCGACATGAAGCGCTACGACCTGATGAACGGGATCAATGCGCGCGGCACCTTTCTCGTCTCCAAGACCTGCATTCCGCACCTGAAGAAAGCGCAGAATCCGCACATCCTGAACCTGTCGCCGCCCCTCGACATGGCGGCGAAATGGTTCAAGAACCACGTCGCCTACACGATGGCGAAGTTCGGCATGTCCATGTGCACGCTCGGCATGAGCGCGGAATTCGCGAAGGACGGCATCGCGGTCAACTCGCTGTGGCCGCTGACCGCGATCGACACCGCCGCGGTGCGCAACCTGCTCGGCGGCGAGGCGGTGGCCTCGATGAGCCGGTTGCCGACGATCATGGCGGATGCAGCGCATGCGATCCTGACCAGGCCGTCGCGCGACTGCACCGGCAACTTCTTCATCGACGAGCTTGTGCTGCGCGAGGAGGGCGTGAGCGATTTCTCGGCCTATGCGCCGGGCGCAAAAGGGCCTTTGGCGGGCGATTTCTTCGTGCCGGACGAGGCGTTCGCAAATAGCCCCACCAAGGTGACCAAGGCGCTGCCGGGGTAGGTCAGAGGTGGCGGCGTGGGTCCATGCGTCCATGAAGGATGCGAACAAGGCGCAGTGAGGTCTGGTCGAGCCGGACGTAGAGAACATGCGATCCGACCGGGAATTTCCGAAGGCCCGGTCTGACATCATCGGCGGATCGCGCCAGGCCGGGGTTTGCCAGCAATAAACTGAGCGCCGCACGCACCTGACTCACATAGGCGACAGTCTGGTCTTCACCAAAGGTGGAAACCGAGTATATCCAGATCTCCTCAAGGTCGCGTTGTGCCTTGACCGAGATTCGCAGCCTGAGAGTCATCTGTCGCGCATTCGGGCGACGAAAGCATCGAAATCGAAGTCCTGGACGTCCGGAGAGGCGTCGCCCTCATCGATCGCTGCGCGCAGCTTTTCCAGCGCGATCTCCTGCTCTTCGAGCAGGCGCAGGCCCGCTCGCACGGCTTCGCTGGCGGTGGCGAAGCGGCCCTTCGCGATCTGGCGGTCGATGAATTCGAGATAGGGCGCGCCGAGGGAGATGGAGGTGTTCTTCGTCATGGCAAGCTCCTGAATTACCAATAGATGGTAATTCAGGACTGCCTGTTGTCAAGCATCGCCGAACATCAGGTCGCGCACCATCGTGGGGACGGATTGGACGCGCTTCAGCGCCGCCTTCAGGGCCGAGGCGTCGCCGCGCGAGAGGCGGGCAAGTTCCACCTTGTTTGACACGGGTATGCCGGCGTGCAAGTCGCTGCTCTGCTGGGCAAGCATCACGCGCAGGATGAGGGCGTGGGCATCGCAGAGCGCGCGGAGATCAGCTTCGGCGCCGACGCGTTTCGCGATCAGTTCCTCCAGCCGGTCACGCGTGCCACGGGCGCGAAGGTCGTGGCGGATGGCAAGCGTGCGGGCGGCCGAGACGATCGGGAACAGGCCGGCCTTCTTTAGGTCGATGCGGCCGTCTTCCGTCTGCAGGTTGCCGAGAAAGCCGAAGGGCGAGCCGAGCGCGTCGAGCTGCCCGGCCAGAAGCTTCGCGAAGGCGGTTGCCCGATGCCCTTCGGAACAGGCGAAATCATGCAGGCTGTTGGCGATGCCGATGTCGCCTGCGACGGCGTACAAGTCAAAGAAGATGTCGACATTGAGCAGGTCCTCAGGGCGCGAGCGAGACATCCACTCGCCGACGCGGTCGCGCCAGGTCGCTACCGAGCCCCGCCATTCTGGATTCTTCGCCATCACGCCGCCCTTGCAGAACGGAATCCCCGCCTGATCGAGGATCGCGGCCATGCGGCGGCCGAGTTCGGCGAACCAGAGATCCTCCGATCCGCCGGGTGCGCCCTGCGCAAAGACGATGGCGTTGTCCTGGTCCGCCGCGAGCAGGCTTTCGCCGCGTCCGCCAGAGCCGAGCACGAGGATGGCGTAAGGGCAGGGCGGGGAACCAAGACCCTCGCTGATCATCGTTTCTTCGCCGAGCGCAGCCGCCCGGCGGGTCATGGCCCTCAGCTCCTCGCTGACCACTCCGGCGATCTGGCGCGCGTCGATCTGCTCGGCGATTAGCGCCTCCGCGACCGAAGGAAGCGTTGCCCAGGCGGCAGCCAGGTGCCGAGCCGTTTCGGCCTCCTCGATCGCGTCATCGAGGCTGACGGCCGCTCCGCCGCGCAGCCTGAGCAGATCGCGGGCGGAGACAATGCCGCTGAGGCGCCCTTCCTCGGTGCGCACGGCGAGATGGCGAATCTTCAGCCGCGCCATGCGGCCGATGGCGCGGTAGACAAAGGCGCTCTCGCGAACGGAGACCAGCGGTCGTGTCGCGGCTTCGCCGGCCTTCCGGTCGAGCGCGGCCGCGCCGCCGCGGGCGATGTGGCGCATCACGTCACGCTCGGTCAGGATGCCGTAGTCGGCGAGCGGGGCAGCGGGGGTGGCGCGATCCGAAACGAAGACGGAGCTGATGCGCCGTTCCGACATCGTCGCCACTGCGTCCGCAAGCGTTGCCGAGAACGACAGAACGACGGGCGGCGAGGACATGATGTCGGCCACGCGATGGTTGTAGGCATAGGGATCGACCGCGCGCAGAAGGGCCGGCGCCAGGGTGGGGCTGCGGACCGGCTCGGCCCAGCCGGCGCGATGATGCGTCTCCAGTTCCGCGGTCAGCGACAGGCAGGCGCGCTCGGCTTCGGCAAGCGTGCGCACACCGCGTTCGGACAGGCGCGGCAGGAGCGCAGCGAAGATGGCGGCCGCGGCCCTCGCATCGCCGAGCGCGCGGTGGCGGCTCTCGATCGGCACGCCGAGCCATGCCGCGATCATGTCCAGCGAATAGTCGGGAAGGGCCGGGCTGGCGAGGGTGGCGAGCAGGCGCACGCAGAGCGAGCGCGGCTTGGCCCAGCGCATCCCGGCGCGCGCGGCCTCGCGTTCGAAAATTGCGAGGTCGTAGCCGATCGAATGGCCGATCAGAACTCGCGGTCCGGCAAAGGCGGCAAAGGCGGCATAGGCCTCCGGGAAAGGCGGCGCGCCGGCGACCGTCTCGGCGCTGATGCCGTGGATCGCGGAAGAGGCCGGCGGTATGGCCGTTGCCGGATCCACCAGCGTCGCGAATTCCTCGCTCCCGGCGAGCCTCACGGCGCCGATTTCGATCACGCGCGCCACCGATGTGTCGAGGCTCGTCGTCTCGGTGTCGATCGCCACCGCGTCGAGCGCGGCCAGCGGCGTGGCGCCCGTTGTGGGCCTCATCTCCATTCTCCTCCGTGTCAAAGCTAGCTGATGACGCGGAAAGACAGAAGGGCGCCGACACCAGACCTTCGTCTGCGGTCATCGTTCCTCAGGCAGGAGATCGATAAAAAGCCCGGCCGGTGGGTGCCGGCCGGGCAGGTGTCCTGTCCACCCTATCGGGGGACGGGGCAGGGATCTGCTACTGCGCGCTCGCCACCGGGGCGACGAGCGGGGTGATGCGGCGGATCGCAACGCGACGGTTCTCGCGCTCGGCCGCCGGCGTATCGATCTTCAGATACTGTTCGCCATAGCCCTGAGTGGTGAGGTTCTCTGCCGGGACCTGGAACACCTCGGTGAGGGCCGAGGCGACCGCCTCGGCGCGCTCGTCGGAGAGCGTCAGGTTCGACAGATCGGAGCCGACCGCGTCGGTGTGGCCTTCGATGAGGAAGGTCTCCGCCGGGTTCTTCTCCAGGAGGCGCAGCATCGCGTTCGCCACGCCGTCCAACTTTTCCACCTGGCTGTCGTCGATGTTAGCCGAGCCGGTGTCGAAGGTGATCGTGTCGAGGTCGATGCGCCGAACGCTGTCGCGCACGCGGGCCGACCGTTTCACCTCGTCCACCGAATAGAGGCGCTCGACCTTCTCGACCGGAGGCTGCTCGAGGAACTCGTAATAGGCCTCGTCGTCGTTGTAGTCGACCCGCTCGGCATCGAAGACATACTGCTCGTAGGGCATGGTGATGACCAGCGGCGGCAGGTCGTCGCCCGGATCGCGCCATTCGCCGCGACCGCCCCGATCCAGCCGATCCTCATCGACATAAACCAGCACATATTCGCGGCCATCCGGCATGATGCGCGAACGGCGGATCACCTCGCCGTAGCGGTCGCGGATGGTCACGATGGTCACGCCGTTAGGGCGCACGATCGTCTCGCGGGTGCGGCCGCGCGGCAGCTCCTCATAGTAGACGTCGCGCGAGTCGCGGGTCAGACGGGAACGATCGTTGTTCTCGATCAGGAGCTGATTGCCGAGCTCGAAGATGACGCGGCTGCCGATCTCCTTCAGCACGTCCGCGCCTTCCGGCCGCTCGTAGCGGCGTGGACGACCTTCGACGCGGCGGCCCTGTTCGTCGCGGACGGACGGAAGGTCGTCCACACGCGGCGCATTGGCCTGCGCATCTTCGTCATTGGCCGGCGGCGGGGTGGGCGAACGCGCGATCGGCGGTGCAACGGGTTCGTTGCCCTGCCCGACATCGCGGCGGCCGTCGCCGCGGCGACGCGGCTTCTGGCTGTCGAGGATCGGAGCGGCATTCTCGGGCGCGCCCTCGATGGCGCCGGGCTGGCCCGCCTGCTGCGGCGGGGGCTCTGTTGCGCCCGGCTGGCGCGCGGGACCGCCTTCCGCCGTGCCGCCCTCTGCCGCCGGCTGGTCGCTCTGCAGCTTGCGCAGCGCCTCGCGGCGTTCGCGCAGGCGGCGCTCGCGATCGGTCTCGTTGGGCTTGGCCTGCTCCGCCTCACCGGCGTCGGCGGCCGGCGGCTCGGCCGGTTGCGCCTGGCGGGGAGGCTGTGCCGGTTCGGCCGGCTGCGCAGGCTGGGCCTGACGCGGGGGCTCGGCCTCCTGCGAAGGTTGGGCAGGCTGCGCGGGCTGGGCAGGTTCGGCGCGCTGTGGCGGCTTCTGTTCGGAGCTTCCCGTGTCGGCGCCGTTGTCCTGACCTTGTTGAAGCTTCTTGAGAGCCTCGCGGCGCTGGCGCAGGCGCTCTTCACGCGAGGCCTGACCTTCGCCCTCGCTCGCAGCCGGCTGTTCCGGCTGAGCGCGCTGCTCGGGCTTGGCAGGACGCGCCGCAGGCTCTTCCGCCTGTTCGGCCGGCTGCTGCGCCTTGCGGTTATTGCGCGGCTGTGTCTCTTCCGCGGGCTGCGCCTCCCGGCGTGGCGGCGCCTCGGCAGGCTTTTCAGGCTCGGCACGGCGGATCACCGGTTTTTCCTGCTGTTCGGCAGGCTGCTGGGCGCGACGATTGTTGCGCGGCTGGGCCTCTTCCGCGGGCTGTTCAGCATCCTGCCGCTGACCCTTGCGGCGTGGCGCGGGTTCCTCCGCCGCCTGTTCGGGCTGGGCCTGCCGGGCTTTCTGGTTCTGGCGTTCCTGGCGCTGGCGGGGCAGAAGTTGCTCGCTCTCTTCGGAGCTTCCCGCTGCACCCTGCGCCAGAAGTATTGTGTCCTGGGGAACCGGGCCGGTGACGATGCGGTCGATGGACGAGTTCTCCCCGCCGGCCTGCGCGGCGTAGGCCACGGGTGCTGCTTCGGCCATCAAGAGGCCAAGCGCGGTCGCCGCGGCGATCTTTGTTTTGAGCTTGTTCAAGGCAGACTCCTTATTCCGTATTGGACGGCCCTTCGGCACGCAAACCCTCTGCTGGGGCTTTGGTTCCTTCCACCATCCAACCGGGGCGAATTGTGGGAGAGGATGTGGCGCGGCGCGCCGGAATTGCGGCGCCGGCCTTGACCCGGACGATGGCAAGGGACACATGCGCGCCATGTCGCAACCGTTCTGGAAGACCGTTCCCCTCGAGGAGATGACCGCCGCGCAGTGGGAATCGCTGTGCGACGGCTGCGGCAAGTGCTGCCTGTCCAAGCTCGAGGACGAGGACACCGGCGACATCTACTTCACCTCCGTCGGCTGCCGCTTGTTTGACGCCGGCACGTGCCGCTGCACCGACTACGCCAACCGGCAGAAGAAAGTGGAAGACTGCGTGCAGCTGACGCCGCAGAACGTGCGCACGATCCCGTGGCTGCCGTCGACCTGCGCCTACCGGCTGGTGGCGAGCGGGCAGGACCTTGCCTGGTGGCATCCGCTCGTCTCGGGCCGCGCCGACACGGTGCACGAAGCGGGCATCTCCGTGCGGGGCAAAGTCACCGCCAACGAGAGCGATCTGGCCGAGCCGGAGGACTATTTTGACCACATGCTTGCCGACGAGCCGTGAGCTTCCGGCGTGTCTTTCTGAAAAAAATACATAAAAATCAGCGTGGTAATCCATGAATGACAGATGAACGGCAGGTTCCGCTGTCGTTCAGGCCGGCCGACGCATCTTCGTGCAATCGCTTCGGCGATCGAAATTCAGCGAAGCACCAGCAAACGGAGAATTTCCATGGCCAACCTTCTCAAGACCGCAGTCCTTTCCGCTCTCATCGGCCTCGGCGCGCTCGGCGCGGCACCGGCTTCCGCCCAGTCGGGCGTCTATCTTGGTCTCGGCGGAGGCCATCATGGCCCGAGCGTCGGCGTCTGGTTCGGCGACAGCGGCCATTCTTACCGCCGCCACGATCGCCGGCACGACCGGCGCTGGGAGCACCGCCGCGGCTGCTCGGCCGGCCAAGCCCTGAACAAGGCCGAGCGCATGGGTATCCGCCACGCCCGCGTGGTAGACATCGACCGCCGCTCGGTCGACGTGCGCGGCCGCAAGTATGGCGAGCGCGTGCGCGTGTCATTCGCCCGCGCCCCGGGCTGCCCGCTGATCTACTGATCCGCAGGCTGAAATCAAAAAGGCCGGAGGGTCACCCCTCCGGCCTTTTTTCGTGCGCGGTGTCCGGCGCTTACTGGCCGAGTTCGAAGGTGACGTTGACGTCGACCCGGTAAGCGTTCTCACCGGCCTCGACCGGAACGCTCGCGGCCGCGGCGTCGCGGACCTTCATCGCATAGGGAACGGCCTGGGGCATGTAGCTCTGTTCCGAGATCTCGATCACCTTGCCGAGCCCGACGCCTGCCGCCTCGGCAAGGGTCTTGGCCTTGGCCGTCGCATTCTTGACCGCCTTGATGCGGGCCTCGGTGAGGGCCGCGGACGGATCGTCATTGGTGAAGGAGATGCCGCCGCCCTGGTTGACGCCGAGCGTCACCGCCTTGTCGAGCACGGTGCCGACCTTGGCGATCTCGCGCAGGCGCACCGTGAGCGTGTTGTTGACCTCGTAGCCGGTGATTTTCGGCGGCTGGCCCTGCTGGTCGGAGGTCGGGTAGGCGTAGACCGGCGAAATGGAGAAGTTGGAGGTCTGCAGGTCGCGATCGGCTACCCCTTCCGCCTTCATCGCCGCGGTAACCTCGGCCATCGCCGCGTTCGCCGCGTCGAGGGCCGCGCGCGCGGTGTCGGCCTGGCGCATCACGCCCAGCGTGAGCACCGCCATGTCGGGAGCGATCGCCGCCTCGCCCTGGCCGGTGACGATGATTCGCGGCACGGGACGCGGCGCCTCCTGGGCGAAAGCGGCCGAATGCGCGAATGCCGGCAACGCAAGCGCCGCAAGCGCGGCCTTGAGAGTGGATTTCTTCATGATGGCTCCGTGGTCGTTTCTGCCCCTATGCGGAAGGGTGTTCGCGCGGTTCTAAGGCAAATCTGCGGCGTGAGCCCGGGCCTGCTTGTGCGAAGCGGCAAAAGCCACTAATCCAGCCGCCGTGGGGCCTGTAGCTCAATGGTTAGAGCCGGCGGCTCATAACCGCTTGGTTGGGGGTTCGAGTCCCTCCGGGCCCACCAAATCAACCAATTGGCCGACCGTTTGTAGGGCTGCCCGACTTCGAGCGTTGTCGCCCGCGTGCATCGCGAGGCGGCCGAGTCGTGACGTTCTCCCTCTACATGGCGCGGGCCGCGGCTCCGGCAAATGACGCCGCCGTGCGGGGCATTTCATCTTTCAAGGCGACTGACCGGTTGTGCGACCGACGAACTGCCGGATGTCGATTTCCTGCAATTCGTTAACAAGCGTTAATATTAACCGAAGTTAATAATATTCAAATCTAACGGTTCTCTCGCGCAACTCTGTACTAGATGATAATATAATTACGTTGTGGGAGTCGTCGGAGGGAGTCAAAGCAAGATTGCTCTTGGAGGAGCGGTGAAATGAGAATGTTTGCATACATACGAAATGCGGTCGGTCTTGGAATTCTTGTTGGTGTCATCTACGCCTCCCCCGCGGCGGCTGAGATTACCGAGTGTACCAACATTACGTCGGTTCCGGCGACGATCAGCACCCAGGGCGTGTATTGCATGAAGCAGCACCTGCCCACGAACCTCGCGTCGGGCGCCGGCATCACCGTCACCGTCAACAACGTCACCATCGACTGCAACAACTTCAAGCTCGGCAATCTCGCGGCCGGCGCGAGCAACACCGCTGTCGGGATAAGTGCGACCGGGCGGAACAATGTCATAGTTCGCAACTGTGGTATCCGCGGCTGGCGCACCGGCGTGCAGCTTTCGGACGGCGCCTACCGGGTCGAAAGCAACGTGCTGGACTTCAACAGGCAGACCGGCATCTTCCTCAGCGGCGACGGCTCGTCCGTCCGCAACAACGAAGTCATCGCGACAGGCGGCAGCACGATTCCGGCCCTGACGGATTTCCACGGCATCAATGTCAGCGGCGACGTCGACATCAACGGCAATCTGGTCGACGGCGTCACCGCTACCGCGACCACCAACGGCAACGCTTATGGCATTCGCACCGAGAATTCGAGCGCGAGCACGGTCGGCAGCAACATCGTGCGCAACCTCGCAAAGGCCGGAAGCGGCGCCCGGCGCGGCATCTGGAACCAGAACGGTGCCCACAATACCATCTTTGGAAACACCATCGTGATGGACGGCAACCTGATCGCGGGTGAGGCGGGGCTTCGCTGCGGCGACGGTCTCATCCTCAACGGGGCGTCGCGTGACAACACCATCCTGGGAACCGGCCTGCTGGGCACGGCGCTCGGCCTGTTGAATTGCACGTCCGTCTCGGGCGACTACGTGAACCCGCTGTAAGCGGATAGCGCAAGCACTCTGCTTGCCTGAGCGACAGGCGCCGCGCCCACAGGCGCGGCGCCTGAAGTTACATGCGAAGCGCGCGCAGGAGCTTTGTACCCGCCGTGCGGCCTCGCCCTTCATCCCAGTTCATGCAAATGACACGAAGCAAACAACGGAAAATCAATTTTTCCGGGCTTGTTTATAAAGTCAGTAGAATTTATTCGTTATTGTCTTAGGTGCCTGCTGGGATTCGCCGTGCGAAGGCGCCAGTCAGACCGCAGCACGTCAGGCGGCGAGCCAGAAAAGCATCGGAAATGCTCACCAGAAAAGGCAAATACGGCCTCAAGGCGCTCGTGTATCTCGCGAAGCTGCCGGTCGGGGATTTGGCATTCGTCAACGAGATCGCCCGCGACCAGAATATTCCGAAGAAGTTCCTGGACGCCATTCTGAGCGAACTGCGCAATGCCGGTTTCGTCCAGAGCCGGAAGGGGAAGGATGGCGGCTACCGCCTCGCGCGTCCTGCGACCGAGATCAAGGTCGGGCATGTGGTGCGTGTCCTCGACGGTCCGCTGGCGCCGATCCCTTGCGCCAGCCGCACGCAATACCAGGCCTGCGACGACTGCGACGAGGCCACATGCCAGGTCCGCCACATAATGCTCGACGTTCGCCAGGCAATCGCCGAAGTGCTGGACAAACGCAGCCTCGCCGAGATGCGGGATGCAGCCAACGACGACTTGCCCCCGGCGCAGCAGATCCTCGCCTGATCCTGGGGACGTCTGTCAGGCTTTGACATCGTTTCACCTGCCGGCGCGCGAGCGGTTTGAGCCGGCGCAATCCGACGTGAACCGTTCTCATCTCGGCACCGCAGATTCAGAAGAGACCCAGGATAATGCCGCTCGCGAAGCCGATCGACACAAAGAACATGAGATAGGGCAGGGTGCCGGCCGCAGCGGGCAGGGCGCGCTCGGCAATGGTCCGCTGGGCAGCGCGGCCGCGCGGCGGACTGTTGGATCGATCAATTGACGACATGACTCTTCTTTCCGTCAATTCGACATCGCAAGGCGCAGCGGCACGCCGCCCTTGAGCCGCTCGACGCAGATCACGCGCATGGCGACCGCCGCCTCGGCATAGGTGGGGCTGGAGCCCTTGACAGAGCCGGGGCCGAGAAGCTCGCTCACGCGGTCGAGCACCCGGGCGGGCAGGATGTCGGTGCAGGAGCGCATGCGGCCGAACAGCGAGCTGATCGGCACCTGCAGGCCCTCGAACTCCACTGTGGGCTCAGGCTGGGCAAGGCCCCATTCATCATAGGCTTCGAGAGCCTCGTCGAAGGCGAGGTGCAGGAAAATCGGCGCATGGCCTTCGTGCAGCGGAGGAAGCAAACGCGTCATGACGATCTCCTCAGGTCGTGGCCGTTCTCATGGAAAGCGGCAGCTCGATCATTTCCGTGGTCTACCAGTGGCCATGCATGCACCAGGTCCAATAAAAGCCGTCGAGCCGCTCCGGCCCGCGCTCGCCAGAGGCCCGGTCGTTACGGTCCGGCCGGGTGTGCGAAAACTCAGTCGGTCCCTCGAAGCGAGGGAACAGGGCTGACATCAGCGCCCGAAACGGGGGCAAGGACAAAATCCTCATTTCGACCTCCTGACTCGTGCACAGGCAGTATGTGCCAAACACCTATAATGTCAATAATGTCTACTAATTTTGTGGAATATGAAGTGGGCAGCCGAATTCCGTGGCGGTCGCGGCCCCTTGATCCGCATCAAGGCGAAAAGCGGGCGAGCGGAGATTCTTACTTTGTTTTCAAGAGTGGACGGCGAGGTGCGAGATGAGGCATTCATGCGACCGGGCCCGCGCGCCGCTCCGGCGTCGGGCGGTGCACTGATCCGATGTTCCGGGACCGCAAAGAAGCCGGCGAAATGCTCGCTGCCGAAGTCGTGGCGCTCGCGCCACGCGAGCCGGTGGTGCTCGCGCTGCCGCGGGGTGGGGTGCCGGTCGCCAACGAGGTGGCGCGCGCTCTGGGAGCGCGCCTCGATCTTGTGATCGTGCGCAAGGTGGGCGCACCCGGCAATCGCGAGCTGGCGGTTGCGGCGATCGTGGACGGCAATCCGCCGGACGTGGTGCTGAACCGCGAGATCGTCGAGGCCTACAACCTGCAGGAAGAGGAACTGGCCGGGCTGATCGCGCAGGAGAGGCCGGAGCTCGAACGCCGCCGCGCCGCCTATCTCGGCACCCGGCAGCCGGTTTCCGTGCGCGGCAAGACGGTGGTCCTGGTCGATGACGGCGCGGCGACGGGAACGACCATGAGGGTGGCGGTGCGTGCGCTGCGGCGGCGTTCGCCGGCCGAAATCATCGTCGCCTTGCCGGTGGCATCGGAAGAGGCCGTGATGGAGCTGTCGCACGAGGCCGACCGCGTCGTGTGCCTGTCGCAGCCGCCGCATTTCAGGGCGCTGGGCTACCACTACCGCGAGTTCCATCAGCTGGATGACGCCGAGGTGCTCGACCTGCTCGCAAAGGCCGCTTCCCGCCACAAGAAGGGGCGGAGCGCCTCGCCGGGCCAGACGTAGTGATCTGATGCGCGTCAAGGCATCGGCTGCTTCATCCGGCAGGGAGGATGTCGCATCGATGCTCGAAAGCTTCGCCAAGCCGCAGGCCATGAAGCCGAGCGACCGGTTCTCGACCGTCATGGACGGCAGCAAGCGCGACCTGTCGATCACCGCGATCGTCGTGTCGCCGAAATTCGTCTACGCTGTCGGCCGGGCGACATGTGCCCGAGAGCGTCGGTTCGGCGTTGTCGGTATGCTCCATCCGCGCTTCGCAAAGCGCGGAGTGTGGTGTATTGGTCACACCTGAACCAAGCACGACCAACGGCCCTCGCCAGAGTCCACAGATGAAACCGATGCCCGTCGCCTCCCGAAGCGGGAGGTTGTTGGCGGATTTGTTCGCACGGGAGAATCGCCCGCTTGCGCGCTATGTGATCGCGATCGTCGCGGTCCTGGTGACATTCGTGCTGCAGGTCTTCGTTCAGGAGGTCTGGAACGGGCCGCTTCTGCTGATCGTGTTCGCGCCGGCGATCGTGCTCGCCTCGATCCTCGGGGGACTGGGGCCGGGCCTGTTCAGCGTGGCCGCGTCGCTGGTGAGTGCCTATGTGCTCATCAGCCTCTCGAGCCAGTTCACCGAGGGCCCTTGGCTCGGGCTCGGCATCTTCGCCGTCGCCGGCGGCATCATCGCCTGGCTGGGCGAGGTGCTGCGCGCCGCCTATGCGGAAATGGCGGAGACGGAGAGGCAGCTCAGGCTGCGTGAGGCGCATCTGAGTTCCGTCCTCGACACGGTGCCCGACGCGACGGTGGTGATCGACCGCAAGGGAACGATCATGTCGTTCAACGCCGCCGCCGTGCGGCAGTTCGGCTACAGCGAGAGCGAGGTGGTCGGCCGTAACGTGCGCATGCTGATGCCGGAGCCCTATCAGCGGGAGCATGACGGCTACATCAACCGCTATCTGGACACGGGCGAACGACGCATCATCGGCATCGATCGCGTGGTGGTGGGATCCCGCAAGGATGGCTCGACCTTTCCGATGAAGCTCGCGGTCGGCGAGATGCGGTCGGGCGACAGCCTGTTCTTCACCGGCTTCATCCGGGATCTGACGGAACGCGAGGAGTCCGAGGCGCGGCTGCGCGAAGTGCAGTCGGAGCTGGCGCGGCTCGCCCGTCTCAATGAACTTGGCGAGATGGCCTCTACGCTCGCGCACGAGCTGAACCAGCCGCTGTCGACCATCGCCAACTACTCGCAGGGATGCGTGCGCATGCTGCGCGACGCACCGGATGCGATCGCGGCTCGCTTGCGCGAGGCGCTGGAGGAGGTCGCCGCCCAATCGCTTCGGGCAGGGCAGATCATCAGGCATCTGCGCGAGTTCGTCATGCGCGGAGAGACCGAGCAGACGCGAGAAGACATTCGCAAGCTGGTCGAAGAGGCCGGCGCGCTGGCGCTGGTGGGTTCGCGCGAGCAGGGGGTCCGGGTTGTGTTCCAGTTCGACCCCGGCGCCGACTTCGTCTACGCCGACCGGGTGCAGATCCAGCAGGTGCTGACCAACCTGATGCGCAATGCCACCGAGGCGATGCGCGAGAGCGAGCGCAAGGAGCTGACCGTGCGCACCTATCCGGACGACCGCTTCGCGGTCGTCGAGGTGTCGGACACGGGGCCCGGCATCTCGGAGGAGATCGCCGAGCGGCTGTTCAAACCGTTCGTGACTACCAAGTCGGGCGGCATGGGCATCGGCCTGTCCATCTCGCGGCGCATCATCGAGGCGCATGGCGGCGAGATCTCCGTTGCCCGCAATGAACATGGCGGCGCGACATTCCGCTTCACGCTGCCCGCATTCAGGGAGACGCAGAGCAATGACGATAGGTGACTACGTCGTTCACATCGTGGACGACGAGGAGCCGGTGCGGAAGTCGCTGGCGTTCCTGCTGACGATCGAGGGCTTCACCGTGCGGCTGCACGAATCAGCCACCGCCTTTCTCAGGGCCGCGCCCGATATACGCAATGCCTGCCTGGTCACGGACCTGCGCATGCCTGACATCGACGGCGTCGAACTGCTGCGCCGGCTTCGTGAGCAGGGGCGCAGGATCCCGGCGATCGTCATCACAGGCCACGGCGACGTGCCGATGGCGGTCGCGGCGATGAAGGCGGGGGCGCTCGACTTCATCGAGAAGCCGTTCGAGGACCAGATCCTGATCGACAGCATCAAGCGCGCGGCCGAGGAGATCGAGAAGGTGGCGTTCAACGATGTCCATTCGATCGCAAGCCGGCTTGCCATGCTGACCGAGCGCGAGCGCGAGGTCTTGTCAGGCATTGTCGCGGGCCTGCCGAACAAGACCATCGGCTATGACCTCGATATCTCGCCGCGCACCGTCGAGGTGCACCGCGCCAACATCATGTCGAAGATGGAGGCGAGGAGCCTCGCCGAGCTGGTGCGGATGGCGATCGCCGCCGGGGTCCTCGACCAGTAAGCCTCCAACTGGCAGAGCCGGAATTGATTTGCCGCAAGGAGGGGTCGGGCCCGCGACGATAGATTCGCTCGTTGTCACATCGCTGCCATGTCCATGGCACCGAGGAACTGAGCTTGAGAATCGACGCGAAAGTGCTCGTCATCGCACCCGATAAGGATCTGCGGCGTTCGATCGCCTTCCTGCTGGAAGCGGAAGGCTACGACGTCAGTGCACACGCGACCGTGCCGCTGCCCGACGCGACGGAAACGGCGCGCCGGCACTGCGCGGTCGTCGACGAGGACGTCACTGTCGGCGAGCCGGACGCGTGGGATCGTCTCGGAAGCGTCGCCGACACGATCGTCCTGCTGCGCGACCGGACCCGGGAGCTCCCCGCGAACCTCGCCATCCATACCGTTGAGAAGCCGTTCCTCGGCCAGAATCTGGTCCTGGCGGTCCGTAGCGCCCTTCTCCAGCGTCGACCTCTACGTAGTAACCCGTAGGGAGGTAACCGGATTCTGCGGCGCCGTGTTTTGCGCGATTGATGTTCCCGTCACTCCAGAGGGAACCGCGATGACCACCGCTCCGATCTTCCTGATTTCTCCCGCTCACGGTTCCGTTCCGGGCGGTCCCGCTACCGTTCCCGCGCCGATTCTCTTTGCTTCCGGCGAGGAGATCTACGCCCAGGGCGACAGGGCGGATCGGCTCTATCGCGTGGAGTTCGGCGCCGTACGCGTCTACAGGCTGCTGGCCGACGGGCGGAGGCAGATTTCGGCCTTCCACCTGCCGGGCGAAGTGTTCGGGTTCCAGGCTGACGGCGTGCACCATTTTTTCGCCGACGCGGTCGGTGCGACCGGCCTGCGTGTCATGCCGCGCGCCAGCGCCGGCGGCGTCACGCCGGAGGTGATGGAATTCGCGCTGCGCTGCCTCGTGCGCACCCAGGAGCATCTGCTGGTCGTCGGACGCCAGAACGCAGTGGAGCGGATCGCTGCGTTCCTGCTCGACATGGCCGAACGGCAAGGCGGGTTGGAACAGTTCGACCTGCCGATGTCGCGCACCGATATTGGCGACTATCTCGGGCTGACGATCGAAACCGTATCTCGTGTCTTCTCCAAGCTGCGCGCGCAGGGCGTGATCAGACTGGTCAGCCTGCGCACCGTCGAAATGAAAAAGCCGGGGGTGCTGCGCGCCCTCTGCGAATAGGCTGTCGTCAGCCCGGTTGCCCGCCTTCCCGCAGGGCCTCGAGGAAGGCGCCACACCAAGCGCCGATATCGTGACGCCGCAGGTGATCGAGCATCGCGGCGTGTCGCTCGCGACGGGCCTCCAACGGCAGCGTCAGCGCTTGGGCGATCGCCTGCGAGACCGCCTCGGTGTCGTAGGGGTTGACCAGGATGGCGCCGTCCATCTCGCGCGCCGCGCCCGCGAAGCGCGACAGCACGAGCACGCCCGGATCAACGGGCCGCTGCGCCGCCACATATTCCTTCGCCACCAGGTTCATGCCGTCGCGCATCGGCGTCACGAGGCCGACGCGGGCGATGCGGTAGAGGCCGGCCAGGATGGAATGGCCGATCGAGGAATTGACGTAACGAATCGGGGTCCAGTCGAGCGTGGCGAGTTCGCCGTTGACCCGGCCGGCAAGCTCGGCCACCTCGCGCTGCATCTCCAGATAATGCGGCACGTCGGAGCGCGATTTAGGCGTCACCTGCAGCAGCGTCGCGCGGCCCTTGTGGGCGGGATTGTCCCGCAGGAAGCGGTCGAAGGCCTGGAAGCGCTGAGGGATGCCTTTCGAATAGTCGAGGCGGTCCACGCCGATGACGACGTCGCGGTCGACCAGCGATCGAGCGATCTTGCGTAACGCCGGATTGTGCTCGGCGTCCTGCGCCGCCCTCTCGAAGCCAGCAGTGTCGATGCCGATCGGAAAAACACCCACCCGGAAATGACCGCTGCTGGTCTTGATCCAGTCGTCGGAGACGCGGCGGCCGATGCCCTCGCGCTCGAGGCAGGAGCAGAAATTGTCCGCGTCGTAACGGGTCTGGAAGCCGACGATGTCGTATGCGGAAAGCCCGGCGAGGATGGTGGCATGCACGGGAAGAGCGAAGAAGACGTCCGGCGGCGGGAAGGGGATGTGCAGGAAGAACCCGATGCGGTTCTTCACTCCCATCTGTCTCAACTCGGCGGCGAGCGGGATGAGGTGATAGTCGTGGATCCAGATCAGGTCGTCGGGCAGGAGATTGGGCGCGAGCTGCCGGGCGAAGAAGCGGTTGACGCGGAAATAGCCGGCCATGTCCTTGCGCGCGTAGTCGGTGATGTCGAGGCGGTAGTGGCAGAGCGGCCAGAGCGTCGAATTGGCGAAGCCGGCATAGTATTCGTCGATATCCTTGCGGCTCAGATCCGTCAGCGCATAGGTGATCGGCCCATCTTCGCGGAAGGTCATGGCTCCGGGATCGCGCGCGCCGCTCGACGCGCCGGACCAGCCCATCCACAGCCCGCCCTTGGCGGCGAGCGCGGCCTGCAGCGCCACGGCCAGCCCGCCGGCTTGGGCCTTGCCCTTGCCAGGCGCAGGGACACGGTTCGAGACGACGACGAGCCGGCTCACAGCATGTCCTCCCAGCGCCGCGACAGGCGCATGGCGGCATTGATGAGACCGACCATCGAATAGGTCTGGGGGTAGTTGCCCCATAGCTCGCCGGTATCGACATGGATGCCTTCCGACAGCAGGCCGAGGTGGTTGCGGTGTGCCAGGACGTCCTCGAAGATGGCGCGTGCGTCATCCGCGCGGCCGACGCGGGCGAGCGCGTCGATCAGCCAGAAGGTGCAGGCGGTGAAGGCCGTCTCAGGCTCGCCGAAATCGTCCGGCGCGCGGTAGCGGTAGAGATGATGCCCGAAGCGCAGGTGCTTCTCGATGGCGGCAAGCGTCGACAGGAAGCGAGGGTCGTCGGCCGGCAGCAGGCCGATCTCGGGGATGAGCAGCAGGCTCGCATCGAGGTCGCTTCCCTCGAAGGTCGAGACAAAGGCTTTCTGTTCCTCGTTCCAGGCTCGGGTGAGGATGCCGTCGCGGATCGTGTCGGCCCGGCCGCGCCAGAAGTCGACGCGATCGGCAAGCCCGAGCTTGGCGGCGATGCGCGCAAGCCGGTCGCAGGCCGCCCAGCACATCAGGCTGGAATGGGTGTGCACCGAATTGCGGGTGCGGAACTCCCACAGGCCGGCATCCGGCACGTCCCAGCGGGCGAATGCCTGCTCGCCCAGCGGCTCCAGCCGGCGGAACAGCGATTCCTCGCCCATGCCCGGTAGCCGCTCGTCGAAGAAATACTGGATGACCGACAGGATCACCGAACCGTAGCCATCGTTCTGCACCTGGCTGTAGGCCGCATTACCGCGGCGCACGGGGCCGAGGCCGCGGTAGCCATCGAGCGACCCAGCAACCTCCTCGTCGATCCGCCGCTCCAGGCCGATGCCGAAGAGGGGCTGCAGATAGCCCTGCGGCGAGGCGGCGGCGATGTTGGAGACATAGCCGAGATAATCCTCCATCGTCCGCGTGGCGCCCAGCGCGTTGAGCGCCTTCACGGTGAAGAAGGAATCGCGCAGCCAGCAGAATCGGTAGTCCCAGGTGCGGCCGGTCGCGCCGTATTCGGGGATGGAGGTGGTGAGCGCCGCGACGATGCCCCCCGTTTCCTCGTGCGAACACAGCTTGAGGGTGATCGCAGAGCGGATCACGACGTCCTGCCAATCTGCGGGCAGGTGCAGGCTGCGGACCCAGTCGATCCAGTAGTCGCGCGTCTCCCGCAGGAGGGAGTGCGCTGTGTCCAGCGGATGCGCCGCGAGCCGCTCGTCAGGGCCGAAGACGAAGGCGTACGGACGGTCGACGAGAAACGGCGTGCCGCGCTGGACGAACTCGACCGGCGCGTTCGTCGTCAGCCGCAGCACCTGCTCGCCCAGGATGAAGCGGATGTGGTTCGAGCCGCGCGTCGTCTCGGGCGCATGCGCGCCATAGTTCCATCTCGGCCGCATGAGGATCGACACGCGGGGCGCGCCTTTCAGCGGCTCGATGATGCGGATGAGGGTGAGAGGCCGGAACATGCGCCCAGCGGCCTTGAAGCGGGGCGCGAAATCGGTGATGCGCAGGCCATTGCCGTCCTCGTCCTCCAGCACGGTCTCGAGGATCGCCGTGTTGCGCACATAAGACTGGCGGCTCGACGCCATACGCTCGATGCGGATCGACCAGTCGCCGGTTTCGCCGGCCGCCGTTCCGTCCTCGCCGCCGAGGAGCCGGCAGAAGACCGGATCACCGTCCATGCGCGGCGCGCACATCCAGACGATCGAGCCGGCGCGGTCGACGAGCGCCGCGGCGGCGGCATTGCCGATCACGCCGAGGTCGAGGGAGATCTTCGGGCTCATCGGGCGACGTCCCCGATCCAGGCCCTGACGTCGTCGGGAGAGGAGACGATGCCACGGGCGAGGGTGTCGCCCGGCGCACCGACCTTCACCGACAGGCCGCCCAGCTCGTTGGCGACCCGGAACATCGCCTCGTCGGTCAGGTCGTCGCCCACCGCGACGGGCGTGCGGCCCGCGAAAGGCGCCTGCGACATGAATCCCAGCAGCGCCGTCCCCTTGTCGTGTCCCGCCGGCCTGATCTCGATCACGCATTTCCCTTTCTGCACTACCACCTGATCCCCGAGCCGGCATGCCAACTGTTCCATCTCGATCTCGACCGCCGACGCGAATCGCGGTGCGAGGCGATAATGGGCGGCAAAGGCGCCGCCCTTGTCCTCGATCTCGACGCCAGGCCAAGCCGCCGCAATGCGCGACAGAGCCTCGATCGCGCCTTGCAGCTCAGGCGAACGCTGCACTGCAGCATGAGTTCCGTCCGGATAGGCGATTTCCGCGCCGTGCAAGCCGGCGAGACCGCAGGGAAGATCGGGGAAGAACTGCCTGAGACGGGCGAGGCTGCGGCCTGAAACCAGCGCCAGCGCCCCCTCGATGCGAACCGAAAGCCGCATGAGATCGTCCAGCAGACGAGGCGGAACCAGGACATCTTCGGGCCGGTCGGCGATGTCGAGCAGCGTGCCGTCCACGTCGAGAAAGAGGGCCCGGCCTTCGACGCTTGCCGGAAGGTCGCCGTGCCTGGAGGGCTGGGCATGGGTGGCGGGTGCCGCTGGCGTTGCCTGCAAGTCCGTCATGGGACCGAACATAGCCAGTGACGGCCTCATGGCAACCGCTGAAACGCTCCGGAATAGGATTTCATATCGGTGTCGATTGCGGGATCGCTTTTTCGCCAATATGCAGGAATCGCCCTCTTCCGCGGCCGCCAATGTCGAGACATTGAGTCCGGCCCAAATCAGGACCCGCCATGCACAGCACCGCCAAACCCGATGTCGCAGCCTTCTTCGACAAACGGACCTTCTCGATCCAGTATGTCGTGTCGGACCCGGCGACGAAGCACTGCGCGATCATCGATCCCGTGTTGGACTACGACGAGAAGTCGGGCCAGACCGCGACATGGAACGCGGACAAGATCCTCGACTACGTCGCCGAGAAGGGGCTGACGGTGGAGTGGATCCTCGACACGCATCCGCATGCCGATCATTTTTCCGCCGCGCAGTATCTGAAGGCCAAGACGGGCGCGCCGACGGCCATCGGCGATCACATTGTCGAGGTGCAGAAGCTCTGGAAGGACTTCTACAACTGGCCGGACTTCCCGGCGGATGGGTCGCAGTGGGACAAGCTGTTCGCGGAGGGTGAGGCATTCTCGATCGGCGCGCTGAAGGGCCGCGTGATGTTTTCGCCCGGCCACACGCTGGCCTCGATCACCTATGTGATCGGCGACGCGGCCTTCGTGCACGATACGCTGTTCATGCCGGATTCCGGCACGGCGCGCGCGGATTTTCCGGGCGGCAGCTCGAAGCGGCTGTGGCGCTCGATCCAGGACATCCTGGCCCTGCCCGATGAGACGCGGTTGTTCACCGGACACGACTACCAGCCCGGGGGCCGCGAACCGCAATGGGAATCCACGGTTGCCGAACAAAAAGCAACGAACTCCCATATCTCCAGGGCGAAGTCCGAGGCAGACTATTGCGAGGTGCGCGATGCGCGCGACAGGACGCTGCCGATGCCGAAGCTCATCCTTCATGCGTTGCAAGTGAACATCAATGGCGGGCGGTTGCCGGAGCCGGAGGCGAACGGGAAGCGCTATCTCAAGATCCCGCTCGACCTTCTGACCGGCGGTCCCTGGGGCTGATGCTTCCAGAGGCTGGCCGGGCTTGAAAGGAGACGGAACGTGACGGAATTCACCCCACTCACCTCCCTGATTGGCGGGGCGCTGATCGGGCTCTCGGCGGTTCTGTTGATGGCCTATGAGGGCCGGGTCGCAGGCATCAGCACCATAGCGAGCCGGCTGCTGCCGCCCTATCGCGACGGCGCGTTCCTGTCGCGCCTGGGCTTCGTGATCGGCCTCGTCGCGGCGCCCTTCGTCATGCAGGCGGTGACGGGCGAGCCGGTGACGCAGACCGTATCCGGCAACCTGCCGTCGATGGCGGCGGCGGGACTGATCGTCGGTTTCGGCTCGGTGTGGGGCTATGGCTGCACGAGCGGCCACGGCGTGTGTGGCCTGTCGCGGCTGTCGCTGCGCTCGGCCGTGGCGACGGGCGTGTTCATGGCCGTGGCGTTCGTCACCGTCTTCGTCACCCGCCACCTGATCGGAGGCTGAAGATGACCTTCGTCGTCAATCTTGTGCTCGGCCTGCTCTTCGGCGTCGGACTGGTGATTTCGGGCATGTCCGATCCCGCCAAGGTGCTGAACTTTCTCGATCTGGCCGGCCCATGGGATCCGTCGCTCGCCTTCGTGATGGGCGGCGCGGTGATCGTGGCTTTCTTCGGCTACAGGCTGGTGCTGAAGCGCGACCGGCCCGTCGTCGGATCGAAGTTTCACATACCCACCCGGACGGACCTGGAGCCCAGAATCTTCGTTGGTCCGGCAATCTTCGGCCTCGGTTGGGGCCTGTCCGGTTTCTGCCCCGGACCGGCGCTGACGGCGATCGGGCTCGCGGCGCCCGGCACGCTGGTCTTCGTGCCGGCGATGTTCGTCGGCATGTGGGCCGCGCGGTTGGCCGGCACGCGGCCGGCGAGCCTGATCGCGACGTAGGGCTACTTTTCGGTGTTCTTTTCAAGCCAGCCTTTGAGGAAAGCGATCTCCTTCTCCTGGGCCGCGATGATATCCTGTGACAGCTTGGTGAGCTCCGGGTCGTTCTCGCCGCTTTCCATATAGGCCTTGGCCATGTCGATCGCGCTCTGGTGGTGCGGGATCATCATCAGGGCGAAGTCGGCGCCGGGCTTGCCGGTCATCTGCATCGCCTTCATGTCGGTATCCATCTTCGTCATCGCCTCCATATAGGCGGTGGATGCCGGGCTCATTTCGCCCATCTTCGAATGGTCCATCTGCGCAAATGCCGGCGAGTGGAACAGCGCGAAGGAGGTGACGAGTGCCAAAGCGGCGGCGCGGGTCTTTGCGGTGGACATGGTTGGTCTCCTCTATTGTTGGACGAGAGCCGCGTAGTCCTTCCAGCAAGTGGAAGGTCAACAGGCAATCGACACATCGTGTGACGGGCCAGAGGCGCGGATGCGCCAGAGGGTGACGCACCCGCCGCTGGCGGGCGGGCAATCAGGAGCGCTAGGCTGGCGCAAAGCCTGGGAGGTTGCCATGGACGTGCTCGAGCACACGGCACAGCCGAAACGGGAGCGGGCAGGGCGAGACGCACGGCGCGAGCAGCGTTCGCACGGGCCACGCGGCCTTGGCCGACCCTACATCGTCCGCAACATCCCGACCTACGACATCCTCGGCGAAGAGAGCCTGATCCGCATCGAGGAGACGGCCGACCGGATTCTCGCCGAAATCGGCATCGAGTTCCGAGACGATCCAGTCGCGCTCGACCATTGGAGGCATGCGGGCGCGATGGTCGATGGGGTGCTGGTGAGATTCGAGCCCGGCATGCTGCGCGAGATCCTGAGGAGCGCGCCGGCGAGCTTCATCCAGCATGCGCGCAACCCGGCGCGATCGGTCGAAATCGGCGGCAAGTCGGTAGTCTTCTCGCCCGCTTATGGCTCGCCCTTCGTGATGGATCTCGACAAGGGGCGCCGCTACGGAACGATCGAGGATTTCCGCAATTTCGTGAAGCTGGCACAGGCCTCGCCCTGGCTACATCACTCGGGCGGGACGATCTGCGAGCCGGTCGATGTGCCGGTGAACAAGCGCCACCTCGACATGGTCTACAGCCATATTAAGTATTCCGACCGTGCCTTCATGGGCTCGGTGACGGCGGAGAGCCGGGCGGAGGATTCGATCGACATGGCGCGGCTGGTGTTCGGCCGCGACTTCGTGGACCAGAACTGCGTTATCCTCGGCAATGTCAACGTCAACTCGCCGCTGGTGTGGGATGCAACGATGACCACGGCGCTGCGCGCCTATGCCCGCGCGAACCAGGCGGCGGTGATCGTGCCGTTCATCCTTGGCGGCGCGATGGGACCGGTGACGAATGCCGGCGCGATCGCGCAGGCGCATGCCGAGACCATGGCCGGCTGCGCGCTGACACAGCTCGAACGCAAGGGCTGCCCGGTGATCTACGGCAACTTCCTGTCGTCGATGTCGCTGCGCTCCGGCTCGCCGACCTTCGGGACGCCGGAGCCCGCGATCGGTTCGATGGTGGTGGGGCAGCTCGCACGGCGGGTGAACCTGCCGCTGCGCTGTTCGGGCAATTTCACGACATCAAAACTGCCCGACGCGCATGCGATGAACGAGGGCACGATGTCGATGCTAGCCGCCGTGCACTGCGGCGCCAACTTCATCCTGCATTCGGCCGGCTTCCTCGATGGGCTTTTGTCGATGTCTTACGAGAAGTTCGTCATGGACGCCGACTTCTGCGGCGCGCTGCACACTTATCTCGGCGGGGTGACGATCGACGACAACCAGCTCGCGCTCGACGCCTTCCGGGAGGTCGGGCCGGGCAGCCATTTCTTCGGTTCGCAGCACACGCTGGCGAATTACGAGACGGCCTTCTGGGATTCGGAGATGGCCGACAACGAGCCGTTCGAGAAATGGGAGGCGGCGGGCAGCGTCGACGCTGCGACTCGCGCCAATGGCAAATGGAAGAAGATGCTGGCCGAGTACGAGGCGCCGCCACTGGACGAGGGGATCGACGAAGCGCTGAAGGATTTCATCGCGCGCAGGAAGGCATCTATGGACGATGCGTGGTATTGAGGGCCGAAACGGAGGATTCGCCATGTTCCGCAAGACCGCTCTCGCTGCCATCCTGGCTTTCCATGCTCTGCCCGCCATCGCCGGGCCGGCGTCGGACGCGGTGCGCTTCTTCTACGTGCCGGTGAAGTGGGAGGCCGATCCGGACTTCCGCGACCGTTTCACCGGGCCGGCTAAGAAGCTGTTCGACCTCAACGACAAGATGCCCGAGGGCGAGATCGGCTGCATCGACTTCGGCCCGGGCATCGACGCGCAGGACTATGACGACGACACGATCAAGAAGACGCTGAAGCTGTCGGAGGACGTGCAGGGCGACACCGCGACGGTGACGGCGACGTTTACTCTGTTCCCCGACCACTCGGACGAGGCAAAGCGCGAGATGCAGTGGCTGCTGGTCAACGAGGGTGGCACCTGGAAGATCGCCGACATCGTGTCGGTGTCGAGCGGTTGGAAGCTCTCGGGGCTGGAGTGTTTACCGGAGGGGTAAGGAATTCTAGGCTGATCGCTGCTGTCGTGGTAGGTTTTACGTATGACCAAGCTTCTCGAACTTGCATTTGAAGAGGCGAAGCAGCTTTCGCCGGAAGAGCAGGATGAACTTGCCCGCACGATCATGGAGATCGTGCGTGGGGGCGAGGATGTCTATGTGCTTTCCGAGGAGGAGGAAGCGGCGATAGAGGTCGGCCTGGCGGAAGCGGATCGTGGCGAATTCGCTTCGGAGGAAGAAATCGAAGCAATCTTCGCGAAATACCGCGCGTGAAACTCCGATACACTCGAACAGCACAGCGTGATCTTGACCAGATTCTTGAATATCTAACTGTCGAGTCTCCATCTGCTCGCAGAGGGTTTGAGGAGCGACTCCGAACAGTCCTCCGCGACGTTCTCGAGTTTCCTGCCGGCGGTCGATCCACCAGCATAAGAACCGTGCGAATACGGAACACAAGTCCATATCCCTATCTCGTATTTTACCGGGTACAGAAGGCCGAATTGGTCATAGTCCGCGTTATGCATGGCGCCCGCGATCCGCGCTCGATGCCTGCCCGACCACGCTGAGATGACGCTCTGATCCAATCATTTGCCGCTGCGGGCGCTTGCGCGCCTTCGTAGCGAAGGCGAGGCTGGCGCATCATCCGGGGCCAGCCATGACCGCCAGCAACGACCCGCTTCTCCAGCCGTTCCGGCTCAAGCACCTGACGCTCAAGAATCGCGTCATGTCGACCAGCCACGAGCCGGCCTATTCGGAGGACGGAATGCCGAAGGCGCGCTACCGGCTCTACCATGCTGAGAAGGCCAGGGGCGGCATGGCGATGACGATGACGGCGGGCTCCGCGATCGTATCGCGCGACAGCCCGGCGGCGTTCGGCAACCTGCAAGCCTATCGCGACGAGATCGTGCGCTGGATGCGGGAGCTGGTCGACGCCTGCCACGAGCACGACTGCAAGGTGATGATCCAGCTCACCCATCTCGGGCGGCGTACGGGCTGGAACAAGGCCGACTGGCTGCCGGTGCTGGCGCCGTCGCCGGTGCGCGAGCCGGCGCACCGGGCCTTTCCGAAGACGGCGGAGGACTGGGACATCGACCGGATCGTCGCGGACTATGCAAGCGCGGCACAACGCATGCAGCAGGCGGGGCTCGACGGGATCGAGTTCGAGGCCTACGGCCATCTGCTCGACCAATTCTGGTCACCGGCTACTAACGCGCGCGACGACGAATATGGCGGCTCGCTGGACAACCGGCTGCGGTTCTCCAACCGCGTGCTGGACGCAGTGCGCAAGGCGGTCGGACCGGACTTCATCGTCGGCATCCGTATGGTCGCGGACGAAGACCTTGCGTCGGGGCTCGGGCGGGACGAGGGCGTCGAGATCGCGCGGCGGCTGGCGGCCGGCGGCAAGGTCGACTTTTTGAACATCATCCGCGGTTCGATCGAGACCGACGCGGCGCTGACCAAGGTGATCCCGATCACCGGCATGCGCTCGGCGCCGCATCTCGACTTCGCGGGCGAGGTGAGGATGGCGACGAAATTCCCGGTGTTCCATGCCGCCCGCATCCAGGACGTGGCGACGGCAAGGCATGCCATCGCGACCGGTAAGCTCGACATGGTCGGCATGACGCGGGCGCACATCGCCGAGCCGCATATCGTGCGCAAGGTGATGGCCGGCGAGGAGCACCGCATTCGCCCCTGCGTCGGGGCGACTTATTGCCTCGACCGCATCTACGAGGGCGGCGAGGCGCTGTGCATCCACAATGCGGCAACGGGGCGGGAAGCGACGATCCCCCACGTGATTGCGCGAACCGACGGGCCGCTGAAGCATGTCGTGGTAGTCGGTGCGGGGCCAGCGGGGCTGGAAGCGGCGCGGGTGACGGCGGAACGCGGGTATCGCGTCACCGTGCTTGAGGCGGCGAGCCAAGCGGGCGGGCAGGTGCGGCTCGCGGCGCAGAACCCTCGGCGGAAGGAACTGATCGGCATCGTCGACTGGCGCGTGGCGGAGTTGGAGCGGTTGGGCGTCGAGGTGCGCTACGACACCTGGGCGGAGGCGGGCGATGTGACGGCGCTGTCACCGGACGTGGCGATCATCGCCACCGGCGGCCTTCCGCAGAACCCGCCGCTGGAGGCGGGCAGCGATCTCGTGACATCGAGCTGGGACATTGTTTCGGGCGCGGTGAAACCGGCCGAGAGCGTGCTGCTCTATGACGACAATGGCAGTCATGCCGGGATGACGGCGGCGGAAATGGCGGGGCGGGCAGGGGCTGCGGTGGAGCTCGTCTCGCCGGAGCGTTTCTTCGCGCCGGAAATGGGCGGCATGAACCATGTGCCCTACATGAAGGCGTTCCACGAGACGGGCGTGCGCATCACCATCAATACCCGGTTGAGGGCCGTGCGGCGCGAGGGCAACAAGCTGGTGGCTGTGCTCGGCTCAGATTTCACCGAAGGGTGGCGTGAGGAGCGGAGGGTCGACCAGGTGGTGGTCGAGCACGGGACGCTGCCGCTGGACGAGCTCTATTTCAGGCTCAAGCCGCTGTCGCGGAACCGGGGCGAGGTGGACTACGAGCGGCTCGTCGCGGGTGGTGAGGTGTTTCCCGAGAGGGAGGCTGATGCGGCCTTCACGCTGCTGAGGATCGGAGATGCTGTGGCGAGCCGCAACATCCATGCGGCGGTGTATGACGGAATCCGCTTCGGGATCAGGGTCTAAGCGCGTTCATCCCACCGCCGCTAGCGCCGGCGCAAGGTCGCCGGCGCCGGCAATCTCGACACGTTCCAGGCCGAGCCATTCCGCCATGAGCTTCAGCTCTGCCATCAGTTCCGCGGGCGTCTCTGGCGGGGCCAAGGGTTCGGCGTGGGCCGACTGGACGCGCAGAACCGAGGTCGCTCGGTCGGCCTTGAGGTCGACGCGAGCGACGATGCGCTCGCCGAGAAGGAAGGGCAGGACATAGTAGCCGTAGATGCGCTTCTCCGCCGGCGTGTAGATCTCGATGCGATAGCGGAAGTCGAACAGGCGTTCGGCTCGGGAGCGTTCCCAGACCAGCGGATCGAAGGGCGAGAGCAGGGCGCGGGCTTCGACGCGGCGAGGGAAGCGGGCGTCGGGCGAGAGATAGGTCGGCTGCGACCAGCCCTCGACCTTGACCGGAAGGAGGTGGCCGGCCTCGACCAGTTCGGCGAGGCGATCCTTGTAGTTCGGGGCAGGGAGGCGGAAATAGTCGCGCAGGTCTCCAGCGGTTGCGACCCCTAGCGCCGAGGCGGCCATGCGGGTCAGTTGCCGGTGCGCCTCTTCCTCATCGGGCACGGGTAGGTCCCGAACCGCTTGCGGGATAACGCGATCGGGCAGGTCGTAGATGCGCTCGAAACTCGGCTTCCGCTCGCGGGCGGTTATGCGGCCGGCCCAGAACAGCCATTCGAGCGCGGTCTTGGCGTCGCTCCAGCCCCACCAGCCGCCCTGGCCGCGTTGACCTTCGATGTCGGAGGCGGCGAGCGGGCCATCGGTTGCGACGCGGCGCTGCATTTCGGCGATCAGATCGCCCCGCTCGCGGCCGAATTTCGCAAGGCCCGTGTAGATGCTCTCGCCTCGTTCGGCCCGGCGCATCTGCCATTGCCAGAGCGGCCATGCGTCGACCGGCAGGAAAGACGCTTCATGCGCCCAATATTCGAAGAGCAGTCGCTGCTTCGGCGTCGCCGCGCTCTCCAGCATCGCCATCGGATAAGGGCCGAGACGGGAGAACAGCGGCATATAGTGGGCGCGCACGGCAACCGAGACGGAATCGATCTGGAACTGGCCGAGGCGATGGAGAACCTTGTTGAAATGGCGACGGGTGAGGCTGCTGCCAGGGCGGGGCTCGGCGAAGCCCTGGGCTGCGAGCGCGACACGGCGGGCGGTGGCAAGGGACAGTTTTTCGCGCAACGGAATCTCCTGAAGGCAGAGATTTTCAGGAAAGCGCGACGGGCGGCAACCCGAAAAGCGCCGGACCGAACATACTGCTGACAGGCTGCAGGTTCACACCTTCGCGAGTTTCTTGCGCACCTTCGCCAGAAAATTGCGCCGTGTCGTGTCGGTGGACGAATCCATCAGGTAGTGCGCCATGAAGAAGGTGCGGCAGCGGCGGGCGCACAGCGCGCGAATGCCGCGGGTGATGGTGCGGCGGCCGGGATGGCCCACGACATAGGACCACCACATTGGCGCGCCGCAAGTGGTGATGACGCCGAGAAGGCGGATGTGGGTCATCAGCGGGCCGATCTTCGCGTTCGGCTCCGGCATGGAGAAAGCGACGCCAGGCGCCCAGACGCGATCGAGCCATCCCTTGAGCATGGCGGGCAGGCCATACCACCAGGTCGGATAGACGAAGACGAGGCCCTCGGCCCAGCGCAGATGTGCGATGTGCTCCGGCAGAGGATGCTGATCGGCAGGGAGATGGTTGTAGCGGCGGCGCTCTTCGGCGCCCATCACCGGGTCGAAGCCGATGGCGTAGAGGTCGAGCAGGCGGACCTCATGGCCGCGCGCCTCAAGCGACGCGATGGTCTCGTCGCGGATCGAGGCTGCGTAGCTCTCGGGGACCGGGTGGCAGTAGACGAGCAGAATGCGCATGCGTCTGTCAGAAGCGGTCCATCGCGGACGAGACCTTGCGCATGAAGGTGGCGCGGGTCGCGTCCGTCGAGCGGTTCATGTCGTAGTGGGCGAGGTAGGTGAAGGGCGCGCCGGGCTTTACCGTGGCACGCAGGAGCCGGGTCACGAGCTTGCGCGGCGGGTCGCCCATGACGAAGGCGCGCCAGCGCGGCCCGCCATAGGTGGTGACGGTGGCGACCTTGCGGATCGTGTCGAGGCAAGTCTCGACCTTGCCGTCGACCATGCGGAACGACACGCCCGGGACGAAGACACGGTCGAAGAAGCCCTTCAGGATCGCCGGGTAGCCGAAGTTCCAGACCGGGAAGGAGAGTATGAGCGCCTCGGCACGTCGTACGCGTTCGACATAGTCCGATACGCCGGCGAGGTTAGGCCCGATGTCGTGATAGGCAAGCCGCTCCTCGCGAGTGAGCCGCGGGTCAAAGCCCTCCGCGTAAAGGTCGCAGTCGTCGATCTCGTAGCCGCGCGCCGAGAGGCGTTCGACGATCAGGCGGTGGAGGGCGGCATTGTAGCTCGTCTCGACAGGATGGGCGTGAAGGACGAGGGCTCTCATGTTCCGATTCAACCTGCCTGCTGCAAGCCCTTGAAGAGAAACAGCTTACCGGACTTGTAGTCGTAGGCCGGGTTCTCCCAGGCAATCATCTTTCCGGGGTTGAGCAGGCCCTTCGGGTCGGCCTCGCGCTTGAAGGCGAGCTGGATTTCGTCGGTCTGCTTCATGCCGCCTTCTTCCAGCGTGTAGCGGTGCGGGTTGAAGATCGGGCAGCCATTTTCTTCGTGCAGGCGGATGATCTCCTCCAGCCGCTCCTCGGTGGTGTAGCGGATCATCGGCAGGCCGAAGCAGGTGACGTTGCCGTCGAAGCGGACGAATTCGAGATGGCCGATCATCTCGTCGCCGATCAGCGCGTGGATCTTCTCGATCCGTTCGATCTGGTGTGGGAAGGGATACAACACCTGCAGATAGGTGATCGCCGGATCGACACGGAGCGCCCGCAGCGTCGTGTGGTTCCAGGACAGCTCGAAATTGGGCGGCAGGCCCTTGAGGTCGGCCTCGGTAGCCGCGTTGAAGACGATCTCGGCGCCCCAGCGGCGGGTGAACGCAAGGAAGGCGTCGAGCGAGTGCGGCGCAACGGTGACGAGGCAGATGCTCTGGCCGTCGCGGAAGAATTTCTGGTGCCGCTTGAAATAGGTAAAGGGGGCGGGGGTCGCGATCGGCGAGATCAGCTTGGTCAGCAGTCCGTCCTGCAGGCCGAGCGCGTTGCCGTAGCGGGCGGCGTCCATGAAGCTGTCGAAGCCGACGATGACGTCGACCCAGTCGTACGCAGCCGTCAGCGGCATCTCGACTTCGGAGATGATGCCGTTGGTGCCGTAGGCATGTGTCACCTTGTGCAGATCTTCCCCCGTTAGCTCAAGGATTCGTGGCTCCTCTTCCATCGTCACCACACGTAACCGGATGATGTTGCCGAAGTCGCGCAGGCCGCCCCAGTTGATCGAGCCGACGCCGCCGGAGCCGCCGGCGATGAAGCCGCCGATCGAGGCGGTGTGGTAGGTGGAGGGATGGATGCGGAGTTCCTGCGCGGAATGAGCCCGCGCGGCCTTGTCGATCTCCGAAATGACGGCGCCGGGGCCGGTGACGACGCGCCCGGGGGCGATTACCCTGATCTCGTTCATGTCCGCGAGCGACAGCACAACGCCGCCGGAGAGCGGCATCGCCTGGCCGTAATTGCCGGTGCCGGTGCCGCGCGGCGTGACCGGAATGCCGAGGCGGTAGCAGGCCTTCAGGACGCGTATCAGCTCGGCCTCTGTCTTCGGCGAGACGACGAGGTCAGCGGTGACGTGTTCGAGCTGGGCTTTCAGGACAGGGCTGTACCAGTAGAAGTCGCGGCTCTTCTGCTGGACGATGGCCGGGTTGTCCTCGACCTTGATGCCTGCGAGATCGGCCTTCAGCGCAGCGATGTCCATCAGGGTCGTCCCACCACGTCGTCGAGTTCGGAATAATCGGGAATGATTCGCTCGATGGCAGCCCCGGCGCGCACCACGGTGCGATCGCTTTCCGGACGCGAGAGCAGTTCTGTCCAGGAGCGGCCGCGGAAGATGACGAGGTCCGCGCCAGCACCTGCCTTGAGCGTGCCGGCATCGTCCAGCCCCATCGCCTTCGCCGGGAAGGCGCCGACGGCGCGCGGCCAGTCGGCCACGGGATGGTCGAACTGGAGGATGCGCGTCGCCATGCGGTAGACCTCCAGCATGTCGAGGTCGCCATAGGCATAGAACGGATCGCGAGTGTTGTCGGAGGCGACGGCGACGTTGATGCCGCGCGCCTTCATCTCGTGCAGCAGCGTGACGCCGCGCCAGCGCGGCGTGGTCTGGTCGTGGCGGCGGTCCTGCAGATACATGTTGCACATGGGCAGCGACACTATGGACAGGCCGGCCTTCGCCACGAGGTCGAGCGTGCGCAGCACGTCGGCATCCGGCTGGCGGGCAAGCGAGCAGCAATGGCCGACGAGGACCCTGCCGGTGAAGCCATGGCGGATAGCGGCCTCGGCGATCAGGCGCAGCGACACAGCTTCGACATCGTCGGTCTCGTCGGCGTGGAAGTCGAGCTCGAGGCCGCGCTCCATCGCCGTCGAAAAGACGCGGTCGATCATCTCGACGACGTCGGGGACCATGTAGGTAACCGCGCCCAGCACTCCGCCCGAACGGGCTACGCGGTCGGCGAGGCGGGAAAACCATGCACCGTCGCGGATCGTCTCGACGCCGGTGAGCGAGGCGGCCTGGAGGTCGATCCGGCCTTTCCAGCGCTCGCGCATCGCGGTGAACACGTCCCAGGAGATCGTCTCCTGCGGCGAGATGGAATCGAGATGGGTGCGGATAGCGCGGGTGCCGTGGGCATAGGCGGTGCGCAGGGCGAAATCCATGCGCCGTTCGACGTCCTTCGCGTTCCAGAACGCCATGCGGTCGGTGCCGACGGCGGTGAGCGCGCCCATGAAGGAGCCGTCCGGATTGGGCATGCGCGGCCAGATGTGGCCCTTGTCGAGATGGGTGTGGCAGTCGACGAAAGCGGGCAGGACGATACGACCCTTGAGGTCGACTGCGCGGGGCGGCACGGGGCGGTCGTTGCGCGGGGCGATCGCCTTGATCCTGCCGTCGGCGATCGAGATGTCGCAGCGGATGAAGCCGTCGCGGTCGGGCTGGGCGGAGAGGGGCTCGACCGTCGAGACGTGCAGGCGGGCGTCGGCAAGCACGTACCAGCCGCTCGTAGGGATAGGGAGGGCAGTCATGCCGATCTCACTGTTCCTGCTTCAGCGCGCTTTCGTGCCAGCGGCGCAGCATCATGTGGGAAATCCAGGTGAGCGTCATGAAGATGACGATGCCCGTCAGCGAAATGAGGATCAAAGCGGCGAAGAGCCGCGCCGTGCGCAGCCGGTAGCCGCTCTCGATGATGCGTGAGGCAAGCCCCGAGGACTGGCCGGCGGAACCGGCGACGAACTCGGCCACAACCGCGCCGATCAGCGCCAGGCCACCGGCGATCTTCAGGCCGCCGAGGAAATAGGGCATCGCGGCGGGCAGGCGCAGGTGCCAGAGCTCCTGCCAGCGCGTCGCGCCGTTCAGCTTGAACAGGTCGCGCAGGTTGCGGTCGACCGAGTTGAGCCCGAGCGTCGTGTTCGACAGGATCGGGAAGAAGGCGACGATCCAGGCGCAGAGCAGCAACTTTGCTGTCTGGTTGTCGACATAGATGTTGATCAGCGGGAAGATCGCCACGATGGGCGTGACCTGAAGCACGATCGCGAAGGGGAAGAACGACATCTCCACCCATTTCGACTGAGCGAAGAGCACGGCGAGGCCGACGCCGCCGACGACGGCGAGAAGCAGGCCGAGGCCGGTGATGCGCAGCGTCGTCAGAAGCGAGGAGAACAGCAGCGCCCGGTCATCGATCAGCGCCTGGAGCACGTTGATCGGGCGCGGCAGGATGTAGTGCGGGATCTCGTTCCAGACGACGATGCGGTCCCACAGGAAGATCGCCACGCACATGATGGCGATCGGCAGCACCCATTTGCCGATCCTCTCCAGCCGCGCGACGCGCAGGCGGCGCATCTCCTCCGCATCGAGCGGCACGGGGGTGGACTCTTCAAAGGACGCCATCAAGCACGCCTTTCGATGCCGCCGTACTATTGATCGCGCCAACCAGGACGTCGGACGTCTTCCGGCAGAGTGCCGCGTATTCCGGCGAGGTGCGGAACGTCTCGTTGCGCGGGTAGGGCACGTCGACATCGACCTCCTCGAAGACGCGGCCCGGCCGCGCCGCCATGACGACGATGCGGTTCGACAGGAAGACGCTCTCGAACACGCTGTGGGTGACGAAGACGACGGTGAAGCGCTGGTCCTGCCACAGTTCAAGCAGGTCGTTGTTGAGCTTGAAGCGGGTGATCTCGTCCAGCGCGGCGAAGGGCTCGTCCATGAGGAGCACCCGCGGGCGCGTGACGAGGCCGCGGGCGATCGAGACGCGCATCTTCATGCCGCCGGAGAGCTCACGCGGCACGGCGTTTTCGAAGCCGGTCAGATGGACGCGCTCCAGAAGTTCTGCGATGGCGGGCGTCGCCTCACGGCGCGACACGCCCTTGAGGCGTAGCGGCAGCCAGACGTTGTCGAAGACGCTGGCCCAGGGCATCAGCGTCGGCTCCTGGAAGACGAAGCCGATGTCGGTCTTGCCCATCGGCGCGCCGCGCCAGTCGAGCACGCCGGTCGTGGGCGACGACAGGCCGGCGATTATGCGCAGCGCCGTCGACTTGCCGCAGCCGGACGGCCCGAGCAAGCTCAGGAAATCGCCCTCGCGCAGCGTCAGGTCGACGCGATCGAGCGCCGTCACGCCGTTGGAAAAGGTCTTTCCGACGGCGCGCATGATGAGGAGCGGCGCGCCGCCGACAGGTTTCATTTCAGGCAAGATGGTTCACTTCTTGAGGTCGAGGCCGACGCCTTTGTTGACGAAGTCCAGCGTGTAGGCCTTCTTGATGTCGATGCCTTCCGGCAGGACCTTGGCCGCGACCATCTTGTCGTAGAAGCTCTTCATCCGCTCGTCGGTCATGGCGCCGATGCCGAGCTTCTCGGTGTCGCCGGAATCGACGATTCCGAACTTCTTCATCTGGTCGATCGAGAAGGCGATCTGCTCGTCGGTGATCTCGGGATTGTCCTTCTTGATCATCTCATTGGCGGCCTTGTTGTCGCCGTAGAGGTAGTTGTACCAGCCCTTGGCCGAACCATCGACGAAGCACTTCACGACTTCAGGACGCTTGTCGATCGTGTCGCGCATGGTTTCGATCGTCGTGGCGTAGGTGTCGAAGCCGTAGTCGGCGAGGAGGAACTGGTTCGGCACGAAGCCGCCTTCCTTTTCCACCGCATAGGGCTCGGAGGTGACGTAACCCTGCTGGACGGACTTCTTGTTGGCAATGAAAGGCGCCGGGTTGAAGGTGTAGGGGATGCGCTTCGACGCATCGAAGCCGAACTCGGTGATCATCCACTGGAAGTAGGACTGGAAGCCCTCGTCGGCGAGGATGTACTGCTCGGCGTCCTTCAGGCTCTCCCAGGTGTCGAGGCCCTGGCCGGGGTGGGTCATCAAGACCTGCGGCTCCTTCTGGAAGGATGCGGCGACGATAACGACCGGAATGTTTTCCTGCACGGCGGAATAGGCCTGCAGCATGTTGCCGCCCATGTAGAAGTCGATCTTGCCGGCGAGCAGCAGCGGACGGCCGGAGACCTGAGGTCCGCCCATGGCGATCGTCACGTCGAGACCGCAGGCCTTATAGGTGCCGTCGGCGACGGCCTGGTAGTAACCGCCATGCTCGGCCTGGGCGAACCAGTTGGTCTGGAAGGTGACCTTTTCCTGGGCCGCGGCGAGGCCGGCGGAACCCGCCAGGACCGTCAGCGCAGCGACCGACATGAACAGTTTCGTCTTCATGACACCACCCTTTGTTGAGCCCGTCCGCGATATGCGCCGGCCTGAATCAAGAGAATCAAAATGCAAAGCCCATGCCAAGGTCCGCTGACGACCAATGCGGCCGCGGATCGGTGAATTGCCGCCGGCGTACGGCCCAGGCTGGTGCTGTGGCGGGCACGGTGCCCAAATATTGGGCCGCTGTCCATCGCCGTTGCGGGTCGCCAACAGTTGATTGTTGAAAGCGCGTCGGACGCGGGGCATAGCTGGCCGCAACAACAGGACACGCAGATGCACAGACCGCTCAATCCGCCAACGATCAGGGCTCCTTTCGCCCGCTACAGTCATGGCGTCGAGGTGGCGGCCGGCAAGCGGATCGTCGCGGTGTCGGGGCAACTCGGCGCGAGGGCGGACGACACGGTGCCTGAGAGCGTCGAGGAACAGGCGGAAATTTGTTTCGCCAATATCGAGGCTATCCTCGGCGAGGCCGGCATGGGGCTGGCCGACATCGTGCGCATCAACGCCTATGTCACACACCGCGCCTATATGAGGCCCTATATGACGGTGAGAGACCGGGTGGTCGCCGATCCGCCGCCAGCGTCGACGCTGATGATCGTCGGCGGCTTCACGCGGCCGGAGTTCAAGGTCGAGATCGAGGTGATCGCGGCGGCCTGAAGCCTGCGCGAGACCCGCAAAGAAGGAGAACGAGATGGCGCGCCGCGTCTGGTGGGGCGATTTCCCCACGACGGAATATGCCTCGATCGATCCCGAGGACACGATCGCGGTGCTGCCGGTGGCGGCGATCGAACAGCACGGACCGCACCTGCCGGTGTCGACCGACACGTCGATCATGAACGGAATGCTGGCCACCGTCATCGACCGGCTGCCGGCCGCGCTCGACGTGCGCATCCTGCCGGTGCAGGCGGTCGGCAAGTCGAACGAACACCTGCATGCGCCGGGCACGCTGACGCTGCCGGCGACGACACTGATCGAGGCGTGGACGGAACTGGGCGCCTCGGTGGCGCGCGCGGGCGTGCGCAAGATCGTCATCGTCAACTCGCATGGCGGCAACGAGGAGATCATGGGGATCGTCAGCCGCGAGCTGCGCGTGCGGTTCGGCATGATGTCGGTGAAGACGAGCTGGATGCGTTTCGGCAAGCCGGATGGGCTCTATTCGGACATCGAAGGTCGCTACGGGATCCACGGCGGTGACGTCGAGACCTCGCTGATGCTGCATTTCCGGCCGGACCTGGTCGATATGCGCAAGGCGCAGGATTTCGTCTCGCGCGTGCAGGCGGCCGAGGAAAGCTTCTCGCTGCTGCGCCACACCGGCACGCACGCCTTTGCCTGGATCGCCAGCGACCTCAATCCGAACGGCGTGGTGGGCGAAGCCTCGAAGGCGACGGCGGAGAAAGGCCGGCTGACGGCGGAACATCAGGCGGACGGGTTTGTGCGGCTGCTGGAGGATGTCAGGCAGGCGGCGCTGGGGGAGTGGATCAGCGATCCGCACCGAGAGTAGCATCGCGCGTTATCAGGATATGTCAGGAGGTTTGTGAGGCCAGCTTTTCATTGCCTGATATGTTGATATCAACCGAATGCGTAAATCTGCCTTGTGGTTTGAGGAGGGTGTATTGGAATTCCTATTCATCATCAGCCATGACAGTGCGTTCCGGCCCGACGCCAAGCTTCTATCCGACATCAGGGCGTGGAATGAAGCCGCCGAGGCCAAAGGGGTTCGCGTCGACGGCAAGCCGTTGGAGCCGGCCAGCGCGGCGGTGACAGTGAGGCTGCGCGACGGCAAGGAGAAGATCGACCTCGCTCCGTTCTCCTCCTCTGAGGAACAGATGTGCGCCTACGAACTGGTGCGCTGCGGCGGCATGGAGGAGGCGGTCGCCCTTGCGAAGACCCATCCGATGGCACGCGCCGCGACCATCGAGGTGCGGCCTGTCTGGGGCGCCATGGAGATCTGAAGACTTTACTCCACGAACACCCGCACACTCGTCGCGCGTCCCGCCGCGTCGATCACGGTCAGCGTCTGCTGGCCGGCTCCATCGGGGAGCCAGCGGGCTGTGCGGCGGCGTTCGGCTTCGGGCCACGGTTTGCCGTTCGACAACCAGCGGAACGGGGCGCGGCCGCCCTGGAGTTTCAGCACCAGCGGCGAGAAGCCGTCGCTGCCGTCGGCGAGCGAGACGCGTGCGCCCTGCGGCGGGAAGACGATCTGGGGCGCGGCCTCGGCGACGCCGCGGGGCTTGGTCTCCGATGCCGTGCTCTCGAAACGGCGCAGCGTGACCGGGAGGTCGGAGAAAGCCTGGCGCAGCGCGCCAGCCGGCGCGCGCGGCAGCGGCGTGATCGGCAGGCCGGATTTCACGAAGGCGTCGAAAAGAAGCGGGGCGGCGGTGCCGAAGCCGGAGATGCCGGGCACGGCGGACCCGTCCGCCCGCCCGACCCAGACGCCCAGCACATGCCTGCCGTCGAAGCCGATCGCCCAGGCGTCGCGGTAGCCGTAGCTGGTGCCGGTCTTGTAGGCGATGCCGCGCTGGGTGGCGCCCTTGGGCGGATTGACGCCCGACAGGATGTCGGCGATCTGCCACGCGGCGATGGCGGGCAGGACCTGTGCTCGGCGCGGAGTTTCGCCCTCCTTGCGCGGACGGTTGGAGAGCGTCGTCGCCTGGCCGCGATTGGAGAGGCCGGTGTAGAGTTGGACGAGATCGCGTAGGGTGAGCCCGATGCCGCCGAGGCCGATGGCAAGACCCGCCGCCTTGCCGCTCGGCATCTTCGCGCTGATGCCGGCGTCGCGGAAGCGCGCCATCAGGCGGTGGGGTCCGACTGCGTCGAGCAGCCGAATGGCCGGCACGTTCAGCGACATCTGCAGCGCCGCCCGGATCGATACGTCACCCTGGTATTCCATGTCGAAATTGCGCGGCCGGTAGCCGGCGAAATTGGCCGGCCGGTCTTCGATGATCGTCTGCTGGGCGATGCGGCCGTCCTCGAAGGCGAGGCCGTAGATGAAGGGCTTCAGCGTCGAGCCGGGCGAGCGTACGGCGCGCGTCATGTCGACATAACCCTGGCGGGCGCGGTCGAGATAGGAGGCGGAGCCGACCTCGCCGAGGATCTCGCCCGTCTGCGCATCCGCCATCACCATCGCGACCGAGAGTTTCGGGCCGAGCGTGCGGGCGGCATTGTTCGCGGCGGTCTCCAGTCCCTGCTGCACGGGGCGAGACAGGGTCACGACGTGGCGGCGCTCGTTCGGTTCGGTCCGTTTCACGGTCTCGGCGAGATGCGGCGCGAGCGAGGGCAGCGCCTGGCGGGTAGAGGGCAGAGGCTCGAGTTCCGCTAGCCGTGCTTCACCTTCGCCGACGATGCCGGCCTCGACCGCACGGGTAAGGACGCGTGCGCGGGCGGCTCTCGCCGCCTCGAGGTTGCGGTCGGGGCGGCGCAGTTCGGGGAGCTGCGGGATGGCGACCAGCAGGGCGGATTCGGCGAGCGTCAGCCGGCGCGGCTCCTTGCCGAACCAGGCGAGCGAAGCGGCGCGGATGCCCTCTAGATTGCCGCCATAGGGCGCGAGCGTCAGGTAGAGGCGCAGGATCTCGTCCTTGGACAGCCTTCGCTCGATCTGGACCGCGCGGGCGATCTGCATGATCTTTGCAGTGATCGAGCGCCGCTCGCGCGGCTCGATCAGGCGGGCGAGCTGCATGGAGAGCGTCGAGCCGCCGGAAATGATGCGGCCGTTGGCGACGAACTGGATTGCGGCACGCGCGAGCGCCTTGAGATCGACGCCGGAATGCTCGCGGAAGCGCCGGTCCTCGAAGGTGGTGAGCATGTCGACGAAGCGCCGGTCGACATCGGCCATGTCGGGTTCGAGCCGCCAACGGCCTTCCCGGGTGGCGAAGGCGCGCAGCAGCAGGCCGTCGCGGTCGACCACTTCCGCAGAACGCTCCATCGCCGCTTCCAGCGGTGGCGGGTAGGCTTTGTCGAGGCGGTCGAGGCCGAACGCGCAGGCCACCGCCAGGGCGCAGGCCCCGGCGGCGGCATAGAGCGTTCGGCGCAGCCAGCGCGTCATTGTGCGGCCAGCACCTGCATGCGGCCGGTCGCAGTGCGGGCCGAGAACTGCGGCCGGTACATGTCCTCCACCGTAGCGGCCGGGTGCGCATAGTCGCCCGGTGTCACGGCGCGCACGACGTAGGCGAGGTTGAACTCGCGGTTGGACGAGCCGTCGCGGTTGAACGCGGCGATGAAACGATCGTTGCGGAACTCGACATGGGCCGGCTCCACGCCGCCCAGCCAGTCAAAGTTCGAGAGGTCCGCGCTGCCGACGATCGACGGATTATCGATCTGGAAGCCTGCCGGTAGCAGGTCGCTGACCAGCACGCGCGAGGGCCAGGAGTTCCGCTCCGTGACCTTCAGCACCACGACGTAGCGCTCGTTCTGCGCCGCCTCGGTGATGTTCGCCTCCTCGCCGTCGAGCGTGTAGTAGGTGCGCTCGATGGCGAAGCCGTCGCCACCCGCCGGGAGCGGGTCGAGAGGTGCTGCGACCGTCGTCAGCACCGCTTCCAGCGGCTCGTTCGAGGTGTTTGAGATCACCACCGGGGCGGCATCCAGGTCGTCGGCGGTCTTGCGCACCGAGAAGTTGCCGGTGTGCGGCTGGCCGTTGACGTTGAGGCGGATGTCGTTGCTGCCGGCCTTGATGGCACGCGCAGCGAGCAGCATCCAGGCTTCCTCCTGCGTGGATGTCCAGCGCGACTGGTTGCGCTCCTGCGAGACGAGCTGGACCATGGACGGGATCAGCGCGGGCGCCGGGCGGGATTCGGCGGCAAGCGCCAGCATCGCGGCGCCGTCGCGAAGGGCGGAACCGTAGTCGGAGCGGTCGAGCGATTTGCCTTCTGTCGCCTGCGCCAGCTGGAAGGCCGAGTCGAAGGCGGCTTCCGAGCGCACGTTGTCTCCGTAGAGCGCAAGGCCTGCCGCCAGGTGGGCGCGCGCCAGCGGCGTGCGGAACTGGCCGATCTGCGTGTCGGAATAGTAACGCAGGTCGCCGACCGAGGCCTTCTTGTTGCGGGCAAGCACGTAGAGCGCATAGGCGATCTCGTTGCCCTTCTCCTCGATGTTGACGTCATAGGAGAGCGCGTTCTGCAGATTGCGCAGCGCCTGGTCGATGCCTTCGGACGGCACGTCGTATTTCTGTTCCCGTGCGCGGGTCAGGAAGTCGGTGACGTATGAATCAAGCCAGAGGTCGCCGTAGCCCGGACCCCAGAGGCCGAAGGAGCCCGAGGACGACTGGTAGGAGAGCACGCGCACGATGGCGTCCTGCACACGCTTGCGCACGTCCGGATCGTCCTCCATGCCGGCATCCGCCGACAGTTCGGACAGGTAGAGCAGCGGCAGGGCGCGGCTGGTGGTCTGCTCGGTGCAGCCATAGGGGTAGCGGTCGAGCGTCATCAGCATGGCCGGGATGTCGAGCGCGGCCGAGCGGGAGACGCCGACCGAGACGGTCGCACCCTGCCGGACGCTTTCGGCGAGCAGGCCGCCGTCGACGGTAACGCTGCCGGTGTTCGGGGCGAGCGTGACGACGTGGCGCGTCGTGACCGGCAGCACGGCCGGACGGATCGGAGCCGACAAAGCCTGTTCGACCGTCAGGCCGCTCGCATGAGTGAGCGACACGTTGATCGTTGCGAACTCCGCATCGCCGGCGACGAGCGGCACCGTGACGGTCTGGCTCTTGCCGGCGGCAAGGTTCAGCGTCTCGTCGCCGCCGTCGAGGATCAGGCCGGCGCCGTTGAGGGCGAGCTTGTAGTCGCCGGCCGGGCCGTCCGTGTTGGCAATATCGAGCCTGAGTTCCGCCCGATCGCCGGGCGTGAGGAACTTCGGCATCGAGGCCGTCACCACGACGGGATCGCGGATGATGACGTCGGCCCGGGCGCGGCCGAGTGCCGAGCCCGACCAGGCGACCGCCATGACGCGGGCCGTGCCGTTGAACTGCGGGATGTCAAACGAGACGGAAGCGCGGCCGTCGGGTCCGACCTCGACGATGCCGGAGAAGAAGGCGACCAGCTTTTCCGTCGGCGGACTGCCGGTGGTCTGCATGCCGCCGTCGCCGCCGGTGCGCAGCCGGCCCGCGGCACCCAGCGAACCGTCGATCAGCCGGCCGTAGATGTCGCGCATCTCGATGCCGAGCTTGCGCTGGCCGTAATACCACTTGCCGGCATCCGGCGGGGTGTAGGAGGTGAGGTTGAGGATGCCGACGTCGACGGCTGCGACCGTGACATAGGCCTTTTCGCCGGCGGGCACGTTGGAGAGCGCGACCGGGATGACCAGCGGACCGCGGGGCTCCATTTTCTGCGGCGTTTCGAGGGACACAGCGATGGTGCGCGAGGCCGGGTCGACCTGCAGCCATTTCAGGCCGATGGCGCGCATCGGCATGCGCGATTCCTGCGCATCGCCCGGCCGGTAGAGCGCGGCCGTGACATAGGCCCCGGCGCCCCAGTCGGCGCTGACGGGGATGTCGACGGTCGTGCCGCCCTCGGGCACGGTCGCGGTGTAAGTGGCGAGCAGGCGGTCGGCGCCGACCGTCACCAGCACCTCGCCCGCGAAGCGCGAGGAGATGTTGAGGCGCGCGGTCTCGCCCGGCGCGTAGGCCGGCTTGTCGAGCGCGACCTCGAGTCCATCAGGCGTCTCGGTGGAGGTGGCCGAGACATACCAGCCGGCGTCGAACTCGACGCTGGTGGCAGGTCCCGACGCGTCGGGCGCGGTGATCTCGAGGCGGTAGCGGCCCCAGTTGACGGGCAGCGATAGCGAGGCTTCCTCGCCCGCCTTCGCATCCAGCTTGCCGTCGGCGACCTTGGTGGTGAAGGTCACCGGCTCGTAGGCCCAGGCGTCGTTCGAGCGATACCACTGATAGTTCCGCTCGACCTTGACCAGGGACCAGTCCATGCCGGCGAGATCCTGACGCTCGCCTTCCGGGTCGACGGCGATGACCTTGAAATTGGCGGTCGAGCCTTCGGGCACGGAATCGCCCTCGAATTCGGGCTTGATGCCGATGACGGGTCCGTCGCCGCGGATGCCAAGGTCGAGCGTCCGCTCGACGGCGCGGCCGCCGCCTTCGCGCATCCGCACGACGACTTCACCGACGAGCAGACGGGTGGTGGAAGGCACCTCGTCCACCGTCACCTCGAAGGAGGCCTTGCCGTCCTCGTCCGTCAGCGGCAGCTCGTCAAGATCGACGCGGGTCGACTGCTCGTCGTCGCCTTCCTCGTCGGCGAGGCCGAACTGGTAGCCATCGAAGCCGTCCCATTCGCGGGTGGTCGAGACGTTGACCTCGCCTTCCATCGACAGGCCGGCGGCGGGCGCGCCGTAGAGATAGCGGCCGTCGATGTCGATCGTGGCGGGCTCGCCGACCGCGACCTCTTCCTGTTCGCTCGACATGTCGAACTCGATCCGGTCGGGCGTGAAGTCCTCGACCAGGAAGGAGATCTCCGACAGCGGCGAGGCCTTGGGATCGGTGTAGACGCGCGCGGTCCAGGTGCCGCGCATGGCGTTGTCGGTGAGCGCGAGTGCTGCGTGATGGCCGCCAAGCTCGGCGCCGGTCGTGACCTCGCGGCTGTTCTCGACGCCGTCGGGACGCGAGAAGATCACCGTCAGCGGCAGGTCCGCGATCGCCTTGGCGCGGTCGTCGCGGGCGAGCGCCTGGAGATGCACCGTCTCGCCGGCGCGGTAGATGCCGCGCTCGGTCCAGGTGTAGATGTCGATGGCGCCGGGCGTCTCGCGGCCCTCGACACCGCGGTCGGACAGGTCGAAGCCGGCGCGGGTCATGTCGAGGAAGACGAAATCTTCTGCGGCCTGCGCTGCGACGAGGGCAGGGGTGAGACCGCCTTCACCGCGCACGAGGCCCGGCGTGAAGGTGGCGCGGCCTTCCGCATCCGTGGTCGCCTTGCCGAGGACCTCATTGTTGCGGGCGAGCAACTGCAGCTCGACGTTTGCCAGCGGCTTGGCGGTGGAGAGCGAGCGGGCGAAGACGGTCAGCCCGTCCTCACCGGTATAGGTGGCGAGGCCGATGTCGGAGACGACGAACCACTGCGTCGCCTTGGTCGACCAGTCGTCCTCATCCACGCCCTTCACCGGCTCGGCGACGAGCACGTAGACGCCCGGTTTGCGCTCGGGCAGGGCCTCGTCAACCGGGAAGGAGGTGGTGACTTCCTCGTTCAGCTTCGACTGGATGTCGATCGTGCCAGACCAGATCGGCTCACCGGTCTCGTTGGCAATGCGCTGGGCGTCATAGCCGTCCATCTGGCGCAGGAAGCGCTCGTTGGAGATGGCGTCCGCCAGGCCGCGGTCGCCGATACGGTAGAGCGACAGCTTGGCCGACTGGGCATTGACGGTGACGAGCGGGATGCCGCGGCGCGCGGTCGACGGCAGGACGAAGTTCTCGCCGGTGAAGCGGGCCGACGGCGCACGGTCGCGGATGTAGACGTTGAGCGTGACGGGACGTTCGATCACCTCGCCGATCGCGGCCGGCAGGCCCTGGCGCACGCTGATCGTGTAGTTCTTGCCGTGCTCCAGCCCCTCGGCGCAGATCTCGCGGTCGCCGGGCACGATGGCCGGCTTGTCCTGGCCGTCGACGGTGACGAAATTGGCATAGTCGACGCCCGACTTCACCAGCGCCTCGGAGAACTGGACGCAGACGCGCGGGGTGCGGTTGTCGGAATCGATGGTGTGATCGACGACGCGGAAGCCATACTTCTCGTAGAGGCTGTCGAAGGCGGACTGAACGCCCGCATCGGCCACGAGCACGAGGCTCGCCTTATAGGCTTCGAGCGCGGGACGCGGGTTGCTACGGACCTCCAGTGCCCTTGCCAGCGTGGCAAGCGCCTGGGCGCGGCTCGCGGTGGTGCGCGTCAGCTGGTAAGCGACTACGCCCGCCGAGGTGGCGTTCTGGCGCCAGGTCCAGGAATCGTTCTGATTGAGCGCGACGACGCCCATCGCGGCATCGGTCAGGCCGAGCCAGAGCGCCGGATCGGTCTTGGAGATGGAAATCGCGGCCGCCCATGCGGCGGCGGCTCCGCGCGGATCGCCGAGCCTGGCCATGTTCTGCGCGCTCTCCACAAGGCCGGCCAGGCCGCGCTCCGGCGGCTGGGTGACGCTTTCGATGCCGGCGCGGTAGCGCACTGCCTCATCGAGCATATAGGCCGGCACGAAGGAAAGCGCCTCGGGCGCGCCGATGTCGGGATCGGAGGAGCGGGTCACGACCTTGCCGGCGACGGCGCCTGCGAAGGCGTTGAGCTTGTTGTAGTCGGACTTCAGGAAGCACCACTTCACCCGCGTATTGTAGGTGAAGGCGCGGCACTGCGAATCGCCGAGGCAAGCTGCCTCGCACTGGTCGAGCGTGACGTTCTGGACCGTGCGCAGGTCGAAGCCGAAATAGTCGGAGTTCTGGCTCCTTTCGATCGACCGGGTGTCCATCTGCGCCGCTGCGGCGCCCGCAAGACCTGCGACAAGACCGATCGCCGCGAAGGCGCGCGCCAGAAATCTCTTCGCCATGTGATACTCCCCCAATGTGGAATGCGGTCGGTGCGTCCGGTGCATCAAGCTGCTTCCGGGCCGATCCTTGGGCCATCAGTTCCAGTTACGTAAGCTTTTCCAGAATCGTGGCGGGATTCTGTTGGGAATAACAAAATCTTAATGAACGTGTCCAAGGCGTGAGCCTCCGGGGGCGCATTCAGTTTGCCGCTGCTTCCGACCGCGTGTTAAGCACCCTTTGTATCCGCCCCGTGCCGTCCCGGCGAGCATGGATAACAAAAGCTCTCGACGTACACCGCAATTTTAACGATTGGAGCTAGGGTCCCGGCCATGTTGTGTTGCGTAGCGAGAGTGCGGAGGGCCGGCGCGTTGGCGCGCGATGGCCTGCGCCTGTCGCTGGTGGCGAGCATTCTGACGCTCGCGGCCGCCGCCCCCGCACCGGCCTTCGAGCTCTTCGGCATGAAGCTGTTTGGTGGCAAGGACGAAGACGCCGACATCGTCGATCCTGTCCACTACACGGTCAGCCTCGACCTCAGCCAGGCCGACGAATCCATCCTCAGCCGGCTCGAAAAGGCCTCAACGCTGGTGGCCGACGAGGAGCGGCCGGTGTCGGGTTCGCTCGGTATCCTCGCCAAGGCGCGCAACGAACGCGAGCTGCTGGTAGCCGCGCTCTATCAGGAGGCGCGTTACGACGGCACGGTCGAGATCACCATAGACGGTCGCTCGCTCGATTCGCTTGAACCGGACGCGGTGTTCGACACGTCGCGGCCGGTGCCGATCACGGTCGCAGTCCGGTCCGGAGACAAGTTCACGCTCGGCGACGTCGTCGTGCGCGGCGATGTCGGCGGCATCTCGCCCGAGAGCTTTGGGCTGGTCACCGGCGGCGACGCCAGCTCGACCGCGATCCTGCGGGCAGAGACCCAGATCATCCGTGCGCTGAAGGAAGAGGGCAGGCCGCTCGCGGCCGTGGCGGACCGCGAGGTGATCGCCGACCACGCGACCAAGACGCTCGACGTGATGATGGCCTTCGCCTCGGGGCCGATCGCACCGTTCGGCGACACGCTTGTCGAAGGCACCGAGGCGGTCGATGCGGAGTTCACCGCCTACATGGCCGACATCGAGCGCGGCAAGACCTATTCGCCAAAAGATGTCGAGGAGGCGCGAGAGCGGCTCCTGGCGCTCGGTGTGTTCGATTCCGTAACGGTGAGGGAGCAGGACAAACTGGCAGCCGACGGCTCGATCCCGGTCGACGTGAGGGTCAGCGAGCGCAAGTTCCGCTATTTCGGCGTCGGCGCGACGGTGTCCAGCACGGACGGTGCGGGCATCGAGGGCTATTGGGGCCACCGCAACCTGTTCGGGCGCGCCGAGAAGCTGAGGTTGGAAGGCTCGATCAGCCGGATCGGCGAGACGGCCGACTACAAGGACCTCGATTACAAGGCGGCGCTGCTGTTCGAGAAGCCAGGGCTGGTCGGGCCGGCATCGAAGTTCACATACGACATCAAGCTCGTGTCGGAGCACCCTGAAGCATATGACCGCTTCTCGTTCTCGACGGGTGCTGGCATTTCCTACGAGATCACGAAGAAGCAGACGCTGTCGGGCCAGCTTCGCGTCGAGTACACCGACATCAGCTACGAGCCGCTGCATCCGGACGGCAAGAAATACCTGCTGGTCTCGACGCCGATCGAATATGTCTACGACGCGCGCGACGACAAGCTGAACCCGAAGAAGGGCTGGCGCGCGCTCGCCTATGTCGAGCCGACCTACGACGCGCTCTCGGGCGCGACCTTCGTCAAGCTCAAGGGCGAGGGGTCCGTCTACCAGGCGCTGGACGGCAACGGGCGCATCGTCGCGGCGGGGCGCGCCGCGCTCGGTTCGATCGTCGGCGCTTCGCTTGGCGACGTGCCGGCCGACCGGCGGTTCTATTCTGGCGGCGGCGGCTCCGTGCGCGGCTATGCCTATCAGGCGATCGGCCCACGCGTGCCGGATCCCGAAAATCCGGGTGAGTTCCTGCCGACCGGCGGGCGCTCCTATGCCGAAGCGTCGGCGGAACTGCGCGTGCAGGTCACCGAGAGCTTCGGTGTGGTGCCGTTCATCGACGCCGGCACGGTGTCGGAAGACCAGTTCCCCGACTTCAGCGACGTGCGCGTCGGCGCGGGCATCGGCGTGCGCTACATCACTCCGTTCGGACCGCTGCGCGTCGACGCGGCCGTCCCGCTCAACAGGCGTCCCGGTGACGCCTCATTCGGTATATATGCGGGAATCGGTCAGGCATTCTGATCCGAGAGCCGATTCCCGGAGGGGTCAATTGCCGCGCAGCCTGCGGATCATTCGAAACGTCGTCCTGACGCTTCTTGCCATCGTGCTCGTGGCGGTCGGCCTGCTGACGCTGACGCCGCCCGGCCGCGGCATGCTGGCATCCATCGCGTCGAGCCTCGCTTCGGGCGAGGGACGCACGGTGACGATCTCGGGCCTACGCGGCATCTGGACAGGGCCGCTGTCGGTCGAAACCGTGACCGTGGAAGATGCTGACGGTCCCTGGCTCGCGCTGCACGACATCAGCACGGACATCTCCTATCTCGACCTGATCTCGATGAAGGTCAGCGCCGACATGTTGCGTGTCGGCCGCATCGAGGTCGCGCGGCAGCCGCTGCCCGCACCGGCGTCCGCCGACAGCTCGACCGGCTCCTTCCAGCTTCCTGTCGACATCGACATTCGCAAGATCGACCTGCCGGAGATCGCGCTGGGTCCCGACCTCGCGGGGGAGACTGCGACGCTGAGTGCGACGTCCAAGGTCGCCGCGACGGCCTCGCCGCTCAGGATCGAGACGCAGGCGCAGGTCGCGCGCACCGACCACCGCCAAGGCGAGCTTGACCTGTCGCTGGTGTTTGCGCCGGACGAAAACCGGCTGGATGTGAAGGTCGAGGGGCACGAGCCGCAGGGCGGCGTAGTCGCCAACCTGCTCAAGCTGCCGGGCGCGCCGCCCGTATCGATCGCGATCGAGGGCAGCGGTCCGGCCTCCGACTGGCGCGGGCAGGGGGCGGTGGCCGTCAACGAGGCGGTCGCGGCCAAGTTCACCGGCCGGCACCAGTTCGTGGAAGGCGGCAGCCGCATCGAGCTCAACGCGGATGGCGAGTTCGCGCAGTTCCTGCCGGAAATCGTCCGCACCCTGGGAGAAGGCCAGTCGAGCATCAGCTTCGCGGGCACGCTGAAGACCGACGGAGCCATCGCCATCGAGCAGGCTTCGATCGCCTCGTCGGCTCTGACCGGCAACGCGTCTGGCAGCCTGGATCCGCAAGGCGTGAGCGACCTCACCTTCAACATCCAGGCAAGAGGCGAGCCGGTTGCGCTGTCGTTCAGCGAGGGCGAGAATCTCGTCTCCGTGGCGATCCGCAGCGCCGAGGGCAGCATCGCGGGGACCGGCGCAAAGCCGAGCCTCGATGCCACCGTCTCGCTTGCCTCGCTGGTCCATCCGCAGGCGACCCTGCGCGACATCGGGGTCGACCTGTCGTCGCCCGGATTTGATGTGGCCACCCGCACCGGACCCGTGATGGTGCGTGGTCGGGTTGGAGCGGCCGAAACGCTCATCGCTCCGCTCGTGCCGTTCCTGGTGGGGCAGATCGCACTGGCGGCCGACACCGAGATCGGGGCCGACGCAATCGACGTGCGCGCGGCGTCGATCGAAAATGACGTGCTCAAGGCTTCCGTCGCCGGAACGCTTTCCCGTGTCGACGGCCAGGCTCGGTTCGACCTGAACGCCGATGTCGCGCGCTCAGCGCTGCCACAGGGCGCGCATGCGGTGCTGGGCGAACGCGTTACGCTTGCCGGCCGCATCACGCGCGATGCCGACCGGGCGATCGACGCCTCGGGCCTGAAGGTGGCGTCAGGGCCTCTGACGACTGAGGGATCGATCCGCATCGCCGACGGCAAGGTGACCGCCGATCTCGATGGCGCACTTTCCGACCTGTCGCGGCTCGCGGCCGACGTTGCCGGAGCAGCCTCCTTCGAATTGTCGGCCAATGGGCCGCTGTTCGGACCCGACCTCTCCGTGACGCTGTCCAGCGAGCGGATCGAGAGCGGCGGCCGCGCCATCACAGGGCTGGAATTGAAGGCATCCGGCAAGGCCGATCTCGTCAATCCCGCGGCCGACGTCAGCCTGTCGGGCAAGGTCGGTGACGAGACGCTCACGGGCAGCGCGAAGCTGTCGAGCACGGACGGTCGGCGCACCCTCTCCGGCCTGAACATCTCGCTGGGCGACAACCGCATCAGCGGCGATCTCGACCTCGACGAGGCCTTTCTGCCCAAGGGCAGCATCGCCTTCGAACTGCCGGACATCGCGCCGCTGGCCGCCCTTGCGCTGCAGCAGGTGTCGGGCAGCGCCTCGGGCAATGTCACGTTCGACACGGGCGCCGCAGGCCCGTCGGCGCGTGTCGATGCCAGCGTGCCCTCCTTCTCTCGCGACACTGTGAGCGGCAAGGACATCTCGATCGAGGCGCAGATTGCCAACTACGTCGCGGCGCCTGCCGTGTCCGGCCGCATCCGCGCCGGCGCGGTCAATGCGGGTGCCGAGATCACCGCGGTCGACGTAACGCTGTCGCGGGACGGCGTGTGGACGGCCTTCGACGGGGGCGCGACGGTTAACGGCATTCCAGCCAAGGCCACCGGCCGCGCCAAATACGAAAACGGCGAGGCGACGGTCGAGCTGACGCGCGGCGGTGCGACGGTGCAGGGCGTGGCGGCGACGATCGCGAAGCCGTCGACCATCGTGAACGCCGGTGGCGTGACGCGGATCACCAACCTGGCGCTGGGACTTTCCGGCGGCACGGCGACAATCAACGGCACGGCGGGCGGTGCGCTCGATCTCAATGTGCAACTCGCCGGCGTTCCCGCGTCGATCGCGAACGGCTTCGCGCCGGGGCTGGGTGCTGCCGGAACCGTGTCCGGCACCGTACGCGTAACCGGCCCCCCGGCCGCGCCGTCGATCGGCTACGACCTGCGGCTGGCGGGGGCGGAGACGAGCCAGACCCGCTCCGCCGGGTTCGGCGCGATGACGATCGCTTCGACCGGCACCTTCGCCGGCGGCACGCTGCGGTTCCTGGCCGATGTAGGCGAGGGCGGCGGCTTGTCGATGAAGGGCGGCGGCACGGTGCAGACCGGCGGCTCGCGCGCGCTCGACGTGAACTTCGCCGGCCGGGTGCCGTTCGGCTTCCTCACCCGGCGGCTCGCCGCGCAGGGGCTGGCGCTCGACGGCGCGGCGGACATCTCGCTCGCCGTGACGGGCTCGACCAATTCGCCGGTGATCGGCGGCACGGTGCGGACGTCCGGCGCGCGCTTCGTCGACGCGGGCTCGGGCATCGCGGTCAACGGCATCAACGCCGACATCGCGCTTGGCGCGGGGAGCGCGACCTTGCGCAGCTTCACCGGGACGATCTCGACCGGCGGCTCGGTCTCGGCCAGCGGCACGGTCGGCCTCGACGCGGCGGCCGGTTTCCCGGCCGACCTGTCGGTGAAAGTGACGGATGGCCGCTACACCGACGGCCGCGTGGTGACGGCCAACTTCGGCGGCGACATCGCGGTCAAGGGGCCGCTCACGTCCGCACCGACGCTGGGCGGGACGATCAATCTCGGGCGCACCGTGATTACCATTCCGGAGAAGCTGTCGCCCTCGCTGTCGCGCCTCAACGTCCAGCACCGCAATGCGAGCGGCGAGGTGAAGGCGCAGGCCGAGGCACTGAAGCCGGCGACCTCCTCCGGCGGAGGCGGCGGGCTGATGCTCGACCTGTCGGTCAATGCGCCGAACCAGCTGTTCGTACAGGGCAGGGGCCTCAATGCGGAACTCGGCGGGACGATCAAGCTGACCGGTCCGGCCTCGTCGCCGTCGGCGACCGGCCTGTTCACGTTGAGGCGCGGCCGACTCGCCATCCTCGGCCGGCGGCTGGATTTCTCGGAAGGCTCGATCGGCTTTTCGGGCTCGCTGGTGCCGACCCTGGACTTCACGGCGACGTCCGCGGTCAACAGTGCGACCACCACAGTCACCGTCAGCGGCGAAGCGACCAACCCGAAGTTCAGCTTCTCGTCGTCCAGCTCGATGCCGGAGGACGAGGTGCTGGCGCAGCTCGTCTTCGGCCGCGCCATGGGCAGCCTCTCGGCGGTCCAGATCGCGCAGCTCGCCCAGGCGGCGGCCGTGCTCGCCGGCGTCGGCGGCTCGACCTCGCTGCTCGACAACCTGCAGAGTCAGCTCGGGGTCGACGACATCGACGTGAAGACCGACGAGGAGACGGGCGACACGTCGGTATCTGTGGGCAAGTATCTCAACGACCGGACCTATCTCTCGATCGAGAAGGGCTCGCAACCGGGATCGGGCAAGGCGGCGATCGATCTCAATGTCGGCCGCGGCGTGAAGCTGCGCGGCGAGGCGACGGACAGCGGCGAGACGAAGGGCGGCATCTTCTTCGAGCGCGAGTACTGAGCGCTCGCCGCTCCCGTCCCCCGATTGCTAAAAAAGTCTGATTTTCGCCATCACTGCGAAAATAGCGTCAATATTGTCGCAATCGCGCCTTCTCTCCCTCACGCACCGTTGCAGACTGTCATCCAACTTTCGCACATGCCTCCCTTTTTTGACAAAGGTGGCCGGATGCGAAATGCTTAACGGCACAACGCCACTCAAATGCTCAATGGGAGAGTCAAGATGACAATGTACAGGAGCAATGGTGACCGGGTTCCCGATCACATTGTAAAGATGGCGAAATCGGTTCGGGAAAGCGGCGTCGACCGTCGCGAATTCCTGGCGCTCGCCAGCGCGTTCGGCGCATCGACCGCAATGGCCTACAGCATGATCGGGCTGGCCGCGCCCACCCCCGCAGTCGCGCAGGAGCCCAAGAAGGGCGGCGTGCTGAAGGTTGCGATGTGGATCAAGGATCCGAAGGATCCGCGCACGGCAGACTGGTCGGAGATCGCCAATGCCGAGCGCCAGACGCTCGAGCCGCTGGTGAAATACACCAAGGACTACACGTTCGAGCCCTACCTGCTGGAGAGCTGGGAAGTTAACGACGACGCCACCGAATACACGCTCAAGGTGCGCCCGGGCGTGACCTGGACCAATGGCGACACGTTCAACGCCGATGACGTGATCTACAATTTCACGCGCTGGGCGGACAAGTCGGCAGAGGGCAACTCGATGCCGGGCCGCCTGGGCACGATCGTCGACGAGGCGACGGGCAAGCTGCGTGAGGGCTCGCTGACCAAGGTCGACGACATGACCGTGAAGATCAGCCTGACCAAGGCCGACATCGCGCTCATCCCGAGCCTGTGCGACTATCCCGCGTTGATCGTGCACCGCTCCTTCGACGAGACGGGCGCCAACTTCGCCAAGGACCCGATCGGCACCGGCCCGTTCCAGCTCGTTTCCTACGACGTCGGCCAGAAGGTGGTCTACAAGCGCCGCGAGGACGGCAAGTGGTGGGGCGGCGAGGCTTATCTCGACGGCGTCGAGTTCATCGACTACGGCACCGATCCGTCGGCGATGGTCTCGGCCTTCGAGGCCGGCGAGGTGCACACCAACCACGAGACCTCGGCCGACTACGTCTCGATCCTCGAGGGTGTTGGCTGCGTGACCTCGGAGGTCGTCACGGCCTCCACGATCGTGGCGCGCACCAACGTCGCCAACAAGCCCTATGACGACCAGAAGGTACGCCATGCGCTCCAGCTCGCGGTCGACAACGCCATCGTGCTGCAGCTCGGCTACGGCAATGCCGGCACGCCGGCGGAAAACCACCACGTCTGCCCGATCCATCCCGAATATGTCGAGCTGCCAAAGGTGGCGCGCGACGTCGAGAAGGCAAAGGCACTGATGGCCGAGGCCGGCCAGGCCGACTACGAGCACGACCTGATCACCGTCGATGAGGACTGGCACAAGAACACCGGCGACGCGATCGCCGCGCAGCTGCGCGAGGCCGGCATCAAGGTGAAGCGCACGGTTCTGCCGGGCTCGACCTTCTGGAACGACTGGACGAAGTATCCCTATTCGATGACGAACTGGAACATGCGCCCGCTGGGCATCCAGGTCGTCGCCATCGCCTACCGCACCGGCGAGGCGTGGAACGAGGCGGCCTACTCGAATCCCGATCTCGACGCCAAGATCGGCGAGGCGCTGGGCATCGCGGATGCCGAGAAGCGCAAGGGCGCCATGAAGGATATCGAGCAGATCATCCAGGACTCCGGCATCCTGATCCAGCCCTACTGGCGCAAGCTCTACAACTCTTCGGTGCCGGCCGTGAAGAACCACGGCATGCATCCGACCTTCGAGCACGACTACGGCAAGGTCTGGCTGGAGGAAGCCTGATCATAGCAGGAAAACCGGGAGGGGCGCCGAGCTCGCCCCTCATGTTTCGACGGGTGACTTCGTGACCCCAACCTAGATGGCAGGGGCTTACATGCTTGCATTCATCATCAGGCGACTCGGCACCATGGTCATCACCATGCTCTGCCTGACCATGGTCGTCTTCTACATGGTCAATCTCGAGCCGAACCTGAGAAAGCTGTCGATCAGCCAGCTCGACATGCGCTCGTCTGACGAACACATCGAGCAGTGGCTGGTGAAGAATGGGTTCCGCGAGAACTTCTTCGTCCGCTACGGCCAGTGGCTTGGCGTGGTGAAGCGTGTGCCGGAGATCGACGCCGCGACCGGCAAGCCGACGCTGCGCTACAAGGCCTGCCAGCAGCCGGCCGAGCCTTACTACGGCGGAATCCTGCAGGGCGATTTCGGCTGTTCGACCAAGTTCAAGACCACTGTCGCGGCAAAGCTGTGGCCGGCGCTCGGCGCCACCGGGATTTTGATGTTCTGGGTCATGGTGACGATGGTGCCGATCTCGCTGCTGATCGGCATCCTCGCCGGCATGCGGGAAGGGTCGAGGACGGATCGGACGCTGTCGGTGCTGTCGATTGCGACGACCGCCACGCCCGAATATGTCTCGGGCGTCATCTTCACCGTCATCTTCGCGTCCTGGCTGGGCTGGCTGAACGGCTCCGCCGCGTCCGCGACCTCGCAAGGGGTCAATTTCTACAATTTCACGCTGCCGGTGATGACGATGGCGGTCTACGGCATCGGCTACATTGCGAGAATGACCCGCGCCTCCATGGTCGAGGTGATGACGCAGCAATATATCCGCACGGCGCGGCTGAAGGGGCTGAGCTTCAGGACGGTCATCATCAAGCATGCGCTGCGCAATGCGCTCATCGCGCCGTTCACCGTGATCATGCTGCAGTTCCCGTGGCTGCTCACCGGCGTGGTCATCGTCGAGACGATGTTCCGCTACCAGGGCTTCGGCTTCACGCTGGTCGAGGCCGCCGGCAACAACGACATCGACCTGCTGCTCGGCTGTTCGCTCGTCTCCGTGTTCGTCGTGCTGTTCACGCAGCTCATCTCGGACATCGGCTACGCCTATCTCAATCCGCGCATCCGCGTGCAGTAAGGGGGACGCAGGATGCAGTTGGACAACATCGGCTGGTTTCAGGTTCTCATCGGGGTGATCGGCCGCTTCTGGCCGGTCTGGCTGGCCCTGGCGATCGTGATGGGGGCGAGTTTCGCCTATCGCAAACGGCTCGGCCTCTACGGCGAGCTGTTCTCGAACTCCGTCGGTATCGCCGGGGTGTTCATCTGCCTGTTCTGGCTCTTCACGGCGATTTTCGCGCCGATCATCGCGCCGTTCGATCCGCTGACGCAGCTTGCGGTGATGAAGGACGCGATGCCGGGCACCGTTGTGCCGGACACGGGCGATGTCTACTATTTCGGCGGCGACAAGCTCGCGCGGGACGTGTTCTCGCGCATGGTCTACGGCAGCCAGATCGTGCTGGTGATCGCGCCCTTCGCGACGATGTTCGCGCTGATGGTCGGCATCACGCTGGGCCTGCCCGCCGGCTATTATGGCGGGAAGATCGACTCCGTTCTGTCCTTCCTCGCCAACCTCGTCCTGGCCTTTCCGGTGATCCTGCTGTTCTACCTGCTGGTGACGCCGGAGATCCGCAACCTCACCTTCGACAACTGGTTCAGCCAGGCAACTGGCATCGGCGTCTCGATCCCGCGCGGGATGGCCGCGTTCTTCTTCCTGTTCCCGGTCGTGTTCTTCTGCACGCTGTTCTGGACGCGGTTCAAGAACCGGCCCGACCGGCTGTGGATTCAGCTGGCGCTGACCCTCCTGATCGGCGGCTGGGTCTATCTCGGCCTGGTGTTCAGCGCCGATCCGCTCGGCCTGATCTCGATCGAGCCGTCGACGCTCAACATCTTCGTCGCTGTGGTCTTCGCGTCGTCGCCGGGCGTGTTCCGCATCGTGCGCGGCCTGGTGATGGACATTAAGACGCGCGACTACGTGGCGGCGGCGCAGACGCGCGGCGAGAGCCCCTGGTACATCATGATCTGGGAAATCCTGCCCAATGCGCGCGGACCGCTGATCGTCGATGCCTGCTTGCGCATCGGCTACACCACGATCCTGCTCGGAACGCTCGGCTATTTCGGCCTGGGGCTGGCGCCCGAAAGCCCGGACTGGGGCACCGCGATCAAGGACGCCTCGCGGCTCCTGCGTTCCTTCATCCATCCCGCGCTGCCGCCGACGATCGCGCTGATGAGTTTTGTGCTGGGGCTCAACCTGCTTGCGGATGCGCTGCGCGAACAATCGCTGAAGGATTGAGAGGTCGACGATGAACGAAGCCGTGAAAGCCACGACCATCGCAGACGCCAAGCCGATCATCGAGATCGAGAACCTGTCGATCTCCTTTTTCACCAAGCGCGGCGAGATCCCCGCCGTGATGGACTTCTCCTGCACGGTGATGCCCGGAGAGGCGATGGGCATCGTCGGCGAGAGCGGCTGCGGCAAGTCGACCGTGTCGCTCGGCATCATGCGCGACCTGTCCAATGTCGGGAAGATCGTCGGCGGACGGATAAAATTCCAGGGCAGGGACATGGGCGACATGTCCGAGGCCGAGCTGCGCTCGATCCGCGGCAACAAGATCGCGATGATCTACCAGGAGCCGATGGCCTCGCTGAACCCGGCGATGAAGATCGGCCAGCAGCTGATGGAAGTGCCGATCATCCACGAGAAGGTATCGAAGGAAGAGGCCTATGAGCGCTCGCTGGCGATGCTGAAGGCTGTGCGCCTGCCGGACCCGCCGCGGATGATGAACTCCTATCCGCACCAGCTCTCGGGCGGCCAGCAGCAGCGCATCGTCATCGCCATGGCGCTTTTGTCGAAGCCGGCGCTGCTGCTTCTGGACGAGCCGACGACGGCTCTGGATGTGACGGTCGAGGCAGGCATCGTCGAGCTGGTGAAAGGGCTCGGCGAGGAGTTCGGCACGTCGATGATCTTCGTGTCGCACAATCTCGGCCTCATCCTCGAGACCTGCGACCGGATCACGGTGATGTATTCCGGCGAGGCGGTGGAGACCGGCAAGATCAGGGATGTGTTCGACCGGATGCGGCATCCTTATACCCAGGGGCTGTTCCGCTCGATCCCGCTGCCAGGCGCCGACAAGAATTCGCGCCCGCTGGTGGCGATCCCGGGACAACTGCCGCTGCCGCATGAGCGGCCGAAGGGCTGCAATTTCGGACCGCGCTGCCACCATTTCGTCGAAGGGCTCTGTAACGCCGCCGAGATCCCGATGATCGAGGTCGCGGGCCACGACGGCCACTACAGCCGCTGCGTGCGCTTCAACGAGATCGACTGGGAGGCGCTGCCGCCCAACGCGACGGCGGCGAAAGAGCCGGTGAAGCCGGGCGCCCCGATGCTCAACATCGAGGACCTGAAGAAATACTACAAGGTCGCGGCCAACGAGATCTTCGGCGGCGCGGAGGCGAAGACGGTCAAGGCCAACGAGACGATCTCCTTCGTGGCGCGCGAGAGCGAGACGGTGGCGATCGTCGGTGAAAGCGGCTGCGGCAAGTCCACCCTCGCCAAGATCCTGCTCGGGCTGGAGACCGCGACCGAGGGCGGCGTGACGCTCGGCAACCGCCAGATCGCCGGGACGCCGATCGAGAAGCGCGACGTCGAGACGATCTCCTCGATCCAGATGGTGTTCCAGAACCCGTTCGACACGCTCAATCCAAGCCATTCGGTCGGCTCGCAGATCATCCGCACGCTGGAGAAGTTCGGCGTCGGCAAGACGGTGGCCGAGCGGCGGCAGCGGATGCTGGAACTGCTCGACCTGGTGAAGCTGCCGCGAGCGTTCGAGACCCGCATGCCGCGCCAGCTCTCCGGCGGGCAGAAGCAACGCATCGGCGTGGCGCGCGCCTTTGCCGGCATGGCGAAGGTGGTGGTGGCCGACGAGCCGGTGTCAGCGCTCGACGTGTCGGTGCAGGCGGCCGTCACCGAGCTGCTGATGGACATCCAGCGCAAGAACAAGACGACGATGCTGTTCATTAGCCACGACCTGTCGGTGGTGCGCTACATCGCCGACCGCGTCGTGGTGATGTATCTCGGCCATATCGTGGAGCAGGGGACCACCGACCAGATCTTCCAGCCGCCCTACCACCCCTATACCGAGGCGCTGTTGTCGGCGATCCCGATCGCAGACACGAGTGTGGTGAAGAAGCACGTTGTGCTGGAAGGCGACATCCCGTCGGCGATGAACCCGCCCTCCGGCTGCCCGTTCCAGACGCGGTGCAACTACAAGAAGCTGGTTCCGGGCGACCTGTGCGAGCGCGAGGTGCCGCCAGTGCGCGATCTCGGCGGCGGGCACCAGGTGAAGTGCCATCTGTCGGCCGAGGTGTTCGCCGGCATGGAGAACGTCATCTCCTTCGCGCCGGAAGGCGAGGCCGCCTGACCGCTATCGGCAGTTCGACATCTGCCGTTCGTAGCTCTGCGCCATGAGGGCGGTGTCGCGGGCGGTGCGTTTGAGCGAGGTGTTGGAGCGCCAGCTTCCTTTTCCGAATGCCGACCAGCCGGAGTAATAGGCGAGATAGAGGCTGTAGGCGTCGTTCGGGGCGACACCGTAGGTCGACACGGTCTTGCCGTGGTACCAGCCGACGAAATCGACCGCGTCTGCGAATTTGGAGCGGCTGGCGGAGAAGCCGCCGCGTTCGCGCTTGTACTGCTCCCATGTGCCGTCCAGCGCCTGTGCGTAGCCGTAGGCGCTGGACTGACGCTTCCACGGGATGAAGCCGAGCAGTTTCGTGCGCGGCGGGCGCGCATTGGACTGGAAGCCGGATTCCTTGCGGATCGTGGCCATGAGGATGGGCACCGGAATGCCGTGCCGACGCTCGGCGGCCTTGGCCGAACGCTGCCAGTTGGTGATCCAGCCGTCCTGCTGCTCGAAGACGGCGCAGACATTGTTGATGCTGTGCGGACGCGTGGCGCAACCCGACAGGCCGAGCGCCAGGGCGACAAGGACCATTTTAGTCAAATGCCCGCGAACCATGCCGCAGTTCTCGCCGCTAAAGGTGAAGGCCGCGTATGCAAGGATCGTTAATGGATCACTAATGGCGATTGCTGGCTAAAGATGAGCGGATTTATCAAGTTTTTAGGATGAAAATTCAACGGCTTATCTGATTTTTTGACCGATTGATAAAATTATAGCCTGTGCTAGCATCTTCCCAACGAACAACAATGGGGAACTGCTGAAATGGCCACTGGCCAGCTTAAGGACGGCATCGTCGCAGGCCGTCTGTCGCCAGCCGAATACGTCGACAACTTTTCCGACCTGCATCCGCCGCTCGATCATCACGAGGCGCTGGTTGAGGCCGATCGCTGCTACTTCTGTTATGATGCGCCCTGCATGCAGGCGTGTCCGACCTCCATCGACATTCCGCTCTTCATCCGCCAGATCGCGACCGGCAATCCGATCGGGTCTGCGAAGACCATCTTCGACCAGAACATCCTCGGCGGCATGTGCGCCCGGGTCTGCCCGACCGAGACGCTGTGCGAGGAAGCCTGTGTGCGCGAGACCGCCGAAGGCAAGCCGGTGCAGATCGGCCGGCTGCAGCGTTATGCGACCGATGTCGCGATGGGGCAGGGCAAGCAGTTCTATACGCGCGCCGAGCCGACGGGCAGGAGGATCGCCGTCGTGGGAGCCGGCCCGGCGGGCCTGGCCGCCGCACATCGTCTGGCGGTCAAGGGACACGACGTCACCATCCTCGAGGCAAAGCCGAAGTCGGGCGGGCTCAACGAATACGGGATTGCCGCCTACAAGAGCGTCGACGGATTCGCGCAGGCGGAGGTCGACTACGTTACCGCGATCGGCGGCATCACGATCGAGAACGGCAAGGCGCTGGGCCGCGACTATCATCTCGCCGACCTGACCGCGTCGTACGACGCGGTATTTCTCGGCATGGGCCTCTGCGGCGTCAACGCGCTGCGGGCGGAAGGCGAGACGGCAGCTGGCGTCGACAACGCGGTCGATTTCATCGCCGAACTGCGCCAGGCGTCCGACCTCGGCGGCTTGCCTGTGGGGCGCCGCGTCGTAGTGATCGGCGGCGGCATGACGGCAATCGACGCGGCCGTGCAGTCGAAGTTGCTGGGCGCGGAAGAAGTGACGGTCGCCTATCGCCGCGGCAAGGAGCAGATGAACGCTTCCGAGTTCGAACAGGATCTTGCCGCTGCCAACGGGGTGACGATCCGGCACTGGCTGCAGCCCAAGCGCGTGATCGCCGCGAACGGCAAGGTCACCGGCATCGAGCTGGAATACACCGCGGAGACGGCGGGCAGGCTGTCGGGCACCGGCGAGACCGTGGTGCTTCCCGCCGACCAGGTGTTCAAGGCGATCGGCCAGTCCTTCGATGCCGCGCCGCTGAACGGTTCGGGCACGACGATCGCGATGGAGAAAGGCCGCATCAAGGTGGACGCCGAGGGGCGGACCTCCAATCCCAAGGTCTGGGCCGGCGGTGATTGCGTCGCCGATGCGCGCGAGGATCTGACGGTCGCGGCCGTCGCGGCGGGCCGCGACGCGGCGGAGAGCATTCATCGTACTCTCACCTCGAACGGGAGGGCATGAGCCATGGCTGACATTCGCAACAATTTCGTCGGCATCAAGAGCCCCAATCCCTTCTGGCTGGCTTCCGCGCCGCCGACCGACAAGGCCTACAATGTCGAGCGCGCGTTCAAGGCGGGCTGGGGCGGCGTGGTGTGGAAGACGCTGGGCGAGGAGGGCCCGCCGGTCGTCAACGTCAACGGCCCGCGCTACGGCGCGATCTGGGGCGCAGACAGGCGGCTGCTTGGCCTCAACAATATCGAGCTCATCACCGACCGCGCGCTGCAGATCAACCTGCAGGAGATGAAGCAGGTGAAGAGGAACTGGCCGGACCGGGCGCTGGTCGCCTCGATTATGGTGCCGTGTGTCGAAGAATCCTGGAAGGCGATCCTGCCGCTGGTCGAGGAGACGGGCGCTGACGGCATCGAGCTGAATTTCGGCTGCCCGCACGGCATGTCTGAGCGCGGCATGGGCGCCGCCGTCGGCCAGGTGCCGGAATATATCGAAATGGTCGTGCGCTGGTGCAAGCAGTATACGCGTATGCCGGTGATTACAAAGCTGACACCCAACATCACCGACATTCGCAAGCCGGCGCGGGCGGCGCATCAGGGCGGCACGGACGCGGTGTCGCTGATCAACACGATCAACTCGATTACCGGCGTCAATCTCGATAATTTCTCGCCGGAACCCTCGATCGACGGCAAGGGCAGCCATGGCGGCTATTGCGGTCCGGCGGTGAAGCCGATCGCGATGAACATGGTGGCCGAGATCGCGCGCGACCCTGAAACGCGCGGCCTGCCCATTTCGGGCATCGGCGGCATCACCACCTGGCGCGATGCGGCCGAGTTCATGGCACTCGGCGCCGGCAACGTGCAGGTCTGCACCGCGGCGATGACCTACGGTTTCAAGATCGTGCAGGAGATGATCGCCGGTCTGGAAAACTGGATGGATGAGAAGGGCCATCGCTCGCTCGATGACATCATTGGTCGCGCGACGCCCAACGTCACCGACTGGCAGTTTCTCAACCTCAACTATATCGCCAAGGCGCGCATCGACCAGGACCTTTGCATCAAGTGCGGCCGCTGCCACATCGCCTGCGAGGATACGTCCCACCAGGCGATCACCTCGATGGTCGACGGAAAGCGGCATTTCGAGGTGATGGAGGACGAGTGCGTCGGCTGCAATCTCTGCGTCAACGTCTGCCCGGTGGAGGGCTGCATCGACATGGTGCCGCTCGCGGCAGGCGTGCTCGACCAGCGCACCGGCAAGACCGTCCAGCCGACCTACGCCAACTGGACCACGCATCCGAACAATCCCATGGCGAAGGTCGCGGCGGAGTGAGATAGGCTCCGGCCGCGGCAGGAGGAGCGCCATGGCCGAAGCGTTTGACATCGTCTCGCCGGGGTTCCACGCGGATCCCTTTCCGACGCTGACGCGAATGCGGCAGACCGGCCCGGTGGTGGGGATGCGACTGCCGATCCTCGGCCGCATCTGGCTGACGACGACGCACGCTGCCTCGGCTGAACTTCTGAAGGACAGCGAGCGCTTCGCTCGCGATCCCGGCAATGCCGGCAGCCGGACGCAGGAGCGGGTGCTGAAGGTGCTGCCGGCGACGCTCGGCCTGCTCGCAAAAAACATGCTCGGCCTCGACGATCCCGAACACCGACGCCTGCGCTCCCTTGTCGATCAGGCCTTCGCGCGCCGGGGCGTCGCCGGGATGAAGCCGATGATCGAGCAGGTCGCCGACCGGCTGCTGGACCGGCTCGACGGCAAGCCCGAAGCCGAACTGATGCAGGCCTATTGCCGTGACCTGCCGCTGTCGGTCATCTGCGCGATGCTCGGGCTGCCGGAGAAGGATCACGACTGGTTCAAAGCCTGGTTGGGCAACCTGACCGACACCGCCAACATCTGGGCCGTGTTGCGTGCCGTGCCGGGGGTCTGGCGCATGGTCACTTATCTAAGGACGGTCTCGCGGCCGGACGGAGGGGCGCATCCCGACGGGCTGATCACGGCGCTGCGCGAGGCTCAGACCGAGCATGGCGATTTGTCCGAAGACGAGCTCGTGGCGATGGTCTTCCTTCTGTTCGGGGCAGGGCAGGAAACGACGACGCATCTCATCGCGGGTGGCATCTGGGCTTTGCTCACCCATCACGACGAAAGGGAGCGGCTGACCGCCGATGTCTCGCTGATGCCCGGCGCGGTGGAGGAATGCCTGCGCTGGGTCTGCCCGGTGCAGATGACCAAGCCGCGCTTCGCCCGCTCCGACGTGGAATGGCAGGGCAGGCGATTCCGTCGCGGCGACATGTTTGCCGCATTTCTCAGCGGGGCCAATACAGACCCGGACAAGTTCGAGATGCCTGAGCGCTTCGACATCGGCCGGCATCCGAATCCGCACCTGTCGTTCGGAACCGGCGTTCATTTCTGTCTCGGTTTCCAGCTCGCGCGTGCAGAAACGCGGATTGCGATCGAGAGGCTTTTGGCGCGTTTTCCGGATATCCACCTGGCCGTGGCGCCGCAGGAGATCGCCTGGCGCAAGCGCGTCGGCATTCGTGCCCTGGCGCGATTGCCGGTGCGGCTGACCCATTGAACGCGCCCGTGCTCCATTCCACCTTCGCCACCGGCCGCGGCAAGCTGCTCGGCCATCTCGCAATGGTGGGCTTTGCGGCGTTCGTCGCCGGTTCGTTCTCGTTCGGTGCGATCGCGGCTCCTTATCTCTCGCCGGCGGCGCTCAACGCCGCGCGCTTTGCCATTGGGACGGGCATCATGGCAGGCGTCGCGCTGGCGTTGGCAGGTGGCCGGATCGAGCGTCCACGCGCCGTCTGGCGCTACGGCGTTCTTGGCGCGCTGATGGCAGTGTTCTTCATCACCATGTTCATCGCGTTGCGACTGACCGACCCGGTGTCGACGGGTGCCGTCTTCACCCTGATGCCCATCGCCAGCGCCGGCTTCGGCTGGCTGTTCCTCGGCCAGAAGCCGCGCGGGATCGTGGTCGCGAGCCTGGTGCTCGCGGCGTTCGGTTCGCTCTGGGTGATCTTCCGTGGTGATCTCTCGGCAGCGGCCAATCTTCAAGTCGGCAGGGGCGAACTCATTTTCTTCGTCGGCGTGCTCTGCCATGCCGCCTATGGCCCATTGCTGCGCCGCTTCAACCGGGGAGAGACGGGCGTCGTCTTCACGCTCTGGACGGTGGCGGCGACAGGCCTGTGCATTGCCCTCTGGGGCTGGAGGGACATCGTCTCGACCAACTGGGCGAGCGTTTCGCCGGCGGCATGGCTGTCGATCTTCTATCTCGGCATATTCACCACGGGTGGCACGTTCTTTCTCACCCAATATGCCTCGATGCGGCTGCCCGCGGCGAAAGTGCTCGCCTACACCTATCTGACGTCCGGCTTCATCATCCTCTACGAGGGATTGCTCGGACATGGCTGGGCGAGCGCCGGCGTCGCTGCCGGCGCCGGGATCACCGTGCTCGGCCTCCTCGTCATGGCGCTGGCGCGAGACTGACTTTCAGTCACACTGGCGCTGCAATCCGGGAGGATGCTGGCTGCGACTAATCGCATGGAGATCGACATGTCACGGACAGCCTGGATGCTCGCGGGACTTCTTTTCGTTGCCCCGGCAGCTGCCGTTGCCGATGAACCGGAGAGCCCAGCAATGACGAGTTCCGCTGCAACATCGAGCCTCGACTGGGCCGGCAACTGGACGCGGATGGAACTGGCCGGCAAGGACGGTGCGCTGCAGCCCCTGCCGGCGGCGGCGAAGCTCACCTTCGAAGTGGATAAGGATCTGCGTGTCTCGCTCTCGGTCGGCTGCAACCGCATCGGCACCCAGATCATGCCGGGCGAGGGCAGTGCCGTGACCTTCGCGCCGGGCATGGCGACGCGGATGGCATGCCCCGGCGAGATCGGCGACGCCGAGCAGACGCTCACCGATGCGATCGACAAGGTCGCAGGATATGAGATGCGCGGCGCGGACGTCGTCTTCGTCGATGCCGCCGGAAAGCCGCTGATGTTGATCGGGCGCTAGGCTTTTTCGGCGAGCGTCAGGGCGAGGACGTCCGGAAGGCCGTGAACTGCCGCACCAGGACCGGCAGGACCAGGAGCACCCCGATCGCGGTGGAATACCCCTCGGGCGCGATCATCAGCACTGCTGCGACCACCAGCAGGAGGTTCTCCCAAGCCTTGGTGGGAACGAGCATGAAGCGTGAAAGCGCCGCGCTGAGGCAGAGAATTCCGAATGCGCAGCCGCCGAAGGCGAGGATGAAACTGGACCAGGTGAAATCCTTCGTCACGAGCAGCAGCGAGGGCGAGAAGACGAAGACGAACGGCACCAGCACCTTGCCGAGCCCGAGGCGGAAGGCGAGGTTGCCGGTCTTGAACGGATCGGCGCCGGCCATGCCCGCTGCGGCGTAGGCGGCGAGCGCCACCGGAGGCGTGATGTCGGCCAGGACGCCGTAGTAGAAGACGAAGAAGTGGGCGACGATCGGCTCGACGCCCAGCATGACCAGCGATGGGGCGGCGATCGTCACCATGATGATGTAATTGGCGGTCGTCGGGATGCCGCATCCCATCAGGATGCAAACCACGCCCGTCATGAGCAGCGTGAAGAGGAGCGTCAGCGTGGTCGGCGCGAACCAGTCGACCGGCAGGATCGCGCCGACGAAGCTCGCCATCTCGGCGGCCGTCGAGGTGACGATGTAGGACACCTTGAAGCCGACGCCGGTGAGTGTGACGACGCCGACGACGATGCCTACGGTGGCGGCCGCGGCTCCGACTGCGAGCGCGTATTTGGCCCCGTCGCGCAGGCCTTCGAACACCTCAAGGAAAGTCATGCGGCGACGTGGATTGAGCAGGCCGACGGCTATGCACAGCGTGATGCCCCAGAAGGCGGCGAGATAAGGAGTATAGCCGGCGAGCAGGACGCCGATCAGCGCGATGAGCGGGATGATGGTCGGCCAGTCGCGCTTCAACGCGGCCGACAGGTCCGGCATTTCGTCAGGCCGCATGCCGCGCAGTCCGCTGCGCTTGGCCTCGAAATGGACCTGCATGAGCACGCCAAAGAAATGCATGAAGGCCGGCACGATCGCGGCCAGGATAATCGTCGTGTAGGGCAGTTCGAGGAACTCGATCATCAAGAAGGCGGCCGCCCCCATGATTGGCGGGGTGATCTGCCCGCCCGTCGACGACGCCGCTTCGACGGCAGCGGCGAAGGGCCGTCTGTAGCCGAGGCGGATCATTGCCGGGATGGTTAGAGAACCGACTGTGACTGTGTTGGCAACCGAGGATCCCGAGATCATGCCGAACAGCGCCGAGCCGAAGATCGACACTTTCGCAGGGCCGCCGGCATAGCGTCCGGCCACCCAGGCGGCGCAGTCGAGAAAGAGCTGGCCGAGGCCGATGCGGGTCGCGAACACACCGAACAGGACGAAGTGGAAGACGTAGGTCGCCACGACACCAAGCGCGATGCCGTAGATGCCCTGCGTGGTCAGGTAGAGATGGTCGACGAGCTGCGCGACCGTGTTGCCCGGATGGACCAGGATGCTCGGCATCCAGGGGCCGAAGAGGGCATAGGCCATGAACAGCAGCGCGATGATCGGAAGCGGCCAGCCGACCGACCTGCGCGTGGCTTCGAGCAGCACGACGATCAGCGTCAGACCGAGCGCGACATCAGTCCGGGTGGGGTTGCCGACACGGAACGCCAGTTCATCCAGCGGGATGAGCGGTACATGCGCGACCGCGACGACCGCGGCGATGGCGAGGATCCAGTCGTAGAAGGGGATTCCGAGCGGCGTCAGAAGCGTCGATTTGGCGGGACGGTCGTAGCCGCTTTTCCAGAATGGGAAGACCAGGAAGACAAGTGCGAGGACGAAGGAGAGATGGATGCCGCGATGGACCATCTCGTGCAGCAGGCCGAAGCCGGCGGTGTAGTAGTGGAACAGAGACAGCGTCACCAGCGCCGAGCCGACCAGCCAGGCGGTTGCGGGCGACAGCTTGCGGAAACGCATCTCGGAATCGAACTTTTCCTCAAGTTCACGCGCTTCCTGCTCGTTCAACTCCATCGGAGCGAGCCGAACGTCCTCGAGTTTGCCGTCGGTGTCGTCTGGTCGCGTCATGTGCCCCGTCCGATCGCAGCGCCGTTCTCACGGTCCATGGATATGAACAGAGGCGGGAAGCATGCTTCCCGCCTCCGCAATGTTCTGATGAGCATGGCCCTACTTCAGGACGCCTGCTTCCTTGTAGAACTTCTCGGCGCCGGGATGGAACGGGATACCGGCGCTGCTCACGGCGTTCTCCAGCGTGATCAGCTTGCCCTTGGCGTGGCCGGCGTCGAGCGCCTTGCGGGTGCCGTCGCTCCAAAGAGCCTTGGTGATATTGTAGACCAGATCATCAGACTGCTTGGCGCTGGTGACCCATTGCGCGGCGACCGAGATCGTCTGCATTTCGCCGACGCCCTTGTAGGTCTCGGCCGGCACGGTGTTGACGGCGAAGAACTGGTTGTCGGCGATCAGCTTCTCGGCCTCTGGACCTGATACCGGGACGAGGGTGATCGCGGTCGAGGCGGCGAGTTCGGTGATCGCACCAGCCGGGAATCCACCAACGAAGAAGAATGCGTCGAGCGCGCCGTCCCGCATCTTTTCACCGGAGGGGCCGGGCTTCAGGTATTCGGGCGTGATGTCCTTTTCCGAGAGCCCGTATGCGGCGAGGACGAGGCGGGCATCGACGATCGTTCCCGAACCGGGCTCATCGATCGAGACGCGCTTGCCCTTGAGATCGGCCACCGACTTGATGCCGGCATCGGCCCGGGCAACGATGTGCAGCGTCTCCGGATAGAGCGTCGCGATCAGGCGTAGATCCTCCACCTTCGGCTTGCCCTCGTAGAGGCCGGTGCCCGAATGCGCCCAATAAGCGACGTCCGATTGGCTGAAGCCCGACTCACTGGCGCCGCTCTGGATCGCATTGATGTTGGCGACAGAGCCGTTCGACGAGACGGCAGTCGCGACGAGGCCCTCGACGCCGTTCTCGCCGGTGGCCGAGATCGCGTTGGCGATCAGGCCGCCGATCGGATAATAGGTGCCCGACGTTCCGCCGGTCCCGATCCGAAAGAAAGACTGCTGTGCGAAGGCGGCTCCCCCAGCGATGAGCAGAGCGACGCCAACGGCGAGGCTGCGACGGGTCACGTTGAAGGTCATTTGCTTTCTCCCAGTTACACGGGGAGATTGGGAACCAGGGCTGGTCTTGTCAACAGCGTTGCAGGTGCACTGTACGTCACGCCTTCGGTTTCAGCCCTTCGACGAAAAGCTGCTCGAGGAATCGGGCGGCGTCCTCGAAGCGGCCGTCGCCGCCGCGATCGGGCCCAAGCACGGCGCGGACCTGAACGTCGAAATCGGCATAATGCTGGGTCGTCGCCCAGATCGAGAAGATCAGGTGATAGGGATCGGTGCGCGCGATGCGGCCGGAGCGCATCCAGCCGCGGATGATCACCGCCTTCTCGTCGACGAGCTGTTTCAGCTCGCCCTCCAGCATCGGCAGGATGCGCGGCGCGCCCTGCAGGATTTCGTTGGCGAAGATGCGGCTTTCGCGCGGGAAGTCTCGCGCCATCTCGATCTTGCGGCGGATGTAGCTGCGCAGCTCCGTCATCGGGTCGCCTTCCTCGTCCAGTTCGCGCAACGGCGCGAGCCAGGTGTCGAGAAGGCGCTGGATCAGCGTCGTGAAGATGTCTTCCTTGCGCCGGAAATAGTAGAGCAGGTTGGGCTTCGACATGCCGGCGGCGGATGCGATCTGGTCGATCGTGGAGCCCCGGAATCCATGGGTGGAGAAGACCTCCAGCGCGGCTTCGAGGATCGTTTCGCGCTTCTCCGCCTGGATGCGGGTGCGGGGACGGGCGGCCGAGCCTTCCATGTCAGCGACGCGCCCGGAGCGCCGCGGGCTGCGGAGCGATCTGGACCAACGGACTGGACCAGTTACTTTGACGCCGTGGAGCGCGCATCGGGCCTGCCATATCGTCTATCAAGCGCTTGACCGCCCGTCAGGCGGTGCTAACCTTTGTCCGTTCGGTCAAAAACTGCGTAGCACGACTGCGCCCGAATAACCAAGCGTTGGCACGTCTGCCCGGGCAGCAGAACAAGGGGAAAGCTTGGTCATGTATCACTCGCGCGTCGTTCCGAACGACCTCAACGCCTTTTGGATGCCGTTCACGGCGAACCGGCAGTTCAAGCAGTCGCCACGCATGTTCGTGTCGGCGAAGGACATGCACTTCACCACGACGGACGGCCGCAAGGTGCTCGACGGCACGGCGGGTCTTTGGTGCGTCAATGCCGGCCATTGCCGGCCGAAGATCACCGAAGCGATCCGCGAGCAGGCAGGCGAACTGGACTACGCGCCGGCCTTCCAGATGGGCCATCCGTTGGCTTTCGAATTCGCCAACCGGCTGGTCGAGATCGCCCCGAAGGGCATGGAACATGTGTTCTTCACCAATTCCGGCTCCGAATCGGTCGACACGGCGCTCAAGATCGCCATCGCCTATCACCGCGCCCGCGGCGACGGCTCGCGCTTCCGCCTGATCGGTCGCGAGCGCGGCTATCACGGCGTCAATTTCGGCGGCATCTCCGTCGGCGGCATCGTCACCAACCGCAAGATGTTCGGCACGCTGCTCACCGGCGTCGACCACATGCCGCACACCCACCTGCCGGGTCAGAACAGCTTCACCAAGGGCGAGCCGGAGCATGGCGCCGACATCGCGACCGAGCTCGAGCGTATCGTCGCGCTGCACGATGCCTCGACCGTCGCTGCGGTGATCGTCGAGCCGGTGGCGGGCTCGACCGGCGTGCTGATCCCACCGAAGGGCTACCTGCAGAAGCTGCGCGCGATCTGCGACAAGCATGGCATCCTTTTGATCTTCGACGAGGTCATCACCGGTTTCGGCCGCCTCGGCGCGCCGTTCGCGGCGGACTATTTCGGCGTCACGCCCGACATCATCACCACGGCCAAGGGCATCACCAACGGCGTCATCCCGATGGGCGCGGTGTTCGTGAAGAAGGAGATCCACGACGCCTTCATGAACGGGCCGGAGCACGTGATCGAGTTCTTCCATGGCTACACCTATTCGGGCAATCCGATCGCCTGCGCGGCCGGCATCGCCACGCTCGACACCTACAAGGAAGAGGGCCTGCTCACCCGCGGGGAGGAACTTGCGCCGTATTGGGAGGAGGCACTGCATTCGCTCAAGGGCGAGCCGCATGTGATCGACATCCGCAACATCGGCCTTGTCGGCGCGATCGAGCTGGAGCCGATCGCCGGCCAGCCGACCAAGCGGGCTTTCCAGGCCTTTGTGAAGGCGTTCGAGCGTGGGGCGCTGATCCGCACGACCGGCGACATCATCGCGCTGTCGCCGCCGCTGATCATCACCAAGGGACAGATCAACGAGCTGATCGACCACGTCCGCGAAGTGCTGAGGGCGGTGGATTGACGTTCCGGGCACGCGAGGTCGCAACCTCGACCGTCCTGATCGACGACGACAAGGTGCGCGTCACGCGCTGGGACTTCGCGCCCGGCGCGGAGACCGGATGGCACCGTCACGGCATGGACTATGTCGTGACGACGATCACGCGCTGCGAGTTCCTGCTGGAGGAACCCGGCGGCGGCTCGCGGCGCGTCGAGATGGAGGCAGGTATTGCCTACCGGCGAGACGAGGGCGTCGAGCACAACGTCGTCAATGGCGGGTCCGAACCGATGGCCTTCGTTGAAGTCGAGCTGAAATAGGAGCATTGCATGGCGGCACCCGGCGAAAATCTGCGCATCAATCCGGACAGGCTGTGGGACAGTCTGATGGAGATGGCGAAGATCGGGCCGGGAGTGGCCGGCGGCAACAATCGCCAGACACTGACCGACGAGGACGGCGAGGGGCGCCATCTCTTCAAGCGCTGGTGCGACGATGCCGGCATGACGATGGGCGTCGACAAGATGGGGACGATGTTCATGACGCGGCCGGGCACGGATGCGGCCGCGCTGCCGGTCTACGTCGGCTCGCATCTCGACACCCAGCCCACCGGCGGGAAGTATGACGGTGTGCTGGGCGTTCTAGCCGCGCTCGAGGTCGTGCGGTCGATGAACGACCTCGGCATCAAGACGAAGCATCCGATCGTCGTTGTGAACTGGGCGAATGAGGAGGGCGCTCGGTTTGCGCCGGCCATGCTGGCCTCGGGCGTGTTCGCCGGCGTGCACACGCTCGACTACGCCTATGGCCGCAAGGACCTCGACGGCAAGACCTATGGTGAGGAACTGAAGCGGATCGGCTGGCTGGGCGACGAGCAGGTCGGCGCGCGCAAGATGCACGCCTATTTCGAATACCATATCGAGCAGGGGCCGATCCTCGAGGCTGAGAACAAGCAGATCGGCGTCGTCACCCATTGCCAGGGCCTGTGGTGGCTGGAGTTCACGCTGACCGGCAGAGAGGCTCATACGGGCTCGACGCCGATGGCGATGCGCGTCAATGCCGGGCTCGCGATGGCGCGCATCTTCGAGATGGTGCAGGAAGTCGCGATGGCGAACCAGCCTGGTGCTGTGGGCGGTGTCGGCCAGGTGAAGTTCTCGCCGAACTCGCGCAATGTGCTGCCGGGCAAGGTCGTCTTCACCGTCGACATCCGCACGCCGGACCAGGGCAAGCTCGACCGCATGCGCGCGACGATCGAGGAAAGGGCGGCGGCGATCGCGGCGGACCTCGGCGTCGGCTGCTCGGTCGAGGCGGTCGGCCATTTCGATCCGGTCACCTTCGACCCGACGCTGGTCGGCCGCGTCCGCTCGGCTGCCGAGAAGCTTGGCTATTCGCACATGAACATCATCTCCGGCGCCGGCCACGACGCCTGCTGGGCCGCCAAGGTCGCGCCGGCGACGATGGTGATGTGTCCCTGCGTCGGTGGTCTGTCGCACAACGAGGCCGAGGACATCAGCAAGGAATGGGCCGGCGCCGGCGCCGACGTGCTGCTGCATGCCGTGCTGGAGACGGCGGAGATCGTCAGCCAGTAGCTCGTGGCTGACGCTCGCCGCGTTGCCCTTGCGGCAGGCGGCGACATACGGCGGAAACACTGACGATGATGATCGGCCGGATGATCAATCCGGTCGATATCATGGGATTTCCGCCTCGCTACCCTTTGGAAGCGGTGACGGCTCTCGGCATGGGAGCCTGAACCATGGACGTCGAAGGCCTTCTCCAGAGCGTTATCCGCTTCTCGAACTTCATGACCTCGCGCCTGCTCGTGGCGGGTGTCGTCTTTTACATCCTGTCCGGCTTCACCGACATCGGCTCCTCGACCGAGGGTTTTCTTCCCAATGCCGACATCCTCAACGAGGTGGTGCAGAACTACCAGAACATCTTCGACGTGCTGGGCGTGTCGGACTTCGCGCTGCTGCTGATCCTCTTCGTCTTCCTGACGACGATCCATATCGTCTATGTCGTATTCAACCGCCTCGGCACCTACATCCCGCCAGCGATCATCCCGCTCTCGGGCTGGGAGGCAAATGACGACGTGACGCTGGCCGCTTTCGACATCCTGCGCGAGGCGCGCGGCGAGGAGCATACGGACGAGGAGAACCAGCGGCTCTACGAGTTCAAGAAGAAGCTGCGCGAGATCGAGCAGACGACGGAAGCCGCATACCACGACGAGATCGCCGGCGTGTCCACCGCCTACAACATCTCGAAAACCTTTGTCGTCTTCACCGCGCTGGCCGGCATCTATGCGCTGGTGCCGGGCAAATATTCGGGCGACATGGGCCTGCTTGCCGGCATATTGGGCATCTCGGTCGCAACCGCCGTCTACACCGCATTCGCGATCTTCAGGGCCAATTACGAGCGCATCGGCACGCTGCGCGAGGCGCTCATCGTGCAGTTCCTCGAATTCTCGCGCATCTGGGCGCCGCAGGAATACCAGGCGCGCATTGCGACCGCATGCACCCCCTCGCGCGAATTGAAGCCGGCGCATTTCGCCGTGCTGGTGCCGGTCTTCGGCACGCTCGACGAACTGGTGGTCGAGGTGAGGCGCTGGCGTGAGCGGCGCAGCCGCAAACGGATGCGCAGCGCGTGACGGTCGCAGTTGAAACGCGCGGAGTAGGGGACAATAATGGTCTGGACGAAACGAGGAGGCCGCGATGGGGCGTCCACGAGAACTGACAGATGCCGAAAGGGCCCGACTGCTCGCCAGGGGGTACCGGCCTGTGGAGATCTGGGTGCCGGATCTTTCGAAGAGTGAGATACGAGAGCGTCTGAGCAACGAGCTTGGCGCGATCCGCGCGTCGGATCGGCGTTCGGGTGAGCTGGATCGACTGAGCGAGACGGTTGACGATCTCGCGGACGACTTCGAAAAATGAAGCGGGGCGACGTGGTTCTCGTATCCGGCAAGGGGGATTACGGGAAGTCGCGGCCCGCAATCGTGGTTCAGGCGGATTATCTTGTCGACGGCCTGGACAGTCTCACTGTCTGTCCATTGACGAGCGACATCCTGAACAGGGAGTTCATCCGGGTCGCCGTGGAGCCGACCACGGAAAACGGATTGAAGTTGCCTTCCGACATGATGGTCGACAAGATCCAGACCTATCCGAAAAGCAAGGTTTTCGGTCCGGTCGGACGATTGACCGAGGTGGATATGCTTCGCCTCGATGCGGCTCTCGTCTTCTTTTTCCAGCTCAGTCCCGGCACACTGGCGACAATGGCAGACAACTGAAAATAAGTGGGGAACTAGCATGTCCAAAGTCATCAAGAACGGCACCATCGTCACCGCCGACCGCACGTGGAAGGCGGACGTGCTGATCCGGCACGGCAAGATCGAGGCGATCGGTCCCGACCTGCATGGCGACCATGAATACGACGCCACCGGCTGCTACGTGATGCCGGGCGGCATCGATCCGCATACCCATCTCGAAATGCCGTTCATGGGCACCTATTCGGCCGACGACTTCGAAAGCGGCACAAGGGCTGCGCTCGCCGGCGGCACGACGATGGTGGTGGACTTCTGCCTGCCGTCGCCCAACCAGTCGCTGCTTGAGGCTCTGCAGATGTGGGACAACAAGACCTCGAAGGCGGCCTGCGACTATTCCTTCCACATGGCGATCACCTGGTGGGGCAAGCAGGTGTTCGACGAGATGCAGACCGTCGTCGACAAGGGCATCACCTCGTTCAAGCACTTCATGGCCTACAAGGGCTCGCTGATGGTGAACGACGACGAGATGCTGGCCTCCTTCCAGCGCTGCGCCGAGCTTGGCGCGCTGCCGCTGGTACATGCTGAGAACGGCGACGTGGTGGCGGCGCTGTCGCAGAAGCTGCTCGCCGAGGGCAACAACGGCCCGGAGGCACATGCCTATTCGCGGCCGCCCGAGGTCGAGGGCGAGGCGACCAACCGTGCCATCATGATCGCCGACATGGCGGGTGTGCCGCTCTACGTCGTGCACACCTCCTGCGAGCAGAGCCACGAGGCGATTCGCCGCGCGCGCCAGAAGGGCATGCGCGTCTATGGCGAGCCGCTGATCCAGCACCTCGTTCTCGACGAGAGCGAGTATTTCGACAAGGACTGGGATCATGCGGCGCGGCGCGTGATGAGCCCGCCCTTCCGCAACAAGACCCACCAGGATTCGCTCTGGGCCGGACTGCAGGCCGGCTCGCTGCAGACGGTGGCGACGGACCACTGCGCCTTCACCACCGACCAGAAGCGCTACGGCGTCGGCGACTTCACCAAGATACCGAACGGCACGGGCGGGCTGGAAGACCGGCTGCCGGTGCTGTGGACGGCCGGCGTCAACACCGGCCGGCTGACGCCGAACGAATTCGTCGCGGTGACCTCCACCAACATCGCCAAGATCCTCAACATGTATCCGCAGAAGGGCGCGATCCTCGAAGGGGCCGATGCCGACGTAATCGTCTGGGATCCGAAGAAGAAGAAGACCATCGCGGCCAAGAGCCAGCAGTCGGTGATCGACTACAACGTGTTCGAGGGCTACGAGGTGACCGGCCTGCCGCGCTACGTCTTTACGCGCGGGGAACTGGCGGTGAACGACGGCAAGGTGGAGGCGAAGCCGGGCCACGGCCAGTTCGTCGGCCGCGAGCCGAAGGGCGCCGTCAACCGCGCATTGTCGACCTGGAAGGAACTGGTCGCACCACGCAAGGTCGAGCGGTCGGGCATCCCCGCAAGCGGCGTGTGATGCGAGTTGCACGCGCGGCTCTGCTGCTGGCTGTGACCTGCCTGCCCACCGGCCTGTTTGCTCAGCCGCTCCAGCTCGAAGGCACCTGGGGCAATCCGAACGGCTGCAAATATGCCAAGGACGGCAACTATGAGAACGACGACATGGTGGTGCTCAAGCCGGACGGCATCGAGACCTATGTCACGCTGTGCGAGTGGGTCCAGGCGTTGTCGTCGACCAGCGGGGCGCAGATCGTGACCGGGCTCTGCGGGCACGAGGGCGAGGACTACCAGACGGTGGAGATGTACATCATCGAGAAGGACCACACCGATCCGGGGCTGATGCGTGTGCGTCAGTCGACCGGCGAAGTACTGTCTGAGGTGCGGAAATGTCCGTGACGCTTACTTCGCCAGCGCGTCGAGCTGCGGCAGCAGGACCACGCTTTCCTGTTCGTTCGGATCGGTGCGGGCGATGATCGCGGTGCAGGGCTCGGTGCCGAGGTTGGCGGGTAGGTGAGGGACGCCGGCGGGGATATACATCATCTCGCCCGGCCCCATGTCGGCATAATCCTCCAGCCGCTCGCCATACCAGGTGCGCGCCGTGCCGGAGAGCACATAGACGGCCGATTCATGCGCTTCATGCAGATGCGCCTTGGCGCGGGCGCCGGGCGGGATGGTAACGACATGCATGCACAGGCCCTTCGAGCCGACGGTCTCGGCGGCGATGCCGGCGAAATAGTTCAGCCCCTGCTTGCCGCCATAGGCATCGGCGGGACGAACCACACGGCAGGTCGGTCTGGGTTCATCGGTCATGGACGAGCCTTCCGAAAGGCCAGGCGGCGAATCCCGGCGGCGCGGATTGAACACCGCGTCCGTTCGTTGCGCAAGGCCGCGGGACTGCGGCGTCTGGGCCGGGGAAAGCGGCTGCGAATCCGCTTGTGTTTGCAGTGCGGCAATCTATCGTCGGGCCTTCGGCACCTCGCAATCCGGCCCGGCACCTGAATGCAATCAATCATTTCCGCCCGCAATCTCGATCTGGTCTTTCAGACCGCCGACGGACCTGTGCATGCGCTGAACGACGTCAATCTCGAGATCGGCAAGGGCGAATTCGTTTCCTTCATCGGCCCGTCCGGCTGCGGCAAGACGACGTTCCTGCGCGTCATCGCCGATCTCGAAAAGCCGACCGGCGGCACGATCACGGTCAACGGCATGACGCCCGAGAAAGCTCGTGAGGCGCGGGCCTACGGCTACGTCTTCCAGGCCGCGGCGCTCTATCCGTGGCGCACGATCGAAAAGAACATAGCGCTGCCGCTGGAGATCATGGGCATCTCGAAATCCGAGCAGGCCGAACGGATCAGGCGGACGCTGGCGCTGGTGAATTTGACGGGCTTCGAGAAGAAGTTCCCCTGGCAATTGTCCGGCGGCATGCAGCAGCGCGCCTCGATCGCACGCGCGCTCGCCTTCGACGCCGACCTGCTGTTGATGGACGAGCCTTTCGGTGCGCTGGACGAGATCGTGCGCGACCATCTGAACGAGCAGTTGCTGGAACTGTGGGCGCGGACCAACAAGACGATCTGCTTTGTGACGCATTCGATCCCCGAGGCCGTCTACCTCTCGACCAAGATCGTGGTGATGTCGCCGCGGCCGGGACGCGTGACGGATATCATCGAGTCGACGCTGCCCAAGGAGCGTCCACTCGACATCCGCGAAACGCCGGAATTCCTCGCCATCGCCGCGCGGGTGCGGGAGGGGTTGCGGGCAGGGCATAGCTATGAGGATTGATAGATGAGGACTCTGCGTTCCATCTTCCCCGTCCTCGTCATCCTCGCGCTGATCGTGGCAGCCTGGTACATCGGCTCGTATGCTCTCAACGCCCCGTTCCAGCGCGATCTCGACCGGCGGGCGGGTGAGACGCCGACGACGTGGGAGTTCGTCGTCAAGACGATGACGCAGCCGAAGCCGACACTGCCGGCACCGCATCAGGTGGCGCAGAATTTCTTCGAGAACACCTTCCTCAGGAAGGTCACGTCGAACCGCAGCCTCGTTTACCACGCCTGGGTGACGCTGTCGGCGACGCTGCTGGGCTTCGCCTTCGGCACGGTACTCGGCATCCTGATTGCGGTGGGTATCGTCCATGTCACGACGCTGGACCGCTCGCTGATGCCGTGGATCATCGCCTCGCAGACTATTCCCATCCTGGCGTTGGCGCCGATGATCATCGTGGTGTTGGCGGCAGTCGGTATCACCGGGCTGATCCCGAAATCGCTGATCTCGACCTACCTGTCGTTCTTCCCGGTCGCTGTGGGCATGGTGAAGGGGCTGCGCTCGCCGGAATTCACCCATCTCGACCTGATGCACACCTACAACGCCTCGAAATCGCAGGTGTTCTGGAAACTGCGCGTGCCGGCTTCGGTGCCTTACCTGTTCACCTCGATGAAGGTCGCGGTGGCGGCGTCTCTTGTCGGCGCGATCGTTGGCGAGCTGCCGACCGGCGCAGTGGCCGGCATCGGCGCCAAGCTGCTCAGCGGCTCCTATTACAGCCAGACGATCGACATGTTCGCCGCCCTCGTCGCCGGCTCCGTTGTGGCGATGCTGCTGGTCACATTGGTTGGCCTTGCCGGGAGGATCACCGAGCGCCTGATGGGGGCGCGGCCGGCATGATGGCGAGGCTTCCCTGGCAATCCTGGCTTGCGCTCGCCGCCACGGTGCTCGCGGCGCTGCTTCTGCCCATCGCCGTCTCCGAGCCGGGGTATGGTGCCGTCACCACGACGGCGATATTCGCGTTGCTGCTTGCCGGTGTGTTCGCGCCGGCCTTGCGTCTCGGAGCCGCGGGGGAAGCGGTCATTCTCTTCATCGGGGCGCATGGCGCGGCATGGCTGCTCCTGAGCGGGATTGCCGGCCACGAGGGCGAAGCGACGCGCGCGTTCTTCCTGCTGATCGCGGCGGCGTGGTTGCTCGCATGGCGGCTTGCCACGGTGCTCTCAAGCATCAGGCCCCGGACGCGGGAGTTGGGCTGGGCGCTGAAGCTGATCATTCCCGCCATCTTCGGCGCATGGCTGCTGATCATCTGGGAGGCCGTGACGCGCGGCGCGGGAATCCCGTTCATCCTCCTGCCGCCGCCGTCCGCGATCGGTGCCAGGTTCGCGTCGTCGCTGCCGATCTTGTTTGCAGACGTCCGCCAGACGATCTTCAAGTCGGTGCTGATCGGCTATGCGATCGGCTGCGGCGCAGGCTTTGCCGTCGCGATCCTTGCCGACCGGTTCCTGTTCCTGCGGCGTGGCCTCATGCCAATCGGCAACATGGTCTCGGCGCTGCCGATCATTGGCGTGGCGCCGATCATGGTGATGTGGTTCGGTTTCGACTGGCATTCCAAGGCGGCGGTCGTGGTGATCATGACCTTCTTCCCGATGCTGGTGAACACGGTGGCAGGTCTGGCGGCCGCGGGCCATATGGAGCGCGACCTGATGCGCACCTATGCCGCCGACTATTGGCAGACACTTCTCAAGCTGCGGCTTCCGGCCGCCGCGCCCTTCATCTTCAACGCCTTGAAAATCAACTCAACACTGGCTTTGATTGGCGCTATCGTCGCGGAATTCTTCGGCACTCCGGTGGTCGGCATGGGGTTCCGCATCTCGACCGAGGTCGGCAGGATGAATGTCGACATGGTCTGGGCGGAGATCGCGGTGGCGGCGCTGGCTGGGTCGATCTTCTACGGCTTGCTGGCCCTTATCGAGAGGGCCGTGACGTTCTGGCATCCGTCTGTCCGTGGTGGATAGACTTAACTTCAGAGGGAACAAGAATGAAAAAGCTGATCTTCGCAATGCTGGCCGGCGGCGTGTCGCTGGCCGCCGTTCAGGCCCAGGCGGCCGATGCGGTGACGCTGCAGCTCAAATGGGTGACGCAGGCCCAGTTCGCCGGCTACTACGTGGCCAAGGACAAGGGCTTCTATGATGAAGAAGGTCTCGACGTGACGATCAAGCCGGGCGGCCCCGACATCGCCCCCGAGCAGGTGATCGCCGGCGGCGGCGCCGACGTGATCGTCGACTGGATGGGTGGCGCGCTGGCCGCCCGCGAGAAGGGTGTCGGCCTCGTCAACATCGCCCAGCCGTTCAAGAAGGCGGGCATGGAGCTCGTCTGCCCGAAGGACGGCCCGATCAAGACCGAAGCCGACTTCAAGGGTCACACACTGGGCGTCTGGTTCTTCGGCAACGAGTATCCGTTCTACGCCTGGATGAACAAGCTTGGCATCCCGACTGAAGGCGGAGCCGACGGCGTTACGGTGCTGAAGCAGTCGTTCGACGTGCAGCCGCTGATCCAGAAGCAGGCGGACTGCATCTCGGTGATGACCTACAACGAATACTGGCAGCTCATCGACGCCGGCTACAAGCCGGACGACCTGATCGTGTTCAACTACACGGCCATGGGCGTCGACCTGCTTGAGGACGGGCTCTACACGCTCGAGGACAAGCTGAAGGACCCGGCCTTCAAGGAGAAGATGGTCAAGTTCGTCCGCGCCTCGATGAAGGGCTGGGACTACGCGGTGAAGAACCCCGACGAGGCGGCCGACATCGTGGTTGAGAACGGCGGCCAGGACGAGAACCACCAGAAGCGCATGATGGGCGAGGTCGCCAAGCTGATCGACAATGCCGACGGCAAGCTGATCGAGGCGGCCTACGACCGCACCGCCAAGGCGCTGCTCGACCAGAAGATCCTGACTAAGGAGCCGTCGGGCGCCTGGACGAAGGAAATCACCGACGCGGCGATCAAGTAACGGTCTGCTGCGGGTCCGAACTGCGAAAGGGGCGGGCAACCGCCCCTTTTTCGTATGGTGGGAACGTAGCGAAACACTCGCGCAAGGAAAGGTTCATAGGCTCTACGCTACAATCCGGAGAACCCCGCCCATGCGCATCGTCATCGCCGTCGTCGTCGTGACGTTCTACATCCTCTACGAGCAGCTGTACAACAACTGGCACATGACAAATGCGATCATCGCCGAGGTGAGCCGACTGCTCAGGATGGCAGGGCTGTAAGCGCGGTCAGCCCTTTCGGACGAAGGTCAGGCCATCGATCAGCGTCGCCGCCGTCCGCAGGGCGACGCCCGTCGCAAGGATCATCTGCGGCAGCAGCATCCATTCCAGCGTCCAGGCCGCGCCCGAGCGCTCGTTCTCGTGCACCAGCGCCTGATGCATGCCCGACAGTAGCGTGGCGTTGAAGCGGGCAAGCGTGACGAGCACTTCCGCGCCGACCGGATTGGCCTTGTGCGGCATGGCCGACGATCCACCGCCGCCCGCGAGCTTCACCTCCGCGACCTCGTTCTGCGCCAGCAGCGCCACGTCCTGCCCCATCTTGCCAAGGCTGCCGGTGACCAGGGACAGCCATGAGGCCAGCGCCGCGATGCCGTCTCGCTCGGTGTGGCGGGGGCGGGGGACGTAAGCCAGGCCGAGTGCGGCTGCGAGGCGGCGGCCGACGGCTTCTCCCTTGTCGCCGAGCTTTTCGAGCGTGCCGGCCGCGCCGCCGAAATGCAGGATCTCGACGTCGGCGCGCACGGCGGCGAGGTGCTCGCGATGGCGCTTGAGCGGGTCGCGCCAACTCAGAATCTTGCGCGAGGCGAGAACGGGGATCGCCGCCTGCATCCGGGTGTGCCCCATTGTCTCGATTTTGCCGTCGCGGGCGTCGAGTGCATCGAGTGCCGCGACAACCGCCGCAAGCCTTGTGTCAAGGATCGGCAGGACCTCGGCGAGCCGCAGAGCAAGGCCGGTGTCGATCACGTCCTGGCTGGTCGCTCCGACATGCACATGCCTGCCAAGCTCCTCGCCGACCGCGGCGCGCAGCTGGCGCACCAGTTCGGGAACGATCACGCCGTCCCGCCGCGTCGCCTCGCGAAGCGCGGCGTGATGAAGCGCTGCCCGCGGCAGGGCCGCGGCAACAGCTTTCGCGGCGTCCAGCGGGATGACGCCCTCCGCGCCCTCGGCCTCGGCGAGGGCCGCCTCGAAGCGCAGCATCGCGTCGAGTTCGGCGTCGGTCGAGAAGAAGCCGGCAAGCTCGGCATCGCCGAGCAGGCCGGACAGGATCGGATGGTCGAAGGGCGAGACGGTCATGCGGCCTTATCGCACGGGCTCAGATGTCGAAGAAGATGGTTTCCTTCTCGCCCTGCAGCCGGATGTCGAAGGTGTAGGTGTCGCCGTCGCGCGGTGCGATCAGCGTGGGGATGCGGTTCTTGTGCTCGATGCGCTGGAAAATCGGGTCCTCGGCATTGGCCTTCTCCTCGTCGGCGAAATACATCCGCGTGTGCAAGCCGATGTTGATGCCGCGCGCGACAATCCAGAACGTGATGTGAGGGGCCTGCGGGCGGCCGTCGCGGAACGGCACGCGACCGGGCTTGATCGTCTCGAAGACGCATTCGCCGGTGGTCATGTCGGTCGCCTTGCGGCCCCAGCCCTGGAAGTTCGGGTCGGCCGCGCCGCGCATCTCGGACGGCGAGTTGTAGAGCCCGTCCGCATCCGCCTGCCAGATCTCGACCAGCGCATCCTTGAGGGGCGTGTCGGCGCCGTCGATCACCCGCACCTTCACCGTGATGCGCTCGCCCCTGGTCTTGTCGTTGACCATGGAGATGCCGAGATCCTCGGGATAGACGCCGGGAATGTCGGCGAAGTTGGGCGTGAGGCCGATATGGACGTAGGGGCCTGCCGTCTGCGAGGCGGATTCCTTGAGGCGATTGAGCGACTGGGCCATATCAATTCCCCTCCAGGCGGTTCTCGAACATGGTCGAGCGGCGGCCGCGCAGCACGATGTCGAACTTGTAGGCGCGGGCGTCCATCGGGATCGTCGCTTCCATGTCGAGCGCGGCGACGAGCTGTTCGATCGCTGCCTTGTCGGGAATGGTGCGCACGATCGGGCATTTCCAGATCAGCGGGTCGCCTTCGAAATACATCTGGGTGATCAGCCGCTGCGCGAAGCCGTGGCCGAAGATCGAGAAGTGGATGTGGGCGGGGCGCCAGTCGTTCGGGCCGTTCGGCCAGGGGTAAGGGCCGGGCTTGATGGTGCGGAAGGCGTAGGCACCGTCCTCGTCGGTGATGGTGCGGCCGCAGCCGCCGAAGTTCGGGTCGAGGGGGGCCATGTAGCCCTCCTTCTTGTGGCGGTAACGCCCACCGGCATTGGCCTGCCAGAACTCCAGCAGCGCGCCCGGCACGCCGCGGCCGCGCTCGTCGAGCACACGGCCGTAGACGATGATGCGCTGGCCGATGGCGCTCTCGCCTGGCCTGGCGAAATTGTGGATCAGGTCGTCATCGAGCTCGCCCAGCATGTTGTGGCCGAAGACGGGCCCGGTGATCTCGGAAATAGTGTTGTCTAGCGAGATCATCGCCTTTTGCGGTGAACGCAGCACGGAGGTCTTGTACCAGGGCGTGAACGCTGGCGGATGCCATTCGCGATCGCGGGCGAAGAAGGATCCGGTCTCGGGCCGGTTGTTGGACATGGCTTCCTCCTCAGGGTTTTGCGTCGATCTCGGCGAAGACCTGCTTCATCACCTTGATGGCGTGGTTGGCGGCCGGAACGCCAGCGTAGACGGCGACATGGAACATCACTTCGCGCAGGTCGTCGCGGCTGGCGCCGGTGTTGAGCGTCGCGCGGGTGTGCATGGCGACCTCGTCCCACTGGCCAAGGCCGGCCAGCAGCGCGATGGTGATCATCGAGCGCTCGCGCTTCGTCAGGCCCGGACGCGACCAGACGTCGTTCCAGGCCATGCCGGTGATATAGTCCTGGAAGTCGGAATCGAACTCGGTGCGGCGCGCATTCGCGGCGTCGACCCACGCGTCGCCCAGAACGCTGCGCCGGGTCTTCATGCCTGTCGCCAGCCGCTCGTTTTTCTCCTTGTCGCTCATCGCTTTTCTCCGGATAGGTCGTCCTTCAATAGGGCAGACCCACATAGTTCTCGGCAAGAGCGGTCGACGCCGCGCGCGAGCCGACGAGGTATTCGAGTTCCGCCTCCTGGATGCGCTGTCCGAAATCGCCATTGTCGGGGAAGAGGTGCATGAGCGAGGTCATCCACCAGGAGAAACGCTCCGCCTTCCAAACGCGTGACAGGGCGCGGGCCGAATAGACGTCGATGCCGGCAGACGACCCCTGGGAGTAGAATTCACGAAGCCCCTCAAACAGATAGTGGACGTCGCTCGCAGCGAGATTCAGGCCCTTGGCACCGGTCGGGGGCACAATGTGAGCCGCGTCGCCGACGAGGAACATCCTGCCGAAACGCATGGGCTCGGCGACGAAGGAGCGCAGCGGCGCGATCGACTTTTCGATCGACGGACCCGTGGTCATCGCCTCCGCCGTGCCCTGCGGCAGCCGTCGCCGTATCTCGTCCCAGAAGCGCTCGTCCGACCAGTCCTCGACCTTCTCATCGAGCGCCACCTGCACGTAGTAGCGCGAGCGTGTATGCGAGCGCATGGAGCAGAGCGCGAAGCCGCGCGGATGGTTGGAATAGATCAGCTCGTGGTTCACCGGCGGCACGTCGGCGATGACGCCGAGCCAGCCGAAGGGATAGACGCGCTCGAACAGCCGGATCGCATCCTTCGGCACGGCCTTGCGCGAGGCACCGTGATAGCCGTCGCAGCCGGCGATGAAATCGCAGTCGAGACGGTGCTCGACGCCGCCGTGGCGGAACGTCAGATAGGGACGCCCGCCGGCGAAGCCGTGCGGCTCGACATCGGCCGCTTCGTAAAAGGTCTTGCCTCCGGTCGCTTCGCGGCGGTCCATCAGGTCTTTCGTCACCTCGGTCTGGCCATAGACCATGACCCGTCTGCCGCCCGTGAGGTCGTGCAGGTCGATGCGATGGCGCTTGCCGTCGAAGGTCAGGTCGAAGCCGTCATGCGGCAGGCCCTCGCGGTGCATCCGTTCGCCTGCGCCGGCCTGGTCCAGCAGGCGGCAAGTGCCTTCCTCCAGCACACCGGCGCGGATGCGTTCGAGCACATGCGCCTTGGAGGAACGCTCCAGGATGATATTGTCGACGCCGGCGTCGGACAGCAACTGGCCGAGCAGCAGCCCTGACGGGCCAGAGCCGATGATGGCGACCTGGGTTCGCAAGCGTTCCTCCCTTGATGCTTGCACGTTGAACGCATGCGAAGGGCCCAGCAATGGACATTTTGGGCATCTGACTGCACAATCCGCGCATGGATGCCAGGAAAGCTCCCAACGACGTTCCCGAATACCGACTCTATCGCGAGGCACGCGAGGAGGCGGCCGATTTCTGGATCCACTGCGAGCCGCTGCCGGAACGCTCGCGGCTGCACCGCTTCGAGATCGCCACGCACCGCCACCCCTCGCTGTTCCAGATGTTCCTGGTGAGCGAGGGCGAAGGCGAGGTTCTCGACGGCCGCTCGGTGACGCGGCTGGCGGCGCCTTGCGTCCTCTTCATTCCCGCGGGAGCGGTGCACGGATTCCGCTTCTCGCCCTCGGTTGGCGGCATCGTCGTGACGGCGCTCGCGGACCGGCTGGTCTCGCTGGCGTCGGCGGACAGACACGTCGCGGCCTTTGCCGATGCTGTGCGTGTTCTTCCCGTCGCGGACGGTGTTGACGAGATCCTGCTGCGCATCGATGCGGAAATGCGCGATCGGCCGGTCGGGCGCGGGGCGGCGCTCGAGGCGCTGACGGCGCTCGCGGTGATCGGCCTCGCGCGGATCTGGACTGCCGGGCGCTCCGACGACGCGGCGAAGCCGGACCCCCAGAACTCTCGGGCGCAGATGTTGGAGACGCTGGTGGCGACGCACTACCGGCATGGCCTGCCAGCGGCATTCTATGCCGAACGGATGGGGGTCTCCGTCTCCCAACTCAACCGCATCGCGCGAGCGGTCACGGGACAGACGCTGCAGGGGTTGATCGCGCGGCGCATCACCGACGCCGCCTGCCGCGATCTCGTCTTCACGCCGACGCCGGTGAACCGCATTGCGGAATCGCTCGGATTTGCCGATCCGGCCTACTTCAACCGTTTCTTCCGGCGACAGACGGGGGTGACACCGGGGGAATATCGGTCGGCGGAAAGGGGACGGCTTGCGCCGCCTGAGCTGGCCTGAGCCGGCGCGGCGCGTACCAAAGGCAGAAGACGCGTCCCCTACTTTCCTTCGCGGATCTGCGTCAGCGTGCGCGTCGGTGTGATCGCTTCAGGATCGAGCTTGACCTCGATGATCGAGGGCTTGCCGCTGGCGCGGGCCCGCTCGAAGGCGGGGGCGAATTCGTCGGTCGTGGCCACTGTCTCGCCGTGGCCGCCATAGGCGCGGGCAAGGGCCGCGAAGTCGGGGTTCTGGAGCGTGGTGCCTGAGACGCGCCCGGGATATTCGCGCTCCTGATGCATGCGGATCGTGCCGTAGATGCCGTTGTTGAGGATCACGACGATGACCGGTGCGCCATACTGGATCGCCGTCGCGAACTCCTGGCCGTTCATCAGGAAGTCGCCGTCGCCGGCCCAGACGATGACCTCTCGCTCGGGAAACGCCAGCTTGGCGGCGACGCCTCCCGGCACGCCGTAGCCCATGGAGCCAGAGGTGGGCGCGGCCTGCGAGTTGAAGCGACGGAAGCGGTGGAACCTGTGTATCCAGGTGGCGAAGTTGCCGGCGCCGTTGGCGATGATCGCGTCCTCCGGCAGGTGTTCCTCCAGCCAGGCCATGATCGGGCCCATCTTGACCGGACCCGGCCCGTCGGCGGGTGGCGTCGACCAGGCGAGGTAGTCCTCGTGCATCTCGGCAGTTCGGTTCGCCCAGACCGGTGTGGCCCGTGGTGCGGTCCTGGCCAGGGCATGGGCAAACGCAGCCGGTGTCGCGTTGATCGCGACGGTCGGGCGATAGACGCGGCCGAGCTCGTGCGGGTCGGGATAGATGTGGACGAGCTTCTGGTCGGGATAGGGGCTCTTCATCAATGTGTAGTCGGCGGACGGCATTTCACCGAAGCGACAGCCGACGAGCAGGATCAGGTCCGACTTCTTGATATAGTCGCCGAGCTTCGGGTTGATGCCGATGCCGATGTCGCCCGCGTAGGAGACGTGAAGCTGGTCGCAGAGCGCCTGGCGGCGGAAGGAGCACCCGGCGGGAAGGTTCCACCGCTCCAGCGCACCGCACATGGCCTTGACCGCGTCAGCCGTCCAGCGCGTGCCGCCGAGGATGACGAAGGGCCGCTCGGCCTTTTCCAGCAGGGCGATGGTGGCAGCCATTTCCGCCTCGCCGGGCGCGCTGTCCACCGGCACGAAGGGCAGCGGCGCCGGGGCCTCCACCTTGTCGGTCAGCATGTCTTCCGGCAGGGCGACGATCACCGGGCCCGGGCGTCCGGAGGTGGCCACGGCGAAGGCGCGGGTAACGAGTTCGGGGATGCGGGAGGCGTCGTCGATCTCGACCACCCACTTGGCCATCGAGGCGAAGAAGGCCCGGTAGTCGACCTCCTGGAACGCCTCGCGCTCGAGATTGCCGCGCGCGACCTGGCCGACGAACATGACGACCGGATTGGAATCCTGCCGCGAGATGTGGATCCCAGCCGACGCGTTGGTGGCTCCAGGGCCGCGGGTGACGAAGCAGACGCCCGGCTTCCCGGTCAGGCGGCCTTCGCAATCCGCCATCATCGCGGCCCCGCCTTCCTGGCGGCAGACGATGTTCCTGATCTTCGAATCATGCAGCGCGTCGAGCACGGCGAGATAGCTTTCGCCCGGCACCGAATAGATGCGCTCGACCCCGTTGGCCTCTAGGCAGTCGACGATGAGCTGTCCGCCGGTCTTCATGCGATGTCCTCTAGGTCGGTTCGGATATCAGGCCGCCTTGCGATAAAAGGCGAGGGAGCCGGCAAGTGCCAGAAGCGCACCACCACAGGCGCGGTCGAGCCAGACCAGGCCGCCTCGCGTCAGCACGCGCACTGCCTGCGCGCCGAAGGCGGCGTACATCGCCATTACCGCCACGTCGATCGCCGCGAACAAAATAGCCAGGATCGCATATTGGGGAAGCTGAGGGCCAGAGGCTGACACGAATTGCGGCAGGAAGGCCGAGACGAAGAGGTATCCCTTTGGGTTCGTCACCGCGACGAAGAAGCTCTTTCCGAACAGCGCGCGCGGAGATCCGCGAAGCTGGTCTGTCGTGGCGAGGGCAGCGGGGTCGAGGCTGCCGTGCGACCGCAAAAGCTGGATGCCGAGCCAGGCGAGGTAGGCAACACCGACCCATTTGACGACCCCGAACCAGAACTCGGATGCGGCGAGCAGCGCGCCGAGTCCGATTGCCGCGGCGCCGACGAGAACGAAGTCCGACGTCGCGGCCCCCGCCATGCCCCACGCAGCGCGGCGGAAGCCGAAGCGTGACCCGTTGGCAAGGGCCAGTAGCACCGTCGGGCCGGGCGTGGCGATGGCGATGAAGGCAACGGCCGAGAAAGCCAAGAGGGTCCAGACGCTCATCTATCGTGTTCCTTGCTTTGATTGAGCTTAGCCAGGATTTCCGCCGTATGCTCTCCGAGCCTCGGCGAGGGGCGAGAGTATTCGATCGGGGTCGCCGAGAATAGCATCGGCGCGCGAACACCGGGCAGCGTCTCGCCGTGCCCGTCGGGGAGGTCGATCCGCATACCGCGCGCGACCGCCTGCGGGTCGGCGAAGCTCTCGGCAATGTTGTTGATCGGGCTCGCCGGCACCGCCGCCGCATCGAGCTTCGGCAGCAGGTCGGCGCGGGTCCAGGAGGCGAGCGCGGCGACGAGTTTTTCGCGCAGGCGGGCGCGGTTGACCACGCGCGCCGGATTGGTCGCGAAGTCGGGATCGGCGGGCAGGTTCTCGAGCCCCACCACCTTGCAGAAGCGCTGGAACTGGCCGTCATTGCCCGCCGCGAGGATGAAGTGTCCGTCGGCCAGCGGCAGCACCTCGTAGGGCGCGATGTTCATATGGGCGTTGCCCATCTGGATCGGCGCGTTGCCGGAGACGAGATAATTGAGGTTCTGGTTGCCGAGTACCGAGATCTGCGTGTCGTAGAGCGCCATGTCGATGTGCTGGCCTTCGCCGGTTGCCTCCGCATGGCGCAGGGCAGCCTGGATGGCAATGACCGAATAGAGGCCGGTGAAGATGTCCGAGATCGCGACACCCGCCTTCTGCGGTTCGCGGCCGGCCTCGCCGGTGACCGACATCATGCCGGACATGCCCTGGATGATGAAGTCGTAGCCGGCGCGCGGCGCATAGGGGCCGGTCTGGCCGAAGCCGGTGATGGAGCAGTAGACGAGGCGCGGGTTGAGCGCCTTCACGCTGTCGTAGTCGAAACCGTATTTCTTCAGGCCGCCGACCTTGAAGTTCTCGATCAGCACGTCGGCATCGGCGATCAGCTTCCTGAGCGTCTCGGCGCCCTCGGGCGTGGTGAAATCGATCTCGATCGAGCGCTTGCCGCGGTTGGTCGAGTGATAGTAGGCAGCCGACAGGTTGGTGCCGTCCGCAGCCATGACGAAGGGAGGTCCCCATTTGCGGGTGTCGTCGCCGCCGTCCGGGTTTTCCACCTTGATCACGTCGGCGCCGAGGTCGGCGAGCACCTGTCCGGCCCAGGGGCCGGCGAGGATGCGGGCCAGTTCGATGACGCGGACGCCGGAGAGCGGTGGCTTGGACATGCGTGAGAAACTCCGATTGCCGGCTGACTAGCAGCGGCCGCGAATGATGTCACGGGCTTGCCTTGTGCCACGCGGCACACACCTTCTGGCGGAGCAGGGAACGTCGCGTGGCGGAAGCCGATCAGCTTCGCCAGGCTCGGCGCGCAGGTGCGACTGATCTATGGCTGTGACCGGACGGTTCAATGCTCAGGACGCCGCCTTTCGCGGTCGTCCGCCTCTTGCGCCGTTCGCCCGGGCGGCGGCCGCCTTCGCCTCCGATGTCGTACGGCCTGCATTCGCAGCCATCCATCTGCTCGTTCCGAAGATGCCATTGAGCAGGCCTGGCACGCTCAGATCGACATCAAGCGCTTCCCAGCGCAGCCCGAAGCCTGCCCCGAGTATTTTGACCTTCGCCAGTTGTTCGTCGGTTGCCGTTTCGAGACCTTGGGCAAGGTGTGGCGGGAATGCGAAAGCGCAGCCGTTCAAGAGTTCGACAATGACCCTTTTCAGCTTCGGGTCATAGCGGGCCGAGATGGCGCGAGGTTCAGTGTGTTGTGCCTCAGTGCCGCGCCTTTGCGCCGCTATGATTTGAGCATCAGTGATTTCAACCATGCAACTCCCTCCAGCGAAGGATGAGATCGTCGCGGTGCTCATTGACGATCGACACTGCGCGGCGCACGTCGCTCCGTTTCATTCCCAACGACCATACGACTTTCGCGCCGCCAGCCTCTCCGCCCAGATCGATCCTGGCCTCTCCATCGCCATACACGTGGACATGCTCGGGCAGATGGTCGTTCAGGAAAATGACGATGCGAAAGCCGCTTTCCCTCAGAACGGTGATCATATCCAATAACCCATCCAGTTGGGTTTTTCAACGTGGGGATACCACCCGCTCCAGCCACGCCGCGAAATCCGCCATCACCTGGTCGCGGTTCACCTCGTTCAGGCTTTCGTGGCGGGTCTGCGGGTAAATCGTTGAAACCAGATTCGAAAAGCCCATTCGCCTCAGCCGTTCGGCGTGGTGGCGGACGGCCTTGCCGCCGTCGGTCGCGGGGTCGTGCTCCCCGCCGACAAGATAGAGCGGCAGGTCACGGCGAATGCCGGCATAGTTGCGGTCGTCGGCGCCGGCGAAGATGAAGTCGAACACGTCCCGCCACATCGACACCGACGCGTCCCAGCCGCAGAGCGGGTCGGCGACGTATTTGTCGACCTCGGCCGGGTCGCGCGACAGCCAGTCGAATTCGGTGCGGCGGTCCTTGATCTGCTTGGCCCAAGCCTGGAAGGTCAACTTCGGCAGGATGCGCGAGGGCACGTCGGAGCCGAGCCGGAAGCGCTCGAAGGCGAGCACCGCCTGGGCGAGGCGACCCGGCAGGCCGGCGGAGAAGTTGGCGTTGCAGATTGCCGCCGCATGCAGGCGGCCCGAGTGCCTCAGCGCATAGTTCACGCCCGCCAGGCCGCCCATCGAATGGCCGAACAGGATGACCGGCAGGCCGGGATGGTCGGCCGCGATGCGGTCGTGCATCGCGTCGATGTCGGCGACGACCTTAGTCGCGCCGTCCTGCTTCGCAAAGATGCCGGGTGGGGCATCCGGGGCTGTCGTCGCGCCGTGGCCGCGATGGTCGTGCGCATAGACATGGAAGCCGCGCGCGGCGAGGAAATCGGCGAAGCGGGCATAGCGTGCGGCATGTTCCGCGAGACCATGATTGACCTGCACCACCCCGCGCGGAGCCCCCTCGGCAAGGCGGACATAGGCGTTGAGCGCGGCGCCTGTCGGCGAGGCGACGCTGATCGTTCTGTCGAAAGCCATGTTCCCCTCCCGCGCGGCCGCGCAAGCGACTTGGCCCTTTGCCGACAAATTCGTCAAGCCACGCCCGTTGCGGCGTCAGCCAGGGGTTGAATGCTCATGAAATGACCATGAGATGTGGGTGATCAATGTCTGTGCAGAATTTGCCTTGCCAAGCTCGCGCGGCCCCTGTTTGATGCCGTTCTGACAAACGTTGGGGAGTGTCGAAGCATGATCAATCGCAGGGCGTTTTCGCTCGCTGCCGCCGCATTGGCCGGAGCCGTGGCCTTCGCCGCGCCGGCTGCGGCCGAGACGGACATCAAATTCACGCTGGACTGGAAGTTCGAGGGCCCGGCGGCCGGCTTCTTCCTGGCGATGGACAAGGGCTATTTCAAGGAAGCAGGGCTGAACGTCACCATCGACACCGGCAACGGTTCGGTGGAAGCGATCCCGCGCGTAGCGACGGGCGCCTACCAGATGGGCTTCGGCGACATCAATTCGCTGATCAAGTTCCTCGACACCGATCCGACCCAGAAGATCAAGGCGGTGATGGTCGTCTATGAGCGACCGCCGTTCTCGATAATCGGCCGCAAGAGCCTCGGCATCACCGACGATCCGAAGTCGGTCGAGGGCCACAAGCTCGGTGCGCCGCCGCCGGATGGCGCCTTCGCGCAGTGGCCGGCCTTCGTGCAAGCCGCGGGCATCGACGCCTCCAAGGTGACGATCGAGAGCGTCGGCTTCCCGGTGCGCGAGCCGATGCTGGCGCAGGGCCAGGTCGACGGTATCTTCGGCTTTGCCTTCTCTTCGGTGCTGAACCTGAAGGCGCAAGGGGTGGCCGCGGACGACATCTCGATGATCCTGATGGCCGAGCACGGGCTCGACCTCTACGGCAACTCGATCCTGGTCAACACCGACTTCGCGGCGGCGAATCCCGATGCGGTGAAGGGCTTCCTCAAGGCGCTGGCCAAGGGCTTCGCCGATGCGGTTGCAGACCCCGAGGCCGGTGTCGCCGCCGTGATGGCGCGCAACGAGGTCTTGAAGAAGGACATCGAGCTCGAACGGCTCAAGATGGCGAACGATCTCAACATCAAGACGCCTTATGTGGTCGAGAACGGCTTCGGCGGGCTGGACATGAGCAAGCTGACCAAGTCGATCGAATACCTGACCGTGTCGATGAAGCTCGCCGGCAACGTCAAGGCCGACCAGATCTTCGACGCCTCGTACCTGCCGCCGAAGGAAGAGCGGATGCTGCCCTGAGGGCACGCTGCCTTCTCCCCCTGTGGGAGAAGGTGGATTGGCGCGCAGCGCCAAGACGGATGAGGGTGTTGGCAGAAATGCCGGCGCCCGCTCCGTCCAGCACCCCTCATCCGACCTCCCCCGGATCAAGTCCGGGGTCGGCCACCTTCTCCCACAAGGGGAGAAGTTAGGCTCCATCCAACGACGACCGGCACAATATCATGACCCCTCTCGTCACCATCGCCAATGTCGACATGCGCTACGGCGGGACCGGCGGCACGCTGGCCGTCAAGGACCTGACGCTCGATGTCGGCAAGGGTGAGTTCGCCGCCGTCGTCGGGCCGTCCGGCTGCGGCAAGTCCACGCTGATGAAGCTGGTGACCGGCCTGCATATGCCACAGGCCGGCACTGTCACCGTCAATGGCGAGCGGGTGACCAAGCCGGTGTCGATCGCCGGCATGGCGTTCCAGAACCCGACCATGCTGCCGTGGCGCACGACGCTCGACAACATTCTGTTGCCGCTGGAGATCGTCGAGAAGCACCGCAAGCGGCTGCGCGCCAACAAGGCCGAATATGTCGCCAAGGCAGAGAAGCTGCTGGAGACGGTCGGCTTGAAAGGCTTCGGCCAGAAATTCCCCTGGCAGCTCTCCGGCGGCATGCAGCAGCGCGCCAATCTCTGCCGCGCGCTTATCCACGAGCCGGAGCTGCTGATGCTGGACGAGCCGTTCGGCGCGCTCGACAGCTTCACCCGCGAGGAGCTGTGGTGCGTCATCCGAGACCTGCACGCGGCGCAGGGCGTGACCATCATCCTCGTCACGCACGACCTTCGCGAGGCGACTTTCCTTGCCGACAAGATCTTCGTCATGAGCTCGCGGCCGGGCCGCATCCTGCAGGAGAGGCGGGTGCCCTTCCCGCGTCCGCGGGAGTTGGATCTCCTCTACGAGCCGGCCTTCAACGACATGGTGCACGAACTGCGCGGCGCGATCGCGGAAGCAAGGAGCGCGGCATGAGCACCGAGACAAAATCTGCCATCGACTGGCAGGCCGCTGCTCCCTGGCTCTATACGGTCGGCCTGTTCCTGGTGTGGGAGCTGGCGGTCCGCGTCTTCGGCATCGCGCCTTATGTGCTGCCCGCGCCGACGGCCATCCTCTCCTCCATCATCGAGTTCTGGCCGGCGATCTGGAAGAACTCGCTGCAGACGCTCTACACGACCAGCGTCGGCTTCCTGCTCGCTGTCGTCGGCGGGTTGGCGCTCGGACTGCTCGTCGGCTGGTCGAAGACGATCTATGCCGGCCTCTATCCGATCATGGTCGGCTTCAACGCGATCCCGAAGGTCGCGATCGTGCCGATCCTCGTCATCTGGTTCGGAATCGGCACGATCCCGGCGGTGCTCACCGCCTTCCTGATCTCGTTCTTCCCGATCGTGGTGAATGTCGCCACCGGCCTCGCCACCATCGAGCCGGAAACCGAGGACGTGCTGCGCGCTCTGGGCGCGAAGAAGATGGACATCATGCTGAAGGTCGGCATCCCGCGCTCGATGCCGTATTTCTTCGGCTCGCTGAAGGTGGCGATCACGCTCGCCTTCGTCGGCTCCGTCGTCTCGGAAACGGTCGCATCGAACTCCGGGCTCGGCCAGATGATGTCGGCGGCGCAGTCGCAGTTCAACGTGCCGCTGGTGTTCGCCGGCCTGATCATGCTCGCGGTCGAGGGCATCGCGATGTATGCGCTGATGGCCTGGATCGAGCGGCGCACCACCGGTTGGGCGCATCGCGGCCAGATGGCGCAGTAAAGCAAACTCAGAAGGAGATCGCGGTGGAGCCGGTCCAGCCCTCAGCCGGGCCCTCTCCGACAACGCGGTTGCGCCCGCCGTCCTTGGCCATGTAGAGGCGCCGGTCCGCGAGCGCGAACAGTTCCTCGAGGCTCTGCACAGATGGTCCGGCGGTCGCGACGCCGACGCTCACCGTGCAGCGCGGCGCGTTGCCGTCGTCGAGGCAGATCACCTGCCGGATCGTCTCGCCTAGAAGCCGTCCCAGCGCATGCGGGTACGGGCACAGGACCGCGAATTCCTCTCCGCCGATGCGAAAGACGGTGTCCTTGGGGCCGACCTGGTTGACCAGTGTGGCGGCGATGGTCTGCAACACGCGGTCGCCCTCGGCGTGGCCATGATGGTCGTTGATCGACTTGAAATGGTCGACGTCGATGATCAGCAGCGTCAGCGGCCGCCCGGTCGCCTGGCTCGTGGCGACGGCCTGCGCTCCCAGTTCATTGAAGCGGCCGCGATGCATCAGGCCGGTCAGCGCGTCGCGGCCCGCGTGTTCGACCAGCGCGTTGTAGCGCTCGCGGTAGGTCAGCGCCTCGAAGACGTCGGAGACACCACGCGGCACCGGCAGCTCGCCGCGCTCGAACCAGCGCAGATAGGCGAGCGTCAGCATGCTGTAGACCAGCGCCGCGGCCATCTTGCCGGCCCAGCCGCCGAAGAAGGCGGACCACGGAGCATCGGTCAGGAGGTGCAGGACGGTGAAGAAGCCGATCTGGTCGAAGGTGAGGATTATGGCGACCGAGACGAAGATCCTCAGGAAGAGGTTCGTGCGAAGGACGCGTCCGAGCGCCTCGTAGAGCAGGATGATGAGGATGGCGTCGATGAACAGCAGGGCGGTGCCCCAGGCCATCAACCAGCCCATGTCGTCGATGAAAGACATGTCCGGCATGGTGCCGCCGGGCAGCGGCTCGACGCTGTGGAAGCGGAGCACGCCGACCAGTCCGAGCGTCAGCAGGTTGCCGACGAGCAGGCCGTAGATCGGCTGGCGCACGGTGGCGGCGTCTTCCTTCATGTAGAGAAGCAGCAGCATCACCAGCTTGCCGGAAAACAGAACGGTCGAACCGGGCGAGAGGATGCCGAGAGGAGCCGCGACGTAGAAGACGCTGGCGAGGTAGGTCTCCAGGAAATGCATGCCCGCGAGCGCCGTCATGAAGACGCCGAGGCCGATACGGCCGCGCAGGGCGAACAGCACCGCCATCAGGCCGAAATAACCGAGCGCTTCGACAAGGAGCAGGAATGCGTTCGTCACGCTACGACAACCCGATTGCGCGGCGAACCCGTCGCCGCCTTCCGAATCCCGTTATAGTGGCGCAACCGTTAAGCGCATGTTTCGATAGGGCGCGCCGCCGGAATGCGCACGCTCTTGAGGATGGCCGCCGGTGACGGTTGCGGCGCAGGCGCTGCGCAGCCGGCTTTGATTGCATTTGCGTCAGCGCTGATTGCATTCCATTAGTACTTTCAGCCTAGAATTGCCGTCGCAGGGTGGGGTGACATGAGCGGTCTGGCTGAACGCGCGCAGATTTATGACGAGACCGGCAGCCTGGAGGACTTGATGCTCCAGCTTTCGATGGCGCGCGGCATCGACGAGATCATGGCGGTCGTGCGCACCGGCGTCAGGCCGCTGATCGGCGCCGATGGCGTGACCTTCGTGCTGCGTGACCATGGCATGTGCCACTATGCCGAGGAAGACGCCATCGCCCCGCTCTGGAAAGGCCAGCGCTTTCCGATGAATACCTGCATCTCGGGTTGGGCGATGCTCCACCGCGAGGCCGCGATCATCGAAGACATTTACGCCGATCCGCGCATTCCCCATGCCGCCTACCGGCCGACCTTCGTGCGCAGCCTGGTCATGGTGCCGGTGCGCAAGGAAGATCCCGTCGCGGCGATGGGGATCTACTGGGCCCAGCGGCGGCGGCCGCAGGATCATGAGGTGCGGGTCGCGCAGCGGATCGCAAACAGCGCAGCCGTCGCGATGACCAATGTCGCGCTGCTGGAGTCGCTTGCGGCCGCGCGCGATGAGGCGGTGAAGGCGCAGGAGGCAATTATCCTGGCGCTGGGCTCGCTGGCAGAGACGCGCGACGTCGAGACGGGCAACCATGTCTACCGCACGCAACACTATGTCCGGGTGATGGCCGAGGCGGCGCGGGCGCGCGGCGTCTATGCCGGGCAGCTCGACGAACGGACCATTGAGCTCATCGTCAAAGCGGCGCCGCTGCACGACATCGGCAAGGTGGGAGTCCCGGACCGCATCCTGCGTAAGGCGGGACCGCTCACGGCACGGGAGACCGCGATCATGCGCACGCATGCTGCGATCGGCCGCGATGCCATCGCCAAGGCCGAAACCCATTTTGGCGCCGGCACGCGCTTCTTCCGCATTGCGCAGGATATTGCGTACACCCATCACGAGAAATGGGACGGAAGCGGCTATCCGTGCGGTCTCGCGGGGGAGGAGATCCCGCTGTCGGGACGGCTGATGGCGATCGCGGACGTCTACGACGCGCTGGTCTCGCCCCGCGTCTACAAGGCCGCATTCCCGCACGAGCGCGCCGTGCGGACCATCCTGGACGAAAGAGGCCGTCACTTCGATCCGCTGCTGGTCGACGTGTTCGCCGAGGTCGAGGAAGATTTCCGGTGGATCCTCCACGAGTTCGGCGACGACACTTCCCGCTGAGAAGGGCAGGGCGCCGAAGCTAGGGTAGATCCGTTCGGCCGCAGATCCTCAGGCGATCAGAGGCAGCAGGCGGCGGACGTCGTCGAGCATCTGCGGGATGGCATCCGCTTCGCCCGCCAGGTGGCGCAGCAGGTGCTTCTGGAACAGCCCGTCGAAAACCGCATAGAGCGGCCCGCGGGGCATGGACGGCGCCTTTCCGCCAAGTTCCGCATAGCGCGACGCGATCCGCCAGATCATGTCCTCGAGGCTCTTGTCGATGGCGATGACGTCGTCGCGGAAGACGTCCTCGAACAGCGCCTGTGACCGCAGGTCGTACCAGAGGCGATGCATCGGCGCCTCGGTGCTCATGGTCTCGCCGAGCTTGGCGAGGAACCCCTCCAGCAACGCTTCGCGGGTCGGCGCCGTCGCGGTCACCTGGTCGTAGCGCGTGACGCACTTCGCCTTGTAGTGCCGCACGCAGCAGCAGATCAGGTCGACCTTGTCGGTGAAATAGTAGTGCAGCACGCCATGCGTGAACTCCGACTTCTGGGCTATCTCGCGCAGGCTGGTGCGGGCGTAGCCGAGCTCTCCGAGCGCCTCCAGCGCGGCCTCGGCAAGTTCGACGCGGCGCGCGGCGAACTTGTCCACGCGCAGACGGTCCACCCGTCCGGTGCCCGCCTTACCGGTGGCTGTTTGTCTCGCCTCGATTTCCTGCAACGCCATGTCGCCTCGTTCCGCCTTCCGATCCGGCCGAATGCCGGCCGGCACCGCACAATGCCATCCCATATAGCCGAAAGCAATTTCCTGGACAGTCGTCAAGATTTGTCGCTTGACAAGCGTCAAGATTTTGTTTGACGCTTGTCATGATATTTTTGGCCATCTGTCAAAAGTATCGCACTCGCACCGACGGTCGGGGCGGGCGCAGGGAGGAATGCCGAACCTGGACAGTGTTTCGCGCGCTTGGCGCCACCGGACCATTTGGCCCGGAGGGCGGAGCCTTGTCCGGCATCGAGCGAAACAGGGAGGAAGACATGGTTGAGAAGAGCTTGGCGGGCCGGACGGCCTTGGTGACGGGTGGGGCAAGGGGCATCGGCGCGGCGATCGCGCAGGCACTCGCGGCTCAGGGTGCGTCGGTGATGATCGGCGACATTCTCGCCGACGTCGGACGCGGGACGGCTTCGACGCTGGCAAAGTCGGGCGTGAAGAGCGGCTTCGCGCAGCTCGACGTCACCGACGAGGCGCAGTGGGAAAAGGCGGTCGCCGCGACCGTGTCCGAACTGGGTGGCTTCGACATCCTGGTCAACAATGCCGGCATCGAGATCACCTCGCTGGTCGTCGACGTCAAGCCGGAGGACTTGCGGCGCATGTGCGACGTCAACATCGTCGGCGTGGCGCTCGGCATGAAGCATGCCTTCCGCGCGATGCGGCCGGGCGGCGCGGCAGGCAAGGGCGGCTCGGTCCTCAACATCGCCTCGGTCGCCGCGACCATCGCCTTCCCGGCCATCGTCGGTTACTCGGGCACCAAGTCGGCCGTGGACCGAATGACCCGCGTTGCGGCCATGGAGGCGGGCAAGCTCGGCTATGGGGTGCGCGTGAACTGCCTCTATCCGGGCCTCGCGCCGACCGAGATGGGCATGAAGCTCGCCGCCGACATGGTTTCGGTCGGCCTTGCCGCCGACATCAACGCCGCCGTGGCGCTGGTGGTCGAGCAGACGCCGCTGGCGCGGCTGGCCGAGGTCTCGGACATCGCGGATGCAGCGGTGTTCCTGTGCTCCGACGCATCGCGCTTTGTCACTGGCGCCGGTCTGCCGGTCGACGGCGGCATGGGCATGTGACGGCAATCATCCAAGAAAACAGGGAGGATTTCAGATGAGCGACAAGCGACCCGTCGTGGTCTACGGCGTCTCCGGCTACACCGGACGCCTGGTTTGCGAATATCTCAGGGAATACAACATCCCCTTCATCGCCGCCGGGCGCGACAAGGCCAAGGTCCAGGCCGTGGTCGACAAGATCCCGGGCATCGAGACCGCCGACTGCGAAGTGGTCGAGGTGGAGCATACCGTCGAGGCGCTGACCAAGCTGTTCAAGGGCAGCAGTGTCGTGTCGAACATGGTCGGCCCCTTCATCAAATACGGCTCGGAAGTGGTCGAGGCTGCGCTCGCGGCGGGCTGCCACTACACTGATACCACCGGCGAGCAGGACTGGGTGCTGCATTGCCAGAAGACCTGGGGCGACGCGTTCGCCAGGAAGGGCCTGCTTCTCGCGCCCAACAATGCCCAGATGTACACGACGGGCGAGATCGCGGCGAATATCTGCCTGGAGACCCCCGGCCTCGACACGCTCGACATCCTGGTGTTCTGGAAGGGTTTTCCGACCTATGCCTCCACCCAGACGATCTTCACCATCCTCAAGGCGAACTGGTATTATCTGGAGCAGAACAAGTTCGTCGAATGGGACGTGACCGCCCGCGCCGATGTCGCGGTGCCGGGCCAGCACGAGACGGCTATCGCCGTGCCGTGGGGCGGCACAGCGCATCCGGTCTGGTTCAAGAACGATCCGCGCGTCTCCAACTGCCGCGTCATGGGCGGCGTGCTCGCGAGGCCCGTGATGGAAGGCGTCGTCCAGACCACGCAGATGGTCAAGGAACAGATCAAGCCGCTGCCGCCCGACCAGCAGGAGAAGGCACTCGGCGACATCGCCGCGAGCCTGCAGGCGACGATGCCGCCGCGCGAGAACCCTCGCATCAACACCTCGATCGATTCCGTCTATGCCTCGGGACCGCTCGGGCGGGCGCACTGCGTCATCCACGGCAACTGCAACTACAAGCAGACCGGCATGTTGCAGGCCTATGCCGCCTTCTCGCTGCTCCAGCAGCCGCCGAAGCGTGTCGGCTTTGCCTCGGCCTGTCAGGCCTTCGGTCATCGCGAACTGCTCGGGCAATTGCGCAGCTTCGGTCTTGTGATGAATCCAATTCTGACAGTTCACACCTGACCGGAACGGGCGGCGGCTTGCCGCCGCCCGGCCACCTCATGGGAGCAATGCGATGCGACTGGTCGATTACCTTGACAAGGGCGCTTCTCTCGGCGCCGGCCGTCCATGCCTGACGATGGACGATGTGGATCTCAGCTATGCCGACGTGCAGACGCTGAGCTACAGGATCGCGGCTGGCCTCGCCCGTTCCGGCATCGCGCCTGGCGACAAGGTCGCGATCCTGTCCGGCAACGACCCGGTCGCCTTTTCCTGCGTCTTCGGCATCTCGCGCGCGGGCGCCGTCTGGTGCCCGATCAATCCGCGCAACGAGGCGGCCGAGAACCAGTTCATCCTCGACAATTTCGATTGCGGCCTGCTGCTGTTCAACTCCAGCTTCGCCGGGATGGTCGAGCGCATCCGGCCGAACCTGCCCAGGCTCAGAGTGCTGGTCTGCCTCGACAGCGAACTGCCTTTCGCGCAGTCCTTCGACGCCTGGCTGGACGGCATCGACGATCGCGTCTTCGAGCGCGCGCCGCTGGACGATCTCGCCATGATCCCGGGAACCGGCGGCACGACGGGCAAGCCGAAGGGCGTGATGCTGACCGGGCGCAACATCGAGACGATGACCGCGCTGACCTTGATGGGATATCCCTTCGAGGGGCGGCCGACCTATCTCGCGCTCGCGCCGCTGACCCATGCCGCCGGCGTGCTGTGCTTCCCGATCATGGCGCTCGGCGGCCGAATCGTCATCATGCACCACCCAGACATCGGCGAGTTCCTGCGGCTGATCGAACATCACCGGGTCACGCATACATTTCTGCCGCCGACCGTGATCTACATGCTGCTCGACCATGCAGGGCTGGACACGGCGGACCTCAGTTCGCTGCAATGCTTCTGGTATGGCGCCGCGCCGATCTCCGCCGTGCGGCTGGAGGAAGCGCTGAGGCGCATCGGGCCAATGGCTCAGCTGTTCGGCCAGACCGAGGCGCCGATGATGATCTCGATGATGCGGCCGGCCGACCATTACGCGCCGGACGGTTCGGTCGCGACCGCGCGCCTGTCGTCGGCCGGCCGGGTCGCCCCGCTGGTCAGCGTCGGCATCATGAATTCCGACGGCGAGCTGTTGCGGCAGGGCGAGCGCGGCGAGATCGTCGTGAGGGGATCGCTCGTCATGGCGGGCTACTACAAGAACCCGGAGGCGACCGCGGAAGCGTCGGCGCATGGCTGGCACCATACAGGCGACATCGGCTACCTGGACGAGGACGGGTTCCTCTACATCGTCGACCGCGCCAAGGACATGATCATCACCGGCGGCTTCAACGTCTACTCGGTCGAGGTCGAGCAGGCGTTGCAGGCGCATGAGGCGGTGCAGGACTGCGCGGTGATCGGCCTGCCCGACGAGAAGTGGGGCGAGCGGATCGTCGCCGTGCTGCAGGCGCGCGCTGGCAAGGCGATCGACGTCGCCGAGGTCACCGATTTCGTCAAGCGCCGGATCGGCAGCGTCAAGACGCCCAAGCAGGTCGAGGTCTGGCCCGACCTGCCGCGCTCAAAGGTCGGCAAGGTGCTGAAGGCGGATATCCGCGCCAGGCTGGTCGAGGATGCCGGCGGCTGACGGAAGGAATCAGCCCGAGCGGGAGCGCCGCGCGTCGGTCAGCGTCACGAGCCACATGACGAGGCCGAGGATGGCCAGCCCGCAGCCGACGAAACCCGATGACGGAAAGCCGTAGCCGGCGGAGATCGCCAGGCCCGCCAGCCACGGCCCGAGCGCGTTGGCTGCGTTGAAGGCGCTGTGGTTGGCCGCGGCCGCGAGCGTCTGGGCGTCCTTGGCGACGTCCATAAGATAGGTCTGGATCACGACGCCGAGGCTCGACGCGCAGCCGATGAGGAAGACCACCAGCGAGATCGTCCAGACATTGCCGACCGAGAACGGGAAGGCGAACAGCGTCAGCGCGCTGGCGATGATGATGCCGGTCGCGGTGGCGCGCAGCGCCTTGTCCGCCGCCCAGGCCGCGAAGATGGTGCCGAGCGTCATGCCGACGCCGAACAGGCCGATCACGATCGGTACCACCCAGGGCCCGACCTTCGTCACCTCCAGCAGGGTCGAGGCCGTATAGGAATAGACGGCGAACAGTCCGCCGAAGCCGACGACCGCGGTGGCGAGCGTCAAAAGCACCTGTCGGTTGGCGAAGGCGCCGAGCTCGCGCAGCGGGCTCGCCTCGGCGTCGGGCTGGTCCTTCGGCGCGAAGGCCGCGACCATCACGAAGGTCATCAGTGCGAGCAGGCCGGTGACGGCGAAGCCCCAGCGCCATCCGAAGGTCTGGCCGAGCCAGGTCGCCACCGGCACCCCGATGATGGTCGCAACCGTCAGGCCGAGCATCACCTTCGCGACCGCCGATGCGCGCCTGTTCTGCGGCACGAGCGAGGCGGCGACGAGGGCGGCCACGCCGAAATAGGCGCCGTGCGGCAGGCCGCTCATGAAGCGGAACGCCAGCAGCCAGTTGTAGGACGGCGACATCGCGCTCAGACAGTTGGCGACGCCGAACACCGCCATCAGCACCATCAGCAGGGTGCGCCGCGGAACCCGCGCGGACAGGACTGCGATGATCGGCGCGCCGACGACGACACCGAGCGCATAGGCGCTGATGGCATGCGCGGCAGTCGGCTCGTCGACGCCGAGGCCGGCGGAGAAGTAGGGAAGCAGGCTCATGGCCGCGAATTCGGTCGTGCCAATGGCGAAGCCGCCCATGGCGAGCGCCAGCATGACCAGGCCCGGATTGACCGCAGGCGCGCTTTCGAGGGGGAGGGAGGACGGCCGAATGGGGTCGTCGAGCGCGCTGGTCATGTCCGGTTCTCCTGGTCGCGTCACCTCCCGAGTCGCGAAATCAAGTCTGCTGCAGTTAGGATTTTCCCGGGTGAGGCGCAACCGCGCCAGCGCCAGCACAGGGAAGTGTGTGCGCCACATTGCCCTTTGCGGCCCGTTCGCCTACATAGCGCGCAACTTCCAACACTCGTTGATCAGGGATCGCGCGCGTGGCACGCCAGTTCATCTATCACATGTCGGGCCTCTCCAAGGCCTACGGCGCTAAGAAGGTGCTCGACAACGTCCATCTGTCCTTCTACCCGGACGCCAAGATCGGCATCCTGGGCCCGAACGGCTCGGGCAAATCGACGATCCTGCGCATCATGGCGGGCCTCGACAAGGAGTACCAGGGCGAGGCCTGGCTGGCGGAAGGCGCCACCGTCGGTTACCTGGCGCAGGAGCCGCAGCTCGACCCTGCCAAGACCGTGCGCGAGAACGTCATGGACGGCGTCGCCAAGAAGACGGCGATCATCGAGCGCTACAACGAGCTGATGATGAACTACTCGGACGAGACGGCGGACGAGGGTGCCCGCCTGCAGGACGAGATGGACCGTCTGAACCTGTGGGACCTCGAGCAACAGGTCGAGATGGCGATGGACGCGTTGCAGTGCCCGCCGCCGGACGCCGACGTCAACAACCTCTCGGGCGGCGAGCGCCGCCGCGTTGCCTTGTGCCGTCTGCTTCTCGAACAGCCGGACCTGCTGCTGCTCGACGAGCCGACCAACCATCTCGACGCCGAGACGACCGGCTGGCTGGAAAAGCACCTGCGCGACTATCCGGGCTCGGTGCTGATCATCACCCACGATCGCTACTTCCTCGACAATGTCACCGGCTGGATCCTTGAGCTCGATCGCGGCCGCGGCATTCCCTACGAGGGCAACTACACCAAGTATCTCGACGCCAAGGCCAAGCGCCTGATCCAGGAAGGCCGCGAGGACGACGCCCGCCAGAAGTCGATCTGGCGCGAGCGCGAGTGGATCGCCTCCTCGCCCAAGGCGCGCCAGACCAAGTCCAAGGCGCGCATCAAGGCCTATGAGGAACTGCTCGAGCAGGCGCAGAACCGCAAGCCGACCGACACGCAGATCGTCATTCCGTCGAGCGAGCGTCTCGGCAACGTCGTCATCGAGGTCGAGAATCTCAGCAAGGCCTATACCGACGAGGTGCTGATCGAGGACCTGTCGTTCCGCCTGCCGCCCGGCGGCATCGTCGGCGTCATCGGCCCCAACGGCGCCGGCAAGACGACGCTGTTCCGCATGATCACCGGCCAGGAGCAGCCGACCGCCGGCACGATCCGTCTCGGCGAGACGGTACGGCTCGGCTATGTCGACCAGAGCCGCGATGCGCTCGACCCGAATAAGACCGTCTGGGAGGAGATTTCCGGCGGCGCCGAGGTGATCAAGCTCGGCAAGCACGAGGTGAACAGCCGCGCCTACTGCTCGTCATTCAACTTCCGCGGCGGCGACCAGCAGCAGAAGGTCGGCAACCTCTCCGGCGGCCAGCGCAACCGCGTCCACCTGGCCAAGATGCTGAAGAATGGCGGCAACGTGCTGCTGCTCGACGAACCGACTAACGACCTCGACACCGAGACGCTGGGTGCCCTGGAAGACGCGCTCGAAGCCTATGCCGGCTGCGCCGTCATCATCTCGCACGATCGTATGTTCCTCGACCGCATGGCTACCCACATGCTCGCCTTCGAAGGCGACGCGCATGTCGAGTGGTTCGAGGGCAATTTCGAGGAATACGAAAAGGACAAGGCCCGCCGCCTCGGCCCCGAGGCTCTGGTGCCGCACCGCATGGCACACAAGCGGCTGACGCGGTAGACAACCTGCGGAATTGCACACATCCAGCCTTTGCTATACATGTATAGCAAAGGCTGGATGTCATGCTCGCACTGCGATTGCCCAAAGAGATTGAAGACCGGCTCGACGATCTGGCCCGTAAGACGGGCCGGACAAAGAGCTACTATGCGCGCGAGGCGATTCTCGAACATCTTGACGACTTGGAGGATCTGTATCTCGCTGAGCAGCGGATGCAGGAAAACCCGCAGTTCGTCAGTTTTGATGAGGTAGTGCAGCGGCTCGATATCGACCTGGGCAAACCTGACGAGGCTTAGCAATGCCTTGGCAGGTGCGCTTTGAGCGGCGTGCGGAAAAGGATCTCGAGCGTCTCGGCTCCGCTGGTCGAAATCGAATTGCCCGTTTCATCCATGACCGGATTGCCGCTCGGGAGGATCCGCGAGAAATTGGAGAGGCTTTGCATGGGCCGCTTGGTCAATATTGGAAGTATCGCGTTGGCGATTTCCGGGTGATCGCATCGATCGAAGACGCGATCGTTACGGTTTTAGTCGTCCGCATCGGCAATCGCCGTGAAGTCTATCGTTGAAGCTCAAGGTGTTCGATGGGTGACTGGTCCGCCGCGCAGTATCTCAAGTTCGAGGACGAGCGCACGCGCCCGTCGCGCGATCTGCTGGCGCAAGTGCCGCTTCAGGCGCCGCGCCGGGTGGTAGATGTCGGTTGCGGGCCGGGCAATTCGACCGAGCTTCTGGCCGAGCGCTGGCCCGATGCCGACGTGTCGGGGTTCGACACCTCGCCTGATATGATCGACAAGGCGCGCAAGCGCCTTCCGGGCCTCTCCTTCACGCTGGAGGACGCGGCTGGCTGGACTCCGGCCGAGCCGGTCGACGTTATCTTCGCCAATGCGGTGTTCCAGTGGCTGCCGGACCATCCAGCAGTGCTGGTGCGGTTGATGGGCCAGCTTGCGCCGGGCGGCGTGCTGGCGGTGCAGATGCCGGACAACATCGCCGAACCGTCGCACCGCCTGATGCGCGAGGTGGCCGCCGAGGAGCGGTTCGCGTCGAAGCTGGCCAACGCGGCCCGCCAGCCGCTGCCGCCGGTATCATTCTACTACGATCTGCTCACGCCGCATGCCGCGCGAGTGGACATCTGGCACACTTATTACAACCATCCGCTGGCAGACGCCGCCGCGATCGTCGAGTGGGTCAAGTCGACCGGCCTCAAGCCGTTTCTGGATCCGCTGGATCAACAGGAGCAGGAGGATTTCCTCGCGGCCTACCAGGCGAGGATCGCGGCGGCCTATCCGCCAGCGGGCGACGGCAAGGTGCTGCTGCGTTTCCCGCGCCTGTTCATGGTTGCGCAGAAGCCGCTCGACGCCTGACGGGCCGGCGTCGTCCGGCAGGCCGCGCAGCCTGCCGCCGACCGGTTTCGGGCAGTGCGCCGGCCTAGTGGTGCCGGATGGTTTCCGTTGGAAACCAAAATTGTAGCCGGACCGCGTCTGATCCTTGGCAGCAACCGGCTTTTGGCGTATTCGGCTCGGCGCAATGGCCAGCTTGCCGTGCCCCTGGGCGCGTCGCGACGCAGGTCGGGGCGTCAAGGAAAACCACCAGCATGCAGCGCGTCATCATCAGCGGTATCGGCGTCGAGATACCGGAATCCACCATCACGAACGAAGAACTGGTCGCCTCGTTCAACGAGTGGGTGGACCTGGAAAACGTCAAGCGCGTCGCAGCCGGCGAGCCGCCCCTGGCGAAATCCAACACCGATTTCATCGTCTATGCTTCGGGAGTTAAGAACCGTCATGTGCACACGCGCGAGGGCATCCTCGACGTGACTCGGATGACGCCGCGCATCCCGCCGCGCGGCGACGACGAACTGTCGGTGATGGCCGAGTTCGGCGTGGTGTCGGCGAAGCGCGCGCTGGAGCACGCGGGCGTGACGGATCCGTCGACGGTCGACATGGTCATCTGCGCCGCCTCGCATCAGCAGCGGCCTTATCCCGCGGTCGCAGTGGAGATCCAGAAGGCGCTCGGCGCCTCGGGCGCGGCCTTCGACATGAACCTCGGCTGTTCCTCGGCCGCCGCGGGACTGCACATCGCCACCAATCTGGTACGCACCGGCGCGCAGAAGCGTGTGCTGGTGGTCTCGCCCGAGATCATTACCGCGCATCTCAACTTCCGCGACCGGCAGACGCATTTCATCTTCGGCGACGCCTCCGCCACGATGGTGGTCGAGGCGATCGGCGACGACGAAACCAGGCCCGGCCGCTTCGAGGTGCTCGACACGCGCAGCTGGACGCAGTTTTCGAACAACATTCGCTCGAACTTCGGCTTCCTGATCCGGGCAGGGCAGGAGGACACTTCCGTGGTCAACATGGAAGGCAACATGATCAAGCAGGTCGGGAACAAGGTTTTCAAGGAAGTGACGGTCGCCGCCCACCGCTTCATCTCCGCCTTCCTTGCCGACCACGGCATGACGGTCGAGGACGTGCGCCGCTATTGGCTGCACCAGGCCAACGGCCGCATGAACGCGATGATCATGAAGCTCGCGCTCGGCTACGAGGCGGATGCCGACCGCGCACCGATGGTGCTGGAGAGGCTCGGCAACACGGCCGCCGCCGGCGCGGTGGTTGCGTTGAAGCAGTATCACGAGGACATGGAGGCCGGTCAGTTCGGCATGCTGTGCGCCTTCGGCGCCGGCTATTCGATCGGCGGGGCGATTCTCCGCAAGATGTAGCTCCGGGCACGCCCTTCGGAAGTTCGGTGGGAGAATTCGCATGCGCGAGGCGACATTGCCGTTCGGCCATCCGCTCGACCCCGACCCGGACATCGTACCGGCACGAAAGCTGTCCGCCCGAGTCGCTGGTCTCTACGCCGCTGTGGGCGACGATTTCGAGACGCGGGAGGTCGAATCCCTCGACTTCGGCTTCGACGGCATTCAGGGCGACTATCACCAGGGTCCGACGCGCCGGTCCGGCGGGCGCGAGCCGTGGTATGCGCGCGGCACCGAGATCAGGAACGAGCGACAGGTCTCGATCGTGGCGCCGGACGAGCTCGCGCGCATCGCCCGCAACATGGACCTCGCGGCCATCCGTCCGGAATGGGTCGGCGCCAACCTGCTGATCGACGGACTGCCGATGCTTTCCTTCCTGCCGGCCGGAACGATGCTGTTCTTCAAGGGCGGGGCGACATTGAAGGTCGACGGCCAAAACGCGCCATGCCGCATCGCCGGGCGGCGCGTGGCGGAGCGGGGCGGCATCGAGGACCGCGAGGCGGGTGCGCTTCTGTTCCCCAAGGCGGCGAAGCGGTTGCGCGGACTGGTCGCCTGGGTGGAGAAGCCGGGACGGATCGTCAGGGACAAGGAGATTTCGGTGCGCGTCCCCGAGCAGTGGATCTATCGCGCCTGACAGCCGTCTCCCGAGAGGAAGGCTTCCGGCCTACCCGCCGAAGGCTTCCTCGTCCCCGTCCGGATCGAGCAGCCGGCTTGCACGCCACCGCGTCAGCACTTCGTTGATCTCGTCGACGACGAAGAAGCGCGCCGAGTCGCGGTCGTAGCCGTCAGCGAGCAGCGCGTCGTAGGAGGTGTGCTGGTGGCGGATATGCGCGATCGTGGCGAGCCAGAGCGCGACCGAGGGCGGCAGAGCCTTCAGGTGCTTCTGGCCGGCCGCCTCGCGGATCGCCTCCGCATCCGCCCAGGGTGCGAGCGGGATCAAGAGGGTGAGACCCTTTGCGATCTCCTTCTGGCGCTGCGTTCCGGCCATCAGGTGCTGAGGGGCCGCGTGGCGTCGGGCACCGAATCGACTGAGGCGAAATAGGGCTTGATGTCGATCACCGGCGTGCCGTCCAGGAGGTCGATCGCCTCCAGCTCGATCATTCCGGCCTGTTCGTCCACGGCGAGCAACCGCACGACATGGACGCCGACTGGGTTCGGCCTAACCGGCGAGCGCAGCGCGAAGGTGCCCCTGGCGACCTCGGCGTGGCGGGGTTTCTGCACGATCAGGTCGCGCGGAGAGCGGTTGAACCAAGAGAGCAGGATTGCGTGGCTGCACTGGCCAAGGCCGCGCAGGCCATCGCGATAGGCCGGATCGAGAGTGATGCGGGCGCCGCCGCCTTTCTCGCGCGCCTTGCGCATGTTCTTCGGGCACTGCGATCGCTCGGTCCAGGGCGAGGAGACGCGGCCGATGAAGACGAGCCCTGCATCGGGCGTCAGGTTCGCAGGGTCGACCCCAAGGCGCACTTCGCCGTCGCGCACCTCGAATTCCGGCCGGTCATTGAATGGAAGCGCCATTTTCTTTCCCATGTGCGACATTCCGCTTGCGTCCCCATCGATCCTCACATAAACATATCTTTATGTCTCTTCGAGGTCGATCGTGGCGCAACCGAAAGTCAATCTGAACCGGATGGTCGATACGCTCAAGGCGGCGGGCGAATCCAGCCGTTTCCGTATCCTCGTGCTCCTGTCGCGGGGCGACCTCACCGTTTCCGACCTGACCTCGATCCTCAACCAGTCGCAGCCGCGCGTCTCGCGGCACCTGAAGCTGCTTCTCGAGGCCGGCCTGATCGGCCGATACCAGGAGGGCTCCTGGGCCTTCTTCCGCCTGTCCGACAACGATTCGGCGCGCGAATTCGTGCTTGGCCTGGTCGGACGCGTCGACGCGGCCGATCCGCTGGTGCTGCGGGACATGGAGCGGCTGGAGGCAGTGAAGCGCAAGAACCGTGAGCGGGCGGCTGAGTATTTCAGCGCCAATGCCGCGCAGTGGGACCAGCTGCGCGCGCTGCACGTGCCGGATGACGCGGTCGAATCTGCGCTGCTGAAGCTCGCCGGGGGGACGCCGTTCAATGCCATGCTGGACCTCGGCACCGGCACGGGCCGCCTGCTGGAGATCTTCGCGCCCTGGTATCGCCGCGCCGTCGGCCTCGACATGTCGCGCGAGATGCTCTCTGTCGCGCGTGCCAATCTCGACAAGGCGGGCGTCGCGCATGCCCAGGTGCGGCAAGGCGACATCTACGCCCCGCCGGTCGACCGGGACGCCTTCGACCTCGTGACCATCCACCAGGTGCTGCATTATCTCGACAATCCCGGCTTCGCTATCGCCGAGGCGGCCAGGATGCTGCGCCCCGGCGGGCGGCTTGCGATCGTCGATTTCGCGCCGCACGACTTCGAGTTCTTGCGCGAGGAGCAGGCGCATGCGCGCCTCGGCTTCTCCGACCGGCAGATCGCCGACTGGATGAAGGAGGCCGGTCTCGAACAGGAGGAAACGGTGACCTTCGCTCCGTCGGTGGAGGGCGGGCTCACCGTGAAGCTCTGGTCCGGCCGCGATCCGCGCATCCTGCTTGCCCATCCCACCCAAGAACGACGCCTCGCCACGGAGACCGCGTAATGTCCCAGTTCCGGCTTTCCCGACGTCCCGACATCGGCGACAAGGTCCGCGTCTCGTTCGAGTTCTTCCCGCCCAAGTCCGACGACATGGAGGCGCGGCTGTGGGATACGGTGAAGCGGCTTGAGCCGCTGCGGCCGAGCTTCGTCTCGGTTACCTACGGCGCAGGCGGCTCGACGCGCGAACGCACCGCCCGCACGGTGCGCCGCATCCTGACCGAGACGTCGCTCTCGCCCGCCGCGCACCTGACCTGCGTCGATGCGAGCCGGGAGCAGTCCGATGCGGTGATCGCGGACTTCCTCACCATGGGCGTGAAGCGCTTCGTCGCGCTCCGCGGCGACCCGGCCGAAGGTGTGGGATCGCATTACCGGCCGCATCCGCACGGCTATTCGAACGGCGCCGAACTGGTCGCCGCCCTGGCCGCCCAGGGCGCGCAGGACATTTCCGTGTCCGCCTATCCCGAGAAGCATCCGGAAAGCCCGGATTTCGCGACCGACATCGAGATGCTGAAGCGCAAAGTAGACAATGGTGCAACCCGCGCCATCACCCAGTTCTTCTTCGACAACGATGTTTACGAGCGCTACGTCGAGCGGGCGCGGCGGGCGGGAATCTACATTCCGATCGTTCCGGGCATCCTTCCGGTGCACAGCTTTACGGCCGTCGCCAATTTCGCCGGCCGCTGCGGCGCGCATGTGCCGGCTTGGCTCGCCGAGCGCTTCGACGGCCTGCAGGGAGACCCGCAGACGCATGCACTGGTGGCGGCGGCGGTCGCGGCCGAGCAGGTGCTCGACCTGGTCGAGCGCGGGGTCGGCGACTTCCATTTCTACACAATGAACCGAGCCGACCTTGCCTTCGCGATCTGCCACATGATCGGCATCCGGGCGACCGAGGAAGTGCCGATGGTCAGCGCGTCGGCTGCCTGACCGCTTGCGACTGCAATGAAAAAGGCCGGGTTGAACCCGGCCTTTTTGCATTGTCGTCTCAGGTTGGAGGAATGCTCCCGGGTCCCTCAACTGCCTATGGCAGCACTCCCAGGATCATGGCGCCGATAAAGGCGAACGCAGCACAAATCACAATCGTATTGATCGGCCGTGTCAGTCCCATAGGTGTACCTCCTCTGCGGACTATGACAGAAGTGTATGCGCATCTGGGCCAGTGACAAGGGGTTTTGTTGCTGCGCCGCAACAGCCTGTGTAAAAACGGTGTCTCCCAAACGCCCAAACACAGGAAAACGCTTCCGCTTTCGGCGCTGCCTTCAGTTCGACATTTTTTCGCCGGGTGGGCTTCGGCGGCCTGAATTCAGGCTGTCGCGGCCGCCTTGCGACGCGAAAACAGCCGCCCGTCGATGGTGACGAGGCCAAGGCCGATCAGCGCCATGCCGGCCAGCTCGAACAGTTCCAGCCGCTCGCCGAGGAAGACCGCGCCGAGGAGCACCGCGCTGACCGGCGTGATCATGGTCACCAGCGAGGTGTTCGACTGGCCCGCCGTCCGGATCAACTCGAAGAAGATCAGATAGGCGAACGCGGTCGCGACCAGCGCGAGCGCGAGCGTTGCCGTCCAAGCGCCGGCGCTGGCGTGCAGGAAGCCGTCGAACCCGTCCGAATAGAGCGCGATCGGGATCATCATCACAGTCGAGGCAGTCAGCTGGCCGGTCGCGACGAGGATCGGCGGCAAGGCGGCGAAGCGGCGGGACACGATGAACGAGAAGGCATAGGACAGCGCGGTGCCGATCAGGGCGAGTTTCGCCCAGACCGGGCCGCCGATGCCGGCTGCGAGCCCCGGACCGATCATCACGGCGGTGCCGGCAATACCGATGACGACGCCCAGGAGTTTGTTCAAGCCGGGCTTTTCCATGCGGAAGACGAGACCGACCAGGATCAGCGTCCAGAACGGCGTCGTCGCATTCAGCACCGAGGCGAGGCCGGCGCCGATCGCCGTCTGGCCGATGAACATCAGCGAGAACGGCACGACATTGTTGAGGAGCGCGAGCAGCACAAACCAGCCCGCATAGGGGCGAGCGAGGGCGAAGGAGGGGCCGCGAGCCAGCAGATAGAGGTGAAGCGCCGCCGCTGCGATCGCCACGCGGAGTAGAACGAGCGTCAGCGGCGGGATCTCCTTGACCGCGATGGAGACGCTGAAGAAGGAGCCGCCCCAGATGATGCCGAGAAGGAGGAGCAAGGCCCACATGCGGGCCGTCATCGAGGGGTTCTGCGGTTTGGCGGGGGAGGCGAGACTCATGCGGTGCATTCCATGTCGTGCTGCACCGATAGGTCTTCCGCCGCGTTTGCGCCACCCGTTTCCCGCGCGTTCTTGTTGCCACCGCTTTCGCCGGTCATGTGCGGCTGATAGTTTCGCAAGCGAAAACGGGGACCGCCCATGCAGAGATTCGAAACGGCAAAGGCCGCCGCGCTGGAACTGCGTCCGGATGAGCCGGTCTACTGCTTCCATCCCGAGGTGCTGAAGGCCGACGCGCGCGACTTCATGGCGATGTTCCCGGGCAAGACCGCCTATGCGGTCAAGACCAATGGCGAGCCGATGGTGCTCAGGACGCTGGCCGAAGCCGGCGTGAAGGCGTTCGACGTGGCTTCTCCGGGCGAGTTTGCCGCCGTCCGCGCGGTCGCGCCGGACGCCGAGATGCTCTACATGCATCCGGTGAAGGCGCAGTCGGACATCCGGCTGGCGCTGGAGACCTACGGTATTCGCGTCATCGCGGTCGACCACGAGGACGAGATCGTCAAGCTGACGCGCATCGTGCGCGCCCTCGACATCGATCCGGGCTCGGTGGAGGTCTATGTCCGCATCCAGACCAAGGGACACGCGGCCTACGAGCTGTCGAAGAAGTTCGGCGCCGGTCCGGCGCAGGCGGTGGAACTGCTGCAGCGGCTGGCGCGCACTGGCTATAAGGTCGGTATCTGCTTCCATGTCGGCAGCCAGATCGAGGACCCGGACACCTATGACAGGGCGCTGAAGACCGCCGACTGGGTGCGCAACCGCGCCGGCGTCGATCTCGTCGGCCTCGACGTAGGCGGCGGCTTCCCCGCCGAATACGGCCACGACCCGAACCGCAAGGCACCCGAGATGCCGTCGCTGTCGCAACTGATGTCGCGTTTCCGCGGCGACTTGCGCGAATGGGGCTTCGGCGACACGCCGCTGGTGGCCGAGCCCGGGCGCGTGATCGTCGCCCGCGCCTTCTCGCTGATCGTCCGCGTGCTGTTGAGGAAGGGCCGCCGGCTCTACATCAATGACGGCATCTGGGCGTCGCTGTCGGATTCATGGACCGGCAAGATCACGCTGCCCGCCCGCTTCATTCCCGATCCCGCGATCCGCAGCCGCAACGGCGACGTGTCGAACATCGTGCCGTTCAAGGTCTGCGGCGCGACCTGCGATTCGGTCGATATCCTGTCGCGTCCGTTCTGGCTGCCGGAGACCGTCGATACCGGCGACTGGATCGAGATCGGCCACATCGGCGCCTATTCGCTGTCGTTGCGCACACGCTTCAACGGCTTCTATCCCGACACCTTCGTCGAGGTTGCGACGCCCTTCCACGAAGGCGGCAAGCCGGAAGGCTTCGCGAGCCTCGAGACGATGGCCGCAGGGTGACGACAGGACAAAATAGCTGTCCGGGCCGGACTAGTTCCGTTCTTTCGGAATGAAAATCTATCCGCCGGCTCCCATCGGGAACATTTTTCTCCACACATTGTAGTGTGCGGTTGCCCGTGCCGTGAGGGTGGTGTCCGCACGTGATAGAACCCGATCGCATTCCATTGGGAGTCCCGTCATGCGCCTCGTATCCGCCACCGTTGCACTCGCCCTGCTGGGCGCCGCCGCGCCCGCCATTGCCCAGGAGGCGATCACGCCTCTCGTCGATGCCGCCTGGGTCAAGGAACATTCCGGCAAGGACAACGTCGTCATCATCGACATCCGCGACAAGATCGCGGAGACGGACCTCGGCGACAAGCCGTATCTGGCCAACGCGGTCGTCGCTCCCTACGCCACGGCCGGCTGGCGCACCGAGGTGCAGGGCATCCCCGGCATGCTGCCGCCGGTCGAGAACCTGGCCAAGCTGATCGGCGATCTCGGCATCGACAATGACGACCACGTCGTGATCGTCCCGTGGGGCACGGATTCGACCGAGTTCGGCGGCGCGACGCGTGTCTATTGGACCTTCAAATATCTCGGCCATGACGAAGTCTCGATCCTCGACGGCGGCTGGCGCCAGTATGATGCGGCCGGCGGCGAGCGCGTGGCGGAAGCCGCGAAGCCCGAGGCTGCCACCTTCACCGTGTCGCTGAACGACAAGATCCGCGCCACCACCGCCGATGTGGAGGCCGCGCTCAAGGCCGGGACCAAGCTGATCGACGGCCGCCCGACCGAGCAGTACGAGGGCAAGTCGAAGAGCCCGATCGTGCGCGCAGAAGGCACGCTGCCGGGCGCCGTGAACATCAAGCACAGCGACTTCTACAGCGCCGAGAACGCGGAATATGCGACGCCCGAGACGATCAAGGCGCTGTCGGAGGCGGTTGGCCTCGCCAAGGACCAGGAGAACATCGTGTTCTGTAACACCGGCCACTGGGCCTCGGTCGCCTGGTTCGGCCTGAGCGAAATCCTCGGCAACAAGAACACCCGCATGTATGACGGCTCCATGGCCGAGTGGGCCTCCGACCCGGCGCGTCCGCTCGAGGACAAAACCGGCTCCTGAGCGACTTGCCCGCACTTCATTCCCGACGATAAGGAAAGGATGTCCGGAGCGATCCGGGCATTCTTGTTTGAACTGGACTGTTTCGCATGACCGACATCGCGGCCGCGCCGCCCAAGTATCTTCCGCCCGTCACCATCGACGGCGCGCCGGCCAAAGTGGCGGGGGCTGCCTTCATCATCGGCTTCCTCGCCATCGCCTGGCTGGTCGACCTGCGCCAGGCGGCGCTGTTCCTCGTCGGCGGCGGCCTGGGCATAGCGCTCTATCACGGGTCGTTTGGCTTTACCGGCGGCTGGCGCCGTTTCGTCGTCGAAGGCCGGGGCAGGGCGATCCGTGCGCAGATGCTGATGATCGCGGTGGCCGCGGTGGCGATGATCCCGCTCCTGTCGGCCGGAAACCTAGGCGGTCAGCCGCTTGTGGGAGCACTGGCGCCGGTCGGCGTCTCGGTATTGGTGGGAGCGGCCATCTTCGGCCTCGGCATGCAACTCGGCGGCGGCTGCGGTTCGGGCACGCTGTTCACGGTCGGCGGCGGGTCGGCTCGGATGCTGGTCACGCTCGCCTTCTTCGTCGTCGGCGCCGTGATCGGCACCGCGCACCTGCCGTGGTGGCTGGAACTGCCGTCCTGGCCAGCGATCAGCCTCGGCCAGACCTTCGGCGTCGCGACGGCGGTGCTGATGACGCTGGTCGGGCTCGGCCTCGTCGCGCTGGTCTCGGCGCTGGTCGAGCGGCGCGTGCATGGCGACATCGAAAGCGAGCCGGCGCCAAAGCGGCCGGGCTGGATGTGGCTTGTCCACGGTCCGTGGCCGCTGGTCGGCGCCGGTCTCGTGCTGGCGATTCTCAACATCGTGACGCTGCTGCTTGCCGGCCATCCCTGGTCGGTAACGTTCGGCTTCGGCCTTTGGGGCGCCAAGCTCGCGCAGGGTATCGGCATACCGGTCGAGACCTGGGCGTTCTGGAACTGGCCGGGTCCGCAGAAGGCGTTGAATTCCAGCGTGCTGGAAGACGTCACCTCGGTGATGGATTTCGGCATCATCCTTGGCGCTGCGCTTGCCGCAAGCCTTGCCGGCAGCTTCGCGCCGAAGGCCAAATTGCCGATCGGCTCGCTGACGGCGGCGGTCATCGGCGGCTTGCTGATGGGCTATGGGGCGCGGCTGTCCTTCGGCTGCAACATCGGCGCGCTGTTCAGCGGCATCGCCTCGGGCAGCGTGCACGGCTGGGTGTGGTTCGCGGCCGCCTTCGGCGGATCGCTGGTCGGCGTCTGGCTCCGCCCCGCTTTCGGTCTCGACGGGTTCCGCAAATGAGCGGGCGCAACACGATCCTGTTCGGCGCGGCGCTTGCAGTGGCGACCGCGGCGGTCGCCGTCGACCATTACAACCATCCGGTCCAGCGCGCGGCCGCACCCGCTGCCGCGAGTTCGGGCGCGGCTCCCTGCGCCGCTGGCGCGCCGTGCGCTGCGGCGGCACCGGCTGCGGCTCCTGCGGCTGCGCCCTGTGCGGCCGGCGCGCCATGTTCCGCCGCCCAGCCGGCAAAGCTCGCACCTCCGCCGCCACCGGCCAAGAAGCTTGCGCCGCCTCCGCCGCCGGCGAAGAAGCTGCCGCCACCGCCACCGCCGGGCGTCCAGCCACCGGGGACATCCGGATGAGCGCGGAAGTGCGGGACCGGGCGCTCGCCGAGATCGCCTTCTGCGAGGGCGTGCTGGCCAAGGCGGGCCTGGACATCCTGTCGGAAACCTTCCGCGAGGTCGACGGCATCTCGGCGTGGGAGCACTACCCGCCCGGCGACGTGTTCGACCCCGCGACCGGGTCGCAGTGGTTCTACCATTGCCATCCCGCCGAGGAGGGCGCTGCCGAGCACGGACATTTCCATTGCTTTATGCGCCCTGAAGGCGTGGGCGGTCCGATCCATCATCTCGCGGCGATCGGCGTAGATGCCTACGGAAGGCCGCTGCGGATCTTCACCGTCAATCAGTGGGTGGTCGGCGACGATTGGCTGGACGCAGGGCCCACGATCGCGCTCCTGCCGCGCTTCGACGTGCAGATGCCGAGGCCGTCCTATCTCGTCAATCGCTGGCTGACCGCGATGTTCGTCGCGCACGAGGACCGAATCGCGGACCTGATCCGCGCTCGGGATGCGACGATCTCGGGCCATCGGCCCCAGGACGACACGCCTGCACATCAGGATCGGGCGCTGGAAGTGACGTCGGAGTTCGTCCTTCAGCCTGCTGCGGCCTGACGCCTCAATCCCGCCGCACGGCGATCTATCCTGCAGCCGCCTCTCTGGTCGCCGAAGCGCGGCCGCGAATCCCTGGAGTGCCCATGCGCCTGGCCCTTGCCGTCCTGCTCGCCTTCGCCGCGTCGCCTGCGCTTGCCGCCACCTGTGCGCCGGTGTCCACCGAGGCCAGAATCCTCGCCTCGGCGGACTATGAGGACATCCATCCGGACTGGAGCGACGGCAGCAGGATTGGCCTCTCCTGGTCGCTCGATCTTCTCGGCGAAGAGGAAGGCGAGGACGGCGACTATTACCTCATCGGCGATCTCGTCGATCCGAGCGGCGACGTCGTCACCGAAAGCGTCTTCGTCTCGGCCATGGAATGGGAATGCGACGCCGACTGAGGCTCAGCCGATAAGCGCCAGCCAGATCAGCACCAGAAGGCTGGTCAGCGCGCCGTTGAGCCCCATGGCGATGCCGGCGAAGGTGCCGGCGATCTCCGACACCTGGAAGGCGCGCGCCGTGCCGATGCCGTGCGAGGCGACGCCGACGGCGAAGCCGCGCGCGGCGTAGTTCGTGATCTTCAGCGCGTTCATCAGCGGCGTCACGACGACGGCGCCGATGATGCCGGTCATCACCACGAGCACGGCGGTCAGCGCGGGAATGCCGCCCAGGCTCTTCGACAGTTCCATTGCGATCGGCGCGGTGGTCGACTTGGGCGCAAGCGAGGCGAGCACGTCGGCCGGTGCGCCGAACGCCCAGGCGATGGCGACCGCGCTCGCGGCCGCCGACATCGAGCCGGCGAGAAGGGCCGCGGCCATCGGCAGAAGGGCACGGCGCACCATGGCGAGGTTGCGCCAGAGCGGGATCGCGAGGGCCACCGTCGCGGGTCCGAGCAGGAAATGAACGAACTGCGCGCCCTCGAAATAGGCGGCGTAGTCGGTGCCGGTGGCGATCAGCAGCACAGCGAGGATCGCCGCCGCTATCACGACCGGATTGGCGATCGGACGCCTGCCGAGGTGGGCCGCGATCCAGTCGGCCGCCACGTAAGCCGCGAGCGTCGCCGTCAGCCATGTCAGCGGCGAGGCGGAGAGATAGACCCAGATCGAGACGATGTCGGGCGTCATTCCGCGTCCTTACCCTGCATCCGGGCGACGAGCAGGAAGACGCCGACCGTGACCAGCAGCGTCAAAACGGTCGACGCGATCAGGGCGACGGCAAGCGTGAGGCCGAAGTCGCGCAGCACCGGGCCGTATTGCACGATGCCAACCGCCGCCGGCACGAAGAGCAGCGACAGGTTGCGCAGGATCGCGCCCGACGCCGCGTCGAGCCCGTCGTCCGGTCCCTTGCGCCAGACGAGCAGGACGAACATCAGCGCCATGCCGACGACCGGCCCTGGGAAGGCGATCGCGGGATAGATCGAGCGGGCGGCGAGAACGATGGTCTCGCCGGCAAGCTGACACAAAAGCAGCGCGAGGATCGCGCGGGGAAGGTTGAGCGGCGCGGCGGGAGGAGGGGAGGGATCGCCGCCGCCGGTCATCGCGCCGTTCTCAGAGCAGGACGAGGAGCTGTTGCGTCGGCCAGCCGTCGGCGGGCAGGCCGAGCTCGGCCTGGACCTTCTGCAGCGCCGTGCGGGTGCCGGTGCCCAGCACGCCGTCGATCTTGCCGACATCGTGGCCGCGCGCGGCGAGCTTCTCCTGCAGCTGCTTCATCTCCTCGATGGTCAGCGCCCGGTCCGGATTGCGCTTGTCATAGGCGGGCTCGCCGGCGAAGCGGGCGGCGAGGTGGCCGGCCGTCAGCGTGTAGACGAAGGACTGGTTCCATTCGAGATAGACGTCGAAGTTCGGATAGATCAGGAAGGACGGGCCCTTCCGCCCCATCGGCAGGACGAGGCTCGACGGCTGGCCGTCGGATGGCAGCGGCGAGCCGTCGCGAGCGGTCACGCCGGCAGCGGCCCAGTGCGAACGGGGATGCTGGTTCTCGCGGCCGGAGTCGGCCCAGTCCATCTCGGCGGGAACGCGTACCTCCTGCATCCACGGCTCGCCGGCGCGCCAGCCCATCGACTTGAGGAAGTTGGCCGTGGTCATGATCACGTCGGCCGGATCGTTGCGCAGGTCGACCAACCCGTCGCCGTCGCCGTCGCGGCCTTTCTCCAGATAGTCGGAGGGCAGGATCTGTGTCTGGCCGAGCTCGCCGGCCCAGGCGCCCTGCACGTCGGCGGGCAGCACGCCGCGGTCGATCAGGATCAGCAGTGGCACGACCTGCGGCCGGAAGAGCTCCGGCCTGCGGCAGTCATGCGCGAGCGTCGCGAGCGCGCTCAGCGTGTGGAAATCGCCCTGCACGGCGCCAAAATCCGTCTCCAGCGCCCAGAAGGCGGCAATGACCGGGCCGGGCACGCCGTATTCGGCCTCGGCGCGGGCGAAGACGTCGGCATATTTCTTCAGGTTCGCGGCGCCCTGCTTGAGGCGGTAGCCCGAAACCATGCGGCTGGAGAACTCGATGAAGTTCTGCGCGAACACACCCTGCGCGCGATCGCGCGACAATACCCTCGTGTCCATCTGCACCCCGGCAAGCGCCTCGAGCCCGCGCTCGCCGACGCCCGCCGTTTGCGCTTCCGCACGCATTCCATCCAGCCAGGCGTTGAAGTCGCCGCCGCAGGTCTGGGCGAAGGCAGGGCCGGCAAGAAGCGTTAGGGCGGCGGCAGCCGCGAGGGCGTGTTTCATCGTTGGTGGTCTCCGGGTCACTGCGTGCGTGACAGCATGCGGTCCGGGCATAAATGCGGCACGGCCGCCAATCAATGCGCATTCTCCTGGAGCCATTTGCGCCAGGAGGAGGCCGAGCCGTTGAAGACGTTGATGTCGGCGTCTCCCGGGATACCGGGCACGGTGCCCGTGCCGGTATACTGCCAGAAGACGAAGGGATGGTCGCCGTATTTCTCGGTGGGGTGGCCGGCGGTGGAGCGCAACCAGAACGGATAGCCGCGGAAGGCGGAGAGGCCGTTGCGGTCGAAGAAGGCAGGGTCGGTATAGATGATCGGCCGCTTGCCGTAGTGTTTCTGCACCATGTCGAGGAAGACGCGCATCTCCGCGCGCACCGTCTCCGGTGGCGGGCGGAGCCGGCAGGTGGGTGAGAGGTGGTTCCACTCCATGTCGAGCACGGGCGGCAGCGCGCCGCGCTCTTTCGGCACGTTGCGGATGAACCACTCTGCCTGTTCGGAGGCCGGGCGGCAGAAATAGAAGAAGTGATAGGCACCGCGCGGTACGCCAGCCGCGCGCGCGTTCCCCCAGTGCTCCTGGAACTTGTCGTCGACGCGGTCGCCGCCTTCCGTCGCCTTGATGAAGGCGAAGGAGATGCCTTTCCCCCTCGCCGAATGCCAGTCGACCTTGTTCTGGTATTTGGACACGTCCGTGCCGTGCACCGCATAGTCCCATGGCTTGCGCGCCTGCCAGTCATGCGGGTCGCGGTCGCCGAAGCGCGGGCCGGACACGACCGGTGTGTCCGCGGACCCGGGCGCGAGGTCCTGCAATCCGCCGCCTGAACAGGCAGCGAGCATTGCGATCATGAGAAGGGCCGCGAAACGGCGCATGGACACTCCAAAGCAGGACGGCCGCGACTCAGGCGCGGCGGCCGGAACAATGAAGAACCGGGATTGTGCGAAACTGGCCGGGAGGAACTTGGCCGCTCGGCCCGATCCGCACGCCATTGATTTTTCCCCGCGCCGCGCCCAAGACTTGCCGCCGACGGATCGGGCGAGAGTTCGGCAAATCCAAGGCGGGGGACACAGATGAGGCTGATCGGCAAGCTGCTCAAATGGTTGGCGATCCTCGCCGCCGTGATCGTGGTGGTCTTCGCCGGCTGGCTCTATGTCGCGCCGCCGGCGCTGATCCAGGTCGCGGCGGGCTATTCCGCCAAGATCGTCTGCTCCAATGTCTTCATCGCCGACCGCGACCAGCACGAGGTGCTGAAGGTCGACGTGCAGGCGCCCGGCCATCCGATCCTCGGCCTGATCGCGATGAGTGTCGACCGCGAGGCCAGGACCGCGCATGCGAGCCTTCTCGGTATGTTCGGCGGCGGACTTGCCGTGGCGCGCGAAGGTGCCGGTTGTGCCTCGGTGCCGGATGGCGACGAGGCGGCGGCGAAACTGGCGCCGGTGCCGGCAGCGAAGGGCGAGGCCTCGCAGGCGCTCTGGCCGGAAGGCGAGACGGTGGAGCCGTCGCAGGATCCGGCCGTCGCGTCGATCCTCGACGATCCGGGTATGCTGGGTTCTGGTATGCGTGCCGTGGTCGTCGTGAAGAATGGCCGCATCGTCGGTGAGCGCTACGGCGACGGCTTCTCGGAGACGACGCCTCTGCTCGGCTGGTCGATGACCAAGACCGTGACCGCCGCGATCATCGGCACGCTGGTGCGTGAGGGAAAACTGGGTCTCGACGACGGCGGCCTGTTCGACGCGTGGAAGGCCGACGGCCGCGGCGTGATCAAGGTGCGTGACCTGATGTCGATGTCGAGCGGGCTGGAGTTCAACGAGGACTATGGCGACGTGACCGACGTCACCCGCATGCTCTATCTCGAGCCCGACATGGCCGCCTTCGCCGCCGCCAAGCCGCTGGCGCACGAGATCGGCAAGGTGTTCTCCTATTCGAGTGGCACGACGGTGATGCTGTCGCGCATCTGGCAGAACGCGGCGGGAGCCGATGCGCTCGCCTGGCCGCGGCGCGAGCTGTTCGATCCGATCGGCATGCGCAGCGCCGTGCTGGAGGCCGATGCGCGCGGCACCTATGTCGGCTCGTCCTATCTCTATGCGAGCGCGCGCGATTGGGCCCGCTTCGGCCAGTTCCTGCTGCAGGACGGGCTGTGGAACGGCGAGGCGATCTTGCCGGCAGGCTACGCCGCCATGATGCGCGCGCCGTCGAGTGCCGCGCCGGACGCCTACACGCAAGGCCAGATGTGGCTGAATGGTCCCTCGGCTGGCACGCCGGACGGGCAGGATCCCGACGCCGGCTTCGACCTGCCGGCCGATACGGTCTGGGCGCTCGGCCATGACGGGCAATCGATGGCAATCGTCCCGTCGAAGCAGCTGGTTGTGGTGCGTCTGGGGCTCACGCCCTCGAAGCTCGGCTACAGGTCGCAGGCGATGGTGGCAGCGCTGGTCAAGGCGCTGCCGTAACCGATGCGGCGGAGCCGCCGAACGTCTTGGCGACGAAGTCTCCCTCCTCGCGTGCCATACGCTTGCCGCTGCCGACGATGAGGAACGCAGTCGGGCTCGCCTTTCCGTCCTGATCGTCGAAGATGATCCGGACGTCCTTCTCGGCAGTCAGCAGCGTCAGCGTGTCGCCCAGCATCGCGACCGGGATGTCTATGACGACGTAGCGCTCGTCGGCAGAACCGCCCAGCCGCGGCTCCATGGGAATCCCGTTCTGGATATAGATATAGCCCGCCTGCTTTTCCCCATTCAGCAGCATAATCCAGCCTTGGAAGTCGCTGTCGCCGCCGGATGGCCGATAGAGGCTCACCTCGTATCCGGTAACGGGATTGCTGACGGATTCAGCGGCGGCTGGATCGGCGCCGGCGAGCGCGACGAAAGTGGCGGCGAGCAATGGCAGTGTCTTCATGTTGGCCTCCCCGTGTTGATGCGCCGCGCCCAATGCGCCGTGAGATGCGGTGGGCAATGGCTGTCGCATAAGTTGCATCGCTTATCTATTTACAATTAATAGTAGCAGACGTAACGTCATGCAACCGTACGATTGCAGGGAAGTTGCGGGCGGCCGCGGTTCATTTCGGGAGAGTTCACATGGGCATCCATTCCATGCGCGCGGCGCTTGCCGCGCTGTTTGCCTGCGCGTCGACGATACATGCAGGAGCTCAGGCAAATCAGTTTTGCACCAGCGAGGCTGACGGACGGATGAAGATCGGGTTCGAGCAGGTGCCGGCCTTGGCCGTCCACGATGAAACACTCGATGTCGACTTCGGCCGCGCCGAGATCGAGCCGCCCGAAGGTGTTTCGACGACCGAGTCGCTATTCTCGTTCGCCCGGACGTTGGATTCGATCCTGTCAAGCGCCGGGGTATTCGGCCGAGAAGCACCGTTGGAGGCGAGAATCCAGCCCCGGCTCGATCTCTTGGACTCGCTGATCGGCACATTCAACTCCGGTGCCGGTCTCGCCATAAATCCGCGGTCCGCGATTCTGATGCCGATCGACGATCGCTCCAAAAGCGCAGCCGAGCCGGGGGAGGGCAAACTCGTCTCAAGCGATCTTCTCGACGGCTCTCGCCCGAACGGTATGAAGCCGCTTGCCCTGCTAAACAGGGTCGACCTTGCGCCGTTTGATTGGGCCACCTGCGGAGAGTTCCGCATCATCTACGGAACGAACAGCCCAGCTTTTGAGAACAGGTTCCTGCTGATCTTTGAGGCGGTCGTGCCGAATCCCGCACCCGCAACCGGCCTTGAGGGATGTCGCCCGCTTTTGGCAGCATGGGCTTCTCTCTCGAACCAGAAGACGGACATGGCCCAGATTGCAAACGCGAAGAAGCTGTCAGAGATATTTTATGATGGATTGGAAATACAGTCACCGGATGGTCAGGTTACTTCCTACGAACCTGCGATGAGCTATAGGAACCTTGGAGGTGACGCTATCGGTGGTCAAGTGCGTGGCAATCTCTTCATGACGAGCCCGTGGCAACTGCGCGAGTGGCTAACCCAGATCACAGTCGACGGCACCGAACTGAAGCTCGCCTTTGTGCCTGAAACGGTCAAGAACAATCCATTGGCTGAACTGTTCCTGGACGATCTCGCTTCGAATCCGCAAGGCGTAAGACTGCGGGATGCGAATATTCCTGTTTCAATTGAACGAATGCAATCGGATTTCATCGTGAAATTCGTGAATGATATGCAGAAGAATATTTTCGCGGAGAGGGATGTCAAGTTTGCCGATCGTAAGGCGGATGCAGACCTTTTCGTCAATGCTGGCGTGGATGAGGACACGATTGCCCTCAATATGATCGGCCTTGGCTCGGATCCGGCCTTCGATGAGTTTCAAAGCAGCTCCGATATCATCGACGATTTCACCTCTGGAACAAACATTGGGCCGCGTTTCAAGCAGTTGCTCGAACATCTGATGAGCCGGCCCGAGACAACGGCTCAAGGTGGAGGACTTCCGCGCCAGAACGTCGAGATATTGCTCAATCGGGCGCTGGCGGGCACATGCGCGGGTTGCCACGAAACGGCAACGGGTAAGCCGGTCAAGCTGCGTCCCAACGATCTCCCGCTTCTTTGGCCAGCAACGCCGCGCTTCGTCCACGTGACGGAGGGACGCGATCTCTCCGATGCCCTTACGCTGGAGTTTCTCCCATTTCGACGGTTGGTGCTTGCCAAGGCACTATGCACGACGAGGACGGCGGAGCCCGTCGCGAGCACTGGCGGCTCTCCATATGTCATCGACAAGGTAATTGCCGCCGTGTCGAAGGAGGCTATGACGATGGTGGCGGGATCTTTCAGGGAGGGGGCGCTCGCACAGCTGGGCGCGGTTGTTCCTCAGTTGCGTGCCGAAGCGGTCGCTGAGCTTTCCCGGCTAGCCGCGGAGGGTCGCGAGGCAGCACTCGGAAAGCCAGGGGCTTTCGTGACGCAGCGCCGGCCTCACTAGAGACGGCTTGTCTTGGCGCCGGCTCTGCCGGCGTCAGCTCTTCCTCACGATCGCATGCACCGCATAGCCGCGGAAAAGCGATTCATATTCGAGGCTTGCGCCGGTTTGCCGCGAGATCGATTCAAGGACTTGGCGCAGGTCGTCGCGCGGCGCGACGTGGAATCTGGCGAGCCACGCGCGAAGTGCGGCGCGGAACCATCCCGGCAGGCGTTCCTGGCGGCCGAAGTCGACGATATGCAGCGAACCGCCGGGTGCGAGCACCCGCATCGCCTGACTGACGCAATGCTGCCAGTCGGGGATCATCGACAGCGAATAGGAGATGTAGACGCGGTCGAAGCCGTCGCGGCCGAACAGCGCCTGGGGATCGAAGTCCGTCGCGTCCGCCTCGGCCAGCCGTACCTTGTCGCTAAGGCCGGCGCGGGCGAGCGAGGCCTGCGCCGTCGCCAGCATCTGTGCGGAGATGTCGAGGCCGAAGAGCTGCGCCTGGCGGTGCCGCCCTGCAGCCAGCGCGAGGTTGCGGCCGGTGCCGCAGCCGAGTTCCAGCACTGTGGTGCCCGGCCCGGCGTCGAGCCGATCGATCATCCGGTCGCGGCCGAGCAGATAGTATTTGCGGGTCAGGTCGTAGACGTGCCTCTGCCAGCGATAGACGTCGTCCATCAGCGCGGCGTGGGTCTCGGTCACGACCATGTCAGCGTTTCGCATAGAGGTGGAAGCCTCCATAGATCGCCGAGCGGTCGCGGGCGGAGAGCTCGCGCGACTGCTCGTCGCGATACTCCCACTGGTCGAGGATCGCCGGCGAGACGCGGCCCGGCAGCAGCGTCGGCGCGGCTGCCGTGCGGAAGATGACGCGGGCGCCGGGAGCCGCGGTGCGGGTGATCTCGCTCCAGAGCGCGTTGAGCTGCGCATCCGTCATCCAGTCCTGCGCGTCGAGCAGGATGTAGCGGTCCACGCTGCCGGCCGGCTTGCCGGCGAGCAGGTCGATATAGTTGGCGTGGTGAACCGTGACGCGATCGGCATTGGCGCGGATCGTGGCGAAATGGCGCGGTTCGAGATAGCGGGGCAGGGCGGCCTCGCCCTGGGCCGGATAGCGACGGGCGAAGGCCTGCCAGGCGAAATAGTTGTCGGCGAGCGGGAAATGGCAGGCGAGTTTCTCCAGCCGGTCGCGCAGCACGCCGGCCATGCCGTCATTGCCCGCCGTCACCAGCGCATCGAACTGCGCCGGCGGAATGCCGAGGCCGAAAAGCGAGGCCTTGCGCGCCGTCGCCATGCGGATCAGCCGCCGGTCGAACAGCGGCGCGAGTTGTTCGCGGAAGAAACGTTTCTGGTCGGCGACCGTCTTCGCCTGCATCAGGCCGGCCGGGTCGACGCCGTGCAGCTTTGCCGCGCGGTGACCGAGCGCGATGCAGAAGCCGAGCAGGCCGGTGCGGTAGAAGTTGCGGTCGAAGACCGAGATGCGGCGGCGGCCGAGGAGATCGCGCTTTTCCCAATAGGCGCGGCTTGCCACGTCGAGATGCGGCGCGACGAAGCGGTCGTAGGCGAGTGCGTTGTGGTCGACGCCCGAGGCGCCGAAAAAGCGGGAGAAGTCCTGCTGACCGGGCAGATGACGCGCGGCTGCGAGCTTCAGCCGGTTGAGCGCCACATGGGCGGCGTTGAGATCGACCACGTCGATATGGGCGGGCGAGGCGGTGAGATAGGCCAACATATTGCAGCCGCCCGACGCGATCGTGACGACGCGGTGGCCAGTGCCCAACTCCATCGCCTCCATGTCGATCTCGGGATCTTCCCAGATCTGCGGATAGACGAGGCCGGAGAAGAGCAGCGCGAACAGGCGCTCGGACAGGCCGTCCTTGCTGAGTGCCTTGTGCTGGTAGACGGCGCGGCCGACATGGCGCCGCGTGGCGAGCCCGGAACCTGCGGAAATGTCGGTCATGGCGCGAATCCCCTCGTGAGCGGTGATCCCGTGCCTATGAAGGTCCGATGACGCGCGGTTGACGCCTGGATGACACGACGATGACGGTGCTGTCTAAAATCGCTTGACAATAATCAGTCTTCTATATAACAAGATTATTATATAAAGGAGATATTCTGGATGAGGGATCTCGATGCGGGCTTCGCCGCGCTCGCCGATCCGACCCGGCGGGCGATCCTCGCTCGGCTGGCGAGCGGGGAGGCGACGGTGATGGAGCTGGCGAAGCCCTTCGCGATGAGCCAGCCGGCCGTATCGCGGCACATCAAGGTGCTGGAGGATGCCGGCCTGGTGATGCGCCGGGCGGAGGGCACTAAGCGCCACTGCCGCATCGCGCCGGAGGCGATCGACGAACTCGACCGCTGGCTGATCGGCCTGCGCGACGCGCTTTCGCGGAATTACGCGCGGCTCGACGCGCTTTTAGCAACGATGGACGACGGAAAGGGAGAGAGATGAGCAGACTGACTTTGAAGACCGAAGGCGACACCCATGTCGTCGTCACCCGCCGCTTCGCGGCCGCGCCGAAGGCCGTGTTCCGGGCACATACCGAGGCGGAGCTGATGCAGAAATGGATGCTCGGGCCGGAGGGCTGGACCATGCCGGTCTGCATCAGCGAGCCGAAGCCGGGCGGGAGGATCCGTTGCGAGTGGAGCGACGGCAAGGGCGGCGGCTTCCACATGACGGGCGAATACATCGCCGTCGAACCCTACAGCCGCACCGTCCATGTCGAGCGGATGTTTCTGCCCGACCCGACGCCCGACAACCATGTCGAGACCGACTTCAAGCCCGACGGGCAGGGGACCCTGCTCACCATGCGCATGACGCTGCCCGACGCCGACGCCCGCGCGGCGATGCTCGCCTCCGGCATGGAGCACGGCATGGAGGCAAGCTACGCGCGGATGGAGGAGATGCTGGCGGCGGGCGCCCCGGCGTGAAGCAGCTGCGCCTTGCGTCCGCGCAAGGTCTCGACCATCCTCCCGCTCCGACAGGAGGGAAAAAATGGTTCGACGCGACTTCGACCCCGCCACCGTCACGCCCGACGGTCGCCCGCCTGCCAAGGCGCGCCTGTTCGACGGCACCATGGTCGGCCCGTATCGCGGTTCGGTGAACGGCGAAGCCCTCGGCGCAGCAGTGACCGTGCTGACCTATGGCAATGACGAGCCGGGCCTCGGTCCGGTCCTCCACGTCCATCCCTATGACGAGGTGTTCGTCATAACGCAGGGCCGGGCGCGCTTCTTCGTCGGCGACGAGGTGGTCGATGCCGAGGCGGGCGATACGGTGCTCGGACCCGCCGGCGTGCCGCACCGCTTCGTCAATCTCGGGCCGGGGCGGTTGCAGACGATCAACATCCATCACTCGCCGAGGTGGATCCAGACCAATCTGGAGTAGGAGCGATCCTATGCAATGATTTCGATATGCTGTGGGCCGTTCTGAACGGCTTCCGTGCGCAGGCGTCGGTCGAACGTCGCTAGTTTTCCATCGTGAGCTGCCGCAAGCCCGAGCAGATACATGTCCGTGACATGGTGGGCTGACGACAACGCCTGCAGATCGAAAAGGGTCGAACTCGTCAGCGACAGGCCGTCAGGCCAGAATTCGTGTGCCGGAAGCCGGCAAAGTTGCTGGAGAGCAGCCGCGACGACAGCGGGCGACGCCTGAGCGTTCGGATACGAGGACTGGCTCATAATCCGGACGACGCCGTTCTCCACGATCGGGCAGGTCGCCCAGCCACGCGGGCGGGCATCCGCGAACCAGAGATTTGCGGCATCGTGTCCGATATGCGTTCGGTCGATCAGGGCGATGACCACGCTCACGTCGAGCAAATACGCCATTACGGCATTTCGTCACGTAGGCGGTTAACCAGCTCGGTCGTCACCGGCAGGCTGCCTTTCTTCACCGGGACTAGCGGAACGCCGTTGCGTGTCTCGAATGCGTACTGGTCCCGAGGAGCCCGCAAGGCCTGCCGCGCAAGGTCAGAGATAACGTCCCCAATTGTCCTGTCGTCGCGCTCGGCAAGGCCGCGCGCGATCATCAGCACGTCGTCGTCGATCGTCAATGTGGTGCGCATAGACGCCTCCTGCATCAAGCATCAGATGCAGATATAGTCTGTTGCAGGGCAGACCTCAACGTTCCCCAAATCCCCCCGGCGTCGGCGTGGTGACGATGACGGCCTCGCCGGCTTCCAGCACCGTCTGGTCACAGGCGCGCAGCGTTTCGGTGCGGCCGTCGAAGCGGCGGATCTCCGTCCTCCCAACCTCTCCGTCGCCGCCACCCGCCACGCCGCGCGGCGGGGCGCCGCGGTGCGAGGAAAGGATCGCGCATTCCATCTTCTCCAGGAAGCGGATCGTGCGCCTGGTGCCGTCGCCGGCGTTCCACTTGCCCTTGCCGCCGGATCCCTGGCGGATGTGGAAGGCTTCCAACAGGACCGGGAAGCGCAGTTCGAGTATTTCGGGGTCGGTCAGGCGAGAATTCGTCATGTGCGTGTGCACGCCCGACGTGCCGTGGAAGCCCGTGCCGTTGTTGAAGCGACCAGCGGGCGAACCGGAACAGATCGTCTCGTAATACTGATAGGTCTCGTTGCCGTAAGTCAGGTTGTTCATCGTGCCTTGCGCGTTGGCCAGCGCGCCCATGGCGCCGAACATCGCATTGGTGACATGCTGCGAGGTCTCGACATTGCCGGCCACCACGGCGGCCGGATAGGTCGGCCGCAGCATGCAACCATCAGGGATGATGATATTGATCGGCCTGAGGCACCCGGCATTCATCGGGATGTTGGCCTCGACCATGACGCGGAAGGCGTAAAGCACGGCAGCCCGCGCGACCGGCTCCGGCGCGTTGAAATTGTTCTTCATCACCGGCGAGGTGCCGGTGAAGTCGACCGTCGCCTCGCGCCTGTCGCGGTCGACGGTGATCTTCACCCTGATCGTCTGGCCGGTGTCGGTCGGATAGTCGTAGGACGACTCGTCCGGCAGCGACAGCAGCACGCGACGCACGCTTTCGGCCGCGTTGTCCTGCACGTGGCCCATATAGGCTTCCACCACGTCGAGCCCGAAATGCTCGACCATCTTGCGCAGCTCCGCCACGCCCTTCTCGTTGGCTGCGATCTGGGCTTTCAGGTCGGCGACATTCTGGTGCGGGTTGCGGGCCGGGTAGGGGTGGTCGGTCAGGAGTGCGTGCAGTTCCTTCTCGCGGAATCGGCCGCGCTCGACGATACGGAAATTGTCGAACAGCACGCCTTCCTCGTCGACGGTCGTCGCCAGCGGCGTCATTGAGCCGGGCGCCGTGCCACCGACGTCTGCGTGGTGACCGCGCGAGGCGGTGAAGAAGAGGATCTCCTTGCCCGCCGGGTCGAACACCGGGGTCACCACCGTGATGTCGGGCAGATGCGTGCCGCCGTTGTAGGGCGCGTTCAGCGCAAAAACGTCGCCCGGATGGATGTCCCCCTCGTTGAGCCGGATGATCGTCTCGACCGAGCGGTCCATGGAGCCGAGATGCACCGGCATGTGCGGCGCGTTCGCCACCAGCGCGCCTGTGCGGTCGAAGACGGCGCAGGAGAAGTCGAGCCGTTCCTTGATGTTCACCGAATAGGCGGTGTTCTGCAGCGTCACGCCCATCTGCTCGGCGATCGCCATGAACAGGTTGTTGAACACTTCCAGCATCACCGGGTCGGCCTCGGTGCCGAGTGCCGCCTTGCGGCGCTTCTTGGTCGTGCGGCGCAGGAGCACGTGATCCTGGGCCGTGATCTCGGCCTGCCAGCCGGGCTCGACCACGATGGTCTGATGGCTCTCGATGACAAGGGCCGGCCCCGACACCTTGTTGCCGGGCATCAGGTCCGCGCGGAGGAAAATGCCTGCCTCGCGCCATTCGCCGTCGGCGAAGATGCGACGGGTCTGTGTGGCGGTCGCATTTGAATCGACGGTCGGCCTCGTGGTCTCGTCGCGGCCGGCCACGCGGCCGTCCTGACCCTGCACGTCGATTGATTCAACGATCATCGGCTTGTCGTCGTAGACGAAGCCGAACTGTGCCTTGTGCGCCTTCTCGAATTCGGCACGCGCCTCGGCGAACGAGCGCGCGGCAAAGTTGACCGGCAAGGCGGTGTCGGTGCCGTCATAGCGGATCTGCAGGATCGGCCGCCAGAACACGTGATCCTCAGGCACGCCCTGAGCGCCCAGTTCCTCGAACACCTTGTCCCGCAGCGTCTCGATCATCGCGTCGATCTCGAGAGCCGAGCTTTCCTGCAGCGGCTTGATCAGCGCCTGCTGGCGTGAGGCGAAGACCGATGCGAGCCCGATGCCATAGGCCGACAGCAGGCCGGAAAAGGGATGCACCAGCACCGCCTCCATGCCGAGCGCGTCGGCGACCAGGCAGGCGTGCTGGCCGCCCGCGCCGCCGAAGCAGTTGAGCAGATATTCAGTGACGTCGTAGCCGCGCTGGACGGAGATTTTCTTGATCGCGTTGGCCATGTTCTCGACCGCGATGGTGATGAAGCCCTCGGCGACAGCCTCCGGCGTGCGGCCGTCTCCGATCGTGGTCGCAAGGTCGGCGAACTTCGCCCGCACCACGTCCGCATCGAGAGGTTCGTTCTGGTCAGGGCCGAAGATTGCCGGGAAGAAGTCCGGCTGCAGCTTGCCGAGCATGACGTTGGCATCGGTGACCGCGAGCGGCCCGCCGCGCCGGTAGCAGGCGGGACCTGGGTTGGCGCCGGCCGAATCCGGGCCTGCCTGGAAGCGACCGTCGGCATAGTGAAGGATCGAGCCGCCGCCGGCCGCGACCGTGTGGATTCGCATCATCGGCGCGCGCACCCGCACGCCCGCCACCTCCGTGTCGAAGGCGCGTTCGTATTCGCCGTCGTAGTGCGCGACGTCGGTCGAGGTGCCGCCCATGTCGAAGCCGATCACCTTGTCGAAGCCGGCGAGCTGCGCGGTCTCGACCATTCCGACCACCCCGCCCGCCGGGCCGGACAACAGCGCATCCTTGCCCTGGAACATGTCGGCGGCGGTCAGGCCGCCGGACGACATCATGAACATGAGGCGGGGCGATTGGCCGGTCTTCTCCCTGGCGTGGGAGAGGGAGCCCGCGCCCAGTTCCCCCGCCACCCTCTGCACGTAGCGCGACAGGATCGGCGACAGGTAGGCGTCGACCACCGCCGTGTCGCCGCGCCCGACCAGCTTGATCAGTGGCGAGACCTTGTGGCTGACCGAGATCTGCGCAAAGCCGATCTCGCGGCAGAGCGCCTCGGCACGGCTCTCGTGGTCGGGATATTTCCACGCATGCATGAAGACGATGGCGACCGCATCGATCCCGTCGGCCTTCGCGGCGGCGATCTCGTCGCGCACGGCATCGAGATCAAGTGCTGTTTCCAGCGTTCCGTCGACCCGCACGCGCTCGGGCACCTCTACGACGCGCTCGTAGAGCTGTTCGGGCAGGATGATCTCTTTGGCGAAGATGTCGGGGCGGGCCTGGTAGGCGATGCGCAGCGCGTCGCGGAAACCCTTCGTGATGAGCAGGAGCACGCGGTCGCCCTTGCGCTCCAGCAGCGCGTTGGTGGCGACCGTCGTGCCCATCTTGACGTCGCCGATCAGGCCGGCGGGGATCGCCTCTCCCGGTTTCAGGCCAAGCAGGTCGCGGATGCCCTGCACGGCGGCATCGCGATAGGCCTCGGGGTTTTCGGAAAGCAGCTTGCGCGGGTGCAGCGAGCCGTCGGGTGCGCGACCGATGACGTCGGTGAACGTGCCGCCGCGGTCGATCCAGAAATCCCAGCTCTGCTGCATGGCGGCATTCTCCCTCGGCTGCGCTTGCCATCTCAATACAGTGAGAATATCATCATGTCATCGATATTTTATCGATATATTTTCAATGTGAGGGTCGAATGACAGCAGGCAAGCAGACCATCGGTCCCGTCGTATCGGCCGCCCATCTCGCGGATGGCGCACTGCCGCCGCTCTCCGAGGTCGAATTCGCGCTGACCATCGTCTCCAACGCGTTCCAGCGCTGGATGGTGCGCGGCATGGCGGCGGCCGGCGTGCCGGGGCTGACGCCGATCGAGGTCTTGATCCTGCACGCGGTCAATCATCGCGACCGTGAAAAGACGCTCGCGGATCTGTGCATGATGTTCAATATCGAGGACACGCACATCGTCGCCTATGCGCTGAAGAAGCTCGAGGGCTTGGGCCTCGTCGCGGGCGGCAAGCGGAGCAAGGAGCGGACGGCGAGCGTGACGCCCGCGGGCGCCGAGACCTGCCGCCGCTACCGGGACATCCGCGAGGCCCTTCTGGTCGACAGCGTCCAGCGCCTCAATGTCGACGGCGGCGAACTCTCGGGCATCGCAGCACTGATGCGCGCGCTGTCCGGGCAATACGACCAGGCGGCGCGCGCCGCCTCCAGCATGTGACGACAAGCGTTACCATTCGTCACACAACGTTACGAAACCTCATTCCGCGACCGCCGTTCCCATCGCGACTGCCCGAATGGGCGTCTCACCGAAAGAAAGTCGTTTTCTGAAGGAGATGGACGATGAAGAAACTGATCCTTGCTTCCGCCGCCGCTGTCGCCCTGTTCGGCGTTGCCGCCTGCAGTGATACCGACACCACGACGACGCAGAGCGTCGATCCGCCGGCGCAGACCACACCGGCTCCGTCCGATCCGGCTGCAACGCCGGCCCCGGCTCCGCAGGCGCCTGCTGAAGAGATGCAGCCTGCGACGCCCACCACGCCCGCTCCGAGCGAGTAACGCCGGACGGTTGAACGACAGGGCCGGGGCTCGCCCCGGCCCTTTTTCGTATGGCGGGTTTGCGACACTGGGTCGCCGTCATGCCGGCCGCAGGGTCTCGCCTCAGGCGAGGTTTCGTCGTATTGCAGCGCAATGTCGATCTGGTCGCGCCTTGGCGATTTCGTCTCGCGAGTTTCGGGCACAGCCTTTTCGGGTGTGATCGAAGCACTTCGCACGGTGTTCGAAGGCGACCCGGCGCTGCGCCGCAAGGTTGCCTTCTCCATCGCCATGATCGCGCTGTCGGCCAAGATGGCGAAGGCCGACGGCATCGTCACCCAGGACGAGGTGCGCGCCTTCCAGCAGATTTTCTCCGTTCCGGCCGAGCATGTCCGGAACGTCGCGCGGCTCTATGATCTCGCAAAGGAGGATATCGCCGGCTTCGAGGCCTATGCGGCCAAGATGGCCTCGCTCTTCAACGAGGACTCCGACCGCGCCGAGGTGTTGGAAGACATCCTCGATGGCCTGTTCCACATCGCCAAGGCCGATGGCTTCGTGCACGAGCGCGAGGTCGGATTCCTGAGGCGCACGGCCGAGATCTTTGCCTTCAGCGAGCGTGAGTTCGACCGCATCCTTGCGCGGCACACGATTGCCACGGGCGCCAACCCCTATCAGGTGCTTGGCGTGCCGACATCCGCGTCGCTGGACGAGGTGCGGCTGCGCTACCGGACGCTGGTGTCGCAAAATCATCCCGACCGACTGATTGCCCGGGGCATGCCCGAGGAATTCATCGCCATCGCCACGCGGCGGCTCGCCGCGATCAATGTCGCGTTCGAGGCGATCGAACAGACGTTCGCACGGGTATGAGCGGGTTCGTCGCCGATTTCGTGGGCGCGGAGGTGAGGGTTTCCCCGAACTTCGGTCCGCGGCGGGACGTGTCGCGCGCCGACATGATCATCCTCCACTATACCGGCATGGAGACGGGCGCGGCTGCGGAGGAATGGCTGTGCAACCCGGCCAGCGAGGTCTCCTCTCATTACCTGATTCACGAGGACGGTCGCGTCGTCCAGATGGTGCGGGAGGCAGATCGAGCCTGGCATGCCGGCCGAAGTTCTTGGCAGGGAACCACCGATATCAACTCGCGTTCGATCGGCATCGAGATCGTCAATCCGGGGCCGCTCGCCGGCCATCCGCCATTTTTCGACACCCAGATCGAGGCTGCCATCGCGCTTTGCCGTGATATTTCGGCTCGTCTCGACGTCCCGGCCGCGCAAATTCTCGCCCATTCCGATGTTGCGCCGGGACGAAAAATCGACCCGGGCCCGGCGTTTCCGTGGGAGAGGCTCCACGCGGGGGGAGTGGGGCATATGCCAGGGGCAGTTGCAGTTGTCGCCGCCGATCCGATCGCGCCCGGCGACGAGGGCGCGCGGGTGGAATGTCTTCAGTCCATGCTGAACCTCTACGGCTATGGAATTGAAATCACTGGGCGTTTCGATGCTGCCACCAAGACGGTCGTTGAGGCTTTCCAGCTGCATTTCCGTCGCGGCAAGGTCGACGGCGTGGTGGATGCGGAAACCCATGCTTTGCTGACGGCGCTGGTCGGCGAACTGCCCGAACTGCCGTTGGGTTAGAAAAAACCAACCCTGCCGAAATATTTCTCTCTGTTTTCAAATGTTATTTCCTGGACCAAATTGGCGGCGCAATAGGCTGCGAGATCGCTTCCCGTCCAGCCATCGAAGCATTCGAAAATGACTTCGGCAATTTCAACTATATCGGCGCGATCAGGCAAAGGCCGATATCTGTAAAGAGAACAACAATACATGATGAAGGTGACCATTGCGGCAGCTGTTGCTGCCAGCATGATGAGTTTTTCTGTGTCCGCGCAAGAGGCGCCGGGAAATGCATATACGACGTCTCAAGCGGCAGTTTCCGCCAAGGAGAAGTCGCGGAAGGGTGAGGTGACGCGCGGCGTAGCCGCTGCGCCGGTGGAGCGCGGCCGCATGTCGGCGGTTGTCCCGCGCCAGCCGGCCTCCGCCGCGAAGAAGGTCGTGTCCGACGGCAAGGGGCGCAGCGTCGTCAGCTTCGACGATCGCGGCCTGTTCTCTCCGCGCGAGGTCGACGGGCAAACCACTGGCTCCATCCCGGTCGGCAAGCGACCCGAACTGGTCGCCAAGGCGCGAAAGGAGGAAACGGTGATGGGCGGCCGCGCATCGGGCAGCTATGGCGATATCATCGCCCGCTATGCGTCAACCTACGGCGTGCCGGTGTCGCTCGCGCATGCCGTGATCCGCGTTGAGAGCAACTACCGCGTCAACGCCCGCGGCAGTGCCGGAGAGGTCGGGCTGATGCAGATCAAGCCGTCGACGGCGCGCGGCCTCGGATATTCCGGCTCGCTGAAGGGGCTCTACAATCCCGAGACCAACATCAAATACGGGATGAAATATCTCGGCATGGCGCACAAGCTCGGCGGCGGGACCACCTGCGGTACGATCCTGAAATACAATGCCGGCCATGGTGCCAAGCGCATGAACCCGGTCTCGGCCGCCTACTGCTCGAAAGTGAAGCGCCATCTGAACGGTTGATGACGCGCTGCCGGCCGGCGGAAATCCCGTGAGCAGCCTTGCAATTCGCGCGGGGAACGCCTTTATGCGCAACGCCAGCCGGCCGGGTGGCCGCGACCGCGAGAGCCGAAAGGCTGCGGTCGAGGAAAGTCCGGGCTCCATGGAAACACGGTGCCGGCCAACTGCCGGCGGGGGCGACCCCAGGGAAAGTGCCACAGAGAGCAGACCGCCTCGCCTTAGGGCGCGGCAAGGGTGAAAGGGTGGGGTAAGAGCCCACCGCGCGACCGGCAACGGGAGCGGCATGGCAAACCCCACCGGGAGCAAAACCGAATAGGGACGACGCGCGGGGAAACCCGCAGGCTGTTTCCGGCTCAGTCGTCCGGGTGGGTTGCGTCAGGCGTCCAGCAATGGCCGCCGAAGATGAATGGCCACCGCGTCGCGCGGTCCGCGAGGATCACGCGGCCATACAGAACCCGGCTTACAGGCCGGCTGGCGCTTTTTCGCCGGACAACGGCGGTTTTCGAGCCAATGGCGTGATCCCTCGTCACGCCGGCCTTGAACATCGGCGTCGGCAGGGCTTGGCGGGTCCGATCCGCGCCCTGCGACGATGCCTGCACCATCGATCTGGGGAATTCCCGCGAAGCTATTTTAGTGTCCCTATGATCACGCACAGCATGCTGCCGTTGGCCGCATTGAGGTATTCGGCAAGGACGAACGGGTAGCGACCTTGGCCTATCATGAACTTGATCTCTTCGTTCGTGTTGTAAAAACGATAGTTTGTGGTCTGGAGCGTTTGCGGGAAGGCGAGCGGAAAAACTCGCTTCGGCGGGCCTCCCGGAGTGGTCGCAACGCCGATCGATGCCGAGATCACCGGTTCATTGCTGACCTGGAGATGGCAGCCGACCCGTTCGAGGGTCAGTTCCTTGCCAGCCGGAGTCGCCGAAAAATCCAGCCGGCAAAATCCGCCATAGTCGGGACAGGTCGCCGAGACCCTTTCCTCGTAATACTCGCCGTTGACAGTGGCTGCGGAGAAGGCCTGCGCCGTCAACAGCCAGGCCGACGAACAGAGCGTGAGGAAAAAAGCCGGTCGTTGCATCGAGAAGACCTTTGCTGATGGCTGCCTGGTTCGGTGACGTTGAGGCCCATTTGCCGCTTTGTCCTCGTACCAGGATCTCCGCTCGTGCTGCAGGACTACTGATCGATCAGTGTGCCCGCGATCAAGCAGGTCCGGAGGCAGTGTGTCGTTGCCATGACGTTGCGTCAAGAGCGCGCACGGCCGCCCTTCATCGGTGCCTCAAGCATCGCCCACACGCTCCACGACAGGCTCGCAGCTACAGTCGAGGATAATCCTCAGGGTCGTCTGGCCGCCACACCGTCGGACCGCGGCATTGCCTGCAACGGCCGGTCAGACCCGGGAGAATCCGGGCAATAACGGTTCGTTAGCCTTAATCGCTCATAAACGTTCGGAAGCTTGACCGAAGCTGTCGTTCGACATCTCGGGTCCGGTGGAAACGGCCATTTCCCTTTGACGCCCATTCTGTCCCATGCTATCCCATGACTGCAATCAAGACTTCGTTTCGGTGACGGGTTCCATGTGTCCCGAACGCGCGGTGGCAAGGTCCGCGCGCGGAGGAACGCATGTCCTGATTTCGAGCGGCGGTGGGGCTCTCGAGGGACTGCGCGCAGGCGCGGACGGCGGAATGAACGGAAGCGGGACGATACCGGCGCATGGATCGTTTTTTGTCGAGCGCGGTGAACAGGATCGATGCCAAGGGACGGGTCTCCGTTCCCGGCGCCTTCCGCGCGCTCGCGGCCAAGCGCGGCTATCACGAGCTCTATGCCCTGCGGGCGCTGGACGAGCCGGCGCTGGACGTCGGCGGAATGGACCTCCTGGAGCGCTACGAGCGGCAACTGGAGCAGACGAACCCGTTCCTGCGGACTGCGGACGACATGTCCGCCTATGTGCACGGGGAGGGGACCTTCCTGAAGCTGGACGGGGACGGGCGCATCACGATGAGCGATTTCATCCGCGAGCATACGGGGATCACCTCGGAGGTCGGTTTCCTCGGGCGCGGACAGTTCTTCCAGATCTGGGAACCGGAACGCATGCGGCAGCATCTGGCGCAGGTAAGGGCCCGGCTCACCTCTCTTCGGCAGGCCGCTCAGGCGGGCTCGCCCGGAGCCTCGGAATGATGGCGGACCCCGGCGTTTCCGACGCCGGTGGCGGACCGGTCCGCCACATTCCGGTGCTTCTCGACGAGGTGCTGGCGGCGCTCCAGGCCGGGCCCGGCATGCTCGTGGTCGACGGAACCTTCGGGGCGGGCGGTTACACCAGGGCCATCCTCGATGCCGGCGCCGACGTCGTGGCGATTGACCGAGATCCGAACGCGATCGCCGACGGCCGCGCGCTTGAAGCTGCCTCGGCCGGCCGGCTCAGGCTGGTGCACGGGCCGTTCTCGCGCCTCGACGAGCATGCGGGCCAGCTTGTGGATGCCGTCGTGCTCGATATCGGCGTGTCGTCGATGCAGATCGACGAGGCCGAACGCGGCTTCTCGTTCCGGAACGACGGTCCGCTCGACATGCGCATGGCTCAGCGCGGCGTCACCGCCGCCGACGTGGTCAACACCTACAAGCCGGGCGACCTCGCCCGCGTCTTCGGCTTCCTCGGCGAGGAGCGGCATGCCGGCCGCATCGCTCGCATGATCGAGAAGCGGCGGACGGCAAAGCCCTTCGCGACGACGCTCGATCTCGCGCAGGCCATCGAGGCCCTCGTCGGGCGCAATCCGAAGGATCGCATCCATCCGGCAACCCGCGTCTTCCAGGCGCTGCGCATTCACGTCAACGACGAGCTCGGCGAACTGGCGCGGGCGCTTATGGCAGCCGAGCGGGCGCTGAAGCCCGGCGGGCGGCTCGCGGTCGTTACCTTCCATTCGCTCGAGGATCGCATCGTCAAGCGCTTCCTCGCCGACCGCTCCTCGCAGGGCGGCGGGTCGCGCCATCTGCCGCAGGCGCAGGTGATCCCGGCGACATTCGAGAAGCCGGCGCAGGTGGTCGCGGCGTCCGACGCCGAGGCCGAGCGCAATCCCCGCGCCCGTTCCGCCAAGCTGCGCAGCGCTGTGCGCACCGCCGCCGCACCGCGCCGCGAGGATCTTTCGCTGTTCGGGCTTCCCGATCTTCCCGACATTCGCCAGCCGGACGAGAGGTAGTTCCTGTGTTCCGTACGACCGACATCGTTCTGATCGCGGTGATGGTGGCGGGAGCCGCCTTCACCTACAACACCAAGCACCAGGTCGAGGCGCAGCTCTCCGAGGTGCGCAAGATCGAGGCGATGATCCGCTTCGAGCAGGATTCGCTGACGATCCTCAAGGCCGACTGGAGCCTGCTCACGCAGCCGGCGCGTCTACAGAAGCTGACGGAGATCTACCAGGACGAGCTGCAGCTCGCGCCGCTCGATGCGCACCAGGTGGTGGGTGTGGACGAACTGCCCGCAAAGCCGGTCGAGATGGAGATCATGCCGTCTCCGCGTGTCGACGGCATGGCGGAAGGCAAGACGGACAAGGTGACAACGGGCGGAGTCGTGCGGTGATGATAAAGCGTCTCTTTGCCTCGAAGCCTGATGCCGCCCCGACCGCTCCCGCCGCTTCGATCGTGGTCGACGCGCGCCGCAAGGCCGGCGGGCGCACGAGGAACCGCGTGCTGATGACGATGGGGATCTTCTTCGGCATCTACGGTGTGATCACCGGCCGCCTCGTCTATCTCGGGCTGCAGGAGCCCGGCGCGGCCGTGGCGCCGACCGTGCGCGGCCTCGCCGCGCGCCCCGATATCGTCGATCGCAACGGCGAAGTGCTCGCGACCGACATCAAGACCGCGTCGCTCTATGCCGAGCCGAAGAACATCATCGATCCCGATGAGACGCTGGAGCTTCTCTCCACCGTCCTGCCGGACCTTGAGCCGGAGCAGACCTACAACAAGCTAAAAAGCGGCGCGGGGTTCGTCTGGCTGAAACGGCAGCTCTCGCCGAAGCAGCAGGCCGACATCATGGCGCTCGGCCTGCCTGGCATCGGCTTCCGCACCGAGACGAAGCGGTTCTATCCGGGCGGCGAGACCGCCTCGCATATCCTTGGCCTCGTCAACATCGACAACCAGGGCATCGCAGGGCTTGAGAAATACATCGACAGCCAGGGCCTCGCCGACCTGCGCGAGCTTGGGCTCGCCACCTCGGGCAACCTCACGCCCTTCCGCACCACGCTCGACATCCGCGTGCAGCACATCGTCCGCGACGAGGTGAAGAACGCGCTGGATCGCTACCATGCGATCGCCGCCGGAGCGGTCGTGCTCAACGCCAAGACCGGCGAGATCGTCGCGATGGCCTCGGTCCCGGACTTCAACCCCAACAATCCGGTCGGCGCCCACGACAAGGACAAGTTCAACCGCATGACCGCGGGCACGTTCGAGATGGGCTCGACCATCAAGAGCTTCACCACGGCGATGGCGCTCGATTCCGGCAAGGTGACCCTGCAGAGCCGCTTCGACGCGACGCGCCCGATCACCATCGGCCGGCAGACGATCCGCGACTTCCATGGCAAGGGCAGGGTGCTCACCGTGCCGGAAGTTTTCATCTACTCCTCCAACATCGGCTCCGCCCGCGAAGCCGACGTAGTGGGCGTCGAGGGGCATCGTGAGTTCCTTCACCGCATGGGTCTGCTCGACCGCATGACACTCGAGCTGCCCGAGGTCGCCAGGCCGAGCGAGCCGAAGGTGTGGAAGAAGGTGCACTCGATCACGGCGGCGTTCGGACACGGCTTTTCCACCACGCCGCTGCAGACTGCCGTCGGTGCCGCCGCGCTGATGAACGGCGGCTACCTGATGAACCCGACCCTTCTGCCGCGGACGGAAGAGCAGGCCAAGGCCGGCGCCACCAAGGTGGTGAACGAAAAGACCTCCGCCGACATGCGCTATCTCTACCTGTTGAACGCGACCGCTCCGGGCGGCTCGGGCAAACGCGCCACCGTTCCCGGCTATCGGGTGGGTGGCAAGACGGGCACCGCCGAGAAGGTGGTCAACGGACGCTACTCCACAAACGTCCGCTTCAATGCCTTCGTCGCTGCGTTCCCGATGGACGATCCGCAATATATCGTGCTGTCGATCGTGGACGAGCCGAAGCCGGAAAAGCCTGGCATGGGCGCCACCGCTGGCCTCAACGCCGCACCGATCGTCTCCAACATCATCCGCCGTTCGGCGTCGCTGCTTGGCGTGAAGCCCGAATTCGGTCAAACAAATGAGGCGTTGCTTGTTTCTTCACAGTGATTCCCGGGGGATCGGGGGCAACGTTTCTTGAACAGGCATTTGATGCATCTGAAGGATTTTGCCGGAATTCTGCCGCTGGGCGACGGCTCGACCGCGTCCGTCGAAGTGCTTGGGCTGACCGCGGATTCCCGCGCCGTCGCGCCCGGTTTCCTCTTTGCCGCCCTGACCGGGACGAAGGCTGACGGCGCGTCCTATGCTGCCGATGCGGCCGCGAAGGGCGCGTCGGCCATCATCGCCGCGCGCAACGCCGCGCTCGGGGACCTCCCGGTTCCGATCCTGCGCGTCGACGATCCGAGGCATGCGCTCGCGCTCGCCGCCGCGCGGTTCTACGGCGCGCAGCCGGCGACGATGGCCGCCGTCACCGGCACGAGCGGCAAGACCTCGGTCGTCTCCTTCTTGCGCCAGATCTGGGCGCATGCCGGGCTCCAGGCGGCCAGCATCGGCACGACAGGCGTCGTGGCGCCCGGCCGCGACGATTACGGCACGTTGACCACGCCCGATCCCGTCGCGCTGCACCTCCTGCTCAGGGAACTGGCCGACGCTGGCGTCACCCATGCCGCAATGGAGGCGTCCAGCCACGGGCTCGATCAGCGCCGCCTCGATGGCGTGAAGCTGTCGGCCGCGAGCTTCACCAATCTCGGCCGCGATCACATGGACTACCATCCGACGGTCGAGGACTATCACCGCGCCAAGCTGCGCCTGTTCGACACGCTGCTGCCCAAGGGCGCGCCGGCGGTCATCTTCGCCGACGACGCGTGGTCCGAGCCGACGGTCGCCGCGGCGAACAAGGCCGGTCGCATCGTGCTTACGGTCGGGCGCAACGGCGATTTCCTGCGCCTCAAGCGCCTGGAGCACGAGCGCCATCGCCAGCGCGCCGAGATCGAGTTCTCCGGCGCGCTCTACGAGGTCGACTTGCCGCTCGCCGGCGATTTCCAGATGTCGAACGCGCTCGTCGCCGCCGGCCTCGCCATGGCGACCGGCGTCAAGGCCGAGACAGCACTCGCCGCGCTCGAACATCTCAAGGGCGCGCCTGGGCGGCTCGACCTCGTCGGCACGACGCGCAGCGGTGCGCCGGTCTATGTCGACTATGCGCACAAGCCCGAAGCGCTGGAAAACGTGCTCCTGTCGGTGCGGCCGTTCACCACCGGCAAGGTGGTCGTCGTGTTCGGCTGCGGCGGCGATCGCGACAAGGGCAAGCGTCCGATCATGGGCGGCATTGCCACCCGCCTTGCCGACATCGTCATCGTCACGGACGACAATCCGCGCTCCGAGGTTCCTGCGACCATCCGCGCCGAGATCCTCGCCAACGCGCCTGGCGCGATCGAGATCGGCGACCGCCGCGAGGCGATCCGTCATGCGATAGACCTGCTCGGCGCCGGCGACACGCTGATCGTCGCCGGCAAGGGGCATGAGGAAGGCCAGACGATCGGCTCGGTCACGCATCCCTTCTCCGATCATCACGAAGTCCGCGTCGCGCTGACGGGGAGGGCGGCATGACCATGCTCTGGACGGCCCAGGCGATGGTCGAGGCGATGGGCGGACGGCCGATCGGCGTGCTGCCGCAAGGCATCACCGGCATCTCGATCGACAGCCGCACGCTCAAGCCCGGCGAAGCCTTCTTCGCCATCAAGGGCGATGCTCTCGACGGGCACGACTTCGCCACTGCCGCTGTCAAGGCGGGGGCCGCATTGCTGGTGGTCGCGGAAGGAAAGCTGCCGGCGCTCGGACGCATCACCACACCGATGATCGTCGTGGACGACGTGCTGGAAGGCCTTGTGAAGCTCGCGATCGCCGCGCGCGCCCGGGCCAAGGGAAAGATCATTGCCGTCACCGGCTCGGCCGGCAAGACGACCACCAAGGAGGCGCTCCGGCACGTCCTGTCGGCGGTGGGTTCGGTCCATGCGTCGGAAAAATCGTTCAACAACCATTGGGGTGTGCCGCTGACGCTCGCCAGGCTGCCTGAGGACACCGACTATGCGGTGTTCGAAATCGGGATGAACCATCCCGACGAGATCCGGCCGCTGGTCAAGCTGGTCAGGCCGCACATCGCGATCATCACGCTGATCGCCGCCGCCCATCTCGGCCATTTCCGCAAGATCGAGGAGATCGCCCGCGCAAAGGCTGAGATATTCGAGGGGATCGAGCCGGGCGGATACGCGCTGATCAACCGCGACGACGCGCAGTACAAGCTGCTGGAGAAGCTCGCCAAGGCGGCGGGCGTCGCACATGTCGTGTCCTTCGGCGAGCAGGAGCGTTCGCACGTGCGCCTGCTCGGCTGCGAGCTGTCGGCGGATCATTCCGACATCGCCGTGGGCATCGGCAGCGACCGGATTGCTGCGCGGGTCGGCGCACCGGGCCGTCATATGGTCCAAAACGCGCTTGCGGTGCTGGGAGCCGCGCGGCTCGCCGGGGCGGACCTCGCGGCAGTCGCGGAGGCGTTCGCCGGGCTTCAGGCCGAGGCCGGCCGCGGGCGGCGGCATCGCCTTGCCGGTGGCATCATGCTGATCGACGAGAGCTACAACGCCAATCCTGCCTCGATGAAGGCGGCGATCGACCTGCTCGACCGGACGGAACCGGCCAAGGGCGGCCGTCGCATCGCGGTGCTGGGCGACATGCTGGAGCTCGGCGCGCATGCCGAGCAGTTGCATGGCGCGCTCGCCGACCTCATCGCGCCGACCGCGACGGACCTCGTCTTCCTCGGCGGCGCGGAGATGGCCGCGCTCGCCGCAAGGCTGCCGCCGGAGCGGCTGGGCGCACACGCAGCCAATGTCGACGAGCTGAAGCCGATCGTGCTGTCCGCGCTCCGGCCCGGCGACGTCGTGGTGGTCAAGTCATCCAAGGGCATCGGCTTCTCGAAGCTGGTCGATGCGCTGATCAAGAACTTTCCTGTCGAAGGCGAAAGCCAGAGACGCGCCTGAATTCCGTCCGTTGGGGGGCGAACCGCATGCTCACGCTACTCGTTGATTTCGCCGACCAGGTCTCGGCGTTCAACGTCTTCCGCTACATCACCTTCCGGGTGGGAGGGGCGCTGATCACGTCCGCGCTGATCGTGTTCATGTTCGGGCCGACGATCATCAACTCGCTGCGCATCCGCCAGGGCAAGGGCCAGCCGATCCGCGCGGATGGTCCCCAGACCCACTTCAAGAAGGCCGGCACGCCGACCATGGGCGGGCTGATGATCATGAGCGGCATCATCGGCTCGACGCTGCTGTGGGCCAATCTCGCCAGCGTCTATGTCTGGGTGGTGCTCTTCGTGACCATCTCGTTCGGAGCGATCGGCTTCTACGATGACTACATGAAGGTGACGAAACAGTCGCATCTCGGCGTTTCCGGCCGCGTCCGCCTCGCGATCGAGTTCACCGTTGCCGGCATCGCAGCTTATGTGATCATGCGGGCGGGCACCGCGCCGTTCTCTTCGTCCCTGACCTTCCCGTTCGTGAAGGACTTCATTGTCAATCTCGGCTGGTTCTTCGTTCCGTTCGCAGCGGTGGTGATGGTCGGCGCGGGCAACGCGGTGAACCTGACCGACGGTCTCGACGGGCTTGCCATCGTGCCGGTGATGATCGCCGCCGCCTCGTTCGGCGTCATCGCCTATCTCGCTGGCAACGCGGTCTTTGCCGATTACCTGCAGATCCACTTTACCCCCGGCACGGGCGAACTTGCCGTGGTGCTCGGCGCGGTGATCGGCGCCGGCCTCGGCTTCCTGTGGTTCAATGCGCCGCCGGCGGCGATCTTCATGGGCGACACGGGTTCGCTTGCCCTGGGAGGCCTGATCGGCTCGATCGCGGTGGCCACGAAACACGAGATCGTGCTCGCCATCATCGGCGGTCTCTTCGTGATGGAGGCGATGTCGGTGATCATCCAGGTCGGCTACTTCAAGATGACCGGCCGGCGCGTCTTCCTGATGGCGCCGATCCATCATCATTTCGAGAAGCTCGGCTGGACCGAGAGCCAGATCGTGATCCGCTTCTGGATCATCGCCGTCATCCTGGCCCTCATCGGCCTCTCGACCCTGAAGCTGCGCTGATGATCCCGGCCACCTCCCTCTCCGGCAAGAAGGTCGCGCTGTTCGGGCTCGGAGGCTCGGGCATCGCCACCGCGCGCGCGCTGATCGAGGGCGGGGCGGACGTTACAGCATGGGACGACAATCCTGAGAGCGTAACCAAGGCCGTCGCGCAGGGTATTTCGACCGTCGACCTCAGGCATGTGGACTGGTCGGGCTTCACATCCTTCGTCCTGTCGCCTGGCGTGCCGCTGACCCATCCGAAGCCGCATTGGACGGTGGACCTGGCGCGGGGCGCAGGCGTGGAGGTCATCGGCGACATCGAGCTCTTCGCCCGCGAGCGCCGGCGCGCCGCGCCCGACGCGCCGTTCATCGCGATCACCGGCACTAACGGCAAGTCGACGACAACGGCGCTGACCGCGCACATGCTCTCCTCGGCCGGACGTGACACGCAGATGGGCGGCAATATCGGCCGCGCCGTGATGACGCTCGATCCGCCGACGCCCGAGCGGCACTACGTGGTCGAATGCTCGTCCTATCAGATCGATCTCGCGCCGTCGGTCAATCCGACCGCGGGCCTGCTGCTCAACCTGACGCCTGACCATCTCGACAGGCACGGCACCATGCAGCACTACGCCTCGATCAAGGAGCGGCTGGTGGCGGGCAGCGACACCGCAATCATCGGCGTTGACGACATCCACTGCGCACAGGTCGCCGACCGGCTGGAGCGTGCGGGCCACGACGTCATCCGCATCTCCAAGCGGCTCGCCGTCACCGACGGCTACTTCGCCGACGGCTTCGCGCTGCTGAGGGCACAGGGCGGGCGGATCACGCAGATCGCGACGCTTGAGGACATCGGCTCGCTGCGCGGCCAGCATAATGCGCAGAACGCACTCGCAGCCGTGGCGGCTTGCCTGCGGGTCGGCCTCGACTTGAAGGACATTCAGCACGGGCTCGACAGCTTTCCGGGCCTCGCGCACCGGATGGAGCAGATCGGCCGCAAGGGCAACGTGCTTTTCGTCAACGATTCCAAGGCGACCAATGCCGATGCGGCCGCGCCGGCATTGTCGAGCTTTCCGCGCATCTACTGGATCGCCGGTGGCCTGCCCAAGGAAGGCGGCATCGAGCCGCTGCGCTCGTTCTTCCCGCGTATCGCGCGCGCCTATCTGATCGGCGAGGCGGCCCCCGCTTTTTCCGCCACGCTTGGCGAGGCGGTGCCCTACGAGATTTCGGGCACGCTCGCGGCTGCCGTGGAGCACGCCGCGGCGGATGCCGCGAAGGACGAGGCCGGCGATGTGGTGGTGCTCCTGTCGCCCGCCTGCGCCAGCTTCGACCAGTTCAAGAATTTCGAGGTCAGGGGCGATGCGTTCCGCGCCGCCGTGCTGGCGCTCGACGGCATAGAGCCCATCGGAGGGACACGCTGATGACCAGCCGCACCGATCGCGGACTAGTTTCCAACTGGTGGTGGACCGTCGACCGCTGGTTCCTGTCGGCCTTCCTGGCCTTGATGGTGCTGGGCATCGTGCTCTCCTTCGCGGCGAGCCCGGCGGTGGCCGAGCGCATCGGGCTGGAGGAATACCACTTCGTCACCCGCCAGATCGTCTTCATGCTGCCGGCGCTTGCGGTGATGCTCGGGGTCTCCTTCCTTGAACCGCGACAGATCCGGCGGCTCGCCATCCTGCTGCTGATCGCCTCGATCGTGCTGATGGTGCTGGCACTGTTCATCGGCGTCGAGATCAAGGGCTCGCGCCGCTGGGTGTCGCTTGCCGGCGTCTCGCTGCAGCCGTCCGAGTTCCTCAAGCCCGCCTTCGTGGTCATTTGCGCCTGGCTGTTCGCCGAGCATGCGCGCCAGCCGGACATCCCCGGCAACCTCTTCGCCATGATCCTGCTCGGCGTCGTGGTAACGCTGCTGGTCGCCCAGCCCGACCTCGGCCAGACCATGCTGATCGTCGGCACCTGGGGCGTGATGTTCTTCATGGCCGGCATGGCCTGGATTTGGATCATCGTGCTCGGCGCGCTCGGCGCGGGCGGAGCATTCATGGCCTACACGGTCTTCCCGCATGTCGCGGCCCGCATCGACAAGTTCCTGACCGGCGAGGGCGACACGTTCCAGACCGACATGGCGCGCGACGCGATGATCAGCGGCGGCTGGTTCGGCCGCGGGCCAGGCGAGGGCGTGTCGAAGCGCATCCTGCCCGACAGCCATACCGACTTCATCTTCTCGGTTGCGGCGGAGGAGTTCGGCCTGGTGCTGTGCTTCCTGCTGGTGGCGCTGTTCGCGTTCATCGTGCTCCGGGGCTTGAAGATCGCGCTGCGGGAATATGACGACTTCACCCGCTTCGCAGTCGCCGGTCTCGTCATCCAGTTCGGCCTGCAGTCGATCATCAATATGAGCGTGAACCTGCACCTGATGCCGGCCAAGGGCATGACGCTGCCCTTCATCTCTTATGGCGGCTCGTCGCTGGTGGCGATGGCGCTCTCCATGGGCATGGTGCTGGCGCTGACCCGCAAGCGGCCCGAAACGCGGCGCTCCAGCTTCGGCGCCTTCGACAGCCGCATGATGCCGGCCGAGTAGCCGATGTCGAAGGGTGTCATCCTGCTTGCCGCCGGCGGTACCGGCGGACATCTCTTCCCGGCCGAAGCGCTGGCGCACGAGCTGACGGCGCGCGGCTGGGAGGTGCATCTTGCGACCGACGACCGGGCCGAGCGCTATGCCGGCACATTCCCGGCGAGCGCGATCCATCCGATCCGCTCGGCGACGTTCGGCTCGAAGAACCCGGTCGCGCTGGTGCGCGCCTTCTGGCGGATATGGCAGGGCGTGCGGCAGGCCTCGGCCGTGATCGCGCAAATCAGGCCGAAGGCGGTCGTCGGCTTCGGCGGCTATCCGACCCTGCCACCGCTCTACGCGGCGACGCGCCGGAACGTGCCGACGCTGGTCCACGAGCAGAACGCCGTGATGGGCCGCGCCAACAAGGCGCTGGCCCGGCGCGTCACGGCCGTCGCCGGCGGGTTCCTGAAAGCCGCCGGACCGAATGCGGCGAAGATCGTCGAAGTCGGCAATCCCGTGCGTCCCGCCGTTCTGGCGTTGCAGGGCGCTTCGTACGATCAGCCTCGCGACCACGGGCCGATCCGGTTGCTGGTGTTCGGTGGCAGCCAAGGCGCGCGGTTCTTTTCGGACATGGTTCCGGAGGCGATTGCCAAATTGCCGGATCATCTGAGGTCCCGGATCGTACTGACCCAGCAGGCGCGCGCCGAAGATCAGGCGCGCGTGACGGCGCGCTATGCGGAACTGGGCGTCGAGGCAGATGTCGAGCCGTTCTTTTCGGACCTGCCTCAGCGCATGGCCAATGCGCATCTCGTCCTGTCGCGCGGCGGCGCATCGACTGTGCTGGAACTGTCGGTGATCGGCAGGCCGTCGATCCTCGTGCCGCTTCCCCATGCGCTGGACGACGATCAGGGGCACAATGCGCAACTGCTCGTGGATGCCGGCGCTGCGGTCCTGAGGCGGCAGCCGACGATCGATGCCGACAATCTGGCGGCTGATATTGCAGCGCTGGTTGGCGATCCGGACCGCCTGGCGGCCATGGCCGCCGGTGCGCGTACGGTTGCGCGAACGAACGCTGCCGAGTTGCTCGCCGACCTCACAGAGGCTATTGCCTCCGGCAAGACCATTCAGGCGATCAAGGGAGGTGTCGGCGCATGAAGATGCCGCAGACCATCGGCCTCGTGCATTTCATCGGCATCGGCGGCATCGGCATGAGCGGCATCGCCGAGGTGCTGCACAATCTCGGCTATCAGGTGCAGGGGTCGGACCAGGCCGACAGCGCCAATGTCCAGCGCCTGCGCGACAAGGGCATCCCGTGCTTCGTCGGCCACAAGGCCGAGAACCTCGGCAAGGCCGAGGTGGTCGTCGTCTCGACTGCGATCAAGAAGTCGAATCCGGAGCTCGCCGCCGCGCGGGAAAGGCTGCTGCCCATCGTGCGCCGCGCCGAGATGCTGGCCGAGCTGATGCGCTTCCGTCAGGCCATCGCCATCGGCGGCACGCATGGCAAGACCACGACGACCTCGATGGTCGCGACGCTGCTGGAGGCCGGCGGGCTCGACCCGACCGTCGTCAATGGCGGCATCATCAACGCCTACGGCACCAATGCGCGCATGGGCGAGGGCGACTGGATGGTGGTGGAGGCCGACGAGAGTGACGGCACCTTCCTCAAGCTGCCCGCCGACATCGCGGTCGTCACCAACATCGACCCCGAACACCTCGACCATTACGGCACCTTTGACAAGGTCAAGGAGGCGTTCCGCCTGTTCGTCGAGAACGTGCCGTTCTACGGCTTCGGCGTGATGTGCATCGACCATCCCGAGGTGCAGGCTCTGGTCAGTCGGATCGAGGACCGCCGCGTCGTCACCTACGGCGAGAACCCGCAGGCCGATGTGCGCTTCCGCAATCATCGCATGGACGGCGCGGCGTCGCTGTTCGACGTCACCATCCGCAACCGCAAGACCGGCGAGATCGTCGCGATCGACGGCCTGCGCCTGCCGATGCCCGGCCGGCACAACGTCTCGAACGCGACCGCCGCGATCGCCGTCGCGCATGAACTCGGCATCGCGGACCGCGCGATCCGTGCCGGCATTGCCTCCTTCGGCGGCGTCAAGCGGCGCTTCACGCATACGGGCTCGTGGCACGGCGTCGAAGTGTTCGACGACTACGGCCACCATCCGGTCGAGATCCGTGCCGTGCTCAAGGCTGCGCGCGAATCGACCAAGGGGCGCGTCATCGCGATCGCGCAGCCGCACCGCTATACCCGCCTGCGCGACCTGTTCGACGAGTTCGCTTCCTGCTTCAACGATGCCGACACGGTGCTGCTCGCGCCGGTCTATCCGGCGGGCGAGGACCCGATCGAGGGCGTAAGCTCCGACGCGCTGACCGCGCGCATCCGCTCCGGCGGCCACCGCGACGCGCGCCATATCGAGGGTGCCGCCGCCGTCGCGCCGATTGTGCGCGAACTGGCGAAGCCAGGCGATTTCGTCGTTTTCCTCGGCGCGGGCAACATCACCCAGTGGGCCTATGCGCTGCCGAAGGAACTGGCGGCCGGCGGCGACGGAAGGCCTGCATGAGCGGCGCCGACCTCCTGAAGCGTCTCGAGGGGCGGCTGGAGGGCCTGCGCGGCCGGATTACGCCGGACGCGGAGATGGACAAGATCACCTGGTTCCGCGCCGGCGGGCTGGCCGAGGTGCTGTTCCAGCCGGCCGACGAGGACGACCTCGCCGCCTTCCTCAAGGCGGTGCCGGACGATGTGCCGGTGATGGTGGTCGGCATCGGCTCGAACCTGCTGGTGCGCGACGGCGGCATTCCCGGCTTCGTCGTGCGGCTTTCGGCGAAAGGATTTGGCGAGGTCGAGGCGATCTCGCCGACGCGGATCCGCGCCGGCGCTGCCTGTCCCGACAAGCGCGTCGCGGCACTTGCTTTGGAGGCCGGCATCGGCGGCTTCCATTTCTACCACGGCATTCCCGGCGCGATCGGCGGGGCGCTGCGCATGAATGCGGGCGCCAATGGGGTCGAGACGCGCGAGCGCGTCGTCGAGGTGAGGGCGCTCGACCGCAAAGGCAAGCTCCACGTGCTCCCCAACGAGCAGATGGGCTATTCCTACCGCCACTCCTCCGCGGCGAAGGACCTGATCTTCACCTCGGCGATTTTCGAGGGCGTTCCCGAGGATCGCGAGGCGATCAAAGCGGCGATGGACGCCGTGCAGCATCATCGCGAGACGGTGCAGCCGATCCGCGAGAAGACTGGCGGCTCGACGTTCAAGAACCCGCCGGGCACCTCCGCCTGGAAGGAGATCGACAAGGCCGGCTGCCGCGGCCTGATGATCGGTGGCGCGCAGATGTCGCCGATGCACTGCAACTTCATGATCAACACCGGCACGGCGACCGGCTACGACCTCGAATTCCTCGGCGAGACCGTGCGGGCCAAGGTGCTGGAGACCTCCGGCATCCGGCTCGAATGGGAAATCAAACGACTCGGAAACTTCAAGAAAGGCAAGGAAGTGGACGAGTTTCTGGGACAGTTGCTTTAATGCGGCTTCGGCCCGACGAGTCACTCCGGCTGAGTGTATGCGAAGCTGTCGTTGTTCTCGCCTGGATAGAGCGAGAGCTAGGCGACCATGGGGGACGTCGGCTCGAAAGCGCAATCGCGCATGCTGCCGAACTCCGCTCGCTCGACACGCTCCGGCGCCACCTCGCCGTGTCCTTGCCACGCGTTCAGGGCGACCGCTGGATGGACGCGGTTGCGGCAGCGCGAACGATCCTCACCCCCGAGGAGACATTCATCCCGATCCGACCCTTGGGCTTCGAAACGCGTGCGTTGAAAACAGGCGTCCATCCGATCGAAGGGGACCTCCATTTCCAGATGCCAACCGCCGATACGCTCGTCCTATTCGAGTTCCTGTGCCGCGAAATCGACGAACGCGATGGCGCCAATCTGCTGGGAGCCTTCGTTAGCCCGGCCGAATTCTGGGCGTTGAACAACCTGCAATGCGTGCTCGAGAAGGGCGACTTTTACTCGGTGTTGCGCGATTACCAGCCCCAGCTCGACGACGCCCGCTCACTTATCATGAAACGGAAATCTCCGTGATTTCCGCGACTTGGCAGGCGCGGCTCGTCAGCCCGACGCAAGCTTCGCGACCCTCTCCGCAATCTTGGCTTGCCAGCGAATCCCAGTTCTGATTCCTTGGGTTAAAGCGTTTCCTGATTTGAGTCGATCGACGCGTAACCGCGTTTTCCGTCTGGCGGGGGAATCCACCGGAAGACTCGGACTCTGAATTCTTGGAACGTCATCGCCAACCCGACCGGAGAGGGACACCGGGGCATGACAGGTAAGCACGTAGCTGTTCTGATGGGCGGATTTTCGTCCGAGCGGCCCGTGTCGTTGTCGTCCGGCAATGCCTGTGCGGATGCGCTGGAAAAGGTCGGCTATCGTGTGACGCGGGTGGATGTCGGACGCGACGTCGCGCGCGTGCTTGGCGATCTGGCGCCCGATGTCGCCTTCAATGCGCTGCATGGTCCTTTTGGTGAGGATGGCACGATCCAGGGCATCCTCGAATATCTCCAGATTCCCTACACCCATTCCGGTGTGATGGCGTCCGCGCTTGCGATGAACAAGGAGCAGGCGAAGCGTATCGCCAAGGCGGTCGGCATTCCGGTGGCCGAGGCGAAGGTGCTCGATCGGCATGCCATCGGTTCGAAGCATCCGATGAAGCCGCCCTACGTGGTGAAGCCGGTCAGCGAGGGGTCGAGCTTCGGCGTCGTGATCGTTCAGGAGGATCAGTCGCATCCGCCGCAGGTCATCGGGTCGAGCGAGTGGCGTTACGGCGACGTGGTGATGGTCGAACGCTACATCCATGGTCGCGAGCTGACCTGCGCCGTCATGGGCGATGTGGCGCTCGGCGTCTGCGAGATCGTTCCGGTCGGCCATTCCTTCTACGACTACGATTCGAAATATGTGAAGGGCGGGTCGAAACACGAAATCCCTGCAAAAATTTCACCGAATATTTACCAAAAAATACAGACACTGGCGCTCAAGGCTCATCAAGCAACCGGCTGCCGGGGCGTCTCTCGTTCCGACTTCCGCTACGACGACCGCTATTCGGAGAATGGTGAGCTCGTCTGGCTCGAAGTGAACACCCAGCCGGGCATGACGCCGACATCGCTTGTGCCGGAGATCGCCCAGCATGCTGGTCATGACTTCGGCGAGCTTCTGAGTTGGATGGTGGAGGACGCTTCGTGTTTGCGTTGAAGTCGTCACAGGGTGCGCGGCAGGTTGCGGATCGCTCCGCGGCGTCCCGCGCGGCTGCGGCGTGGGACGGCATCGTGCTGCCGCGCTGGCTGCGCAAGCCTGCGCGTGTTCTCGGTCGCCTCGTCTCCGGTGATGTCACGGCGCCCCGCTATGCGGCGACGATCATGACGGCTGTCCTTATGTCGGCGACCGGTGTCTACGGCGCGATCGTCGGCGGCCACGCGCCGGCCGTGATCCAGGCTGTCACCGCGCGCAGCGGCTTCGCGATCGAAGACGTCCGCATGGCCGGCAACAAGGAGACGTCGGAAATCGACGTGCTGCAGGAACTCGGCCTCGACGGCTGGACCTCGCTGGTCGGCTTCGATGCCGACGCGGCGCGCGAGCGCATCGCGAACATGCCCTGGGTGTCCGACGCCTCTGTGCGCAAGATCTACCCGAACGTGCTCGAGGTCGAGCTTGCTGAGAAGAAGCCGCTGGCGATCTGGCAGCATGGCCAGCAGCTGTCGCTGATCGACGATGCCGGTCGCATCATCGTGCCGTTCAACCATCCGCGCTATGCCACACTGCCGGTTTTTGTCGGCGCTGGCGCCAACGAGCGCGCCGCCGAATTCATGTCCCGCGTCGCCAGGACGCCGGAGCTGTCCGCCCGCGTGAAGGCGTTCATCCGCGTCGCTGACCGGCGCTGGGATCTGCGGCTGGAGAACGGCGTGACCATCCGTCTGCCCGAGCACGGTGAGGATGCCTCGATCGCCGACATCGCCCGTCTCGACCGCGAGCAGGGCATCCTGTCGCGCGACGTCGCCACCGTCGACATGCGGCTGCAGGACAGGGTGGTCGTGAAGCTCACCCCGGAGGCCGCGACGCGCCGCGAGGCCGCGCTGAGCGAGCAGGCCAAGAAATCCAAGTCGGGGAAGAAGATATGAGCTGGCTCGTCCCCAATAAATCCAGCGGCGCCCCCAAGTCGGGCGTCATCACCGTTCTTGATATCGGGTCGAGCAAGGTCTGCTGCATCATCGCGCGCCTGAAGCCGCGCGAGGAGAGTGCGCGCCTGCCGGGGCGGACGCACAAGATGCAGGTCATCGGCATCGGCCATCAGAAGTCGCAGGGCGTAAAGGCCGGCATGATCGTCGACCTCGACAAGGCCGAGCAGGCGATCCGCTTGGCGGTCGACGCCGCCGAGCGCATGGCAGGCCTCACGGTCGAATCGCTCATCATCAACCTGTCGTCCGGTCGGCTGAAGAGCGAATCCTTCCAGGCGTCGATCAATCTCGGCGGCCACGAGGTCGACGCCAACGACATCAAGCAGGTCCTGGCCGCGGGCTCGCGTCAGGCGCTCAGGGCCGAGCGCGAGGTGGTTCATTCGCTGGCCGTCGGCTTCTCGCTCGATGGCGAGCGCGGCGTGCGCGATCCGCGCGGCATGGTGGGCGAGACGCTGGGCGTCGACATGCATGTGCTGACGGGCGACGCCGCTCCGCAGCGCAATCTGGAGCTTTGTGTGAACCGTGCCCACCTGTCGGTGGAGCGCATGGTCGCCACGCCCTATGCGAGTGCGCTCGCGGCTCTCGTCGACGACGAAGCCGAAATGGGCGCCGCCTGCATCGATATGGGCGGCGGCACCACCACGATCTCGGTGTTCTCCGAAGGCAAGTTCGTCTTCGCGGATGCAATCCCGATCGGCGGCAGCCACGTCACCCACGACCTCGCGCGCGGCCTGTCGGCTCGGCTGGAAGACGCCGAGCGTCTGAAGGTTATGCACGGCTCTGCGCTGCAGACCGGGGCCGACGACCGCGACATCGTCACCGTGCCGCCGATGGGCGGCGACGATAGCGACGTGCCGCTGCAGATCCCGCGCGCCGTCATGACGCGCATCGTGCGCGCCCGCATCGACGAGACGCTCGAACTCGTGCGCGACCGGCTCAACAAGTCCGGCTTCGGCAACACCGTGGGCAAGCGCGTGGTGCTGACGGGCGGCGCCAGCCAGCTCTCCGGCCTGCCGGATGCCGCGCGGCGCATTCTCGGACGCAATGTGCGCATCGGCCGGCCGCTAGGAATCCAGGGCTTGCCGGAAGCGGCGAAAGGACCGGCCTTCTCGGCGGTGGTCGGCCTGATGATCTATCCGCAGGTCGCAAGCTTCGAAACGAGGCGGGTCGGCGGATTGCGTATGAAGAGTACCGGCACCGGGGGACGGCTCCATCGTGTCGGCCAGTGGATCAGGGACAGTTTCTAGTTTGGGTGGGGCTGCGGCCCGAAGAACAGCAGCCGCGCGGCGAGGCGGCAGGAAAGGCAAAGGACGAGGACAATGACGATCAATCTCAAGAAGCCGGACATCACAGAGCTGAAGCCCCGGATCACCGTGTTCGGCGTCGGGGGAGGCGGCGGCAACGCCGTCAACAACATGATCACCGCCGGTCTGCGCGGTGTCGAGTTCGTCGTGGCCAACACGGACGCCCAAGCGTTGGCCATGTCCAAGTCCGAGCGCATCATCCAGCTCGGCGCCAACGTCACCGAGGGCCTCGGCGCCGGATCGCAGCCTGAAGTCGGCCGGGCCGCAGCGGAAGAATGCCTCGACGAGATCGTCGATCATCTGAACGGCACCCACATGTGCTTCGTCACCGCCGGCATGGGCGGCGGCACCGGTTCGGGTGCTGCGCCCGTCGTGGCGCGTGCGGCGCGCGAGAAGGGCATCCTGACCGTCGGCGTTGTCACCAAGCCGTTCCACTTCGAGGGCCAGCGCCGCATGAAGACGGCGGAATCGGCCATCGAGGAGCTGATGAAGAGCGTCGATACGCTCATCGTCATCCCGAACCAGAACCTGTTCCGCATCGCCAACGACAAGACCACCTTCGCCGACGCCTTCGCGATGGCCGACCAGGTGCTCTATTCGGGCGTCGCCTGCATCACCGACCTGATGGTCAAGGAAGGCCTGATCAACCTCGACTTCGCCGACGTCCGTTCGGTGATGCGCGAGATGGGCAAGGCCATGATGGGCACGGGCGAAGCATCGGGCGAGGGCCGTGCGATGGCCGCGGCGGAAGCAGCGATTGCCAATCCGCTGCTCGATGAGACCTCGATGAAGGGCGCCAAGGGCCTGCTGATCTCGATCACGGGCGGCCGCGACCTCACCCTGTTCGAGGTCGACGAGGCTGCGACCCGCATCCGCGAAGAAGTCGATCCGGACGCCAACATCATCCTCGGCGCCACCTTCGACGAGGAGCTGGAAGGCGTCATCCGCGTGTCGGTGGTCGCCACCGGCATCGACAAGACGGGTCTCGAAATGTCGGCCCCGCCGCTGCGCCAGATGCCGAAGCAGGTCGCCAAGCCCCAGCAGCCCGCCGAGGTCCGCCCAGCCGTCCAGGCCGCTCCGCAGCAGCCGGTCGCCCGCGTCGCCGAGGCTCCGCGGATGGAGGAGCGTCCGCTCGATCCGATCGCCGAGGCCATCCGCGCCGCCGAGGTTCACGTCGCTCCGGCTCAGCCCGAGCAGGACTTCCGTCCGAAGAGCACGCTCTTCCAGCAGCCTGTCGCCGAGCAGGTCGTTCGGCAGGTCCAGCAGCCGGTGGCCCCGGCCGCTCCGGTCGCCCAGGCTCCGGTCGCTCCGCGCATGCCGCGGGTCGAGGACTTCCCGCCGGTCGTGCATGCCGCGCTCGAGGCGCAGCAGGCTGCCCGCGCCGCCGAACCCGACGAGCGCGGCCCGATGGGCCTGTTGAAGCGCCTGACCTCCAGCCTCGGCCGCAAGGAAGAGGAACCGGCCCGTCTCCAGCCGGCCCAGCCGCGCGAGCCGAAGCTGCAGCCCGCTCCGGAAGCCCGCCGGCTGCCCAGCCAGGACCCTTCGCTCTACGCGCCGCGTCGCGGCCAGCTCGACGATCACGGCCGTGTCGTCGCCCAGCCGAGGGCGATTCACGAGGACGATCAGCTGGAGATTCCGGCCTTCCTGCGCCGGCAGGCCAATTGACGCTCGGCGCCTTTTGTTACATGTGATGCGAAGGAGGGGTTTCGACCCCTCCTTTTCACTTGTGAAATGCAAGCTGAAATAAAGGCTTAGGCAGATTTCTTGAGAGGTTTGTGCGGTAACAGTGAGTAAGAAAGCGTGATTTGGCGACTCTCTGCGCACAAACTATCTTCCGGGCGTGAATTTGGTTGGATCGGGCCTATTTGGGGATGGTGACCCGGTCTGTGCTGGCAGGACGAAAAGGAAGCTCCGCGAGACGGAGGCATGCCAGCCAAGGCGGGTTGTATGGGGCTTAGTTTGCAGGAATATCAGACGACACTGAAATCGCGCGTGACGCTTTCAGGAATTGGCGTTCACAGCGGCAAGGCGGTTTCGATTCATTTCAGTCCCGCCGATCCCGATACCGGGATCGTCTTCAGCCGTATCGATCTGGACGGGACGCCGCGCGAAATCCGTGCGCTCGTGTCGGAGATCGGCGCGACGGACCTGAGCACCGTGCTCGGCGACCCGTCGGGCGCCTATGTCGCGACCGTCGAGCACCTGATGGCAGCGCTTTTCGGCCTCGGCATCGACAATGTCGCGATCGAGATCGATGGTCCCGAGGTTCCGATCCTCGACGGCAGTGCGGCGATGTTCGTCGACGCGTTCGAGCAGGCGGGCATCGAGGAACAGGATGCGCGCCGCCGCTACATCCGCATCGTCAAGCCGGTGCGCATCGAGAGCGGGTCGTCCTGGGCCGAGTTCCGCCCCTACAACGGCACCCGATTCGAAGTCGACATCGAATTTGACAGTCCTGCCATCGGCCGCCAGGCGTTTGCGGCCGACATCGATGCTGCACGCTTCCGCAAGGATATTTCGCGCGCCCGCACCTTCGGCTTCATGCGCGATGTCGAGCGGCTTTGGGCGGCGGGCTACGCGCTCGGCTCTTCGCTGGAGAACTCGGTTGTCATCGGCGACGATCACCGCGTGATCAATGTCGAGGGTCTGCGCTTCGGCGACGAGTTCGCCCGGCACAAGACGCTCGACGCGATGGGCGACCTCGCACTCGCAGGCGCCCGCTTCATCGGCTGCTTCCGGTCCTGGCGCGGTGGCCACAAACTCAACGCATCGGCGCTTCGTCGCCTTTTGTCCGATCGCAGCGCTTTCGAGATCGTCGAGACGGTGCGGCAGGGTCGTGGGCGTGTGGGCGAGATGGTCGCCGTGAACGCGCCTGTGTATGCGCCCTGGATGATTTGAGGCGTCGCCTTTTCCGCCACAAAATTGCGCCATTGAACGGGCACAGCGTTGCCCCGTTCGGGCGGTTATGATTTATGAACCGTTCCGGGCCAAAGTCATTTCGCCCATAGTTTTCGGGTGCACCGGAGAGGCAAGTCCATGTCGAAGCTGCCGCATAAAGCGAGCATGATCTCGCGAATGCCGATGCTGGTTCTTCCGGTTCTCCTTGCGCCCGTCGCTTTGTCGGGCTGCATGGGCTTTGGCGGCGAAAAGGACCTCGACCTCTCGACCTATGTCGAGGAAACCGATCCGGCCGACAAGCTCTACAATGAAGGCCTCGCCAACATGAATGCGGGCCGCATGGGCGAGGCGATCAAGAAGTTCGAAGCTGTCGACCGTCAGCATCCCTATTCCGAGTTCGCCCGCAAGTCGCTCGTCATGGGCGCCTTCGCCAACTACCGGCAGGGCAATTACGACGAGGCGATCTCCGGCGCCAAGCGCTATATCAGCCTCTATCCGACCTCGCCCGACGCCGCCTATGCGCAGTACATCATCGGACTGGCCTGGTATCGCCAGATCCGCGACGTGACGCAGGACCAGAAGGAAGCGCGCCGCACCGTCGAGGCGATGGACGAACTGGTCCAGCGCTGGCCCGATTCGGAATATGTCGAGGACGCCAAGGCGAAGATGCGCTTTGCGCGCGACCAGCTCGCCGGCAAGGAAATGCAGGTCGGTCGCTACTATCTCGAGCGGCACGAATACATCGCGGCGATGAAGCGGTTCCGCGTCGTGGTGGAAACCTACTCCAGCACCCGCCACGTCGAGGAGGCGCTGGCGCGCCTGGTGGAAGGCTACTACGCGATGGGTCTCACCTCCGAGGCGCAGACCGCCGCCGCCGTGCTCGGCCACAACTATCCTGACAGCCAGTGGTACAAGGACTCCTACGCCCTGCTGCAGAAGGGCGGTCTGGAGCCGCGCGAGAACGCCGGCTCGTGGATTTCGAAGGCCGGCCGCGCCATCATCGGCACCTGATCCGCCGTTCATGCTCTCGCGCCTGTCGATCCGCGATATCGTCCTGATCGAGCGGCTCGACCTCGACTTCGGGTCGGGTCTGTCCGTGCTGACCGGCGAGACGGGCGCCGGCAAATCCATCCTTCTCGACGCCCTGTCGCTGGCGCTCGGCGCGCGCGGCGATGCCTCGCTGGTGCGCCAGGGCTCGGCGCAGGGCCAAGTGACGGCCGTGTTCGACGTGCCCGGCAACCATCCCGCCCGCGAACTGCTCGAGGCGAACGCGTTCGACACCGACGGCGACATCATCCTGCGCCGCGTGCAGACGGCCGACGGCCGCACGCGCGTCTTCGTCAACGACCAGCCGGCGAGCGTCGGGCTGATGAAGGATGTCGGCCGGCTCCTGGTCGAACTGCACGGCCAGCACGACGAGCGTGCGCTGGTCGACCCGGCGGCGCACCGTGAACTCCTCGATGCGTTCGGAGGGCATCTCGGCGAAGTTGCCGCGACAGCTGCCGCGTTCCGCCAGTGGCGCGCGACCGAGCAGGAGCTTGCCCGCCACCGGGCCAAGGTCGAAGCCGCCGCGCGCGAAGCTGACTATCTGCGCGCCTCCGTGGCCGAACTCTCCAAGCTCGACCCGCAGCCGGGCGAGGAAGAGGAACTGGCGGAGAAGCGCGCGCGCATGATGCGGGCCGAAAAGACCGCATCGGAAGTCAACGATGCGGTCGAGACGCTGTCCGGCTCCACATCGCCGGTCCCCGCGCTGTCGAGCCTGCTGCGCCGTCTGCAGCGCAAGGAGGCGGAGGCACCGGAACTGCTCGGCGAGATCGTCCGGACGCTGGACGAGGCGCTGATCGCGCTCGACGCCGCGCAGGAGGCCGTGGCGGCCGCCGAGCGGGCGCTTGAGTTCGATCCTCGCATCCTGGAACAGACCGAGGAGCGGCTGTTTGCGCTGCGGGGTGCCGCGCGCAAATTCTCCGTGACGGTCGAGAACTTGCCGGCGCTGCGCGATTCGATGGTGGCCGACCTTGCCGACCTCGATGCGGGCGAGGGGCGTCTCTCGCTGCTCGAAAAGACCGCGGCGGAGCTGCGCGGCGTCTTCGACCGGCAGGCCGAGCACCTGTCCGCGTTGCGCCACGCCGCAGCAAACGGCCTCGCTGGCGCGGTCATGGCCGAGCTGCCGGCACTCAAGCTGGAGCGCGCCGAGTTCATCGTCGACATCTCGACCGAGGCCGCGGACCGGACGGAGGAGGGGATCGACCATGTCGAGTTCCAGGTGCGGACCAATCCCGGCACCCGTCCCGGCCCGATGATGAAGGTCGCGTCCGGCGGCGAGCTCTCCCGCTTCCTGCTTGCGCTCAAGGTGGCGCTCGCCGATCGCGGCTCGGCGCCGACGCTGGTCTTCGACGAGATCGACACCGGCGTCGGCGGCGCGGTGGCGGATGCGATCGGTAAGCGGCTGGCGCGATTGTCGGCTCGGGTGCAGGTCCTGTCGGTCACGCATGCGCCGCAGGTGGCCGCCCGTGCTTCGACGCACTATCTCATTTCCAAGTCCGGTGTCGATCGGGTGACGACGGCGGTCGCCGAACTTGCCCAGTCCGACCGCCGCGAGGAGATTGCGCGGATGCTCGCCGGCGCGACCATTACCGAGGAAGCCCGCGCCGCTGCGCACCGGCTGCTGGCGGAAAGTGCCGGCTGACAGGAACTTGTCAGCAGCCTGCGCCGCTCGGCACAGGGCGATTTACAAATCCCGCCGTTTGGCCGAAACCTTGCCGCCTCAATCGCCGAAACGGATGCCCTCATGACGATCGAGAACACGCCCGTCGAGAAGCTCACGGAAGAACAGGCCGCCGAGGAGTTGGCGCGGCTGGCGGCCGAGATCGCCGGGCACGACCGGCGCTACCATGCCGAAGATGCCCCGACGATTTCTGACGCTGCCTATGACGCGCTGAAGCTGCGCAATGCCGCGATCGAGGCGCGTTTTCCGGAGCTGATCCGGGAGGATTCACCGTCGAAATCGGTCGGCGCAGCACCGTCCTCGGCCTTCGCGCAAGTGCAGCATTCGAAGCCGATGCTTTCGCTCGACAACGTCTTCTCGGAAGAGGACGTCACGGATTTCGTTGCCTCGGTGCGCCGTTTCCTCAACCTCGGTCCCGAGGCGCCGCTGGTTTTCACCGCCGAGCCCAAGATCGACGGCCTGTCGATGTCGCTGCGCTACGAGAACCGCCGGCTGGTCACGGCCGCCACTCGCGGCGACGGCACGACGGGCGAGAACGTCACCGCCAACATCCGCACAATTGCCGACATTCCCGAACGGTTGCCGGCGGATGCGCCGGATATCGTCGATGTGCGCGGCGAGGTCTACATGCGCCGAGACGACTTCCTCGACCTGCAGAAGCGGATGGCCGAGAGTGGCCAGACCTTCGCCAATCCGCGCAATTCCGCCGCCGGCAGCCTGAGGCAGAAGAACCCTGAGGTTACGAAGTCGCGGCCGCTGAAGTTCTTCGCCTATGCCTGGGGCGAGACGTCCGAGCCGCTGGCCGACACGCAGTATGACTCGGTGCTGCGGTTCCGCGACTGGGGTTTCCCGGTCAACGAGCGGATGAAGCGCTGCGCCTCGCTTGCGGAGATGCTGGCGCAGTATCGGGCGATCGAGGCCGACCGCGCGAGCCTGCCCTACGATATCGACGGCGTCGTCTACAAGGTCGACCGGCTCGACCTGCAGGAGCGCCTCGGCTTCCGCTCCCGCTCGCCGCGCTGGGCGACGGCGCACAAGTTCCCGGCCGAGAAGGCGACGACCGTGCTCAAGGCCATCGACATCCAGGTGGGCCGCACCGGTGCGTTGACCCCCGTCGCCCGGCTTGAGCCGGTCACGGTCGGCGGCGTGGTGGTGGTCAACGCCACCCTGCACAACGAGGATTACATCCGCGGCATCGGCAATGACGGCAATCCGATCCGCGAGGGCAGGGACATTCGCGTCGGCGACACGGTGCTGATCCAGCGCGCCGGCGACGTCATTCCGCAGATCCTCGACATCGTGCCTGAGAAGCGGCCGGCCGATTCCAGACCCTATGAATTCCCGCATCTCTGCCCTGCCTGCGGCAGCCATGCCGTGCGCGAGGAAGGCGAAGCGGTGCGCCGGTGCACCGGCGGCCTGATCTGCCCGGCGCAGCAAATCGAAAGGCTGAGGCATTTCGTTTCCAGGTCAGCATTCGATATCGACGGATTTGGAGATCAGTATGTGGACCTCCTTTTCTCACACCACATTATCAACGGCCCAGCGGATATATTCCGTCTCCGCAGTCGGATCGAATATATAAAGGCTGCCCTAATATCATATCGCGAACAACAACAGCTTGAACGGGAGATTCGAACGGGAAAGAAGAGAAAGAAAGTCTCCGGCGACGAAGATCGATCTTTCGAGGGTGTTCTAAAGTTATTGGATTCTATAGATAGATCACGAATCATACCTTTGGATCGTTTTATATTCGCCTTAGGTATCAGGAATATCGGAGAAGTAACCGCGAAGGCGCTCGCATCATACGCAAAGTCACCAAACAAATTGATTGCGGATGTGATTGAGGCCGGCAAGCAGCGCCCAGGCCCGGAATGGAGCAAGCTTTCGGCTATCAACGGCATTGGGGCAGTGGCGCTTAGGAAGCTATTCTCGGGCGACGATATGGTTGACCCATCGATTGGTCGAGATCGACATTGGCTGCGACGCGTAGGTTTAAATGCCGCCCAGCGAAAGGCGCTTTTAGATACCTATCGTAGTGAAGAAGCGATTTTGGCGGCTATAGAATCTGCAAAGCTGCACGCTCCGGGAGATGCCTACACAAATCTATCAGAAGCCAAAGACGTTGGCCCGGTAGCAGTAAATTCGCTAATTGAATTTTTCTCTGAGCCTCACAACTATGATGCGGTGACGGATCTGATGAAAGAAGTCGAGGTCACGTTCGAGGAGAAGGAAGAATCATCTAGTGAGATCGTCGGTAAGGCGATTGTGTTCACCGGAAGCCTCACGGCAATGACGCGGCCGGAGGCGAAGGCGACGGCAGAGCGTTTGGGGGCTCGAGTATCTGGGTCTGTATCTGCGAAAACGGATATTCTCGTAGCTGGAACCGATGCAGGTTCTAAGCTTAGGGAGGCTAATAAGTATGGCGTTCGAGTAATAAGTGAGCAGGATTGGATAGATATCATTACCCGTAGTACGCAGACTTAATCCGATTAGGGAGGGAGGCAACTCGAAATGAAAGTTGTGGCGATCGACTTTGAAACGGCCACAGAAAATCGAGATAGTGCGTGCGCTATAGGTCTAGTCTGGGTCGAGGATGACAGGATTGTACGCCGTGAATATCGTTTGATTAAGCCGCGGCAAAACGCATTTAATCCTAAGAATATTCGAATACACGGAATCACTGCGACTGCGGTTCGTGGTGAGCCAGAATTTCCGGATGTGTTTGATGAATTTAAAGATGAGATAGATGGTGCACTCATTCTGGCGCACAATGCCAGTTTTGATATTTCAGTCCTAAATGCGTGTTTGAATGCTTATCGAATGCCTAGACCAAGCTTTTGCTCTGCATGCACTCTACAAATATCACGGGAAATTTGGCCAAATCAACCTAGTTACATCTTAGCACACATCGCTGAGAGTCTCGGCGTAAGTTTTCGCCATCACCATGCCGGCGATGATGCATTCGCTTGCGCTATGGTAGCACTCGAAGGTGTCAGACAGCGGGCCTCCGCTAACATTGTGGATCTTGCACGCAGTCTAGGTGCAATCAAATCACATCGGGCGAGTGACAACATAATAGATACTGGGATAACGGCGAGAGCAATAGGTGCGTTGCATGCATCCCGTAAATTACGCAATGTAGACCTTATTAACATTATGGTGAGAGGGTCAACCGGAAATCAATACAGTGTAGATGTTACCGTTGATGAATGGGGAGCGAGAAATCTTAAGTGCTCATGTCTTGGCGCAAGATTTGCGACGTACTGTCGCCATCTTAAAGACCTCCTTCAAGGAGATGTCTCGAATGTCATATCCGGAAGTCCAAATGACGTTGCGAAGTTGGCTGAATGGTTCAGTAGCGGGTTAGAAGAGAAGCCCAAACCCCACCTTCCCAAGCGCCGGCAAGTCAGCACTGCAGCATCCCAACGTTCGGGTGTTGATTGGTCAGTTATCGGCAAGACCATCGTCTTTACCGGCGGGCTGGAGCGCATGTCGCGCGACGAGGCGAAGGCGATGGCCGAGCGTCTCGGTGCCAAGACCGCGGGCTCGGTGTCGAAGAAGACCGATCTCGTCGTCGCCGGCCCCGGCGCCGGCTCCAAGCTCAAGGCCGCCACGGACCTAGGCATCGAGGTGATCGACGAGGACGAGTGGTTCAGGCGCGTTGAAGGGTGATTATCCTACTGAACGCTGGCTCAACAGAATTCAACAGACACGCCCGACAGACGAACCTACAACGCCCGCGACGATCAAACCCAAGACGGGCGTGGAGATTCCCATTCCTCCGAATACTTCGAGCCAGTTCTGGTCGGGCATGCGGGCCGCAATTCCCGCGACGTTTGCGGCAGGCCCGTTCGGGATCCTCTACGGGGCACTCGCCGCGAAGCTTGGGCTCTCGTTCTTCGAGATCGTCCTGATGAGCGCCACGATTTTCGGCGGCGCGTCGCAGATGGTCGGCATCGAGCTGTTCGGACAGCGCCTGCCGGGCTGGATCGTGGTGCTGTCGATCTTCGCGGTCAATTTCCGCCATGTACTCTATTCCGCCGCCGTCGGCCGGCGCATCACGCACTGGCGTCCCTGGCAGCAGGCGGTCGGCTTCTTCTTCCTGGTCGATCCCGTCTATGCGGAGAGCGAACGCAAGATCGAGGCGCGGCAGGACATCGGCTTCGCCTGGTACATGGGCATGGGCGTGCTGGTGTACGTCGCCTGGGTGCTGCTTTCGGCGGTCGGCGCGGGCTTCGGCGCGCTGATCCCCGACACCCATGCCATCGGGCTCGACTTCCTGCTGCCGATTTACTTCCTCGGGCTGGTCATGGGCTTCCGCAAGCGTCCCCTATGGCTCCCCGTCGTGGTTGCTTCGGGCGTCGTCGCGATGATCGCCTACAGCTATGTCGGCTCGCCCTGGCACGTCTCGATCGGCGCTGCGGCCGGCGTGGTGCTCGCGGCCGCGCTGGCAAAGCCGCACCCGCCCGCCGACCCGGAACCCGACGAGGCGGGAGCCGCGCCATGAGCGGGACGGTCTGGATCATTCTCGCCGGGGCGGCGATGACCTATCTGGCACGCGCCGGCGGCCATATCGTCCTGTCGCGATTCGAGCGCATTCATCCGCGGGTGGAGGCGGGGCTCAACGCCGTGCCCGCCGCGGTCCTTACCACGCTGTTCGTGCCGGCCCTGTTCAGCGGCGGTCCGGCTGAGATCTCGGCGATGGTGGTCGCGGGCCTGGTCGCACTGCGCTTCAGCTTCATCCCGATGTTCATCGCCGGCGCGGTCGTGCTGTTCACGCTGCGCTATCTGCTCGGATGATGGTGGTCGGCGAAGGGTGAGGTCGCGGCCTCCAGCCAAGCCCGCTCCTCGCCTGACAGCAGCGGCCCGACCTCGTCGCACACGCGCGCATGGTAGGCGTTCAGCCAGTCGAACTCCTCCCGCGTTAGCAGTTCCGTCGCGATCATGCGCTTGTCGAAGGGCGCCAGCGTCAGCGTCTCGAAGCCGTGCATCGGCAGGTCGCCGCCTTCGATAGGCTGCGCCTCGGTGACCACGATCAGGTTCTCCAGCCGGATGCCGTAGGCGCCCTCCTTGTAGTAGCCCGGCTCGTTGGAGAGGATCATGCCCGGCAGCAGCTTCTCGGTGCCGGACTTGGCGATGCGCTGCGGACCCTCATGCACCGACAGGAACGAGCCGACGCCGTGGCCGGTGCCGTGCGCGTAGTCGAGTCCGGCCTTCCACAAGGCGGCGCGCGCGAAGGCGTCGATGTCGGCGCCGCGCGTGCCCGCCGGAAAGCGCAGCATCGAGATCTGGATCATGCCCTTCAGCACCAGCGTGTAGCGCTCGCGCATCTCCCTGGTCGGCTCGCCGATCGGCAGCGTGCGGGTGATGTCCGTGGTGCCGTCCTGGTATTGGGCCCCCGAATCGACAAGGTAGAGTTCGCCCGGACCCAGCGTGCGGTTGGTCGCGGTCGTCACGCGATAGTGGATGATCGCGCCGTTGGGGCCAGCGCCGGAGATTGTGTCGAAGGAGATGTCGCGCAGCGGCATCTGCAACTCCTTGCCTGTCTCTGTGCGACAGTTCTCCAGGGCGGTGACCGCTGCGATCTCGTCCACCGAACCAGGCGGCCGCGTCTCGATCCAGCGGACGAAGCGCGACACGGCCGCGCCGTCGCGCCGGTGCGCGTTGCGGGTGCCCGCGAGCTCGGCGTCGTTCTTGGTCGCGCGGGGGAGGCGGGCCGGATCGGTAAAGGACACGACTGCGCCGCCATTCTCCTCGACGATCAGGCGCAGTTTTTCCGCCGCGAGCGACTGGTCCAGGCCAACTTTGGCGCCGGCCTTCGCCAGCGCTGCGATCTCGCTCTCAAGCGACGACGGCGGCCGGATGTCGGACAGTTGGGTCAGGTAGGCCTCGGTTGTGCGCGGCAGCTTCCGCTTGTCCATGAAGAGCAGGTGCTGGCCGTCGGCCGAGATCGCTACGAAACCCAGCGCCAGCGGGGTGTGGGGTACGTCGCGTCCGCGGATGTTGAAGGTCCAGGCAAGCGAGGAGGGGTCGGTCAGGATCGTGTGGGTCGCGCCTTCCGCCTTCAGGCTCCCGGCGATGCGCGCGAGCTTGTCCTTGGCGAGTTCCCCCGCATAGTCGAGCGGCTGGATGTCGACGGGCTCCAGCGGAGCCGCCGGCTGGTCGTCCCAGATCGCGTCCACCGCGTTCTTCGCCACCGCGACCAGTTCGGCGCCGCGCTTCTCGAGCGCGGCCTTCAGCGCCTTGGCTTCCGCGATGGTGTGCAGCCACGGGTCGAAGCCGATCCGCGCGCCCTTGGCGGCATTGTCGCCGAGCCACTTGGCCGGTGGGGCCTCGACGAGGTTCTGCACCGAGAAGATCGACGGGTCGACCTGACCGCGCACCTGAAGCGTATAGCGGCCGTCGACGAAGATCTCGGCGCTGTCGGCGAGGATGATCGCGGCGCCCGCAGATCCGGTGAAGCCGGTCAGCCAGGACAGCCTTTCGGCGCGCGCCGGCACATACTCGCCCTGATGCTCGTCGGCGCGCGGCACGATGAAGCCGTCGAGCTTCTTGCCGACAAGCCATTCGCGCAGGCGCTTGACGCGCGCAGCGCCCTGGGAGGGATCGGATGTGACGTCGAAGGACTGGAACATGCTCGGCACCGGTTTCGCGGAGGCGCGACGGTAACCGCAGCGACCGGCCGTTGCAATCTCGATGCCCGGCCGGGCATCTATGAATATTGCATTGCACAATCTCGTCTTCGCATATGCAAAATTGCATATCGCACATGCGAGATGATCCATAGTGAATCAGGTCGATGTCTCATACATTGCATGACGTGGAGGATGGATAGTCCGACCGAAGGAGACCATCATGACCAAGACTGCGAAGCCCGGCTTTTTCCGCAACGCGCTCAATGCGTTGATCGAGGCGCGTGCCCGTCAGGCCACCCACTATGTCAACGGCGCCCTGCTGATGCTGGACGATGAGACGCTGGCGAAGAACGGCTACAGCCGCGACGTGCTGCGCCGGAATGCGCGCGCACCGTACGCCTACTGATTTCGTCAACATACCGGTAGAGCGCGCCTGTCGCGCTGGCGAAGGCGGCTGGAGACAGCCGCCTTTTTCGTGCCTGCGAGAGACTAGCGCTTGAGGTGGATCGCCACCCAGCCCTCGCGGTGCAGCGTCCTGACATGGCGGAAGCGCTGGCCGGCATAGGCCGCCACCACCGCGTCGCGCTGGCTGTCGAGGATGCCCGACAGAACCAGCGACCCGCCCGGCGTGACATGTCTGGCCATCTGCGGCGCGAGCCGCATCAGCGGGCGGGCGAGGATGTTGGCGACGATCAGGTCGAACGGCCCTGCCGCCGCGAAAGCCGGATGATGGAAGCCGGGGGCCGTCACGCAGGTCAGCCAGGCGGCGACGCCGTTGATGGCCGCGTTCTCCTTCGCCACCTCCGTCGCGACCGGATCGATGTCTGTGGCAAGCACGGGGATGTGCGCCATCTTCGCCAGCGCGATGGCGAGCACTGCGCTGCCGGTGCCAAGGTCGAGCGCGTTGCGCGGATGCTCGCGCCGCACCACTTCCGACAAAACCTGCAGGCAGCCCGCCGTCGTGCCGTGATGGCCGGTGCCAAAGGCGAGCCCCGCCTCGATCTCGATGGCGAGGTCGCCGATGCGCCGCTTGTCGCGGTCGTGCGAGCCGTGCACCAGGAAGCGGCCGGCGCGCACCGGCTTCAGCCCTTCCAGCGACTTCGTCACCCAGTCGATGTCCGGAACGGCCTCGATCTCGAAATGGCGATTCGCCAGGTCGTCGGGAACCAGCGCGGCGAGGCGCTCGGCGACGCCGTCCTCCGCCTCGTCCACATAGGCCGAGACTTCGAAAATAGCCGCCTTCTCGTCCACCTCGAAGATGGACAGCGGCCAGCCCTCGTCTTCCAGGCCGAGTTCGAGCGCGGCGTAGACCCGTTCCGTCTCGGCCTTTGGCCCGCGGAGGTGATAGCGTATCTGGCCCACGGTCAGGATCCGGTCGCCAGCCGCTTCAGCTTGGCGACCGCCGTCTGGCCGTTCTCGCCATAGGCGATGGTGCCGGCAAAGGCGCCGCCCTTCTCGAGCAGGAGCACCGATGCGGTGTGGTCCATCGTGTATTCGCCCCCGCCGGTCTCGACCTTGCGCGAATAGATGTTGAACGACTTCGTCATCGCCGCCACCTTGGCCGGATCGCCGGTGACGCCTGTGATGCGCTGCGAGACGTTGCGCACATACTGGTCCATGATTTCGGGCGTATCGCGCTCGGGGTCGACCGACACGAAGAAGGCGCGGATGTTCTCTCCCTCCGGGCCGAGCTGTTTCAGCCAGCCGTCGAGCTCGAACAGCGTGGTCGGACAGATTTCGGGGCAGTGGGTGAAGCCGAAGAAGACGGCGGAGGGCTGCGCCCTGAATTCCTTCTCGCTGATCGGCTGGCCCTTCTGGTCGACGAGTTGGAACGCGCCGCCATAGGCCTCACCGGAGCCGACTTTCGCATACCAATCGAAGGCAACGTAGCCGATGCCCGCCGCGACGAGGAAGAGAAGCCCGTAGAGGATCGCGCGCATCGTATTCACCTGAGGCTATGCGAGAAAGGCTGCGGCGTCAGAAACACCAGGAGAGACCCGACGCGGTCAGCGCCATCAGCATGGCGGACCCGTTCCCGATCCATGCGGCGAACGCCGCGCCCGTGAAGCCGCCCACCGCGACCGCGGCGAGCGCGACGCGGACAAGCCAACCCCTTCCGGATGTCGATCTGCCAGACATGCCGCAGATATAGCGGGCGGCGTTCGGCTTCGCAAAGGGCATGATGCCGCGTTGGCAGCTGTTCCGAAAAGCGCGAAGCTCCTTAAACCCACGCAATGCCAGGAGACACGCATGGCTACGCAGGCACCCAAAGGCTATTCCCGCCTCCAGATTGCCCTCCACTGGATCATCGCGCTGCTGATCGCGGTGCAGATCCTCTACCATGACCCGATGGAAGAGGCCTGGGACGCCGTCCGCGACGGGCTTGCCGTTCCGGCGGAGGTGACCTTCGGCGTCACCGTGCACGTCGTCGTCGGCGTGTCCGTCCTGCTGCTTGCCTTGCTGCGGCTCGGCGTGCGTTTCACGCGCGGCGCGCCGGCCCTGCCTGCGGAGGAGCCCGCGCCGCTGCGCCTCGCCGCGAATGCGACGCATGTCGTGCTCTATATCCTCATGATCGCGATCCCGCTCGGCGGCCTCGCTGCCTGGCTGGGCGGCGTCAAGCCCGCCGCCGGCATCCACGGTCTTGCGGCGAACGTGCTGTTCTGGCTGGTCGTGCTGCATATCCTCGGCGCGCTCTACCAGCGCTTCGTCCTGAAGTCGGACGTGATGACCAGGATGGTGTCGCCGCAGAAATAGCGGCGCCCGGCGAGGCCGGCATTGCAAGGCGGGCGGCCCGACCCTACCTCTCGCGCTGTCGTCCAAGGAGATCCGACATGAACCGTTTCGCCGCCGCAGCCCTGTTCTTCGGCCTCGCCGCGTCGCCAGCCCTGGCGCAGGAAGTCGGTGAGGTTGGCGTCGACTGGCTTGGCAACGACATCATCGTCGAAGCCTTCAAGGACCCGAAGGTCGACGGCATCACCTGCCACGTCTCCTATTTCGAGCGCGGCGTGATCGACCGGCTGCAGAAGGGCAACTGGTTCGAGGACCCGTCGGATTCCTCCATCGCCTGCCGCCAGACCGGCCCGATCGCGATCCGCGACATCGACCTCTCCAAGGGCGGCGAGGAAGTGTTCAACCAAGGCATCTCGCTGATCTGGAAGCAGCGTGTGGTCAACCGCATCTACGACAAGACCAACGACACGCTGATCTACCTGTCGCATTCGCGACAGGTACAGGACGGCTCCGCCAAGATGGCGATCTCGAGCGTGCCGCTGTTCAACCAGCCCGTGACCTGGACCAACGGTAAGCCACAGTAACTTGCGGCAGCGGAAGCGGGCGCGTATTGGCTCGGCCATGTCCGACGAGCGCTTTCCCTCCGACGAGCCGCGCATCCATCCGACCGCCGAGATGAAGGGCTGTCGGCTCGGCCGCCATGCGGTGGTCGGCGAGCGCGTGATCCTGCGCGACGTGATCGTCGGCGACTATTCCTACTTCGAGCGCCACAGCGAGGCGGCCTATGCCGACATCGGCAAGTTCTGCTCCATCGCGGCGAACACGCGCATCAACGCACTGGAACATCCGATCGAGCGGATCACCCAGCATAAGATCAGCTACCGGCCGAACGAGTTCTTCCGCTTCCTCGGCGTCGACCAGGATTTCCGCGCCCGCCGGGCCGGCAAGCGGGTCGCGGTCGGCCACGATGTCTGGATCGGCCACGGCGCGGTGATCATGCCGGGCGTGTCGGTCGGCAACGGGGCAGTGATTGGGGCGAATGCCGTCGTGACGCGCGACGTCGAGGCCTTCACGGTCGTCGCCGGCTCGCCGGCCAAGCCGGTGCGCAAGCGCTTTCCCGACGAGATCGCCGCGCGCATCGCGAAACTCGCCTGGTGGGATTTTTCGCGCGAAAGGCTGTTCGAGGCGGTGCCCGACATGCAGCGGCTGTCGGCCGAGGCGTTCCTCGACAAATGGGAAAACGCCGGTGCGTGAGGCCGGCCTGTGCATAGGAGACAATCCATGACCAACGTTCCGACGAAGCGGCTCAATTCCGGCGCGGACATGCCGGTGATCGGGCTGGGCGTGTGGCAGGTCGCCGACGATGTCGCCGCCGACGCCGTGATGACCGCCATCGAGGCCGGCTACACCAGCATCGACACCGCCGCGGTGTACCGCAACGAGCGCGGGGTAGGCGAGGGGATCAGGCGCTCCGGCGCGGAGCGCGAAAAGCTGTTCGTCACGACCAAGGTCTGGAACGATTCGCAGGGCTACGACACCACGCTCCAGGCCTTCGACAAGAGCCTCGGCAGGCTTGGCCTCGACTATGTCGACCTCTACCTGATCCACTGGCCGGCCGCGTCGCGCGGGCTCTATCTCGACACCTGGAAGGCGCTGGAGAAATTGAAGGCCGAAGGACGCGCGCGTTCGATCGGCGTGTCGAACTTCCACATCCCGCACCTGAAGCGGCTGTTCGAAAGTTCAGATGTCCGTCCGGCGCTCAACCAGATCGAGCTCCATCCCGGCCTGCAGCAGGCCGAGCTTCGCGCCTTTCACGCGGCAAACGATATCGCCACCGAAGCCTGGAGCCCGCTGCAGCGCGGCGCGGTGGACAGATCGGAGATCGTCGCCATCGCGGCAAAGCACGGCCGCACCCCTGCGCAGGTGATCCTGCGCTGGCACATCCAGCTCGGCAACATCGCGATCCCGAAGTCCGTCACGCCCTCGCGCATCAGCGAGAACATCGCCGTCTTCGATTTCGAACTGGACGACGCGGACATGGCGGCGATCGCGAAGCTCGACGCCGGCGTGCGCACCGGGCCGAACCCCGACACATTCGCCTGACGGAACCGCACGAACTTCTGCTGCGTTTCCGGGCGTCGGTCCGCGGCAGGAGGGGTTCATGCAGGAAGAGATCGTTCGCATCGTGTTCGGCGAGGCGGAGACAGCCAATGTCTGGTTCTACGTCGAGATCGTCTTCCGCACGCTGGTCATGTATCTCTACACGATCTTCCTCGCCCGGATGGTCGGCCATGACGCCATCGGACAGATCGGGCCGTTCGAGTTTGTGCTGGTCATCGCCGTCGGCTCGGCCGCCGGCGATCCGATGTTCTATCCCGATGTCGGCCTGTTGCAGGGCATCCTCGTGATCACCGTGGTCGTCTTGCTGCATCGGGCTACAGGCGCCTTGTTGGCGCGATCGAGCAGGGTCGAGAGCCTTGTCGAAGGTGACCCGGTGCTCGTGATCAAGGATGGACATATCATCGAAGAGGCACTTGGCTCCGGCGCTCTCAGTCTGCGCGAACTTCTGGCGTTGCTGCGCGTCGAGGGTGTGCGCGACACCGGCGAGGTGGAGGCGGCCTATTTCGAGAACAACGGCAAGCTGAGCGTCTTCCGCTATCCCGCCGAAAAGGCGAAGCACTCCCGCTCGACGGAACCGCTCAGGACCCAGCGCTAGCTTTCAGCCTTGATGGACCGCGCCTTCTCAAGCAGCAGGTCCCGGTCTCGACCGTGGCGCGCGATCAGTTCTTCCGCCTGGTTAGGCGAGAGGTCCGTGTTCTCGGCGAGGAATTTCACGTCCTCGTCCAGCAGTTTCTCCCGCCGGTCCGTTTTCACCGCGCTGGGCATCAGTTTGGCCTTTCGATCAGTTTGTTGAAGCGGCTCACCTGGCCGTTGTCGAGCATGTCCTGATGCAGGAAAGCGAGCTTACGGTCTTCGAAGATTTCGAAGAATTCATCCCACTCGATTTCGCGGAACCCGTCTTCGGGACTGCCGAAATCGATCCGCAGCACGCCTTCGCCGACCACGGCCGGACGGCCGTCACGGCTTTCGACCCATTTGCGGATCACCTTGTGATTGGTGGTTGCAACAGCTTCGGTCATTGTCTTGCTCCTCGGCTTCTTGCTGGCAACGGTGAGTAGGACGGATTGTTCCGCTCTTCGCGGACCCAGGCGTAGGGGAAGTGGTCGCGGATGCGGGCGTTGAAGAAACGGCCCTTTGAAAACGCGCGGCGGAATTCGTCAGCCGTTTCGGGCGGGACGCTCCGGTAGTCGTAGCGTCGGCCGTTGGCCACGAACCAGACCGACAGGATCCGGCTTGCCTCGTCATACTCGAAATGCCGGATCGACGTGGACGGCATGGTCACTCTCCGGTGTCGCTGTTCGACGCGGCCAGTGGCTTCGATTCAGGCGATCCGCGATGGCGCAAGAAGATCGACAGGACGACGAGGACCGCGGTCGAGAGAAATTCGGACTGCCAGTTCTGGAAGGATTCGAACCAGAAGCTCGGATCGGCCAGATAGGCGAATGCCGGAACGGCCGGTTGGCCGTGCGCCAATGCGTCTGCATTGTGTGCCGCCGCACTCGACATCCAGTGCAGCAGGAAGGAGAGGATGAAAAGCAAGGCCAGCGCGAGGCCGAGTCCGTGAGCATAGAGCCATCCGCCCAGCCGGCTGACAGCACGCCGGTGAACCGGCACCTCGTCGCCGGGGCGATAGGGCTGATCCGGATCGCGGGATTCGGCCGAGCCGCGCTGGAACAGCATCGCAGTCAGCACGACATAGGCCGACATCTGCAGGAATTCGCTCTCCCAGTTCTCGAACAAGGCGGAGGAGAATGGCGCGGAGAGGAAGTAAGCGCCGAGCGTCAGGACCGGCTCGCCATGGACGGCGCGCATCTCGTTCTCGTGCGCCAGCCCGGAAAGCAGCATGCCGACGAGGCTCAGGGCGAAGGCGCCCAGCAGTGCGATGGTGAGGCTGTTGTCGCGCAGGAACCGCATGGCCGAACCGCTCCGTGATCGATGGTCGAGCAGAACGATCAGGAAGGACGGAAGTTGCGGCGTGGTGTGGGGAAGACGCGATCCGGCTATGGCTTCCCGCGGCATGGGTCCCAAGGCCACTCGCGATTTCGTGAACGCACAACATCGCCGCCTGCTTTTCAGGTCTGCCGATGCGCGTATCATCACAGCATGTCTCGCCTGCAAGCTCGACTGGCCTCATGCTTCGGAGCAGCGGTGATGCTGGCGCTCGGTGCATCCGCGGCACCGGCCCAGGATAAGGTCGTCGACGTCGAGCTGGTTCTTGCGGTTGACGTCTCGCTCTCGATGTCGCCCGACGAACTCGTCATCCAGCGCGACGGTTATGCAGCGGCCCTCACCGACGATGCCGTGCTGCGGGCGATCGCCGACGGCGCGCATGGCAGGATCGCCGTCACCTATGTCGAATGGGCTGGCTCCAGCGTGCAGCAGGTCGTGGTGCCCTGGTCGGTGATCGCGACGGCGGAGGACGCGCAGGCCTTCGTCTCGAAGATGACCGCGCTGCCGCCGCGCAGTGCGCGCCGTACCTCGATCTCGGCCGCGCTCGACTTCGCCGCGTCGCTCTTCGACGCGAGTGGCTACAGGGGCATGAAGCGGGTGATCGACGTGTCGGGCGACGGTCCCAACAACCAGGGCACCCCCGTCGATCAGTCGCGCGACCGCATCGCCGAAAAAGGCATCACGATCAACGGCCTGCCTTTGATGACGAATGGCAGTGGCCTATCCTCGGCCTTCGACATCGCCAATCTCGATGCCTATTATTCCGACTGCGTGATCGGCGGCCCCGGCGCCTTCATGATCCCGGTCAACGGCTGGGCGCAGTTTCCCGAGGCGATCCGGCGCAAGCTGGTTCTGGAACTTGCCAGCCGGGAGCATCCGCTCCGCATTGCGATGGAAGCGGAGTTCCCGCCCGTCATCAAGGCCGCCACGATCTTCACGACCGACTGTCAGATCGGCGAAAAGATGTGGAACAATCGCGGCTGGATCGACATCCAGTAGACGGCTCTCAGTCCTGGCGGGATTCGGGACTGCCGGGACGCGGCGCGAGATAGATTACCAGCGACCCGAGCAGAGCAGCGACCACCGAGCCGAGCAGGATGCCGACCTTGACGTCATCCTGCAGAGTGGCGTTGCTGGCGAAGGCGAGCAGGCCAATAAACAGGCTCATCGTGAAGCCGATGCCGCAAAGCAGTGACACCCCCAGCAGGTGCATACGCGCGGCGTTCGCGGGCATGTCTGCGAAACCGAGCCGGATCGCCGCGTAGGACGTGCCGAAGACGCCGACGAGCTTGCCGATGACAAGGCCGGCCGCGACGCCTAGCGTCAGCGGATCGACGAGCGTGTCGGTCGACATGCCGGAAAAGGAAACGCCGGCATTGGCGAAGCCGAAGATGGGCACGATGACGAAGGGGACGACGCCGTGCAGGGAATGTTCGAGGCGATGGAGCGGCGATTCTTCGATGTCGTGCTCGATGCCTGGCGTCCGCCGCAGCGGGATCGTTAGTGCCAGCGCAACGCCCGCAAGTGTGGCATGCACGCCCGACTGCAGCACCAGCACCCACAACACCACGCCCAGCGCGAGATAGGGCAGGAGGCTGCGCACGCCGAACCTGTTCATGGCGACGAGGATCGCCAGCACGCCCAGCGCGCCTACGAGATACGCCATCTGCAGATCGGCCGTGTAGAAGATCGCGATGATGATCACCGCGCCCAGGTCGTCGATGATCGCGAGCGCAGTCAGGAACACCTTCATCGAAGCGGGGACGCGGCTGCCCAGCAGCGAGAGGACGCCCAGCGCGAAGGCGATGTCGGTGGCGGTCGGGATCGCCCAGCCGCGCATGGTTTCCGCATTGCCCCAGTTGAGCGCGGCGTAGATCAGCGCCGGCACCGCCATGCCGCCGGCCGCGGCCAGCCCGGGCAGGATTCGCCGCGGCCAGGTCGAGAGCTGGCCATCCAGCACCTCGCGCTTGATCTCGAGGCCGACCAGCAGGAAGAACACCGCCATCAGCGCGTCGTTGATCCAGTGCGACACGCTGAGCGGACCAAGATACGACTTCAGGACCGCGAAATAGACCGGCGCCAGCGCCGAGTTGGCGACGATCAGGGCAAGCGCGGCTGCGCCCATCAGCACAATGCCGCCGGCCGCCTCACTGTCCAGGAATTCGCGGAAGATCGATTTCTGGCGGGTGCTCACGTCCGGCCTCCTTTTGGTTGGTCGGCCGCAATGGCCATGATGGTCGCGCCGGATGCCCGGATGCGCCCGTCAGACATAATCGATTGGAGATGAAATTCCAGCGCCGCGGATCGAAAATCCGCAGCTTTGTATGAGAACCGCCTACGCCGCCAGCAGCTGCTTGCGGTCGGCGCGCTCCTGCTGGGGCGAGCGGGCGTAGAGCTCGCGGTAGCATTTCGAGAAATGCGAAGCCGAGACGAAGCCGCAGGCCACCGCGACTTCCACCACCGGCAGCGACGACTGGATCAAGAGGTGTCGCGCCCGGTCGAGGCGGATCTCCAGATAGTAACGCGCCGGCGAGCGGCCCATCTCCTGCTGGAACAGGCGCTCGATCTGCCGGCGCGACAGGCCGACATGGTCGGCGATCTCGATCAGCGAAAGCGGTTCGGAAAGGTTCATCTCCATCAGTTCGATGATCGACAGCACCTTGCCGTTCTGCACGCCGAGGCGGGCGCGCAGCGGCAGGCGCTGGCGGTCCGTCGGGCTGCGCACCCGGTCGGTCAGCACCTGCTCGCAGACGCGGTTGACCAGCATCTCGTCGAAATCGTCGCCGATCAGCTTCAGCATCATGTCGAGCGCGGCGGTGCCGCCGGCGCAGGTGTAGATGTTCTGGTCGACCTCGAAGAGGTCGGCGAAGACGTTGGCCTTGGGGAACGCCTCGGAAAAGCCCGGCAGGTTCTCCCAATGGATCGCGCAGCGCTTGTTGGAGAGCAGGCCGGCCGAGGCCAGCACATGCGCCCCGGTGCAAAGGCCGCCGATCGCCACGCCGCGGTTGTATTCCTCCCGTAGCCAGGCGAAGGCGGAGCGGTTCTGGTATTTCTCGACATTGACGCCCGAGCAGACGATGACCATCGAAGGACGGTCCGGTCCGCTCATCTTGCGACGTTCGTCTTCGAGGGAGGTTTGAACCGCGATCTCGATGCCGCTGGAGGCCTTCACCGGCCTCCCGTCGGCGCTGGCGAGCCGCCAGCTATAGGCGTCGTAGCCAAGCATGCGGTTGGCCAGCCGCAACGGCTCCACCGCCGTCGAAAAGGCGATCAGTGTAAAATCGGGGACGAGGAAGAAGACGATCGAGCGTTTGATGGCTGGCTTTACGGTCACGAAACACTCCCGGAAACCTGGCTATCGGCGAACGGCTTTCATCGTCGCGATGGCAAAAGTGTCATCCGGAACGTCTGGAAATGTCAATGTGATTGCGGCAGCGGCTGATCCGAAAGCGACATGGCTCTCTTTTCGTGTCGCAAAAAGAAAAAGCCCGCGAAGCTTGGGCTGCGCGGGCGAGGAGGTCTTGACCGGAAGAAGATGGAGCCGCGGGAGGGAACGGCTCCGGTTAGGCCTACATCAGCAGACCGCCGAGGCGGTTGGCCGCGAGCGCAGCGGTCTGGCCCGGCATGGTCCGGCCGAGGCGCGCACGCTCAAGGCTGGTGATGAGGTTGCCGGTGCGGCGGCCGCGGAAGAAGGTCGACAGGAACTTCATGGTAGCTCTCCAAGCAAATCGTGCGTTTTACTCGGAGCGGCCGGCGCGATGTCTGCGTCAAGCAGCTCTTTTCATGGCGCGGATATAGGCATCTGCCGCGATCTTTGCAGTGACAAAAGCGAACAGCCGCGTCGCAAAAGCGATATCGCGACGTTCGGAGACATTCGCCGATCCAAGGTAATGGATTGAATCGACAGGAATTATCCGGCCTTCACGCCAGTCATGCGGCTGGTTCATATGCGTCATGCCGCGATTGCATGGCTGCGCGGCATCTGCCCCTGTCGTAGGCAAAACAAAAGTCCCGCCGCAAGCTGCGAGCGGGACTTTTCGGTTCCGAGCCAGGGCGCCGTCGCAGCGCCGTGCGCGATCAGTACCAGCCGCCGGTCACGACCTTGTTGACCGTGTTGTGGCGGTAGGCTTCCGGCCAGCCGATGTCCTTCTGGAACTCGACGGGCAGGGCGCGGATCGAACGTTCGGTTTCCTGGCGGGCGCGGGCGGCGCGGTAGTCGGCCGCGAAGCGGCTGAGGGTGGTCATGATGGACATTTCTCTCTCCTTGAGTTCGCAACAGACAGGCTTGGGAGGAGCCTCTCGATTGCGTGCCATTTAGGCAGCTCTTGTTTCAAATTTATTGCGGGCGGATGGCCGACCGTTTCGACTTGCGAATTAAGTCGTCACGGGTCGCCGAATTCGTCGGCAATTGCCTTGTTGCAGTGCAACATGCAAGCCGCGCCCGTTCACCGTATCATTGCGGCGTTTCGGTGGCGGATTACGACCGGGCGCGAAATTCACGATCGAAATCGATGCCATCCGGCCAGCCGATGTCCTTCTGCATACCGTGCGGCAGATCCGCGATACGCATGGCGGTGCGGATGCGCAGCCGGCGAGCGCGCTGCGTTGCGACGAACCGGGTAAATGCTGTGTAGATCGACATGACTTTCTCCATTCGTTGGGCGAAGGGCGTCTCGTCCTTCCATGTGGTTGACTATGGGGCAGGGATGATATTCAATCAAACGAAATGGAATGATCGATTGGATCAAGAAAACTGAATGGTGACGCCATGAACGCCCCCCTGAACCATCCTCTGCCGCTGCTGGAACTCGACGTGCTGCGCACCTTCGTGGCGATTGCCGAGACGGGCAGCTTCACGCTCGCCGCCAATGCGGTGTTCCGCACGCCCTCCGCCGTGTCGATGCAGATCAAGAAGCTGGAAGAGACGCTCGGGCGCGCGCTCTTCACGCGCGACGCGCGTTCCGTGTCGCTGACGGCCGATGGCGAGATCCTGATCGGCTATGCGCGCCGGCTGCTTGCAATCAACCGCGAGGCCGTTTCCAAGTTCGTCATGCCCGACATCCAGGGCGTGGTGCGGCTGGGTTCGCCGGACGACTATGGCGAGCGCGTGCTGCCCGACGTGCTGCGCCGCTTCGCCCAATCGCATCCCTCGGTCGCGGTCGACGTCGTCATCGACCAGAGTTCCAATCTGCGCCGGCGCATGGATGACCGTGAGCTCGACATCACGCTGATGACCTGCTCCGGCAAGGTCATCCCGATGGACGCGGAGATCCTGCTGACGGAGCAGATCGCCTGGGCGGGCGCCCGCGGCGGTAGTGCGCATATGCGCGAGCCGCTGCCGGTGTCGCTGTGGGAGGAGGGTTGCGCCTGGCGCATCCGTGCGCTCGATGCGCTCAGCACCAGCGGGCGCGACTATCGCATCGCCTATATGAGCGCGCATACCTCTGGCCAGCGCTCGGCGATCCTCGCCGACCTCGCGGTTGCGCCGCTGCCGAAGTCGTTCATCGGCGACGATCTCGTCGTCCTGGGGCCGAAGGACGGCCTGCCGGAACTCGGCACCTACAATCTGGTGATGATCGTGCGTCCCGACGCGAGCGCGCCGGTCAGGGCGGCGGCCGACCACATCCGCGCGACGATGGAAGCGTTCAAGGAAAGCGGCCGCTTCGCGCTCGCCGCCTGAGCGGCGGGAACTTCCACGCCCGACCGGGGTTTTTGATGCGGCGGCCTGTCCAGGCCGCCGTATCCGTATGGAGGGGTCGTAACGCACCATGGCGCGGCCGGTCGTCGACGAATTGCTCAGGGAATACCGGGCGAAGCGGGATTTTTCGAAGACCGCGGAGCCCGATGACAGGCCCGCGCCGAAGGCCGCCGGCGAGGGGCTCGCCTTCGTCGTCCAGAAGCATGATGCGACACGGCTGCACTACGACTTCCGGCTCGAATGGGCGGGCGTGCTGAAGAGCTGGGCGGTGACGCGCGGCCCCAGCTATGATCCGGCCGAAAAGCGGCTGGCGGTGCGAACTGAAGACCACCCGCTTGCCTATGGCGCCTTTGAGGGCACCATTCCCGAGAACGAGTATGGCGGCGGCACCGTGATGCTGTGGGATCGCGGCACCTGGGAGCCGGTCGGCGACTTCGATCAGGGCCTTGAGGACGGCAAGATCGTCTTCCGCCTCGACGGCGAACGCCTCAAGGGCGAATGGACACTTGTCCGGATGAAGCCACGCGCGAAGGAGAAGCGCGAAAACTGGCTGATGATCAAGCATCGCGAGGAGGGCTTTACGCCACCTCGCGGCGACGTGCTCAACCGGTTCACCAAGAGCGTCGCGTCGGGCCGCACCATGGCCCAGATCGCCAAGGGCGGCCGTGGCTTGGCGAAGAGCGATCTCACGGCCAAGCGGCCCGCAGGCGGATTGACAGGCAAGGCGGACAAGAAAGGCAAGGCCGCCGGGACAAAGGCCTTGCCTCTGCCACGCTGGCGCGAGGTGCAACTCGCGACGTTGGTTGCCGATGCGCCCGAGGGCGGGGAATGGCTGGCCGAGATGAAATATGACGGCTACCGCGCGCTGATCGCGGTGGCCGGCGAGAAGGCCAGGATCTACACGCGCAACGGCCTCGACTGGACCGGCAAGTTTCCCGGCATCGCGGCGGCGGCCTCGACACTCGGCGTCGGCTCCGCGCTGATCGATGGCGAGATTGTCGCCTTCGATCGCAACGGAAAGACCGATTTCTCGACCCTGCAGAAGTCGATCAAGGCCGGCGGCAAGGATCTGTTCTGTTTCGTGTTCGACCTGCTCGAACTTGACGGGAAGGACCTGACGCGCCTGCCGCTCATCGAGCGCAAGTCGAAGCTGGAGGCGCTGATCGGCGCCGGCAGGGAGCCACTCCTGCTTTCCACCCATGTGCTGGGCAAGGCCGAAGAGGTCTTCCGCCAGGTGTGCTCGGCCGGACACGAGGGCATCGTCGCCAAGCGCGCGGACGATCCGTACATCTCCGGCCGCGGGCGGAGCTGGCTGAAAATCAAGTGCACGAGGCGGCAGGAGTTCATCGTCGGCGGCTATGCCCCGTCAGACAAGCGCGGCCGCACTGTCCGCTCGCTGCTCATCGGCGTGATGGAGGATGGCGAGCTTGCCTACAAGGGCCGGGTCGGCGCCTTCGAGGGTGACACGCTCGGCGAGGTGGAAGATCTTGTCGGTTCTCTCGAGCGTAAGACGTCGCCTTTCGTCTCGGTCCCGCGCGAGATGGCGCGCGGCACGGTCTGGCTCAAGCCGGAGCTCGTCGTAGAGGTCGACATGGCGGAGTTCACGGCCGATGGTGTGGTTCGCCACGGCGTGGTGCGCGGGATCCGTGGCGACAAGCCCGCGAAGGACGTGGTGCTGGAGATACCGAGGGAGACGGTCATGCAGCATGAGACGCGCGACATCTTCGCAGGCGTAAAGCTCTCCAGCCCGCAGAAGGTGCTGTTCGAGGAGCAGGGCGTGACCAAGGCCGACCTCGCCGCGCATTACGAGCGCGTCGCCCGGCGCATCCTGCCGCATGTCGAGCGCCGGCTGCTCAGCCTGGTGCGCTGTCCGGACGGGGAGGGTGGCCAGTGCTTCTTCCAGAAGCATGATTCCCGCGGTTTCCCCGACGAGCTGAAGCGGATGGAGATCGAGGAGAGCGACGGCAAGCGGGACAATTATCTTTACGCGGAAGACCTGTCGGCGCTGATTGCCGGCGTTCAGATGGGCACGCTGGAATTTCACATCTGGGGCTCGCGCATCGACGACATCGAGAAGCCGGACCGGCTCGTTTTCGATCTCGACCCCGACGAGGGGCTGGGCTTCGCCGACGTGCGCGACGCCGCGTTCGACCTGCGTGACCGACTGCAGAAGTTCGGCCTGAAGACCGTCCCGCTCGTCACCGGCGGCAAGGGCGTGCATGTCATTGCGCCGATCGCACCGCGCGTGGAGTGGCCGGAGGTGAAGGAATTCGCCAAGGGTTTCGCGAAGATGCTCGAGGACGAGGCGCCGGACCGCTATGTCGCCAACATGTCGAAGGCCAAGCGCAAGGGCCGCATCTTTGTCGACTATCTGCGCAACGAGCGCGGCTCCACCGCGATCTGCCCCTATTCGACCCGCCGCCGCAAGGGCGCACCGGTGGCGACCCCGGTGTCGTGGGACGAATTGAAGGATCTTGAGGCAGCGAACAGCTTCCACATCGGCGACATGGAGCAGCGCCTGTCCCTGGCCGACCCGTGGAAGGAGGCCGACGGCTGGAGGCAGTCGATCACCAAGGCGATAATGGCGAAGGTCGCGGACGCATAGCAGTCATCGAAGACAGGAGAAGAGCCGTGCAGGCCCCCGACTACGACGTCTTCTTCGCCTCCTATGTCGACTTCTACAATGCCGCGCTGGCGAGCAAGCCGGTGATCCACGATCTGCGGGCCTGCTATGCCGAATATGTCGTTGGCGCGTCAGGCCATCATGTGATGGGCGGCGAGAACGGTGACGACTACGAAAAGGTGTTGGAGAAGGGGTTCGGCTTCTACCGCGCTATCGGCGTCGTCGAGATGCGTCTGCGCGGTGTAGAGGCGCGGGAGATCATTGCCGGGCACGACGAGGCGCGGGTCTTCTTTACCGCGCAGATGCGGCGCAAGGACGGAACGAAGTTCCCGCTAGACTTCGAGGTCGTCTATTTCCTGCAGCGCCGCGACAGCGGCCCCAAGATCTTCGCCTTCCTGTCCGAGGACGAGATGGAGCTGTTCCGCGGCCTCGGCCTGGTCGATGGTGAGGGCAAGCCGCTCGGGGCCTAGGCCGCCCGCGCGGCCGTCTGTGCTGGAACCTGTTCCAGGAAGGCCACCATCCTGTCGCGGGCGGGCCGCGCTTCGGGGATGTCTAGCAACGGCCAGACATGGAACATCCCGTCTCCCCGCACCAGCTCGATGTCGACGCCCGCCGCGCGTGCCTTGTCCACGAACAGCACCGTGTCGGGATAGAGCAGGTCGCGGGTGCCGGAGAAGATCACTGTGCGCGGCAGCGCCGCGACGTTGCCGTAGATCGGGCTGATGCGCCAGTCGTCGAGCTTCAGGGCGCCGGCATACATGTGCATGGCCGCCAGCGCGCCGGGGATGTCGAGCCAGGGATCGCGCCTGGCATAGTCGTGCACCTCGGGATTGGCGAGCGAGGAATCGACGCTTGGCGACAGCAGCGCCAGTGACGAGGCGATCGGATCGCCCCGTTCCGCCGCCATCAGCGTCAGCACCAGCGCCATGTTGGCTCCGGCGGAATCGCCGACGATCGCGGCATGCGGCGCCTCGGCGAAGACCTGGCGGTAAACCTCTCCGGCCATCCCGTAGATCTGGTCGAACTGGTGTTCGGGGGCCAGCGGATAGACCGGCACCGTCACCTGCGCCGACAGGCGCTCGGCGAGTTCGGCGATCAGCAGCCAGTGGAACGGCGTCAGCTCGAAGCAATACGCCCCGCCGTGCAGGTAGAGGAGCCGCCGTCCGGCCGTGCCCGCCCTAGGCCGCGCCTCGTACACCACGTGGCCCTGCACCTCGCGCTGTGTGATCTCGAGGCGGTCTTTCACCTTCTCGGGCGGGCGGTGGTCCTCAACCGGCCGCATCTTGGCGAGGCGCTGCCGCAGCCCTTCCTCGGACATGAACGCCTTTTTGCGCGTGTGCTTCAGCACGAAGGCGTAGAAGTGTGATTTCAGGCTGGCCATGGCGTCCTCCCAGGCGCGGGAGTAGAGGTGCGGCCACCCGCTTAGTCAATACGCCCGCAAGCTGGCGGCCTCGGTCATTCGCCGGCGATCGCGGCCTGGCGCGGCGCTGTTCAGGAACTCGACGATCAGGTTCCGCGCGCGGCGGGCCTCGGGCATGTCGATCAGCGGCCAGACATGCATCATGCCGGGCTCGACCACGAGTTCCACCTCGACGCCCGCGCGACGGGCGAGGTCGGCGAAGCGGATCGTGTCCAGCGTCAAAAGGTCGAACTCGCCGGCGAGGATAAGCATCGGCGGCAGCACCGAGAGGTCGCCCTTGATCGGGCTGATGCGCCAGTCGGCACGGTCGAGATGCGGCGCGTAGTGGCGGATCGCCTCCAGGCCGCCCTCGATGTCGAGCCAGGGATCGAGCCGCGCCGCCTGTGCGACGTCGGGGTTTTCCAGCGTCATGTCGAGGCCGGGCGAGATCAGCACGTGGCGGTCCGGGCCGGGCAGGCCTTCTTCGGCCGCCATCATGGTCAGCACCACGGCCATGTTGCCGCCGGCGGAATCGCCCATGAAGACGATCTCGCCGGCCGGCTCCTCCGCCAGCATCCTGCGATAGGTCTCCATCACCATGGCGAACATCTCCTCGAAGCGATGTTCGGGCGCGATCGGATAGACAGGCACGGTGATGCGGGCGTCGAGGCGTTCCGCCATCTCGGCGATCAGCCGCCAGTGGAATGGCGTGATTTCAAACACATAGGCGCCGCCGTGCAGGTAGAGAATCCGTTTCTCGACCTGGCCGCCGCGCGGCGCGACATCGTAGACCGGAGAGCCGAACACCTCGCGGCGCGCGATGTCGAGGCGTCGCGCGACAGAGGCGGGCGGTCGGTGGTCCTCGAAGGTGCGGGCACGCGCGATCCAGCGGTTCATTTCCGCCGCGCTGGCAAAGGCCTTCTTGCGGGTGCTGCGAAGATAAAGGGAGACGATACGGGACTTGAGGCTGGGCATGCGCGCAGAACCCACTCGACGGACCTTCGTTCCTCCCCTTCCGCCAAGATCGTGCCGTTTGCCGGCTGGGTCAAGAGTCCGGCATGCCCCAGGCATAAGGCGGCCGCCGCCTGCGCTTCCTGCGCCAGCCGATGTCGCGCCTGATCTCGGGATCGAGCGCGTCCAGCAGCTCCTCCATGCGGCGTCGCCTGCGCGCGTCGCGGCGGCGCTGTGCATAGCGGGCAATCATATCGAACGGGAACATGTCAGCCTCCTTTGAGGGGAGGCGGATAGCGGCGGCCGGTTTCATCTCCGCGCCGCCGGGTCGGCTTTTCGTAACCGCCTCAGTCGCGGGTACGCCGTGCCGCGCGTTCCTCGCGCGAGCGCCGGCGCGGTGTTCCGTCGCCCGCTTCGCCTTCGGCAAGCAGCTTTTTCGGTGGCAGCTTCACCGCGGCGGCGAGCTTCGGGAACGGGTCGACCTTGTTCGGCAGCGCCATGGCGTCGATGAACAGCTGCTGGAAATGTGGCTCCAGCGCTGTCTCGATCTTCTCGATCCTGGCGACCTCGCGCTCGATCTCGCGGCGGTGCTCGCGGTTGAGAAGCGCCATCAGCGCGCCGGTGCCGGCGGCGTTGCCCACGGCCTTCACCTCGGCGAGGTCGCAGTCGGGGATGAGACCCAGCACCATGGCGTATTTCGGGTCGATGAAGGAGCCGAAGGCGCCGGCGAAGCGGATCGTGTCGACATGGTCGACGCCCTGCTTCTCCATCAGAAGCTTCACGCCGGCATAGAGCGCGGCCTTGGCGAGCTGTATCGCGCGGACGTCGTTCTGGGTGACTGTGATGCGCGGTTCTCCGTCGCGCAGCAGATAGGAGAAGGTGCGGCCGTTCGGAATGATGCGCGGCGAGCGGTCGGCGAGCGACCCGTCCACCACGCCGTCCTCCGAGATGACGCCCGACAGATACATTTCCGCGACCACCTCGATGATGGCCGAGCCGCAGATGCCGGTGACGCCGGTCGCCTTCGCCGCTTCCTCGAAGCCGTCCTCGTCCGACCACTTGTCGACGCCGATCACGCGATACTTCGGCTCCAGCGTCGCGGGATCGATCCGCACGCGCTCGATCGCGCCGGGCGCGGCGCGCTGGCCGGAGGAGATCTCCGCGCCCTCGAAGGCGGGGCCGGTCGGTGAGGAGGCCGCCACGACGCGGGCGCGATTGCCCAGCACGATCTCCGCATTGGTGCCCACGTCGACCAGGAGCATCATCCGGTCCTGCCGGTAGGGGCCTTCGGAGAGCGTGGCGCCAGCTGCGTCCGCGCCGACATGGCCGGCGATGCAGGGCAGCATGTAGATGCGCGCGCCGTAGTTCATCTTGATGCCGATGTCGCGCGCCCAGGTATGCACGGCGCCCGAAACGGCGAGCGCGAAGGGCGCCTGGCCGAGTTCCGTCGGATCGATGCCGAGGAACAGATGGTGCATAATCGGATTGCCGACGAACACCGCGTCGAGGATGTTGTCCGGATCGACGCCGCCCTCCGCGCAGACCTTGCCGATCAGGTCGCTGATCGCGTCGCGCACGGCCCTGGTCATCGCCTCGCGCCCGTCCGGGTTCATCATGACGTAGGAGACGCGGCTCATCAGATCCTCGCCGAAGCGGATCTGCGGATTGGACGTGCCGGAGGACGCGACGATGCGGCCGGACAGAAGCGAGACCAGATGCATCGCGATCGTGGTCGAGCCGATATCGCAGGCGATGCCGTAGGCCTCGTTGTGCAGGCCCGGCCACAGCGCGATGATGTTCGGGCGTGAGGCCTCGAGGTCGCGATGGATGGCGGCCGTGACCCCCCAGTTTCCCTTGCGCAGGATCTTCTGCACATCGGGAATCAGGTGCTGCGAGACAAGCAGGTTGTCGAAGCCCCAGTCCTTGCCGAGCATGATCTTCAGCCGGTCGAGGTCGCCCAGCGGCTTGTGCATGTCGGGCTCTTCGATCTCGACGTAGCAGAGCTGAATCGCCGGATCGCGCTCGATGATCCGGTCGGATGCGGCCTTGCGCACTACCTGGGCGTTGACCACCGTGTCCTGCGGCACGTCGATGACGAGGTCGCCCTGGATCGTGGCCGAGCAGGACAGGCGCCGGTTCTCGGGCAGGCCGCGCACGCGATCGTAGCGCTCCTCCTTCGGCCCGCGCGGCGAGATGTGGTCGTTGGATGAGACGATCTTGTGCTTGGCGAAATTGCCTTCCTGCACTTCGATCTGGCAGCGGCCGCAGGTTGCCCGCCCGCCGCAGACGCTCTCGACATAGACGCCGAGCTGGCGCGCCGCATCGAGCACCGGTGTGCCGACGGGGAAGCGGCCGCGCTTGCCCGAGGGCATGAACAGGACGAGGGGATCGGTGGGCGAGGCGTTCATGACAATACGCAAGCGATGCGGGCTCGATCTCTAGCCTCGCGACCGCCGCCCTTCGCGGTTACGACCACGAGGCGCTGCGCCCGGATCACGATTGAAATTGATCCACGCCGCGCCGCCGGTGTCCTGATTGAGCAGGAAGTTGGCGGCGCGGATCGCCTCCATTTCCTTGCCGGGCCGAGGCTTTGTCGAGCCGAGGCCGAACAGCTTGACAAAAGTCTCGTCGTCCATGTCCGGCGGCAGCACGATACCTGCTGCCTCGACCTCGGCCTTCTTCTCAGCGATTTTGGTCGGGCCGACCGGCAGCGCCACCGGATTCATGATCGCGCTCGTCATGCCGGCGGCATAGGCCATTGGCAGGAAGGCGTTGTTGATGCCGTGCCTGTTCGGCAGGCCGAACGAGATGTTCGATGCCCCGCACGTCGTGTTGACGCCGAGTTCCTCGCGCAGGCGGCGCACCAGCGTGAAAACCTGATGGCCGGCCGTCGCCATTGCGCCGATCGGCATGACCAGAGGGTCGACCACGATGTCATGGGCGGGGATACCGAAGTCGGCGGCGCGCTCGACAATCTTCTTCGCCACCGCAAAGCGCACGTCCGGGTCTTCCGAAATTCCAGTGTCGTCGTTGGAGATGGCAACCACGGCGACGTTGTATTTCTTGACCAGCGGCAGCACTTTTTCGAGCCGCTCTTCCTCGCCCGTCACCGAATTCACGAGCGGGCGGCCCTTGGCGGTCTGAAGGCCAGCTTCGAGCGCGCCGGGAACGGACGAATCGATGCAGATCGGCGTGTCCACTGCCGCCTGCACCGTCTCGATGAGCTTCGGCATCAACATCGGCTCGACGAAGTTGTTGTCGGCGTAGCGCGGGTCCTGCGCCATCATGTTGGAGAAGACTGCGCCCGAATTGACGTCGAGAACGGTCGCACCTGCCTCGGTCTGGGCGACGGCGTCGGACGCCACGCGCGAGAAATCGCCGCGCTCCAGCTCCTCGTTCAGGATCTTGCGGCCGGTCGGATTGATCCGCTCGCCGATCACGCAGAAGGGCTGGTCGAAGCCGATGACGATTTCGCGTGTCGCCGAAGCGACGATCGTGCGGGTCATTCCTGTCTCCTCAAAGGATAGCGGGACTTGTCGGTCGTTCTCATCTGCTGTCAAGCGGCCTCAGTGGCCCACCCGCTCGACGATCTTCTGCGGTGCCTGGTCGGGCGCATCCTCGCGCAGATGGCGCATGCGCTCGGCCACCACGAGTTCGTCACGCGCGGCCTCGCGGTTCCACGGACGGCGCCCCCGCAGCACGCCGGATTCGCTGACGATCTCCGCGACATATTCCTCCTGCCGGTAGGCCATCACGTGGATGCCGGAGACGCCGGGGATCTCCTTCACCTCGTTGATGATGTCGATGCAGAGCTGCTTGCCTTCCTTCTTCTGGTCCTGCGCGCCTTCCAGCCGCTGGATCACCGTGTCCGGAATATGGATGCCCGGCACGTTGGAGCGGATCCATTTCGCCGTCTTGGCAGAGGCGAGCGGCCCGACGCCGACCAGCAGGAACACCTTGTCCAGCAGGCCGAGGTCGCGGGCCTTGGCCATGAAGGTCTTCATCATCGGCACGTCAAAGCAGTACTGCGTCTGGATGAACTGCGCGCCGGCGGCGATCTTCTTGCCGAGATGGATAGGACGGAAATCGTAGGGTGGTGCGAACGGGTTCACCGCCGCTCCGAGGAAGAGCTGCGGCGGCGTCGTCAACTTGCGGCCCGACAGGAACTTGCCGTTGTCGCGCATGATGCGGATCGTTTCGAGCAGCGAGCTGGAATCGAGGTCGAACACCGGCTTGGCGCCGGGCTGGTCGCCCGCCTGCACGCCATCGCCGGTAAGGCACAATATATTGGCGACGCCCATCGCGGCCGCCCCCAGCACGTCGCCCTGGATGGCGATGCGGTTCTTGTCGCGGCAGGCAATCTGCATGATCGGGGCGTAACCCATGCGGGTGAGCAGCGCGCAGATGCCGACCGAGGACATGTGGCAGTTCGCGCCCGAAGCATCGACCGCGTTGATGCCGTCCACCCAGCCGTCGAAGATTTTCGCGCGGTTGTAGACGTCCTCAGGATCGGCGGAATCCGGCGGGTTGAGTTCGGTTGTCACCGCGAATTCGCCCCGGCGCAGGATGCGCTCCAGCCGCCCGCGCGAGGTGTGGCCGGGCAGGGGCTCCAGCGGCAGGTGCACGCCGGCCGGGTTCTCGTCCGGCTGCAAGGGCAGGATCGGCGTCATGCGCCGGCTCCCGCGCGGGCCTGGTCCTTCGCCGCGCCTGCCTGCGCCGTCACCCGCAGCCACGCCGAGGTCTCGCGCAGCGACTGGTCGACCGGCTTCTGCAGGTTCAGGATCGCGTCGCCATGCACCATGTTGCGCGAGCCTTCCCAGGCTTTCACCCAGACGCAGGGCATGTCGGGCTCGACCTCACAATTGCCGTTGGCGCGTACGCCGCCGCAGGGGCCGTTGCGCAGCTGCTTGGGGCAGTTCATCGGGCAGGACATGCCGGTCGAGGACAGGATGCACTGGCCGCACATGCGGCAGTCGAACATGAAGCCCTTCACCCGCTTCTCGACGAACTTCACCGGCGCCTCGACCCGGCCGTAGCCGATGCCCTTCCACACCGGATGCAAAAGCAGGAAGAGGTCGGCGAAGCGGGCGTAGAACCATTCGAGCCCGCGCGAATGGCGGATCGACCAGAGGCGGATCGCGTAGGAGCGCTGCACGCGGCGCTGCGGCGACACGTCGGCTGGCTTGTAGTCGCTCTTCGGCGCCGATTTCTTGACAACGGTCGCTTGCGTGACGCCGACCGGCGCCGAGGGCGGGGTCGCGGCGGCTGCGTCGGACGGCGTTGTCGATGTCAGGGTTTCAGGCATTGTCCCGGCCCCCAGCTTTGGCGAGGGCCACCAGACGGTCGCGGTCGTAGGCGGCTTCGAGCGCGGCCGTCGCCTTGTCTGCCTCGGCTTCCAGCTCGTCGCTGACGGGCACGGGGTCGGCCTTGCGCCATTCGGCGAGATAGGCGTCGGTGTCGCCGGCGCCCGAGCGCATCGCGGCCATGTCGATCGCTTCCGTAAAGCGCAGCGACAGCTCGCGCTTGGCGGTCTGGCGACCCTTTTTCACGATCACCTGCGCCGGAATGTCCCGCCAGTAGACGACGATCAGATCGGCCATAGGCCTTCCTCCTCGATTGCATCGCGAGCATTGCCGAAAGCATCGACGGGCTGCTTGTTGCGGCACGACGCGGGTGCCTTCAAAAGCGACGCCGTGTTCAGGACGAGTGTCGAGAAGGCAAAACTACCAGATCGCGCCCATGTGCGACCAGACGAAGCCGAGTGCCGCACCCGCCGATCCGATCACCAGCCCGATCACGAGAAGAGCGAAGAGGCCGGCCAGCGCGCCTACGCCCAGCATGACGCCGTCGCGCTCCGAGAGCGCGAAGCCGAGCAAGGTGATCGAGAAGGCCGGAAACCAGTTCCCGAGCGGGATCGGCAGCGTTACGATGATCGCCAGGAACAGCGAGATCGCGCCGACGACGCGCTCGCCCTGCTTTGGCCAGAACGGCCAGTAGCGCGGCCGGATGTATTTCTCCAGCCTGGTGAGCCACGGCACGATGCGGTCCATCGCACCGCGAAACTGCGTGCGCGTCAGCGAGATGTTTAAGATGCGCTTCGGCAGCCAGGCGCTGGTCGAACCGTAGAGCATCTGCGCGGCGACGATCAGCAACGGCAATCCCAGAATCGCTGACGAGGGCGGCGGCAGCGGGATCAGGTTGATGACCGCGAAGAAGATCAGCAGCGTCGCCAGGCTGCGATCGCCGAGCGCGGTGCGGATCTCGGCCACGGTGATCGGGCCGTCGCCCTCCGCCGCGAGGCGTTCGAACAGCGACGACAGGCGTGCCGGCTGCGGGCGCCGCGGCGTCCCAGGCAGAGCCTGCTGCTCGTGTTCGTCCATGCCCTGTCTCACGCCATCCCTCTTGGCACATCCTGTCACAGAATGTGCAAACAGCCGTTAATCCTTGATGACATAGTGCCTCTACCGCCGGAAAAGAACCTCAGCGGCGGAATTCGAGGATGTCGAGCTTGGATTCGTAATAGGGCGCCGGAAACTCGATGCGCCAGGATGTCGGCGACATCAGGAACGCGTAGCCCACCTGATCGGTCTCCGGACCTTTGCCGTAGGTCGGAAACGGATCGTCATTCACAGCGAAGGTGCCGAGATAGGTCTGGCGGAAGTCGCTGTCGGTGAAGAAGCGGCCCTTCGTTTTCTGCGATCCCGTCAGCTTCGTCAGCGTCCAGCCGGAGCCGTCGTCGGTCACGCGGCACTTGAACCAGCCGTAGACGATCAGTTGCGCGAAGCCGCCGGCCTTGATCGTGCGGCACTGCCAGTCGCCGGTCATGTCGAAGCCGGACCAGGACTGCTGCCGCGCGTCGACCACTTTGTCGAGGATCGCGATCTCCTCCGCGCTGCCCCCCTCGCGCGCCTCCTTCAGCGCGTCCGCGCGGGTCGTCTCGTAGTTCGCCAGCCTCTCGCGGTCTGCCTTGGTGATCAGGCCTTCGATCTCGCCGGTGGCCCAGGAGGCGGACGGGACGAGGAAGGCGAGGGCGGCAAGCACCAGTCTGCGGGACGTCATTCATCTGCTCCGTTGGGCTGTCCAACGACCAAGGACGAACAATCCGGCGCTTTCATGTTGCCGCGACCGCCCTTGCCAGTGCCGGCGCGAGGTCGCCATATCCCGTCCGCCGCTTTTCATAAGCGAGCCCGAGCATCTTTGCCGCTTTTTCGGCCACCGGCTCGAGCGCGGGATCGTCGGTCTGCGCCAGATAGACCAGCTTCTCGTAGTGACCGAAATAGTCTTTGACCAGTTCGGGATGGCGGTCCAGGCCGAGCGGCTTCATGAAGAAGGCGTCGAACTGCCGGCACAGGAAGTCGGTCATGTAGAAGGTCGTCATGTCGTCGTCGCCGATCGCCTCGAAGGCGGCCATGCCCTGGTAGAAGGCAAAGCAGTGCGGCCCCGCCACACGCTCTACGCCGTGCTTCTCCAGCACCCGGTCCAGCATTCCGCCGGTGCCGCAATCGGCATAGCCGGCCAGGATGTGCTCGTAGCCCTCCGCCTTTGCCTCCGCGATCGCTTTGTCCATGGCGGCGGGGATGCGGTCGGGCGTATAGTGGAAGTCGGCCGGCAGGCAGGTCAGGTCGAGATGATCGAGGCGCAGCTGCGCCTTCACCGCCAGCACCTCGCGGGCGATCATCCCGCAGGCGATGACGAGAACGCGCTCGGCCCTCTTGCTTTTGTCCATCGCCACCGTAGGGAACCCAACGCCCTCGCGATCATTTCACAACGGCAGATACATAAGCCAAGCGAGAGTGGATTTCCATGAATGCCATCATGAGAGTGTCGGTGCTTGTCCTGGTTTTCGCCATCGGCCTGTCCGCCTGCGCCAATACCGTGCGCGGCGTGGGCAGGGATGTGCGGGAGACCGCTGACGCGGTCGAGGACTCTGTGGACTGACGACAACCCCGGCGGCCTGCGTCGCTCCGGTAGCCGCCTTCAGGTTGCCGGTCACGCAAATCGTTAACAGCTTCTCAAGCAACGCCCCTTAGTCTTGGCGGCGTGAAAAGGCTGGATGCGATGTCGTCTCTGGATGATACGGGCCTGACCAAGGCTTCCGTCGCGCACCGCTGGCTGGTGGCTTTCACCGTCGTCGGGCTGATCGTCTGTGTGGCGGCGCTGTTCGGCGTCCTGACGCGACCCGTAGGCTTCCTGGCCGCATTCTGGCCGGCAAATGCCGTCCTGCTCGGCCTTATGGTGCGCAAGCCGGAATTCGCGACCCCGGCCGGCTGGATCGGTGCGTTCTGCGGCTACATGGCCGCTGACCTAGTCACCGGCGGCGAGATATTCATCACCTTCTGGCTCACCGCTGCCAACCTGACCGGCGCGATAACCGGCGTGCTTTTGTTCCGGGTAATGGAGCAGGACGACCGGCAGCTGAGGCGCCCTCAGGCGGTGCTGTTCATGTTCGCGATCTGCGTCATCGCCGCGGCGGCGAGCGCGCTGGTCGGGGGAGGGGCGGCACGGGTGCTGTTCGACCGTGATTTCTTCACCGGACTGGAGTTCTGGTTCACCACCGAACTCGTCAACAGCCTGCTCATTCTGCCTCCGATTCTGGCCTTCCCCGACCTCGGAGGCCCTACGCCCCGCAGATCATTCCTGAAACTCGTCCGCCGGGCGAATTTCTGGACCGTCGGGCCCCTCGCGGCGGTCGTAGCGTCCGCGCTGGGGGAAATGGCCGTCGGCGGGCCGGGCGCGATCGGCTTCGCGCTGCCTGCGCTCCTGTGGTGCGCGCTTACCTACAGCGTGTTTGCCACCGCCGTCATCTCGCTTCTCTTCTGCTCGGCGCTGCTCATGGGCGTGTCGGCCGGCCTGGTCGTGGTTCCCATGGCCGGCGACCTCTTGTCGTCCATGTCCTCCTTCAGGCTGGGCGTCGCGATCATCTCGCTCGGTCCCCTCACCGTCGCCTCCGTCGATGCGGCTCGCAATGAGCTGGTGACGAAGCTCTCGCACCTGGTCAATCACGACGTTCTGACCGGCGTGATGTCGCGCGGCGCCTTCCTCGCGCGCGGCAGCCAGCTGGTCGCGCAATGCCGCGCCAGCGGGCGCCCTGTCTGCGCGCTGATGATGGACATCGACCACTTCAAGAGCGTGAACGACCGCTTCGGCCATTCGACCGGGGACCGGGTCATCGCCCATTTCGCCTCGACGGTCGCGCAGCAGTTGGGGGAGGGCGCCCTGCTCGGGCGCCTGGGCGGCGAAGAGTTCGCCGCGCTGCTTCCAGATGCGACGATCGCCGAGGCGGTCGCGATCGCCGAGCGGGCGCGAAAGGCGGTCGCTGCGGCCTCCCGGTCCGACGGCCTCGGCGTTCTGCCCGACATATCGGCCAGCTTCGGTGTGTCCGACGGCGGCGGGCAGGCAGATCTGGCCCACATGCTCGCGGCGGCGGACAACTCGCTCTACGTCGCCAAGAGCGACGGCCGCAATCGCGTCGTGGCCGGAACGGCAAACGCCACGCTGCCCGCGCCGAAGCGCAGGCGCCATCGCACCTAGCGGGACAGGACGGCGCGGAGAGGCCCGCTCACGCCGTGGCGCGCTGGTTGTGCTTGCGCTTCATGAAGTCCTTAGCGGTCTCGACCGCCACGGCGGCGTCGCGGCAGTAGGCATCGGCGCCGACCGCCTTGCCGAATTCCTCGTTGAGCGGCGCGCCGCCGACGAGCACGACGTAGTCGTCGCGGATGCCCTTTTCCTTCAGCGTGTCGATCACGACCTTCATGTAGGGCATGGTGGTGGTGAGCAGCGCCGACATGCCGAGGATGTCGGGCTTCTCGCGCTCGATCGCTTCCAGGTATTTCTCGACCGGATTGTTGATGCCGAGGTCGACGACGTCGAAGCCGGCGCCCTCCATCATCATGCCGACGAGGTTCTTGCCGATGTCGTGGATGTCGCCTTTGACCGTGCCGATGACCAGCTTGCCCTGCTTCGGCGCGCCGGTGGCGGCCAGCAGCGGGCGCAGGATATGCATCCCGGCCTTCATCGCGTTGGCGGACAGCAGCACTTCCGGCACGAACAGGATGCCGTCTCGGAAATCCTCGCCGACGATGCGCATGCCCTCGACCAGCGCTTCGGTCAGCACCTTGTAGGGCGCCCAGCCGCGCTCGAGCAGGATGTTCGTGCCTTCCTCGATCTCTTCCTTCAGCCCGTCATAGAGGTCGTCATGCATCTGCTGCACGAGTTCGTCGTCGGAAAGCTCGGAGAGAATGATCTCGTCGTCGGACATTGCCGGGGCTCCAGATGAGATGCGAACGAAGGGACTTCCGTCCGTTCGAACTTCGTGAGCATATCTATTCCGCAATCGGCGTCGCCGCATAGCTGATTTGCGACGCCGTGCAAAACGAAAGCGACTGGAATTCAGCAGCTTGCCGTGTCGATTTTGCGACACAGTCCGGCGTTTGCAAGACGGTTCGTCCAAGGACCATGACTACGATCCGCCGACAAGCGGCGTTGCGGCCGCAGCCTTCATTCAGGGAAGAACGACGATGAGCGATCCGGCGGCAGTTGACCTCGGGACGGGCGAGCAGGAGACGGGCGGACCCCGGCGCGGGCGCGGCGATCGCGCGGGCGGTGGGGCTGCTGCCCGCCGCGCGGCACGCTCCGGCGGCGGCCCCGGCCAGCAGCTCACCTATATCAGGCGCGAGATCCCGCTCTACGAGGTGCTGAACGAGGAGGGGCTCGCCCTCATCGAGAAGAACGCCGACACGGTGCTCGAAGAGGTTGGGATCATCTTCCGCGACGATCCGGAAACGCTCGCGCTGTGGAAGGACGCCGGCGCCGACGTGCGCGGCGACCGGGTGCATTTCCCGAAAGGCCTGCCGCGCTCGCTGCTCAAGACCGCGCCGTCGGTCTACACCCAGCATGCGCGCAATCCCGAGCGCTCCGTCCAGATCGGCGGCAACGCCACCGTCTTCGCGCCGGTCTACGGCCCGCCCTTCGTGCGCGACCTCGACGGCAACCGCCGCTACGCGACGATCGAGGATTTCCGCAACTTCGTGAAGCTCGCCTACATGGCGCCGTCGATCCACCATTCGGGCGGCACGGTCTGCGAGCCGGTCGACGTGCCGGTGAACAAGCGCCACCTCGACATGATCTATTCCCACATCAAGTATTCCGACAAACCCTTCATGGGCTCGGTCACCGCGCCCGAGCGCGCGGAAGACACGGTGGCGATGGCCAAGCTCGTGTTCGGCGACGACTTCGTCGAGAACAACACGGTGCTGACCTCCCTCATCAACGCCAACTCGCCGATGGTGTTCGACGACACCATGCTCGGCGCGCTCAAGGTCTATGCCCGCCACAACCAGGCCTGCATCGTCACGCCCTTCATCCTCGCCGGGGCGATGAGCCCGGTGACGGTCGCCGGCACGCTGACGCAGGTGCTGGCCGAGGTGCTGGCGGGTGCATCGGTGACGCAGCTCGTGCGCCCCGGCGCCCCGGTCCTGTTCGGCACCTTTGCCTCGTCGATCTCGATGCAGTCGGGCGCGCCGACCTTCGGCACGCCGGAACCGTCGCTGGTCTCCTATGGCGCGGCGCAACTCGCCCGACGTCTCGGCCTGCCGTTCCGCACCGGCGGCTCGCTCTGCGCCTCGAAAATCCCGGACGCGCAGGCGGCCTACGAGAGCGCCAACACGCTGAACTCCACCATCCTCGCCGGCACCAATTTCGTGCTGCACGCAGCCGGGTGGCTCGAGGGCGGGCTGGCCTCCTGCTACGAGAAGTTCATGATGGACATCGACCAGCTCGGCATGCAGCAGAAGTTTGCACAAGGCGTCGACCTGTCGGAGAACGGCCAGGCGATGGATGCGATCCGCCAGGTCGGGCCGGGCAGCCACTATCTCGGCTGCGACCACACGCAGGCCAATTTCCAGACCGCGTTCTACCGCTCCTCGATCGCCGACAACAATTCGTTCGAGCAGTGGGAAGCCGAAGGCTCCAAACCCGCGCACCAGCGCGCCAACGAGCTCGCCCGTCGCTGGCTGGAAACCTACGAGGCGCCGACGCTCGACCAGGGCATCGACGAGGCGCTGCTGGCCTTCATCCGCCAGAAGAAGGAGTCGATGCCCGACGCCTTCACGTGAAGCGAGCCCGATTCAGGCGGGGCTAAAGTCGCCAAGATCATCCACGACGAAGTCTGGCGCAGCGCCGTGAAGGGGTGAGTGCTGGAGAAGCTGGGGCGATTGTATCTATATGTGTTTTGATATAATCGGATAAGGCCTCGGATGAAACGTCTTGAGTTTCTGGGTGATTCACTGATCCAGATCCGACGGTTCCCCGATACGGCACGCAAGGAGGCTGGTGTCCAACTCTACCTGGTTCAGCAAGGGCTAGAACCGAATGACTGGAAGCCGATGAGTTCCGTCGGGCCTGGAGTGCGTGAAATCCGAATTCGCGATGAAGCTGGCATTTTCCGAGTGCTGTACGTGACCAGAATTGCCGATGCCATTTACGTGTTGCATGCGTTTCAGAAAAAGACGCAGCAGACCGATCCGCGGGACATCCGCCTGGCGCAAATGCGATTGAATCAGATCTGAGGAGACAGGTCGTGGAACGGCAGAGTTTCGACAACGTCTGGGATGCCCTCGAGGACAATCCGTCGGAAGCGGCGAACATGACGCTTCGATCCGATCTGCTGATCGCCATCCAACAGGAGGTTCGCGCCTGGGGCGTGACACAGGCGCAAGCGGCTGCCCGGCTCGACATCACGCAGCCGCGTCTCAACGATCTGCTGAAAGGCAAGATCGCGAACTTCAGTCTGGACGCGCTGATCAAGCTCGCCAATGCGGCCGGCCTCACCGTCAAATTGGAAATTGCGCGAGCCGCCTGATTGCCGGTATGCCTTCGCGGCATCTTCAGGCAATTCACGGACACGCAGCACATGACCAGTCGCAACCTCTCCATCAAGACGTCCGGCGGCGTCTGCCAGGCGACGCTTTTCGTGCCGGCCGGAGCATCCGGTCCCGCCATCATCCTCTACATGGACGCCTTCGGGCCGCGCCCGGCGATGGACGGGATGGCCGAGCGGCTGGCGGGGCAGGGCTATGCCGTGCTGGTGCCCGACCTGTTCTACCGCTTCGGCGCCTATGGTCCGTTCGATGCGAAGACGGCCTTTTCCAACGCAGAGACAGCGCAGTTGCTGCGCAGGATGATCACCGAGACGACGCAGGCGATGACGGCGGCCGACACCAGCCATTTCCTCGACGCGCTGGCGGAGGAGGGGTTTTCCGGCAAGGTCGGCACGGTTGGCTACTGCATGGGCGGCGGCCGCGCGCTCAACGCGGCGGCGGCCCATCCCGACCGCATCGTCGTGGCGGCGAGCCTGCATGGCGGCAACCTCGCCAGCGACGCGCCCGACAGCCCGGCCGCCAACGCCGCGAAGATCAAGGCGCGCGTCTATGTCGGCGTCGCCGGCGTCGACGGCAGCTTCCCGCCCGAACAGTCGGCCCGCCTGGCGCAGGCCTTCCGCGAGGCGGAGGTCGATCATCTGGTCGAGAACTATGTCGGCATGAAGCACGGCTGGTGCGTGCCGGACCATTCCGTCTACGACGAGGCCGGCGCCGAGCGCCACTGGAAGCGGCTGGCAACGCTGTTCGACGAGACGCTGCGGGAGTGAGGGAGGAGGTCGGCGGGGAGGGAATCCTTCGCCGTGCCCTTCCGCAGCCTCCGGCGGTTTCCTTCCTTATTCCGCGCGCCCCGCGTGACTCCTCTCCCAAGCGACCGTCATCCCGGGTCGCCTCCTGTAAAGACCGGAGACATGCCTTACAGGTGTTCGGAGACATGCCTGACACTCATTCTGAGTTTTCGGGTTGATTGAGATCGATGCTTGCGACCCTGTGAGCTCCGAGACAGATGTCGTATTTGCCGTCGCGTCCACGCGGTCGGATGGCGACGGTCTCGCCGGCCAGGGCGTCTGACACGGCCCATGTGCGGCCCTTGAATTGAACGCGCCCTCTCGACGGGTCGACTTTGCGGACGATCTCGCCCTCATCGTATTGCGGAATGGGGAGTGTCTCGGGATAAGGCCGCCTCGATGGGCGATAGCGTTCGGCCGGCGTTGCCTGGTCAAGGGCCTGATGGGGCCGTTCGCGATTGTAGATATGGCGCCAGCGATCGAAGACGGCTTGGGCATGGGCCTGATCGCGCAGGTTTACCAGGTTGAAGACCTCGGCGCCCAGAGTGCGATGGAAGCGCTCGTTCTTGCCGCGCCCCTGGGGATGATAGGGCCTGCTGTAGATGGACCTGATGCCCAGCTTGAGGAGCCAGACCCGCAGGATCGTCCACTTTCCCCCGCCCCAGGGTGGGCCGTTGTCGACATAGATCGCTTCGGGCAGACCGTGGTGGCGAAGGGCTCTTTCGAGGCGATTTTGCACGGTCTGGAGCTGCTGATTGAGGCAGGCTCCGAGTTCCACTGCAAAACGGGAGTGATCGTCGATGATGGTGAGGGCATGCATCCACTCGGGATTGGCCAGTCGGGTGCGCCCCTTGAAGTCCATCTGCCACAAGTCGTTGGGCGCGGTCTTCTCGAAGCGTTCAAAGTCACGGCCGGGCCGATCGGGGGCGATGCGGCCATGACGTTGCAGAACTGCATGGATGCTCGACACCGCCGGCGGCTCGATCCCGCAGCGGTTCAGAATGGCGGCGATCTTGCGGGCGCCCCAGGCGGGATGGGCATCGCGCACCTCAAGGATCTTCTCTTCCAGCACTCTGGCCATGCGACGAGGGCTATCGAGCGGCCGGCGTGAACGATCGGCGAAACTCTCCTCGCCCGCAGCATGCCGACGCAGCCACAGATGGCCCGTCTGACGACTGATGCAAAAGCGCTCGCATATCGCCGATACATTCGCCCCTTCGAGCGAAGCCAGCATCACAAACTCCCGGCGCTGATCCTCCACCGACACCTCCAGTCATCCCATCTCCACCTCCTGCGCTCCGCAGAAGTGTCAGGGATGTCTCCGAACAACTGTCAGGTATCTATCCGGTCTCTACAGAAGGCGATCCGGGATCCATTCCTCTCTCCGGTTACGCGCTGAAAACGCCCCACGATCGCAAGAAGAGGGCCAGCGCCAACCCGCCAAGGTCAATCGATCCCGGCTGACCTCCGGTCGCCGGGATTGTTTGTCTGAAACGGGTTAGATTGGCGGTGGAACTGCGGGCCCTTCCACAGCCCGCAGTTCCGGCGGCAGTCAACCGCACCGGGATCGGGTTT